>OCKB01000002.1_pt1 | contig 426003 bp, 427 predicted proteins | sample 1480931 | NCBI WGS metagenome assembly OCKB01 (sample SAMN05301502, study PRJEB22388) | human gut metagenome | isolation source: Infant 2 DOL 23 gut | host: Homo sapiens | place: USA: Pittsburgh, Magee-Womens Hospital of UPMC | collected 2013/2014
TAAATTTCCTGACTTAGTCTTTTATTTTTAGGAATATTTGGGGTTCACTTCATTTCCTAGTCTTTTTTACTTCTTAATTTAAATCTACTATAACTTGTCCACCAGTTAATAGAGAGCTATCAAATTCTAATTGTAATCCAGTAGCTCCTTTAGGTACTTCTACTACATATTCTCCTGTCATTTTTCTTCCTGGTCCAACTTCACCATCAAGCTGACCATTTTGGTTTTCTGTAAATGCTTGATCGTAAGCTCTACCATCTTTGTCTACAACTTTAAACATTATTACAGAAGATATTGCTTGAGCTTCTTTTGATATATTTTCTATTGTAATATCTAATTTTAAAAATTCATTGCCATCTTTAGGTTTTACAAATTCTCCACCATTTTCTGTTTCAACCGAATTGATAGTTATCTTGAAATCTTTAGTTTGTATAGTATCACCAACTTTAAAAGTTTCTACTTTACTTTGCTGTTCTTGCTGTTGTTCTTGCTTTTGACCTTCGACCTTTTTAGGAGTATCACTTCCACACCCTACTAATGCTCCCGAAATAACCATAGCACTTAATAAAACAAATAATCCTTTTTTCATTATTTTGTCCTCCTAGTAAATTATTCATTAACATTATATAACATTTTTGTTAATGGATAAAGTTCTTATTTTTTATGAATATAATTTATAAATTTGAGTATATTAATAACTGGGTTATAGTTAAATGATTAAAGCGTTAATAAAGGTGTTTAAAATCACTTACGCTTTTATACTTATTTAAACTAAAAAAAGAGAGATAGGCATATAAATATACCTATCTCTCATCTTAATTGTCTAATAGTTAAAGTAGAATATGCCTTAATTATATAGACTTTATATTTATTTTATCAATAAATTTTTTATTTATTAACATAAAATAAAAATAACATTCAATTTTGTTAAAGCTTCTTAACGAATTCAGCATTAACAAATCCAACTTTTCCATTTTTAGTTGTTATTCTATACCATCCAATGAAATCAGAATCCACCCAATCTATTCTAAAAATATCATTTACATTTATCTTATCTACTATTTTAGAATTGATTGATCCTTCTTCTCTTACATTTAAAAAAGTACTTACATTATGAGTAGTAGCCATTTGTAATTTTTCTACATAATCGGCATTAACATAACCAGTCATATTTTTATATTGTATATAATACCAACCTAAATATTCTGAATCTACCCATTTTATTACGAATTTTTCACCAGCAGGTATTGTTCCAACAATACTAGAACTTGAACTTCCTTTTACTCTTATATTAAGATGGGTATCAACATTTTTTGTAGTTGCATTGTTTAAATTAAAGTTATTAGAATTAATAAGTATTTCTTCTGTAAACTCATTCATATCGCAATCACCATCAACACCAGCTACAGTTCCATTTTCTGAATATTGAAATCCAATCCAACTTGTCCAAATATTATTAGCTCCTGGTGTAGACACTCCATAATGTGCAATCCAAACTGGATAATTCCCTAATCTGCTATCTATATAGTTATTTGCAAAACTTGTATAAGTATATACAACTACTTCTTTTCCTGTAAGTCTTTTTACCTCTTCTAAGAATTCTATACACATAGAAGTTAAATCTCTTGCTCCTACCCCTTCAGTAGTTTCTATATCTAAAGCTAATTTACAATCATAATTAACTGCTCCTATTTCATTTAAATAATTTATGAAGAAATTAGCTTGATCCTTGGCTCCTTTATTAGCTCTAAAGAAATGATAAAATCCTACACTTAATCCTTGCTCTTTTGCTCCCTCATAATTTTGCTTAGCGTATTTATCCTTAAAGTAATTACCTTCTGTAGCTTTAATATAAACTACTTCTATACCATCATTTTTTACACTTTTAAAATTTATATTTCCTTTCCAATTTGATACATCAATTCCTTTTAAATTATTATTGTTTCTACTTTGCATTATTAATTCCTTCTTTCTTTAAAATATTTTTATTTATATAAAAAAGAGAACCTATTATAGGCTCTCATTTAAACTTTTTACTGCTGCTAACTTATTTTCTGTTTCTGCATTTAATAATTTTAATTTATTATTCTCATCTACTAATTTTTCAGCTTGATTTTTTAGACTATCTTCATAGAGCATTGTTTTACCTTTATTGTATTCACCTGCTATTGATTGTCTTATTTGCATTATCTCTTCTTTATTTAAATATGGGAATTTTTCTAAAAGCATTTTGTCAAATAAATCAGCTTTGGATTTAGCAAGATTCTCTAAGTTATCGGTTATTCTATATTTCTCTTCTATAGCAAAGAAAATCTTTTTACCAACTTCATATGCTTCATTAAATTTAGAAGATTTAAGCTTTTGATCTGTAGCTTCTATTTTAACTTTAATTAGTTGTATTAACTGGTCACCAAGTGATTTTATTATAGTAGCTAAAAAAAGTGCAATAGCAGCAGCTAAAGCACTAAGTATTGGGTCTAAGAATTTTTCCATTTTCAATTCCTTCTTTCTTATTTATCATTTTTAAATATATGATTTTCAATGTTATCTACTTTATCTTTAATATCTTCTACAATGTTGAATTTATCAGCGAATTTATCTATTAGATTATTAAGTTTATTTTCTCTTTCTCTTGCTTCTTTTCTAGTGTCCCATAGTAGCCAAACAAATAATGCTGCAAATGCTCCTTGTCCTATAACTTGTGTTAATATTTCCTTCTCCATATTGATGTCCTTTCTTAATTTAGAGAAATAAAAAAAGACTATCTCTAGTCCTATCTTATTTCTCTATTTTATTATGCTGTATGTTCTTCAGTAACCACTGGTGGATTAATCATTCTGTGTAGTTCTAAATATTGCTCTCCTGTTAATTCTCCTGTCATTTTAAATAATATTAAGTTTTCTGTCATTTGTTTTTTATCATATCCTCCATTTTGAATTTGAAATTTACATAATTCGTATGCCATTTTAACATCATCCTTTCTTTTTATTTTAAATTATTTTTATTGTTGCTAATGCAACTTTTTTATTTACATCTAATATTCCTGGTACTAATAAATTATTAATAACATCCCAAATGTTATTAACTTCTTTAGCCATATTTTGAACTACAGATCCTATGTTACTTGGTACTTTAAAATCTAAAGTTCCTTGAAGTGAGTTTAAGATATTAAAGCATGTTTTATCCTGGTAAGTATCTAAATCTATATCTACACAATTTTCTACAATTTCTATAGTTGGTGTAGCTAATTGATAGACTATTGTTGTTGGATTTGCTTTTAACCATGCTTTAAATCCTTCAACATCTTGTGTATTTAGTTTACTTTTAAGAACTCTTATAGAAATATTAAAGTTACTAGAATAACAATAAATTCCTTCTTTATTTTCTTGTGAACTTGATAATTTTGTTAAATTATCACTTATTAATTTTGTTTGATATTTTCTGTTATTTAAACTTGTATATAGAAAACTTATATAATTGCCTTGACTATCACTAGCAATCAAACTAAAATTTTCATCTCCAGTAAAAGTATATTTACCTAGTTTTCTATCAACCTTAACTTGTCCATTATCTTCATACATAATATCTTGAACATCATCAACACTTCGTAATGGAGCTGATATTAAAATATCTTTTTTATCTTGTTTATATTGTTGATAAGGGTTCATTTCTTTATCACCTAAAACAACATAAGCCAAATCTTTGTTAGCTTTTAAAACAGTTACTTTGAGTACAGAATCAAAATTAGGAGAAACTTGAGTAGTAAAGCTATCATCTGCAAATTCTTTAAATACACTACCTTGAAACACCCCATCTTTCCAATAGCTAACATTTCTATTTATACCATACATACTAAAAGTTGTATTTGCCTTTAAAGGAATATTAACAGTAAACGTATTTACTAAAGTATTTTTTTTGCCAGTTTTATAATCATAGAACACGCCATCTTCTACATTTTCACTATTTACATTAGTATCTAATAAATTTTCTGTTCTACTTAAAATACTAATTTTATGTTTATCTCCTTCTTGCTCTGCTTCTCCAAAGCTTTTTAAACCCTCGAAATAAGTATTAGGTAAATACGAATGTTCTCCAATACATACAATCAATCCGTTTATAAGTTTATTTTTATTCTCAGTTGTATTTTCCCAACCTACACTTTCTAACCCAATTACTCCTCTAAATTTTTGAAGAGAAGTAACATTAATTACTTTTATTTCTCCACTAGAAATAACCACCTGCGAATCATAATTGTTATCTAATTTAGAAAATTGAAAATTTATAGCCTTATTAGTTATATTTTTAACTGTTATAACTTTTCCTGTTATATCAAAATTTATACTTGAAGCTAATGCATTAAACCACTTATTAGTAGGCTCCCATTGAATACTTATAGGCTTCCATAAGTTTTGTAATGTTAAACCTTTAATGCTCATTCCTTTAGTTCTACCTTCTAATGTGTTTTCGGCACTTATAGAACTTCCTTCATAAGATAAATTTTGGTTAGTTTTTAATCCATTTTGAAGTATTTTTATATCTTCCTGTAATTTAATACTTATATTTTCATCTATTACAACTTTCTTTAATCCTTCATAATCTTTTTTTATATTGTCAACTTCTGCTTTAGTATCTTCTATTATTTTATCTGTTTTAGCTTTTACAGTATCACTAAGATTATCCCCTGTTTCTTGTAATCCACTTAATAGCTTATCTGCTTTAGCTTTAGTATCATCTATAAGCTTATTAGTATTATTCTTTAATTCTAATACTAAGGTATTAAGTGATTTTATATCATTAGTAGCTTCAACATTTTCTGCTCCTAATAGCTTTTTATTAACTCTAATATTAAATGTATTAGAAGCCATTTCCCCACTCTTATCTTTTAAATAAAGCTGTATTTTAACTACTCCAACTACTTGTATTATATTTTTTTTTAGAGTTATGTTAAGTACATTATTTTCTTTAATTAAAAAGCCATCTTCTTGTTCTATTACTGCTCCATCTTTCCTTTCAGCACCTAAAGAAATTGTTTGATCCTTTAAAACTATCTCTTGTCCATCTTTAAAGAGCTTAAATTCCATAACAGCATCATCTTCTTGGGTAAATGTAGCAACTATAGAACTACTATCTTTGTCAATATTAAGTGTGTTGTAAACTTCTATATTTTTCACTTACTTTATCCCTCCTTTATAATTTTTTATATAAAAATAGAGCTAACAATTAAGTTAACTCTATTTCAAGTTTTCAATCATTCCAGGCATTATATAATCTACTGTTACATCATATTGAATTTTCATAGTGTTTGTACTGGTTTTAGTTACTGGAGAAGGCAATTTACAATGAGAACTCCACGGAATTAATGTGCATATAGCAAAAGTACGACCTTGAAATGTACTTTTATCACCACTTCCTAAAATAAATAGTGTTCCATCTTTCCATAATAAAAAACTATATCCATTTTTAGTTAAAGTTCTTAATATTTCTGAACTCTTTTTAACAAAAACACCATTTCTTATTACAAAAACTTGTTGAGTTTTACCACAAAATAAATACTTTTCCCCATTAATATATCCAACGCTTAAAGTTTCTGGATTTAAATTATTTTCTGACTTTTCAATTAACACTTCACTTATTTTTTTATTTTCAGCATTTATTGAACATACATAAGTTTCATATGATTTTTTATTATTTTTGTCAGTTAAATATATTGTGTAACTTAAATATAAATAATCATCATCTCCAGTAAAAAGATTGAATGATGATGACCATAAATAACAATAGGAATCAAATGATGATCCTAAATACGTATGGTATTTTGAATCGAAATATATATTAGATGTTTGCAAGTTTTTTAGATTTTCTTTAACAAAATTACTCTTAATATCAATTGTATCTTTATATGTTCCATCAAGATTATATCTTGTTACTGTAAAATCGTAAGATAACCTCCAGAACATTCCACACGCATAATAAATATATGATGCCTTTTCTTTATGCTCTTCTGGAACATTTAAATTTATATATTCTAAACCGTAATTTTCAAAAGACATTTTAGCAATTTTATCCCAATGTTGTGTTCGATATTCACCTTTATAATGAAGACACTGAATATATAAATGAGTATTTGAATGTGAAATCACTCCATGATCCCCTTGAAAATCAGCATCACTTTTATAATCATAATCTCCAGAATTAGATACTGTAAAATAACTATTTAAATTATATTTTCCTCTTAATGAAGATGCATCTCCACTATATCTTGAACTAGTATTAGGAGTTATATAAACATTATCAAATGTTCCATTCCCTTTATCGGTAGGGAAGTCAAAAACTATATGATGCGTTTGACTTTTTATTTTTTTACCACCATCATAATAATTATTTATAATAGTACTCTCATTTTGATTGTAAACACCTTTTTTTAAATCTTGTCCTGAAGAAGTATTACCATAATTAGCATAAGCAATAGTTTCACCTAAAATCACCGAATTTTTATCATCATTTCCTGTTAATTCATCATCTTTAGTTAGCATCAACCAACTCACCAATCCACTAAAATAATCATCTCTACCTGGAGCTCCATTTATAGGTAACGCACCACCAAAATCATTATTTATAAATCCTTTATAAATAAAATTATAAAAAGCACTTGAAAACAAAGATTTATTTATAACATTATGCTTCTCAACTTCATGTAGCATTTCACCAGTATCTTTATCAAATAATTGTATTTTATATTTACCACTTAATTGTATTTGCGGCACTTCGAATTTAACTGCCTCATTCATCTTATCACCTGCCTATTTATTTTCTAATAAAGATTTAATATTATCAGAAACTTTTCCGAATAAATCTTCTTCATAATTTACTTTATCATTACAATTTACATCAATAACCTTTTCTAATGTAACTGACACTTTATCAGCTAAATTAGTTTTTAATGAATAGAAATCTGAATAATGAACCTCTTCCTTAACCTCTGCATGAGGATATTCATCACTAAGAGCACCACTTAACTTATCTCCGTATATTGTTATTTGCCCCTGCTCCCTTTTTATAGTCATATTATCAGAAGCTTTAAGCATAATGCTTAAACCATGTCCACTTGAACTCTGTAACTTAATAAGTGGAATAGAGAAGGATAATAAACCAAACTCATTAACTTTTATCTTAGGCATAAAACTCATTGTAGCTGAATCTAGCATTATCTTACATTCTAATGTTCCAGTTCCTTCTACTTGGATAGCTACATTAAGTAAAAGATTAGTAGATCCATTAAGAGAAAATCCTATAAAAGCAAATTGTCCCCATGCTGATATTACATTAACATCATTGTTATTACAGTAATAGTACATACCATTTTCAGCTTCTTTAATTTTATTTTGGAGCCTTTGAACTTCTCTATTAGCTGTTTTACTAATTTTTTTATTCAACTTTGCTTCTGTAGTAGATTTAAAGCCACCAGAATAAGAAATTTTATTACTAGCAACAAATGAATTATATTCTTTATTATTAATATCAGTTACTTTGATGGAATCTCCTACCTCTAAAGAAAAATCTCCTTGCCAATCTGATTTAAATCCTGTATAAGTAAATTCTTTATATATTTCTAAGATGCTTGAAGCAACCTTTTTAACTTCATCTTTATCATTAGCATCCAGTAAGGGTATATCTAACTCTAGCTTATTTCCACCTAATTTACCTACAGTAAAACCATTTAAGTCTATTAAAGATACTTTCTCATAGTTACTGGTTATGGTTGTTTTCATAAAGTTACTAGGATTTATTTCTATATCTGTTTCTTGAATAGTTATTATATCTAATAAACCATTTTTAATTACAGCGAATCCTCCAACTATAACAGCAACATCTTTTAATATTTGTCTATAAGTAGCATCATCTGGTCTATCTGTAATTATTAAATCAGAATTATTATATTTCCCACTAGAAAGCCTTTCACTAAGTTTAACATTAAATACCTTACTAATATCTGAAAGTATAGTATGTACTGGTTGTGGGTATTGTAATACTGTCTTATAAGATACATCCATATCAATAAAGCTATCATAACATTCTAGTTTTAAACTTTTACCAGTTTCCTTAACTTCAAATACTTTATATTCCCCATATTCCACATATTCAAAATTTGTATTAGCTAATTCAATTCCAAATATTAATTTGAATTTTAAATCCTTAAATGTAAACTCATTATACCTACCAAGATAATTACTTATTTCAATATCAACATTAGTTGCTATAGCTCCACCAAGTTGAAATTCCTCTCCACTTAGAATAGATTCATTTAAAGATATAGAAATAATATCAGTATCATCTATTTCATTTTCATCAAAAATAAGCTTACTGCATACAACTCTACTACTTTTCCTTATAGCTAACTTATAATCATTAGATACATCTCTCATATAGAATCACCTTATTTCTCAATGAAATTCATCTTTAAACCATTCCAACGAATTTCTCCATCAATATATGATAGCGCTGGTATACTCCTATCGCCTACATAAAATGTTTTAGTTAGCATTCTACCTTCCATTGGATCGGGATAAGTAACTTGAAAAAATATATCTTTAACACTTTTTAATAATTCAGAACACTCTTCTTCACTTAAAGGTGGCCATTCACAATTAAGTTTTCGCTTTACCGCTATTCTATCCCTTAGCATTTCACCTTTAGCATTTCTATTAGTTTCACCATCTATATCATTAATATCAACTTGAAAAGTTTTAGGAGTGGCTATTTCCACTCCATTTATTACTAACATCTAACCACTCCTATATGTTTAATATTTGTTTTCCTGTCTTTCTTTCTAATCTTCTAAATGATTTTATTATTAAATCACCTATTTTATCATCAGCTACTTTTAATTCTAAAATTAAATCTCCACCTTGATTATTGCTATTATTGCCATTATTAACTTGCATTAAATTTATCAACGAATTAGCTAAAAGAGCTCCTACTTTATCTGTCCATCCAGTATTATTTTCTAAAGGTACAACAGCTTCCTTCCCTGCTTCACCTATCATTGCAAGAGTTGCTGAATTAACTACTCCCCCTTTTGCTAGATAAGGAATCTTAGGTAAGTTAACACCAAAATGTTTTCCACCTAATCCACCTGGTAACCAATCTGGAGTAGTAATACTAATTTTATTTAGTCCACCTATAGCTGTATTAATTAATCCGATAACAATGTTAAGTGGTGCTTTAAGAACAGCTCCTAATCCACTCATTATTCCACCAAATATATCTACAACACCTTGCCATGCTCTACTCCAGTTACCAGTAAATACGCCAGTTACAAAGTCTATTATTCCACCAAAGATTCTTTTAATCGAATTCCAAACATTTTGTACATTCCTCATAAAAGCGTTTATTATATTACCAAAAGTTCCAAAGGATTGTGTCCAATCAGTAGTAAATACAGAATCTAACCAAGAACTGAAGGAAGAAAATATATTTTTTATCGATTGCCAAATATTAAAAGCAAAATCTTTAAATTCAGTATATCTAGACTTAATATAATCAAGCGATTTACATATAGCATTATAAATACCATCAACAATTGATATAACTATATTAGAAATTGTTGATAAAACAAAATGTATTGAATCTCTTAAAGCACTTAAAACCAATTGTACTGTTCCACTTATAGCTTGTATAATGGTTGTTATATATGCCTGTATAAAATCTATACCTCCGCATACAATACCTTTAATAACTTCCCATATACCACCGAATATTTCTTGTATTCCTTGCCATGCTCTTGACCAATCACCAGTAAAAACTCCTATAATAAAATCTATAATTCCACTTAATATGTCAATAATACCACCAAGAATTTCAGATAATCTACCAACAAGCGAAATAACTAAAGATACTATTGTTTCTATTATTGGAGCTATTAATGGGACAACATTAGTTATTATCCAATTTATAAGGGGTACTATAACATTTTGCCATAGCAAAGTTAATGCATCCGCTATCTTTCCTATTAACTCTAATAATTTATTTATTGTAGGTTGAATACTTGTTGTCCAAACCGTAGCAAATTGATCTGCTAATGCCTGTAACATTGGAGCAATATAAGTATTATAAGCATCAAGTATAGTACTAACTATTGAACTTAATCCTGCTGCTATAGCATCAAACATAGGTTTTAAATGTTCATCATATACTAATGCCATTTGGTCAAAGGTATCTTTAACTGCAGTATTTAAAGTTGATAAAATAGTACTTAAAGGTGCTAAAGTATTTTCTATTGCAAGTTTAAATTTATCTGCATTATCTATAATTGGTTGTGTAATACAATTAAGAATATCACGTCCAAACTTTAGCGATATATCTGTTGCTCCTAAATAAGCATTAGCAAAAATACCTATAAAATCTGCTGTGCATTGTTTTGCTGCATCACTCCTAAATACTTCAAATACTTTTGCAATAGCTACTGATACATTTCCTAATATATTAGCTATTTCTGTATGTGTATCAAAAATTGATACTATCTTACTCTTTATATATTCCGTATTCTGTGAAAGATATTTATCAACTCCACCAATTAAATTCTCGCCTATAGATAATCCAATACTGGCAATACTTCCAGTAACTTTACCTAAATTCAAAGCAACTGCATTAACCCATTTATTAGAAGCATTAATTACTTCAGGAGATAAAAATATATTTTTTAAACTTTCTTTTATTCCTTGTATATGTGCTTTAATTCTCTTAATACTATTCTCAAAGTCATCACCCAAGCCGGTTTTGAATCCCTCTTTAAATAAATCTTTTAGTTCATTAAACTTTGCTATTAAGCCGTCTACAAACCCATTAGTTTTTTGGGTTTGTTCTGCTACATTATTCAATCCCGAAGGATTAATTCCTCCAGAACTTTCATCAGGCTCTTTTTTTTGTAATTTATTTATTTCATCAATACCCATTAAATTACTTAACTTCTTAGCCTTTTTACCAGTCTTATCTAACTCTTTATTATATTGCCCTTGTGCATTAACTCCTTTTAATGCCTCTTTACTTAATCCCTGCATACTATCCTTAGGAACTATTGGTTTTTGAGTATTTTGACCAAATAATGTTTGCATAAAAGTTGCTATATGTCCTGTAACTTCTCTTAACCCCATTGCAAATTTTGTTAAAATAGGTAAAACTACATTAAGTATTGGTAAAAATGCATTACCTATATTTAATGCAACATCTTTTAATACAGCCACTAACTGTTGTAAACTACTATTTGTATTATTAAAAACTTCTCCACCAAACTTTTTAGTTGTTTGTTCTAATATAGCAAATAATCTAATTTGCTGTTGGGTTTGGAAATCTAATTGATCCCATGACCTACCATTAGCAAATCTTTTAAAAGCATCTGTAGATTGTAGCATTGCAACATTAACGTTAATACCTAAATCCTCTATCGCTTCTGTATTCCCTAAAAGGCCAGATCTTATTCTTTCCATAACATCAGTCATAGTTCTACCAGTTCCACTAGCAATAATAGAAGATGCTTTTAATAATTCTGTAGTATATTGAAATGTTTGCTCTGTACTAGCTGTAAAACCACTAACTAAATTAGAATAAACAGCCCCATAATTTAAAGCGTCTGATTTACTCATGTTAAAAGCTAAAGCACTATCACTCGCCCATTTTAAAAACTGTTGAGAACTTTCACCCATAGTTCTTTTAATTTGTTGGATGGCACCTTCAACTTTCATTGCCATCATAGTTGAATTTTTAATGTATTGTCCTATTTTAGCTAATCCATAACCTATAGAAATACCTGCAAATAAATTTTTAAAGCTATTTCTTACCTTTCCAGTTTCTTTATTAACTACATCAGACATATGTTTAACTTGTTTATTTACTTTTGCAATTTCTTCTCTTACTCCTTTAGTTTGTGCTTCTATAATTACTTGAAGCCTTTCTAAAGTCATTCCACCGCCTTCGCTCAATATTATTCCTCCTTCCTTTTAAAACTTAAATTATGTCTTAAAGCAAAATCTTTCATTCTAGCTTTATTTAACTCTAATTCTTTTAATTTTTTCTTTTCATCTAATAATTCTTTTTCAGTTTTAAATAGACTTGGGAATAAATCTTCTGGAGTGGATATTTTAGTATCTTTATTAAATAAAGAACTTACATACTCTCCTATTTGCCTAGCTAAAATAGAATTTAAAACTATTTTTGTTTTTAGATCTAATTCTCTTTTCTTCTCTTCTAATTCTTGTTTTCTATAAGCACTCTCCATTAAATCGAATATTTCTTGTAATGTAGAATCCCAAAATAAAGAAGGAGTATATCCTAAATCTAAAAAGTTAGTATATAGCTCCTCAATCAAATCTGTATAACTTTCTATTCGTTCATTTTCTCTTGAACTTCCAGTTGTTTCTCCTCCATCATCTCTGTTTGAGCTTCTGTAAAAAAACCACTTACTTTATATACATCCATAATTACATCAGAAAAGAATTCTAATTGGCTTCCTCCTTCATCAACATATTTATCAAACATATCTTGAACATCTTTATATTTTAAATTTGCATTATAATCTTTTAATGCATAATGTGCTATTGTAAGCATAACGCTTAATGCAGGTAACCCATTAGAATTAAGTACATTTAATAAGCTAGTGCCTAATTTTTCTTCTAAGCTACATAAAGTTGATGTCTTTAACTTTAATTTATATTCCTCTTCTCCTATTTTCCATATTGCAAACTGTTTTCTTGCCATTTTAATTCATCCTTTCTATTCTTCTTCTCTTCAATAAAATTAAGCTGGATCAGTAACTTTAATATCACTTTGTAATGCCATTTTTAAAGTGAAATCAATTGGATCATTAACTCCACCACCACCTAAAGTTACACTTACTTGTGCATCCCAATTGAACTTAGTTCCATCTGGGAAAGTTTCTTCAAAGCTTAATTTTTCTTTTTTCTCTGCTGCTTTTCTTAAAATTCTATATGAACTTGATGCTCCTGAATTATCATATTTGAACTTAAATTCTAAATCTCCTGGATCACCTATTCCATATTCATATTGTTTCACTGTATCTGCCAAACAAGTATTTTCTACTTTTTCAGGTTCATTTCCCATCTCTGGCACTTCTTTTAATCCTTCTAAAATTGTATAAGAACTACCACTATCAGCTTTATAGCCTAAAGTTATTCCATTAGCTAACATATTTCATCATCCTTTCGCACTATATACTCTCATATTGTTTACATCAATTATTCCTTCATATCTCATTACCTTATGTTTTAATTGTTTTGGATCCGGAGCATCAAGACATTGTATTCTTTCTAATCCTGATGAAGAAAGCACCTCATCAATTGCTATAGCAATATCAGACGTGCTTTTATCATTCCATATATCTATTTTATATCTCACATAAGCTTGTTGCTCTTTATCATCAGTTTTCAAAGAAGTTTTATTATCTTCTTCAACATACTGAATTACAGGAAATGTGGCCCAATTTGATGGATATGAATCATTAACATTTTTACATATACTTTTTAACTTATTAAATATTATTGGTTTAATATTTATCATTTACTTGCCACCGTCCTAATTGCTTTTCTAACATCATTTTCAATTTCACCTAGAACTTTATCTTTATTATTTTTTAAAGCAGGGTATAAATAAGGTTGTGCTTCCATACCACTCCAATCTTGCTTATATGTTATATTAACCTCTGAATTTAAGTTGGAATTCTCTCCTCTCATTCCAGTTCCAAATTCAACATATGCTGCATGATCCGAATTGGTATAAACCATTCCTTTTGCAGTCCCTTTTTTTATAGAAACACTACTTCTTATACTTTTTCTTAAATCACCATCTCTTACAGGACATAATAATTTAGCTTCATTTTTAACTAACTGTATATTCTTACGCATTGATTGTTTTACTACTTCTTCAGCATTGCCACCTAGTTTATTTAATTTTTTCATTAAATTATCTATGCCTTTTACACTATTGTTCATATCTTTTCTAATTCAATAGCTAAATGTGAGTATCTTTTAATGCTTATAACCTTATAGTCAGGCTTACTTTCTTTAGATACATATACACAAATGCCGTCTCCTTCATTTATTTCACAATCTCCATCGTAAAGCATATTTAATATATAGTTTAATCTTTCACCATAGATTTCTGCCTGTAACTTCCCAGAAGCAGGGTATATATTAGCTTCTAGTTCTATTGATGTTTCATTAAAATCTAAATATATTCCACCCTCAGCATCTTCAACATTTATTTTCTTTTTAAGATAATAAGTTTTTTTATTCTTTATTCTCATTGGCAATTCTCACCGCCTTTAAATTTTTAAAAGCGCTTAATCTCAACCTTATATCTTCTGGAATTTCTGTAGAATAAGAAACTGATACTCCACCTTCACTCCTGGAGCTTTCTCCTTCGCTTCCAATACGATTATAATAGATAACAGCTAGTTTCCTTTGTAAACCCTCTGCTTTACTTGGCAGCTTATCTCTATTTGTACAATCTAAAATTTCTGATTCTGCGTCTTCTAAAATAGTATTTAATAAATCATCTTGCTTATCATCTTTTATTCCTAATCTAACTTTTAGCTTTTCTAATTGCGACATAATAAACCCTCACTTAAAAAAATAGAGAAGGTATTACCCCTCTCTATTCTGTTTTAGCTTTCTTCACCTTAACACAAACTTGTATAGCAGCAACTCTCTTATCTAATATAAATACATCTTCAAAAGATTCCTCAAAGTAAACATACTTACCTTGTGTTAATGCTGATGGATCTTGTAATTGAGCAAAAGAATAAGATACTATTGGTAATATAGCACTAGGGTGAACTAATAACATAGCCATATCCTCAGCATCTTCTTTCGCTGTTATTCCACCATTTTCTTGGCCAGAAGTTTTACCATCATTAAATGTATATTTTGTTTTCATTAATGCTGTAGGAACTCCAACTATATCTACTTCATCAAGTCTTGAAACAGTTCTTGATAAAGTTTTATCCCCATTAGTTCTTACTATAGCTACTGCATTATCAAGTAAAGTCTTAGTAAAAGTATCAACATAAAGTATTCTTCCAGTAGGTGGTACTAACCCCTCATCCATAGCATCCATCATAGCATCAAACTTAGCTAAAGCAGTTTTAGAAGTTAATTCTGCTGTTTCTGCTGTAATAGCGGTTTTAGCATTTTTTAATGTATATAAAGTTGAAAACATCATTGCATCTAATTCTGGAAACTTTTGAGTTTCATTCATTGTTTGAGTTATGTTTGTTATAGATGCAACTTGATTAGTTTGATTAACATCCTGTGGATGAACTAAAGTTTGCCATATTCTATGATTTTTTAACTCTTTAGTTTCCCAATCATTAGAGAAATTTTGACTAAAATCACCAATCTTAGTTCTATCTCCATCTACTCTACCAGTAGTTGATAAGCGTGGTATTTTTATAGTCTTTGCATCAACCTCCTTATATTTTTTACTATTGTCTATACTCCATAATCTTCCTGAATAAAGTACATAAGGATAAGCATTAGCTAATTCCTTTGCATATTGTGTTGCGTAATTTACTGCCATATTTATTCCTTCTTTCTTTTATTATTTTGTTGATTTTGGTCTTACACCTTGAAAGTTAAATCCAAAAGTAGATGATTCGCTACCTTGTCCACCTTTAGGAATTTCACTACCTCTTAATTTATTATTTACAGCTTTCTCTACTGCACTTTGAAAAGCTTTCTCTACAGCTTCAATACTTGAATTACAAGTTTCAGCGCTTTCAAAGTTAAGAGTTCCTATTAACTCTTTAGGTAAATTCTTTTCTGCTAGAGTTTCATAGGCTTGAGCCTTTAATTCTCTAGTAGTAATATCTTTTTCTCTTTTTTCTAATTCGGCTATTCTTTTTTCTTCTGCATATTTTGCTTTCTGTTCAGCATTCATCTTAGCAAGTTTCTCAGCCTCTGTTTTAGCATTTTCTAATTCAGTAGCCTTTTCTGTTTCCCACTTACTCTTTGCAGTTTCAAGAGCTTTAGCAATCCTCTTATCAAATTCGCTCTGGTACTTTTTATCTTTTAACACATCATCAAAAGACTTATCACCTTCACTCCCTTCTGCTCCTTCACCAGTAGAACCACCATTAGTTCCTTCATCACCAGTCGTAGTTCCAGCACCTCCATTACCTGCTCCACCGTCTGCATTTAAAAAAGGTCTAGATACTCCACCTAAACCAAATAATTGTAGATTCATTATTAAATTTCTTTTCATATTTTCCTCCTTGCCCCTAGTGTTCAATGCCCACTAGATTCAATTATTTAAGTCTTTTAATGTCATACTTCAGGACAAAATAAAAAAGCCTTAGTTTCCTAAGACTTACTTATATTTCTACTTTATAATTTTCCCACTTCTTATAAGCATCTACATACATTTCCTTCTTATCTCCATTGTAAGTACACTCGTAGTACATTCCATCAAATAAAGTGGTACTTAATAAGGCTTTGTTGTTTTGAAGCGTCTTGCAACACCATACCATAAATACATCATCTGTGGTAATTTCTTTTTTATCTGTCTTATCTAGATGTTTATTAGTATAATTACACACTTCTTTTTTGCATAATTCTAAAAAATCTTTTTCATTCATTATTTATTCACTCCTTTTAAATTTATCCATAATAAAAGCACCTACATTAAGTAAGTGCTCTAACTATTTTCCTTTACCTGGTTTAAATTGTTTTCCGCAATTCAAACATGTTATTAAAACTTTATTTTTACCATGACCTGCTGCAACAACTCCATATCCACCTATTGTTGCTACTCCTAAAGCTCCTTTTAGTAAACTAAATCCTTTTTTATTAGCTGTCAATTGAGTGCTTCCACATCTTGGACACCTAATAACGTCATTGTTATTTTGTATGTTTCCATTATCACTATAAGTATTTCTTGTATGATTATTATTCTTTATATAACAATTACATCCCATAATACTATCTGGATTTATTATTAATTTAACAAGATCATAAAGCCATCCTATACCTAACAATCCACCAGTAAGTGTATATAATACACCTTTCCCATAATTGCCTAAATAATATTGATGTACTCCTAAAACTCCTAAGAATAAACATAATATAAGTGCTGTGCTTCTGTTTTTCATTACATTTCCTCCTTAAACTGTTAATAATTTAATGATATAACAATTTTAAGGAAAAGTAAAAACACCTACCCAAAGTAAGTGTTTTAATAATCGCAATCATCATCTATATCGTTTATTCCTGGATATATATCATTTATTTTTATTTTTTCTTTTAAACATCTATTCAAAGCTTCTTCAAGTTCATCATCTGATATATAAAAGCATTCAGTATTTAACTCATCGCCTAATTCAGATTCGTACTTATCAATTAAATTACCTATTCTAATATTTTTCTCAATTACCTCAGGATCTTCACGACTTATTATCTCATCAAAAATATCCACCTTATTCAGCTCCCAACATATTTAAAAATTCAGAATATGACTTTGGAAAAATATCCTTAATTAATTTTAACTTATCTTCATCATTACGTAAAGTCGCTTCAAAAAAATGCGCAAAAGCTTCTTTAGGCAATTTATTTGGGTTTTTCCAGTATTCAGTTCTATGCCTGAACTTTCCTACTATTATATTTTCAGTTACTCCACCACATAAATCTGATACAGAATGAAATTTTGGACTTTTACCTAGTTTGTCGCTTATTAATTTTGATACTTCATAAGGATTATTAATATTATTTATCCTTGAATACTCATTTACAAAGGAATTAACATCATTAATAATTAGATTTCTAAACTTTTCATCTTTTACAGATATATTATTCAACCTATGATCTATAAGATGTCCCATTTCATGAAATATTGTTGTATATTGTCCTTTACCTTTCTTATTTGCAAAATCATCATTAATATCTATATAGATACCTTTTTCTTTAGGACTATACCTTGCAGCACCATCTTTAAAATTAATATCTTTAAAGTTAATTTCATTTATATTTTCATAAACTAATTTTTTAACTTCGTCTGGTGAATTATCTATATATTGCATGATGTTTTTATAATGTTTTTTAGGTAATTGCTTGATGTTTATATTAATATTGCTTGAACCTAAAAGCTTATTAAAGAAAGATTTTATACCAGCAAACTCACTTTCTGAATAGTTTCCATTATAAACATCTTTTATTTTGCTCCATATATCAGGTGAATTATATTTTAACTTTTGAAAATCATTAAAATTCTTAGGTATCAACTCACTTAGAGAAGCTTTATATTTAGCATATTGCTTTTTATCAGAAGCTTTATTCTTTATCATCTTTTCTAAAGTTTCTGTTTTATCTTGTCCATATTTCTTAACTACAAACTTACCATACCATTCATTATAGTTCATATTGTTAATAATATAGTTCTTTCCAGTTACAGGATCTCTTGCTCTTCTTTGAAGTGTTTCTAAAGTTCCTTTTCCTAAATATGCTATAGTTGTACTTCTACAAAACGGATGAAGAGGTGGTAAGTTAACTCCTGGTTTAGCTTTTCCAACTATCAAAACTTTACCATCCATTTTCCTGCATATCTTACTGGTTCTTAAATCTAAAGTAGCTAAAAAAACACATCTTTTTATATCACATTCCTTATAGCTTTCTATTTCTGCCATATTAGTTACGTATGTAGTTTCTGTTCTTATAAGTCTTTCAGATGCAAACTTTCCATAATTACTTAAATCATCAAGCTCTTTAGCCATTCTCTTTGAACTTTTACCACTCATTAAACCACTTGTTATTACTTCTTCTAATCTATCGGCTAATACATCTGAATTATTCCATATCCTTTGTGAATAGTTTTTTCCACTCCATTTATTTCTTAATACCTCTTCTATAAAATCTATAGGCATTTCAGAAAAAGTAAAACCTAATCCTATTCCTTTTTGAATATCAAATATATTACGATAATATGCATCTTTCATATTATCAATATAATTACTTGTACTTAACTTTAATTCTTCTTGTGATAATAATTTAGTATTAATATAAATACTCTCCTTTAAAGCTTCTAATCGAGTTATACGAGCCTTATAAGGAGAGTAATTTAATTGTGCCATTAGATATTTTTTTAAGTCTTCATCCTGGATATATTTAATTTTATCTCTTATACTCTTCAAGTCTTTTGCATGTATGTATGAGTTTAAAAGTTGTCTTGCCTCAGTTTTACTTAACTTATATTCCATTGCATACTTATTAAATATCTTCTTTATATCACTATTTATATCGTCTATAGCTTTATCATAAGCTTTATTAATCTTAAATATAGTTTCATCACTATTCTTATGATAAGATGCCATTCTAGAGTTAGCTCTTTGCTCCCAGTAATGGTTGCTTCTCTTTTTCATAAGCTATAACCTTATAACATATATAGAAAGAATACAGATTAATATGTAAAGAAGAAAACCAATAAATTGACTAACTCTATCAGTAATAGTTTTACCAGTAAAAATACTTTTAAATGTTACTAAGGAAATTATACTAACTATTATTAGCACTATCCATGCTAGAATCTTCATCTTTATCATCCCCCTTATCATCTATATCATGCTTAAAGTTATATGATCCAAAAGCTTTTTGATTCTCCTCTATACTTTTCTTTTTATCTTCATCAAGCTTTTTTCTTTCCTCTTCAACATCTATTTCACTATCAAACCTTTGTACCCTAGTTTCCCAACTTAGTAAATCAGATGTTTCTTGAGATATTCTAGCTAATAATTCTTCGTCTACTGGTAAACTTCTCTTCATGATAATATCTATCTTTGATGAATCAATATGCTTTGCTCTTATATTTTCTATATTAGACATAAGTTTAAGTCTTTGCCTTAAGCCCTTTTTAAAATATCTTTCCTTTGTCTTTCCTAACTGTTCAAATCCTAATAACTTGTACTTCATAGCTATACCAGAAGCATTACCAACAAAGTTTTCATCTGTTAAACATGGCACTTTAGAAAACTCATGTATATCATCTTTAAGTGATTTTTTTAATATTTCTGTTTGCTCCTCATTAAGCTGCTTAACCAACCACCTGGCATCACCTTTTTCATCTAACTCAATTATCTTATTCTCCATTAAGTATTTAACAGTTTCGCTTACTTCATCTTTTGTATCGCCTAGTGATTGTCCTACTATAAGTAAAAATGCATCAACTAATTGTTCTTTATCATTTACTCTATCACTTTGAAGCTTATTATAAGCATCTATTAGAGTTCTAACTCCTTCAAAATCTCCCATAAGTTTCTTATTATTTTTATATTCAATTAAAGGAATACCATTAAAATAATGAGGTTCTCTATCTTCTTCAGTAGGTGATTTACTATTTAAATCTACAAAAAAATAATGTATAACCTCTTTATCGGTATATACATTAACATCATATCCTTTTATTTGATTGTCTATATCTAATCTTGCATTATAAGAAACTCCAAACATAGGCTTTTCCTTTACAGTATTATCTACTACTAAAAAGCTATTTAATGGACTTATTGTTGCTAATTCTGGATAAGGAATTTCCTCATCATTCATATAAAGTAATTCATAGCCTACACCTAATATACTAATATCTAGAGCCAACTCATTATTATGACTATCTTCATCTATTTCAGTAAATATATTGTTTATCTCTTCTGAACCTTCACCAGTATATAAAATAGGAATACCGAACACATATCCAGTAGCCATATCACTTATATATTGTGCATGATTACAAACAATCTTATTATTAGGAATATTCTCATTATCAAATACTCTATTTAATATCTCATGCTTACCATCATAATAATTGTTCAATACTTCATATCTATCTACTAATCCTTTATGATCCTCTAAGCACTTACTTAAAAGTTCTATTGGTATACTTTCATCGTCATTCAATAAACTTCTATCTTTTACTATAGCCACTTTATCACCTACCTTATTCCTAATCTAGATTTACTTCTAATCTTAATTTTTCTATTTAACATTTCACTTTCCATACCATATCTAACAGCATCTATTGTATGGTTATCTTTATCTGGATATTCTCCTTTAAGATTTCCATTACTATCTTTTTCTATTTCATATCCTAAAAATTCTCTTTTTACATTTGGACACCTTATAGGATCTATTATTATTTCTTCTATTTCCTCTGATAAGAATTTAATTCCATGTTCTACACTATCAGGTCCTTTTTTAGCACCTATTATATTTAAACCTAATGTTTTAAATTCATTTATTGTTCTCGGCTCTGCACTATCTGCAACAACCTTTCTATTATCTTTATTTAATTTCCTTATCTCTTCAACTGCTTTACTATTACTTAATTGAACTTTATATACTTCACCGAATATATATAATCTCTTTCTAGTTTTATCATAGTGCATTAAAACATAAGCTAATGGATCTGCAGCATAACCAAAGTCTAAACCATTCTTTAATCTATCAAATACTTTTATTTCATCATCACTTATTTGTCTTACAGTTATATTCCTAAATACTTCTCCACCAGTACCAGTTACAGCTCCTAAGTAATCATGTTCATACTTAGTTGGATTAACCTTCTTCATATGCTCTGCTTCAATTATGAACTGTTCACCTAACCATTCTCTCGGTACTGTTCTATAATCACTATGATGTACAAATTTATCTTTTCTTTCTTCTAATACTTCTTGGTTACACCAGTTTCTTTGGCTTTCTGGCGGGTTAAATGAATAAAATACTACAAACTTAGGACCACCTCTCATTAATGATTGGTTTATTGTATCTATTTTAGGCTTTCCCTCAAATTCATCTACTTCCTCATACCATATATATTTAATATATCCTTTAGGAACTTTAGTAGACTTTACTTTTTTAGGATTATCAGCCCCTTTAAATCTAATTACTTGTCCAGTAGGCTTATAAGTTATAGTAAGTTTAGCTTCTGGTACATGCCAATCATTTTCTACACCTAATGTATCTATGGCCCATTTAATTTGGTCTCTAACTGATTCTGATAAAGTATCCTTAACTCTTCTAAGTATTAAAGCATTAGACATTATTCCCTTTATTGCATCTCTCATCATCCCTAAAACAATTTCTATTGAAATAAAAGAGGATTTAGTACTTCCTCTTCCACCTTTAAACCAATAATGAGTATGCAATTCTCTTTTTATATCTTTATGTGCCTCATAAAAGCTTTCAGCTATAACACATTTTAACTTTACTTTAATCATCTATATCATCCACTATTTGAACCATATCATTTTTACCTGGTCCACCTTTATTCAATTTATCTTTTAATAATTCTAATTCAGCTTTCTGTTTATCTGTAGCTATTCCCATGTGATCTGCTAACCATTGAAGAGCTTTCATTTTATCTTGTAGTTTAATCTTAACTCCGTCTTTTCCTTCTGATACTTCTTGCAATAGACTTGTATCTACATTGGAGCTATCTTTAAGTTCAACTACATTATATTCATAGAAGTCCTGCTCTCCTGTATCTGGATTAATAACTGGAATATCTTCACCATCTTTATTCTTGGTCCATCTATTTTTACGTACCTTATTAAAGGATAAATAATCTCCAATATCACTAAACGCTATATCCATATACTTCTGGAATATATCTTCTTCACTTAACATTACTTGATTAATCTTATGTTTCTTAAGCTTTTCTATTTCAGTTTTTATACTAGGTTTTACTAGGGTTTTATACCCTTCTACATTAGCAACTATATAACTACAACCATATGCTTTCTGATACGCTTTAGTAGCATTAAAATACTTTATATAATAAATACAAAAAAGCCTTTGTTTATCAGTAAGTTCAGCATTTTGTATTACCTCATTTACTTCTTCTACAATAGGCTCTTTAATATCTTTTTTTATATTAGTTTTATTCTCATTTTGATTAGTAACGTTACTTTTGCTTATTGGTAACGCTCCTTTTAATTTTTCATCCCAACTATCTTGTGATTTCCACTTTCTAATTTGAGAATCTTTTATGTTTAACTCTTTGGCTATATCAATTAACTTAATATCTCCATCATGATCCTTGTATATCTCAAATGCTTTATCTCGGTTTGGACTACTTGCTCTAACCATATCACCACCTCACCTATTCGTCATTTTGTAAAATAAAAAGAACCTTTTTGAATTAAAGATTCTTTTAAATTTAAATATATTATTAAAATTTTATAAAACTACATACTCATCAATTAATGATTTTGTATTAATTTGTTCAATAATTTCCTTATCTTCCGCTTTAGCAAAAATTATACCTGCTATGTTATAAAATATATCATGAAATTCCATAGAATTAATTCCTTTAAATCTTTTCCTATATGAGATTTCATTCATAGCATAAACTACAAAATCTTCTTTAGTAAAACGACTCTTATCTTGAAGCTTATCTTTAATAAAATTACTAAATAGATTATTTTGTACACCTTCCATACTTAAATAATCTACAAATTCCTTAAGTCTGTTTTCTTTTCTCCATGCTATATACCAAAGTAACACTGTAATTACTAATATATAAACCCATATCAATGCAATAGAAAATTTAACGTTTGGTTCTAAAAGCAAATCCTTAAAGAATATATTATTCTCAATCGATTTAGGAAATGCTAATACAAATGTCAGAATCCCTAATACCCCCGAACTTGTTATCTTTGGTATATTATATCTTAATTTATACCGTGCTATTACTTTGTCACAGCTACTTTTCATTGAATTATTGTAACTTCTTAAATTTTGCTCCATAATTTTTGCTTTATTTTGTTTCTCTATTAAGATTTGATTTTGCTCTATAATCTTTTCAATATCTGATTTTTGATCTATGTACTCTAATTTATAATTTTCTACAAAATCAATTGCTTCTTGACAAATAAAATATTTTTCTTTTTGGTTTTCATCCAAGAAATCTCCTCCAGTTTTATCTGGATGATATAAATTTCTTTCTTTTATTATTTTTAATCTCAAACCATTAATATCTTCATCTAAATAATTAAAATATTTTTTTATTTCTTTAATATTTGTAAATTTCATAACCCCTCCATCTGATGTTACAGGATTATTATACATAAATATACTAATAATTTCAATTTATATACTAATAAAAAGAACCTAGCCTAAACTAGATTCTTTCCTGTAATCCAGAGGGTATTTATTTTTTTAATGGCGGAAAGTAAGAGATTTGAACTCTTGCTAGACATAAAGCCTACTAACAGATTAGCAATCTGCCCTCTTAACCAACTTGAGTAACTTTCCATGTGCAGGAACTTAATCCTGCTTAGTTAGGTTTTTGAGTTTGAAATTAAATAAACTTAAGAATAACAAAGGGAGCTTTTAGGAAGGCAATGGATTCGAACCATCTTTAAGCTATCCAATAGGCCTTCCATGTGCAAGGCTTTTACACCTTGCTTTCCGTTAGTTAAGTTTTAATTTACATCCCGGAGGATCATCAATGAACGCTTTACCCTATCCACAATTACATAATAACATATAAAAGTGGGTATATGGTGGGTATTAAACGGGTATAAATAGGGGGTATATTTATATAATAAATCTTTCTTGAACTCCTGGATTATAGAATACAAAATCTGAAATTTGCTTTATAACCTTAGGTCTTAATTCCTTCCTGCAATAATCCTTATTATATTTTAAATGTCTAGCAACTGTTCCCCAACTAACTTTAGGTTGATTTATATATCTTAATCTAATTAAATCCTTCTCCTCTTTTGTTCTAAGAGTTTGTATAGCCAAATCTATTCTTCTCTTTAATCTAACCTTATAATCTAAATCTCTCTTAAGATAGAATAAATCTTTTTCTTTCCTTATTACTTCATCTTCAACCATGCTGCTAAACTTATTTGTTGGACCACTCTTTTCATTATAGCCTATAGCTCCACAACCAGTATAAGATTCTTGAATATCTTTAATTTCTGCTTCTATTAGTTTTATTTCTGTTTCTAATGTATTGTAATTTCTAAGTAAATTTTCTGTCTTTTTAAATAATACCTTGTCCATATTACTTTTCCCTTCTCCTATTCAATAACTTTTATCCTGCTACTTAACGCTTCCCAAGACATACTGCAATTACGAGAACTTATATATATACCTAATACACCTCCACTTAACATGTGTATATACCAAATTTCCCATACCTCAGTTCTATCATTATCAAAAATTATTTTAGCTCCTGGCACTATACCTTTTTTAATTGCTTTATATAATTGTTTTTTCATTTTCTCTTGCAAAGTTTCTTTTTTAACATCTTCAATAATTTCAAAAACACTAACTTGTCCTTCTAATACTTCCAATTACTTCACCTTCTTATAAATTCATAGCAAACTGTTTTGCTTCACAAAATAGTCTAGGTTCAATCAATGGATAAACCTTTCTACTCTTCATATCTTCTCGCTTAAATCTTTCTTCTATATCAACTAATCTTGTCCCATATGCTTTAAATGGTATAGGGCTATCTTTATCCATTTTAAGCATCTTTCCCCATAACATAGGATAATGCCTTCTTAGACTTCTAAGGCTATTTAAATTTTGTTTAGGACATAAATAACATCCTAATCTTTCAAACTTCCAATACATAGGATTCTTGAATCCTTTTGATTTTATATAGTTTAAGCAATCATCTTCCGTCATTTTCAATTCATATAATGGAGCTATACAATTCTTAGGAAGTCTTTTATATCTCTTTGGTTCATCATAAGCTATACCAACATATCTCTTATGTTTACCAATTTCTCTAAAATATTTATTTAATGGTTTCATTTTTAACCTGCTATTACACCAAGCTCCTAACATAAAAGGCCATCCCCATATTTGACCATTCCTTTTTCCAGTAGTATTAACTGTATAAAAATACTCTTCAAAGCTTTTTTCAGGTCTAATCCAATCAAATTTAATACCTGGTTTAAGTTCTTTAAATTTTCTTTCAGCTATTTTAACAATGTTTATTTGCTCTCCAAACTCAAGCCTCGTATCACAAAACACTATTCTATCTAAAGGTAGTCCTAATTCAATTATCTTTAATATCATAGCGGTACTATCTTTTCCTCCGCTAAAACTAGCTATATATTGCACTTTAACACCTTCTATCTACATAGCATCAAAAAAATTAATTTGATTCATAACATCAATTAATCTCTTATTGGCCAGATGGAACATATTCTTATCTTTTTCAAATCCTAAGAACTCATACCCCATTTCATAACAAGCAACTAAACTCGATGCACTTCCAACATGAGTATCTAAAATTTTATCTCCTTGTTTAGCATAATTAAGTAATATCCACTTATATAGATTTACAGGCTTTTGAGTAGGATGTATTCTTACCTCATTTCTAGATTTATCTCCCTGCATTATATGTCCTTCACTTATTGACTTTCCTTGCATCATTCCGTTCCACATATACCTAAACATTTTAGTTTTATTATGCATACTGCAGTAAGCCACTTCACAATCACTAAATGTACTTTCTCCATTAACCTTATCCCAAATTATCAATCCTGGTCCTAAATAATAATCAAAATAATTAATTCCCCAAACAATCTGATTTTTAGAAACTCTTTTTAGCTCTTCAAAATATTCTTTACTTGGAATATCCCACGATTCTATTGGCTCATAATTTTTTCTTCTAATTTTTAGCTTATTTATATTTCTTCCATAAAACTTTCTTTTATTTGGGCCAGTAAAATATGGTGGATCTACTATAGCTAAATCAAAATATTTATCTGGAATTAACTTCATGCCTTCCATACAATCTATATTGTAAAGTTTGTTTAACTCAAGCATATTTAACACCTCTCCGTATCTTTCTTATAAACGCCATAGAACGATTTATCTATTAAGACAATATAACTATCCTCTTTCTCCATAAAAACCTCATGAACGCTATTTTTAGTTAATAGAGGATGGAGCCTTGTCCAATCCTCCAGTAACTTTATTTTTTGTTTATCACAGAAACTTATTTGATTATTCATAATTACTTTTCTGTAACACAATTCTTAAACTCTTTCTCTAGCTGTCTTATACCTGCTAGTTTAAAGCCCGTACACCATATACATTTAGGACACTTTCTGCACCAGGTACACTGAGTTACTCTATTTATATGATTTTCTCTTATTCCAATCCCTAAAAATCTCTTAGCTCTACGTTTCCACCTTTTATTCCTAGCCATTATTATGCCTCCTAAGCAATCTCATAAATACTTTCTATTATTTCAATAATTTTATTTTTATCATGGCACTTAGATAATTCTTCTAATATTGCTTTTCTCTTATATCCTTGGTTTGCTGTTCTTGATGTATCCCAATATTTTTTTACCGCTTCTAATCCGTCACTTATATTAATAAAATTTAAAAAGTATATATCGCCAGCATCATTTACGTTATATCTAAAACGTGGTTCTTCTTCTTGTTCAAAATAAAACGGATCACCACATTCTAAAGATTTTTCTTTGTAATATTCATCTTCGCCTCTTTTATACTCACATAACTTTTTAGTTAAATTTCTCATTTGTTCAAAATATTTATCTTTATCAAACTTAACTATAAAAACATGATAAGAATGATAAAGTTGACTTACTATTAATGTGTATTTATATTCACTCATAATTACTCTCCTAAAAAGATATTTCTTTAATTAAACTAGATTCATATAATAGAACAGGCCACTCGTTTAATGTTTCTATATATGCATCAATTGGTATTCCTAAGCTTGTATCATAATCTAGTTCATAATATTTAACTTCTCCACTGGTCAATCTGCTTCTCATTCCTATAACATTACTTTTAACAGTTCCAGTACCTTCAAGTATTCTTATTATGTTATTCTCTTTAACAAGTACTATTTTCATAATTACTCACCTTTCTCTACTCTCTCAAATTCGATAACCCATACCCACGGATTGCCTTCCCAAGAGTATTTTTCTTCCTTTACTGTGCTATTCCATAAAAGACTAAATGCTGCTCTCTCTAACGAATCATTTAATCCTATTCCTGCTATTTGTATATGCTCTGCTTCATCATAAAAGCTTGTACTACTTATTCCTTCTTGATAGCATCCTTCATCTGTAATATCTTTTAATCTTTCAACTTTTATACTTGTTACTTTTAAAAATAATCTAGCCAGTCTCTTTGGCATATGAATACTTGGTGTCCATGGATACGGTCTGCCTAAACTAAAACCATCTCCATCTACATAATCAAATGTCATTAAAGTTTGTTCATCCAATTCATTAGCTCTATAGAATACAGTTTCTCCTTCCACCTCATTACCATTTTCATCTATATAACTATCCATTTTTGCAAATGTTTCTCTTACATAAAGAATATTCCCAACATGAAACTTAGAAAATTTTCTTATATACTCATTTTCTTCCCACCATACACAACCATGAGTATAATCTTTTATATACCATTTCTTATCAGTTTCATTAAACTCTCTCCAAAATCCAAATCCACTAGGAGTATCATTACTTGGAGTTCTTTTAATAATTCTCCTAGTACAAGTCTTTTCACCATCAAGGATGGCTCTTACCATTGCTGTATTAAATAAAATTGCTTTCATCTTAAACCCCCTTCTTTATACCTTTTGCCATTACATATTCTTTTCCATCTCTAGCATCTACAATTACAACTCCTAAAGTTCCATTAAGCTCCTTAGCTACTAAAGCAATTTGAGCTTCTTCACAAAGGTTTTGAATCATACTAAGTACAAAACCTATTTCATTTTTTCTTTCATCCATGCTCTTACACCTCATTTATTCTAAAAAACTCTTCCAAATCATAAACAAATCTAACTTTCTTTTTAGTTCCTTTAATCTCCATTCCATTTTCTATACACCATTTAACTGGTATACTCTTTCTCTCTGCCTTTTTAATAAACTCATTAAGTTTTTGTACCTCTATTGCATAAACACTCTCTAACGGTCTAAAATTTAGCAAGAAATATGGTTCCACATTTTCGTACTTACTAGCTTTAATCATTCCTTCAATTTGATTCTTTCTAATACCACTTAAAGGAATACTTGCTCCCTTATAACTCTTAAGTTCAAATAGAAATAACTTATCCTCTGCAAACACTTCAAAATCACAAATATTATGAGCTTGAAATCTTACATTTTCATTCTTAGTTCCATTAAAGTTAGCTGTACCATCTTTAAATCTATAAACAAAGTATTTCTCTGGAATAGACTTTTTAAAATCTTCCTCAAACTTTTTACCTTCGTTTTTCATTACCACCTATATCCTCCAAATCTAACATTCCATTTCTTTCTTCCACTTATTTCTCTAACTTTTAAATAAGCAGCTACTTCTCTATTTCTTTCTATTTTTCTTTTAGCTAAATCTCTATAGGGCTTTAATGCTAGTTCATGTACTGAATAAACTTCTAGTAAATTAACTCTCATTTTAATCACACCTTCTAAATTTTTATTCTTCCCATCCTAATAATTGCTTTTCTAAAGAATCATAGTCATAATCCCTTTGAGTAAAGTTACAATTTTTATTAACTTGTCCTTTATTAGGTTGCCAATCTTTTTTTATAGCTGCTATAAGAGCTCCTACTCTATTATTAATTTTCTTCATTTGATTAATAATTTTGAGTTTCTCAACAACAACATTAACAAAAACCTTATTGTTAGAACAAAACTCTGTAAGAGATTTAATTTCATCAGATGAAAAACTTTTTAATACTTCTTTAAGCTCTTCTCTTTTATCAACAACAACATTTTCCTCTCCTGTTGTTGTTCTAACCTGTCCTGTACTAACCTGTCCTGTACTATCCTGTCCTAACCTGTCCTGTCCTATGCCGTCCATTGGTTGTCCATGGGACGTCCCATTGTCGTCCCATGATTTCTTTTTTCTATCTGCTCTTTCTTTAGATTCTAATAAATTAACTTCTGGCATAATTTGAAGCAATAGATCTTTATACATAGAATCAATTTTTCTATCTGCTCTTATTTTGTTATGTTCTTTCCAATCAATAATATAAGTTACTAAATCTTCATTTAAAACTCTTATATACCCCTTAGAAACTAATATTCTTAAGTCATCCTCAGTAGCTCCTGTCATTCTTAATACATTAAAAGCTTCAACTATTCCATCATCATCTGCCCTCATTCCTAAATCATAATAAAGAAGTCTTGAAGATGAAGGCATTTTTAAAAACTTAGCTGAATCAATTACTTTTATAGAAAACATTCTTCTTTGTGCCAAACCTTTTCACTCCTTACATCTGTCTTAACTTATAAGCTTCATTAAGTTTATTTCTCAATTCATTGAAAGAAGCTTCATCTAAATTAAGTTTAGTATCCTCTTCAATGAATATAATTACGTTATTTGTATCTTTTATATCTATAGAAAAATTTTGTTCTTTACCATACTTTCGTATTTCAAGTTCTAATCCATTTAACATCATTTTAAATTCCTCCTAAGCTTTCTTTTGGCAATCCATACATAATACTTTCTGATACTTTTTATGTGAGAAATTTGCAACATTATAAGGCACATCTTTACCACAGCTCGTACACTTATAAACTTTGTTAGAGTTTTGATTTTGACTGTTGCTAGTTTTACCTCTAGTATCTTTACTATCTGGATCATCATTATCTGTTGGAGCTTGTAAACTCTTAAGTATAAAATATCTTTCTGAATAAGTTAGTCCACTTCCATAAGCCTTACTTATTTCATCCTGTTGGCCAAATATATCAAAGCTGCACTCTTCTCTTTCTGTTGGTTCATCTGCATTAATCCAAGTATATTTAACCTTACCAGCTATAACAAAATCTGTTTTATCCTCACCTTTTGAATTCTTATAATCAAATGTTGTCCATAAAATATCCTCTGTTTCTATTTTTAATAAAACTCTTAATTCATCCATCTTAGGTCTTATTTTACTTAAGACTTGGCTACCAGAAACATATTGGTAACCAAATCCTTTAGTATCTTTTACAAAGTTATCTATCTCTTTTCTAACTTCTATAAGCTTTTGCCATAAGTTCATAAAATCCACCTACTTTATTTGTAATGATTTATTTTCAACTAATTCTGCACCTTCAATTATTTCTCCATTCTTAAGTGCCTTACCTAAATCAGTTTTAGATATAGTTTCAGTTGTTTTAATCTTTATAAACTCTTTAGGTATCTTAGTTTCATCTAGTACCTTAACTACCTTAGATTTTCTAAATGATATTTTGAATAGCTTTCCTTCAACCTTAGTTAGACCTATTCCATTCATTTCAAACTCAACATACTCTTTTAGTTTTTTTACTGTATTTTCTTTTTGCTTCTTTAAAGCTGATAATCTTTTTATTTCTTCATCTATTCCTATAGAATCAGCTTCTATTTCTTTTATAACCTTGCAAGTATTCTCTATCTTAGTGTTTATATCATCCTCAACTTGTCCTAATGCTCCATGGATCATTTCAACTGTTAATCCTTCTTGCTCTCCTAAGTTATCTAATAAACTTTCTAAGTTTCTATAATTCTGTGTTAATTCATATAGCTTCATACTTAACTCCCTCCTAGTCTGTGTAAACTGCTGCTACAAAATTATTTCCGTTCTTAGTTACATAGCCACCAAAACAAGTATTACCATCATCACATAAAAGTAATATATCTAATTCACTTAAACTCTCATTCAATATAGTTCCCTTGTATGTTGTTCTCCCATAACTAGGCATAACAGAATCAATCTTTATATTCTCCTCTTTGCTTAATTCCTTAAATCTGTTATATCTTTCATCTCTTAAAGCTTCTTCATTTGCTGTAAAAGCCCATCCACTTATATTCATTTTTAAATCCTCCTTAAAATATGTTATAATTCTCTTGAATTTTCTTTTTTATGAGTACATTGGTTACTTTGGTCGGTACCAATGCACTCTCTTTTTATTTCTTCCTCTATTAAAACGTTTAGAGGTTTGTCTACTGTTAAGTTACTAATTCTTTCTTGCACTCTATCTGCTATCATCTTAGCTGCTCTTATTAAATCCATGATTAACACCACATCTTCCATGATAGACAGAAGAAAAATGTCCAAATGATTAATGCTAATAATGTAACTCCTAAACATCCTGTATTTAACTTTTTCATATAATCCTCCTATATAATTTTTCTGTTATGTTAAGTACTTCTAAAAAATACTTTTCTGGAATAGGCTTCTTAAATCTAAGATTATTAAATTTTAGGTCCTGCTCTACAGATAATAAAATATTTTCAAATTCCTCTTTGCTGCATCTAGCTTTTAAAGATTCTATATATTTGTAATTCATGCTAAGCTATAAGGCTTTCTCTTAAAGAGCTTATTGCCCTTCTCTTGATTCTAGAAATTTGAACTTGATTAGTTCCTAATAATTTAGCTACTTCATTTTGCGTTTTCCCTTCAAAGAAAAGTAACTGAATTATTTGTTTTTCTTTATTTTTAAGCTTGTTTATAGCAATCTTTAAGTCTAGCTTTTCTATCTCATTATCAATTTCAAAATTAGAAACACAATTTTCTATAACCTCAATCTTTTTCCCTTCCAAAGGTAAAGTGTTATTAAGAGAAGAAATATTTACTTTCTCATAGACTTCTTTATTATCATTTCTTTTTCTGATAAATCTATTTTTATCATGAAAATACTCTGTTCTAATAAATCCTCTCATTGTATTTATTGCATAAGTTGAAAACTTAAAACCTTTCTTTTCATCAAAATTATTTGAAGCTCTAACAAGTCCTAGCATTGCAATTGAAATCAATTCATCTAAAGCTCTTTCATCACCTTTTTTATGAACTTCATTTGCTACCTTGTAAGCTAACTTCAAATGCTCCTCTGCTTTTATCATGATTCCACCTCTTAAATTACGTTTATTGAGAAGATAAAACTCAAAACGCATCCAACAAATATAATTAGATACTTAAAACTTTTTTTAGGATCCTTCTCACTTATAGATAAATCTATAAAATAACAGCTTAAAAATAAACTTGTTGCTGATGTTATTATTCCAAATACTATTCTTCCTCCTGGAGTAAGCATTTTTCTCTTAACCTCTTTTCTTCTTTTAATTTTTGAGTTCGCTCCCATTGTCTTGCCATTCTTTTTTTTAGTTCCTCTTCACTAACAGCGAAATAAACTGGATTTTTAGTATTTGCTTTACTTTTTCTTAACTTGCTATAGTCTATCTCTATAGGTTCAAATTTCCTTTTAGCCATTTCTATTCTCCTTTGCTTTATTTACCCTTAGCTCTAAAAGGATTTTAATAGAGCTTGTCTTATTCATTCCCTTAGTATCAGAGGGATTCGCTATTTACTGATACTTGTCCTATATATTTCCAACCTTTATAATTTAAGTATCGGCTCCGCCAAGTCGAAATAAATTATGAAGGGTGGTGATTTTGTGATAAAAAACAAATACGACTTTCTTAAATATCTAATCGCTCATATGTCTAAAGATACATATAGATTTGTTGATGAAGGTAATAACCTTTTAAATTTAGTTGATGCTTATACACAACAAGAATATCTTGAAGATTTAGAGTATGATGGGTTTATAAAAACATGTGTTGGCTATATACAAATAAATCCAGAAACTATTCTTGCTATGAAAAAGCTATATAACATTTAAAATTTTTAGCACTTTCAATATTTCAACCAAACGATATTCTTTTGTTGTAAAATCAAATATTGCAAGTGCTGAAAATTGTTCTTCTGATAAATCAAGGCCAAGTGAATTATTTACATATTCAAGTGTTCCTTCTTTAAAGTTTTCCCTAGCATTTTTTTCTTGTTCTATAAATTGTCTAGTTATACTAGCGATTTCTTTTTCTTTCATATTTAATCTCTCCTTCCATTTTGCTGACATTAAGAATATGGTCTAAATATTTAATTGACTTTGATTATTAACAATATCTATTTCTTCTTTTTTTCAATAATATTTTTATGGTAAAATATCATTGAAAGGAGTGAAATTTGTGTTAACTAAAGAATGTAAAATTTTATTAGATTGTTTAATTAATAGTAAATCTACTTATTTATTGGGCTGGTCTACTATTTCAAGCTGCTTACCTAAATCATTTGATTCAAATAAACTTATTTGTGTATTAGATTATCTTCAAAAAGAAGGCTATCTTTCTTATGAAAAAAATATAGACAATGAAGTTACTTATATAAAGCTTTTTCATAAAGCATTCGCTTATAAAGAACTTTCTTTTATTAAAATGAAAGATTTTCTAATGAAAAGTATCCTAGTACCAATAATAGTTTCTATTTTCACTACTTTAATTGGATTGTTTATTAAATCTTTATTTACATAAGAACACAATAATCAATGATGTTATCATGCTTATTAAGATATTTATTACGTACCCAGTTATTCTTTTATTTTGTTCTTCTATTTCATTATCATTTTTAGGTATTTTTATAAACATGCTAATCCTCCTAAATATCTAATTTAACTTGTACATTAAGTAAGCTCTGTAAAACTGGTATAACATTCTCATAATATTTAAATTCTTCTACTTCCTTATCATTTTTCTCTAAAGTTTGCTTAAAGAACATACCGAATTCTGGTGTTTTTAGATTATGAGCATTTGCTAATCTTCCAACCTTATTAGAACTTATACCTAACTTTTTACCAATTTCTGTTGCAGAATAAGTTTTCTTTATTGGTTGTGGTAAGCTCTTAATCTCCCTACGTCCAGTTAATATTTCTGTAGCTTGAGCTAATAAAGCTTTCTTACGTTCCTTAGTAGTTAAAGGATCATTAGCAATCTTTAATAAAGCATTAGCCTTTCTTGCAAGACTATTATTAAATCTTGTTTGTATCTCCTTTTCTTTAAGGTTTGGTTTTATTTGTTTTGGTGCTTGTCCACTAGATAATTGTTTTCTCATGTTGAAATATCTATCAACTAACTTATCGTATTGTTCCCAAGCGAAATCATCCTCTAAAATTTTAAGAAGTTTTGAATATCCTCTTTCTGATAATGAATAGATATTTGAACTTCTATTTATTGCATTTTGAGTATAAATTCCGTGGTCAATTAAATTGACCTCGAATTCTGTTCCTTTCAAATCAATAATGTCAATATTATCTTTAAACCTATTTCTATTCATGTTAATTGCTTGATTAATAGCTTTAAGTTCTTTTCTATGAATACTAGCAACTTCTTTAACTAAAATTAATTTTTCACCTTTTCCAAACCCTCCTTCAATATCATGGAACTTCATTCCATCTATATTTTTCATTCCATTAACAATTAAATTATGCATTGCTTATCCTCCTAACTAATTTTTCGTTGCATATTTGGGATATTGCTTTTAAAAAAAATTTCTACTATATCATTTGAACTTTCTATTTTTAAAATAGAAATAATTTCAAAGGCTTCCTGAATAGTAAATTGACTTCTCCCATTAAGTTTAGCATTTAAACTTTGAGTTGATATCTTCAATATATCTGCCAATTTACTTTGAGAATAATTTTTCTCTTTCATAATCCCTTTTAATTTATTATAAGCCATATCTTCACCCCCTTTGTTGCGTATCTGGGATGATTAAATCATATCACCTTGTTTTTTATATGTCAACCCATTTATGCAACTTTTTTTTATATTTTTTAAAATAATCGTTGCATTTATGAAAAAATATTTTATAATTAAGTTATGAGGTGATTAAATGAATAACTTACTTGATGATTCAAAAATAAAAAATATAATGAACCGAATACAAAGTAGACGTTTAGAGCTTAAACTTTCTTATCAAGATTTAGCATCAAAAACTAATATGAGTAAATCTACATTACAAAGATACGAAACTGGTTCAATAAAGAATATGCCTGTTGATAAACTGGGTATTATAGCAACTGCTTTAGATGTAAGTCCCTTATGGCTTTTAGGTTTTGATGAAAACGAAAATAATAATAAACTATCTAATGAAGAACAACAACATATAGAAGATTTAAGAAAATTAAATAATATAGGTAAAAATAAAGTTATTAATTATACTAAAGACTTAATAGAAATGCCTAAGTATCAAAAAGATAATGTTACTACTATTCCTAAAAAAGAAAAGCAAATATGGGAGGAACAGGTAAAGAATATCTTATGCCTATTGCTTGCCATGATGATAATCTTACTGATGAAGAAAAAGACTTTATGGATGAAGCTATTGCTGAATACGAAAGAACTCATAAAAAATAGCTTTTAACTTGGAGGAATATTTACAATGAACAAATATGAAAAATTATTAATAAAAGCAGAAAACGAAGGAGTTCTTGTAGTTGAAGTTGATTGTAAAAGTAATAAACCCTGTGCTAAATGTAAAGGAAACATAATATATATAAATAAAAATACTAGCACTGAAGAAAAATATTGTTTGCTAGCAGAAGAATTAGGACATTATAAACTAACTGTTGGTAATATAACAAAATTACAAGATGTAAAAGATGTTAAACAAGAATTATTGGCTAGAAAATGGTCTTATGAAAACTTAATACCTATTAATAACTTAATAGAAGCGTTATCAATAGGTATTAATTCTATAGAAGGAGTAACTGAATATTTTAATATTACTGAAAGCTTTTTTTATGAAGCAATTGAATTTTATAAACGTAAATATGGTATATATTTTGTTGGAAACGATTATTTATTACGCTTTGATCCGTTAAAACTACTCAATTTTTATGGTGAAGAAATTTATCCTTTTTCAAATGAAAGATTATATTCTAAAGAAAGTGTTAGATAAATTAATATCTAACACTTCTATTTTTCAATCTTATATATCCTATAAAACTTAATAATATACTCGGTATAAAAAATATCATTAATATAAACATTGGAAATAACCCACCGACTAAATAAAATAAAATAGATATTAATACAAAACTTCCTTTATTAAAAAAGTATCCTATAAAATTAAATGTTAATGCCAAAATTACTAGTATTATATGGGGAATAAAAAAATTTACTATAAGCATATCTCTAGGTGGCATTAATATAAATATCATTAAAATAGCTAAATAAACGATACTTAAAATAGATGATATTAATAGTTCTTTTGTTTTTTTTACTTCCATTATAAATCAAAATCCTTTACTAAAATCTTATTATTAATATTACTATATTTACATAAAATTATCTATATTAAAATAATTTAAATATATGAGGTGATAACATGAAAAGAATAGCCATTTATATAAGAAAGTCTGTAAAGGGAGATGAAAACTCTATCTCCCTTGAAGCTCAAACAGAGGTGATTAAACACTACTTTAAAGATAAAAATGAATTTATAATTTATAAAGATGATGGTTTTAGTGGTGGAAATACTAATAGACCAGCTTTTCAACGCCTTATGGCTGATGCCATGGAAGGTAAATTTGATACTGTAGCTTGTTATAAGTTAGATAGAATAGCTAGAAATACCTTAGATTTCCTTACTACTTTTAACACTTTAAAAGAATATGGAATTGATTTAATTTGCGTTGAAGATAAATATGATCCTTCTACTCCAGCAGGTAGATTAATGATGACTTTACTTGCTTCACTTGCTGAAATGGAAAGAGAAAATATAAAACAAAGAGTTTCAGATAGTATGCTTAATTTAGCTAAACAAGGCCGTTGGACTGGTGGTACTCCACCTTTTGGATACAAAGTAGTAACTATAGATGGTGGGAAGTACTTAGAATTAGAAGATGAAAAAAATATAAAATATATTTTTAATGAATTTATTAATGGTAAAGGTATAATTAAACTTGGCAATGAATTTAATTGTGATAAGAAAAAGATAAGTAGAATATTGCATAATATAACTTACTTACAAAGCTCTAAAGATGCAAATATATATTTAAAGCAAGTTCTTGGTTATGAAGTTATAGGACAACCTGATGGATATGGTTACTTGCCTTATGGTAAATATAAAGTTGTTAATGGTAAAAAGATTAAAAATACTGATGGTTTAAAAATAGCCTGTATAAGTAGACATGAAGCTGTAATTGATTTGGACACATTTATAAAAGCTCAAGAAAGATTAAAAACATTCGAAGGTAAGAAAGCACCACGTATAAGCACTAAAACTTTTCTAGCGCAGATGGTTAAATGCGGTATCTGTGGTGCGAATATGCTTGTAACATTGGGCCAAAAAAGGAAAGATGGTACGAGAAAATTATATTTTTCCTGCCCTAATAAATGTGGTAATACATTTAAAGATGTTTCAGAGCTTGAAAATGATATTTTAACAACATTAAAAGATGTTAATTTCTTTGATGAAATTAAGAAGAATAATAATATTATAAATAAAGATAATTCTAAGATTAAAAAATCTATGCTTAAAGAACTAGAAGAAAAGAAAAAAATACTGGATGGATTAATAGATAAACTCGCTTTAGTAGATTCCAATCTAGCAAATATAATTATAGAAAAAATGAATAGTGTGAATATTGATATAAATGATTTACAGAATAAAATAGATTTGTTAGAAAAAGAAGAGATTGCATCATCTTATAATAAAGAAGATTTTAAATTAAAAGAAGAAAATAGAAAACATTTTATAGAAGACTTTGAAAATATGGATATGGAAGAAAAACAAAATTCTATAAGGGGGGTTATTAATAAGGTCGTTTGGGATGGAAAAAACATAATAATTTCATAACTGTTTAAAGACACCTCGTACTACTAGTGGTTTCAAATAGTTATGAATTATATAAAAAGACTAGGTTTTGAAGTGAACCCCTTTATGGGGACTTTAAAAAAAGACTAATTTAGTTTAAAATAACATCTCAAGAAAGTGAGGTGTTATTTTTATGCGCAAAAATAATAAATATTCAAATGAATTCAAGAAAAAAATAATAGATGAATATTTAAGTGGTGAAGAAAGTTTTTATTCATTGGAAAGGAAATACAACATACCAGATTCAACTATTAAGGGGTGGTATGATAATTTTTATAAAAAGGGGATAAACTTAGAAACATTAAAAGAAAATCGTGGTAGAAAAAAGACAGATAATATAGATTATAAAGAAAGATATGAAATATTAAAAAAATACCGAGCCTTCATAAAAGCACAACGAGAGAAAAAGTAATGTTTATTAATTTGTATATTGATACATATAAACTTTCAAATATGTGTGATGCTTTAGATATTAATAAAAAAACTTACTATAAGTATAAGAATTCCGATGATCCGGATTATTATGATTATCTTATAATAAAAGAAATATTTGATGACTCTAAAGGTACATATGGATATCGTAGGATAACTGAAGGTTTAAAAATTAAATATGGTGTAATATTTAATCATAAAAAAGTTCAAAGAATAATGAAAAAATATAATTTAAAAGCTAAATATGTTAAAAAAAAGCAAAATCAAAGATATAAAAGAATTGAAGAAAATATTAAACCTAATTTACTTAAGAGAAAATTTAATACAGACAAACCTAACAAAATATGGACAACGGATATAACTTTTTTAATATTCAATGGAAAAAAAGCTTATTTGTCTACTATTCTTGATTTATATGATAGGAAGGTTGTTGCATATAAGATTTCAAAGGTAAATAATATTGGAATAGTTATTGATACTTTAAATGAAGCAATAGCTAGGAGAAAAAAAGTGTCTGGATTGATAATCCATTCCGATCAAGGATTTCAATATACATCTTTTGAGTATAAAGCTATTTGTGAATCTAATGGTATTCAAATATCAATGTCCAGAAAAGGAACTCCAATTGATGCATCACCAATGGAAAGCTTTCATTCAATATTAAAAAAAGAAACTTTATATAATAACGATATTAATTCTTTAGAAGAGTACATAAATTTGGTTGAGGAATGGATATTATTTTATAATACAGAACGTATAAAATTAAGAAAGTCAGGAAAATAAATTTCCTGACTTAGTCTTTTATTTTTAGGAATATTTGGGGTTCACTTCATTTTCCTAGTCTTTTATTTCATCAAAAAAACGTCAAAAATTAGTTCCTTTTTCTTTTAATATGTTATAGTGAGTTAAACTTATAATAGTATTTAAGTTAGTATTTATGTGATTTTTTATATTAGTCTTTATTTTATTTTAATATAGAAATCTTACAAAATTGTAAGGTGTATGAAAGATAAATAAATATGTGATTTCTCTTAAAGAGGATAAAATAACATTGTAAGATGAAACGAGGAGGAACAGGATATGAAAAATATTTTAAGTGTTGAAAATATAGAAAAGTATTATGGAAACAAAGATAACATAACAAAAGCAATAGACAATATTAACTTTAAGGTTGATAAGGGTGAGTTTGTTGGCATAATGGGACCATCAGGAAGTGGTAAGACAACATTGCTTAATTGCATATCAACTATAGATAATGTTACTACAGGAAGTATAGTTATTAATGGAAAGGATATTACAAAATTAAAATCAAAGGAACTAGAGAAGTTTAGAAGAGATGAATTAGGATTTATATTCCAAGATTTTAATTTATTAGATACCTTAACAGCTTATGAAAACATAGCTTTAGCTTTAACAATACAAGGTAAAAAGCCTAAGGAAATAGATGCTCTTATTAAAAAAGTTGCAAAGAGTTTAGGTATAGATGGAATATTAAATAAATTCCCATATCAAATATCAGGTGGACAAAAACAAAGGGTTGCTTCAGCTAGAGCAATTGTTACTAATCCATCATTAATTTTAGCAGATGAACCAACAGGAGCTTTAGATTCAAAGTCAGCTAGAATGCTTTTAGATTCTTTTGAAAGCTTAAATAAGGATTTAGAAGCTACAATACTTATGGTAACTCATGATGCTTTTACAGCAAGCTATGCTCATAGGATTTTATTTATAAAAGATGGAAAAATATTTAATGAATTAGTAAGAGGAACAGATTCAAGAAAAGAATTTTTTGATAGAATTATTGAGGTTATAACACTTCTTGGAGGGGATGATAGGGATGTATTTTAAGATTGCTTTAAACAATGTTAGAAAGAGCTTTAAAGATTATTCAATATATTTTCTAACATTAACTCTTGGCGTATGTATATTCTATGCATTTAACTCCATAGGAGATCAAAAAGCCTTTTTAGAACTTGGAAAAAGACAGGCTGAGTACATAAAAGTATTACAAGGGTTAATATCTGGAATATCTGTATTTATATCTTGTGTTTTAGGTGGATTAATTCTTTATGCAAATAACTTTTTAGTTAAAAAGCGTAAAAAAGAATTAGGTATATATATGACCCTTGGTATGGGAAAAAACAAAATTTCAAAAATACTTACATATGAAACAGCTCTAGTAGGAATTATATCATTAGTTGTAGGCTTAGGAGTAGGTATAATAGTTTCTCAAGGAATATCTGCCTTTGCATCTAAATTATTTGAAGTATCTCTAAGTAATTATAAATTTTTATTATCAACTGATGCTATTTTAAAAACTGTTTTATACTTTGGTATAATTTTCATCTTAGTTATGCTTTTTAATACTTTTGTAATTTCAAAGTATAAACTTATAGATATGTTAACAGCCGCTAAGAAGAATGAGGATATAAAAATAAAAAATCCTATATTAACAGCAATAATATTCTTTATATCTTTAGGATTATTAGGAGTTGCGTATAAATTAGTAATTAAAGTTGGATTAAATCCTACAGATAGAATGTTTTTAGTATCAATAGTATTAGGAATTTTAGGAACATTACTTTTATTCTTTAGTTTAGCAGGATTTGTTTTATATGTTTTACAAAAGAATAAGAATGTTTACTTAAAAGGATTAAATATTTTTGTATTAAGACAAATGAATAGCAAGATAAATACTAACTTTTTATCCATGACAGTAATATGTCTTATGTTATTCTTAACAATAAGTACATTGGCAACTGGTTTAAGTTTTAAAAATGCCTTAGAAAAAGGATTAGAAAATACAACTCCTTTTGATGCCTCTGCTACTTATTACATTGATGAGGATAGTAAAATAAAAACTGCTGAAGAATCAATAAAAGAGTTAGGATTCAAATTTAATCCAGAGGATAAAATTGTTTCATATAATGAATATAAATTAGAAAAAACTAATTTAGAAAGCTTATTAAATAAAAATGCAGAAGGTAAAAATAAAAAAGAGATAGTAGAAGCAATGACTTATAAGGGAACAAATGCCATAAGTATAAGTTCATATAATGATATAAGAGCTTTAAGTGGTGAAAAACCAGTAAGTTTAGCTAATAACGAAGTATTAATTTCATCTAACTTAGGTGAAGTAGAGAATACTTTAAAAAATATTCTTAAAAACAATGAGAAAATAGAAATTGATGGTAAGGAATATAAGGTTGCCAATAATGCCTTAATTGGAGAGGAAAAAGTTATAAAAGAGGCATTTGAAAGTACTGGAATGACAAATAACTTTTTCACTTTAATAGTGCCAGATAATATTGTTTCTAATTTAAAGCCTATTGCCAATAAAATCAATATAAACTTCCCTAAAAATTCAAAGGAAGAAGAACAAAGAGTACAAAAATTATTCAATGACTATAGAGATGGAATTGTTGATTTAAGTAAATATGGTTTTGTAAATGGATATACAAGAGCACGTATTTATGAAGATAATAATGGAATGACAAATACAGTATTATTTATAGGAATATATTTAGGAGTTATATTCTTAATATCAAGTACTGCAGTACTTGCTCTTCAACAATTATCAGAAGCTAGTGATAGTATTGATAGATATAAATCCTTAAGAAGAATTGGTGTATCTCAAAAGATGATAAATAAATCAATATTTACACAGGTAAGTATTTATTTTGGATTACCATTAGTTGTAGCTTTAGTTCACTCAGTGGTTGCAATAAAGGTTGTGAATGGATTCCTAACTATGTTTAATAAACCAGATATAGGAGCCTCATCCTTAGTAACTGCCTTAATAATGGTAATTGTTTATGGTGGATATTTCTATGCAACATATACTGGATATAAATCAACAGTAAAAAATGCTTTAAAGCAAAAATAATATAATAAATAGTTAAGGAGCTTGAAACTAATCAAGCTCCTTATTTATATTCTATTTAAAATATAAATTATATTTGCTAGGGATAAATTAACTTAAAATGAAATTAAAAGCTAAAATATGATTATTGATAAAGTTTACAGATTATGTTTTTATAAAAGTATAATTCAATAAATTGAGAGGGTAGGTTATATGGGGAAGTTAAAAAGTTATATTTTTAAAATGTATGAAAATGAATATTGGTATGGGCCTGTGGTTAATGATGGCATAAAATATCCACTTAATTTTAATTCTAAATATGAAGTGGATGTATATCCAAATAAGAGTCCTAATCAGGTTAATACAATATTACTTTCTAATAAAGGAAGATATATATGGTGTGATTCAGGATTTGTTTTAAAAGTTTATAGTGGGGTTATAGAAATCTTAAGTGAAAAATCTGTTCCACAATTCTATGAAGAGGGAGAAACTTTAAAAGAAGCTTTTTTACATGCAGCAAATAAGTTTTTTAAGCCTAATGGTAAAGTACCACCTAAGAGTTTTTTCACTAAACCACAATATAATACTTGGATTGAACTTTTATATGATCAAAGAGAGGAAAAAATATTAGAGTATGCTAATTCTATAGTAGAAAATGGTATGCCTGAGGGAATAATAATGATTGATGATGGATGGAGTGACTATTATGGAAGATGGAAATTTAATGGGGAAAAGTTTAAAAATCCTAAGGGGATGATAAATAAATTACATGAGTTAGGTTTTAAAGTAATGTTATGGACATGTCCCTTTATTACTCCTGATACACAAGAATTTAGATATTTAAGAGATAGAGATTGTTTAGTAAAAAATAAAGATGGCTCTGTTTCAATAAAAAAATGGTGGAATGGTTATTCAGCAGTACTAGACTTAACAAATCCTGAGTCAGTTAAATGGTACTTAGATCAAAATGATTTTTTAATTGAAGAATATGGAGTTGATGGATTTAAATTTGATGCTGGAGATGCTAGTTTTTATAGTAATGATGATTTAACATATAAGAAAATAGAGGCTAATGAACATAGTAGACTTTGGGCTTTATTAGGAGTAAACTATGAATTTAATGAGTTTAGAGCTTGTTTTCAATGTGCAGGATTACCTTTAGTACAAAGGTTAGCAGATAAAAATCATAGTTGGGAATATAATGGTGTTTCATCACTTATTCCTAATCAGCTAGCACAGGGGATTTTAGGATATTCATATACTTGTCCTGATATGATTGGAGGGGGAGAATATCTTAACTTTTTAGAAAATAGTTCTAATTTAGATGAAGAATTGTTTGTAAGGTATGCTCAATGTGCAGCCCTTATGCCAATGATGCAATTTTCAGCAGCACCTTGGAGAGTATTATCTAAAGAAAATTTTGAAATTTGTAAAAAAGCAGCTTGGGAGCATGTTAAATACTCAGAATATATTTATAAGTTAGCAAAAGAATCTAGTAGAAGTGGAGAGCCAATAGTTAGATATATGGAGTATGAATTTCCAAATGAAAATTTAGAAGAAATTAAAGACCAATTTATGTTAGGAGAAAAATATATGATAGCACCTAATATAAAAAAGGGAGCTAGAAAAAGAATAGTGAACTTTCCAAAGGGAAAATGGAAATATAAAAATGATGAATTTATTATAGGGCCAAGGATTAAAGAGTTTAATTCACCCTTAGAAGAGATTTTAATTTTTGAAAGGGTAAATTAATAAATTGGATTAAAATAACTTTTTATAAAGCTTACAAACATATTCCGAGAATTAATAGATTTTAAGTGAAAGTCCAAATTTTAATTTGGATTCTTGAACTTATAAAGTGGAACTTTAGTTATATTGAAGTCATTTGAATAATTATTACTCCGAAGATATTACTAAAGCTTCGAAAGTTAAGTAAAAGCCCAAATTTTAATTTGGATTCTTGAACTTATAAAGTGGAACTTTGAGAGATTGTATTCCTAAGAAATTAACAGTCTCAGCTTTTTAACGTAATATCTTCTACTTAATAATTTAAAATCTAAAGTTCATCTAGATATTCTCTTAATATTGTTTGTAAGCTTTATTATGTTATGAACTTAAACTTCGTAATCTACAACAACTCTTGATGATGCTACTTTTTTTACAAAAGAACCTGCTTTAACATGATCAGGATTCTTTTGATATGAATCTAAATCTTCTAAAGAATTAAATGTTGAATATAAAACCACATCATAAGCTTGCTCTGATTTATTAACATCTATTCCTACTTCAATATTAACTATTTCATTGATTTTTTCTTTTAAATCTTCTAGTGAGTTTTTTATTATTTGAGCGTTTTCAGCTTTAGAGTTTCCTTCAGCTTCATCTTTTAATTTCCACATTACTATATGCTTTATCATAAAAATCATCTCCTAGTTTAAATGTATTTCTATAAATTAATTATATACTAATACCTTTTATAATAAAAACATGAAATTAAGAGTTTAGTGTAAAGGTAAATATCAAAATTTATAAAACTTTTTACTTTTGAATTTTATTGAATAGTTACTTTTATATACATCTCTTTTAAATTTTTATATTGTATCGATTCTATTTGAGATTTTTAATAGTTGTGTTATTTTTTTATAAAAGAGAATAATGAGAGTGTTTGGAGGAATGAATTATGAATTGTAATAAAATTATTTATACACCAGGTCCTACTAATTTAAGAGAAAATGTAAGAAGAGCAAGGGCTTTAAAAACTACAAATCCAGATGTTGATGTGGATTTTGTTGAGTTTTATAAGGAAACTTGTGATAGATTTGGAGAAATTATAAATACTAAAAATGATTGCTATATACTTTCTGGAGAAGGAATTCTAGGATTAGAAGCTGCCTGTGCATCCTTAACTGAAAAAGGAGATAAGGTTTTAGTTTTAGATAATGGGTTATATGGAAGATGGTTTGATGGCTTTGTAACTATGTATGGGGGAGAAGTAACTTATTTTTCAGGAGATTATACTAAAGAGATTGATGTTGAAGCTTTATCTAAGTTTTTAGAGAAGAATAATGATTTTAAATATGCCACAGTTGTTCATTGTGATACTCCAACTGGGATATTAAATCCTGTTGATAAAATTTGTCCATTACTTAAGAGTTATGGAATTTTGACAGTTGTTGATTCTGTATCAGCTATGGTAGGAGAAGAATTTAAGGTGGATAAATGGCAAATTGATATAGCCCTAGGTGGTTCTCAAAAGGCATTTTCAGCAGAACCAGGACTTACTATGGTTAGTATAAGTGATGATGCAAGAAAGGTTATGGAAAATAGAGAAACACCTATTATAGGTTTTTATTGCAATCTGAATATATGGAAAAATTATTATGAAGATAAGTGGTTCCCATATACAATGCCAATAAGTGATATTATTTCTCTTAGGGTTGCTATAGATAATATTCTAGAGGAAGGAAAGGAAAAAGTTATTGAAAGACATAGAAAAATTGGAGAAGCAACTAGAAAGGCAGTAAAAGAATATGGATTAGATTTATTCTTAAAAAATGGATATTCAAATACAGTTACAGCTGTGGAAATACCAGAAGAAATAGGTGCTTTAAACTTAAGAAATCATCTAAATAAAGAATATAATGTACTAATGTCAACATCTTTAGATAAATATGAAGACAAATTATTAAGAATTGGACACATGGGGGAAAATGCAAATATAGAAGATATAACCTATGTTCTAAATGCTATAGACAAGGCTTTAAAAGATTTAGGATTTTCAAGTGAAAAACAATTAGATAAATTATTTATAGAAAATATTTAATAGGCTTTACTAAAATAATTAATTTGTATTTAAGTGCTTAATAAAGGAAATATTATACCTTTATTAAGCATTTTTTATGTTTGTATAAATTTAACAGTAGATTTAAAGTTACGATATAAAAAAATGATATCATGTAGAAAATGAAATAGTAAGGAGAGTTTTCAATGAAATCAAAGAGAGTGATAGTGTACTCATTAATTGGAATAGTTTTATTTTCTATAGTCATTTTTATTGGATTTAAGTTAAAAGATGAATCAAATAAAAAAACAAATAACTTTGAAAAAATTTTAGAAGTAAATAGAAAATTAGAAAAAGAAAATGAATTAAGTGGAGGTTTCCCATACACACTAGAGTTTTTAGATTACAATATAACCATAAATTCAGTAAAAGTATTTGAAGACTATGCATTATTTGATTATTCAGTAAAAAAGATTGATGGAGGATATATAAACAGTACAGATGTTAATATTACTGGAAATGTGAACTTTAAAGGGAGAGAATTTTATATATCTTCAAATGATGTTGAAAGAAGATGGGAATATTCTAGTGTACGTATTATTTCAACTGGACAAATAATTGCTAAAGAAAATAAGGATTCACCTGCAAATTTAAGCTTTTCAATTAATGCTAGATCAGCTGATGGTAGTTATATAGCGAAGTCTGTATCCATAAAAGAAGAGGTTTATTTAACAGATGAAGATTATTTAAGTTTAAATAAAAAAATTACTTTTGATAATGTTGATTTTGAAATTCGTAGTTTATCAAATTTTGAATTTGGTTCATTACTGTATATTTTTGTTGGTAATAAGGATGAAGAGGAATGTAAAAGAATTGCAAATCAATATTCCGTAAAGTTAATAAGTGGAGATTATGAAAGAAGTTTTGATTTAGAAAAATGGGTTGGGTTTACTGAGTTAGCCATAAGAAAATATAGTAGTATTGATGAAAGATATAATAAGGATTCAAAGCATGATCAGTTTTATATGTCAAGAATGTTCTATAACTTAAATGAAGTCCATAGAGATAATATGGAAGTTTATTTAATTAATAATAGAACTAAAGAGGAAATACGTATTATATAAAAGCTTAATAAATTGAAATTATTTATAGATTTTTTAATTCAACCTTACTATATATTTATTAATGAGAAGTTTGTTTTATTTTAGCTAAAAATTTTAACTTTAAATTTAGAATATAAAACCTCAAAAAGGGAAAAATTAAATTGTATTGATGTTTATTAGAAATAAGATCGATAGACTATAAAATTAAATTTTGAGGTGGAGTTCATGGATTTAAAAGGAAGTAAAACAGAAAAGAATCTTTTAACAGCCTTTGCTGGAGAGTCACAAGCTAGAAATAAATATACTTTCTATGCAGAGAAAGCTAGAAGAGAAGGATATAATAAGATAGCTGATATCTTTGAAGAAACTGCTCATAATGAGATGGCTCATGCAAAGATTTGGTTTAAATTTTTAAATGATGGTACAGTTGGAGAAACTTTAGATAATCTAAAGGATGCAGCTGGTGGAGAAAACTATGAATGGACAGATATGTATGCTGAGTTTGCTAAAGAAGCAAGAGAAGAAGGTTTTAATGAAATAGCATTCATATTAGAAAAAGTAGGAGAAATAGAAAAGCACCATGAAGAAAGATATTTAGAATTATATAATCTATTGAAGAATGGTGAAATATTTAAAAAAGATGAAAAACAATTATGGAGATGTCAAAACTGTGGATTTATTTTAGAATCAACAGTAGCACCAGAAAAGTGTCCTGTTTGTCATCATCCAAAAGCATACTTTGAACTAGTTTGCGATAAATTCTAATTATAGTATTTAATAAGGATTAAATTATATTGTTTTATAGAATTAACTTCTTCCGCAAATTAGCATATTACCTATAAAAGATTTATTTTAATCCTTTTTAAATAAATTGAGATCAAGGTTTAGGTTTTAAGATTTCTTCCTAGCCTTGGTCTTATTTATTTTATTCCTTTTTTATTTCTAGGATAAAATATAAAATTAAAAAGTTTTATTTGAATTTAATTTTAGTTATTTAAAGAATATAGAAATTAAACTGTTAAAAATATAATCTAAATTTAAAAGTTAAAATTATAATTTAAGAGATTTTAAATTGAATTTCAATTATTAAAAATATGAACTATAAAACTAATATTTGTCCACTTTACACTTAATTGCTTATAAGATATCTTTAAAATAGAGAATTTAGATGAATCGAAAGAAAAGAAGCCCATTAATTTAATTATTAAGGTAGGATTCTAAAGATTTATTTTATGATTTTTAAATTTATCAAGGGGTGAGATGAATGTTATTTCAGATAAATGAACGCAAGAATATTGTAAACGGTTTGTGTGAGAAGCTAGAAAAGGCAATATACAATGTGGTTGCGCCTTTAGAAATAGATATGTATATAACTAAGGAGCCAGTAAGTTATGAAAATAGACTAACTGGAGAGCATAAAAAAGGAATTATAGGAGAGTCTTGGGGAGAACTTTGGGACTGTGGTTGGTTTAACTTTAAGGGAGAAGTACCTAAAAGTTATGAAGGAGAAAAGATTGTCCTTTTAATAGATATAAGTGGAGAAGCCTTTGTGGTAGATAAGGATGGAAATCCTATGAGAGGGCTTACAACTTTAAACTCAGAGTTTGATTTAAGCTTAGGAATGCCAGGTAAGAGAGAGGTTCCTATGTTTAATAGAGCTGAAGGTGGAGAAGTTATAGATATATGGGCAGATTGTGCATGTAACGATTTGTTTGGTAAATATAGAGATAATGGAATTATAAAAGATGCATATATTGCAACTTGTAATGAAGAAGTAAAGGCTCTTTATTATGATGTAGAAGTTTTACATGAACTTATGAATCAATTACCAGAAGATAGTGCTAGATATAATACTATATTAAATGCTCTTTATGAAGCATCAAAGGTATTAAGTATTAAAACTGGAATGAGTGGATGTGATTTCTTAAAGGACGGAGTTGTTACTCAACAAGAAGTTACAATCTTAAATGAAGAAGAAGTTAAAAAAGCTAGAGAAATTTTAAAGAAAGAATTAGATAAAAAAGGTGGGGATCCTTCACTTTCAGTTTCAGCTATTGGACATGCTCATATAGATTTAGCTTGGTTATGGCCAATAAGGGAAACTATAAGAAAGGGAGCTAGAACATATTCAACAGTTTTAGCTAATATGGAAAAATATCCTGAGTATGTATTTGGAGCAAGCCAACCTCAACTTTATCAGTGGATGAAAGAATACTATCCAGATTTATATGGAAGAATTAAAGAAAAAATAGAAGAGGGAAGATGGGAAGCTCAAGGAGGTATGTGGGTTGAACCAGATACTAATGTTCCATCAGGAGAATCTTTAGTAAGACAATTATTATATGGAAAGAGATACTTTAGAGAAGAATTTAAAAAAGAAATGGATACTTTATGGCTTCCAGACGTATTTGGATATTCAGCAGCTCTTCCACAAATTCTTAAAAAGAGTGGTGTAGATTATTTCATGACAATTAAATTATCATGGAACAATCATAACCAATTCCCACATCATACTTTTGTTTGGGAAGGATTAGATGGAAGTAGAGTATTATCACACATGCCACCAGAGGGAACTTATAATAGCTCAGCTGCACCAAGGGCTGTTGCTAAATCAGAGAAAGCTTTCTTAGATAAAGGCTTATCAGATGAATGCTTAATGCTATTTGGAATTGGTGATGGAGGCGGTGGCCCAGGAGAAGAGCATTTAGAGAGATTAAGAAGAGAAAGAAATATAAATGGAATAGCTCCTGTTAAGCAAGAACCTTCAAGCAATTTCTTTAAGAGAATAGAAAAAGATATAGATAAATACAGTGTGTGGAGTGGAGAGTTATATTTAGAGAAACACCAAGGAACTTACACTACACATGGTAAGAATAAAAAATATAATAGAAAGATGGAAATAGCTCTTAAGAACTTAGAGTTAGCAGCAATGCAAGCTAAAGTTTTAGGAAAGGGAGAATATCCTCAAGAGGAAATAGAAAAAGTTTGGAAGGAAGTTCTTTTATATCAATTCCATGATATTTTACCAGGATCATCAATAGGCAGAGTTTATGACGAGTCAGTAGAAGCCTATGAAAAGATGCTTGCTAAGGTAGAAGGAATGACTGAAAAGTTATATAGAGATATTTTAGAAAGTGCAGATAGTAAAGAAGAGGGAGCTATATTAGTAAACTCTTTATCATGGAGTAGAGAGCAATGGATTAAGCTTTATGATAGATGGACAAAGGTTAACTTAAACTCTTTAAGTGGAGAAATAATTAAAAAAGAAGAAATTGAGCCATATTGTGAAATTTCAACTTTAAAAGTTTCAGAAACTAACTTAGAAAATGGATTAGTTAAAGTTGAGTTTAATGAAAATGGAACAATTGCAAGAATTTTTGATAAAGAATTAAATAAAGAAGTCTTAAGAGATGAAAAAGGAAATGAACTTAGAGTTTATGAAGATAATGGAGATGCTTGGGACTTCTCAGGAGTTTATGAAGATAGACCATCTGAAATTTTTGATTTAGTAAAATCAGAAGTTATCGTAGATGGACCAAAGGCAACTATTAAGCAAAATTATAAATATGGAGATTCTACTTTAGTACAAGAAATAAGCATTTTAGAAGGTAGTAAGAGAATCGACTTTAAAACAAAGGTTGATTGGAAAGAAAATGGTAAGATGCTTAGAACATCTTTCAATACTAATGTTTATACTAGAGAGGCAGATTGTGAAATACAATTTGGTACAATAAAGAGACCTACTCATGGAAATACTTCATGGGATATGGCTAAGGGTGAAATATGTGCTCAAAGATGGATAGATTTATCACAAAGGGATTATGGAGTTGCTTTAATAAATGATTCTAAGTATGGACACAATGTTTCAGAAACTAAAATAGACTTAAATCTATTAAGAAGTCCAGGATATCCAGATCCAAATGCTGATAGAGGAGAGCATGAGTTTACTTATTGCTTATTCCCACACAGAGGAGACTATATTGAAGGAAATGTTGTTCATGAAGCTCATGAAGTTAATGCTCCAATACAAGTAATTTATAGTGAAAACTTAGGTGAAAACCTAGTTAAAGAAGCAATGGCTTCAATAGATTGTGAAAATGTAATAATTGATACAATTAAAAAAGCTGAAGATGGTGACCAAATGATAATCAGATTATATGAGTGTCATGGAGAAGATGCTAAGGCTAAAGTTAATATAAATGTTCCATATGAAAAGGTAGAAATGGTTAACTTAATAGAAGATAGCATAGATGGAAAGGAATTAAACAAAGAAACAATGTACCTTACATTTAAACCATTTGAAGTTCATACTTTAAAAGTAACATTAAAGTAGTTAAGAATTTAAAGGGTATTAAAACCTTTAAAGAACTTTAAGCTTTAAATTATAATTAAGAATTTAAGTAATATTTATATAGAAGGATAATACTAACAGACAATAAGGGAATTAAAAGAAACACTTCTAATTACTTAAAGAAAATGGTAAGCATAGCTTGCCAAGAGGGAAATTAGGTATAAGGAAAAGGCAACCTTTGAGGGAAGGTTGTCTTTTTTGTTTGATTAAAAATTGTATTACTGAATTTTTATAGTACTTACTCTAAATCTGTTTTTAATAGAGCATATTGAGCTATATCAAAAAATTCACCTTTATTATCCTTTCTAGCTTTTCTAAGTATGCCCTCAAATTTCATGCCACATTTTTTCATAACTTGTCCAGAAGCAGGATTAAGAACATGGTGTATTGCTTCTATTCTTGTGAAACCACATTGAAATAAATAAGAAAGAATTTCTTTTAAAGATTCACTTACTATTCCTTTATTCCAATATTTCTTGCTAAGACAATAACCTATGTGAGCTTGTTCTAAATAATTATCAATAAATACTGCACCAATACTTCCAATAACCTCATTTGGATTTTCTTTTAAGGTTATTGCCCAGTTATAGTTTTCATCAGACTCATAGGCTTTAATCCAATTATCTAAGCATTCCTTAGTCACATTTAAATTTCCGTGAGGAGTCCAAGACAGATATTTTGTAACTTCAGGATCATTTACCCAGTTTTTAAACATATTTTCAGCATCATCATAACAAAAAGGTCTAAGAGTTATTCTTTCCGTTGAAATGCATTTTGTTCCTTTATGATTTATCAAATTAATCACCTCTCATAAGAATAATTTAAATATATTATATACTTTAAAATGTATATTTCAATATTTTCCTATTATATTGTTGGTTTTTATTTTAAATTTATATGAATATACATATTTTAAACATAATTAGAGTTTTAAAATATATTTATATAATCTTTTACTTAGAATCGAAAGTGATATATAATATTGTAAACGTAATTAATTTAAATAATATGGAAAAAAGAGAAAGGGTGAGTTAAATGAATAATTTTACTTTTTATAATCCTACTAAAATTAACTTTGGTAGAGGAGTTGAATCCTCTGTTGGAGAAGAAATTAAAAGCTTAGGAGCTAGTAAAGTACTTTTTCATTATGGTGGAGGAAGTATTAGAAAAAATGGGTTATATGATAGAATTTTAGATTCTTTAAATAAAGCAGGATTACATGTAATAGAACTTGGAGGAGTTAAGCCTAATCCTAGATTAAGTTTAGTTAAAAAGGGAATAGAACTTTGTAAAAATAGCAAAGTTGACTTTATACTTGCTGTTGGGGGAGGAAGTGTTATTGACTCAGCTAAAGCCATAGCTCTTGGTGTTCCTTATGATGGAGATGTATGGGATTTCTTTACTAAAAATATTAAAATAGAAAAAGCTTTACCATTAGGTACAGTATTAACAATACCAGCGGCAGGAAGTGAATCAAGCTCAGGAACTGTTATAACTAATGAAGATGGATGGTATAAGAGATCAACAGGATCACCACTTTTATATCCTAAATTTTCAATGTTAAATCCAGAACTATGCTTTACTTTGCCAGAATATCAAATAGCATCAGGAAGTGCAGATATTTTAGCACATTTAATGGAAAGATATTTTACAAATACAAAGAATGTTGAACTTATAGATAGATTAATTGAGGGAACAATGAAAACAGTAATAAATAATGTTCCTAAGGTATTAAAAAATAAGGAAGACTATGATAGCTTTGCAGAGGTTATGTGGGCTGGAACAATAGCACATAATAATCTTTTAAGCACAGGAAGAGAAACAGATTGGGCATCACATAATATAGAGCATGAATTAAGTGGAATATATGATGTTACTCACGGAGCAGGATTAGCTGTTATATTCCCAGCTTGGATGAAGTTTGTTTATAAACATGATTTAGATAGATTCAATCAATTTGCTACTAGAGTATTTGATGTTCAAGTTGAAGATAAAACTAAGGAAGAGGTTGCCTTAGAAGGAATTAAGAAACTTGAAGAATTCTTCAAATCAATAAATCTTCCAGTAACTTTAAAAGAGTTAGAAATAGGTGAAGATAGATTAGAAGAAATGGCTAAAAAATGCACAGATAATGATGAGCATACAGTAGGTCATTTTGTAGAATTAAACGCAGAGGACATCCTTGAAATATACAAATTAGCTTTATAGGATATTTTACCCTTAAGAAAATAAATAATAGCAAGTAGGAAAATAACTATATGTAAAATAGTATGGTATGTATCAAAATAACTTTTAATAAAACTTTTAACTATATTATGAGAATTAATAGATTATATTTTTTATAAGTTTTATTATCTAGTTTTGATACATATCCTTTTTTATTTTAAGTATTGTAAATGTTTAAATATTTTGCTAGTATCAGTTTATCTAAGCTTATAGAGAATACTCCAAGGTGTAATAATTATGGGAGATTCAAAGAGAGGAGGAGCTAAGTTTAAGCAGGTGATATACTTAGCGCAATATAATGTTAAATAGGGAACTGGCTCAAAATATAGTTAATAAAATGATGGAGGTTATTCCTTACAATGTAAACATAATGAATCATAAGGGAGTAATAATAGGTAGTGGTGATTCAAGTAGAATAGGAATGATACATAATGGGGCTTTAGAAGCATTAAGGGTAAAAAAGGTGGTTGAAATATCTAAAGATGGGGACAAGGTGAAATCTGGAGTTAATTCACCTATATTTTTTAGAGAAAAAGCTATAGGGGTTATTGGTATAACAGGAAATCCTAAAAATGTTAGGCAATTTACACAGCTTGTAACTGTTACTGCTGAACTTTTAATAAATCAAGAATACACTTTAAATAAACATATAGTTAAAGAAAGATTGAAAGAGGAATTTATTTATGAATGGCTGTATTCAAAAGAGGCCTATGACTTAGAATTCATTCAAAGGGGAGCCAATGTAGGTATTGATATATCCTTAGATAGAATAATACTTGTATTGGAGTTTCAGAAAGATCAATTTAAGGAAATAATTAAAAAAATAAAAAGGTTCATAAAAGAAGATGAGTACTATATAAATTTAACTTCAAATAGAATAGTTGTAATTTTGTTAGATAATAATTTGCTCTTTAAGAGGTTAAAAGAATTAAAGGAAATTATGAGTGACACAAATTCTAAGATAGGATTAAGCTCAAAACATAAAATTATATCAAAATCTATGAATGAGGCAGTGGAAGCAGTAGATATAGGAAGTAAATTATATAAAAATGAGTTCTTTTATGATTATAAAAAAGTAAAGGTTTTTAGTTACTTAGATAATTTTTTAGATGAAGAGGATTGGAAAATTATTAAAAACAAGATATTAGAGGAAAATATGGGAGAAGAATTATTAGAAACCTTTATATCTTATATGAAGCATAGTGGAGAGAGAAAAAAGACCGCAGAATCCTTACATATACATAGAAATACATTGAATTATAGACTAGAGAGAATTGAGGAAATAACAGGCTTAAGCTTTGATAATTATTTAGATTTATTTCAATTTTTGATTGCATATATAGTAAGTCAATTAAAATAAAAAAAGGTTTTCTTTGTGCGTTTGCATAAAGAAAACCTTTTTATTTTAGTGATATTAAATAATGATTTTGAATATGAAAACTTATACAATGAAAATCGTCAATATAAATAAGAATAAATGAGTTTAATAAGAAGGAGGAATTTATTGTGAATGTAACAGTTACAGCTTTAGGTGCAGTAATTGCATTAGTTATTGCAATCACTCTTATCATAAAAAAGGTTCATCCAGCATACGGACTTATATTAGGAGCTTTAATAGGTGGACTTGTTGGTGGAGCAGGACTAACAGGGACAGTTAATTTAATGATGGATGGAGCCAAAAATATGATGCCTGCTATCCTTAGAATACTTACAGCAGGGGTACTAGCTGGGGTTTTAATTGAATCCGGAGCGGCAGCCAAGATTGCAGAGACAATAGTTGAGAAGATTGGAGAATCAAGAGCTCTTATAGCCTTAGCAATAGCTACTATGGTTTTAACAATGGTTGGAGTTTTTGTAGACGTTTCAGTAATAACAGTATCTCCAATAGCTTTAGCAATAGCTCACAAATCAGGTTTAAGTAAACCAGCTATATTATTAGCCATGGTTGGTGGAGGTAAGGCAGGAAATATAATGTCTCCAAACCCAAATACCATTGCTGCAGCAGATAATTTAGGAGTTTCATTAACTAATGTTATGATAGCAGGTATAGTACCAGCTATATTTGGAGTTATAATTACATGTATATTAGCAAGTAGAATAAAACAAAAAGGTTCTTTAGTAGAATCTGATGAACATATGAAAGAGTTAACAGATATGCCTGGATTTTTACCAGCGATGGTTGGACCATTAGTAGCAATAATATTATTAATGTTAAGACCAATAGCTGGCATTGCTATAGATCCATTAATAGCTTTACCAGTAGGTGGTATATGTGGAATACTAGCTATGGGAAAAATTAAGCATATTAATAAATATGCAACATATGGACTAGCTAAGATGAGTGGAGTGGCTATACTTTTAATAGGTACAGGTACTTTAGCAGGAATAATCGCTAACTCAGGATTAAAAGATGTTATTATAAGTGGAATAAATGCTTTAGGATTACCAAGCTTTATGTTAGCACCAGTTTCAGGAATACTTATGTCAGCGGCAACTGCCTCTACTACTTCAGGAACAGCGGTGGCTACATCAGTCTTTGGACCAACAATTGTTCAATTAGGAGTGGCACCACTTGCTACAGCAGCTATGATACATGCTGGGGCTACAGTTTTAGACCACTTACCTCATGGAAGCTTCTTCCACGCTACTGGTGGAAGCGTTTCAATGGATATGAAAGAGAGACTTAAACTTATACCATATGAATCTTTAGTTGGATTAACAATGACAATTGTATCAACTATAATATTTGGAATAATATTAAAATAGTTATTTAATAAATAAAGAAAAGTTTTAACTATATGCTTATTATCACTAAGTTATAAATATTTTGTTACTTTATAATAAAGAAAATTTTTAATAAGGTTTAATTTAAACTTAGTATGAATTTTATTAACTTTTAAGAATTATGATTTAAAATAGAGTTTTTAGTAAAAGCACAGTGGATTTTAAAATCAAAGGTTAAGATAAAATCTAGTAGGAGGAAATAAAGATGAAATTTGTATTAGCACCAGATTCATTTAAGGAAAGTATGACTTCAATGGAAGCCTGTAATGCTATGGAAAGAGGAATTAAAAAGGTCTTTAAAGATGCAGAATGCATAAAGGTTCCAATGGCTGACGGTGGAGAGGGAACTGTAGAAGCCTTAGTTCATGCTACCTTTGGAAGAATTGAAAGAGTAAATGTTATTGGACCTTTAGGAAACAAGGTGGAAGCTTTTTATGGAGTTTTAGGTAATGGAAAGACTGCTGTCATAGAAATGGCTAGTGCTTCTGGGATTCAACTTGTTAAGAGAGAAGAAAGAAATCCTTTAATAACAACAACTTTTGGAACTGGAGAGCTTATAAAGGCTGCATTAGATCAAGGAATAAAACATTTAGTTATAGGAATAGGTGGAAGTGCCACTAATGATGGAGGATGTGGAATGCTTCAAGCTTTAGGTGGAAAACTTTTAGACAAGGATGGAAATCAAATAGCCTTTGGTGGAGGAGCATTAAAGGATATAGAAAGTATTGATTTAAGTTCTTTAGATGAAAGATTAAAGGAAGTATCAATAGAAGTAGCTTGTGATGTAACTAATCCATTAGTAGGAGAAAAAGGAGCCTCAGCAGTATTTGGTCCTCAAAAGGGAGCAACTAAAGAGATTGTTAAAGAATTAGATAATAATTTAGCTCATTACGCTTCAGTAATAAAAAAAGACCTAGGAAAAGAAGTTTCACACATAGAAGGTTCTGGTGCTGCTGGAGGATTAGGTGCCGCTTTATTACTATTAGGTGGAGAATTAAAAAGAGGTATAGAGCTTGTAATAAAACATACAGATTTAGCTGAAAAGGTAAAGGGAGCAGACTTTGTATTTACTGGTGAAGGAAGTATAGATGATCAAACTATATATGGAAAAACACCAATGGGAGTTGCTACTGTAGCTAAGGAGAATGGAGTTTCTACAATTGCCTTTTCAGGAAAAGTTGGAGAGGGAATAGAAGGCCTTTATGAAATAGGTATAAAGAGTATATTTAGTATAATGACTGGAGTTTCAACTTTAGATGAAGCTTTAAAAGAAGGAAGTAGAAATTTAGAATTAACAACTGAAAATGTAGTTAGACTTTTAAAATAAAGTTTATGACTTTATAAAGTTATATTTATAAAATGATAGAGTGAAGATAAAGAATTAAAGAAAATTTAATACTTGCTTACAAGAGATAGTTTAAAGTGAACATAAGCAATAAAAAATATATTGTTTGTGTTCACTTTTTTATTATAAAGAAAATTCTTTATAATTAAGATATTTTAAAATATATAAGTTAATAAAGGAGAAAATATAGTATTATATTATTTCTTTAATTTTAAGAATTTTAACTGTTTCCCTCTTTATGATATATGGAAAAATGTAGTATTATCCTATTTTCTTAGGATTTTAAAAATTAAAATTAGTAGAAAAAATGAATATATGGTATAACTATAAGAAGACTAATAAAGTTTTAAAAAAGGAGATAAAAACAATATATGAAATTTAATGAATTAAATTTAAGTGAGGATATTATTAAAGCGCTTAATAATTTAGGATATAAAAATCCATCAGAGGTTCAGGAAGCTTCTATTCCAAAATTATTAAAGGGTGAAGATATAATAGTTAAATCTCAAACTGGTAGTGGTAAAACTGCAAGTTTTGGAATACCTGTTTGTGAAAAGATAAATATTGAAGAAAAAAAGGTTCAGTGTCTAGTTTTAACACCAACTAGAGAGTTGGCAATTCAAGTTAAAGATGAACTTTCTAATATAGGAAGAATAAAAAAGGTTAGATGTGCGGCTATATTTGGGAAACAACCTTTTAATGAGCAAATTAGAGAGCTTAAACAAAGAGTACATATAGTAGTAGGAACTCCAGGAAGAGTATTTGATCATATGGAAAGAGGCACTTTAGACTTAAGTGAAGTTAACTATGTAGTTATAGATGAAGCTGATAAAATGCTTTCAATGGGATTTATTGATCAAATAAAGGACATATTAGGAGAATTAAGATTAAACAAAACCACTGCATTATTTTCTGCTACATTTTCTAAGGAAATAGAGGAAATATGTGAAGAGTATATGAGAAATCCTATGCTTTTAGAGGTTAAATCAAAAGTATTTAATAGGGATAGAATAGAAGAAAGTGCAATTGAAATAGAGGAGAAAAATAAGGGGAAAGCTTTATGGAAATGCCTTTATGCTTATCATCCAGAGAGTGCTATAGTATTTTGTAATACAAGAAATAAGGTTAAGTCTGTTTATAAAATGCTTAAGGATGAGGGAATAACTTGTAATGAGCTTCATGGGGATATGGAGCAAAAGAAGCGTATTGAGGTTATGGAAAACTTTAGAGATAAGCACTTTAAAGTTTTAGTTTGTACTGATATAGCTGCTAGGGGAATTCATGTAGATAGCATAGAGCTTGTTATAAACTATGAGGTTCCAATGGAAACAGAAAGCTATGTTCATAGAATAGGAAGAACTGGTAGAGCAGGAAGAGAAGGAAAGGCTATTACCTTTGTAAATCATTATGAGAAGAAATATTTAGAGAATGTTGAAGAATATATTGGATATGAAATAAGAAAAGCAAGTCTTCCTTCTGATGAAGAAGTTAAAGCTGGAAGAAAAATATTTAAGGAAAGCCAAAAGGTTCAATTAAAAGAGAGTAAAAAACCTAAGAAAGAAGTTCATGGTGATATAGTTAAAATACATGTTAATGGCGGAAAGAAAAAGAAAATAAGAGCCTTTGACATTGTTGGATGTTTTAGTAACTTACCAGGTTTAACAGGAGAAGATATTGGAATAATAGATGTTCAAGATGGTTTTTCTTATGTTGACATATTAAATGGAAAAGGTGATAAAGTTTTAAAAAGCTTTAAGGAAGTTACTATAAAGGGTAAAAAAGTTAAAATACAAAAAGCAAGAAAATAAAATTATTATATACGATTTAAGATAAAATACATTTAAGTTATATGTTGTATTTAAAGTACATGTAAAAATAATAGTGACTTATAAGTTTCTATTTTGAAAATATTATGATTAATTTAATTATAAAAGTAGTTATAATGTTAAATTGTTTTGAAGTATATAATGACCATGTAATATGTGGTAAAATTAAAGTAAGATATAGTAAAATATATCTTACTTTTTTTAAAGGAAATTTTATTTTTGAGAGGTGGTCTGTATGAAGAAAAAGGTTGCTATCTCTATTACAACTTTAGTAATAATATTTTTAATATCTATAGTATATCTAGGGTTGTATCATAATGACTATGTTGGAGAAAATAAGTCATTAAACAAAGAAGTTATAAGTATTATAGAAGGTGAAGAGGATAAAAAGCTAGACTTAATTTCTTTAAATAAAAATATAGCTTTTGAATGGGATGAGGTTTATTTAATAGCTCCATACCAAGATGTAAGCGATTTTTTTAAAGAGATGAATGCTTATGCACCAGAAAAAACATACACCTCAGAAATAAATGATGTGTACATGCTAGCTTTTACTAAATATTCTGACAAGCTAGGGAAAAACAAACTAATAGAATATACTTATATACCAGGAACTTATATTGATTCTGAAAAATTAAAAGACATGGAAGTTATAAATGGAAATTATTATTATGCAAATGATAATTTAGTTTAGATTTTAAAGCTCTAAGTTTAAAACTTAGGGCTTTTTTTAATTAAGAATTAATTTAAAAATAAAAATATTAATAAAATTGCTTTAATATTCATATATTGTTAAATTTAAACACATATTATAAGTTAGTACAGAATGCTATAATGTACATTGACTTTTATAAGAATATATTTTTAGTAAGGGGGCTAATTATGATTATAACTAGAGACAAAAGATTTTATAGGTTACTTTTTAGTATTGCTTTGCCAATAGCAGTACAAAATTTAATAACCTTTATGGTAAGTATGGTAGATACTTTGATGGTTGGAGCTTTGGGGGAAATTCAACTATCAGCAGTTTCTATAGCTAATAATTTATTTTTTGTACTTACAATTTTAATGTTTGGACTAGCTGGGGGATCTAATATTATGATTTCTCAGTATTGGGGAAAGGGAAATGTTAAAACAATTCATAAGATTTTGGCCATAATGTATAGGGTGTGTTTGTTAATAACTGGTATTTTCATATTTATAGCATTATTTTTACCAAAATACTTTATGGGAATTTTCACAACTGATAAGGCTGTTATAGATTTTGGAGCAAGTTATTTAAGAATTGTGTGCATAGGATATTTGTTCTATTCTATTACAAACTGTACAATAATGATGCTTCGTTCAGTAAAAACTGTTAGTATATCAATTATAGTTTATACTGCTTCTTTAGTGGTAAATTCAATATTAAACTGGATTTTTATATTTGGAAATTTAGGTGCTCCTGAACTTGGAATAAGAGGAGCTGCCATAGCTACTGTCTGTGCTAGAATAACTGAGTTTTCAATAGTTTTAGTGTTTATGTTTATATATGAAAGAAAGATTGGACTTAAGATAGAACATTTATTAAAGCTAGATAAAGAGATTTTAAAAGACTATGTTGGATTATGTACTCCTGTTTTATGTAATGAATTACTTTGGGCAATTGGAGCTTCTATGATATCTGTAATAGTTGGTAGAATGGGAACAGAGGTTGTAGCTGCTAATAGTATAAATGGAGTTGCTCATCAATTTGTAACAGTTTTTATATTTGGTATGTCTAATGCTACAGCAGTAATTATAGGAAATACCATAGGAGAAGGTAAAAAAGAAAAAGCAAAGGAATATGCCTATAGTATAGGGATTTTTAGTGTTGTTATGGGATGTATATCAGGACTTATGATTTTACTTATAAAGCCATTTGTGGTTAATTTCTATAATGTATCTTATTCAACAAAATTAATAGCTATGGAAATAATGACTGTAACTTCAGGAATAATAGTATTTCAATCTCTTGCAAGTAATTTTATGATGGGTGTACTTAGAGGTGGTGGAGATGCTAAGTTTGTCTTGATAAATGATCTTATTTTTATGTGGCTTGTTGCTATTCCAGGTGGATTTTTTGTAGCCTTTGTTTTAGAACTTCCAGTTGCCTTAGTATTCTTAGTTATAAAATGTGATGAAATATTAAAATCTCTTACCAGTGTATATAGGGTAATTAGTGGAAAATGGGTAAATGATGTAACTAAGGATTATGAATTTGAGGAAGTAAAGTGTTAGTAGTTTTTAGGAAATAGTAAACAGTTTTGGAAAGTTGTTTTAAGGATATATGAGTTATTAAAGTTAAATACTAATTAAGAACTTAATTTGAAAGGAGTGTTTAACTTTGTCTCATAAAAATAATAAAAACAGCAAAGATAACAAAAAGACTAGTCAAAAAACTAAAAAAGAAGTAGAGAAAATGAAAAATGAAACTGCTAATGAAATAGGATACTCTAAGGAATCAAGAAAACTTGGAAAAGATAAAACTAGAAATAACCCATATATGGGACCACAATAATTAAAATTGCAGCAAAATATAATAATGGAGAGCTTTCTTCAAAAGAATCCATAACTTTAAGAACTGAAAGATAAAATAAAAATTAAATAATTATATTTTCTATATGAAAAGGAGCTGTATTAAAAAGCTAAGTACAATTAAGTTTAATTTATTTAACTATATTTATACAGCTTCTTTTGTTTTTTATTAGAATTTTATTTTTTAAGGGAGCATATATATAATAGGGGAGGTTTATTTAAACAGAAATTAATTATTTTAAAGATATAATAAAAAGAAAAAACTTGTTTAATAATAGATTTTTATAAAAATAGGTTTAATTATAGGAGAGGATTAATGGGATATATTATAATTTTATTAAGTCCAATTTTAGGATTAATTTTTTCAGGAATATATGTTTTCTTAACTTCATTTATGCCATGGATGTCTGCAGATGATTTTGTTACATCCACTAGTGTGATGTTTGCTATTTTAGGAATGATAATAGTGCTTAATGATAAGGAAAAAACAAAATAAAAAGTAGTGCTAGAAATAATTACGATTAAATTAGGTTAGGGTTTATTTAAATTTTAATGATTAAATTAAGAGAGTGTATTAAATAACTTTTAATACACTCCTATTTTTATTAGATATAGTTTCTTATCTTAACTATTTCATTATTCTTTTTATATATTCTAGGAACTCTGTGGCTAATCATACAAAGTATTTCGTAGTTTATTGTTCCCATAATTTCAGCCATATCATTAGCATCAAATTTTAATCCATTTTCTTCTCCTAAAAGAATTACTTCATCACCAATTTTAACATCTTCTATATGAGTTACATCAATCATACATTGATCCATACAAACTCTTCCTATAACATTAGCAAATTGCCCCTTTATTATAACTTTGGCTTTTCCACTAAGAAGTCTTGAATAGCCATCAGCATATCCTATTGGAAGAGTGGCAATTTTACTTTTCTTTTCAGTTTTATAAGTTCTTCCGTAGCTTACATACATATCTTCATCTAACTCTTTAACAAAGGCTACATTAGTTTTTAATGTAAGTGCTGGTTTAAGTTTTAAGTTTTCTTTTTTTACTTCTTCAGATGGATAGTATCCATAAGAAATAATTCCACATCTAACTCCGTCTAAATAAGTTTCTGGTAAATCCATAATAGCCCCACTATTAGAAGCATGTTTTAAAGGAATGTGTATTCCATTTTCTTCTAAAGCTTTATTAAAAGCAGTTAATTTTGAAAATTGTTCATAAGTATAAGTTTTATCTTTTTCATCTGATGTTGAGAAGTGAGTAAATAAGCCTACTACCTCAACTCCAGGTAAAGAGCATATTTCTAAAACTTTATTTAATCCCTCTTCATTTGGAAGGAAACCTATTCTACCCATTCCTGTATCTATTGCAATGTGTATTTTAGCTTTTTTGCCAAGCTTTAAGGCAAAATCAGATAATTCCTTAGCATATTCCACATCATAAACTGTTTGTTCAATTTCATTATTGATTAAATTTTCAGCGAAATTTATAGGAGTATATCCTAAAATCATAATAGGTGCAGTTATTCCAGCATCTCTAAGTTCATCAGCCTCTGTGATTATAGCTACTGCCAATCTAGAAGCACCATTTTCTAAAAGAGTGGAAGCTATGTCTAAAGCTCCATGACCATAAGCATTAGCCTTAACAACGGCTATTATTTCCTTTTCACCAACTAGGTTTCTTATTTCTTTCATATTATTTGCTATTATATCTAAATCTATTTCAGCCCATACAGGTCTAACACATATATCCATTTTAAAACACCTCAAATTAATTACAGCTTTTATTACTTTAATCTAATTAATTTCAACTTAAATCATTAAATTAATAAGTTGTAGCTAAATTATTATGCTCATATAAAGTATTACATATAAATCACCATATTTTTATTAAAAAACTTAACTACATATACTATTATAAGATATTGTAGCATAAAGTGAAGAACCACCATAATTGTAATTTTTATATGGAGTGGTTTCAATATTAAGAATCTGTCATACTTTTTTATGAGTGAGTTCAATAATGTTATAATTAATATCTACAAATTAATAGGGATTTCTGTGAATATACAAATACTAAGTTGAAAAGGTATTTACTTAATTAAATTATTATTTTCTTTGGATCAATTAATATCTAGATATAAAGAATGAAAAAAAGTAGTGGAATATTAAAATTATAAGTTTAATGATAAAATTAAATATAGAAAGGTATAAGAAATTACTTGTAGTCTTATTAATGAGTAGCTATAAGGATAGAAATTAAGTTTCAATAGGTTATATGGTTTATTTGGAGGGGATAGAATGTTAGATAAAAGTATAGAATTTTTTAAAATAATTTTAAAGAGAGAAAAGGGAAAAGAATTAAAAGATGAAATTTTACCAGATGGTTTTAGATTTGTTAAGTTTAAAAAAGGTGATGAAAAAGCTTGGGCAGAAATAGAAAAATCTGTACTGGAATTTGAAAATGTTAAAGATGGAGAAGAATATTTTAAAAATAAATATTTACCTTATATAGATGAGTTAGAAAGAAGAACTATATTTATAGAAAATAATAATGGAGAAAAAATTGCTACATTTACAGCTTGGTGGAGATATACAGGGGAAAGAAGACATCCATTTATGGAGTGGGTTGCCGTTAAGCCTGAATATCAAGGAAAAGGATTAGGAAAAGCTCTTATCTCAGAAGGAGTTAAACTTATGATAGCTATTGAAGGATATTGTGATATGTACATACCAACTCAGACTTGGAGTTATAAAGCAATTAGGTTATATAGATGGGCAGGGTTTGAATTTGAAACTGAAGAAAAGTTTCCTGGTGGAATTAAAAATGAAACCCTAGAAGGTATTAAAGTAATAAAAAACTTAATATAATTATAAAATAAAGTTTAAAAAGAAACAGAGGATAGAACTCTGTTTCTTTTCTTATTTTATTGTAGGTAAGTATATTGTAAACTCAGTGAATTCATCAGTACTACTTACTTGAATTTTTCCATTATATGATTCTACTAACTCCTTTACTATAGCTAGTCCAAATCCATTATTACTTTCTTTATTTTCTTTTGTGGTAAATCCACTATCAAATATTTTATTTAATATTTTATCTGGAATTTCAGGACCATTATTTTGGATTTTTAACACAAAATAATTAAAACTATAATAAGTATTAATTTTTATTGAACCACTACCATCTAAAGCTTCAATAGAATTTCTTAATATATTAGAAACTATACGTTGAAAGTCTAATTCGTTTACATTGGTTTCTAATAAATCAGCATTTTCATCTATAAATACAGTAATATCTTTTAGATTAATAGTATTTACTATCATTGATATAATTGAAGTGTCATTAGATACAACAATATTATTAATAATATTATCATTCCCATCAATTATGTTTTTTAATAATTCTCCTAATTTCTCATAGTTCCCCATAAGATGTAATCCATATAAATAGGAAATTTGAGAGCCATAATCATGTTTTAATTTTCTTAATGAGCTAATATTCTGCTCTAAATTTGAATTTAGTAGTTCAATTTCTTTGGATTTTTTCTCTATGTTAGAAAAATATATTATTATAAATATTATAAATATGAATAATAAAGTTAATATTATTTCTGTAAATATAGGATTATCCTTTGCATTAATAATAGCATTAAATGAAGCTATAAAGTCTAGTACTATTGTAAAGAGTATTAAATAGATAATTGAGCTATTCCTAGACTTTATAGTTTTGTAAAGTGAGTATATACTTTTCTTTTTATATAAAACTAAAAAGGCAAGTATATACTGTGGAAAATACATTATAGTTATGAAAAATATATTACTTTTATTTATTAATGATATATTTTGGGATAAGATATTATATAGAAAAGATGAAATTATTAAGGTTATAACAATGAATGAATAAATCAAACTAAATCCAATAGCAGCAGCTAAAAAATCATCTTTATATATTAGACCTCCAATGATTAACATTACTAAATGAAGAATTAATGTTGCAACACTGGAATTTCCCATAAAAAAAGTTGTTAGTGATATCATTGTCCACAAAAGAAATATATAAAATAACATCTTTGACTTTGGTTTTTTGCAATCTTCTTTACTACATAAATTTATTGTGCTTATAAATAATACACATTGTAAAAAAGTGTTTATCGTATCAGCTAAAAATATAGTTTTATTCATTTTTATCTAGATTTTTTCATAGACTCAGGCATTTCTTCTAATCCTATAGTAGCAAAAGAAGTAGTTGAAGCGTTGATAGTTAATGTAGTTAATAATGCTAACATTGATAATATTGATTTTCTCATTTTAAGAATCCTCCCTTTTATACTTATTAAATAATAGTAATGTTTGTATTAATAAAGTCCACGTTATTGTTTGAGAAATCCATGAAATTTTGAAAAATATTAAGGTTATTAAAAAAAGAATACTTGAGTTTGTAACACTTAATATTTTATTTTTTTTAATTAAATGTTCTTTAGTCAATGGAAATCTACTATCTATTACTGGAGCTTTATTATAAATACTAAAAATACTAAACAAATTTAAAATAACAATGCTAAATAGATTTAGCTTGTTAAAAGTAACAAGCATGATTATACTTGTTGTAATAATTAATGTTGCAATAAAACATTTTAATTGGCTATCTTCATGATATCCACCAATAAATGGCTTTATAAAGCACATGCTAAGAATTACTATTAAGCCCTCTTTGAAATATCCAAGTATTCCAGCAATTAGAATTACAGAAATACATTTAATAAATTCAAAGGTCAATACAATTACAACATATTGAATTTGCTCTAATAATTCTTTGTCCAAGTCAAGATCTTTTGCTAAATACTCTATAGCAGATTTTAAAAATTTTCTCATAAAGAATCTCTCTTATCTATTTTTTATAAACATTAAAATAAATGTAATATGCTTACATTATAATAAAAAAATAATTGATTTACATAAGATAATTCCTTTTTTAAAGGTATATTTACAATTTTTTCATAATGTAGCCAATATATATGTTTTATATTGTAATTTTATAAGGGATTATGTAATTTTTTAAGAGAACTTATTAATAACATTAATAAGTTATACTTATAAAGTTAATTAATTTTTATTAATTGGTATTTTTAGGAGAATATTTTTGTGTTACTATTATTGAAAGCAGAAAATTAAATTGAGGTTTGAAAAGTTAAATCAAATTACAATTTAGATTAAAAAATAGGGGGCTATAATTATGAAGGTGACTGAAAGATTAGAAAAATTAAGAAAAATTATGAAGGATAAAGGAATTGATTATTATATAATTCCTAGTGAAGATGCTCACCAAAGTGAGTATGTATGCGAACATTACAGGGGTAGAGCATATATGTCAGGTTTTACAGGGTCAGCAGGAACTTTACTTGTTGGTTTAGAAAATGCTATTTTGTGGACTGACGGTAGATATTTCATACAAGCTTTAGATGAGTTAAAGGGTTCTGGAATTGAAATGTTTAAAATGAGAATTCCAGGATGGCCAAGCTTATTAGAATGGATTAAAGAAAATGCAAAGGCAGGAGAAACTATTGCTTTTGATGGAAAGGTATTTTCCGTAGGAGAATATAAAGATTTTAAAAAATTAGAGAAAGGAAATAAGCTTAATATAAAAATAGATGAGGACATTTTAGATGAGGTTTGGAAAGAGAGACCATCTCTTCCTAGGGAAAAGGCATTTTTACATGAAGTTAAGTACTGTGGAAAAAGTGCGAGAGAAAAATTAAGAGAAGTTAGAGAGGAAATGAAAAAGTTAGGCGCTAATAATTATATTATAGCTTCTTTAGATGACATAGCTTGGCTTTATAATATTAGAGGAAATGATGTTAAATGCAATCCTGTAGTTTTAAGCTATGCCTTAGTTAAAGAAAATGAAGCATATCTTTATGTAGATAAATCAAAGTTCACTTCTAAAATGGAGGAAGAACTTTTAAATGAAGGGGTTACTTTAAAATCATATGATGAAATAGGAAATGCTATTAGTAATTTAGAAGGGAAGATTTTAATTGATCCAAATAAGATAAGTGCTTATTTATACGAGTGCATTAAGGATAAAAATAATATTGTGGAATTTGGAAACATAACAACTAAGTTTAAGGCTATTAAGAATGAAGTTGAATTAGATAACTTAAGAAAGTGTCAAGTAAGAGATGGAGTAGCCATGGTTAAGTTTATGAAATGGCTTAAGGATAACATTGGAAAGATAGAAATAAGTGAAATATCAGCTTCAGATAAGTTAGAAGAACTTAGAAGTTTAGATAAGTTATTTAAAGGAATTAGTTTTGAAACCATAGCAGGGCATAAAGAACATGGTGCTATGATGCATTATTCAGCAACTAAAGAGAGTGATTACACTTTAGAACCAAGAGGATTTTTATTAATAGATTCAGGTGGACAATACCTAGATGGAACTACAGATATAACAAGAACTTTTGTTTTAGGAGAATTAACTTATGAAGAGAGAAAAGATTACACTTTAGTTTTAAAAGGACATATAGGACTTATGAGAGCTAAATTCTTAAAGGGAGCTACTGGATCAGCCCTTGATATAAAAGCTAGAGAGCCATTATGGAATGAAGGAATTGATTATAAATGTGGAACAGGTCATGGAGTTGGATTTTTCTTAAATGTTCATGAAGGACCACAAAGCATAAGTCCAGTACCAAATAAGGTTGCCTTAGAGCCAGGAATGATTATAACTAATGAACCTGGAGTTTATAGAGAAGGAAAACATGGAATAAGAACAGAGAATACAATGGTAGTTGTTAAAGATACTTATTCAGAAGAGTTTGGAGAATTTTATAAGTTTGATACTATTTCACTTTGTCCAATAGATTTAGAAGGATTAGATATAAGCTTATTAAATGAAGAGGAAAAGGATTGGCTAAATAATTATCATAAAAAGGTTTATGATTTATTATCACCATATTTAGATGAAGAGGAAAAAGAATTCTTAAAAAATGAAACAAGAGCAATATAAGTAAGTTATGTAGGGCTGTATCAAAATATAACAAATAAAAGTTATTTTGATACATGCCCTATTTTAACTTTTAGTTAATATGTAGTTATTAGAAAATAGGGAAATATTAAATAAAATTGTATAAGGGAGTAAGTGATTAATTTATGACAGGAATCAAAGAAACAGGAAAAATATTATTAATTTATTTTATTTCAACCATAGCTTATTGGCTTGGGATTATTATGACATCTGAGATAAAAGGTTTTACAACCGATTCAGAGCTAAGGAAATATTGGATAGCAGTATTAATGTTTAGTTTTGTATTTCTTTTTCTAATAAGGTTATTAAAAGTTAGGTTTGAAACAGTTGTTATATTTTTAGTAATAATAATGTTTCTTCTTTTGTTTTTAATATTAAATAAGGAGTTTTTTGCATCTTATCTAGGTAGTACTCCAGATGAGATGAAATTTCCGATTATGAGTTCTATTGCAATATATACTACTATACCATTTGAAGGAATTATATGGACATTAGTTGGATTTAATGTGGTAAAAATAGCAGATGTTATAGTACCTTTATATGTATCAGTGTTAGGAACTTTAAGTTACTTTATAATAAATTTTAAAAAAAAGAATGTGAAATAATAATTCTAGCTTATTTTAGGTTAATATGGTTTTCAAATTTTTACAGTAGTATAATAAAATTAATAGATAAAACTTATGAGATAGACACAACTGGAGGAAGTTTTATGGAGAGAGAAAAAGATTAGGAGAAAATTAGAAAACTAGCTTTAAAAATTTATTGTTATTAATAAAAAAATAGTAAGTTAAAATAGAATTTAGAAATTAAAATATATAAATTTGTATGTTTAGGAGGGATATATATGGCAGATCAAAGATTAAATAAGTTAGCTAAACTGCTTGTAAATTATTCAACAGGAGTTAAGGAAGGAGACTTTGTTTTTGTATCTTGTAATGAGGTTGCAAATCCTTGGCTTACTGAAGTAGTAAAGGAAGCTACTAAGGCAGGAGCTCATGTTGAGTATATTTTAGAATCGGAAGAAGCTAAGGAGGCAAGACTTAAATTTTCTACAAAGGATCAATTATTATCAGGGAATTTAATAATGGAAACTATGCTTGAAAAGGCAGATGTTTGGTTAAGTGCATGGGGAGCTAGAAATACTAGAGCCTTTAGCAATATAGATTCAGAAAAAATAAAAGATAGCAGAGCTGGAGAAAAGGGATGGAGAAAGTTCTATTCAGGAAGAATGGGAGATGGCTCTTTAAGATGGTGTGGAACTCAATTTCCTACATATGCAGATGCACAGGAAGCTTCAATGAGTTTTAGTGAATATGAAGATTTTGTTTATGGAGCAGGACTTTTAGACCATGAAGATCCTGTGGCAGAATGGAATAGAGTAAGCAAAGAACAAGAAAGATGGGTTAAATATTTAGATACTAAAAAAGAACTTCATATTTTAGCAGAAGGAACTGATATTAAGGTCTCAGTAGAGGGAAGAAAGTGGATAAATTGTGATGGTAGAGTAAACTTCCCAGATGGAGAAATATTTACATCTCCAGTTGAAAATAAGATAAATGGACATATAACTTTTTCATTCCCAGGTATTTATGCAGGAAAGGAAATAGAGGGTATAGAGCTTGAAGTTAAAGATGGTAAAGTTGTTTCATATAAAGCTAAAAAAGGAGAAGATTTATTAAAGGCTTTATTAGAAACTGATGAAGGAGCAAGCCATTTTGGAGAAGTAGCTATAGGTACAAACTATGGAATTAAGAAGTTTACTAGAAATATGCTATTTGATGAGAAAATAGGAGGAACAGTTCATATGGCTATAGGAGATTCTATGCCAGAGGCTGGTGGTAAAAATAGATCATCACTTCATTGGGACATGCTTTGTGACATGAGAAATGATGGAAGAATATATGCAGATGGAGAACTTTTCTATGAAAATGGAGAGTTTAAAAAAGAAATATTAGAAAAATATAATCTTTAATATTATATATAAATTATAGAATAATAATTAAATTAGGGGATGAAGAAACTCATCTCCTAATTTAATTCTAGTTGAATTTTAAAATAATGGGAGTATAAGAATTATGAGTAATATATATGAGTTTAAAAAAGAAGACTTAAATGAATGTGCTGAGCTTTTTGTTAAAACCTTTAGTAAGGAACCATGGAATGAACCTTGGGATTTTGAAAATGCTAAAAAAAGACTTAATGATGTGGTTTTAACTCCAGGATTTAGGGGTGCTGTTTTAAGAAATGATGAAAAAATAGAAGGCGTTATCTTAGGAAATTTAGAGCAATGGTATGATGGAGAGCATTTTTGTGTTAAGGAATTCTTTGTGGATTCAAGTTCACAGGGGAAAGGAACAGGAAAGAAACTTTTAAACGCTTTAGAGAATATACTTATGGAAAAGGAAGTGGGAGTAATTCACTTTTGGACTATGAAAGGAAGCACAGCTGAAGCCTTTTATAATAAGAGAGGGTATGAAATTCCAAAGGAATTAATAATGATGAGAAAAAAGTTAAAATAGTAAATTTTTAAATAATGAAGATCTAGTGTACAATTAAAATTATTTTAATACACATAGAAATTAAAAAATTTAAAATAATACTATATGTTAAATTTTAATATAGAAGATATAAAAGAGCATGTAATAAGTTTAAAACATTAATACATGCTCTTTTTACTATTTAATTTAAATTCTATATATTATTAAACTGTAAGAGAACCATTTTTCTCTAAAACTTCAGCTTCTTTATTTTCATCTTTAGTATCAATACCATCATTTTTGTATTCATAGATTACGCTTATTAGTTTACCACTTATACATACTGCTATTATTGAGAAGAATATTTGCTTAAAGTCTAAATAAACTAAAGACATTAATAAAACAATGGCATCTGTTAACATGTAGACATGTTGTACCTTAAGAGGAGTAAATTTATTACCTAATAAGGCTATTACATCATCTCCACCAGAAGCACCACCACCACGTAATACTATTCCAGCACCAACACCAACTCCAATACCTGCTAAAACACTAGCAACTAGCATATTATTAGTAAAGTTAGGTGTTAAAAATCCTATGCTTTCCCAAAATCTATAGGATACTGAGAAGCAAAAAGTTGCAAATATTGAACATGCTAAGAATTTTTTGCCAAAGAATTTAGAACCTATTGCAAATAATGAAAAATCAATTATTAAGTTTGTTATAGATGGAGATATATCAAAAACATTTTTTACTAAAAGTAATAAGCCTAAGACTCCACCCTCTGTTACATTATTTTGATAGTTAAAGTTATAGCTACCAAAGGCTAAGATGCTTGAACCTAGTGCTATTAATAAAACACTTCTCAAGATCTTCTTTTTCGATTCCAAAATATCACTCTGCTACTCAAAATATGGTCAAACATATCCATATTGAGAAATTTCCTTCTTCATAAAGCCTCGCCTTGCCTAAGCTACTACGATTTTGTATGGCTCTCCAAAGGCTTAAATTCCGAAATTAGCCCTCCGTACATATATAAGTGCTTTTGATTTTAAGCTATCTTATATTCTTTAGCATTTTTAAGATTAATACTTGCGTTTAAATCTCTATCAATAGTAAATCCGCAATCGCATTTATAAATTCTATCTGATAGTTTTAAATCTTTCTTAACCTTTCCACATTGACTACAAGTCTTTGATGATGGATAAAATCTATCCACTATTCTAAGTTCTATATGATTTTCTTTGCATTTAACTGTTAACTTAGTTTTAAATTCAAAGAACTTCTGACTTGCAATAGCTTTAGATAAATGCTTATTCTTCATCATTCCTTTAACATTTAAATCTTCAATTGTTATATAGCTTGGTTTTTGCTTTATAATTGAAGATACTATTTTATTTATATAATCAGTTCGTATATTTGTTAATCTCTGATGAAGTTTTTGTACTTTGATTATTTGTTTTTGAATATTTTGACGAGTAGCTCTCCCTTCTTTTATATTTTTATTTCTTATTTTTAAACTTTCATATTTTCTTGAAAGTTTTCTTTGCTCTCTTTTTAATTTCTTTTCTACTTTTTTAACAGTAGATGTTTTATTTATATTTTTAAACTTAATTCCATCACTACATACAGCAAATTCCTTAATACCTAGATCAATTCCTACGCCTGCATTATTGGGATTAGATATTTTTATATCTGTTTCTTCAACCAATATAGATACATAATATCTATCAGCTTTTTGACTTACTGTACCACTTTTGACTATTGAATTTACAGGAATATAACCAAATTCTTTTAATCTTATCCATCCTAAAGTTGGTATTTTGACTCTATGCCTTTCAATAGTCCAATCAGTCTTATTATTCTTAGGAAAATAAGCTTTTACATCTTGATTTTTCTTTTTTTTAAATTTTGGAAAGCCTTTAGCTTTTTTAAAGAAATCTCTAAAAGATTTATCTCCATTCATAATAGCTTGTTTAGTAGCTTTTGAAGATACTTCTTTAATCCACTTCATTTCTTGATTATTAGGAATATATTCATTATTTAACCACTTTGAAAAATCCATTCCACTAACAAACTTTCCTTCTCTCTCGTAAATTTCTTTATTACGAGCAATGTAGAAATTATATATAAATCTTGATACACCAATAGTTCGGTGTATTTTAGATTTTTGCTTATCAGTAGGATTAATCTCCATCTTGTATGCCTTTTTCAACTTCTTCATCCTCTCTAATCTTTTTCTTAAAGCCTTAATAACTTCATCTAATATTATTCCTTTAGTATTAGCATATTATTAAGAAATTCAATTTAATTTTTTAAATCACATTTTAGGTTAGAAGTTAAAACTTGTGTATAAATAACTATTTTTCTACTATCTGTTTCTTTACCTATTCCTATATACTAAAGATACTGTTCATAAGTTTAGTACCTTCTATTTGTAGTAGTTCTAAATGCTTTTAATTTTCCATCCTTATCCCATCTTTTCAATGTAATAACTGATACATTTAATAATTCTGCAAATTCTTTAGGTTTATAATGTTTGCTCATATAATCACTTCCTTTTGTGATTATATTATGTCATATTAGACTATATTTGATTATATTTTTATTAAATAAATAATATCTCCTAAAATTAAGGTAATTTAGCTATAAAGAAAATAGCAGACCTCATATGTCTACTATATAGAAATAAAAAATTATGAATTTTAAATTATATTTTATAGTAAATTACTGTATATTTTAATTATAATCTCAATAAATATTAAGAGCAAACTATATAAAATAAGAGTAATAAGGATTAAAGAGGTAATTCTTTAATAGAAATAAATAGCCTCTGTGGTCATCTGTTTTTCTTTAAAGTGTTCATTTTTACAAGGTTTTCCGAAAGGTTAAAATATTGTTGTTAATAGTAAGAAAACTTGAAATGAATAAAAGGTTAATATATATAAATTTATTTTTATTTGAAATACTATAAATGAAAGCAAATACATAGATGGTTCTTAAATTTAAAAGTGATTATTTTACATAAAATATATCTTAATTTTTAAACTTAAGAATAAAACATATGAGAAAGGATGTTATAGTTATGAAAGTAATTGTTAGAAAAGAGTTAGAACAAGATCATAAAACAGTAGAGCTTTTAGTAGAAGAAGCCTTTAAAGATGCTGAGTACAGTGACCATATGGAACATGTTTTAGTTAGTAAACTTAGAAAGGGAGAAAACTTTATTGATGGTTTATCTTTAGTTGCTGAAAGAGAAGGGGAAATAGTAGGACACATATTATTAACTAAAGCTAATATAGAAAGTGAAACAGAAAAATATGAAACTTTAGCTTTAGCACCAGTTTCAGTATTACCTAAATATCAAGGTATCGGAATTGGAGGAGAGCTTATAAGAGAAGGAATGAGAATGGCTAAGGAACTTGGATATGATTCAATAATAGTTTTAGGCCATGATAAATACTATCCTAAATTTGGATTTAAAAAAGCTGGAGATTTTGGAATAAAAGCTCCTTTTGAAGTGCCAGAAGAAAACTTTATGGCAATAGAATTAAATGAAGAAGCTTTAAAAAATATAAGTGGTGTTGTAAGATATGCTAATGAATTTTTAGCAGATAATAATAAGTAATAACTTTGATATATTTATTTAAATATTAATTAAATATTGAGACTATAGTTGTATTAATTTAAGGTAAAATAATAAGGTGGTTGTATAAAAAAAATTATAAGTCTTATAATTTTTTATCAATCACCTTGTTATTTTTTAGATTAAAGTTTTAAACTTTTGTTTTTTTATATAGATATAGGAGAACACATAGATATACAATTAGAGTTTAAATATTTATATAATAATAAATATTTAAAATAGAATCTATTTATAATATTTAAAAAGTATTTCTACTTTTATTTAAATAATTTATTCCAAAGTAAACACATATTATTGATACTAAAAAGCTTAGGGGAAGAGTAATGAGCATATTTAAGCTTAATAAATTTAGTAATGCTAATAATACTAAGCATGGAGTTATTCCATAAGTACTTAGTTTTATTATTTCCAAAAATCCAATAGGGTTATTTCTTATACTACATAGAATTTTAGTTATTATAGCTAATATTAAGGTTATAATGTATGAGAAAGCGATAAATATAATAACCATTAAGGATAAATAGGTGTTTCCAAAGGTTTTCTCTAAACTATTTATAGAATTTTTTAAGTCATTATCATTTAAAGATAGATTCATATTTGAATAATTAGCTTCAGTAATTTTATTATTGTCATATTTAATTATTAAAGATTCATTTCCAAAGGCAATTCCTGATTCATAATCCTTTAATAAGTCTTTGGCAGGTTCCTTATCATTTAGTACAAAGGTCCAATTTTCTTCTTGAAAAACTACAAAGTTAGAATCTTTTAGGTCTAAAACTCCATCATTAATTTCAAAGGGAGGAATTTTGTCTTCAAAGGCAGATTTTCTAGAAATTAAAAATCTATTAAGTTCAGTGTAATTTCTACTAAAAGCTAAAAGTCCTAATAAAAGAGATAAAATAAGTAAATAAAAGAAAGTGCTTATTCCAGAAGTTTTAATAAGTTCTTTATATCTTTTAGGAGTAAATAAACTTATATAAAATCTTTTAAATAGGTTCATATAATCACCCTTTCTATTTTTTATTAGTTTGTTCATTAAATAGAAATTTATTAATACTGTTAACTTTTGTTTAATTAATTTGAAAACGATTTTAAAACATAGTGTCGTATGATATCATAAAAATGTATTAAATGGAAAATAAAGAATAAAAAGACTTTTAAAGGATTTGATACAATTAAATATTGAATGAAATATTGGGGGATTTTTATGATTAAAAGGGATTTTAGAAAAAGGTTAACTATGTGTTTAGCATCTGTTATGGCTTTAAACCTAGGTATAAGTGTATCGGTAAAAGCTGATGAGAGATTAAAAAATGAGATTAAGAATAATGATATTACTAAAGATATAAGCATATATCCAACTCCTAAGGATATGTCTGTAGGAAATAGTGAATTTACCTTAGAAGATTCAGTTAATATAGTTGGAGGAGATTTAGCAGATACATATGCCTTTGAACTTTTGAAAAATATGTTAACTGAATTTGGCATAAAAATTAATGAATCAGAAATTGAGGGGGCTACTACTATTTATATAGGAGAGAGCGATGACAATATTGAAGAGATGGAAAATACATTAGAAGAAATGAATGTAGACACATCTTCAATAAGCAAAGATGAGGGCTATGTATTAGTAACTGATGAAAATACAGAAGGAAATAAAATAGTTATAAGAGGAAATGATGAAACAGGAACTTTTTATGGGGTAAAAAGTTTAAAGCAATTAATTAAAAAGGAAGATAATAAGGTTATCTTAGATGAAGTTGTTATAAAAGATGAGCCGAGTTTTAAAATGAGAGCTGTAGTTGAAGGTTTCTATGGAACACCATGGTCTCAAGAGGAAAGATTGGATCAAATAAAAATGTATGGAGAATATAAAATGAATGCTTATATATACGCTCCAAAGTCAGATCCATATCATAGAGAAAAGTGGAGAGAGCCGTATCCAGCTTCTGAATTAGATAGAATGAAAGAACTTATAAAAACAGCTAATGAAAATAAGGTTGATTTTGTTTTTGCAATATCACCAGGTTTAGATATAAAGTTTGAGGGAGAAGAGGGAGAAGCAGATTTTAAAGCTTTAATAAATAAAGCAGAGACTCTATATGATATGGGAGTTAGAAGCTTTGCAATTCTTTGGGACGATATAGAAAATCGTAGTGGAGTTCAACAAGCAGAAGTTTTAAATAGATTTAATAAAGAATTTATAAAAAATAAAGAAGGGGTTAAGCCATTAATAACTGTCCCAGTAGAATATTGGGGAAGCTCAATGTTTAATGGGGAAGAGGTAAAGACTTATACTAAAGAGTTTGCAGAAACTTTAGATAAGGATATTGAAGTAATGTGGACAGGAAATGATGTTATTCCTCCAAATGGGGTTAGCTTAGAGGATGCAAAGAAGGTTTCAAATGTATATAATAGAAAAATGATGTTATGGTGGAATTATCCTGTTAATGATTATAAAGAGGATAAAATGGCTTTAGGACCAATATATGATTTAGATAGAAATTTAGATGAGGAAGTATCAGGATTTATAGTTAATCCTATGAGATTTTCTGATGCATCAAAGATTTCCACATTAACAGGAGCTGATTATGGATGGAATTCAGTTTCATATGAAGCAGAAAAATCATGGGACAAAGCTATTGAAATTATTGCAGGAGAAATGAAAGAAGAATTTAAGATTTTTGCTAATCATTCAACTAGATTAGATACAGGAAGACCAGATTCACCAGAGATTAAAAATACTATAGATAGCTTATGGGAAAAGTGGGAAGCAGGTTCTGATATTAGTTTAGAATTAAGCAATTTACAAAATGAGTTTTCTAAAATGGTTCAGGTGCCAAATAAATTAAGAAGTAATTTAGAAAATAAAGCTTTATTAAATCAATTAGATTCACACTTATCAAAGTTTGAGATTTATGGAAATGCTGGACTTAAATCCATAGAAATATTACAAGATATAGTAAATAAGGATATGTCAGAGTTTTGGAGTGATAATTTTGAAGGAATAAAACTTCTTAGAAATTTAGATGGAATAAAAGCTACAATTGCTAACAATGTGGTGGATCCATTTATAAGAAAAGTCCATGAAGTTGGAAATGAATATTTCAATAAGGAAACTACTGTTTTAGAGGACAAGGAATATTCTTATACATCAATTGGAAATATTGCTGACCATAAATATTCTGAATGGTTTATTTCTGAAGAGACGCACGTTCCAAATTATATGTTTGATGATAAAGATAATACAGGTTTCTGGTCAGCAGCGCCAGTACAAAAGGATGATTTCATAGGATTTGATTTAGGTGAAGCTGAAGAGATTAAAGACATATATCTTCTTATGGGAAGAAATAATAATGATACAGATGTTTTAACAAATGGAGTAATAGAGTATTCATTAGATGGAGAAAATTGGACAGAGTTAGAGGTTAATAAGGGAGAGAGAGAATTACTAGTTGAAACAGGAATAAAAGCTAGGTTTATAAGATATAGAGCTCTTTCAGACTCTGAAAATAAGTTGTATGTTAGAGATTTTAAAGTTAATACTGGAAAGAGTAAGGAAAAATTAATAGGAAATGTAGAAGTTAAAGACTCAAATATTAATAAGTCTTCAGAGGGAGAAAATGAAATTATATCTGCAAGTAATATAAATAAGATTTCCTTTGAAGAGGGGGATTCTATAGGACTTGCTATAAATGATGTTAAAAATGTAATTGGATTCGAAGTCTTAGGAGATGTAGAAAGTAATAAATTTGTATTAGAAAGTTCCTTTGATAATATAGAGTGGGAAGAAGTTTGCAATGGAACTAGTTTTAAAGATGAGACTCCTTTAGTAGGAAAGTTCTTTAGAATAAGAGCGAAGGAAAAAACTGAAGCTAATATTAATGAAATTAAGATTTCATTAGAAGGATATTCTAAGGGAATAGTTTCAACAAATAGAAGAATAAGCTCAAACGCAAATATACATCCTGATTTTGTTGCTGATAATGATTATGGTACATCTTTTGTATGCTCAGATACTATTAAAAAAGGTGACTTTGTACAATTAGATCTTGGGGTAGAAAAGAAAATTAGAGATATAAGCTTAGTTCAAGGACCAGGTGGAGATTATATGGATGGAGATATTGAGTATTCTTTAGATGGAGAAAATTGGATAAAGTTAGGTGTTGTAGAAGAAACTGATACCTTAATAAAAGATTTAGATGTGAAAGCTAGATATGTTAGAGTTATTTCAACTGGATATAAGGATCGTTGGTCTAGAGTTAGAGAATTTACTGTAAACAAAACAGTAAAAGAATTCGAGACTAAGGCTACTTCAGAGGGAACTTATACAGATAGAAGTGAGAATATAAGAGATAATAATTTAAATTCTGCATATATACCAGAAGGTGAAATTAAGAGTGGAGACTATCTTCTACGCAGAATTTTTAATGAGAGATTAATTTCAAAAGTTACAGTTGCTCAGAGTACAGATAATTTATCAGGAGCGAAAGTTATTGGAAAGACTGTAAATGGAGAAACTTTAGACCTTGGAGTGGTAGATAAGGGATTAAATGAGCTTGTTCTTAAGAATCCAAGACAATTAGTATCTGTAAAGTTAGTGTGGGAAAAAGATGCTGGAAAGGTGGAAATCTTTGAAGTAAAACCTACCTTTGTATCTTTAGATTCTATAATTGAAGATATTAAAAATGAAATTCAGCGTGGAAAAGATGTTTTAGTTGAGCATAAAGATAAAGAAAATGAAGAAAGAACTCAGTTAGAAGAAGCATTAAAAAATATTGAGAATTTATTAAATAATAAAGCTTCAGATGATGAGATTGTAAGAGCATATGAGGATTTAATAAATAAAATAAATAACTTTATTGATTCAGAGCCAAATAAAGAAGAAGAGAATAAGCCAAGTAAACCAGAAGGTGGAGAAAATGGTTCTGAAGGTGAAGGAGACAAAGAAGACTCTGGAGATAAGAATGAAAATGAAGACAATAAGGATGATAATGGAAATCTTCCAAACACTGGATCACCTTTAGGAGCAGGTGAGTTAATGCTAGTAGGTGCAGCTTTGGCTACACTTGGAGGAGTAACTATTAAAAAGAAGAAGTAATTAAAAAGAAATAAAATTATTTTATAATATAGTAGCTGTATCAAAATAAGTTTTAATTTTGATACAGCTACTTATTAATAGAAATTTTTATTATATTAAATATGATCTTAAGAAACATATAAAATCAGTATTAAACAAAAATATAATTATACACTAAATTAAAATTAATATTTTTTATATTTTTCGTGATCAATTTTTTCACGTTTTTTTTCTTTAATTCTACTTCTAATTGTCCAAATAATTAAAATTATAGAGCCTAGGATTATAGAGCCATAAAACAAGGCAATAATTCCTAATATAATCATAAAAACACTTCCTATCTAGGCATCTTCATAAATAACTGCTGTACCATAAGCAACCATTTCAGCAGCCCCTGCAGCAAGAGAAGAAGAAACAAGTCTCATTCCTATAATAGCATTTGCACCTAAAGATTCAGCTTCATATACCATTCTTCCTATAGCAATTTGTCTAGCTTCTGTAAGCATTTCTGTGTAAGAATTCATTTCACCACCAACTAAGTTTTTAAAACTTGAAGCGATATCCTTACCTATATTTTTACATCTTACAGTACTTCCTTTAACAAGTCCTTTAACTTCTTTTATTCCTTTGCCTGGTATTGTTTCAGTTGTTAATACTAACATAATTTATACCTCCTGAAAGTATTTTTATATTTATATTTTAAATTAAAATATATTCTAAATATAAACTTAGTTAATAAAATAATAAATTGAAAAATCAACCAACTAAATTGTTAGATAAATCATATCATAAGTTAAAGTACAATTCAATATATAGTATTAAAAAACTTATTAGAAGATAACTATAAGTTTATATATTACTAAAATTTGTAAATAATTTAATGTAATATTAATATTGTGTGAATAAGAATGGTAGTGTAAAATAATGCTATAATGTAAAATTTTACTTGAAAAGTTATTTGTTTGATAGGGTATTTAGTGTATTTAAATAGGCCTTGAAATTGAAAAAAGAATTTTAAAATTTCTTTTAAAAAACTTCATTGACAAATTACTTAATAGGTTTGGTTTTACGTTAAATAATCTTAGAAAAGAGGATAAGAAGATGAAAAATATTGATAATTACACAAGTAACAAAGAGGCTAGAAATAAGATTCTTAAAGAATCTTCTGAAATTGTTGCAGATGAAATGAGAAAGTTACAAGAACAAGATGATGAGAAGAAAAGAGAAGAGGGTATAAAAGAAACTTCTGAAAAGTTAGCTAACTATATGAGAGAGCTAGAAGAAAAATAATTTTAAAATAAGGTGGATAATTAGTAAGGGTTTTAGGGACAAAAATTAAAAAAATGGGGGAATTATTAGTGGCTTTAGAAAATTCTAATGAGTTAATTATAAAAATAAGAGATTTGAAGATGAATTTTGGAACAAAAGAGGTTTTAAAAGGAATAAATTTAGATATACACAAGGGAGAAATAATAGGCTATATTGGAACAAATGGTGCTGGAAAAAGTACAACAGTAAAAATAATGTTAGGAATTATAAGTGGATATACAGGAACAGTTGAAATTTTTGGAGAAGATATTCTAAAGAGTAATGGAAGTTATAAAAGGAAGATAGGGTACGTTCCAGAAATGGCAGACATATATGATACTTTAACTGCTAAGGAATATTTAACTTTTATGGGACAATTATATGGTATGGAATATAAAGATGTTTTATATAAAAGTAAGCAGCTTATGAAGATATTAGGCATAGAAGATGTTTATAATTCAAGAATTTCAAGCTTTTCTAAGGGAATGAGACAGAAAGTTCTTTTAATATCAAGTCTTATACATAATCCAGATATATTATTTTTAGATGAACCTTTAAATGGCTTAGATGCAAATAGCGTTATGGTTATAAAAGAAATCTTATCTGAGCTAGCTAAAAATGGGAAAACCATATTCTATTCATCACACATAATTGATGTTGTTGAAAAAATAAGTCATAGAATAATTCTTTTAAACAATGGAGTAGTTGCTGCTGATGGTAGTTTTGAAGAGCTTAAGAAAAATTCTAATGAAGAATCCTTAGAAGAAATATTCAATGATTTAACTGGTTTTAATGATCATAAAAGATTAGCAGAGGAATTTACTGCACTTATAAAGGGGTGTAGTTTATGAAAAAGGATAAATCTTTAGCTGTAGTTAATAGATTAAGAGGAGTTTATGAAAAGCTTGGTGTTGATTATGAAATGATGAGATTAATATTAGAGACCAAGCTTACAATGGACAAAAGAAGAGAACCTACAATAAACATGAATAATAAAAGTAGTGATGAGAAAGATAATAATTTTGGTAAGGCATTAATTCTTTATGGAGTAATGGGAGCTTTTATGTCTATGCTTATAATTGTTAAGCAGAATATAATGCTTCAAATGGCTGTTTATTTTGGATTTTTTATGTTTGTAATAGGTAGTAGCTTTATAGCTGATTTTGCTTATGTTCTTTTAGATGTTAGGGATAAAAATCTACTTGGAATTACTGGTGTAAGTTCTAAAACTATAAATGCAGCTAAGATTACTAATATTTTGATTTATATGACCAAGCTAAGTTTAGCTTATGGGGGAGTAGGAATACTTGTTTCTTTAAGATATGGTATATTATTTACTATTGTTTTTATACTTGAGATTATACTTATTAATTTATTTATGATACTTATAACGGCATTTATTTATTATTTAGTTCTTAAGTTTTTTAATGGAGAAAAGCTTAAAGACATAATAAATGGAGTTCAAATAGTTCTCACTGTTGGAATAATGATTATGTATCAACTTGTAGGAAGACTTTTTGATTTTCTAGATGTAGGTAGTAGATTTACCATAACAAGTTGGTGGCAAGGATTTATAGCTCCTTTATGGTTTGCTGCCCCTCTTGAAATAATAGAAAGTGGAGTAATAGATAAGACATTAACAATATTTACAGTGTTAGCAATTTTAGCACCAATATTATCAATACTTATTTATTTTAAAATAGCTAAAAAGTTTGAAGATTATATTCAAAAGTTAAATGATAATACTTATAAAGGTAAAGATAGAATTCCATTTTCCTTTAAGATTGGAAATTTGGTGTGTAGAAGTAGTACTGAGAAAAGTTTCTTTAATTTTACTGTAAATATAATAAAAAGTGAGAGAAACTTTAAGTTAAAAACATATCCCAATATAGCTATGTCCTTAGTTTTCCCTTTCATATTCTTATTTAACTTTATTAGAAGTTATGAAAGTTTTGCAGATTGGAAAAATCATATGGCTAGTTCAAATGAGTTTTTCACATTGTATATATGTATATTTATGTTGACTCCTGTAATCCTTATGGTTAAATATTCAGATCAGTTTAAAGCATCTTGGATTTATAAAGCTGTTCCTATAGATGATATGGCTTCAATATTTAAAGGGGTATATAAAGGTGTGTTTTATAAAATGATTCTGCCTGTATATATAGTATTGGCTTTAGTATATTTATGGGTATTTGGATTAAGGATTATTCCTCAAATTATAGCAATATTATTTGTAATAATTATTCTAAACCTAATAACAGTTAAGTTGATGGATAAACATCTTCCATTTTCAGTAAGCTTTAAAGATGGCGAAAAGATGGATGATTTAGGAATAACCTTATTTATTTTTATGCTAAGTGGAATATTTGGAGTAGTTCATTATATAATTAGTAGACTTAATTATGGAGTATATATCTTTATCCTTATAGAGTTAATATTAATAGGAATTTTATGGACAATAATAAGTAAGAGCAAATATCATAAAATTAATTAAATAAAAACAAATTAGAGTTTAATAGTTATAGAATATATAAGCTAGAGTTAAATAAAATTAACCTTAACTTTATATATAAAAATAAATTTAAAAATCTTAACCTTATTTTTAAGAAGGTTAAGATTTTTATTATATATTTAAGTGGTAAGATATTTAAATATTAGGTAAGAATATATCTTCACCTAATGGAAGAATATCATTTTTAAATGGGTTTATATCCATAAGGAAATCTATAACTACCTCATGATTATATTTAGGGTAGTGTTTTCTAGCTATGCTATACCAAGTATCCCCTTCTTTTACAGAGTATTTTTTCCCATCTTGAAAAGCGTTAACAGGAACTAATACTGTATCCCCTGATTCTAGTGATGAAGTATTGCTTATTTGATTGAGAGATTTTATAATATTCAAACTAGAATTAACAGTACAAGTATCCTTAAACTTTTTAGCCACATCACTTAATTTTTCATCCTCTTTAAGAGTATATTTTTCTGTTTCTAAATCTTTCAAGTAAGAAGAGTAGCTTATTGTATTTTTACTTTCTGATTTAGAGTTTTCAGATTTGTTTTTATCATTATTTAATGTTTCTTTTGAATTAGTATTTTTATCAGAAGTATTTTTTTTGTTTTCATTAGTAGAATTATTTGATTTGTCATTAGCAGATTTATTTTCTGAACTATTAGAAGTTTTTTCTGATTTCTTTTCATCAGTATTGTTTTTATTTTCTTCCTTCTTTTGGTCAGTTTCTTTTAATCTTTCACTTAAGTCATCTTGTGAGTTTTTATCTTTATTCTCAGAGGAGGTATCTTCAGTAACAGTAACCTCTTGAGAAACGGATTTAGATTTCATTAATGTAGAAACCGTTGAATATGTAAAATAACCTAATAAAGCTACACATGTCAATGATCCTACAAGTACTAAAATATTTTTTTTATTCATTTAATAGCCCTCCTAATATGAATTTATACTGAGATTATTGACAGCTATAAAAAAAATATACATAAAAAAGAATCTTAAAAAATATTAAATATTATTTCTAAGATTCTTTATAATCAATAAATTTAAGAGGGGGAGAAATATTATATTTAAAGTTTTCCTCTTTATTATGGATAAAAATAACTATTTTTTTGAAAAAAGCTTGATTTGGTCTAAAATTAGAATTATAATGTAAACGTATTAAGATATTGGTTTATATATGTATAGATTTAGTTATATAATTTATTTTTAGCCTTCCAGAGCGGTTAAAGGAAGGCTCTTTTTTTTATCTTTCTCCTATTAGACAAATAAGTTCATTTGAAAGTAATACCTCTTCAATAGGAGAAAAGGCAGCTTCTTTCATATCTGATATAATAGAATCCTTACTTAAGGCCCCTTTATGCATACCTTCTTTCCAATCTGCAATGAAAATTTTCCCCTCTTCTTTTAATACTCTATAAGCATCTTTTAAAAGCTCCTTAGGAGATAATAACTCATGGTGAAGGTTTATCATTACTATTAAGTCAATAGAGTTATCTTTTAATGGAATATGAGTTTCTTGCATCTTTCCGATTTTTAATCTATCACCATAATAGTCTTGAAGATTTATATCCATATAGTTTAGAAACTCATCTGAAATATCAAGGGCATACAAGGTACAATTAGGAATCTTCTCTAAAAATGCACGTGAAAATAGTCCAGTGCCTGCTCCTACATCAGCAATTTTTAGATCACCCTTTAAGTCTAAAATTTTTAAAAGTTCTCTCAAATCTATTAAGTTTAATCTTTCTGGATTATTAAGTTTTTCTAAGTTATCAGGATTAAATTTTTCACTCATAATTTTTATACCTTTCTTATAAGATTTATATACTCTATATTATTATCAAAGTAGTTCAATCTTATTATTTATAATATTGTCTAAAATAAATTTTATATATTTTAATGTAAACATTAAAATAATATTGTGATTTTATCATATTATGATAAAATAATTGAAGTTAGATTAATAGATTTAAATTTATAGTTAAGTTTATTATTAATTTTCTTAAACCAATAAATAAAATAATAAAACTCAATGTAATAAAAGTAAATTTAATTTTATAATATTGATAATAAGTATTGAAAATACATTAGTGGTATTAAGAGGTGAGTTAATTATGAATAATATTGAGAATATAAAAGATATCTTTAGAGATTATAGTATAGGAATAAATGGGGAAGAGGACATGAAAAGATGTTCTGTTTTAATCCCAGTTGTAAATATAGATGGGGAAGATAATATTATTTTTGAAATAAGAAACAATAAATTAAATAGTAATCCAGGAGAGATATGTTTCCCTGGTGGTGCCATAGAAGAAGTAGAAACCCCAAAAGAAGCTGCCTTAAGAGAATGCTTTGAGGAAATTGGTTTAGGAGAAAAAGATTTGGAAATCATAAGCCAATTAGATTTTTATGTTTCACCTAATAACATATTAATTTATCCTTTTTTAGGGGTTCAAAAAAATCAAAAAGAGGATATAAAAAATTTTATTTCAATGAACAAAGAAGAAGTATCTGATATATTATTAGTTCCTTTAAAATATTTATTAAATTATGAACCTGAAATTACCTACAGCAAAATTATAAATATGCCAAAGGAAGATTTCCCTTTTCATAATATAATAGGTGGTAAAGGTTATAAATTTAGAGAGGGAAAATATAAGGTTATGTTCTATAAATATAATAATTTTGTAATTTGGGGAATAACAGCTAGAATATTAGAAAATTTCTTAAATGTATATAAGGAGCATTATAATAAAAATATTTAACATATTAATTTGGAAATAAACTAAAACTTGTATTAAAACGGGTTGGGGATAAATTTTATAAATATATAGACAGTTTAAAGGAGCGATTAAGTGGACCAAAGAAGTTTAGAGAAAAAGTGTAAGTTCAATAAAAGGGTTATTCTATTTACATTTTTACTTACAATTGCTACATTAATAGCAATTTGGATTTCTACATTTAATTATTATTACAATGAAATTAAATGCAATAATGTTACTATGGAAAAGTTACCCATAGGAAGCTTTCAAGAAGAGTATAAATCTCCAAACAAAAAATATACTATTAATTATTATATATGTAGTTCTGGAGGAATACCTGATTGGGCTGTAAGGTGTGAAGTAGTTAATAATATGAGTGGAGAAGTAAGAAATATATATTGGGATTATAAGATAAAATTAATTGATATAAAATGGATTAATGAGAATATTGTCTCAATAAATGGACATAAGATAGATGTTAAAAATGAGGTTTATGATTGGAGAAAAATATAATTAAAATAAAAAAGACAAATACTCTTAGTATTTGTCTTTTTTAATCACATTCAATAATACGTAAATAACACAAAAGTGCATTAAAAATGAAAAAATAATTGCTTTTATCGATGATAAATTAAGAAAAGAGGGTCTCATCGATAAAACCTTTACATTAATTATAATACATTGTTTTTTAAAATGCAAGAAAATGTTTTCGGAAATAAGAAACTTTTTAGTAATAAATTAAAAAGAATAATTTGTTATTATTATGTATGTAGTATGATCATAAAAATAACTTAAAAAATATTGATTATTTAGATGTAAAATACATATTTAAGAATTAGTTTACAAATTAATACAACATATGGGAAGGAAAATAGTTTATGGGGTTTTTAGAGAGCTTTGTTAGCTTTATAGTTTATTTAGCTAGCACTTGTGGGTACATAGGAATATTTATATTAAACATGCTTGAATATGCTTGTTTACCATTTCCAAGTGAAATTGTATTACCTGCAATAGGTGCTAGTGTAGCAAGTGGTAAATATAGCATGATATATGCTTTGCCAATATCCGTTATAGGAGGCGTAGTTGGCACCCTAATAAGCTATTCTGTGGGAATGTATGCAGGAAAAAAAGTAATTTCATTTGCTAAGAGAAAGCATAAAAAAAGTAAATCTATATTTGAAAAAATAGATAGGTTATTTTCTAGGTATGGCAAAATAACAGTTTTCCTAGCTAGATTATTACCATTTACAAGAACATATATATCACTTTTTGCAGGAGCTGAGAAGGTTAATAAAATTATGTTTGTTATATTTTCAGCTTTAGGTATAACAATAATGGATAGTTTCTATCTTCTATTAGGATATTTTGCATATGATAATAAATCATTTATAGAAAAAGCTTTAAGACATTATTCAATAGCATTAATAATTATAATAGTAATAGCTATTTTTTCATATTATATTTATAAAAATCTAAAATTAAAGAAACTTAAAAAAGAGAATTAAGTTTTATTGACAAGTTTTTTTAAAAAGAGTATATTAAAAATAACACGATGTGGTGTTTAGAGAGCAAAGAAGCTCCATAGGAAATCCCTATGGAGCTTCTTATTTTTTATAAGTATATTTTTGGAAATAGCCAATTTTTATTTATAATTAAAAATTCACCTTAATTATATTAAACAAGAAAGATCAACAAAAAAACTACCCGTAAACTAAAAATATACTTATAAATAAGCTCTTACCCATAATTAATAAAAAGAGGGGAGCTAAAAATGAAAAGGTTTAAGATTAAGACAGAAATACTTTTTGGAGAAGGAGCCTTAGATTACCTAAAGGAACTTAAGAATAAAAAAGTTTTTATAGTAACAGATCCTTTTATGGTTAAGTCAGGGACTATAGAAAAATTAACTAATAACCTTACATCATCTGAGGTTTTTGTATTTAGTGAAATAGTTCCAGATCCACCTATTGAGTTAGTTGTAAGTGGAATAGAAATGCTTAAAGATTTTAATCCTGATGTTGTTATTGCTTTAGGGGGAGGGTCTGCTATAGATGCAACTAAGGCAATAATAGATTTCTCTAAAAAATTAGTTAAATTAAATGATATTAAGTTTATTGCTATACCAACAACAAGTGGTACAGGCTCAGAGGTAACTTCATTTTCCGTAATAACAGATAAGCAAAAAGGAGTTAAATATCCTTTAGTATCAGATGAATTATTACCAGACATAGCAATTTTAGATCCAGAACTTGTTAAAACAGTTCCAAATTTTATAACTGCTGATACAGGAATGGATGTACTTACTCATGCATTAGAAGCATATGTTTCTAAAAATGCAACAGACTTTTCAGATGCTTTAGCTGAAAAAGCAGCTACTTTAGTTTTTAAATATTTATTAAAAGCTTATGAAAATGGAAATGATATAGAAACTAGGGAAAAAATGCATAATGCTTCATGTTTAGCTGGGTTAGCCTTTAACGAGGCTTCCTTAGGAGTAAACCATGGTATTGCCCATGTTTTAGGAGGAAAATTCCATGTTCCTCATGGAAGAACTAACTCAATATTATTACCACATGTAATAGAATATAATGCAAACATAACAAGCTATAATTCTAAGGAATTTAGTGAAGCTGCAGAAAAATATGCTAAAATAGCTAAAATGGTTGGATTACAAGGATCAAATACTAGAGGATTAGTAAAAAATCTTATAAATGAAATTAAAAAGATGCAAAAGGCAATGAATATGCCTACAACTTTAAGAGAGTGTAAAGTTAATTGTGATGAACTAAAGAGTTTAGAAAATGAAATAGCTCAATTAGCATTAAAGGATGCATGTACGGAAAGTAATCCAAGAGTGCCAGATGAAAATGATATAATATCTATTTTAAACAAAATTAAATAGTTTTTTTATAAGCTTCAAAATAGGATTGATATGCTTAGAAATTATCCTTTTTTGGAGCTTATTTTAGATAGGCATAGATATATACTTAATAAAGAATCAGATAAAAGACAATAAATTTATTAATATGACAAAATAATATGAAAAATATGTGAATATATTGACAAAGAGCCTATTAAAATTTATAATAAAGATATCACAAAGGTGTGATTAAGTTTTCGAGCAATGTAGCTTCTTAAAGGTATTTCATTTACTTAAAGATAGGAATGAAACTTTAAGGAGCTTTTTTATTAAATAGTTATGAAAAGGATTTAACTAGTCAATAATTTAACGTGGGAAAGTAAGGTGAGAATCATATGGGAGAAGAGTCAAAACAGAGAATTATACAAGAATATGTACCAGGGAAACAAGTTACACTTGCTCATATAATAGCAAATCCTAATGAGGACATATATAAAAAATTAGGTCTTATAGTGGACAAGAAGGATGCCATAGGAATATTAACTATAACACCAAGTGAAGCCTCTATTATTGCGGCAGATGTTGCTACAAAGGCTTCAGGAGTTTCATTAGGTTTTATAGATAGATTTAGTGGATCTTTAGTAGTAACTGGTGATATAAGTTCCGTTGAGTCAGCCTTAAATGAAGTTTTAGATGTTTTAGGTAACATTTTAAATTTCTCATCAACTAAGATCACGAGGACTTAATATATGGGAAGAGTAATATTTATGGGTAAGACAGGATGTGGAAAAACAACCTTATGTCAAGCCTTAAACAATCTAGAAATAAAATATAAGAAAACTCAAGCCATAGAACTTTATGATAATGCCATAGATACTCCAGGAGAATATATGGAAAACAGAGGATACTATACTGCTTTAATAGTTACAGCAGCAGATGCTGATATTATAGCTTTAGTATATGATTGTACCTCAGAGGAAAATTATATTGCTCCGGGGTTTGCAAGTATGTTTTGCAAGGAGGTTATAGGTATTATCACAAAGATAAATCTAGCTAAGGACAAGTCAGAAATAGAAGTAGCAGAAGAGAGATTAAATTTAGCTGGAGTAAGTAAAATATTTAAAGTTGATACAGTAGATGATGTAGGAATTAAAGAGTTATTTAATTATCTAAACAAATTTTAATTTGAGGTGAACTGTTAATGAAAAGAACTATAGTAATAGTCGATGATGAGCCTATTACAAGAATGGATACAAGAGAAATTTTAGAGGCTAATGGATACGATGTTGTAGGAGAGGCTTCTGATGGTTTTGAAGCAATTGAAGTTTGTAAGAAATATAATCCTAGCTTAGTTTTAATGGACATAGATATGCCTTTATTAGATGGAATAAAAGCTAGTAAGGTATTAACTAAGGAAAAATTAGTTGGGGGCGTAATATTATTAACAGCATTTGAAGACAAAAAGTATATTGAAATGGCTAAAGAAGTAGGGGCCTTTGGATATATGATTAAGCCTGTAAATGAGAAGGTATTTATTCCTACTGTAGAAATGTGCTTATCAAAGGCAGAAGAATTTGATGAACTAAAAAAAGATTATGATAAAATAAACAATAAATTAAATGATAGAAAGTTAATAGAGAAGGCAAAAGGAATACTTGTTAAGCAATTAAACTCAAATGAGAATGATGCTTATAACAGAATAAGAAAATTAAGTATGGATAGAAGAACTACCATGGCTGAAATAGCAAAAATAATAATTGTTGGTTATGAGGGATAATTAATGATTGGAACACTATGTAAAGAATACACTCTTTTAAGTGAAGAGGAGATAAATAAAATAAGAGAAGTTTCAAAATCTCTACAGATTATGGCTGACTTTTATGAAAGTGATGCATTTATAGATGTTTTAGATAAAGAGGGAAACTTTGCTATTGTAGTAGACCATGCTATTCCAAAAGATAAGCCTTCATTATATAAAGAAAAAGTAGTTGGAAAAAAAGCTTTAAAGGAAAATGAGCCAGGTGTTATAGAAACATTAAAAAATGGAACAGTTAATAAGGATATAAAAGCACTGACTCAAGAAAATAAGTTTGTGAAACAAAGAATACATCCAATTCTTAATGAAGAAAAGGTTGTAGGAGTTGTTATAGTAGAAAAAGATATTAGTAATGAGCTTGAAAGTGATTTCAAAATTGACATAAGTTCTGCAAATGAAAGTTCAGAATCAAAGGGTTTTTTAAATCTTTTAAGAGAAGGTACTTTAATAACAAATAATCTTCATGATGGAATACTTGTTTTTGATAAAAAAGGAAAGCTTGTTATAAAAAATACTAAAGCAGATAATATATATAGTAGTTTAGGATATAAAAGTATAGACTATGGAGATGATTTTAATAAATTGTCTTTAGATAATTCCAAGTTTGAAGATCTTTCAAATGTTATTGGAGAAAAGAGTGACTTAAAACAAATAATAGAAGTTCAAGTGAAAAATTCTTATTTTGAATTAAGTAGAACCTTTATAGATAAAGAAAATTTAAGAATAATTGAGATAATAAAGGACATAAGTGATGTTAAAAATAAAGAGGCTGAGTTAGTTTTAAAATCAGTGGCACTAAGAGAAGCTCATCATAGGGTTAAAAATAGTTTGCAAACAGCAGCGGCATTACTTAGAAGTCAAAGTAGAAGATGCAAAAGTGAAGAGGCTAAGGAGTATTTACAGGAAAGTGTAAACAGAATACTTGCTATTGCTACTACTCACGATTTATTATCTAAATCTCAAGGAAATAATATTAAGGTTAGAGATGCACTTGAGGTACTAACAGAAAACATAAAGAAAAGTTGGTATGGATCTAACATAAACATCTATATAACAGGAAATAATTTTTATATAGATGGAGAAAAGCTAACTGGATTACTCTTAATAATGAATGAACTTATACAAAATTGTTTTGATCATGCATTTATTAATAAAGATGAAGGTACAATACAGATTCTTATACAAAGTGATGGAGAGGATAAAGCCATAGCTGTTGTGGATGATGGATGTGGATTTGACTTAGGTTTGATTAACAATAATAATTTAGGATTATTCATAGTTAATAGTTACATAAAGGATCAGCTAAAAGGAAGTATGAATATAACTTCTAACAAAGAAGGAACCAAGGTACTATTAAATTTTAAAATTGAAGAAAATGAAGAATTTAAATAACTATGAACTGCGAAGTAGTGGTTTGAATTGAGCAATGAGGCTTAAGGTTATAGAAAATAAAACTTAGATTTTTAAATCAGGTTTATTTCTGTAGCTTTAAGCCTTTTTAGTTCTTTAAAATAATTATTTAAGTTAAGGAATTTAATTATATAAGTTGATATGAAAAATAACAGCTTATGAATTTTAAAAAATATTAAGGGGGTGAAAGGATGAGAGAGGAACTTTTAAGTGTTGGAATAGATATAGGCACAAGTACAACTCAGCTTATATTTTCTAAGTTAATAGTTGAAAATGAAGCATCAGCTTTTACCGTTCCAAGAATAAGCATTGTAGATAAGGAAATTATCTATAGAAGTGATGTTTACTTTACACCACTTATTTCAAATACTGAAATAGATGGAAGAAAAATAAAAGAAATTATTGAAGAAGAATATAAAAAGGCTGGAATAAATAAGGATGATATTCAAACAGGTGCTGTAATAATAACAGGGGAGACAGCTAGAAAAGAAAATGCAAACGATGTATTACACACATTGAGTGGATTTGCTGGAGACTTTGTTGTGGCAACAGCGGGACCAGATTTAGAAAGTATAATAGCTGGAAAGGGTGCTGGAGCACATATTTATTCTAAGGAACATTCAACCAGTGTTGTAAATATGGACATTGGAGGAGGTACAAGTAACCTTGCACTTTTTTTAAGAGGTGAAGTTAAGGAGACTGGCTGTCTAGATGTAGGTGGAAGACTTATAAAGATTAATCCAAATACAAGAGAGATAATATATATTTCACCTAAAATAGAAAAAATAATAAAAGAAAAGAATTTAGGTCTAGAAATAGGAACTAAGGCAACCGTAGAAAACATTAAACCAGTAGTCAATATGATGGTTGCTTGGTTAGAGGAAAGTGTTGGTTTAAGACCTAAGGATGAATACTTTGATTACATAGTAACTAATAAAAGTATAGCTTTAGAAAATGAGATAAAATGCATATCCTTCTCAGGAGGAGTTGCAGATTATATATACTATGAGGGAGAAATCCAAGACTATTTTAAATATGGAGATATAGGAATAATACTAGGGCAAGCTATTAAAAATTCAGATTTATGCAAGAAGCTTAAAGTAGTAAGATCTATTGAAACCATAAGAGCAACTGTTGTGGGAGCTGGCTCTCATACAACAGAAATAAGTGGAAGTACAATTACTTACACAAAGGATAGTTTCCCAATAAAAAATTTACCAATATTAAAGCTTAGTTTAGAAGATGAAAGTCAAGGTTCTTATGAATTAGAAACAGCTCTTAAGAAAAAAATAGAATGGTTCAGGTTAGAAAATGACTTTCAAAAGATAGCAATAGCTATTAATGGTAAAAAGAATCCATCCTTTAAAGAGATACAGGAGTATGCAAAAGGTCTTGTAAATGGAATGAAGGATTTGATTGAGAAAGAGGGACAACTAATAGTAGTTGTTGAAAATGATATGGCTAAGGTTTTAGGACAAGCAATATATTCCTTACTTAATTTCCAAAAAGAAATTATATGCATTGATGGTATTAAGGTTGAAAATGGAGATTACATAGACCTTGGAACACCAATTGCAGATGGGAAAGTATTACCTGTTGTTATAAAAACATTAGTTTTCAACTAGTTGGAAGGAGGATAAGAAATGATTTTAAAAACAAAATTATTTGGAAAAGTCTATGCTTTCAAATCTTTAAATGAGGTTATGGCTAAGGCAAACGAAGAGAAATCAGGAGATAGATTAGCTGGATTAGCAGCAGAATCTTCAGAAGAAAGAGTAGCAGCAAAGGTTGTATTATCAAATATAACTTTAGAGGATTTAAGAAATAACCCAGCAGTTCCTTATGAAATAGATGAGGTAACTAGAATAATTCAAGATGATGTAAATGAAAAAATATATAGTGAAATAAAACATTGGACAGTATCTGAATTTAGAGAGTGGATATTAGATGAAAATACAACAGGTGCTGATATTAGAAGAATTTCAAGAGGGTTAACTTCTGAAATGGTAGCAGCTGTAGCAAAATTAATGTCTAATATGGACTTAATATATGGAGCAAGAAAGATAAAGGTAACAGCTCACTGTAACACAACAATAGGTGAAAAAGGAACTTTATCTGCAAGACTTCAACCAAACCATCCAACAGATGATCCAGATGGAATAATGGCTTCATTATTAGAAGGATTAACTTTTGGTGTTGGAGATGCAGTTTTAGGATTAAACCCAGTTGATGACTCTGTTGAGAGTGTTACTAAAGTATTAAAGAGATTTGATGAAATAAAAAGAAAATTTAAAATACCAACTCAAACTTGTGTACTAGCTCACGTAACAACTCAAATGGAAGCTATAAGACAAGGGGCACCTACAGACCTAATATTCCAATCAATAGCAGGTTCTGAAAAGGGAAATGAAGCTTTTGGATTTAATGCAGCAACTATAGAAGAAGCTAGACAATTAGCTTTAAAACAAGGAACGGCTACAGGACCAAATGTAATGTACTTTGAAACAGGACAAGGTTCAGAGCTTTCATCAGATGCTCACCATGGAGTTGACCAAGTAACTATGGAAGCTAGATGTTATGGATTCGCTAAGAGATTCCAACCATTCTTAGTTAACACAGTTGTTGGATTCATAGGACCAGAGTATTTATATGATTCAAAACAAGTTATAAGAGCAGGTCTTGAAGACCACTTCATGGGTAAATTAACAGGAATACCAATGGGATGTGATGCATGTTATACAAACCACATGAAAGCAGATCAAAATGATATAGAAAACTTAGCTGTATTATTAACAACAGCAGGATGTACTTATTTCATGGGAATTCCACATGGAGATGACGTAATGCTTAACTATCAAACTACAGGATACCATGAAACAGCAGCTTTAAGAGAAATGTTTGGATTAACAGCTATTAAAGAGTTCCAAGATTGGTTAGTTGAAATGGGATTCGTAGACGAAAATGGAAAGCTTACTAAAAAAGCAGGAGATGCATCTGTACTTTTAGGATAGGAGGGAGAAGAGAGTTATGAACGAAAAAGATTTAAAACTAATGGTTGAGCAATTAGTTAGCCAAATGGTTGGACAAGTTGATATGCAATCAGTAGAAAAAGTGGTTAAGGAAGTTTCAAAAAATCAATCTCAAGTAGAAAGTGATGAATTTATACCAGATATTACAGAGATAGATATAAAGAAACAACTTTTAGTTGATAATCCAGCTGATAGAGAGGCTTACTTAGAAATGAAAGCTAAAACACCAGCTAGATTAGGATCAGGAAGAGCTGGAGCTAGATATAAAACTATAACAGCTTTAAGAATGAGAGCTGACCATGCTGCTGCACAAGACTCAGTATTCTCAGATGTTTCAGAGGAATTCATAAAGAAAAATAATTTTATACCTGTGAAAACTATGTGTACTGATAAGGATGAATATGTAACTCGTCCAGACCTTGGAAGAAGATTTTCACCAGAAACAACAGAGATCATAAAAGAAAAATGTAATAAAAATCCTAAGGTTCAAATAATGGTTGGAGATGGTTTAAGTTCAGCTGCAATAGAAGCTAACGTAGAAGATATTCTTCCTTCAATAGAGCAAGGATTAAAAATGTATGGTTTAAATGTTGGACCTATATTATTTGTTAAATATTGTAGAGTTCCAGCTATGGATGCTGTAGGAGAAGCAACTGGAGCAGATGTTGTTTGCTTACTAGTTGGAGAAAGACCAGGTCTTGTAACTGCTGAATCAATGTCAGCATATATAGCATATAAACCAAAGGTTGGAATGCCAGAAGCTAAGAGAACTGTTATATCAAACATTCATAAAGGTGGAACAACTGCCGTTGAAGCAGGAGCTCACATTGCAGAGTTAATAAAAACAATGTTAGATAAAAAAGCTTCAGGAATAGATCTTAAATAATAAGTTTGGAGGGAATTAAGCATGAAAAATGATTTAATACGTCCTAATGTTTTAAGCGTTAAGATAATATCAAATGTTAGTCCAGAAATGGCTAAAAAATTAGAATTAGAACCACATCACAAGAGTTTAGGATTAATCACAGCAGACTGTGATGATGTAACTTATACAGCTTTAGATGAGGCTACAAAGGCAGCAGAAGTAGATGTAGTTTATGCTAGATCAATGTATGCTGGAGCTGGAAATGCTTCAACAAAATTAGCTGGAGAAGTAATTGGTATCTTAGCTGGACCAAGTCCTGCTGAAGTTAGAAGTGGATTAAATGCTACTTTAGATTTCATTGATAGTGGAGTTGGATTTGTAAGTGCAAATGAGGATGATTCAATTTGTTACTATGCTCAATGTGTATCAAGAACAGGATCATATCTTTCAAAAACAGCAGGAATAAGAGAAGGTGAAGCTTTAGCTTACTTAGTAGCTCCTCCATTAGAAGCAATGTATGCTTTAGATGCAGCATTAAAGGCTGCAGATGTTGAAATGTGTGAATTCTTTGCACCTCCAACAGAAACAAACTTTGCAGGAGCCTTACTTACAGGATCACAATCAGCATGTAAAGCAGCATGTGATGCCTTTGCAGAGGCAGTACAATCAGTAGCTAGTAATCCATTAGGATTCTAATAGGCTAAAGATATGGGAAAAGCTTTAGGATTAATAGAATTTATAGGATATGTACCAGCCATATGTGCTGCAGATACAGCCTTAAAAGCTGCAAGTGTTGATTTGATTGGAATAGAAAAGGTTACTGGAGGAATTGTAACTGTAAAAATTACAGGAGATGTAGATGCTGTACAAGCTGCAGTGGAATCTGCTGAAAATTATGCAAGTAGAATTGGAAGTTTAAGAAGTGCTCATGTAATTCCAAGACTTGATGATGAGGTAGAGAATCTTTTAATGAATAGTAAAAGTTCAGAAGAAGAGATACAAGAAGAAATTCAAGAGTTGGAAGAAGATATTAAAGAGGTTTGTGAAGAGATAAGAGAGGAAATTACAGAAACTATTATAGAGGAAACAGAATCTAAAGAAGAAAGCCTACAAGAAGATGTTGTTGAATATGTTAAAAATGTTAATGATGAAGCAGAAGAAATTTCTGGAAAAATAGAAGGTGAATCTCACTTAGATGAAATAGAAGTTTTTGAAATCTCTCAAAATAAAGAAAGCTCAAAAGAATCTTTAGAAGAAGTTATTATAAAACCTGAACTGATAGAAGATAAGGAAGAATATTCAGAGGATAAGACCACAGAGAATAAAGAATCTGATTCTATAGATATAAAAGAAATATCTAAAATGAGTGTTAAAGAATTAAGAAAGAAAATAAAATCCTTAAATATCAACATAACTTCTAATAAGCTTAAGTCTCTAAAGAAGAAAGATTTAGTAGATATATTACTAAAATATAATGAAGAAGGTGACAGTTAATGGAGTTTTTAGATAAAGACTTAGTTTCCATACAGGAAACTAGGGGGCTTATAAGAAAGGCTAAAGAAGCTCAAAGCAAGTTAGCACGTATGAGTCAACAAGACATAGATAGAATAGTTAAAGCTATATCTGATGCTGCTTATGAAAATTCTGAAAAACTTGCTAAGATGGCAAATGAGGAAACAGGATTTGGTAAATGGGAAGATAAAGTATTAAAAAATGTTTTTGCTGCAAGAACAGTTTATGAATCAATAAAGGATACAAAAACTGTTGGAATAGTAGAGGAAAATGTTGAGAAAAGAGCATTTAAAATTATGGTGCCAGTAGGAGTAGTTGCAGGACTTATACCATCAACAAATCCAACTTCAACAGCAATCTACAAAGCTATGATTTCAATAAAAGCTAGAAATGCAATTGTTTTATCACCACATCCAAGTGCAAAAAAATGTATTATTGAAACAGCTAAGATAATAGCTAAAGCTGCTGAGAGAGCAGGGTGCCCAGAAGGAGCTATAGGATGCATTACAGTACCTTCAATAGAAGGAACTAATGAACTTATGAAGAATAAAGATACTTCATTAATCCTAGCAACAGGTGGAGAAGCAATGGTTAGAGCTGCTTATTCATCAGGAACACCAGCTATAGGTGTTGGACCAGGAAATGGACCAGCCTTCATAGATAAGAGTGCAGATGTTAAGTTAGCAGTTAAGAGAATATTAGATTCTAAAACTTTTGATAATGGAACAATATGTGCTTCAGAACAATCAATAGTAGTTGAAAAAGCTATGGAAGATGAAGTTGTTAGAGAATTAAAAGAACAAGGAGCTTACTTCTTAACTGAAGAACAAGCAAATCAACTATCTAAATTTGTAATGAGAGCAAATGGAACTATGAACCCACAAATAGTTGGAAAAACTCCACAAGAAATAGCTAAATTAGCTGGTTTAGAAGGAATTCCATCTTGGGCAAGAGTTTTAGTTCCAAGAGAGTGCCATGTTGGACATAAGTATCCATTCTCAAGAGAAAAGTTAACAACTATTTTAACTTTCTTTGTAGAAGAGAATGTAGATGCTGTATTAAATAGATGTAGAGAAATATTACTAAATGAAGGAGCTGGACATACATTCTGTATGCATGCAAATAATGAGGAGCTTGTTAAGAGATTCGCATTAGAAATGCCAGTTTCAAGAATGGTAGTAAATTCACCAGGAGCTCTTGGTGGAATAGGAGCTACAATCAACTTAGTACCTGCCTTAACATTAGGATGCGGTGCAGTTGGAGGAAGTTCTACATCACATAACATAGGACCATTAGATTTAATGAATACAAGAAATGTAGCTTATGGAGTTAGAGAACTTGAAGATATTAGAGAGTTAGCTGTAGGAGCTACAAAGGAAGTTACCTCAAGTTTAGACTTAGGCGACAAGGAAGAATTAATAAATTTATTAGTTAAGAAGATTATTGAGGAACTTAAGTAAGTTTTAAGATAATTGGATTCTAATATAAATTAAAAACTTATTTAATATTAAAGATAATTTTCATTACATAAAAATGAAAAGATGTAAAAAGGCTTAATATGTTTTAGTCTTAGGAAAATTACTCTTAGGACTAAGACTATATTAAAAGTCTAAAGGCAGGTTCTTTAGGCTAATAGATAAATATAAAATTTTTAAATAATTCAAATTAAAAAGATGTAAAAATACATTAATACTAAGATTTTGGAGTTAAAAGCTCTATGTGAAATTTTAACTAAAAAGGTTTAAAATTAAATTAAAGACAAATTAAAGTCTAAATTAAAAAATTAAGAAGGATATTTTGAGGAGGAATTTGTTATGGCAAACGCAAATGCATTAGGAATGATCGAAACTAGAGGATTAGTAGGAGCAATAGAAGCTGCTGACGCAATGGTTAAGGCTGCAAATGTTCAATTAGTAGGAAAAGAACAAGTTGGTGGAGGATTAGTAACTGTTATGGTTAGAGGAGATGTTGGAGCTGTTAAAGCTGCTACTGACGCTGGAGCTGCTGCTGCTGAAAGAGTTGGAGATTTAATATCAGTACATGTAATCCCAAGACCACACTTTGAAGTGGATGCTATATTACCAAAGGCACCAAAAGCTGAATAATAAAAAGTTGTAATTAGGGGTTGCATAAAGAGTCTTTTATGCACTCCTTTTATACATCTAATAGGGGATGTGATAAAATGGCTGTTTTGACAGAAGGTGAGGTAAGAAAAAGATTAAGTAGAGAAGACCTAAAAGCTCTAAAAGAATTTAAGGTTGTAAAGGGAGAAATAATAACTCCATCTGCAAAGTCTTATTTAGCTGAACATAATATAAATTTAGTTTATGTTAATTCTGAAGAAGAAAAATTAAATAAAGAAACAGAACCTAAAGAGATAATAAGAGAAGCCGTTAGGGAAAAAGAATACAAGTATGAAACTGTTTTTGGAGCTAAGTTAGATGAAAAGCCAGAGCATATGACTCATCTAACAGGCAATCTTCTTGTATTTAAAGATCATAAGAGAATAATATTCAGAGGTAAGATAGATTCTCTTGAAGCAAGAATTGTTGAAACACAAGTTCTTTGTCATAAACAAGGAATGAATAAACTTGTAGAAGACCTTCAAGAAATACTAAATCTTATAGGAAGAATATTGAGATGTGAGGTTTTAAGTGAGCCTTTAGAAGATTTTTCTCTTCAAGGAATGACAGAAAAGGATCTTAGAGAAAAATCACATAACCCTAAAAAATACTTTGGTATAGGACATGAAATGCCAACTTATGAAATGGGTGAAATAGTGGCTGCACTAAATATTTTAAGAACTTTAACTAGAGAAACAGAGCTTTCAGCTTATGAAGCTTTTAAAGGTGAATATGGACAAGTTGAGAGAGAAGATTTAATTAGAGCTTTAAATAGACTATCCTCAGTATTTTGGATTATGATCTTTAAAGTTAGAACAGGAAAGTACGAGAAATAGGAGGAAGCTATGGACAATCTATTACAGGACATTATAGAGGAAGTAGTCAGAAGAGTTAAGGATGAAGCTTTTATAGAAGTTGAAGCTTCAGGTAGACATGTTCATTTAACTAGGGAGCATATAGACATATTATTTGGAGAAGGACATGAGCTTACTAGAATAAAAGATTTATCTCAACCAGGTCAGTATGCTTGTAAAGAAAGAGTTACTATATCAGGGCCTAGAGGTAAGATAGATAATGTTGTGGTTTTAGGACCACCTAGAAATGAAACTCAAGTGGAAGTTTCATTTACAGATGCTCTAGTACTAGGATCTATACCTCCAGTTAAATTAAGTGGAGATTTAGAGAATACTCCAGAAATAACAATTTCAACAGAGAGAGCTTCTATAGCCTTAAATAGAGGGCTAATGGTTGCTAAAAGACATATACACATGACACCAGAGGATGCAATAAAATTTGGTGTTAGTAACAATGAAAGCGTAAAAGTTAAGGTTTTAGGGAAAAGACCTTTAATATTTGATGATGTAATTGTAAGAGTTAGCAAAGATTACAGAACATTTATGCATATTGATTATGATGAAGCAAATGCCTGTGGATTTTCAAAGGGAACTTTTGCCTTAATTGTTGGAAAAGATGAAAAATAATAATTTAAGATATTAAGCTTATACATTAAGTTAGAAGTTAATTATGCTTTAGAAAGCTTTATACTAATTTAATGATATAGAAGTTTTAAAGAGTTATCTTAATTTAGTATATTAAGCTTTTGTAAAGGATTATATAGTTTAACTACCTAAAATCTTAGGAGTATTTAAATAATATTTTAGCTAATGTAAGTGAGAGGAAGCCTCTAAATGAAAGGGGGTAAGGATAATATGGACTATGAAAAGTTAGTTGAATTTTTAGTAGATGAAATATACAAGAGAATTCAAGAGGAAAATAGTAAAAGCAATTCTTTAGAAAAGAGAAAATCCATTGTTGTAATTGGAGAGAGTAATGTAAGTTTCTACAGAGAAGCCTTAAAAGGATTTGATATTAATCCATTAACATCAGAATGCAACGATTGCGACATATTACTTATATCAAAGCTTTGTATTAAGGGACTTAGCAACATAGCTCAAGGAACATGTACAACAAAGGCAGAAAATTTTGCTTTAGAAATGCTTTTAAAAGGTAAGAAAGTTTATATTCTTGAGGATGGTATTGAGTATAGAAAATACAAAAATACGGCTCCAAAAGTTTTATACAATAAATATATTAAGTTTGAGGAAGAGCTTCTAGCCTATGGCATAGAGGTTATAGATGATTTAAATAGGATTTCAATAGAAAGCAAGGATGAAAAAGTTTCTCTTAGTGGAATTAAAGAAGAAATAAGTAAGAATCTTTGTTTATGCAGTGAAAATAAGGTTGAAGGAAAAAAGGACTTAGATACTACTGCTATTGTAGATGAGTTCACAATAAATCTTTCAAATAAGAAATTAGTATCAGAAAGTGATCTAAGAAAGCCTCACATAAATGGAGTAAGAACCTTAATAGTTGATAAAAAAGCTATAATTACTCCCTTAGCAAAGGATTATATTCGCATAAATAATTTAAATGTTGTGCTTTCTTAGAGTAGCTTAACTCTTTAAAATATGGATGATTTTTGTTTATGAAGCTAATTAAACTTAAGAATCATCCATATTTAAAATAAACAACCTTTAAAAAGGTTTAAAGTATTTAGGGAAAGTGGCAATAAGAGGATTGGGAGTGAATTATTATGGAAATAGGAAGAGTAGTAGGAAATGTGTGGGCAACTAGAAAAGACGAAAAACTAAATGGACAAAAGTTTTTAATAGTTAAGCTTCTTGTAAGTAAAGATAAGGAAAAAGAGGGCTTGTTTGTAGCCGCTGATAATGCTGGTGCTGGAATTGGAGATATTGTTCTTATAACTAAGGGTGGTGCTGCAAGACAATCAATTGGAAATAGAGAAGTTCCTATAGATGCTGCCATAGTAGGTATTGTAGATTCTATAGATATTGAAGAGGATTAATATGAAAAAAAGTATAGGAGCTTTAGAATTTAGAAGTATCAGCAAAGGCATTGAGGTTTCAAATGAGGTTGTAAAAAAAGCTTTTGTAGAGGTTTCTTACCTTAAAAGTATTTGTCCTGGAAAATTCTTTTTAATTGTTAATGGAGATGCTGGAGAGGTGAAGGAAGCCATAGAATTTGGAGAAAAACTTGGAGAGAAATATTTAGTTGGAAGCTTTATTATAAACTCTATTCACCATGACATAATAAATGCTCTTAAGGGAAAATATTCTCAAAAAAACATAGAGGATAAAGCAATTGGAATAATGGAAACAGGAAAGGTTTCTTCCGGTATATTAGCCCTAGATAAAACATTAAAAAGCAGTGAGGTTAATTTAGTTAAGCTTCAACTGGCTTTTGGAATTGGTGGAAAGCTTGTATATATAGTCTCAGGAGATTTAAGTAGTGTAGAAAATGGAATGAGAGAAGGACAAGCTATTTTACAAGAAAAGGACATTATAAATGTTTCTATAATTCCTTTTGTACATAGTGAGATAGCAAAAAATTTAATTAAATAAATTTATAAAAAATAATTAAGTCCATATTTTGAGAATAAGGGGGAAGAGAAATGTCTATCAATGAAATTATCGTTTATATTATGGTTGCATGTATGGCTTTAGGAGCTATAGACAAATGCCTAGGAAACAAATTTGGAATAGGTGAACAATTTGAAGAAGGTATAATGGCAATGGGTTCTCTAGCTTTAGCTATGGTTGGAGTTATATGCTTAGCACCAGTACTTGCTTCTGTTTTAGGACCAATAGTAACACCTGTATTTAATGCTTTAGGAGCGGATCCAGCAATGTTTGCAGGTTCAATACTTGCAAATGATATGGGGGGAGCACCACTTGCAGCTAGCTTAGCACAAGATCCACAAGCAGGAATGTTTAGTGGTTTAATCATAGGAGCTATGATGGGAGCTACTATAGTATTTACAATTCCAGTATCTTTAGGAATTATAGAAAAGAAAGACCATAAATTCTTAGCAACAGGAATTTTAGCAGGAATAATAACTATACCAGTAGGAGCTTTTGTTGGAGGATTAGTAGCAGGATTCCCAGCAATGATGGTTCTTAAAAACTTAGTTCCAATAATAATATTTGCAATTTTAATAGCTATAGGCTTAGCCTTTGCAGAAGAAGCTATGATAAAAGGATTTAATATTTTTGGTAAGATAGTTGTTATAATTATAACTTTAGCTTTAGCAGCTGCTATTATAGAAGCTTTAACAGGCTTTGTTATAATACCTGGTATGGCACCAATAACAGATGGAATTGAAATAGTTGGAAGTATAGCTATAGTTTTAGCAGGAGCATTCCCACTAGTTTATATAATCACTAAAGTATTTAAGAAACCTTTAATGGGACTTGGAAAAATATTAGGAATGAATGAAATAGCTGCAGCTGGTATGATTGCTAGTTTAGCAAACAATATCCCAATGTTTGGAATGTTAAAAGATATGGATGATAGAGGGAAAATAATAAACGTTGCCTTTGCAGTATCAGCTTCTTTCGTATTAGGAGACCACTTAGGATTTACAGCTGGTTTTAATCCAGAAATGATATTCCCTATGATAGTTGCTAAATTAGTTGGAGGAATCACAGCAGTTATTCTTGCAATGTTCATAGCAAAGAAAACTTTAGGAAAAATAGAGGAGGCTAAATAATTATGGAAAACATAAGTAAGGAATTATTAGAAAAACTAGTAAGACAAATAATTGAAGAAAAGCTTGCTGGAGCAGGTAATAATGATTCAGTTGACTTTATAAGAAATAAAGACAAAAGTGGAATAATGTCAATTAAGCTTCCAACAGTTAAGGTTGATGAATCCAATAGATTAGATACTGGAAACCCAAGAGATGTAGTTTATACTAAGGATTTATTTACATTAGAAGAAAGCCCAAGACTAGGCGCTGGAATAATGGAAATGAAAGAAACTACTTTTGATTGGACTTTAAACTATGATGAAATTGATTATGTTATAGAAGGTCATTTAGACATAATAATAGATGGAAGAAAGATTTCAGCAGATGCTGGTGAAATCATTTTAATACCTAAAGGATCAAAGATTCAATTCTCAGTTCCAGATTATGCTAGATTCATTTATGTAACTTATCCAGCAGATTGGGCAAGCCAAGCGTAATAATTATTATAAAATAAGATTGAAGTATAAAACATAGAGCTTACTTTTTAATAAAAGTAAGCTCTATTTTGGTATTAGGTTAGGTAAATATTAAGATTTTATTTGATGTAGAGTTTGGCGAATATTGTGCTGTGAGAAGTTTTTTTTGCATAATTCATGAAGAAGCAGACAAATTAGTACATTATCAAAAAACTCCCCTACTATGATATTTATATGCAGAGAATTTCAAAATTATTACTAAAAAATGGAAAAATATTATTTTTAGATTAATGCAAATGTATATTGACATATTAATCATATAGAATTAAAATAATTTTATAAAATTAAATTTTAAAAAATATAATTTAGAATATATGGGGTGAGTAGTATGGAAATTTATGATATTAGCGTAAAAGATATTAATGGAGAAAATGTAAGTTTAGAAAGATATAGAGGAAAGGTTCTTTTAATAGTTAATACTGCTAGTAAATGTGGTTTTACAAAACAGTTTGATGGATTAGAGGAGTTATATGAAAAATATAAGGATGAAGGTTTTGAGGTTTTAGGATTCCCTTGTAATCAATTTAAGGAACAAGATCCAGGAAGTAATTCAGAAATAATGAACTTTTGTAAATTAAATTTTGGTGTAACATTCCCTATGTTTGAAAAAATTGATGTTAATGGAGAAAATGAATCTCTATTATATTCATACTTAAAAGAACAGAAAAGTGGAATGTTTGGAAGTAAAATTAAGTGGAATTTTACTAAGTTTTTAGTGGATAGAGAAGGAAATGTAATAAAGAGATTTTCACCACAAACTACTCCAAAGTCAATAGAAAAAGATATTGAGGAACTTTTAGCTTAAGGTTACATATTAATTTAATATTACTTTTAAACAAGCTTTATTTTTTAGGTGCACAAACCATCTTTTCTTTTGGCATTACAATAGATGATTTTAAACAATATTTGCTTTTAGGTGCTAACAGCTTTTTAGTAGTTACTATTAATAGAATATTGATTTTAGGTTAGAAATTTTAATCACACATAAATCCTTAAATGAGAACATAGTATGACATTGTTTAAGTATTAGGGGAGAGGGTATAATTAACATTGGATGAAAGAGATAAGCTTTAAAAAAGCAAGACTTTCTCTTTTATATAGGTGTAATTAAACTTATATGAAAAATACATGTAAGATTTAGTGATTTATTTGAAGTTAGGAGGAGTTTGAAATGAATCTTAAAAGAATAAATTCAAATGATAATTGCTTTAATAAGGCAATGGAAATATACAATGGAAGCTTCCCAATATTTGAAAGAAGAACAATGGATGATCAAATAAAGGCATTAGATGATATAAACTATCATTTTGAGGTTATATATGATAAAGAGGAAATAGTAGGAATATTACTCTATTGGGATATGGGTAGGTATAAGTATATAGAACACTTTGCCATAGATTCTAAGTTAAGAGGAAAAAACTACGGATCTAGAGTGTTAAAAGAGTTTTGTGACCATAATAAAAATGTAATTTTAGAGATAGATCCTCCGATAGATGAGATATCAATAAAAAGATTGAATTTTTATTTGAAATTAGGTTTTAAATTGCAAGATTTTGATTATACACATCCATCCTACAGAAAAGGCTGTAAGAGACATAGTTTAAAGATTATGACTTTTAATCATAATATGCCTAAAGAGGATTATGATACTTTCAATATATTGTTGAAAAGAGATGTTATGAAGTATTCTGAATTTAAAGATAGGTTAAATAATTAGTTTAAAGTATATTTTTATATAAACTAAATAGAAATTGATTTAAGTAGAAAATACAATGGTACTAAATTTAGGCCATTGTATTTTGTTTTTTAGAGCAATAAAACTTTATAATACTCTAAAAAATTAGAAGCATAATAGAATAGCAATATAGACTTTAGAGTAATAAAGCTTTAGAAGGATTAGTATAAAAGCTTTTTAAATTTCTAGAAAAAAAGGTTTTTTTTATTTATAATAAAAAAGATGTAGATTTTAGAGTATTAATATAAATTACTAATAGCAAAGGAGCAAAATATGAAGAAGGTTTTAATTGGAGTTTTAGTGTTTTTAATTTGTATTATTTCAGTCTTTTTGTTTTTTGATAGAGAAGAGGAAAGCATAGTTACTGATGTAGTTGAAAAATCTCAATATGGTCTTTTAGTTAATTATGAAGATGGACTTATTGCAGTTGATACTGAAGACGCTGAAATAATTGATAGAGATGGAAAAGAAAATACTCTAGATTGTATAAATGAGGGAGATAGAATAGAAATTATTTATGATGGAAAAATAGAAGAAACTTATCCAGCTCAGATTAATAATGTTTACAAAATAATAATTTTTTAGTTTATATTAAGAGTCTTATAATAAATATATTTTTGAGTTTTGTTGAAAGTTTTATAAGAAAAAGCACTAAATTTATTTAATAGATTTAGTGCTTTTTTATAAATATTTATATTGTTTAAATTTTAATATAGTTTTATATTTATTTATTAATTTAGATAAAGAAAAATTAGTTAATTGCTTTAATTTCAAAAAAGAAGAGATAAAAATATCAATTGCTTAAATCAAGTTTATTAGAAATTTATGTTAATATTTAAATAGAGTAAAAATTTATTTAGAGATAAGGTTATATGAGAGGTTAGGGAAGTGTTACTTTATGAAAAAAAGGGTGTTTTGGGTAAGTATAGTATTTTTAATAATTATAACGGTTTTAGGTATTACAATTAAATTTGATGGTAAGAAAGTTAATTGTAACAGAAAAACAATTAAAGTAGGATTTTATGAATATTATCCTTATTATTATCTTAATAAAAATTCTGTGCCAGATGGCTATTATAATGAAATACTAGAATTAATATGTAATAAGTTAGATTTAAATTATAAGTATGTAGATTGTAATGTAACAGATGCTTTAGAAAAGCTTAAATCTGGACAGATAGATTTAGTCTTTGGAATAAGTAAGACTCCTGATAGAGAAAAGGAATATGAATTTACTGACCACTATCTAAATAATGATAACTTTGCTATATATACTAATAAGAATATAAAAAATGGTGATTTAAAAGCTTTAAATGGATTAAAAATGGGATTTTTAAAAGGAGAAGAAAATAATGAGTGGATTTTAAGGCTTTTAAAGGATAAAGGCATAAATGTGAAACCTATAGATGTTTCTAATTATCCTGAAGATGAAGAATATTTACATGATAACAAAGTAGATTTTGTAGTAGAAAATACAAGAAGCAATATAAATTATGAAAATAAAAATATTAAAAAAATTTTTGAGTTTTCTTCTGGACCAGTTTATATAACTAGTAGAAAAGGTAATGAAAAATTAATTGAAGGAATAGATTCTGTCCTTGGAGAGCTTGAAGAAGATGGGGAACAAAAAGATACTAATTTATATTCTAAGTATTTTGATGAGCATTTAGATAAATTAAAAAATGAAAAGTTATTAGTTGTAATATTTTTAATTATAATATCATTATTTATTTATAAAAAAAGAAAAAATAAAATATTCGCTATAAGAACTAAAAGAAAAATTAGAGACTATATGAAAAATGATAAATATATATTATATTATCAACCTATAGTAGATCCAAAGACAAATGGAGTAAAGGGATTTGAATCTCTTTTGAGATTAAATAAGGATGGAAAAATTTTAACTCCCTATAGCTTTATAAGGGAAATTGAAGACAATAATATGTCTTTAGAAGTTTCTTTATGGCTTTTAAAGAAGGTTATTTTAGATTACAGAATAATAAAAGATTATGATATGGTTAAAGGAAGAGATTTTTATATATCCTTAAATGTTTCATTTAAAGAAATAGAAAATCCTAAGTTTTTAAGATCCTTAATGAAAATTGCAAAAGATTATAAGATTGATGATTGTAATATTTGTTTAGAGATAGTAGAAAAGTTTGGTATGGAGGATATAGGAAGAATACAAAGTGCAATAAGAATAATAAAGGAATATGGATTTTTAATAGCTATAGATGATTTTGGAGTGGAATATTCTAATTTAGATTTATTAAATAAAATTGATTCTGATATAGTGAAGCTAGATAAGTACTTTGCTGATAATTTAGATAAGTCTATTATAAATGAAAAGACAGTGGAATTTATATCAGAAATATGTATCATAGCTAATAGAACTATAGTATTTGAAGGTATAGAGGCACAGTATCAGGTTGATATTGTTAAGGCATTTCCATATGAAAAAATATATATTCAGGGATATTTCTATTCAAAGCCAGTAGATATTGAGACTTTAAAGGATTTTAAATTTAAGGATAGTTAATTTTTAAAGGATAAAAATAGTAAGAATTAAGGAGAAGGATTTATAATATAATAAGGTGGTTATAATTAGGAGGTACAAAAAATGAAAGTATTATTAGTTAATGGAAGTCCAAATAAAGAGGGATGTACTTATACAGCATTAAAGGAAGTAAGTAAAACTCTAGAGGAAAATGGAATAGATACTGAAATATTTCAAGTAGGGAATAAGCCTATAGGTGGATGCATAGGATGTGGCTCTTGTAAAAAAACAGGGGAATGTTTTATGAAGGATGGTGTAAATGAATTTGTAGAAAAAGCTAAGGATGTAGATGGATTTGTATTTGGTTCACCAGTTTATTATGCAGCAGCTTCAGGTTCAATAACTTCATTTTTAGATAGAGCATTTTATTCTGGGGGTAAACATATGGCATTTAAGCCAGGGGCAGTTATATGTAGTGCAAGACGTGCAGGGACAACCTCTACTTTAGATCAATTAAGTAAGTATCTTACAATATGTAATATGCCAGTTGTAAGTTCACAATATTGGAATATGGTTCATGGGAATACTCCAGAGGAGGTTAAAAAAGACCTAGAAGGTATGCAAACAATGAGAGTTCTAGGAAGAAATATGGCATGGCTTATTAAGTGTATAGAATTAGGTAAGAATAATAACATTCTCAAACCAGAATTAGAAGAAAGAGAAAGAACTAATTTTATTAGGTAATATAGATTTAAAAATAGTTTTTAGAAATAGACTTTGTTACTGAAGAGAGAAAATAAAGGTGGAATATATCATGAATGAAAGTTCATACTTGATATATTCCACTTTTATTTATGTTAACTATTTATAAAATTAGACTATTATAAAGTATATTCCTTTGGTGGGTTTCCTAAGAAATCAGCTATTACTGCTTTAGCATCCTCAAGATAGAATACTTCAAATATTGGATTGGTAGCTTCTTTATATATTGATTTAACAAGTTCAGAAGAGTTAAGAACTTTTTCTTTTATCTCTAAATCTTTTGAAAAGACAACTTTACCATTTAATCTTAGCCATGCAAAGTTAGGACTTGCTGTGCATATTTCTATATATGGGTTCTTTTCTATTTCTGAGAAAACAGTCTTTTGGTTACTTGTAGAAAAATATAATTTACCTTTTTCTTCAATTATGAATTGGAATGGACGAACCTTTGCCTTACCATCTAAACCTACTGTAGCAAAATATTGTACTGGATTTTCTTTTAAAAATTTTATAACTTCATTCATGATTAAATACCTCCTAAAATTTATTAATTGATTTCCTTGAGCTTATGGTATTATAATAATTTAAATAGTATTAATTGTATAGTAAGCACTTTAAAGTGATATAGTATTCTAAAAGATACTATTAAGAAAGGATGCGGATTAGAGATGCAAAAAAAATTATCAGATTGTCCTGTTGAAGTTACTTTAAACTTAATAGGGAATAAGTGGAAAATTTTAATATTAAGAGATTTAATTGATGGAACAAAGCGTTTTGGAGAATTGAAGAGGTCTGTAGGTAGTATAACTCAAAAGGTTTTAACTTCTAATCTTAGAGAGATGGAAGAGGCGGGGCTATTAACTAGAAAGGTGTATGCTGAAGTACCGCCAAAGGTTGAATATACTTTAACTGAAACAGGATTTAGCTTAAAGCCAATATTAGATTCAATGTTTCAATGGGGTGAGGAATATAAGGCTAAAAATATAATTACTAACTAAATTATAAGAGATAATTGTTCTAATGACTGGCTTTAAATATATTTCTAAAAGTTTATTTTAAACTAAGAGCATAGTTTTTTTATTATGTAAAAAAAGATTACCAATGTTTTAAATGTGTTAATTTTATAATGTCATTTATATATGATACAATGTAATTAAGAAAATTATTATATTAATAAATTTAAAATTGGTAGATAAGATAGGAATGCAATATCGCAACGTAATTTAATATATCAAACAATTTCAATTTAGTTTAGGATTTATTTTAGAAGATTAAGGAGTTTACTATGGAATCAAAGGAAATGAGATTAGCTAAAAAAGCAAAAAAACTTATAGATGAGTTTGAAAGGGTTCAATCAGTTCTTCTAAGTGGAGAATTACCAGAGCAAGAAGTGGAAATAAGAGATGATGGAGCTACTATTGTTCTTAAAAATATAATGCCAGGATATAGTGGAGAAGCTATGTTTAAGTTAACTCATATATCTGATGTGGTTAAAGCTTACATTGATGATATGGATGAAGAAAATGATGAAATGATTAAAAGTTACGAAGTTGAAAATACTAATTGGCATGAAAGTGACTTGGGGGATATTTACAGAGAATCTGCTATGGAACATTTAGAAAAAGTTGAAGTGGTACAAGATAAAGTTAAGCATACATATAAGGAACTTAAGAAGATAGAAGAAAAAGCTAGAGAAATAGAAGGACTATAGGATTTAGTTTTTATTTGTAAAGTAAGGTTATATATTAAATAAACCTTACTTTATTTTTATTTATAAATAAAATAACAATATTAATTAAATACGCATTTAGGAGATATATTTGTTTGGATTCTATACAGTAAATAAAAGAATAATGAGAGTTAAGTACTTTAAAATAAGGAGAAGATAATTTTGAGAGGGATAGTTTTAGATAAAGGACAAGAATATTATACAAATTTAAGAAAGGTTTTTAAAGCTTTTAATAACATTCATCTTGAGTATAACTGGCTTATTACAGATTGTTGTGCTTATCCAGAGAATGAAGATATAGAGGAACTATTATCAAGAGAATATTGCTTTATATCTGGAGAAGAACTAGACACTATAATTAAAAAAGAGGATTTTCAATTGACTTGGGGTGTTTTAAGTGGGTTCAATAAGAAAATTACCTTAGAAGAGATTATGAAATATACTTTACCTTATGTAGAAGATAATAAAGATATTTGGGAGAATCCAGTTTGCATTCAACATCCTCTTTCAGAGATAGAGATAATTTCATGGGATAGCGATAAAACAGTTCTAATAAGCAAAGATGAAAATTTATTAGGTAGTTTTAAAAGCAATTTTCCCTTAAGTGAAGATTTAGAATTTTACAATAGAAAGTTAAAAAATAGATTATAAAACTTTAATAAAAAAGAAATTATTAAAAATTTTATGCTTTTTAGAAAGTAGGAAAATACAATGTTTCATTAGGTTTTTAATAGTTCAACTAAAATTTTCTTTGAGTTTTTTGAAAAAAGTTAAAAGGTTTAAAGAACTTAGATTATAAGAGACATTAAGAGTATTTCCATAAAAAACAAATAATTAATTGATTATAAACATATAGGTATATGAGTATTTATTATAATACTTTGAACTGATGTATAATGTCAGTATAAATAAAAGGGATGCAAAAAAGGATGTGAAAATATGTTATCTAGTAAGAAAATAGTAGATGATTATATTAAAAAAATAGATTGGAGAGTCAATGAAAATTCCAATTCACCATATAGTTTTGGGAGTCTCAATAAACATATAATAGCTGAGGTTTCTAAAGATTACTGGCTTAATGAAGTTTATAAGGATAAAAGAATAATAGATGCTTATAAAAATGGAGATATGCATATTCATGATCTAGGAGGATTAACACTTTATTGTTGTGGATATTCCTTAAGAAACATAATTTTAATGGGAGTACAGGGAATTCCTAATATTCCAACTAGTAGTCCTGCAAAACATTTTGATGCTATATTAAATCAAATAGCTAATTTGGTTACAATATATCAAAATGAGATTATGGGAGCCGTTGCTTTTAATTCATTTGATACATTATTAGCACCTTATATAAAGAAGGATAATTTAACATATGAAGAGGTTAAACAAAATCTACAAAACTTTATATTTAGTATAAATAGTAATAGTAGGGCAGGAGCTGAACCAGCTTTCACTAATATTACCTTTGATCTTTTTCCACCAAAAGACTTAGAAAATGACCCTGCTTTAATTGGAGATAAAATTCAAGAGTTCACATATAAGGAATGTCAAAAAGAAATGGATATGTTAAATAAGGCATTTTATGAACTTATGAATGAGGGAGATTATAATGGAAGACCATTTTCTTATCCAATACCAACTTATAATATAAACAGTAATTTTGATTTTGATAACCCCAATAATGATATGTTATTTGAGATGACAGGGAAGTTTGGGTATCCTTACTTTGCAAACTTTGTTAATTCAGATATGGATCAAAGTGATGTAAGATCAATGTGTTGTAGATTAAATCTTGATTTAAGAGAGCTTAGAAAGAGAAATGGTGGTCTTTTTGGTAGTGGAGATAGTACAGGAAGTATAGGTGTTGTTACAATAAACTTACCAAGATTGGCATATAAACACAAAAATAATGAAAAAGAGTTTTTTAATGCTTTAAAAGAAATATTGATTATAGCAAAAGATAGCTTGGAAAAGAAGAGAAAATGGTTAAATGACAATATTATAAATAAAGATATGTTGCCGGCATTTTCAACTTATGTAGGGACTTTGAAAAATCATTTTAGTACTATAGGAATAGTTGGATTAAATGAGATGTGTGAAAACTTTAATGGAAATAATATATTAACTGAAGAAGGAATGGAGTTTTCAATAAAGGTTTGTAATTTCATAAGAGAAGAATTAATAAATTTTCAAGAAGAAACAGGAAATCTTTATAATTTTGAGGCTACTCCAGCTGAATCAACTTGTTATAGATTAGCTAAAAAGGATGTAGAGGACTTTGAGGATATTATAGTTAGAGGGGGAAGAGAATATCCATACTATACAAACTCATGTCATATGCCACCTAATGAAGTTAAAAACTTAAAGCAATTATTTGATCACCAAGAGAAGCTTCAAGTATTATTCACAGGAGGAACTGTGGTGCATATTTATTGCGATGGAGCTATAAGTGGAGAAAAGGCAAAACACATAGTAAAGACAGTTTGTAAGAAATATAGAACACCTTATGTAAGTATTTCTCCTTTAAATAGATATTGTGAAGAGCATGGATATGTAAAAGAAAGGGTAGAAGAGTGTCCTATATGTGGCAAAAAATTAGATTTATATCAAAGAATAACAGGCTACTTAAGAAAAGTTGAATTCTTTAATGATGGTAAAAAATCAGAATTTAAGGATAGAAATCAGTTAAGCCTATGATTATAAAAACAAAGGGCATTGTTCATGAGAGAGTAGAGGATGCGCCTTTTATGGGAGCATTAATAAGTGCAGTAGATTGCAACTTAAACTGCAAAGGATGCTTTAATCAACATTTAAAGGATTTACCAAACATAGAGATGGATTCAGAAGATATATTAGATGAAGTGACAAATGATCCTTTTAATGAAGGAATTATACTTGCAGGACTTGAATGGTCACTTCAACCTAAGGAGTTAAGGGAAATGGTTAATTCAGCAAGGAAGAGAAAACTTAAGGTTATAGTTTATTCTGGACTAAGTGAAGAAGATTTTGAGAAAAAATTCCCTGATATATATGGTTTAAAAGGAGGCATGTACTTTAAGTTTGGAAAGTATGATGAAAAATTAAAGGTGAATAATAATATTCAATATGATGTTAAGTTAGCCACATCAAATCAAAAGATATTAAAGAAATAATAGTAATGAAATGGAATGACAAAGAAGAAACTATTGAGTTAAAGAAAGTTTTAGATTAGATAATTACTTTAATATTATAAAAACTCAGTTATTACTGAGTTTTTTTGTATTTTATAAATAAATCTTTTAGTAGATTTTTATAATATTATAGAAATATAAGCTTCTTAATTGTGTTTATTTTTAGTTCTTTCTCTTATGAAATTTTTTAATCTAGATATAACTAATACTAAAACTACAAAATATATTAATATGTAGTTTAAGGATAATAGATTACCATTTCTATCAAAACCGAATCGGTATAATAAAAATGATATTGTTACTAATATGATAAAAATTAAATTAACTTTATTTTGGTATTTTATATTAATCTTTTCGTCTTTCATATAAAAGCTCCTTTTTTTAAGATTATTAAATATATTCTTGCATTAATTTTTAAAATTTTCAATTACATGTGTAAAACTGGCAATATTTTATGAATAATTGGGCAAATATAGAGTTTTATAGTGATTAAAAGTATGACATTGCTTACAGCATACCTTTCAAATATGTAATATAAGTGTAATCTAATTAAATATGAGATTTTTACTTAAGAATATATAATTAAGTCAAGAGTTGAGAGAAACAAACAAGAAAATAAATTAAGATATATAAAAGGAGAGAATAGATTATGAAAAAAGCAATGGATTTAGTGAGAGTATTAGTTAAGGTAACATTTTTAGGATATGACGAAAAAGAGGACTTAAAATAATAAAGACAGATGGACAATATAAATAGGATTAGAAAAGAGAATTATTATGTATATGTTAGAATGAAAAAGATTTAGAGCAGAGTAAGCTTTAAATCTTTTTTTTTGCTTAAATCTTTATTTAGTTTATAAGAATTCATTTTAAGGGAGTTTTGATTTTAATTAAGGAATAATTAATCTCAAAGTATGTTGTATATGATTTGGGGAATGATTTCATTTCTGACTTTTTTTCTATATTTTAGTTCACTTTCAGTTTTTCCATTATATATTGATTTATTTTTTATTGAATTATCAGAGACATTAAAAATAGCTGCTATTGGTATATTGCAAATTGAACAAGCTTTAAAAGCAGCAGCAGTCTCCATTTCAATACTTTTACAACCTAATTTCATTATATAATCTAAATGTGCAAATTGAGCAAATATTGTATCTACACTAAAATTGGGTACTATATGATAGCTAACATTATTATCTTTGCATATTTTTTCTGTATTCTTAATTAGAATTTTATTAAGCTTAGTATCTGGATAGTATTTTTCGCCAAAACAATCTTTTGTTAAGTCTTTTTCTAGGTATCTGCATACCCCATCACCACATACTGACAAGGTAGGTATAATAATATCACCAATATTTATTTTCTCATCTAAAGCACCAACAGAACCAATAAATATAATCTTTTTACAATTAGAGTTTCCTAAGGCTAATATTACATCAGTACAGACACTTGCCCCAATTCCAGTTTTTATATATGTAATATTTTTATCAAATAACTTACAATTCCATATCTTAATAGAAGTATCCACAATTAATTCAGATTCAATGTCTTTGAATATAGTTGGCTCCCACCAAGGAGCTATAATAACATTTTCTTTAATTGCTTCATCATTACATTTCAATACAGATTTACAAAGCGTATCTTTCTTTAAACCATACTTTGTATGTCCATCTATTAGAAAATTATACATATTACCCTCCAAATATATATTTATATAATATTATCTTATCATAAATTGGGATGATTGCTTATATTAGTGAAAAAGATAATTAACATTTAAATTAATTATTTACAGTATTTTGTAGGTTGTATATAATAGTTTTTAATTACTTAATTTCAAATATTTTCATTAAGGTTAAAGAATTATTTGATTTTGAGTAATTAGTGGTGAATAAAAGTTTGTAAGGCATAAATTGTTTTAGATCTTAGTTTATTTTAAAGAAAATTATGAGAAGAGTTTTATTTATACTTTTATTAAGGTGAGAATAAGTTATGTTTTATAGGATAAAGTAAGAAAATTTATGGTGTAAGATAGGGGGAAATACAATGAATAGATGTGAATTGTTATTAATTGTAGATGGGGACACAATTGAAGTAGAAGCAAAAGTGACATTAGAAAAAGAAATGAAGCTTAGTTTTGCATTAAAAGACTCTTTTAATATGTTATATTCTTCTGCTGAATATGACACAGAACTTATGGAACCTAATTTTATTGGCAAGTGCAATAAATATATTTTAAAGGAAGAAACTGATAATTTTACTTTAAGATACAGGGGAAAACCTTATGGATTTTGTACTGAATGCAGTGATGAAAAAGTTTTATTATCATTTTATTGTGCTTGGTATCCAATTTTAGATGATTTTTTATTTGATGATATTAAAGTAATTATAAAAGGTTTAGAGAATTTTATAGTATTAGATGCAGTAAAAGAAAAGGATTTCTGGATATTTAATAATAAAATACCCTTTGATTGCAATATAAGAGCCTTTAATAAGGATAAAGTATTTTCCTCAGAATGTGATTTCATAAAAATATATTCTGGAAAGGAAAGCGAATTAGGATATATAAATAAAATAGTTGGAGAGTTACATAAGATAAATGAATATTATAGCAGAATATTAGGAGAAAAGGAAAATAATAAGTTACAATTAATTTCTACTGGTATAGAAAATAGTGGTGGATATTTTAGAGAGGGATTTATTGTATTACCATGCTTAGAGGATAATGATAAGTTTATATATTCATTTTTAGGACATGAATTGGCTCATGCATGGCATATGGGGTATTCTGTTACAACATATGATGATTGGCTTAATGAAACTGGAGCTGAATGGAGTAGTTTATCATATATATTAAGTATTGGTAAGAATGATTTATATAACAAACAAATTCAATATTCAAGAAAAGCCTTTGAGGAATATCCTATAATGAAACCAGAGGATGGGTCAAGACCTAGAACAGCACACTTTGGAGGAGTTTTGTTATTTGATAAAATTTACGAAAGGTATGGGTTAGATACAATAAATAAGTTATTAAGGTTAGCCTATGAAACAACTCCTAAAAATACTGATGAATTTTTAAAAATAGTAAAGGGTGATTTTGATACTGAAATTTATAATATATTAAGTGAGCCTTTTATATAAATTTTGATTTATAGAAAATAACTTAATAGTTTCAATAATGTTTGTAATAATCTATGCAAATATAAGTAATCGTTTCTAAATGAAATTTTAGGGGGATATAATATCAATTAAAATTAGAGTAATCTTATTAAGATTAAAGTTATTTGTGTATTAAATAACCAATCAATTAAATAAAATTTGTAAAGGTGGAGTTAGCATTGAGAACATATGAGAGTAAAGAAGAATTAAAAAAAGAAATTGATAAGTATTATAAAAAATACATTGCTGAATTTGATAACATACCAAATGATTTAAAAGATTCAAGGTGTGAAGAGGTGGATAGAACACCTGCTGAAAATCTTGCATATCAAATTGGCTGGACAACTTTAATTTTGAAGTGGGAAAAGGATGAAAAAGCTGGTTTAAAAGTAAAAACTCCATCGGATAAATTTAAGTGGAATCAATTAGGGGATTTATACAATTGGTTTAATGAAGAATATGCTTTTCTTTCATTGTCACAATTAAAGCTTCTTTTAGCTGAAAATATAGAAAATATATATAAAATGATAGATTCTATGACAAGTGATGAATTATTTAAACCACATCAAAGAATATGGGCAGATGAAGCCACAAAAACAGCAGTCTGGGAAGTATATAAGTTTATTCATGTCAATACAGTAGCTCCTTTTGGTACATTCAGAACAAAGATAAGAAAATGGAAAAAGTTAATGTTATAAATTTATTAATTATTTTGAGTAGGTGGAGTGAGAAATATGAAGTTTATAATAGTTGGAAGTGGAGGATGTGTTTCATTACCTAAGCCATTATGTAATTGTGAGGTTTGTAAAGAGGCTAGGAGTAAAGGGAAACCTTATTCAAGATGTGGTTGTAGCTTGTTTTTAGATGATATAAATCTTTTAGTTGATACTCCTGAAGATATTACTTATGGAATAAATTATTGTGATATAAAAGAGATTGATAGAGTTTTATTTAGTCATGTTGATCCAGATCATACTTTAGGAATGAGAGTTTTTGAACAGCTTAGACTAAATTGGCTAGAATTATATTGTGGCAAGAATTGTGAAAATCCAATAGAGTATTTGCATTAGAAGATGTTATGAAAGATATAAATTCAATAGGATTTAAGTTTGGCTCTTATTTAGATTATTACGAAAATGTGAGAAATCTTATTAAGAGAAAAAGTGTAGAGGACTATATCTCTATTAAAGATATAAAAGTGAGTTTTATTAAAGTAAATCATGCAACAGTATTTGTTTTTGAAAAGGAAGGAAAGAAATTAATATATGCACCTTGCGATGTTAAGCCATTTCCAGAAAGCAAACTCTTTCTTAATGCAGATTGTTTAATTATAGGAAATATCATTGTAGGGGAAGTATTAAAAGATGGTTTTATTTTGAAAGAAGATAATCCTTTAAGAGATGAATTATTTACTATAAGTGACATTGAAGAGTTGAAAAATAAATATAATATTAAGAGGATAATCATAACTCACTTAGAAGAGGATTGGGGAAAATCCTATGATGACTATGTTGAGCTTGAGAAAGAATTAGATGGAATAGGGTTTGCTTATGATGAAATGAAAATAGAAATCTAAATTATGAGGTGATTTTATGGTTGGGAAAATATTGATGATTGCTTTGTTTATTTTATTAGGAATAATGTTATCTTTAGGTAAATGGTCATTTTTAATAGCAGGATTTAACACTATGACCAAGGAAGAAAAGGCAAAATATGATGTTATGTCTTTGTGTAAATTTATGGGTAAGTTTATGTTTATAATTGCTTTCTGTATAACATTATTTACCTTAAGTGATATTTTTATGATGAAGATATTGTTTAATATTGGAACTGTTATATTAATAGTTTCAATAATATTTGTAATAATATATGCTAATACAGGGAATCGTTTTGAAAGAAAAAATTAGGTATATATAATATAAATGTTATAGTATCAATTGATACAGACAAAATGATTGAGATGGTTGGTTATGGATCTTGAAGAAACATAAAATGAAGTTGAAATAGCATGTTTTATGTCAGAAGAATATCAACTATAATCAGCATAATATGGATAGTGAGAGTTAATTTTACTATGGTAAATATCGATAAATAGAAATTATTTATAATATATGGGGGAAATATGAGAACTTATGATGCAATTCAAAAAGTTAGTAAAAGTATAATAGAGGATAATATTTGTGATGCTATAATAGTGAAGGGTTCAATTGGCAGAGGAGAAGATGATGAATATTCAGATGTAGATATGTATGCTATAGTAAGTGAAGAAAAAATGGATGAATTTTTAAATAATAGGCTTAAGTATTTATCAGCGTATAAATCTATAATATATAGGGGCTATGAAAACTTTGTAGGACCTCAAGTAGTAGTTATTTATGAGGATGGATTACACTTTGATTTATATACAGTTACCAAGGAGTCTTTACCAAAAACAGATAAGATAAAAATAGTGTATGATCCTAAAGAAATTATGAAAGAGTATATTCCAGAGATAAATTATATGGACAAGTCACAGTGTATTATGCTGTTTGATGAGATATTATATAACTTTGTTGAAGCAGATGGAGCTTATAAAAGAAAAAATTATCCTTGGGCAACTAGAATTTTAGAGAATTCAATTGCTCAAAGTGCTATTTTATTAAGGTATCTGTATGATAAGGAACATGGATACTTAGGGCTAAAAAATATTAATAGGATAATTCCTAATGAACAATATCTTTGGATTGAAGAAGCATCAGAAAATTTAAATATTAAAGGATATGAAATTGCTAATAAGCGTATAATTGCTATATTAGAGTATTTTATAGAAAATGTAGAAGAAGATATAAAAGAAAAACTTAATATAGATTTTTTTAAATGGACAAAAAGGAGTTTAAAAACTATATTGTTTTAAAATTTAAACTTTTACTGAAATTAGGTTGATATTTTCAATGTGAATTAATATTATATTAAATTAAGTTTAAATCAAAACAAGAACTTGGTGCATATTATGTACACTATGTTCTTGTTTTAAATAAGATAAATATGGTTTATTATTGATTTGGTGTATTAAGAAAGTTTTCGATTAAATTCTTAGAGTTTATTATATCTGAATCTTTATTTACGATTTCTAATATTATTTTTCCATTATATTTAGGTAACAACTTACTAAATATATATTGGAAGTCTATTTCTCCATGTCCTATAGGCAAATGTTCATGAATAACATCAAAATGTCTATCTGCAATATGAAGAATTTTAGGATATTTAATATCAATTAGCTCTTGTAAGTGATTAGTATTATCTATATGAGCAATATCTAATAAGAATTCTAAATCAGCATTTTGGCTAAATATCTTTTGAATTTCATCAGTAGTTGTAAAAATTGGATCAAGTTTACTATTGTTTTCTAGAAAAAGAGTAATTCCATGTGGTTTAAGTATATTTAAAGCGTATTTAATATTTAGGCTTAATTTGTTTAAGGTTTCTTCGTCTATATCTTCATTTTCACATATTGGATGGATTATTAGTTCCTTGTGATTTAATTTATTTAGGATATCTAATAGTTTGAGTATGTGCTCTTCAAATTCATTTATGTTTAAAACGGCATGAATAATAGTAGGAAAGTTATATTTATTTATAGTGTTAATAAAATCTTTATCATCCGCATGTAAGCATAATCCCCTATTGTCATACCATAATTGCATAAAGTCAAAATTATTTTCTTTTGCAAATTTAAATTCATCCTTATATCTATTGAAAAATCGTGCTAAACAACCTAGTTGTGGCATAAGTAATTTCTCCAATCATTTAAAGTAAGTTTTAAGTGTAAAACTTATATTTCTACATATAAAATATCTTCTGTTCCCATAGGAAGTTCATTTAGTATATCTCCATTTAAAAATTCAAAAGATCCTCCAAAAGCCTTGGATTCTTTTGATATGCTATTAATAAATAGCACTTTTGATTTTAATTTATTTGCTTGCTCTGCATATTCTTTTTTAAACTGAGATTCAAACTCTTGAATACTAAAATCTACAAATAGGGGCCATAAAACAATATCTTTTTTTATTTTTGATACCATATCAATATTTTTCTCATGCCAAAAGTCTCCGCATAAGCCCACTAAAAAAGTCAAATCTTTATATTTAAAAGTGGGGAATGTAGACCCTTCTTTGTAGTGAGTAGGATCAGCATAGGATTCTTTCCAACCAGGAGATACCCTTCTAAAATTATTTATTATTTCACCATTTTCATTAATTGTCATATAGCTACAATATAATAAACCTTTGTAATTTTCAATATAGCCAAATGAAACACAAATCCCTATCTTTTTTGCATAATTACATAGGATTTTAATAGGTAAAGAAGAGAGGGAAAGTGCCATTTCTTTATCTTTCTCATAGTTCCAAGATAGGGAATCAAACCCTTGAAGAAAAGCTTCACCAAAACAAATCATATGAGCATTATTTTCTTTTGCTTCTATCATGGATTTTATAATTGTATCAGTATTTTTTTTAATATCTTTATTTATAAATTCTTTAGATGCTAGTCCTATTTTCATGGTTATGCTCCTTTGATTTGTTTTAGTATAATGTAGTATTTAATTATTAATTAGTAAGTAATAAGGTGTTAAGTCTTGATATTCTATATTTCCATTGGCTTCATAAACAATGCCTAGATGTCCATTTTTAAAGGATAGACAAGAATAACCACCGCCTAATTTGTTACCATCTTTAGGATAAGGAATACATATTTCCTGAACGCCTTTAGATAAATCATCAAAGTCAATCATATAGACGGCAATATTGTCTCTTATATATTCACCTTTAGTATTTTTAGGTGCTGAAATTAAGCCTATTCTATGTCCATTTGAAGTAGTAGCCTTAATAAAGGAACCTTGGCATCCAGAGCCTTTACCAGTTAAAACTTTACCGTTTAAAGGTTCATATATTTCCCAAGTGGTTCCTAAATCGTGAGAGATGTATGCTGCCCTATAACCAGAGTAATCATATCTTGTACTCATAATTAAAGCTCCATCTAATTCTATGACCATATTTTCAGAAGTGTTTGAATTAGGAACCTTGTTTCCCATTGTCCATGTTTCACCATTATCCTTTGAATAGATAATTAATGAATAATAGTTATTTTCATTATTTTCTCTTAAGGAAATTTGTGCTGGCATAACTATTGTTCCATCATCCATTACAATACCTGAGCCAACTCCTCCTAGCCATCCAATTGTATTACTTGGTTGATTTTTTACTTTTGAAGAGTACTTAGTTAAATCTATTTTATTAGACCAAGTTAATCCATTGTCATCAGAATAAATCATTTGGACAGACCAATCACTTCTTCTTGTAGAAGTAGTCATTGCCCAGTTTCCATTTGTATTCCATGAGCCTGCAATCAATATTATTCTACCTGTATTTGTAATAACTGTTGTGGAGTCCATTACACGAGAGTAGGTAGAGTCAATACGATTATTTCTCATTGCTATGTCATAGCTCCATGTCTTTCCAAAATCAGTACTACGTGCAGAAGCTATGTCTATATAAGCATGGTCATCAGGACCATTATAACGAATATCTGAAAAAGTTAAAATTGTACCATCATTTAATAATTGTATATTGGGAATTCTAAAATACTTTGAATTCCATATGTTATTATCCTTGTTAAATAATATTAGTGGTTCTGGTTTATGGCTTATATCTAGATTCTTTTCAAAGGTATTGTTTTTGTTATACATAAATATAATCTCCTCCATAAATTCATATTTACCCATTAATTTAAAAGTTATTTTTCTTATAAATAGGTGTAGAAACCTAACTATTAAAAACTTCTATATTGAAAATTATAGAAGTTTTTCAAATAAATTATAACAGTATTTGAAATTCTTTACTATGGAATAATGTAAATATAATTCTTTTTGGAATTTTCTATAAAATTTTAGTTTTATGACTTTATGCAAGTATAAATTTAACAACTTTAATTAAGCATGATCTAATAAAATTATAATTTCTAGAGAAGTCATTAAAGCTAATTAGTCTTGTACTATAGTCCTAATAGTTTCTAGAGAAGAAGTCAAAAGTTAAAAAGAAGCTTAAAAAGAAAAGTTAAGGGGTTATAGAAGGATTGGAATGGAAAAGTTTTAAAATATAAGGTATTAAACAAAGGGCGTATATTTTTTGATATAATTAAAAGGTGAGACTTAGAATTATTATAAACTGTGAGGAAAAAGATGAAAGTAAGAGTACCAAATTATTTTAATGAGTTTAAATGTATAGCATCAGAGTGCGAAGATACTTGTTGTGCTGGATGGGAAATTGTTATTGATGATGAAACCCATAAGCGTTATGAAAATGTGGAGGGTGAATTTGGAGAAATCCTAAGAAGTAAGATAGTTAAAAGTGATGGGGAAAATATTTTCCTTTTGAATAATGGGAACTGTTCCTTCTTAAATGAAAAAAAGATGTGTGAGATTTATATTAATCTTGGAGAGGATCATCTTTGTTATACTTGTCAGCAATTTCCTAGATATACTGAAGAATTTTTAGATTTAAAAGAAGTAGGACTATCTTTATCATGTCCAGAGGCTGCAAGAATTATTTTAAGAAAGGCTGAAAACACTACTTTTAATTTAAGTGAAGAGGTTAATTGTGAAAATGAGATTAAAGAAGAGCTAGAAGATGATTTAAGCTTATCCTGTGAAAATATAAATTCATCAAACTGTGATTTATGTAAATCTTCCAACTTAAAGAATAGTGAAAATAATAGGCTTTTTAACTTAAGTGAAAGTGAAAATAGAGAGTGTTTTGACTTGAAAAATAGTGAAGACAGTGAATGCAGTAATAGTGAAGTGGAGAGCTTTACTGAGGATGAAGATTGCTTTGATGAAGGCATTGATGAAGTGGTTCTTTCAGAGTTTTTAGAGTGTAGGAATATTGTCTTTAATATTATAGAGCGTAATGATTTAGATTTAGGAACAAAGGCAGCCTTAGCTCTTGAATTTGTTAAAGATGTTCAAAACAAGATAGATTTAGGTGATATGAATGAAATCCCAGAGCTTATGGAAGAGTATAGGGATGAAAATTTCATAAATACACTTATAAAGGAACTAGAAAGTTTTAAAGGAAAAGAAATAATTAAACATAAAAATCTATGTGAATATTTAAAGATTTATAAGAGTATAAAACATATAAATTCAAATGATCCTTTAGGACTAGGGAAAGCATTAAAGTATTTTGAAGGAAATAAAGAGTTTTATTTAAGAAAGCATAAGGAATTTAATGAGTATTACAAAGAAAATTTATATAAGTTTAAAAATATACTTGTATATTTTATATTTAGATATTTCATGAAAGCTATTTTTGACTATGATGTCTCTGCTAAGATAAAGTTAGGCATAATCAGTACCTTAATGATTAAGGAGCTTGCTGTAGTAAGGTTTATAGAGAATAATAATAAATTTACAGAGGAAGATATGGTAGAGGTTAGCCGTATTTACTCTAAAGATATTGAACATTCAGATGAAAATATAGAAAATTTACAAGAGATATTTGAGACAGAAGAAATATTTGAAGTTGATGAAATACTACCTATGTTAATGAATGACTTCTAAGTATAGATAATAACAATTATATTATTTATGGAAAAATACTATAAGTATTAAGAAAGACTTTTTTTATTTACCTACAAATATTTATAATTTAAGTCTTAATAATTTTTCTATTAAAGAGGATATTTAATAAAATGATTAATTGAAAAAGTGATACAGGTTTAATGAGTTACTTTTAGTTATAAAAAAGCTTAAGATTTTAAAAACTTAGGCTTTTTAAATTTATTAATGATTTCATATAATACAATTTGCTTAAGTTTTAACTTATTTAAAAGTGTTTATTTAATAAGGTATAATTTTGTATAAGGTTTTGGGATATTTTAAAGGGCTAAAAAATTAAAGAGAAATTAAAAGAGAGGATATATATAAGGTTAGATAATAAAAAAGAGTATTTTAAGTTATATATTTATGTAATTTAAAACACTCTTTTTATTTTAAGTTTTGTTTAAAAAGTTATTTAAACCATTCATTTGGTGAGGGATTAAAATAGTGAGCGTTAAACTCTACAAATTTATAATCCTGTATTCCATAAAGTTTAAATGGTTCCTTTGATAAGTAGGATTCTAGTTTTTCTACAGATTCTGATTTAATAACAAATATGCCTCCACTCATGTCTGATTTAAGGCCAGAGACTAATATCATTCCTTTATCCATCGCCTTTTGAGTATAGGCCATATGTTCTTTCATTATATCTTCATTAATCTTATCTGAATCTTTTAATATACCTTCAACAATAAAATATTTCATTTCTTATCCTCCAAAATTAAGTACTATAAACATATTATAAACTAACAATTAATAGTATTTAATAATATTTACTAAAATAAACTTTTGGGGTTAGAGGTAGAACTTCTTTTAAATATGTTTGGATTTAAAAATGATTGTAAATATATTATTGTGTTAATTTAAGAAGCCATATATAAGTCTTATTATTTTATTGCTAGTGCTTAAAATTTTTTAAAAGAGTTGTACTTTTAGGAATTAAGGTTATTTAAAAAGTTTTTATTATTAATCGAGGAATTTTAATTGAGCATTAAATTAAGATATTTTTCAAGTGTACATAAAAACATCTTAAAAGTAATAATCATAAATATCCTTAAATTTATAATTATAAATAACCTTAAATTAAGATTAAGCTTAGTTTGTTAAAGATCCTTTTTTGTATAGCTTGGACAATAGATAGGCCATTGGAACTATGCTGATTATTTGAAAGCCATTAACAAACTGGAGTATTTCATGCTTAGCTAGCGGAGGGGGAAGGGTTGCAACTAGGTTATTTAGCATATGCATGAATATAACTAAAGGAAGAGAACGAGTTTTACTATATACAAATCCTAAAATAATTCCTAATATAGAGGCATAAACAACTTGGACAGGCTCTCTATGGAATAATCCAAATAAAAGACCAGAGAGAATTATAGGTGCTGCTCCTCCTTTTATCTTATCTATTTCATTAAAAATTAATCCTCTAAAAAGTAACTCTTCAACAATTGGGCCAAATAAAATTACAGATAAAAATATAAATATATAGGCTTCATTATTTAAGCTTTCAGATATTTGAGAAAAATTTTGTAAGCTATTTTTTACAAGGGTAATAGAGGATAATATTGTATCTGCAAATATGAGCCATAGAGCAGAGAGGCCTCCCATACCCATTGAAATTAAGGCATATTTAGGAATGTCTTTTCTTGGAAGTTTATTAATAATTTTGTTCTTGTCGTATTTCTTACATTTATATATAAGAAGATAAACTAACATGGTTAAAAAACAAGCAAATCCATCAATCATAAAGAAATTTGAGTCAATAAAATTAGGAGGTAATAGTCTTAAGGGAGTCTTTGTTATAAAGCAGCAGAATAATAAAAATAAAAGAGAGCCTATAAAGGATAAAATGTAATATAGGGCTAGAAAAATAAATATGTTTAGTATGGCTTGAAATAGTTTAATGATTTTTTTCATGATTCACCTCAATTTATAAAAAATAGTCTAATGAGCTTTTGTGATAAATCTTTCCTTAAATTTTCTTATTAAAGAAACTTACATAGCAAGGGTTAAGAAGATATTATGATAAATTTCCTTTTAAATGATGCTAATATATTAAGTGTAGGAAAATAAGTTTAATAAGTTCTTATAATAAATACTCAATTTAAATTTTGATTAGTGCTATAAGTTCCATAATTTTTAGCTTGGGAAAGAACCTAGATGAGATAATATATGGAATATAAACTAATTATATGCATAATGTTTAGGGGAAAATAGCTTAGCTATTTATAGAATTAATTAGGGAATAACTGATAGTACCAAGGGGGTTACATATTATTTATAGAAGCTAAAATTTTTATGGTATTAGGAATAATGGATTTTACAAGGAGGCTTAGAGAGAAAAGATAATTACTGTTTATAATATATTTATTGATAATATGTTATAAGAAAATGGTTGTTTCAGAAGAAAAAACTTGTAATAATTTATATTTATTGATAATTACTATTTTAAAATAAAGTTTTATGGTATATAATGTAAGAGTAGTAAATTTTATTGAGAGATTTAATTTTTAGGTAGCTTAATATTATCTGCCTAATACATACAAAATTATTACTCGACATAATAATTTTATGAGCTAACTAAAAGTTAATATTTTCAGAAAGAGAATTAAGCAGTTATAGGATGAATTAAAAGTTTGTCTTATAACTGCTTATATTTTTTCGTTGTCTTAATTTTGTAATATTTTCTATCTAAAATATTAATAGAGATATATTTAGAGGGAGAAATTGTTTTTTTTATTAATAACAGTAATAAAAAGGGATTGGCTTTTAAAATAATTATGAGTAATTAGATCTTAAGATGAGGTGGTAGTATGGATTCTATTAAGGAACAAATATTTCAGCTAGAAAATGATTTAATAAAGTCTGAAGTGAGAAAGTCAGCAGAGAAAATAAATGAAATATTATCAAATGATTTTGTTGAATTTAGTAGTTCAGGAAGTGAATATCATTATAAATGTGGAGATGTTTTTCAAGATGAAGAGGATGAGAGAACATTAGATTGGGAAATATTAAATTTTAAGGTGAAGAAGGTTGCAGAGAATTGTATTTTAGCCACTTACAGGGTAATAAAGCATGATGAGTTAGATGAGAGAAAGAGATATTCCCTTCGTAGTTCTTTGTGGACAGAGGAAAATGGAAAGTGGAAGATGTCTTTTCATCAAGGAACACTACTAGCAGGTAAAGAAGGAAGAAGTATTTTTTAGCATAATTAAATAGAATATTTGATTAATATATCAAAGAGCTTGTATCAAAATTTAGTAAGTATAAGACTTTATTAATATGTTTTTAGAGGTTTTATCATTTAAATTTTGATAGAAGCTTTTTTATTTAGTATAAAAAATTTGTATTGATAAAGTGAGTGGTGAATTTATAAAAAAATGGTAGAATATACATAAGAAGGTGTGCTAAATGAAATTAAGAAAGCTTAATTATTTTTAAAATACTTTCTTAAAACTTTTATATAGATTTAATGGAATATTTGTAGGGAGAAGAGTTTAGGATTATTAAAAAATGCTTAAGTAAGGGGAAATTATGAAACATAAAAAAGAAGTGTTTATAGCTGCACTTATAATAGTGTTTTTAATAGCTATAGGATCAAGTATTAAGAAGCAAGTGGGGATTTATACAAAAGGTAAAAATATTGATAAGAGTTATTCTAAAGATTCATTATATGATATTTATATAACTAATGGTGAGGGATTAGGATTAATTCAAATTAGTAATATTCAGAAGGGAAATATAAATTACTCGAAGATAGATAATATCAATGTAAAGTATGATTCAGCTAATTTTTTATTTATTGAGAAGGATTTATGGGGAGAGATATATGTTCCTTATTCCTCTGATATAGAAAATCCCAAGAATGCAAATAGACTTTTAATTTTTAATGAGGGAAAGTTAGAGGATGAAATAGAGTTTGATGATATAAGAAATCCACAGACAGTAATAAGTGATAGGGAAAATAATAGGATTTTCCTTGAACAGAATATCACTGTTCAACCTGAAGATTCTCAAGGATTAAAGCTAAAGGTGATTGATACAAATAGCAAGGAAGTAATTAAGGAACTTTATTTAAAGGGATATATTAGAGATTATTATGTGGGAGAAAAAGAAATAGTTCTAAGCCTAGAAGGGGCTAAGAAGTTAGGATTTTTAGATGCACAGGACAGAAGTTTATATGCCATAAATAGAGAAACTTTAGAAGGAAGAGTAATTAGTAAAGAACCAATATGCAATATTGTTAATGCCATATGTGGAGATTCTAAAGGGAATAATGTAATATTTACTAATATAAATTTAAAAGAAAGTGGAGATTTAAATAAAAATGAAATTATTGTCATGGACAGTAATGGGGAGATCAAGGAGAGAAAAGAGGTTCTTTATGATATGAATGGTAGCTTTTATGGCAATGAGAAATATGAGTATGTATTAAATGGAAAAATTCATAATAAGAATAATGGTTTTCTTATTTTTAATAAGGAGACACTTGAGTTTGAAAAATTAGTTGATGATGTAAAGGATATAAGTTATATAGAGAGTTTGGATGGTTACTTATTTATATTAACTAGGGATTCAAAGATATTTATATATGATGAAAATACTCTAGAGCAAATAGGAAGCATAGAGTTAGAGGGGGAGGTTTCGCACAGAATGAAGGTTATTAAAAAGAAAGGTTAAATTGTCTTAAGAATATAATTAAATATATAGATGGGGGGAATTTCAAATGAATACTGCTCTTTGGATTTCAATAGTCGGTGCTATTTTTTGTGCAATTATAGCTGTATTTATTGAAAATAAAGAAAAATAATTATATTTATTATGGAGAAATTAGTAATGGGAAAAGGTAGCGTTGAAATAAATATTGATAGAGTAATATTTATAGGCTTAATAATAGAATTTATTTGTACAGCATTTATATTTTTTAACTTTACAACACTTTATGAGAATTTGAACTTAATAATAGATTGCTTAATGATTTTAAATGTAATTATATTTATACTTAGTATAATTTATTTTAAGTATAATAAGAAATTGGCTTTAAGATATACCATAATAAGTTTAATATTCTTTTTCTTTTCAGATAAATCAATGTATAGCTTAATACTGGTTATTATTTTAATAATGCAAGGTAAGGGAATGTATTAAAAATAGAAAATAATTTTAAAAGAGAATTGAATTTTTCATTCTCTTTTTTTATATTTATTTATAAGATAAGAATTTTTATTTGGGGTAAATTATTTATAAGATAAAGAGAGAATTTGAAGTATCTAAAAAGAAAATATAATTGAAAATATTAAGATGTTTATAGACTAAAGAGAAAATATAAGTTTATGCTTTTTACAGATAAGATGTTAAAAAAGAAGTTTATAGATTAAGATAAAGATAGGATATAAAATTATGGAACACATAGATAGAATGTTGCATAGGTGGATTATTTACAAATTGAAAATTATATAGAAGGTGTTTTTATATGGATAAGATAAAGAATGAAGTTACTAAGGAAGTTAAGGACCTTACAAAAGAGGATTATTTAAGTATATTAGAATTTTTAAAGAATCATGCAGGGGAAGAATATAGTAACCCTGAAAATGAGGAAAATATTGAGGAAAAGAATAAATACATAGCTTTGAGAGAAGAGGCACAGGAGACTTTAAGTAAATTTAGAGCTATTGGGGATTTGTTTAAGGAAGAGGGCTTAGTTTATGAAAAAAAGGGGGCTTCAAAGTGGCTAGTTGCTGCAAGGGTTACAAGGGTTAGAAACTATCTTTGGATTGAGCTTAAGGAGCCAGAGAAGATGGGCTTTTCAACTAGCATATCCATATTTGCAGATAAGATTGAGGAAGGAAATAAGCTTAGATTTAGAGTGGTTTTAGAAACTAAAGATTTAAAAAGTGATGAAGGGGACTATGTTAGACATTTTAGATTTTTAGAGGAGTTAGATCCTGAGGATAATAAATTTGAGTACTGGGACAATTATAGTGATTATAGTTATTTAGAGAGAGGAAAAACAAGTGATATAAGGGCTTTAATACAGGATGTTAAGGAAAGAAAAGAGTTAAAACTTCAAATAGGAAGAACATTATATTATGAAGATGTTAAAAGAATTAGCAAAGAGGAAATAAGAGAGTTTTTTGAAGATGCAGTTAAGGAGCTTAAGCCTTATTATGACTTAGCTGTTGAAGGAGAGTATTCCTTATTAGGGGAGGAAGAGCTAGGAATTAGTGAGGAGGGAGAAGAGTATTTAGAAGAACCAAAGATTCTTAAGGTGAAAAATCAAATTCTATATGGTCCTCCAGGAACAGGAAAAACTTATAATGCCATAAATAGAGCTTTAGAGATTATTGATTTTAAAAAGTATAAAGACTTAATAGGGAATGAAGGGGAAAGAGAAAAAGTAATTAAGGTTTTTAATGAACTTTTAGATGAAGGACAAATAGCCTTTTGTACATTTCATCAAAGCTATGGATATGAGGATTTTGTGGAAGGCTTAAGAAGCAATGAAAGTGGAGCAGGATTTGTTCCTAAGGATGGGATTTTTAAAAAGCTTTGTAGAAAAGCTTCAAAAAGTCCTAAAAACTATGTGCTTATTATAGATGAAATTAACAGAGGAAATATTTCTAAAATCTTTGGAGAACTTATAACCTTAATAGAGGATGATAAGAGACTTGGAGAGAAAAATCAGCTTAAGGTTACTCTTCCATATTCAAATGAAAGCTTTGGAGTGCCAAAAAACTTGTACATATTAGGAACTATGAATACAGCAGATAGATCCATAGCCTTACTAGACACGGCCTTAAGAAGAAGATTTGAGTTTTTTGAATACATGCCTAAGGAAGAACTTTTACCTGAAGATGCTTGTGGGATTAATTTAAGAGAGTTTTTAAGGGTGATTAATGAGAGGATAGAATACTTATTTGACAGAGAACATACAATTGGACACTCTTACTTTTTAAAAGAAGAACTTACTTTTGAGGAGCTTGTTTCCATAATGAAAAATAAAGTTATTCCTTTGATTCAGGAGTATTTTTATGGAGATTGGGAAAAGGTAGAGCTAGTCCTTGGAGGTTCTTGTAAAAAGGGAAGGTCTAATAGATTCATAGAAAAGAGTAGAATTGATACAAGAAAACTTTTTAAGGGAATGAGAGTGGATTCTTATGGAGAAGAGTATAAGTATTCCATAGTGGAAAATCCAGAAAAAGAGGCCTTTCTAAATATCTATGAAGATGAGGAATAGACCATGAGGCATATAATTATTAAGGAAAGCTATGAGTCCCTAAGGATTGTAGATGATTTTATACTAGATAGATTAAGAGAACAAGGGAATTTAGAGAGTAGAAAAGACTCTGAAAAAGATAGAAATCACTTAGAAAGACTAAATTTAGGTGATGAAAATTCTAATGACTTCTATAATCATAGAGGAAAGAATTATGAAAAAGAGAGTTTAACAAATAAAGGTGACTTTCTTGATAATAATTTTGACAAAAATTTTACTAACAACAAGGGTAGTTTTAGTAAGGTTGGAGAGTTTTTTAGAGAGAAAAGTTCTTTAAAGGATAACTTTAAGAAAGAATTTCAAGAGAAACGGTCTTTAGGTGAGAATTTTAAGAAGAGGGTTAAAGAGAAAAGTTTTCAAAGAGAAAATAATTTTTATAGAGATAAAGAAGAGGATTTTTATGATTATGAAAGAGAAGGTTTTTATGGGAATTATGGCTGTGAAAAGATAATAAGCAGAAGAGAGGCTCATGAACTTTATAACTATGCTATTTCTGAAAAGTTAGATATGGATAATATCCTTTGGGAAAGGGATACCTTAAGGTTTATAAACTATGTTGGATACATAAGACTTTCAACAGTTTCTATAGAAATACTTCCTAAAATAAGTCTAAATGATAGTGCAGAGCTTGAAAGAAAAGCCCTTTTAAATATGCTTTCTAAGTGTGGAATTTTGAAGGTTAATTCTTCAGAAATCAGTTCGTTAAAGTTATATAAGCAAAGTTTGAATGAGATACTAGCATACCTATTTGGTAAAAAGATACAAAAAGAACTTGTAAAAGGAGTCTATGGGGAGTATGTTTATATTGAGGAGAATATAAATTCCTTAAAGGGAAGTTTAAGGGTTCAGGAGCAAATTAAAAACATGGCTTCCAATAGTTCAAAGGCTTTTTGTAGATTTGAGGAATTCTCTAATGATAATAAATTAAATAAGATATTAAGTTTCTTTGTGAAAGAAGTCATGAAGAATGTGAAAAACAGAGAAACCTTAAAGCTTTTAAGAGTTTCAGAGATGATTTTAGGAGATGTAGATGAAAGAAGTATTACCTTAAATGAGGTGAATAATTTTAGTTTTAATAGGTTGAATAAACCCTTTGAAGATGCTTTTACCTTAGGAAAGATGATTGTTTTAGGAGAATCATCCCTTGGAAACTTAGGCGGAAATAAGGCTTATTCAATACTTTTTAAGATGAATGAAATCTTTGAAATTTATATAGGGAAGCTTTTGAGGGAACTTCTTTATGAAGAAACTGTTCATATGCAGCATGCAAAATATAAGCTTTTAGTAAAGGAAGAAACCAATAGAGGAGTGTTTAAACTTATTCCTGATATAGTAATTGAAAAGAATGGAGTAGAGAGCGTAATAATAGATATAAAGTGGAAGAGTGTAGAGAGTAAGTTTAATAGGCATGGGGTTAAGAGAGAAGATCTTTATCAAATGTATGCTTATCTTACTAGATATAAAAATGCAAGTACAGTTATACTCCTTTATCCTTATAATGAAAGAATAGAGGGTGAAGATGGAAAATATTTAGAGTCTTGGTACTTAGATGAGGAAGAGCATAAAAGAGTTAGAGTTTATGCAGTAAACCTTGAAAATGAGAAAGAAACTTTAAAATCATTAGATAAAATAGTTAGAAAGTATGTTGAAGAATAAATTAGATTAAAAGGGGAGAAAGAAAATGGGATTTTGGATTTTTATGATGGCTATGGAATTATTAATACCACTTATAATGATTATTTTTGGTAAATACTTTAGCAAACAGGCGCCAAAGGAAATTAATTATTTATTTGGGTACAGAACTTCAATGTCTATGAAAAATAAGGACACTTGGGAGTTTGCACATAAATATTATGGAAGGCTATGGCTTAAAATAGGATGGATTATGTTTGTGGTATCTTTTATTATTATGTTATTTGTCTTTGGAAAAAGTGAACAGGTTATAGGAACCTGGGGCGGAGCACTTTGTATGGTACAGATTGTAGTTTTAGTTGCTTCAATATTTCCTACAGAGAGAGCTTTAAGGAAGAATTTTGATAAGTATGGCAATAGAAAAAATGTGTAGTTTTGATTTTATTACTTAACTATGATTCATTAAAGAAATTATAGGTGGATTGTCCACCTATAATTTTTTATATAAGAATTTTGTAAATTACTATTTAATATTTTTTCCTATGTTAAAGGCATTTCCAATAAAGTTACCTATTTCCAAATAATTATTGTCCATAGAGTAAATAAGTGGATTTATCTTCTTTGTATCTGGAAAACCATTTGTAAGTAGGCCTTCATTAACATAAGTTTCTATTATTTCACCAATAAATACTTCCATATCATAAATTTCAATTATCTTTGTTACTTTACATTCCATATTTATTGGACATTCCTCAATCAGTGGAATTTTATTATTACTTTCATAAAAACACTTAAAAACCTGTGATTTATCAATGTTTTTTCCTGAAACAAGTCCGCAATAATCAACTTTTTCAACTAAATCTGCTGAAGGTATATTAATACTAAACACTTGATTTTCTCTTATGCCTTTATTTGTATAATGAATCTTTTCCATTGATATATAGATAACAGCAGGGTTAACGCTTATTATTCCGCAGTTTCCTATGGTTGCAAAATTAGGTTTATCATTTATAACTGTTCCTATTAATACTGATGGTATAGGATAAACTAATGGAAGTTTATTAAATTTAACTTTTGACATTTTACCACTCTCCTAACCTTTTTATTCCATATAAATATATTAACTTAAAATTGTTCTAAAAAGTAGTAAGTTAATATATAAATTAGAATAGCTATACCAATAGTTCTGAAAAGTATTTTAGTTTTTTTTACACCTCTTTTTTGCAAACCCTTATCTTCTCCAAAGGGAAATATTACATGTAAAGTAGGTGCTATTAATGAAATAGCTATGAATAAATATTTTGATATAGGATTATTAGGTAAAAACATTATATTAATAAAGAAAATTAATAATAGTATTATAGAAAAAATCTTTACTGGAGTTTCAGTTTTTTCTCTTTGTTTCATATATTTTTGGTATTTAATATTGCAATGCTCAGAGCAGCAACAGCTTTCACTTGTTCCTTCATATGTTTTATCACAGTATTTACATCTCTTAAGTATTAAATCATCCATGGATTACCACCTCATAAATTAGAAAATTTTCACTTTATAGATATTATAATTCTAAGAAACTTTAAAGATTCCTTTTTATATTTAATATTACAGCTATTGCAAAGGTTGTTTTTGTAAATTTATGAAAAATATAAATGAAAAATAAATAATTTTAAATATATATTAATTATTGTTATAAATTAGAAAAAAATACATGGGATTTGGGGTTAAATAGAAAATTAAAGTAAGAAATTAATATTTGTAATTGGTATATAATTGAAAAAGTAAAGGGAATAAATACATTTTAAAGGGAGTTATGATATGAAGAGGAGAAATTATTTAATTAGTTTATTGGCTGTAGTACTTAGTTTAGGAGTTTTAGTTGGCTGTGGAGATAAGACAAACACTTCTAATGAAGGGGCTTCTGCAAATAGTTCAGAAAATAGTGAGGCTGCTAGTTCAAAAGATTCTTCTGATGTGGCAAAGGATAAGGGGGAAGCAGATAAAGCACAGGCTAAAGATGCTGATTCTAAGGATAAAGAAGCTACAAATAAAGATGAGAGTGAAAAGAAAGAAGAGGATAGTAAGAATGATAGCAGCACTAAGGAGACTGCTAAAGTAGATAATTCTAATAAAAAGGAAAGTAAAGGAGTAAGTAATTCTTCTAAGAAGGAAGAGAGTAAGAGTGCTTCTAAAAAGGAGAATTCAAAGGATGAAAGTAGCTTAGCAAAAGCAAAATCAGAGTATATTCAAAAGATGAAAAAGATAGATAGTGAGTCTGAGAAGTTAGATAAAGAGTATGATAGTAATAGAGGATCAACACAAGCAGGAATGAATGGTATAAGTGGTGAACAAGCTAAATTATATGATAATGAGTTAAATCAAATTTATGATTACTTAAAACAAAATTTAAGCAAGGAAAAAGCTAAGGAACTTGAAAAGAGTGAAATGGCTTGGATTAAGGAAAAAGAAAGCAATATAGCTGAAATAAGGAAACAATATGAAGGTGGTTCAGTTACTCCTCTTATGGTAAATTCAGAGGTGGCAAAGGAAAGTAAGGAAAGATGCTATTATTTAATAGATAATTATATGAAGTAGAGATATATTACATATAATTTCTTTAGAAGAAATGTTAGGAGAAAAGCGTATGAAAGAGTTTTTTTTAGATATTTTGCCATCTATAGTACTTGTAATTATTTTCGTTATAGTTTTAAATGATTTTAGAAATAATAAAAATTTAGAACGGAATAAAAGATATTCTAAAGAATCAGATGATATAAATAAGAAAGTATATAAAAAAGTAGATTATATGTCTATTGGAATGTGGGTTGGAGTAGAAATGAGCATATTTTTTATAAGAAAATTTGGATCAATTGCGCTTACTTATGGAATTCTTTGTGGACTGTTAGTTGGAAAGCTTGTGGGAGTAATAGTTAAAAGAAATTTTTAAGAGAGAGAATTGCACAAGTCTTATAAGGAAGATGTTTTGAATTGGTAAGAGAAGTAGGTATAAGAGAGGATATACAAGCTTTAGAAGCAATCTATTAATTCAATAGGAATTTTATAATATAGTTTATAAAGAAAAGAAGTGATTTAAGTTTAGGCTAAGTCACTTCTTTTTTTATTTTAATAGTACTATTAAATGTTTTATCATAAGAAGCTCTTTTAATTGAGTTTTAATTTTTAAAGATATACTTTAGAAAATTTAATTTTATGATAGTTTTTATTATAAATTTTGCTTTAATTAAGTGTAAAAATCTTTGGAAATAAATCATTTTAATTTGATTATAAGGTAAAATTTTATGGTAAGAAGCTTAAGGGGTGAGGGTTAAATTATGAGAAAAAATATTAAATCATTAATAGGAGAGAGTTTTAAAAAAGGAATAATAGTAGGAGTTTGTGCCTCAACTTTATTCCTTGCAGGTTGTGTAGAGGAAAATAAGGAAAGTTTAGATAAACATAAGGGAGACAAGGTAGAGGATACTTCAGGAAAAGAAAAGGAAAAAGATGATTTAAAGGAAGTATTGGTAAGTGAGGATGAAAAAAGAGAGTCTGATAAAAGAACTTTATCTTCAGCATCAGAGATTATAAATGAGAGTTTAAATGAAATTAAGGCTATATCAAGAGATAATACTAGTGGAAAGTTGGAGGATATAGAATTTGAACTTTCAAGTGTTATGGAGAAGGAAAATAAAAGATTAGAGGATTTAGTAGAAAAAATATATGATGAAGATTTATTAAGCACTTTTAAGGAGTATATTAGGGGAAATGAACTTAGAGCAAAATATTACAAGGGACGTAGTGAAAACTATATGGAGGTTATGGATTATGGTAGTGAGGCAGATGAAATCATATCTATAGCAATATGCAAGATGGTTGATGAATATGGGTTGGTTATAAATGAAGAGAATATGGACTTTTATGAGGATTGTAGAGAGAAGGTAGCTTATTTAGATAAAAAAGAGGATTATAAGAAGATTGCAGAGGAATTGATTTCTAAGGGAGAGTTTAAAGTTGAATTAGAAGAGGATGAAGTAATAAAATCATGTTTTGGTGAGGATAAAGAGGTTTTTAAATATAGCAAGGTTGTAGAAAATACAAGTGGAATTAACTTAGATTATATAGCCTTTAGCATTAATGGCAAATTAGAAAATGGAAAGATAGAAGAATTTCCAAAGGTTTTAATAGGATTTAATAGTGGTAAGAGTGAAGAAATAGTATTTTATAATACAAATAAATATAAGTCGATAGAATTTGAGGTAGAGTGGGTTTCTTTTAATTAATGGTTTTAAAATATAGTAGTAAATAAAATATTTTTATGTAGATAGTAAGAAGATATAAGGATAGGAAAGTTAAGGTTTTTTTATAGGCAAGAGATTATTACAAAAATCTAACCTATAAAAACTTAATCTTTATGAATATTTTGTTTTGAAGAGAATTTAGAATGTAGTTTTGATTTTTAATAATTTAAAATTTATCTATTAATATTGTCTTTTAGAGGCTTAGACTTTACTTTCTTTGTAGAGTTTTCTTAATAAATATATCATTGGAATTATTGAAAGTATTTGTATTATAGAAATAAATGTTGAAAATGGTTCAGGGAAAAGGGTAAGTAAATTATTTAGCATATGTAAAAACATTACAATAGGAAGTGAATGAGTTTTACTATATACAAATCCAAAAATAAGTCCAACTATAAAAGCATATACAATTTGTATTGGTTGCATATGAGCTAATCCAAATAACAATGCAGATATAATTATTGGAAAGGCACCGCCTTTATATTTAGAAGCTTCATTAAAGATTATTCCCCTAAAAACAAGTTCTTCAAAAATTGGAGCAAGTATTACAACTGATATAATTGTAAGAAATGGATAACCATCAAATACACTTACAAGATTAGAAAAGTCTTCTAAACTATTCTTTATGAAAGGTAAATAATTTGATAGAAAATTTGCAAGCAAGATCCACAATGTGGATATTCCGCCTATTCCAAGAGAAATTAAAGAGTATTTTCCTATGGTCTTTAATGAAATATGATTATTAATTTTTATTATATTGAATTCTTTATTTTTGTAGGTTTTAGAAAAGAAATATATTGCCATAATTTGAAAAATACAATCAAATACAAGAAAATTAAGACTATTAGAACTTTTAGATAGTAAATTTTGTTTTAGTAATAATCCAAGTATTCCTATAAAAGTCATAGAAATTAAAGATGCTAAAATTTGGAGTCCTATATAGATTAAAAATAATGAAAAAAGATTTTTTATTAGTTTAAATATATTGTTTTCGGATAGAGTCATGAATAATCCTCCTTAAATTTTTTATATATGCAATATTTTAACATTATTTAACATAAAATTCAAATATTATTAAAATATACGCTTGTATGGTAGTGAGAAGGAAAAACTTTATTTTCAAGTAATAAATAAGAAATTAGTGATATTTTATTAATTTTGATAAATAGATAATTAAAAACATGGAATTTTAGTATTATTATAGAAAGTATTATGATAAAATTGTATTAAAATGGAAAAGTTGTATTGGAGAATATGATGTTAGAAAATGTAAGATTAATTTCAAAAGTTAATAAAGTTGAACGTAGAGAAGCTTTAATTAAAATACTTAAGAAAAATGATTTGAAATATAAAATACAGCATGAGAAATTGAGGAATCATTTTGTTGACAATATAATTGTTACTTTCAATAGTGAAATAAAATTGCCTAAACTGGTTATTGGTGCACATTATGATAATATTGAAGGAAGTTGTGGAGCAAATGATAATACTTCGGGAGTTAGTATTTTAATAGAGGTAGCCAAGTATCTTAAGTTAAATAAAGTTAATAGACCTATTGATCTTGTATTTTTTGATAGAGAAGAATATGAGGATAGGGGAAGTGAACAGTATATTCTTAGTACTGGGAGAGAGAACATATATGCAATGATTAATATTGATACTTGTGGGTTTGGAGATATGATGCTCATAGGGCCTGAAAAGAATTTAGGAGCAATGAAAGAGAAAAAAATAATAAGTGAAGGATTATTAGATAAAGAATATATTGAGATTATAAAAAGAACTCCAGGTTCTGATGATAGAAGCTTTGAAGCTGAAAATATACCAAACATATCTATTGGGGTAGTTCCTAAAGGGGATGTGGAGATAATACAAAAGATTATTAAGCTAGAACTTGAAAATAAAATTCCAACAAAGGATCTTATACCTAATCCTCCAGAGTTTATGAGTACAGTTCATAATGGAAATAGAGATTGTATTGAAATAGTTGAAGAGAGTTCTATGAAAATAGTATTAGATTTTATTATTAATATACTTGAAGAGTTAAGATTTTAATATATTATTGTGGTTAATAATTTATCTAGGGGGTAATAAGTGAATAAGAGAGGCAAATTTTCCCGTTTGATATTTGTTTTAATAATAGCAATTATATTAGTAGTATCTATAACTTTATCTAATAAAAGTGAGAAATACTTGATTATAAATGATGTAAACTTAAAAGCAAAGGTTGATATTTTTTTAAAAAACTTTTTTATGTTTGAAAACTTTGATAGGGAGATAAGTAATTCTATTGATACATCTAATGTTGGAATGTTCTTTACTATGACTGATGAGAAATTATTGTATATATATGAAAAAAGGTTTTTGGTAAACCTTAGAGAAAACTCTGAAAAAAAGAATATAAATTATGATATTGAGATTAAAGAAATTTGTGAAGGTGATAAAGGTCAATTAAAAGTTTTGTTTGAGTATAGCAGAAGTTTTTATTCTCTTATTAGGAGTAAAGAATGCAAAGAACAAACTTTATATGAGGCAATTTTATTAAAAAATAAAGAGGATTTTAATATAGAAAGAATATATGAGGCTGAATCTTTAAATAGGGATAGTTTATTAGATCTTTTTTATAGTAAAGATAAGTTATATGAGAAATATATTGAAGATGAATTCATTAAATACAAAAATTTATATAGGATGATGTCTTTATAATAAGATAAAGTTTAATAACATGAAATTATGAATCTTTGTAGTAAAAGAGATTGTAGGGAATTTTGTGTGAAAACAAAGTTCTCTACAATCTCTTGTAAAATTCTTATATTAAAATTTATTTATGGTCTTGAAGCCAACGCATTGCTGTGTAGGCGTAAACTGCACTACCACTTGATAAAACTTCTTCATCAAATTTAACCATTGGGTGGTGTTGTGGGTATGGATATCCTTTGTCTGGGGTTCCAGCAGCTAAAACTAACATGATGGCAGGGATTTTTTGGCTTATGTAAGCAAAGTCTTCTGAACCAGAGGTTTTAGCAGATTTTTGATTTCCAGCCATGGCATTTAGTTTGGCAACAGAGAATGTTTTATCTTCCCCTAAAAGTTCTTTTATGTATTTTTCAGAGCATATAGTTAAGTCTTTATCGTTAACTAAGGTTGGGCATCCACTTCCCCAAATTACCTCAGCTGAAGCTCTAAAGGATTTTGCAGTACATTCTGTAATTTCTTCAATTCTTTCTTTTATAAATGAACGTGTTTCTTCATCAAAGGTACGAATAGTTCCTCCCATAGTAGCTGTGTCAGGGATTACATTGGCAGCAATACCAGCATTCATTGTTCCAATTGTTAAAATTGCTTGATCGCTTATGGCAAGTTCTCTAGCATGAATTTCTTGTAATGCAATTAAAATGTGAGCAGCTACATTAAGTGGGTCAACTCCAGTGTTAGGCATAGAACCATGACATCCTTTTCCTTGAACCTTTATTTCAAAATAATCAGCAGCTGGTGCACCAATTCCAGGTACAGGAACAATAACAGTACCTGCATTAAAAGGCATTCCTGCCATTACATGAATCATTAGTGCTTGATCAACCTTTGGATTTTCTAATACTCCTGCTTTAATCATATCTTTAGAACCTTCAAAAATTTCCTCAGCAGGTTGGAACATAAGTTTAACAGTTCCTTCAATTTCATCCTCATGTTTTTTTAATAATCTTGCAGCACCAAGCATCATAGATGTGTGCATATCATGGCCACAGGCATGCATTTTTCCACTTTGGCAAGAAAACTCAACATCTGATTCCTCTTTAATTGGTAAGGCATCCATGTCACCTCTTATTAAGAAAACCTTTCCTTCCTTTTTTCCACCTGCTAAAGCAATAAGTCCTGCTTTTCCACATTCTATTGGCTCATAGCCCATATCAATTAACTCTTTTTTTACAAAGGCAAGAGTGTTTTTTAAATCAAATCCTGTCTCAGCATGTGAGTGTAAATATCTTCTGTTTGAAACAATAGTTTCTTGAAGTAAATTAGCTTCTTTTAGTAATTCTTCTGGTTTCATTTATGTTCTCCTTTCAAAGTTCTTTTTTTGAGTAATATTATTATTTTATCACATTCATAAATTTAAATCATTTTTAAAAATTTGAGTAAATAGACTTATTATATCCAATTAATTAAGAATAAAACCATTATTCAAAACTATATTAAAAATTATAGGTTAATAATGGCTTTTTTTAAATTTTAATTATTACTAAAGATAAGATGTTAAAAAACAAGATTTCTATAAGGTCCTTTTAAACAATGAGAAATTAAATAGAGTTAAGAATTTTTTTAGATAATTATTATAAATCAATTTATGAAGGTGGAAAGTAATTAATTCACATGATATATTTAAAGAAAGCGTTTTAATTACATGAAAAGGTAATTATTTTAAACTTAAAAGATAAAACATTAAGGTGAGGATTAGAGAATGGATGTTAGAATATACAAAATTAATACAGGAATAACAGGAAGGAATTTTAGTAGTGATAAGAGGAGCAATTTTCCTATAGGAGGAAAAAATAATTCTTTTTATTCAATTGGTAACTTAATGAGAGGAATAGAGGACTTTTATTTGGAGGGAAATCTTTATTTTATAGATAAGGAAGAAGAACTTGAGAAGTTTTATAATCCTTTAGGGGATAGATGGGTGGCAAAGAAGAAATATTACATAAGTCATCCTAAGAAAGAGAGAGAAAATTATCTTTTAGAGGCTAGTAAGTTTCATGAGTATATAGTTAGGGAGCAATTAGAAGAGATAGCAAATTACTTGCATCATGAGCTTAATATAAATTCTTTAAAGATAGAGGCTGAAGAGGGAAATGACTTTTCACACTATACTAATGTAGCCCTTGAAGAAATGAATCTTAATGATGAGGGAAAAGTAGAACTAAAGGGAGATAAGACTTTAGAGATTAAGTGGAGTGAAAATGATACAAGGGAGTATGAAGCTAAGCAGGGGATGAAAGATGCTGATGGTTTAAACAAAGAAAGGGACAGAAACCCTTTGGAGGAATCTGGAGAGAAATCTTTTAAGAAAGATAAAGCAAGAAATATTTCAGAAAGTGGAATTTTAAATGGTAAAAATGAATTTCTTTGGATAGAGGATTTTAAAGACTTAGTTAATAAAGTTCAGGAACTTAAGGCTTCTAATAAAAGAGGAGAGAAGGAAGGTTTAGAGGAAAATTCTTTAAGTAAAGGAGAAGCTTCTTATATATTAGAAATAGATAATTCCTTTGGAATTAGTGAAAAAATAGGAAAAAAGATAGGTGTTAATCATGCTTGGCTTAAGAAATGCTCTTTTAAACTGGTATTTTAGAAGTCTGATTTAATAAAGTATTATTATGAAATCTTAAAGATTAAATTGGCTTTGAAGGTAGAATTTTTAGTTGGTTTTAAAGTTTTTGAGACGGAATTCCTATCTAGAGTTTATAGTTTTTAAGGTTAGATTTTCTAGTTGAGATTAAGAAAAGTGGTATTAGAGAAGGGGTTAGAAGATATAATATGAGAAAGCTTTCGAGTAAGTTAAAAATAAAGTCCTTTTAAAGGATAGAGTAGTTAAAATAAGTGAATAAGAAAAAAGCTAAGAAGATTTAAAAGGTCTCTTAGCTTTTTTTATTAGAATTTTTAGTTTTGCTTATTTTCCCACCCTTGCTTTTCTAGCTAGGGTTTAAATATAGCATTTTTAGCTAAAATTTAAGCTTTTAGGTTTATTAGAGTTTGTTTAATTTTTGGAAGCGTATAATGGGTTTGCAGTACGAACCATTCCCTTAAATTCTTTATTAAGTTCTGAAAATGCTAGGTTAACCTCATCAGGTATAGAAACATGGGCAATAAAATCTTTTCCTTTAGGTCCATATCCATCTGAATTATCAGAAAGCCTTGGGATTTCACCCATTAGAAGAGTTATATAATGGTTAATGTCCCACATTCCTAAAATATCATTTTCATAAGCAAGTTCACCATCTTTAAGGATTACTTTTGCATCATAGGTAGCAAAGTTTATAATCTTAACATCACTAGAAACATATTTACGAAGTCCAGCTTCCATACGGTGTTGCATAGTTGCATCTTGCATGATTATTATGCTATTAAACTGGATGTTATTTTCCTTTAATAGTTCTAAAAGATATGTAATATTATTACCACAGTTTGTAGAATTGCATTCTAATAAATCTGCTTTTAAATTGTATTTATATTTTAAGTATTCATCAAAAATTTCAGCCTCTGTTAATTTTGATGTGTCTACATTTGGAAGTTGAGAATGCATTTTCTTACGCAATACTTCTGTTGTATGACCAGCACCTCCAACAATTACATACTTTTTGGCAATATTATTTTTAATTCCTTCTGCTAAAAGGTCACCCCCACAGAGGATGCTTCCACCAAAGAGTACCATTATATCAGCTTGATCTATGCCATACTTCTTTTTTAGTTCTTCTTTTCTTAAAGAAAGAATGTCTCTTTTTCCACAAAATCTTCCTAGTACATTAATATATTCTGCTGTTTTTTCCTTCATAAATTATACCTCCCAAAATAAAATTAACCCAATTAAGCTTATAAAAACATAAAATTTATAAATATTTATAAATCTTATAAGGGTCTTTTATTTCCTAAAAAAATATCATGTTTATTATTAATAAAATTATAGCTATTGAGCTAAAGCCTATGGAAAAATAGTCATAGTATTTTTCCTTTGAATTTTTAGTTTCTTTTAAGAGTCTACTTGATAAGATTAATTGATCCCCTAAAAGTACTATTAAAAGTAAGTTTATTTTCCCTTTTAAAAATACATATTCTGCAAAGCCTATAATTAATAAAAATATATAGATATAGCTGTAGGCCTTTGGTAAGGTTTTTCTTATCTTACCTTCTAGTTTTAGATTTCTTTTGATTTTAAATCCAAACCTTAATACTATAAGAGCGATTAAATATAATGATAATAAAATTAATGCTGTTATAAGTTCAATTTGATTTTTAGACATTAAAATTCCTCCTTTGTAAAGATTATATTTTTTGTAAAATTAAATAAACTTGTCCAATAGTTTATGTTTTTATTATACAGAATTTATGACTTATAATTTCAATAATATATAAATTCAATAAAATTTATTTAGTCATAAGGAAAATTTAAGAGAAATAATCTTGGGAAATACATTGTAAAGCGATGTATATTTGGATGAAATTAAAAAAGTATAGATACCAATAAAAAAGACTAGTTAATAAAAAATAACTAGTCTTTGGTCATTTTAGGAGCAATAAAACCAACCTAAATAAGGTTAACTTGTGGTTTTATAAAAGTTAATTTATGACTTTAAAAATTTTTATTGGTGTTTTATATCTTGATTATAGACAGAAATAAGAATTTTATACATTTAAAAGTAAAATTTATAATTTATATTTTTCGAAGGCCTTTGTTGCGCTAATATGGACATCTTTGAAGAAGAGAATTAGCCAGATAATAAAGGCTGGGATTGCAAAGTAGGAGCTTACAAAATAAGAGAAGAGTGCCCCTATAAATAAAATCATTGCCCATAGGAAAAAAGAGTTCCTCATATCTAGGCTTATTCTTTTTTGATCATATTTTTCTCTTTCAGCTTTGGAAAATGAGTTGAAGCCACTAACAAGGATTGCCCCTTTTTCCTTTAAAATAGCAAAGCAGATTGAAAAGATTAAGAAAAATATACCTAAGGTTAAACATGCTAGCATACCTACATTCATAATACCTATCCCCTTTAAAATAAATTTTTTTCTCTAAACAGTGTTTATAATTAAATATATTATACAGTAAAAAAATAATTAGTTTTTTAGGTTTTCAAGCAAAGTCTTAAGTTAAAAGTAAGTTTTAGGTTTTAAAGTAAGGCTTTAAGATGGAAAGTAAAGTATTAAATTTAAAATCCAAGCTTTAGAGTTTTAGAAAAGTCTTAAACTTGAAAGTAAAGCTTTAATTTAAAATAGAGCACTTACTTGAAAGAAAATATGGTTTTCCTTTTCAAGCAAAGCTCTAATTTAAAAGTGAGGTTTTATGATTTTAATTTTTTATGATTTTTTAATTCTTGAGTTTTAAGCTTTTTTTATTAAATTTGGCTTTTTTAGGTTTTTAAGCAAAGAGCCTCCAAAGCTGGGTGGTGATAAAGCAAATAACTATGCCTGCCACTGTTGGAATTAGGAAACTTAGGGCTGTCCATTTAAAGCTCTTAGTTTCCTTTTTGATTGTCCAGAGGGTTGTACCACAAGGGTAGTGCATTAGGCATAGTATCATAACATTAATTGCAGTTAAGATTGTCCATCCATTAGCAACTAATAATTCCTTAAGTTCATATAGATTATCTAATTCTAACATTGTGGTGGCTCTTAAATAGCTCATTATTATTATAGGCATTACTATTTCATTTGCTGGTAATCCTAAGATAAAGGCCATTAATATATATCCATCTACCCCTATGGCATTAGCAAGTGGGCTTAAATAGTTAGCACATATTGTTAGGATTGAAGCATCACCAATAATTATATTAGAGAATATCCATATAACTGCCCCTGCTGGAGCTGCAATTGCAATGGCTCTACCTAAGACATATAGAGTTCTATCAAATATTGATCTTACTATGACCTTTCCTACTTGAGGTTTTCTGTATGGAGGTAGTTCTAATATAAAGTTTGAAGGCATTCCTTTTAGTATTGTCTTTGATAGGATTTTTGATACTAGTAATGTCATTAAGACTCCTAAAATTATAACTACAGTTACTGTAAGAGCTGATATAAAGCTTTCTTTTATTCCCACAGATATTCCACCTATGAATATGGCTGCTATGGAAATTAGCATAGGAAATCTTCCATTACAAGGCATAAAGGCGTTGGTTAGTATAGCTATAATCCTTTCTCTAGGAGAGTTAATGATTCTACATCCTATGATTCCTGCTGCATTGCATCCAAGTCCCATACACATGGTAAGGGCTTGTTTACCACAGGCACAGCATTTTTTAAAGCATTTATCTAGGTTAAATGCTATTCTTGGCAAATATCCTAAGTCCTCTAAGAGTGTAAACATAGGGAAGAAAATTGCCATAGGAGGTAGCATTACTGAAATTACCCAAGCTAAGGTAACATAAATGCCGTCTATTAATATTCCTGATATCCAAGAAGGTAAGTTTAGTCCAGAAAAGAAGTCTCTAATGTAAATTTCTCCATGGGCGAACATATTAGCAAGCATTTCAGATGGGTAATTTGCTAGGGTTATTGTTATCCACAAGACAACTAATAGGGTCATTATCATAATAGGTATTCCTGTTGATTTTGACACAAGTATTTTATCTATTTTTCTCTGGAAGTCAGTATATTCTTCTCCACCTTTAACAACCTTATTTCCTATTCTTTCAGCTTCTTTTATTATGGATTTTATTATTATATCTTCTACTAATTCATCCTTATAATTTTTATTAAGCTCATCTTTTATTTTAGTTATCATATTTATATACTTTTCTTGAATATTATATTTATTGTATAAGGATTTTAAGATGCTTGTATTTCCTTCTAGAATTCTAAGAGCTATCCATCTTTTCTTTCTTTTAGGAACTTCAAGGGTTTCATCTAGTATGATTTCTATTTCTTCTATTGCTTTTTCTATAGGGGAATCATAATTTATTGCATTTTTTTTGGAAGCCTTTAGGGTGATTTCTTTAAAGATGGCTTCTTTTAATTCTTCTATGCCAACTCCATTTCTAGCAGAGGAGGAAAGAATAGTGGAATTTAATTCTTTTGATAATAAATCTAAATCTATTTTTATGTTATTTTTTTCTGCTTCATCAGTTAAGTTTACGCAGAGGATTGCCTTTTCTGTTATTTCAGATATTTGTATAAAAAGGTTTAGATTCCTTTCTAGGGAGGTTGCATCAGCCACAACAACCACTATATCTGGATCATTAAAGCATATATAATCCCTTGCGATTTCTTCTTCTTCTGAATTTGATAGCAATGAGTATGTTCCAGGTAAATCTACTATCTTTATGGTTGAATCCTTAAATTCATAGTATCCTTCTGCCTTAGCTACTGTTTTTCCAGGCCAGTTTCCAGTATGTTGATTTAAACCAGTTAGAGCATTAAAAACTGTACTTTTACCTACATTTGGGTTTCCTGCTAATGCTACAACATAGTCTTCCTTGGTGTTTCCTTTTGATTTGTCTTTAGATAATAAGCTAATTCCAGTAGAATTTTTGTTTAAACTCATATCTTTTTCTCCTACTATTAAATTACTTCTATCTCTTCACATTCTTCTTCCCTTATGGCTATTACAGTTCCTCTTATTAAATAGGCTCTAGGGTCACCAAAGGGACCAGCATATAAAACTTTTATATCTGTTCCTTCTATTATTCCTAGGTCAAAAAATCTTCTCCTTAGTTCTCCATGTGCCTTTATGTCAATTACCTTAACAGTTGACAATATTTTAGCTTCATGTAATTTCACCTTTATTCCCTCCTAAGGCTTAATCTAAGATTATTTTTATGAAAGAAGTTTAGGACTTTTATTAATTAACAGTACTGTCCATATATAATAAACTATGATGAATAATGATTTAGTGTGATTGAAACTTTAGGGAGGATTGAGATGGTTTGTATATGTGGATTAATAAGAAGTTAAGAGATTATGCTTTAAGCTTAAGGGGATTTTAGTTAGATTTTTTAAGTAAGTGTATAATTGAAAAAGATTTATAAAGCTTTATCTTACATATATGAGTTATTTTCTTGCCTTAAATGAGTATATAATTGAAAAAAGTTATAAAAATTTTATAGGGAAGGGTTAGAAGAATAAAGAGTAATAAATTTAAAATATTAACAGTTTTGTTATATAATATTAGTAACATTCTGGGGTTTTATGGGGTGATTTTTAATGAGTAAATTTTATGATGAAGCAATTAAGAAACTTGATTATGATGAAAGACCATTATGTTATTTGAAGTGTTCTCTTTTAACTTTTGTATGCAGAAGAGGATATAGACCAGGGATACTCATTGCAACAAATAAAAGAGTGTTTTTTTATGAGTTAAATTTAGGTTTGGAGCATATAGAAAGCTTTTTATATGAAGATATTTCTTCTATTGAAGAAAGGGAAGGAATACTTAGGAAATCTATAGTTATGAATGTAAATGGAGAAGAGGTTAAGATATGTAATATAATGTCTGGAGATGTTCAAAGGTTTATGGCCATAGCAAAGGATAATATTAAGGTGGGAAGAGTTTAATGAGGAATAAAAAGTTTAGAAGAATTATAGAAATTTTATTTATATTATTACTAATAGTACCTTCACAGCCTATTTATGCAAGAGCAGGAGGAGGCGGTGGAGGTGGTGGTGGAGGTGCAGGCGGTGGCTATGCCTCATCAAGTGAAAGTGGTGGTGGAAAAGATGGTGCCAGTGCCTTTGATTTTAAATTTATTATGAAACATAAACTTCTTTTTGGATCAGTAGCTTTTTTCTTGCTGTCTGGAGGGGTAGTTTTAATGTTTGTGGAGATGGATAGGTATAGTAAAGTGGTTAAGCGTAAAAGTGATAAGCTAAAGGAGTTAGCCTTAAAGGATCCTTACTGGAATATTAATTATATAAAATCTGTTGTGGAGGATACCTTTTATAGTATTCAGTATGCTTGGAATGATGATGAATATGAAAGGGTGGAGAGTTTACTTACAACTTCATTATATAATAAGCATCTCAAGGTTTTAGAGGAGTTTAAGAGGGAAAATAAGAAAAATGTTTTAAAGGATATTCAGTTTAAGGAGTGTAGAATAATAAGTCTCTTTGAGGGGGATGAAAAGCAATGGGGATTTATTTGGGTTGAGGTTAATTTCTCCATGATAGATTACATAGTTAATACAAAGGGGAAAAGAAGAGTAATAGAGGGAAATGATAATTATAGCAGAAGTGACTTTGAGTATTGGAAGTTTGTGTATATTGAGAATACATGGCTACTTTCAAATATATTGCAGAAAAATGAAGTGGGCTCAGGCTATAAGAAGTTATATAGAGAGGCTGAAAATGCCTATGGCTCTAGTAATATGAAGAAGGTTTAAAATGTAGGAGGGGTGAAATATGGAGTTTAATATCAATAGTATATGGATAATTATAGGGGCTTGTATGCTGATGATTTTAGTTAGTGTTATTAGTCAAATGAGAAATGATCTTAAGCATATGAGGATTACTTTAGATAAGATTGCTGAAAAGTTTGGAGCAATTGAAATTGTAACAAAGGAAGAAAAAGAGGAATTAATGAGTCTGGTTTCAGAAGGGAAGAATGTTGAAGCTGTAAGAAGGTGCAGAGAAATTACAGGACTTGGACTAAAGGAAGCTAAGGAGTATGTTGATGGGCTTGGTAGGGAGAAAAGAGATTAGGGTGTGAGAGAGGATTATTTAATATTATTGAAAAGATAGTATTTATATAGTGCATTCAATAAAAATAAAAGAGAATCGGACGCATCCAATTCTCTTAGGTGTAGTCCGAAGACAACCACCGCAATTCAATGTGTTAATTATATCATTAATACATAATATATGAAAAGTTTATTTTGAATTTCTATAAAGTAAATTTAGATAGTAAAGTTTATAAGGTTTATCCTCCAAAGATAAAGTGGAAACTTACGGGAGAAATAGATGAAGAAGCTTTAGAATTATTTCCAGAAATAAGAACTTATATTGTAATAGAAAATAAGATAGAAAAAACTCAATTAATAATAGATGCAAAATATTATGAAGAAATATTAGTTTCAAGCGGATAGGGAAGTAGAAAGAAAGTAAGAACAACCATCTATATTAGATATTAGCTTATGTAAATAATAGTGATTTTGATGGAAAAGTTAGTGGGATTTTGTTATATCCTACAGTGAGCAATGAAGTTGATAGTAATTTTAAAATTGGTCTAAAAGATATTAAATTTAAAACTATTAATTTAAAAAATGATTGGATTGTTTTAGAAAAACAATTGATATCCATAAAGTAAATATCAATAAAAAGATATTAAAAATAAATATTATTATAAATTTAAATATATTTTATAAATGAAATAGTCTTACACTATTTAAATTGGTGTAGGACTATTTAAAATTTATTTAAATGTTATAATTATATTATATGTTAATAAATTTATTAATTGGTTGAATTTAGTATAATATTAATTATAATAGTAAAAGTATAATAATTTTTTAAAATATTTATTATTAAAATTAAATTAATTATAAAAATATTAAAAAGGAGATTCTAATGAAAAAAGGATATTATTTTCCGCCAAGAAATGGTGGAATAAAAGATGGTATAAATGATTCAGGGATAGAGACTTTTAAGGGTACTCCTTTATATTCAATGACTAAAGAGACAATTCAAAATTCACTTGATGCAAGAAAAGATGTAAGTAAACCAGTTGTTTTAGAGTTCAAAAAAATAACTGTTGATATAGAAAAAGTGCCTTATGTAAATGAGTTTGAAAAAATTTTAGAGTCTTGTTATTTAGAAGAAAATAATAAAAAGACTAAAGATTTCTTTCAAAAAAGTTTAGATATAATAAAATCGGAAAAGATAAATATTTTAGAGATTGCAGATTATAATACGGTTGGATTAAAAGGAGCTAAAGAAGAAAATAGTCCTTTTAACGACTTAGTTAAATCTGTTGGGGTTAGTAACAAAGATTCAAGCTCAGGAGGTTCATTTGGAATAGGAAAAAATGCTCCTTTTGCTTGTACAAGATTAAGAACGGTTTTTTATTCAACTAATGATGAAGATGGTATTTTAGCATTACAAGGAGTTAGCAGGTTAATAACTCACAAGAATGAAGATAATAGAGATACAAAAGGAACTGGTTTTTTAGGAATAACAGAAGATAGTAATGGAGATACATTATGTAGGCCATTTATAAATGAAGAGTTAAGAGAAAATATAAATCAATTATTTATAAGAAAAGAAATCGGTACAAGTTTATTTGTATTAGGTTTTGAGGCCAATGATGATTGGAAAAATAGTGTTATTGATGCAACTTTAGATTATTATTTAGTTGCTATTATTGATGGGAATTTAGAGGTAAAAGTTGAAGATACTATAATTAATAAAGAAACATTACAAAAAGTTATAACATTAAGAAATATTAATCGTGATGATAGTTTAACTTACAATTATTATGAATCTTTAATATATTTGGGAGTTCAAGATGGATGTTATAAATTTGAAGAAAATAATTTTGAGGGATTAGGAAAAATAACGTTATACGTTTATATAAAGAAAGACTTACCAAAAAAGATTGCTTTAGTAAGAGGAATGGGAATGAAGATAATTGATAAATCTTTTAGGTTAACCAATAACTTTGCTGGAGTTTTAAAAATTGAAGGTAAGAATATAAATATGTTCATAAGATCCTTAGAAAATCCAAGTCATGATAAGATTGAGCCTGAAAGGGCAGAAGATATAAAATATGCAAAACGTATTATAAATAAACTAAATGATTGGATGAAGGGTTGTATTAAATCTATAGAAGAGGATGATGGAAAAGAGATATTAGATATTGATGTTGTAGGTCAATATCTACCCGATATAGATAGTTTAGGTAATGTTGAGTTAGAAATTAAAGAAAAATTAGATAGAAAAGTTAAAAAAGTTGGGATTAAAGAAAGTAAAAAACCTAAAAGATGTGTAAAACCTACTAAAATTACTGTTGATTCGGATGAAGGAAATGGAGACGGTGAAGAACGAAATCCTTCAGGTAATTCAGGAGGAGAGAATAGTGGAGATAAAGGAACTAAGAAACCACAAAATTCTCAAGAGCGTAGTGGAAATGAAACTCAAAATAAAAAAACTAAACCGATTGAATTAGAAAAAAGTAGAGTTTTTTGTATTGATAAAAGCATAGGAAAATATAGATTAATTATAGCTAGCAAAAATAGATCTAATGCATTATTTCAATTAAGGATAATTGGAGAAGATGGATTTGATATAGCAAAAATAAAATCTGTTGAAGAAGTTAATGGTGATATAGTTTTAAATAGTGAAACAACATTTGGACCTATATTTTTTAATAAGGGTGAAAAGAAAAGTTTCAATGTAATAATAGATAAACCATTAAAATATTCAATGGAGGTAATTGCAAATGTTAATGACATATAGACAATTTCCACATCCAGTTTTAAATGAATTTGATAGTGGATATGAGAATGCTAAGTTTAAAAGCGTAGTAAATACAAAATTAGAAAATGGTTATATAAATATAAATGTTAATTTTATACTAAGTTGCGGCTATTTAGAAAGTTTAATAAAAGTTGGACTAGCATCCTATGCAGTTCACTTAGAATGTAAATCTACTAGATTTAGAATGATAGAAAAAAGCAATGAAAGTTTAATTAATATAGATATCGATTCTAAACGAGTAAATAAAGAGATAGAAGTATGTTGTTTAATAGTAGCAAATCAAAACATTGATGATTTTAAAAGTGATGATTTCATAGAGGATTTTAATGGGGTTTCATTTCAAATAGATAGGGGAGAGATACTAGCTCATGATACTGATAAAATAATAAATATAGAAAAGTCTGGAGATAGCGATAAAGTACCATCTATCTTTGCTATAACATTTGAAGAGGGCAAATTAAAATCACCGTTAAACTGGCAAGCTTCTGGTAAAAAGATAATTATAAAAATATCTAAAGATAATTTTACTAGATATAAACAATTAGCTAAAATGGATAACTTTAGGCCAGCATTAGCTAATATATTAATAATACCTGTTCTTACTGACATTATTAGTGTTATAAAAGAAGATTCTGAGGATGGTGTATATTCTCTTTCAAGTGAGGATGAATGTTATAAGGTTATTGAGGATAAGTTAGTTGCATTAGGATATGAATCTCCTAAAAAGTTAAAAAGTGAGACAAGCGTATCAGTTGCATATCAACTTCTAGGAAATTTACTAGATAACTCATTAATAGCATTAGAAGACTTTATAATGGAGGAAGAGGAGTAAAATGCAGATAAAACTTATAAAGCAAGAAGATATGGAAAGACTTATTGCTAATGTAGAAGCTAATATACAAAATGGAAATTATTACAAGGGAGAGCCGTGGTTAAATGAATGGCTAGGGGATAGTTCTCTAATAGAGACTGGAATTTATATAAAAGATATAGAATTAGTTAATCCAAAGGAAAAGAGCACTGATACTGATTTTGAAAATGCTAAAATATTGTATGAGGCTTTAAAAGATAATATTTCAATAGATTTAGCCACTGATAATAGATTTTGGTGCTATTTAACTCATGGAGTTTTTTGGAAATATATGACTAAAAGATGGAGCTTAGAAGGGTTAGACGAGAAAAAAGCTAAAAGTAGAATTTTAGATAGGTATCTTATGAAAAATTCTGGAGATAAAGCATTATTAAGAAATCAGTTATCAAAATTATGGTGGATAGTTTACACAACATATGATGAAACATTATCAGATCCCTATGAGTACACAAGATTTTTCCTTGGAAAGTCTGATTTACAAGTTGGATTGATGGAAAGAACTTTTTCAAGAAATCCAAATTTAACTAAGGGTGTTATAAGAGCTATAAAAAAATATTCAGATGAATTTAGGGCGCCTAATAGAGATGAGTTAAGAGCTTTGTTAAAAGAATTAAATGGTTTAGGTGGAGTTAAAGTATTAGATTTATTAGATGCAGAATATATTTATAATTTTACTAAAGATATATTAAGTGAGTTAGATAAAAAATAAATTATATTGGTGGGGATAGAGTGTTTAATAAAGAAAGCATACCTTTTGCACCAGCTTTAATAGAGTCAATGAGGTCATTAGGATATTCATTTGAAGCTGCTATTGCTGATTTAATAGATAATAGTATAAGTGCAAATGCAAAAAATATAAGAATAAAATTAATGCCTAGTGATAATCCTAAGTTAATTATATTTGATGATGGATGTGGTATGGATGAATATGAAATTGAAGAAGCAATGAGATATGGGAGTAAAAATCCTTTAGAAAAAAGGAAAGAAAATGATTTGGGTAGATTTGGATTAGGATTAAAATCTGCATCACTTTCTCAGTGTAGAAAACTTCTTGTAGTAAGTAAAAAAAATGAGAAGATTTCAGCTTACTGTTGGGATTTAGACCATATTTCTAAAGAAGGGTCCTGGATGCTAATAGGGTATGAGCAGGATGAAATTAAAAACCTTCCTTATATAGAATTATTAGATGAAGTTGAAAGTGGTACTTATTTAGTTCTTGAAAAGTTTGATAGAGTTGAAGAATCTACAAATGATTTACAAGAAACTATGAAAGAAAATCTTGTAGATACTATAGAACATTTATCTCTTGTTTTTCATAGATACTTAAGTTCTGGAGTTAATATATTTGTAAATAATCAGGAAATTGAACCTAAGGATCCATTTTTAAAGAATAATAAAAAAACACAACCTTTAAGAGAATCAAAAATCAGAATTGATGGTCAAATAATTAAAGTTAAACCATATATATTACCCCATATAAAATATCTTTCAAATAATGATTTAAAGAAAGTTGGAGGAGTAGAAAAGTTAAAAAGTGAACAAGGATTTTATGTTTATAGAAATAAAAGGCTTATAATATGGGGAACTTGGTTTAGATTAGCTAGAAAAAATGAATTAAGTAAGTTAGCAAGAGTACAGGTTGATATATCAAATTCATTAGATTATATGTGGAGTATAGACATTAAAAAAAGTTCAGCTAATTTACCTAATAAACTTAAGAAAAAATTATATAGTGCTATTGAAGAATCTACTATAAAAAGTGAGCGTGTTTATACATATAGAGGAAGAAAAGAAAAAAGTTCAGACGATATAAATTATGTTTGGGAAAGAATTAAAACTAGAGATGGATATGATTATAAAATAAATAGAGAAATTCCTCAACTAAAATTATTAGAGGAAACATTAGATGGTAATCAATTAAAGTTATTGGATAGTTTGTTATCTAATTTGGAAGAAACTTTCCCAACAAGTACTTTTTATTTAGATGCTAGTAATGGAAAAGTAAATGATGATATTGAGAGCAATTCTGATGAATTATTTTTTGAAGTAAAGGAACAAATAGATTTTGCTAGAAAAAATGGTTTGGATTATAAAAAAATATTAAATGCTTTTATTAAAAGTGAGCCTTATTGTAGAGATAGTAATTTAGTAGAAAGATTAAAAAAATTAAATAAGAGGGTATGAAAAGATTATGAATAAGTTACAGAATAAATTATATAATGTTTTAACAGCAGGAATTATGGAAGAAGAAGATATTACTGATGTTTTAATTGATGAGCAAATTGATATGTATAGAAAATTGCCAATATATAAAGGGTTAATTGATGAAGAAATTAAGGATATAAGAAATAAAATATTATCAGAACAATCAGTAAGGATGAGTTTAGGAACTCTTTTACAAGAAGACTATAATTATGAAAAGTGGTTTTTAAATGAAAAGGCAAACTTAGATATGAAATATTGGGAAAGATACAAAAAGTATTTAATACATAATCAAGGGTTTGCCAATAATGTAGTTAATACAATGGATGACATGTTAGATAATTTAGTAGATTTATTAGGAAATCCAAATTCAGATTGTGAATTTAAAAGAAGAGGATTAATTGTAGGAGATGTTCAATCAGGAAAAACATCAAATTATACAGGATTAATATGTAAAGCAGCTGATGCTGGTTATAAGGCTATTGTAGTATTAACAGGAACTATTGAAAATTTAAGGAAACAAACTCAATTAAGATTAGATGAAGGGTTTGTTGGGAGAGATAGTGCTGCTATGCTTAATAAAAATGATAAGAACTTCATAGGCGTAGGAAAATGGGATTCGAGTATAACACCAATGGTTTTAACTTCAACAATGAATGATTTTAAAATAAGTATTGCTAGGAGTTTAGGGTTTGATTTAAATATTTTAAGTCAACCAGTATTATTTGTTATAAAGAAGAATGTTTCAAGCTTAAAAAATTTAAATAGTTGGTTAAAAACTTTTAATCAAGTAGGACAAGATAAAATAAATCAATCACTTCTAGTAATCGATGATGAAGCAGATAATGCTTCTGTAAATACTAATTCTGAAGACACTGACCCAACATCAATAAACAAGCAAATAAGAATATTATTAGAATTATTTTCAAAGTCTAGTTATGTAGGATTTACAGCAACTCCTTTTGCAAATATTTTTATAGATCCCAATACTGATGATGAAATGTTAAAAGGAGATTTATTTCCAAAAGACTATATATATTCATTAAATGCTCCTTCAAACTATATAGGAGCTAGAGATATATTTGGCGAAGAGGGAAAGTGTAGTTATATGTTACAAGAAATAGACAGAGAGCTTTTAGAAGAATGTTTACCAACTACACATAAAAAAGATTATTGTGTTGAATATTTGACTGATGATTTAAAAGAAGCTATATGTACTTTTTTAGTTGCAAATTCAATAAGAGATTTAAGAAAAGATTTAGAAACTCATAGGTCAATGCTTATAAATATAAGTAGGTTTAATAATGTTCAACAATCAATAGAGATTTTAGTTAATGATTACTTAAAGCAAATTCAAGATTCTGTTAAGGTTTATGGAGCTTTGCCTGAGAAGGAAGCTTTAAAGGACAAGTATATAAAAAGTTTGAAATATGCATATGATAAACAGTATAGTAATTGTGAATTTAAATGGGGAAAAATTCAAAAGCAATTAGCAAAAGCGATAATTCCAGTAAAAGTATATATTGTAAATCAAAAGAGCAAGGATACATTAAATTATGAAGAAAATGATAAAAATGGATTAAGAGCTATAGCTATAGGCGGATTAAGTTTATCTAGAGGGCTAACATTAGAAGGATTAATGACAAGTTATTTCTGTAGAAACTCTAAAACCTATGATACATTGATGCAAATGGGAAGATGGTTTGGATATAGAAAAAATTATGATGATTTATGTAGAATATGGATGACTGATGAAAGTATTGAGTGGTATAGATATATAAGTAACGCAACAGACGAATTAAGAGATGATATAAAAAGATATGAAAATACGGGGTTAACTCCTAAAGACTTTGGATTAAAGGTTAGATCAGATATAAATACATTATTAGTGACTGCTAGAAATAAAATGAGAACAGCAGACACTATGCAAAGAACTTTATCTTTAAGTGGAAAAATAGTTGAAACTCCATATCTTTATTCTGATTTTGAGAGAAATAGATTAAATAAAGAAGCTATTGAAAAGTTACTTGTTGATATCAAAGGAAACAGAGATACTTCTATAAAAGGAAAATCAATACTTTATAGAAATGTAGATGTAGAAAAAATATTAGATTTACTTAGAAAAATAGATGTTTCAGTTTCAAATGTTTTTTTTGATACAGATATTTTATTGAATTTTATAAGTGAGAATATAAATAATGGATTAAGTAAATGGGATTTAGTTGTGAGAAATGGTGAGTCTAAAGAGGAATTTAAATTAGATAATGATTCAAAAATTAAGTATGTAGAAAGATCATTTTCATTAATTAATGGTGATAAAATTGTAAAACTTAATTCAAGTAGATTAGGGTCTGCGGATGACGGTAAATTTAGTTTAGATAAGGATAAAGTAGATCAAATAATTAATAGATTTAAAGAGGAAAAGAAAAAAGAAGGAAAAGATGTGAAAAGTGTTCCTCAATATGAATATTTTAAAGATGTTAAGAGAAATCCTTTATTAATAATTTATATGGTTAAGCCTAAAGTAGATGAAAAAGATAAAGAATATAATTCAAAAGTTGAATTTATTAACAAATATAAGAACAATAATGAATGTTTAGTAGGATTTAGTATAGGAATACCAGAATTGTTTGGCGTTGATAATGTTACTGTGAAATATACAATAAATAAAATACAACAGATTTTAAATGAAGCTGGACAATTTGTTGATTTAGGAGAAGACGAATAATGAAATATAAACTAGAGAGTTTCTTTGAAGATAATAAAAATAATAGCTTTAGAAGAATAAATTCTACACATCCTATTGATATATTTCTTGGATTTGATGATAAAAATCAACATACTATTATAGTAAAAGAAGTTGGAAGTGTTAAAAAAATAGAATCATCAAAATATATAATAGCTAGAGCTTATCTAAACGAAAGAAAAAAAGTTACATTGAGTTTTAGTTTAATTGATAAATCATTATATCCTATATTTTTGAAGTTTTGTGAGGATTTAATTTTTAGTAGTGAAAAATTAAAAAAGAGTGATGCTATAAATTTTATAGTGGCACGTTGGAATAGTTGGAGAAAAGTTTTTAGAAGACCAAATTTAGACCTTTTAAGTGAAAAAGAAATAATGGGGCTTTTAGGTGAATTAACTTTTTTAAAGAAATATTTGATACCTAAATTTGGAGAATTTAATGCTATAGAAGCTTGGAAGGGACCTGAAATGGCTAGCAAAGATTTTCAAATTAATGAAACTTGGTATGAAATAAAGACTATTATTGAAAGTGGACTAGCTATAACAATAAGCTCTTTGGAGCAATTGGACTCAGAAGTAAATGGATATTTAGTTTTATTTTTATTAGAGAAGAGCACAAATGTAGCTAATGGAGCAATATCATTAAATTCATATATAAGAGAAATTGAAGAAAGCATTGAAGATTTTGATGTTAAATTGAAATTTAGAAGTAAATTAGCGGAAGTTGGATACTATGAAGCTGAAGAATATGATGGTTTAAACTTTAAATTAAAAGGTGACAAGTTTTTTTTAGTTGATGAGACATTTCCAAGAATAAAAAAAAATGATTTAAGTAGCGGAATAGTAAAAGTATCATATAAAATTTTAATAAATTCAATAGATAAATATTTAAAGGTAGGAGTTTTAAATGAGAATTAATGAATTTATAGATTATGTAAATGAAAATACTGAAGCAGCTTCTGAAATAGGAGAAACTACTGTAGAGGTAGAATTAGCTAAATATTATTCAGATACTCTTATAGAAATAGAGGAAATAAGTGATTTTACTGAATGTTTTTTTGAACAAAGAGGAATAAAAGGTAAAATAATGCAGATAGATGGCTATAATTTTGATGAAGCTGATAAAAGTTTTTCTATATTTATAAGTGAATATGAATATGAAAATAATTTGACTAAAACAGAAATAGATAAAATTTATAGCAAAATGCAAGCATTTGTTACTCATTCTATAAATGGGTATATAAATGAAAATTTTGAGCCTAGTAGTGATGGATATGGAGTAGCTAGTTTTATAAGAGAGAAACTTAATGAAATAAGTAAGTTTAGATTTTATATATTTTCTAACAGAGTTATGAGTGATAAAATTAAATCTATTGAAAAAAAAGAGATAAGCAATATACCTGTTGAGTTAAATGTCTGGGATATAAGAAGAATATATGATATTCATAAATCTAATATGGCAAAAGAGCCTATAGAAATAGATTTTTCTGAGTTTAAAATTGATGGTTTACCTTGCATTGAAGCTGTAAACTGTGAGTCAAGAAATTATAAATCATATTTAACTGCAATACCAGGAGATGTTTTAGCAGATATTTATATAAAATATGGAGCAAGGTTATTAGAGGGAAATGTTAGATCTTTTTTAAGTGTCAGGGGAAAAGTTAATAAAGATATCAGAAAGACTCTTCTAACTAATCCAGAAATGTTTTTTGCTTATAATAATGGAATAGCTGCTACTGCTTCTAAAGTCAAGATAAAAGGAAATATTATTGATAAAATAACTAATTTGCAGATAATAAATGGTGGGCAAACTACTGCATCAATTGCAAATGTAGTTCTTCAAGAAAAGGCAGATGTTTCTAAGGTAATGGTACCTATGAAGTTATCCTTAGTTGATGATGAGAAAGCTGAGGAAATGATTCCTATAATTTCAAGATGTGCTAATAGCCAAAATAAAGTTGATGAAGCTGATTTCTTTGCAAATCATCCATATCATATTAGAATTGAAGAATTATCTAGAAAAATATATGCACCTGCTATGAATGGAAATCAAGTTCAAACTCTTTGGTTTTATGAAAGAGCAAGAGGACAGCATACACAATCACAAATGAAACTTACTAAAAAGCAGTGTAGAAATTTCTTAGAAAGAAATCCTAAAAGTCAAGTTATTAAAAAAGTAGAATTGGCTAAATACTTAAATACTTATGAATGTTTACCTCATATAGTTAGTAAAGGTGCACAATTTAATATGAGAAATTTTGCAACTACTATAAGTAAAAGATGGGAAGAAAATAATGCTGTTTTTAATAAATTTTATTATCAAAAATTAGTGTCATTAGATATATTGTTTAAAAGTACTGAGAAAATTGTTTCAAATCAAGATTGGTATAAGGAGATAAAATCATATAGAGCTAATATAGTTACATATTCTTTAGCAGTGATATTTAACTATATAAATAAAAAGCTAAAAGGACTAACTATAGATTTTATGAGAATATGGAATAAGCAATCTATTTATAAAGAATTAGAAGAGCAGTTAATTATCACTACAAAAGAAGTATATGATTTTATAACTAGAGACGATAGAGTTACATTAAATGTAACAGAATGGTGTAAAAAAGAAGCGTGTTGGGATAGAGCAAAAAAAGAAAATTGGACAATAAGTGAAAATTTTATAAAAACCTTAATTTCTAAAGAGCAAAGTGTTAGCGAGAAAATAGAAGCGTATAAGGATCAAGAGTTAGAAAATGAACTTAATTATGAAATGAAAGTTTATTCTATAGGATCACAATATTGGAATAAATTGCTTTTATGGGGAATTGAGAAAAGATTAATAACAGCTAGAGAGCAAAATATATTAATGAAATTATCTAATTTTGAAAAGACTGGAGCATTGCCTACAACAAGTCAGTGCAAAGCTATTTTAAAAACAAAAGAAAGATTAGAGAATAATGGATTTGTTTTAAAATAGTTAATTTAAAATAAAAAATTAGAAAAATAATATGTTTTTTGATAAAATAAATAATTGATCTAAAAATGAAGGGCAGGACAAGTATTGTGTTCAAAGTAATAGAAGCTTTTAGTGGAATTGGAAGTCAAGCTAAGGCCTTAAAGAATATTGGTGCTGAATACGAAATAATAGCTACTATGGATTGGGATATAAGTGCTATAATAGCTTATGATATGATACACCATGGGGAACCTAACTTAGAAGAGTTAGAAGGAATTAGTATAGATGAAATGAAAAAAGAGTTAAAAAAATATACTTTTAGTTCTGATGGAAAAGTACCACTTACTAAAGAAAAAATAGACAAGCTAAACGTTAATGTAATTAAACATTTATTTTTAGCAATAAAAAGAAGTAAAAACCTTATAAGTATAACAGATGTAAAAGGGAAAGACTTACCAAATGAAATAGATTTGCTCACGTATTCATTTCCTTGTCAAGATTTATCTATAGCTAGATCGTGGCATGGTGAAAATGGAGGTATAGATAGAACAGCAAATAATCGTTCAGGAATGTTATGGGAAGTGGAAAGAATATTAAAAGAAAGAATAGATGAAGGGTTAAAGTTACCTAAATTTTTATTGATGGAGAATGTAACTAACATACTTTCTAATAAGCATGAGGAAAATTTTAAAGATTGGAAAAGTAGCTTGGAAAATATGGGGTATTTAAAAAACTATGTTTATAAATTAAATGCAGCTGACTTTGGAATGCCTCAAAGAAGAGTTAGGGCATATATGATAAGTGTGTTATGTGATGATAAGAATAAAATTGAGCAATTAGAAAAGTATGAGAAAGATCATAATTTAAATGACCCAAGATATGTTAAGAGTATAGTAAAAAATAGAATAAGTTTAGAAGAAGTTTTAAGATTAGATTATAGCAACAGTGTTTATAAATTTGAAGCAGAAGAAAATAATCCTAATAACACACCATCAAGACAAAAGATTTATGAACAAAATCAATTAATATATGATGGAAATAATATAGTTTGTGAATCAATACAAACTATAACAACTAAACAAGATAGGCATCCTAATTCAGGCGTCTTGAACTTTAAAAGTAATATTGAAGGGAAAAGTAATTATAGGAATTTAACACCTAGAGAATGCTTTTTATTAATGGGATTTGATGAAGAAGATTATCAAATTTTAATGGATAATAATTTTGAAGCAAGAGGTAAGCATAAATTTTTTAATAAAAACAATTTACACAAAATGGCTGGTAATAGTATTGTTGTTAATGTTTTAGAGTATATATTTAAACACATACTTTATATAAATGATAATATACTATAATCTAAACAGAGTATTTTAAAATACTCTGTTTTAAATTTTATATGAACTTTAGGAATTAAGTTTAATCAAAACTAAATCCAAAGGTAGATTTAGAGATTTAGCTATATCTTCAGCACTTTTTCCTTCAAATTCTTTTACCATCTCATCTGATATAAGTAAGTGTGTTGCAAAGATTCGGGCATACCTTTCAAAGTCATCCTTTGGTTTTAAGGATTTATCAGTTACAACATGTATTTCTTCTTTTGGGTGAATTAGAAGGTATCCTAATTCATGGGCACATACAAGCCTTTTTGTTTTTAATGAACAATTCTTATTTAAGTGGATGAAGCTTTGTCTTTTATAGGTATGGGAATAGCCATATACTTCTCCTAAGTCTTCTTCTAACAGTATGAATCCTTTTGCTAATGTTATTTCTAATGGATCCCTTAATCCATATTTTTTTACTAATTGGTTTGCTAAATTTTTTATATTCATATATATTTTGGATTGCACCAATGAAACTCCTGATTAAATTTATGAGTTTTGATGCAAGTCCTTCACCTACCTTTCAAATATTTTATAATGAAAGGATATTGGTGTTTTAAGCAGGTTTAATTGATTTTAATTGGCTAATTTGCTTTAGAAGAAAATTTGTTTTTGGCAATTAGTTTTGCCATTTTCATTGAATGTTCTAAGCTTTCCTTAAAAGCTTTTCTTGTTTCACTATCTAAGAGGAACCCCTCAAAGGCTATATTCTTTTCAAAATTATCTAAGTTATTTAGAGTTTTCTCTAAATCTGCTTTAATATTTAAGGTTTCCTTTTTTGAAAGAGAGCTAGTTTTATAAGAAGTATTCAAATCATTGTTAATTATTTGCTTTTCAACAATTTCATTTTCAGAAAGCTCCTCAATTTCTTCAAATCTTTCATCTTCTAGCTCTTCATTTAGAGGTTTTAAATAATAATCTTCTTCTAAGAGAGTATCATCAAAAAATGATTTTAAATCAAGCTTTAGAGCTGTGGCTAATGCCTCAATAGTATCAAAGCTAGGGTTATACCTGTTATGTTCTATATCTGAGAGATAAGAACGAGATATACCTGTCATTTCAGCTAAAGCCTTTTGAGTTAATTTTCTCTTCTTTCGCAATTTTTGTAGCCTATAACCAATAAACATAAGTTAAATTCCCTCTTTTGTTTTAAAGTTTTGATTTTTTAAACTAGTATTGATTTATAAAGATATATTAAGACCTAAAAAGTTTCTATTGTTATTTATTTTTGTAAAATTATCATATATCAACCACTATTTAAAACAGAGTCTAAAATAAAATTTTTAACTGAGAAAAAGATTAAGATAAGATACTTAAATTGTGTTAAGTGTAATATAAGAATAAAGTTTAAAAAGGTATTTTATGCTATAATTATTAAAATATCTTAAATTAAAAAATACAATATATTTGAAAGGAATAGAGAATGAAAAAAAGAAAAAGACTTTTTCTAAGTATCATTTTTTTTGGTACAATTTTAAATTTAATTCTTATATTTTTAGGGCTTAAAGTATTGGTAAAGAGGTTAGAGATAAAAATCAATGAAGAGCCAAAAGTGGTGGAGGCACAATTTCCTTACAATACAGAATTTGATAATTACAATATAGAAATAAAGAAGCCTAAGGTAGTAAATCACTACATTCTCTTTGATTACACTATTTCTACAAAGGATAATTCTCCTATAGAAGAGGATGATTTTCACATTACAGGTAGTCCAAGCTTTCCAGACACAGCATATTTTGTATCAGCCCACGATATTTTAAGAAAAGTAGAGAATAATAAGATGAGAATTGTTAATGTTGGAATAATTGTAGCTAGAAAAGACTATGATAAATATGTTAATAATTTTGATTTTTTAGTAAGTGCTAGAGAAAAGGGAAGTAGTAAAAATCTCTTTGAGGAAAAAAGGGTAGATACAACTATAAAAGTTGATGGAGTAGTTTATCCAGATAAGGAAAATTACAAGGAGATTAAAAAGACTTTTAAACTAGATGATATTGATTTTGAAGTTTTAAGCATAGGAGACTTTGACTTTGGAAGCTGTATACCTATATTTGTAGGAAATATAAGTGAGGAAAAAGGCAAAGAAATAGAAAATAAATATGCCCTTAGAGTTGAAGAGGAAAATATAAATGCAATTTATGACTTAGAAAAATGGGTTGGATTTTATGAACAAGTAATAAAAAGATACAGTAATATCGATCCAAGCTACAATGCAAACTCCCAGTATGACCAGTTCTACATGGGAAAAATCTTCTATAATCCAAAGGAAGTAAATAAGGACAATGTAAAAATATATCTAATAAACAAGGAAACCAATGAAGAAGTAAGAATAAATTAAACTTATATCCATAAAAGAAGTAAAGATAAATTAAGTTAACAAAATAAGTAAAGATAAATTAAATTGACATCCATAAAAGATTTGCAGTAAAAACCTTATTGCAAATCTTTTTAATATAAAGTGAAAAAATATCCACCAAAGAAAAATCTATAAATCAAAAAATATATCTAAGTTAAAAACCTCCCTAAGTAAAAACTTTTATTAAGTTGATAATGCCTTCAAAGGAAAATAACCCTAAGAAAAAATATAAAGTGTAAAAAACTATGAAAACCCTAAAATATCTAAGGCAAAAAAGTATCTTCAAGTAAAAATCTCTTCAAGCAAATATATTTTAAAGTTAAAAAATACATTTAAGTAAAAATACTTTTACAGAAAATTATAGGCTATAAAGGAATAAAATCTATGGGTATTTATATATATTTGAATAAATGAAGTAAATTTTTTTATAAGAAAAATCTTTTTAGGAAAAAAGAGAAAAATAAATTTTTAGGGGTGTAGAGACTATGGCTAGAAAGTGTTTTTTTATTGATTTAGATGATATGCCAAAAACTGATGAGGATATTTGTTTAGAAGTTGAAAGGTATTGTGGGGAGAATAATTTGCCTTTTGATTTTATTAAAAAAACTTCACCTGTAATTGCTAAAATTAAGGATAATAATTATGAAATTACAAAGAAATATGAAAATGGAAGGTTCCTTAATCGTTGGATTTTAAGTTGTAAGGCAGTAAAATAAGGGATGTTTTTTTACTTTTAATTCCCAATATATTGAAAAATAGGAATAAAAATTATATAGTATATATAACAGAATTCATAAATGCTTCATGGGAAAATTTAAAATACTTATAATAATCATACAGTATATATTAGTTAATTTGAAAATAAGTTTATTCAATATAATAAACTTAAAAATTAATTTTATTAAGGGAGATTAGAATTTATGTTTAAAAAAGGCTTTTTAATTGATTTGGATGTGGAACCTAAAACAGATGAAGACATTTGTTTAGAAGTTGCAAAGTACTGTGGTAAAGATGGTTTGTCCTTTGATTTTATTAAAAGAACTTCACCTGTAATTGCCATGATTGATGGAACTAAATATGAAATCCAAAAGAAATATCAGAGAGTTAGATTGATTAATTGTTGGGTTTTAAGCTGTAGGGAAATAGACTAATTTAATATTAAATTTAGTATGTGTTTTTGAATTTATTTTAAAAATAGATATTGAGAATTATATGTGAGGAGAGGAATAAATGGGAAAGAAGTTAAATTTCAAAAATAGCAATTCACTTGATTTAGTAAAAAAATTATTACAAGAAGCAGAGATAACACTTAATGATGAAAATAGAATTACATCAGATGTAGGTGGCGAATTAGGAGAAATAATGGATAAAATTTTAAAATCAGAAGCTTTTGGAATTGGAGCAGCTGGAGCAGGATTAGTAGCAGGTGGTATTGCAGGAGTTGGATTATTAAGTGCTCTGGGAACTGTAACAGGTTTAAGTGCAGCTGGAATAACTTCTGGATTGGCTGCAGCTGGAGCACTAGTTGGTGGAGGAATGGTTGCAGGAATTGGAGTTTTAGCAGCACCAGCAGTAGTATTAGGTGGTGGAGCATATGCAATTGCAAATAAGGTTAAGAGCAAAAAATTAATTCAAGAAAAAGAAATATTAATCCAAAGAATTATTTTAGCTCATGACAGAATTATGATTAATCTAGAGAAGGAAAAAGATGCATCAACTGAAAGAATAAATCATCTTAAACTAGTATTAGATATGTTAATGGGTGTAAAAAAAGACATGGAGTCGGATTTAAATGATTAAAAAAACATTTCAAGATGAGGTGGATGTATTAAAGTTTCAAAGAGAAAAACTTCATAAATTAAATAAAAATTACTCAGATTTAAATGATGAAATAGATAACTTAGAAGAAAAATTACAAGAATTTATGAAGAGTAAAAATATTGAGAACTTAGAAATTAATGAAGAACTTTTAAAAAGTAAAAATAATGAAATAAGCAATGAAAAGAAAAATGAATTACCTAATAAAAGCTTTAATGATTTGGTGCATGAAGCTAATTTAGAGGGATATTCTAATGTGGATATATTAGAAGTAGCAACAAAAAAAGAAATTAATGAAGTGAATAGTATATTAAAATCTTATTATAGTGAGTATACTAATCAATACAAATTAGATAAGTATGATTATGTTATATCTGGAATAATAGGTTCTATGGCAGCTCTTATGGACTATTTCTTAGTTATAAAAGTACAGGGGAATAAGGTAACTACAGGTAAATTGAAGGTAGGGGTTGAAAACTTTTGGAATAATATATTATCACCAGAGAAGATAAAAGAGTTAGAAAACAAATATGCTGTTACTTATGATATTTCAGCTAATACATCTAAGATTTCACAAGAAGTAGAAGGATTATGTCCATTATATCATAGATTTCAATCTTTAGGTCATGATCCAATTATAGGATTTGTATTTGGAGTTGCTGATTTAATGAATGGTCAATTAACAGCAATAGATGGTAATGGAAAAATGATTATTCAATCAGTAAAAGGTTTTGATAGTAAGTCTTTTATAGAGTCTATAATAACAGTATTTGGACATTTTTTATCAGATGTAGGAACAAAAAGTAAAACAGGAAAAATTCTTAGTGTGCCAGCGCCATTAACACCTTTATTACAGTTAATTCAGAAAGGCTCTATTGAATATAATGGACAGAATGTAACAGTAGCTGATTTATCTAAAAGAATGTATTATGATGGGTATAATTTTAATCATTTTGTTGGAATGAGTTTTCCATTAATTTTAATAGAAGTATTAACAAGATTATCTTTTGTCATAAAAGAGATGGTTTTTAATAAAAAGGATTTGTCGTTAAAGAATAATCCAAAATTAACAGTAATGTTATGTATTGCAAATGGTGTATTATTTGCAGAAAATGCAGGAAAGTTAGTAATAACTAAAAATCCACTTTCAATAAATTATATTTCGTGGTTATCAATGGCTAAATATGGGTTTCAAACATTTAAGTGGATGACTTACGATAAAGAAATAGGAAAAGTAGAATATGCACAAGAATACATTGATAGTAATTGGCAATATATTATGTCTTCAGCAATTAATTTAGAGGAAACTACATCAGTGTATTGTGTTAATTAAATAAAATTTATTTTATTATTTTTAAAGAATACTATAGCTTATGAAAAACAATACATTAAATGAAAAAATATAATTTTGTTTTAATCACTAAAAATAGTCCTTGTTTATTAAAAATTAATAAACAAGGATTTTAAATTTTCTATTGTATATTGATTTATTTTGAAAAAATAGTATAGACTATTTTTATAATTAAACATAGGATTAAGAGAAGTACTTAGATTTTTTATAATAAGGGAGAGAGAATTATGGGGAAAGAGTATTTAAAAGCAGATGAAAAGGACTATGAGGAGCTAGTTGACTTTATAAATTATGTATTTAGTCATTCAGGTGGAAAAACGGATTTCCCATCCTTATTGCCTAAGGTATATAAGAATAAGGATAAAATTAAGTATCATCATATAATAAAAGTAGATAACAGGATAAAGGGTGTAGTAGGGGCTTTTCCACTAACCTTAAGCTTATTAGATGAAAAAGTAAATGTTATAGGAATTGGAAGTGTATCGGCTCATCCCTATTCAAAGGGACAAGGCTATATGAAAGAACTTATGAATAAAGCTATTTATGAGATGAAAAATGAGAATGTGGATATGAGTGTTCTTAATGGGTATAGACAGAGGTATGAACACTTTGGATATGAGCCTTGTGGACAACATATAAACTTTAATATTCTACATGTAAATATAAACTATAAGCGTAATGAATTAATTAATAAGGGAATAAGCATTCATTTATTAGATGAAAATGATCCTAATATAGTAGAAAAGGCATACAAACTTCATTGTAAGAAAAATGTAAAAATAGAAAGAAAAAAAGAAGAATTCTTAGATATATTAAAATCATGGAATTGCAGAATTTACTCTGTGTTTAAAAATGGAGAATTTATTGGATATATTTCCTCAAACAATGGGTTTATTGAAGAAATAGTTATAGAGGATAACAATGATTTAAATTTTGTCATAGCTTCATACATAAAAACTTTTAATCATAGGGAAGTAAATGTAAGGGTTCCTATCTATGAAAAGGAGAAAATATCACAGCTTTTAAAGATATGTGAAAACTACTCAATTACTAAAAATAATAATTTTAGAATATTTAACTATGAAAAGATAGTGAGAATAATGCTAAAACTAAAAGCCACTTACTCAAATCTAGAAGATGGGGAGTGTAATATAAAAATAATAAATTATGGAGTTTTAAAGATTAAAGTTCATAAAAACAATTTGGAAGTGAAAAAAGTTGAAGAGAAAACCTATAAAGCTAAAGGAAATTTCAACAATAGTGAAGATGTAATCTATGAAGAAAAGGAATATTTCCATAGTAGTGGAGAAGAAACATATAAATACAAGGAAGCTTTAAATAGCAGTAAAGAGGAATTTAATATTGAACTAAATCAGTTAGAAGCAATGGAATTTTTATTTTCACCAATAAAATCCTACTTTAACTTCAACAAAGATACTCCAAGTTTTTTAAATAGCTGGCTACCACTTCCATTATACATAGACAATTTAGATTGCGTATAATGAATTTAAAAGAGCTTTAGCAGAAAAGAGGACAAGATTATTCTTTATCCACTTTTCTGCTAAAGCTTAATAATTTAAAGTTATTTGTAAAAATCTAATTGTTAAAAAGTAATTTAAGAATTATTTTTTCTTAGGCTTCTTTTCTTACTGCTAAAAAGGGAAAATGCCTCTAATAATAAACCATATCCTACTAAGGCTACTGTTACAAATTTAAAGCCTAAAGTCCACCAAACAATAGCTGCTAAAAGAAAAGCTATTAAAAACAAAAGTAAACTATCTATAATTAATTTTTTCAATTAAATTCCTCCAATTATGAAAAAGTATATTCTCATTATATACAATTTTTAGATTATAATTACAATAATTGCCTAAATAAAATAAAGTAATATTCTTAAAAGATATGCCCTGCAAACTTTTCCTGTATAACTAAAAGTGCCACAACATCTAAAATACAAAGAATAAATATACTAAGTTGCATTTGTGCAAAAGTTAAAATTTCAGTAAATCCTAAAATAGAAAAGCCTATAAATACTACGCCTAAAAGGAATAAACATCCTCCCATAAAGCTACAATAATTTTTAATGTCCTTTACTCCTCTTAGGTGATAATCGTGTATTAAATTTGTCTTTTTCTTAACCATTATTAAATACCCAAAAACAGAGAAAAGTATTCCTACAGCTCCTATAATAATAAACTCAAACATAAAATCACCCTCTTAAAAAATTATACTTATCAAAATGTTCTATATATCTTTATTGTAACTAATTACGGATTATTTTTCAATTATTTCCCAATACTATATAAATTTAGCTTTCTATTTTTATAAATTGATTTACATATAAACTTGGTATTGGTGTTATTAGAAAGACGGTTACCATTTCTATTTTTATAACTTAATTTTCATTTAAACTAAGATTTAGTAATAGAAGATTTACATATTTCATTTACTTTCCATGCTATAATATTAAAAAGTAATTTACTGGTATTTTATTAAGGAGAAGTAAAATGAAATATTATAGATATATTATAACTTCAATTGCAATTTTCGCTGTAGCAATGGGAGTAATGAAAAGTATATCCCAAATAGATGGAGCATTAGGAAATATATTTGTTACAATGCTATTTTCAGGCATAATTATCTTTACCTTTATTATTATATGTATAAATATTTATAAGTTTATTAGGGTGAGAAAGAATCTGCAAAATGAAAAAATAATAAGATGGTCTTTTACTAATGAAGAGTGGAGAAGATATATAAATAATGAAACAAAGGAAAGATTAAGATGCTTAGGTAATGGATTGAAGTATGTTTATATAATGTATATAGTGTACGCTCTAATTATTTTAGAGCCAATAATAATAGATGCTATAGAAGGAAATATATTTATTGACACTGCCAAGCCAGTTATAATTAAGCTTATAGCAGTAGGATTTTTAGTAACTATAGTAATATTAATTTACAACTTTATAAAAACAATGTTTTTCTACTTTACTAATATAAATTCTAATGGTGAGGTTATAATGACAGACAAGGCTATACTAATAAATGGGGAACTTAATGAGCCAGATAATTTTACTAGAATATTTCCTAAATCAACCACAGTAAAAAGACAATATTCTCTTTATTATGATGATTCTACACAGTTTAATATGTTAAAGATAGAGAGTGGAGAAACTGAAAGAACAGATTATAAGGGAGATAATTTAAATATAATTAAGGTTATTAGAATTCCAATAAAAGATATTTTTGCTATGAGTAACATTAAAAAAACTTTTGGTATAAAGTTGAAGAAGAATAATCAAAAATTTATAAAGTATTAAAGTCTTTTTTATAAAAATAGATGGAATTGGCTTAGACCATAGAAAAATAGTGGTTCAGAACTTGTGCTTTAGTTCTGAGCCATTATTAATATGCTGCAGATCTATCTAATACTCTTATACAAAATTGGTATGGCTAATATTATTAGAATAACTCCCATAAAAGCAGGGGAGGAATGACCAAGAGATACATAGGCTTGCCCTCCTAAAATAGGGCCAATTATTCTTGCTAAAGATTGAAGAGCTTGGCTACCTCCTTGAATCCTTCCTTGTTCACTAGAATCAGCAGACTTAGATAGCATTCCATTAAATGAAGGTCCAAAAATTGAATCTCCAAAACCAAATATAAACATTCCAACTATGAAAAAAGGATAGAATGTGAAAATAGCTGATGCTGCAATAAGAGCATATCCTATAATCTCAGAGACCATTCCAAGAATTGCTATCTTTACATCACTAAGTTTTATTAAAAGCTTTGGCATTATTAAGCCCTGTGAAATAATATCTTGAATACCCATAATTGAAAACATAAGTCCAATTAATGTAGGTGTCCAATTGAAAGTGTCCATTGTAAATAGTGAAAAGATTGATTGTAAAGATCCATTAGGTATCCAAATTAAGAAGGCTGAAATAAGTAGTCTTTTTAAGTTTTTCATAGAAAGTACACTCATAAGCTGTGTAAATGGATTAAGTCTTACAAGGGTGATTTTCTTAAGTCTATTATTTTCATGAAGACTTTCAGGCATATATAAGATTCCATAAATAAAGTTTAATAAGGTTATTATTGCTCCAAAATACATTGGCACAGCATAGCCAAATTTGGCAAGGATTCCACCTAGTGTGGGGCCAATGGCAGCACCTATACCTGCAATTGCACTTATCCATCCAAAGTATTTAGTCCTTTCTTCCTTAGGAGTTATATCTGCAAAATATGCAAAAATTGTGCTTATGCTCCCACCTGTTACACCATCTATTATACGTCCAAGAAATAGTACCCATATAGAGCCACCTATACCAAAGATTAAGTATCCAATTGAGGAACCTAAAAGGCATATTAAAAGTATGGGGCGACGTCCATATCTATCACTTAAAGCCCCAAGTCCAGGAGCTACAAAAAATACACAAACTGCATAAACTGAGGTTAGTAGAGTAACGAAGAAAGCTTGTTCACCAGCATTGCTTACATAAGGCTCCACTAAAAATGGAACAACAGGGGATATAATACTAAAGCCCATTCCACAAAGAAATACAGACATAAGACCAAAGAGGAAAGCCTTCTTATCCACTATTTGTCCATTCTTTTCTTTATTATATGATTTAAATTTAGTCATTTAAAATCTCCTTTCAAAAGTTTATATTGTTTCCTTGTCAACAATAATAAATTAATTTTGTTTCTTTGTCAACAAAATTTCAAAAACAAAAAAGCAGTTCCTTCTCCATAGAGTTGGACTGCTTGTATTTTTAGTGTTTAAATTTATTTTAATATTTGTTTTGTTTGCCTTAGGTAAAACTCATTTTAAATTATTCAGACTTAATATTTAACCCAATCTTCTTTATTTCTTCATCTAAATGATCACTATATTTTTTAGCAAAGTTAATCATATAATCAAATTGTTCCTCAGTTATCTTATCAAAGACAGCTTTATCACGTTCTTGAAACTCTTTATGGAGATCATCATGAATCTTATTAATTGCCTCTCCTTTTTCAGTAAGTCTAAAATAGATTTCCTTTTTGTTGTCTTGCTTTTGGTAACTTTCAATAAGGCCCTTTTCCATAAGTTTCTTACTTAACTTACTTATTGCACCCCTAGTCATATAAAAGGACTCTGCAAGTTTTGTTACATTACAATCTACATTCTTAGCAATATATTCAATAAAATGTATTTCAGAAGGCTTATACCCCTTAAGACACTTTTCCATCTTAGACTTATTAAGCCAAGCCAGCTTGTTAAACAAGTCCCTAAAACCACTTATAACCTGTTCCTCTTTGTTCATGGTCTGTCCTCCCATCCCTTGATTCATTAAGAACATTATATTAAACTTTTGTTTCTCTTTCAATAATACTAAAATAGGTTAGCTCAGGAATTTAATGAAACACTTAAGGAATTTCAAAAGAATTTCTTAAATATCCTAATATACATTTAACTTTCCTTTTATTTAAGGATTTTCATAATAAGTTTGCAAAAATAGCAATAGACAGTGAAAAGAAATACATATTAAATGAAGAAAAATGGTACGATTTCAATCATAATGTTTTAAAATATATAAGAATTAATGAAAGACTAAATAGAAACTTAAAATTAGACGAGCAGTTTAGTTATTTTGGAGGAATAATAGATGAGTCCATATTATAGATATAAAAAAACAGGAGATTTCTCCTGTTTTTTTACTTTTCACTTACTAATTGCTTTACGGCTGGAACATCAGCAGGAGCCCATGAAAGAGTTTCAAGGTAATCTACTGGAAGCCATATAAGTTTTGCATGTTCACTAGCCTTTGGAGTCCCATTAACAAGTTTACATCTTAATGTTATTAAGTTAACTATAACTTTCTCATATTCATGAGTATTATCATTAAATGTAGATATGTATTCTATATCACAATCTAATTCCTCTTTAATTTCTCTAACAATTGCTTGTCCTACAGTTTCCCCTTCCTCAATCTTTCCACCTGGGAATTCCCATTGCTTAGGAAGAGTCATATCCTTTGATCTTAAGGCACAAAGAATTTCTTTCTTTTCATTTTCAATTATAGCACCAACTACTTTTACTGTTTTTTTCATAATGTTTTTCTCACCTCGAAGATTATTTTATCATAATTACAATTGAGATCAAACTTTAGATTAACTTATAAATAATTACTGGTTATCTCTAGATAAGAAATGTAATATTAGATTATCTATGACACCATTATCATTTGTAGTAGTAATATGTTTTTTGTAACTGCATTTAAAATTTTAGCAATAGTGATTAGCTTAGAGATTAATATAAATTAAAAAATATAAACCTAGAACTTATTTTCTAGCTAAATATAGCTCCATGGTGTCATATACTTTTAGCAAATTATTATGTTCTAAAATAGCTTCCTTAATTTCTTCTTCAAATCTTGCTTTTATGGCTAAGTTCATGGTTCTATGATCTGAATAGGTATTTAATAGTGATATATAATCACAGGCATTAAAGGCTCTAGTTTTGTGATATAGTTTAAGTTCAACATCTTTAAATCCATACTTCCTTAACTTTTCTAAAAGTTCTTTATAATGCTCTTCATCATTTTCTATAGGTTTAGCCTTTGAGGGCTTATATCTTTCATATATACTTTGAATTTTTTGGTGCAATAAGTCATCCTTACGGCCTATAAAGGGTTTATTCCAAAATAATGCTAAGGTTCCACCAGGTTTTAGGAGTTTCAAGGCCTTTGGGTATCCTATATTTTCATCAATCCAATGAAAGGCAGTTGCAGAATAGATAAGGTCAAAGGTATTTTCATCACCATTAAAATCCTCAAAGGGAATGTTTAATATATTAAAGTTTTTATAGGATTTAAACTTATTTTTAGAAAACTCTGCAAGATTCTCTCCAAGTTCAATAGCTATTAAATCACATCCAGTTTTAAGCAAGGGAAGAGTAGCTTGTCCAGTACCAATTCCAATTTCCAAAGCCTTTTTATGCCTATCTAATTTTGAATATTCCATAATATCATGAAACAATTCCTCACAATAGTTAGGCCTCCATTTCTCATAATTCATAGCATCCTCATTAAAGGTAAAACGCTTGTCCATAATACACCTCTTAAAAATTAAATTTATACCATAATATTTTTTATACAAATCTTATTATATCATTAAACTTAAAGTGTCATATATATTTGACATATAAAATTTTCAATGGTATTATTTTACTAAAGTCATATATATGTGACACAGAATTGAGGTGAAGGGATGAATAAAATAAAGGAATATAGATCTCTAGCTAATATGTCACAGTTAGAGCTTTCAAAAAAGGTTGGAGTTGCAAGACAAACCATAAATTTAATCGAAAATCAAAAATATAATCCATCCCTAGATTTATGTATTAGGATTGCCAAGGCCTTAGGAACTGATTTAAACACATTATTTTGGGTTAATGAGGAGGAACGAGAGGATGAATAAGTTTGAAAAAACACTTCTAAAACACAATATAGGTTACTTAGATGAGAGAGATGAATATCAGCAAGGAGTAATTTATGAAACCCTTGCAACAGCTAATTTATACTTATCATACTTACTTATAATTTGTATGGTAATTAGTCTTATTTTTGATGGAATTAATCATAGTCTAACCTTTGGAACATTTGCCTTAGCTGCCCTTCAATTTGGGAACTCATGTTATATTTTAAATAAGCTAAAAAAAAGTGGAGCTTATGAAACAGAGGTTTATGATGATTATACTTACAATATAGAAATTAAAAAATTAAAAAAACAATGTATAATATCAGCAATACAATGGGGAATATTTATGTTTTTTGTAATGACATATCTTTGGCCATGGATTTTAGGGGATCCAATTAATGTAGGATTAAGACAAGTAATTGCTTGGACAATTGGTGGAACTCTATTTGGACTATTATGTTATGCTATTTCAAAGTCAAAGATAAAGAAAGTAGTGTAAATTTAGAAACTTGCTAACTAAAGTAAGTCTAATAAGATTTATTTAACTTGGTAATTATATTATATAAAGGAATAGGTTTTAAAGAAAGTTACAGGAGTCTAGGTAGAAGAAGTAGAATTATATTATAAGAACTAGAAATATATTATATAGAAGAATAAAGTTAGGATAAATAAACAAGGATTATAATTTTAGATATCAATATTATATTGTAAAATAGCTTTACTTTAAGAAGAAATAGCATTTTAAATTTAGCCTCCTATTTGCTAGGCTGCTTGCAAAAATATAAGAAATAGCAGTTGACTAATACGTAAATTTTAATCTTATATTTACTAAGTTTCTTGAAAAAATATAAGAAATAGTAGATAAGAAAATATTATCTATTATATATTGAAATAAACATAACATTAGGAGTATTATATATTGCAAAGGAGGGGTTTTGTATGAGTGAAGAGAACAAGGAACTAATCATTGAAGAAGTTGAGATAAAGGGTAAAAAGCGTAAAATAAATTTAGAAAAATACGCAAAATTCTTTTCTGATAAGGACTTCTTTGAGAAATTAAGAAAATTTGCTAAAAAGGCTGGTATTAAGGTAGTTTATACATGCCTATTGCTATATTACACTTTAAAAAAGGATACAACCCCTAAGTGGGCTAAAAGCATAATCATAGGTGCCTTAGGATACTTTATCTTTCCTATAGATTTCCTTCCAGATATTGCACCAATTGTGGGATACACAGATGACTTAGGACTTTTAATACCTGCCCTTGGAGCAGTAGCATTTTACATTGATGAAGAAGTAAAAGAACAAGCCAAAAAGAAACTAAAAGATTGGTTTGGAGAATATGAGGAAGATTCCCTAGAAGACATCAATGAAAAAATAAGTAGAGGCTAGAATATCAATTAGATTTATTAAGTAAAAGCAAGAAGAGCTAATTTATTGGTTATTCTTGTTTTTTTATTACAATAATATAAATTCATTAAATATATATTGAGTTTAAAAATTTTTAGGTCATATGAAAGGTTGTATAACTATTTTCATATGACCTTTTTATGCTTTTAAGGAAAGGATTTAAATAAGACATCTAAAAAGACATTTAAAGAGTAAATTTTAATAGCCAAGATCAAAATTCTTAGGATTACTTAACCTTAAGAATAAATTAACAGTATAAGTTTTAATAGATAATGGACTTTATGATTCTCATAATATAATTAAAAAACAATTTAATATTACAAGGTTTAAGAGGATATTTATTTGGTTACAAAGAGTAATAAACTTAACTTATTAACAAAACTGTTATATAATGTTAATAAGTTGTTAAATATAGGAGGATATTATGAGAAAATTAGTAAGTCTATTACTTTCAATAGGAATATTAAGTGGTGCATTTATTGGTTGTGGCACAAACAATCAAAAAGAAGTAAGTGACAATGAAAATAGCTCTAATATTTCTAATGAGGAAAAGAATAATAAAGAAGAAGTTAAAAATGATAATAATGAATCAAAGAATTCAAAAAATGATACTAAAGCAAAAAAAGAAGAAAAATCTTCAGAAAATAAAGAAGTTGTTACTGTAAAGGATGGAATTATAACTATACCAAAGGGGTTTAAGATTGCTGAGATAACACTTAATTACAATAGAAAGAATATATTAGAACTTAATGAAGTTGAAAATTATTCTGATTTAGACAAAGAAAATATTTATGGAGCTATAATAGGTAAAAATCCTTTAGTAGTTGGAAATATTGACGAAGATTGGAGTTACAATACATTTATTATGAAGGGATTTTCAATAAATTATCCTAACTTTTTTGAAATACAAAAAGATGAAGTCCCTAATTTAGAATTTGGAATAACACTTAGATCCAAAGATAAAAAGATGGAGTTTTCAGTAGGTTCATATATGAATAATATGGGGAATGATGCTAAAGAAGAATTTAAAAACTTAATTGAAAATTTTGAGCAAAAAGGTAAAGTTACAAATAAGAATCAAGAAGGAAATACATTTTCATTTATTGTAGAGAAAGATGGTTTTATGGAATATCATTATGGATATATAAAAAATAAAGGTGATGATGTAAGTACCTTTATGTATAAATATCCTGTTAAATATAAGGACTTATTTGAGAAAATAATTGAAGAGTCAAATAAGAGCTTTATTACAAATAAAGAATTTCCAAAAGAAGTTAATACTAATTCTAATAATGGAAATGATAAGAAGTCAAATAATGTTCAGTCAAAGGATAACACTGAAACCATAGATATTAAAAAGTATAGATTAACTCCGGAGGAATCTATAAATTTATTCTATAAAAAGGATGCAGATGGATTAAAAGCAGAAAAAAATGTTTCAGAATATTTAAATAAAAATTATGGAAGTGATACAGTTGGTACATTTATGCAGCATCAACTTGAAGTCTTTGATAATGTAGAGAATTTAGGTTTTTATTTAGGAAAAATGACTACAGACTTAGACCCTTTATTTTTTATAGGTGATAAACCAATATATCAATTTGAAGGATGGTCAAATGAAGGACATGTTTTTTATAGAGATGGAGATGGAAATTTATTTGTTATATATGAGTGTTTAGATGCATTTAATGAAGGTAACTTGTATGTATTAGAGGGTAATAAGAAGATAAAAGTTACAAAAAAGCCTAACATAGTTGCTAATAATCATGTTTATTTTAAGGATTGAAATTTATAACAATAAATATGTATTAGAAAAGAGTTGTTAAGTTTTCTTATGGAGAATAATTTATATAGCTTTATTAATTAGAAAAAGATAAAAGTAGTAAAGAAACCATCTTTTAATAGTAAAGGATGGTTAATTATGTATAATGATGAAGATTAAAGAGGTAAATAGTATGAATAACAATAAAAAATTTAAGTTTATAGTGTATTTAGATAACAAGGAGTTAGTAAAGCAATTTTTTTATACAAACATTGCTCCATTTACATATTACACTTTACCTGTCTGTGGGATACCTGCTGGCAAGGTTATTTTTGAAATAGAAAATAGAAAGATTTACTTAAAAGCAAAGATAAATGATTTTGAAAAGGGTGAACACATTGAAACCTTAAGTGAAATAGGCTTTGAGGATTTAGATGATTTTAGCATTAATAAAACAAAAAATAAGGATGTTTACCACATTACAATGGCCAAGAAAAAACACAAAGTAGGACTAAACTGTAGCAATGGTTTAAATGATGATCTGGCTAAGGAAATAGTTCAGTATGTGAGGGAGAGTGCTTAAATGCATAGTTCAAAGAAGTTAAATTCATATATTGTGGCAAATCTAATAATCACAGGAATTATTTTAGTAATCAGCATCTTAATGCATAGAATTAGTATAATATTTTTCTTGAATTTAATCTTAATAGGAGCTTTAAATATTGCCCTTTTAAATAGAGCAAAATATTCCTTAGACCTTTTAAGAAAACTAAAGAAACTAGAAGATGTGGATTTTCCAAAATTTAAGGATATCTCAATGGTGCTTTTAGGAATTTTATTTTCAATATTTACATATACAAGCCTATTTTTAGATTCCATTGGAATCATAGATATATCTAAAACCATTAGAGAGGGTGGACAAGCTAACAATACACTCATATCTATCATACTTTTAATAATTTGCCTTTGGGCATTTATAACCAATTTATCAGGAGCAATTGTAACAGAAACTACTAGCAAAGGAAGAAAATTCTTTGACCTTAGTGAAAACAATGTAGCCCTTGGAAATGAAGCACTAAATAGAGCAACAGGCTCCTTTAAAGATGGAATTATACTTGGATACTACATTTTCTACTTTAAAAATATACAAGTAGCTTACAGAGATAAATCAGGAAACATCATTGTAGAAGGCTACGATAAAAGCCCCTTCAAAATAACCATTGCAGCAAAGAGAAGTAAGAAGTATTTTTCTAAAATTTTAGATGTGGACTAGAAAATATAAATAAATTTAGGACAAGAGCTATTATATAAGCTTAATTAGTGTTAGAGAAACTAAAGTTTTAATATAGATAGGTAAGTATCATTATATAAGTTTAAAATTAAATAAATTATATTTAGGTTTAAATTATAATTTCAAGTTATTTTATACACTAGATATAAAAGTTCAGTAAAATTAGCCAGTATAAATATGATTATTATGTTTTTTTTAATAAACTATATCTAAAGGGGAGAATAAAAAAAGATGAGTACTTTAGGAAATACTTTAAGAATGCTTATGATGTTAAGGAGTGGCAGAAAATTAAAGGTTAAAGAGATTGCAGAAGAATTAGAAGTAAGTGAAAAACAAGTTAAGAGATATAAAGAAGCATTATCAGAATTTTTTTATATAGAGTCAAAATCAGGAATTGATGGAGGCTATATATTGAGAGATAAATATATTCCCATAAAAGAATTACTTGATGAGCATGAAATAAATTTACTAAAGTATTCTATAGATGCTTTAGAGGATTTCTCTTTAGAAAGCAATAAAGATCTAAAGAGAGCAATAGATAAAATAAATTATTCCATTGAAAAAGGACATAATTCTAATAATGAAAAAACTAATAGCATAATCCCTTACGGAAGAAGTTTACCAATAAATAATAAATTACAAGAAATGATAGATGTAATTTTTGAAGCCATAATTTCTAATAAAGAGGTTTTTATTGAGTATAGTGGGAACAATGGAGAGGTAAGCAAGAGAACCATTCAACCTTATAAAATATTTACTTTTAAAGGTGAACAATATGTAATTGCTAATTGTCTTTCAAAAAATCAAGTAAGATATTTTAAGTTAATAAGAATAAAGGAATATCATATAAGCAATAAAAATTTCAAAAAAACATTAGATGTAGATAAACTAATAGAAAACAATAAGAAAAATAGCATTGGAATATTTGGAGGTAAAAAATATAATTTAATTTTAGAAATAACTCCACCTATGGCTAATACTATAAAAGAGAAGATCTGGGTCGATAATCAAGAAGTTATTGAATTAGAAAATGGGAAAATATTATTTAAGGCCACTATGGAAGGCCTTCCAGAAATTATTTCGTGGATTTTAAGCATGAGAGAGTATGTAAAAATAATAGAGCCTCTTGAAATAAAAGAAGAAGTTAGATTAAGTGTTCAAAAAATTATAAATAATTTATAATGAAAAATTTAATAGGTACAATATATGTCCTCAATTAATGTTAATCTTTAATTGAGGACTTTTTCATGAGTTTATATAGACTTATAAAATTTAGATTAAAAGGTGATTTTATGGAGTTTGATTTTGAGAATTTAAAAGTACAAGGAATAAAGTTTAATTATTATTTTGTCTGTAAAAGAAAATTATGGCTCTTTGATAAGGGAATTTCAATGGAAGATAATAGCGATAGGGTTTTACATGGAAAAGTAGTACATGAAAATTCTTATATAAGGTCAAATAGTCACAAAGAAAAGCTTGTAGATGACATTATAAAATTAGATATTATGGAAAATGAAACTGTAAAAGAAGTAAAGTTATCAAGCAAAATGAAAATTTCAGATAGAATGCAGATTTTATATTATCTTTTTTACTTAAAGCAAATAGGAATAAATAAAAAAGGAGCCATACATTATGTTAAGGAAAAAAGAATTGAAGAAGTTGAATTGACTGAAGATGATGAAAATAGGATAAGAGAAACTTTACTTAAAATAAATGAAATTATAAGGGGAAAAAAGCCTCCAAAGATTGAGAAATTACCTTATTGCAAAAAATGTGCATATTATGAATTTTGTTATGCAGGGGAGAGGGATTAATATGGGAAGAGATTACTATATTTTTTCTAACGGAAGGATTAAAAGAAAGGAAAATACTATTTACTTCGAGGATTTTGAAGGTAATAAAAAAGGTTTACCAATTGAAGATATAGAAAGGCTTCATATATTCGGAGAGGTTGACCTAAATACAAAGTTTTTAAATTATATATCAAGATACAGTGTTCTTATAAGTATATATAACTATTATGGATTTTATAGTGGATCATATTACTCTAAGAAGAAAAATGTTTCTGGAGTATTATTAGTAAATCAAGCTTTAGCGTATGATAACTATGAATTTAGGGTAGCTATAGCAAAGACTCTTATAGATTCTGCTATGCATCATATATTAAGAAATCTTAGAAGATATAAAGAGAAAACATCTGAATTTGTAAAAGTAATAGAAAATGAAAGAAAGATTATGAAGGAAGCAAAAACAATTGAAGATGTTATGGGAGCAGAAGGAAGAGCAAGAAAAAAATATTATGAATCATATAATGCTTTCTTAAAAAATGATTTTCATTTTAATAAAAGAGAGAAAAAACCACCTAACGATCCCATAAATGCATTGATTTCCTTTGGAAATAGTATGATGTATACCACTGTTTTGGGTGAAATTTATAAAACACAATTAGATCCAACAATAAGTTATTTACACGAGCCATCAACAAAGAGATTTTCTTTAAGTTTAGATTTAGCAGAGATATTTAAGCCTTTAATAGTAGATAGTGTCATTTTTAATATGATAAATAAGGGAATGATTAAGAAAAGTGATTTTGATATTGATGGAGGAATTTGCTATTTAAATGAAAATGGAAGAAAGAAATTTATAAAAGAGTATGAAAATAAATTATCAACTACTGTAAGACACAGAACTTTAAATAGAAATGTTTCATATAGAGGATTAATAAGGTTAGAGTGCTATAAGTTAATAAAAATGCTTTTAGGAGATGAGGACTATAAACCTTTAAAAGCTTGGTGGTAAATAATTATAGAGATAGTTAAAGGTTGATATACAGTGAGGTGAATTTATGTTTGTAATATTAACTTATGATGTAGGTGAAAAGAGAGTAAATAGAGTAAGAAAGATTTTGAAAAAATATTTGATTTGGACTCAAAACTCAGTATTTGAAGGGAAAATAACAGAAGCTAAATTACATAAATGCTTATCTGAAATAAATAAAGACTTTATTAAGGATGAGGACTCTTTATATATTTATAGAGTCAAAAATCCTAATAATTTAGAAAAAGATATAATCGGATTTGAAAAAAATTGTGATGATTTGTTTTTATAAGATGATTTAATGATTTGTCTTTTATTATAATATTTCTAGGTTAATTAAAAATATATTATTAATTATAATGTTATATTAAGTTAATATGTGCTATAATTTAAGAATATTAACTATGAGGAATGTAAAACCTATACTTTCCTAAAAATATATTTTTATATTAACTATGAGGAATATTATAATTAATCGCTAATCATTTATGAGATTGGCGATTTTTTATTTTAATATAAAAATTTATTTGCTTAAAGTTATACTTTATCAGTTGATTTTTAAAATGTTTAGAAAATATACTTGGTATATATTTAATTAAAATCCAATAAAAGGGTTGAAATTGGATAAATATAGTATTAAAATAAAGATGTAATAAATTTAAGAAAGTATAGGAGGTGAAAATATGAAAATTTTAGTTGCTGGGAAAATGAAAAATAAAAAAATCTCTTTATCATATAGAATGTTTATTTTAAGTATGATAAAAAAGATAATTTCTGATTTTGATCAAAGTTATTTTGAAGAGATGTTTTTTTATGAGGGTAAGAAAACTAAGAAAACCAAGCCATTTACTTTTAGTGTGTTTTTTAAAGACTATAAAATTAATAGGGATTTTGTAGATGTTGAAGGAGAAGTTAAAATAGTAATTTCTACTCCAGATATTAAACTAAACATGGTTCTTTTTAATGGTTTTATGAAAATGAAGGAATATGGTGACTTTGAAAAAACATCCGTAAGAATAGAAAAAGAAAGAAAAGTAGAAGAAAATGAAGCTATCTTTAAAACTTTATCACCAATATTTATAAAAGATGCTAATAATAAAGCTCTTGAAATTGAAGATGAAAATTATAATAAAGAGCTTAATTACTTTGCAAATATATCCATTAAATCTTTTAGAGGATATGGATTAAAAGAAGAACTTGTATTCACTCCTTTAAAGATGAAAAAGGTAGTTGTAAAAGAAGAAATAAGTGGCTTTAAAGAAAAGACTAATAAGAAATATATATACTTTAATTCTTACTCTGGAGTATTTCACTTAAGAGGAGATAAAGATGATTTAAACTTACTAAAAGAACTAGGTATTGGGGGACGCCGAAATAGTGGTTTTGGAAGCATTGATTTAATTTAAAAACTAGGAGGTGATTTAAGAGTATGGAGGAAAAAGTTTTTGATTGTACTGTAGAAACTGGAGATTGGCGATATAGTGCAGCTATTGTAGGCTTAATTAAATATTTTGACTTTCTCTATCAAAAGGGAGTAGCAGATAAAAGTGAACTATATGAATTTGAAGATGACTACCTTAGATATAACAGCAATTATATAAGTGAAGAAAATTATTTGTTATTTGTAGAAAAATATTTTAAAGATGCCATGCACCATAAGGTTGTAGAAAATATCTTATTAAAGGATGAATTATCAGAGGATGAAATTGTCCTTATAAATGATAAGTTAAAAGCTAATCAAGCTATGAAGAGTATATTTGGAAAAATAAAATATACAGGTGAAAATAAAGAAGAAATCTTAGATTTAATTGAAAAAAATAGACTTAAACTTATAAAAGAAACCTACAGAAGAGGTAAAAGTCTCTATTCTAATTTTGCAAATGAGAATTTATTATTTAGTGATAACAATAAAGTTTGTAGATTAGTAAATTATTGTGCTGATATGGGTAAAAAGGGAAAGAGCTTAGGATATTATTGGGATAATAATACCTTTAAATTTAAAGATGAAAAGATATTTGATTTTATTCCTTTTGCTTTTTCAAAATCTTATGATGCATTTTTCATAAACAATAATGTTTCAATAAAAGAGCTTAAAAAAAGCAATTCATTTATTGAAAATAGTGAAAATACAAGAACAACTTTGTTTGGAAATATGAAAGAGTCAGCTGAGTACATTGGCTTTGATGTTGAGGTCATACTTAAAAGCAGAGATAAAAATTATTATGAAACAGTATATGTAAGAGAAAAAGCTATAAACATCTTTAAACAAAGTGATGACTTTGATTATAAAGGTATAAAGTTTTGGTATAGAGATGATGAAAAAAATCCTAAATATATGGAGCCAGAAATAGTTAATAGAATTTTAAATGGTATTAGAATGGATTCTATTATTGAGCTCTTATTTAAATCTAAAAACAATCATTCTTATAATCTAAAAACCTTAATTGCTATAAATAATTTAATTTATGAGGGAGGTAGTGAAATGACTAAAAAAATGAAAAGTGCCTATGCTTCTGCTAAAAGGGTAAGTGAAAAATTAGAAGAAAATAAGCTAAATAGTTATAAGCAAAAATTAATAAGTGCAGTAACTTTTAAAAATAAGGATAGATTTTGTGAAATACTATTACAATTATCCTCTTTCTCAGGAGTAGTATTTGAATTTGCTTATGATTTATTTGATGATTTTGAAAATAATAAGAATTTAGCATATACATTTATTAATGCACTTAACAAAGAGGGTAATAAAGAAAATGGAGGAGATAAGTAATGAAAGGAAAGTCATTAACTTTAACAGTAATAGCAAACATGACATCAAACTATGGAGAAGGATTAGGTAATATATCTTCAGTACAAAAGGTATTTAAAAATGGAAAGACTTATGCAGCTAGAAGTAAAGAGAGCCTTAAAAATGCAATAATGGTTCAAAGTGGTTTATATGATGATTTAGAGACAAGCCTTGATAAAAAGGTTAATCAAAAGGTTGTATCAAAGGATTTAAATGTAACTAACTGTAGAGCATTAGAAGGTGGATATATGAATACATCAGATAATACTTACGTTAGAAAAAGTTCATTCTACTTAACTGATGCAGTATCATGTGATGAATTCATAAATGAATATAGATTCCATAATAATTTATATCTTGCAACAAATTATGCTAAACATAATAATATAAATCTGCAAGGGAATGCTCAAAAAGCAGGACTTATGCCTTATCAATATGAATTTGATAAATCCCTTAAAATATATAGTTTAACAATAGATCTTGATATGATAGGTAGGGATGAAAACTTTGATTCAGAAGAAGCAAGTGCAGAAGAAAAAGCATATAGGGTAAATGCTATTTTAGATGCTGTTAAAAATCTTTCTTTAATAGTAAAAGGAAACTTAGATAATGCAGAACCTATATTTGTAGTTGGAGGAATTATAAACAGAAAAACTCACTATTTTGAAAACTTAGTTAAGGTTAAAAATGATAAATTAGAAATTACAGAAGAGCTTAAAGATAGAATAAATAATGGATGCTATGTTGGATTTTTAGAAGGTGGAAATTTTGAAAACGAAGTTCAAATTAAGGAAGAACTTAAACCTCTAACAGTAAGCAAATTCTTTAGAAATTTAGAGGAAGAAGTAAGAAAATACTACGGTGTTTAAGATATGAAAGCTTTAAGAATCATATTAACACAAAATAGTGCAAATTATAGAAGAGAGGAAACTACTGTCAATAAAATGACATATCCTCTCCCACCTTTTTCAACAGTTATAGGAGCTATCCATAATGCTTGTAATTATAAGGAATACAAGCCTATGGATATAAGCATACAGGGAACTTATGAATCAATGGGATTAGAACCATATACTGATTACTGTTTCTTAAATACTGTCATGGATGACAGAGGAATATTAGTTAAACTAAGAAATGGAAAATATTTATCTAATTCCTTTGATAAAGTTGCAAAGGCTTTAAAATCTCAAGGCAATAGTTTTAGAGAGGGCAAAACTATTCAAGTTTATAATGAGAAGTTATTGGAAGAATATAGAAACTTAAAGGATTTAAAAGATAAAATAGACGAGTTTAGCAGAGGTAAGCTTAAAGAAGTTTTAAACTTAATAAAGCTTAGAAAAAAGACATTATCATCTAAAAAGAAAGAACTAAAGGACAATAAAGAAAAACTTGAATTAATTAAAAAGAGAGAAATTCAAATAAAGGACCTAGAAAAAAGATTAAAAAGTGAGTTTGATGATTATAAAGAGAAAAATTATAATGAACCTTACTCAAAATTTGCTAGTTTAACAACTTCACTAAAATATTATGAAACTTTATATAATGTAAAGTTAATTATCCATATAAGATGTGAGGATGAAAATACTTTATTAGATATAAAAGAAAATATATATAACCTAAAATCAATAGGTAGAAGTGAAGACTTTGTTGATATAAAGGAAGTTAAAATAGTAGATTTAGTTGAAGATCCAGATGAATTAGAAGATGAAATAGTAAATAGTAATTATGCATACGTAAATTATGATTTAGTAAAAAATGATATTATTATGCCAATAAATTTAAGCGATAATAGAGTATGTAATGGAACTAAGTATTTATTAAATAAGAATTATAAAATAGAAGATAAAAAAAGAAAATTTGAAAAGAAAAAGGTTCTATATATTTCAAAATATGTCGTTGATGAAGCTTATGAAAACTTATATTTTGATGTAGAGGATAAAGAAAAATATATTGTTAACTTTATTTAGTGGGTGATTAAAATGGATTTAAGTGAATTTAGTGCAAAACCAGATAAAACTATTAGGGAGCATACAGATGACTTATTAAATAACTTAGAGTTTTTAAGTGATTTAGGTTATATAAATAAGGAATCTATATATAATTTAACTAAAATTGCATGTGAATATCATGATTATGGAAAAGCTAATAGAGAGTTTCAATATAGGATAAAAAATCAAACAAAATTTAATGAGGAAAAAGAGATAGCACACAATGTGCTTTCTCTTTACTTTATAAATCCAAATAAATTTCATAGTAAAGAAGACTACTATAAGGTATGTTTCGCCGTATTATATCACCATTATTATTGTAATGGACTTGGAGTATTGAGCAACAAAACTTCCTTAATAAATGATTTGTTAAAAGAGTTTGATGTTTGCAAAATAAAAAAAAGCTTACCTAAAAAGATAAGAGATATTATGAATGATGATGAAGCTATTTTAATAAAAGGCTTCTTAAATAAATGTGATTTTAGCGCAAGTGGAAATACTGAAATAGAGTATAAAAATGATTTTTTAGAAGAAAGTTTAGAGGGACTATTAAATTCTTGGAAGATAGATAATAAAGAGGCTAAATGGAATGAACTTCAACAGTTTGCTAAGGATAATAGAGATAATAATATAATGGTTGTTGCCCAAACTGGAATGGGTAAAACTGAAGCAGGGCTGCATTGGATTGGAAATAATAAAGGTTTTTTTATTCTTCCATTAAAGACAGCCATAAATGCTATATATGATAGAGTATCTAATGGTATAGTAAAAGAAAATAACAATGAAGAAAAGCATAAAGTTGCATTAATTCATTCAGATTCTTTATCATATTACATTTCTCAAAATGAAGATACAAACATAGTATTAGATCATCATAGAGAAGGAAAACAACTATCTATTCCTATTAGCATAGCAACCTTAGATCAAATATTTGATTTTGTATTTAAGTACAAGGGCTATGAAGTGAAATTAGCTACTTTATCATATTCAAAAGTGGTAATAGATGAAATACAGATGTATAGCGCTGATTTATTAGCCTACTTAATATTAGGAATAAAAACCATAATAAGGCTAGGAGGAAAAGTTGCAATTTTAACAGCTACCTTAGCTCCCTTTGTTAAAGATTTATTATTAGAAGATAATAATAAATTAGGCTTTGTAGAAGGTACATTTGTAAATGAATTAAAAAGGCATAATTTAAAAATATATGATGACAAGATAAATGCAGATGTAATTTATAATAAGTACATTGATAATAAAGAGAAGAAAATAAGCAACAAAATATTAGTTGTATGCAATACAATAAAAAAGGCTCAAGAAATTTACAATGAACTAAAAGATAAAAATATAGATAATTTAAATATTTTACATAGTAAATTTATAAAAAGAGACAGAGCTTATAAAGAAGAGCAAATATTAGAATTTGGGAAAACTAATAATATTGGAGATGGCATATGGATATCAACTCAGATTGTAGAAGCTAGTTTAGATATAGATTTTGACTATTTATTTACAGAACTATCAGATATAAATGCTTTATTCCAAAGACTTGGTAGATGTAATAGAAAAGGGGTTAAGCCTGCTTATGACTATAACTGTTATGTTTTCTTAGAAATAGAGAGAAATTTATTAACTAATGGAGATAAGGGGTTTATAGATAAAAAAATATATGAATTATCAAAAGAAGCATTAAGAAACGTAGATGGTCTTTTATCAGAAGAGGAAAAAGTAAATATTATAAATAGAACATTAACCACTGAGAATATAAAGGGAAGTGATTATTGGTCAAAATACACAGAATTTTTTGATTATGTTAGTGGACTTAATCCATATGAAGTAGATAAGAAAGATGTTAAACTTAGAAATATAATATCTTTTGATATAATACCTCAATGTATTTATGAACAAAATGAATCAGAAATTGAAGGCTTACTTGAAATTATAAATGATGAAAAAACAGATAAAATAAATAGAATAAAATCCATAGATAAAATAAAAAGTTTTACAGTATCAGTTGGGCAATATGATATTGAACTTTTAAAAAATAAACTTATTATGGAGTTAGAAGTAGGAAAGTATGAAAGAATTCCAGTATATAAATGCAATTATTCAGAGTTAGGATTTACTAGAAACACAAAAGAAGATGTATATGATAATTTCATATAAAACTAATTTTGCAGTAGATCTATTTTCTTATAATACTAGCTGTAACCAAGTAATATCAATGGTTAGAAGAAGATTTTTATTGATACACTAAAACATTACTGATGGTCTACTGCAAAATTTTAATATTTATGATAAAATTAACAAGAGAGAATGAGGCTATTACTAGCTTTTAGCACTTTAAAATTTGGGGTTTTATATTAACTATGAGGAATGTAAATTAACAACCTAAAGGAATAGTAACATTAACATTTTTTGTTTTATATTAACTATGAGGAATGTAAATTAACCAATTGTAAGAACACCACCACTATCTCGATATGTTTTATATTAACTATGAGGAATGTAAATCCATATAGGTTATTCCAACTTGTTCTAAGTCTATCTAGTTTTATATTAACTATGAGGAATGTAAATTAATAGAAAGGTGAGTTTATATGAATATAGATATAAGTTTTATATTAACTATGAGGAATGTAAATCAATAACTTTAACACTAATATCAAATACAATAAAAGGTTTTATATTAACTATGAGGAATGTAAATTTGGTTAGAATTTAAAAATTTATATTTTAACAGAAAGTTTTATATTAACTATGAGGAATGTAAATGTATAGCATTAGTCTTGTATTGCTCTCCGCTTATTAGTTTTATATTAACTATGAGGAATGTAAATCGGAATGGATTTATTAATTCTAGGCACACAATAGAAAGTTTTATATTAACTATGAGGAATGTAAATACAGTTATTTACTATGAATTAGCAGAACCAGTTGAAGTTTTATATTAACTATGAGGAATGTAAATACAAGAATTTTTAGATATTAGGAGGTAATTGTTTTAGTTTTATATTAACTATGAGGAATGTAAATCAGCTTGAAGAAGAAGTTAAGAAGAAATTGGATAGAGTTTTATATTAACTATGAGGAATGTAAATGCAGCTAGAGCATCATTAGCTGGTAAAAAGGCAGAAGGTTTTATATTAACTATGAGGAATGTAAATGTTCCAGATTACTTAACACTTCTAAAATATGTAGACCGTTTTATATTAACTATGAGGAATGTAAATGAGGAATATATACAGTTTGCAGTTGATAATGGAATGGTTTTATATTAACTATGAGGAATGTAAATATTTCTGTTCCAGTGAATTTTTTTAAAGTTAATATTGTTTTATATTAACTATGAGGAATGTAAATATTAGTATAACAAGTCAAGAAAAATTTACATAAAAAGTTTTATATTAACTATGAGGAATGTAAATTAGAATTTTCAAGATTTAGTATCTCGCTCATAGTTTGGTTTTATATTAACTATGAGGAATGTAAATGTTAAAGATAAAGACGGAATAATAGCTGACGGTTCTGTTTTATATTAACTATGAGGAATGTAAATGGCTTAAAATTAAAGTCTAAATCATAAAGACCAACTGTTTTATATTAACTATGAGGAATGTAAATCTCTTATTTTTATATTTTCTATTAATCCAGCTTTCAGTTTTATATTAACTATGAGGAATGTAAATATATTTAAAGATGCTAAAATACAGATTAATGGCAAGGTTTTATATTAACTATGAGGAATGTAAATGAATTAAAAAACGTTAAGCTTACACAATTTAAATTCGTTTTATATTAACTATGAGGAATGTAAATACAGACAAGTAAAGGGGGTTCGTGGCAAGCCACTCACGTTTTATATTAACTATGAGGAATGTAAATGTTGATAAACCTATAAGTGGAATTGGTGAAAATATAGTTTTATATTAACTATGAGGAATGTAAATTTTGCTAGTGAGTTTTATGATGATTTGAAAGAAAATGTTTTATATTAACTATGAGGAATGTAAATTTACGATTCTGAGTCAAAAGAGTAAGCAACTCAACAGGTTTTATATTAACTATGAGGAATGTAAATAAATAAAATTACGAGTTTAAAAATTGTAAGTGCTTAGTTTTATATTAACTATGAGGAATGTAAATTCAAGTAAATTTATAGAAGTAGTTTATCCTAGTGGAAGTTTTATATTAACTATGAGGAATGTAAATTACTCATTAGATGGGATTATAGGGAATACACTAGGTGGTTTTATATTAACTATGAGGAATGTAAATCCAAAAATTTAATCATATTTATATATAATTATTATAGTTTTATATTAACTATGAGGAATGTAAATCATACAGAATGGTTTGAAGAAGAACTTAAAATTAAAGTTTTATATTAACTATGAGGAATGTAAATCTTTATAAAGGTGATGAAAACAAAGTTTTTGATGTTGGTTTTATATTAACTATGAGGAATGTAAATCAATATCTATAGGTAATAAGATGATGCCAGTTATTGGTTTTATATTAACTATGAGGAATGTAAATATAGCAGTAGTTGGAGCTAAATCATTAAAAATCAAAGTTTTATATTAACTATGAGGAATGTAAATACATAAGAATAGATGCTTCTATCGAAAGAGCTTTTAGTTTTATATTAACTATGAGGAATGTAAATCTCATTATTAAATGATGATGTATTCTAACAGCTTTAGTTTTATATTAACTATGAGGAATGTAAATTGGTAAAGTTAACGTTAGGCTTCCGGACGAGTTCGAGTTTTATATTAACTATGAGGAATGTAAATTCATATGTCGAATTTGATAAATATAATATCTTAGAAATTTTATATTAACTATGAGGAATGTAAATTCATCTGATAAAACTCTTAAAATAATATATTGATTACGTTTTATATTAATTATGATGGGTGTAAAAAAATAAAAAAAGCATCTTAAAAAGATACCTTTAAACTTAGAATTTTTTGTTTCAATAGCAAGTGAACCTAATGCAGATATATTTCCAACAATGTTTTGGCTTGCTTTATATACAACATTGCCATTTCAAAGTGTAATAAATCTTTTAGTAGGCTATAACATAGAGAGTTTGTCATATTTAATACTTCCAATATATATGGTAACATTAAGCTTATTAAGTTATAAGGTACTTAAATTTAAACCTCAAAAAAATAAACAAGATGAGTAATTTAAGTTTTATAATAAGAATTAAAAAGTAAAATGGACATGCTATCTGTCCATTTTTACTTAATTATTAATATATACTTATTAAATTAAATTTAGAACTTTGAATCTAATAATCTATGCATTTAGCAGTTTACATCTAATAGCTCCCTTGAAATTTCCTCAAATCTTTCATCAGATATACCAAGTTTTTTCTTAAATATATCATCATCAATTCTAGCAACAATAACCTCATTAGGGGAGATTGTTTTTATAACTTCCTTTAGTTTATTAACTGATTTAGGATCATCATTATATCCCTTAACTATGGTTATTTCAAATATGAATTTACCATTATATTGTTTATTAAAGGAAGTCATATTTGATATGTATTCATGAAGGGTATAGCCTTCAATTGGTCTTTGAACCTTCTTAAAATCTTCCTCTGTTATTACCTTTATTTCTCCAATAACTTCATCACATTTATTAGCAATCTTTATATATTCATCCTTTCCTAGGATATACCCATTAGAAAGTAGTCTTACAGGAACTCCCTTTGATTTTATAAAACCTATAATATCCTCAATTTTATCATTTATTAAGGCTTCTCCTTTTGAATTAATAAAGATTAGATCAGGTTTTGTATCATTAATCATATTTTCTAGTTCAATTAATGCCTCATCCACATTATGAAAGGATTTTTGAGTATCTATTTTATTCTTTGATCTTCCTATAGGACAAAATATACAATCAAAATTACAGTACTTTTCTGGAAGCACATTAATCTCTAAAACTCTTTTTCCATCCTCAATATAAACCTCTTTATAGGTAAAATTATTCATAAACTTATCCTCCGTAAATACTTAAATTATAGCTTCCTTATTATTAATATGAAGTATTGAAATCTCAGATTTTCCACCTAAGTTTTCCTCTACTAATTGAGATAACTCTTTTAAGGCATTTTCAAAATCTTTTTCTCTTTTTTCATCAACTAACTCAATGCATAAGAAAGCATTTTTTGTATCTTCTGTTAACATAGTTCTTACTGACTCACGCCAATTCCAACATCTGCAAATAGCTCCTTCATCATCTTTATAAACTATTTCTCCCTCATAGGGTGGCTCACTTTTATCTGATCCTAAGGTAATAAAACTTTCATCTCCTGTTGCCTTAGTTAATCTTATATCTCCAATAAACTTATCCATATCCTCTCCACCACAAGGCATGGCATACTTTAATGATATAGAGTTATAAATATCAACTAGTGGGTTAATTGTTCCTAATCCTTTACCAGTAGAAACCCTCTTTAACAAAGCTTCAATTGATGATCTAGCTCCTTTTTTAGTCTTAAACTTTTTAAATGCATCTCTCCATACCTTAATAACTTCATTGCTGCTAAATTCTTCGTTAGGTAAGTGATTTAAAGCTTCCTTTTCTCCTTGAGAAATCATGTCCTTATATTGGTTCTCATCTTTTATAGTATTATCTATGCCATTGCAAGTGATAATACCTATCTTTGCATTAGGGAATAGCTCCCAAAAATCATCCTCAATAATAAACTTTTTCATAACAATATACCTCCTTTAAAATAAAAAAGCCAGAGAAATATTATAAAAATATCTCCCAGGCTTTTATCCTTCCGTGTTCACAGTTTTTCTGTGCGTTTTCTCTTGGACCAGACTAACTAAAAAGCTACGGAACCCTAGAAAACCATATATTATTAAACTTTAATTAACAAATTCAAAATTATAAGTTAATTTTAGCATAGTATAAGGGCTAAATCAAATTAACTGAATTATTATACATATTTCAATTACAATTAAAAACCCTATATGAAAAATTTCAAATATAAAAGGTTATATTAATTTTTACAAGAATAAAATATTAAGAATTACTAAGAATAGATATAGTGTTAAAAGTTATTATAGAGGAGTTGGAATAATGAAAAAGAGAATAGAACGCTTAATAATTTTTTGTATGCTTATAACTATAACTATTCCCAATATAGCATATGCAAAAACTAATATGAGATATGAACAAGAAAAAACAAATATTGTAGAACCTTATGGCCCTAAAATAGAAGATTTAAAAAGTAAGGATGTTATTATAAATAACTTACAGGAAATAAAGAGAATAAGAGGAAATTTAACTGCTATTAATATAAGTGAAAGTTCTACACCTAATGAGTTAAAAGATGTATATAATCGTTTAGACTTTTATATTCAAGAGTTCATTGAGATTAAAAAAAATTTAGATAATAATATAAAGACATATACAAATTCATTTTCAGATAAATTTTTTTCTGAGCAAGTTTTATTTATAGCTGAAAGTTATATTGTTAGTTTAAGACAACAACAAAACTTAATAATTGCATTACAAGAAAAAAAAGTAGATGCAAAAAAACTGGTTTATTCAAGTTATTTAATACCTATATATCATTATATTACTTTAGGAGACCAAATGACGGCATATGTTGATACTTATTTTGTAGTAATATAAGTGCATTAAAGAATTTATTTATAGCTAATAATAAATATTTAAAACTAGATAACTTTTAACATAAACTTAATTTTATTATTCATTTTTAGAAGCAATATATTACTAAAATAGTATTAACTAATATATATAATTAAATAAAAAATAATATATAAAATTAAAAATTTCTCAATTACATTAAGCTGATAATTGAGAATTTTTTTTATATACTATTTATATAGTATATAATTCAACTAATAGTTAATTTATTTAATTTTAAATTAACTATTATTCAAGGGAATTTAAAAAATTTCCATATATTAATCCAAAATAATTAATAACAGATGAAATTAATAAAAAAGGTTAAATTTAAATCTTTTTTATATTTTAGATTAATTTTCATTAATTATGAAGAAATAGTTATTTTACAAGCATTAAAACTTAACATGATATGTATTTAAATATTAATACTGAATTCACTAAAAATTAAGTATCTAATTTATATTATTTTTCAGTATAATATAATTACTTAATGTCTTTCTATATAAAGTTTTATAATTAAGTAGGGGTATAATATGAAAAAACTAGCTTTTATTATAAAAAATATTTTGAAATTCTGGTATTGGCAAGATATAGAAAAGTCTAATATTTTTATAAGGCTTATGAATCTTGGAATGGCTTTATTTTTAAGTTTTTGTCTTTTAGTATGGATGTATGGAGAAAGCTTTAATATTATATTAAGATCATTTATAAGTATTTATGGAGTTCTATGCTTCATGTCTTTTTGGCCAGTTTCATATTTATTTGATGAAGAGGATAAAGTAAAAGGAAGTACATTTTACATATTTCAAAATATTTCAGTATTTTTCTCTATTATTATATTAGTTGTTTATATACTGAAGAATTAAAAGCTAGTAATATAATCAAAAGTAAACCAATATAATTTAAAAAATATAATCTTAAAATCAAAAGTTTATAATATAAAAATAAACTGATAAAATATGAAAATAGTATTTTATCAGTTTATTTTTTATCTTAATATTCATAAGTTACTATGTGTTCAATTTCATTCTTAAGATTAGTTAACTTTTCTCTAAAGAATGTAGGATAAGCTCGATAATTACTTAGTTCTTCTATTGGAATCCAATACATTATTTCCTTAACTCCACCAGTATAGCTATTACTATTTAAATTACGTGTTCCTCTAGGTTTCATTAAAAAATAAAAACATATTTCATGACAGTTTTTACCTTCCAAACTTCCATCACCTTTAAAGAAGTTTTCATGTATAAATACCAATCTATCAACTTCATATTCAACTCCTGTTTCTTCAAAGACTTCACGCTTTACAGCTTCTTCAGCTGATTCTCCAATATGTACTCCACCACCAATAGAATAGTAGTAATTTTCTCTTTCATTACTAGCAAAAAGAACAGCCCCATCTTCAATAATAATTGCACCAGCACGATAACGAAACCAGTTACTTTCCTTTACAAAACCACAATCATATTCCATAATATTAAACCTCTCAAAATTATATTTCAAGATTAATTTTATTCCTTATAAAAAAATATTTCTAGTATTTTTTACATTTTATTCAATTTATAATCCATGAAGGATATATAATAAAAATATAAATACTTGTACCAAAGTTTATAAGATAACTGTGAAGTTACAAGAGTAATTAATTTAATAGATATTATTTTCATAGTATTGTAACTATGATTGCTATAAAAACTGTAGAAAAAGATTAAGCAGAAGTTAATTAAATGTTTGAAGCAGTTTATTTAGGTGTTATAGGAGGAATAGAAAATGAGATTATTACTAAGTGATAAAGAGTTAAATATTAATTTTTCAGAGAGTGATGAAAATAAATATATTGATTTATCTAAGCTTAGAATTTCAAATTGTATAGGATGTTTTGGTTGTTGGACTAAAACCCCTGGGAAGTGTGTTATCCGTGATGATGCAGTAAAGGTTTATCCTATTATTGCAAAGAGTGATAAGGTGATTTATGTAAGCAAAGTTAAATATGGTTCTTATGATACAGTGATGAAAACTATGCTTGAACGTGCTATTCCAATTCAACAAGCCTTTATTCGTCTTTTAAATGGGGAAGCCCATCATGTTCAGCGTGATGTTGCTATGAAGGATGCTATTATTATTGCATATGGAAATATAGAATATGAGGAAAAAGAAATATTTAAAAGGTTAGTAGATCGTAACTCTCACAATATGAATTTCAAAAGTTTTAATGTTATTTTTGTAGATGAAGAGAATTTAGAAGAGGTAGTAGCTAAGGAGGTTAGAAAATGGGAAAAGTAATTATTATAAATGGGAGTCCAAGAGCACCAAGATCTAACTCTAAAGAGTATGGAGAAATCTTTAGCAGTTATTACAAAGGACAAGCTGATACTTTTAATATTACAAAGAATAATCATAAAGAAATTTGTAGTAAGATAGGAGAGTATACAGATATACTACTTGTTTTTCCACTTTATGCAGATGCACTTCCTGTTACAGTGCTTAACTTTTTAAAGGTTCTTGAAGAAAATCCACCAAAAAATAAACCTAAAGTAAGTGTAATAATAAATTGTGGATTCATAGAGCCAGAGCAAAACAATGTTTGTATTGATATGGTTAAATTATTTTGCAAACAAAATACATATGAGTTTAATTCAGTACTATCAATTGGTGGTGGTGAAGCTATTTTAGGAACACCTTTTAAAATCTTTGTAAAATGGAAAATAAAAAAATTAGGAAAGTCTATTTATAATAACACTCCTGAAAACTTAAGGGTTACCATGCCTATATCAAAAAAGATGTATCTTAAGGCCTCTACAAATTATTGGATTAACTATGGAAAAAGAAATGGTATTACAAAATCACAGATGGAAACAATGAAGATTGAATAGTTAATTATTTTATTTGTGTGATATTAAAAACATTTATTAAATACAATCCTTATAAATGTGAATATTATTATATTTTAAGACATTATATTTATAGAATAGTATGTTTTATAAACTTAAAATAAATATATAGATAAATATATTTATTAATAAAAGGGGGAGTACAAGCATGGTCAATAGGATTGTATTAAATGAAACTTCTTATCATGGAGCAGGCGCTATTAAAGAAATTGTTATAGAAGTAAAAGGAAGAGGTTTTAAGAAAGCCTTCTTATGTTCTGATCCAGATTTAGTTAAGTTTGGAGTTACAGGAAAGGTTACTTCTATATTAGATGAGGCTAATCTTAGTTATGAATTATATACAAATATTAAAGCAAATCCAACTATAGAGAATGTAAAAAGTGGTGTAGAGGCTTATAAAAAATCAGGTGCAGATTATATCATTGCAGTTGGTGGTGGATCATCAATGGATACTGCAAAAGCCATAGGAATTATAATAAATAATAAAGAATTTGAAGATGTAGTAAGCTTAGAAGGGGTTTCACCAACTAAGAACAAATCTGTTCCTATTATTGCTGTTCCAACAACAGCTGGTACGGCAGCAGAGGTAACTATAAATTATGTTATCACTGATGTTGAAAAGAATAGAAAATTTGTATGTGTAGATACTCATGATATTCCAGTAGTAGCAATTATAGATCCTGAAATGATGCAAAGTATGCCAAAGGGACTTACTGCCGCAACTGGTATGGATGCATTAACTCATGCCATAGAAGGTTATATAACAGGGGCTGCATGGGAAATGACAGATATGTTCCACTTAAAAGCTATTGAATTAATTTCAAAACATTTAAGAGGTGCGGTAGAAAATACACCAGAAGGAAGAGAAGGAATGGCATTAGGACAATACATTGCAGGAATGGGATTCTCCAATGTAGGACTTGGTATAGTTCACTCTATGGCGCATTCTTTAGGGGCTGTTTATGACACACCTCATGGGGTTGCAAATGCAATTATTCTTCCAACTGTTATGGAATATAATGCAGAGGAAACTGGAGATAAATATAAATATATTGCAGCTGCCATGGGCGTTGAAAACACAGAAAATATGACAGTTGAAGAATATAGAAAAGCAGCAGTAGATGCAGTTAAAAAGCTTTCAGAAGATGTGGGAATACCAGCTAATCTTAAAGACATAGTTAAAAAAGAAGATATAAGATTTCTAGCTGAGTCTGCTTATAATGATGCTTGTAGACCAGGTAATCCAAAGGAAACATCTGTTGAAGATATAATAGCTTTATATGAATCTTTAATGTAAAAATAAAAATACCCTCTTAGTGAATCAATTTCACTTAAGAGGGTATTTTTTATTTACTAAGCTTTTAAGGATTTTAAATATTGTTTTGGTGTTACTCCTTTATGCTTTTTAAAGGTTTTAATAAAGTAACTTACATCGTTAAATCCACAATTTAAAGCAATCTCAGTAATGGAAAGCTCTGTTGCAAGAAGTTTTTCACAAGAAATTTCAATACGGTAGTAATTTAAATATTCTATGGGAGTTTTATTAATCATTTCATGAAAAAATCTACAAAAATATTTTGGAGACATACCAGAAGCTTTGGATAAATCCTCAAGAGTTAAAGGGTTTTGATATTCATTTTCTATTAAGGTTATAACATTTTTTAATTGAAGAAACCTTTCTTTAGTCTTTTTAGTATATTTATTATTTTTTACATATAATTGATTCTCTAATATAGTTCCTATTAAATAATATAAAGCCCCTTGAGCTATAAACTCATAGCCTGTACTTTTAACTCTCATTGCTTCGAACAATGATGTACAACAATTATTTAAAGCTTGTACATTAGAAGGAAGTTTATGGGCTATAACTTTATTATGATTTACAATATCATATATTTGCTTTGTACAAGCATTATTGTCCTTTAAAAGTAATTTCATATCAAAAACTATACATTCATAAATACAATCATTAGGTAACCCACCATGAAATATTCCACTATGAACAAAAATAATATCATTCTTTTTGGCTAGTATCTTTTCTTTATCTATAAATAGTATAAATTCTCCTTCTAAAATTCTAATTATTTCACATTCAGTATGCCAATGATAAGGCATGTTGTATCTAGAATGATTAGGAGTAACGTGATAAAACTCTATTGGAAAATCGAAAGTTCCATGTTGTTTATTCTCTTTATAATCAAAATATTTCATAAACTCCCTCCTATATAAAAAAGTGAATATTATTATATTTTTTGACTATTATAACACAAGAAAACGTTTATATAAATATATATAATCAAAATATAGTAACAATCAAACAAAAAAGTTATAAATTTGAATTTGGTTTGGGAGGTAATCATTATGGCAAAAAGTAGATTAGTAGGAAAGTATCCTGTAATAGGAATAAGACCAACTATTGATGGAAGAAGAGGAATAATAGATGTAAGAGGTTCTCTTGAAGAACAAACAATGAATATGGCAAAGTCAGCAGCAAAGCTTTTAGAGGAAAATTTAAAATATTCAAATGGAGAAAAAGTAAAGGTTATAATAGCTGACACTACAATTGGAAGAGTTCCAGAAGCTGCAGCTTGTGCAGATAAATTTAGAAGAGAAGGTGTAGATATAACACTTACAGTTACTCCATGTTGGTGCTATGGTGCAGAAACAATGGATATGGATCCAATGACTATAAAAGGGGTATGGGGATTTAATGGAACTGAAAGACCAGGAGCTGTTTATTTAGCATCAGTTTTAGCAACTCATGCTCAAAAGGGACTTCCTGCCTTTGGAATATATGGACATGATGTTCAAAATGCAGATGATACTGAAATACCAGAAGACGTAAAAGAAAAGATATTAAGATTTGGAAGAAGTGCAATTGCAGCAGCATCTATGAGGGGAAAATCTTATCTTCAAATTGGTTCAATATGTATGGGAATAGGTGGATCTATTATAGATCCAAACTTTATAGAAGAATATTTAGGTATGAGAGTAGAATCTGTTGATGAAGTAGAAATTATAAGAAGAATGACAGAAGAAATATATGATAAAGATGAATTTGAAAGAGCTTTAAAATGGACTAAGGAAAAATGTAAGGAAGGTTTTGATAAAAATCCTGAGAAGGTTCAAAAAACAAGAGAAGAAAAGGATAAGGATTGGGAATTTGTAGTTAAAATGATGTGCATTATAAAGGATTTAATGAATGGAAATGAAAATTTACCAGATGGATTTGAAGAAGAAAAATTAGGACATAATGCAATAGCGGCAGGTTTCCAAGGACAAAGACAATGGACTGATTTTTATCCAAATTGTGATTTCCCAGAAGCACTACTTAATACTTCATTTGACTGGAATGGAGCTAGAGAGCCTTATATATTAGCTACTGAAAATGATGTTTTAAATGGATTAGGTATGCTTTTTGGAAAGCTACTTACAAATAAAGCACAAATATTTGCAGATGTTAGAACTTATTGGAGTCCTGATGCCGTTAAGAAAGCTACAGGATATGAATTAGAAGGGGTAGCAAAGGAATCAGATGGATTTATACATTTAATAAATTCAGGCGCAGCTTGTCTTGATGCATGTGGACAAGCTAAAGATGAAAATGGAAATGGAACAATGAAAGCTTGGTATGATGTTACAGAAGAAGACCAAGAAGCAATCCTTGCTGCAACTACATGGAATGCTGCCGATAATGGATACTTTAGAGGTGGTGGATATTCATCAAGATTCTTAACAGAAGCTGAAATGCCAGTAACAATGATACGTTTAAATCTTGTGAAAGGCCTTGGTCCAGTTGTTCAATTAGTTGAAGGATATTCAGTAAAACTTCCAGATGAAGTATCAGATAAATTATGGGAAAGAACAGATTATACTTGGCCTTGTACTTGGTTTGCACCAAGACTTACAGGAAAAGGAGCATTTAAATCTGCTTATGATGTAATGAATAATTGGGGTGCTAATCATGGAGCTATAAGTCATGGACATATAGGGGCAGATATAATTACTTTATGTTCTATCTTAAGAATACCTGTAAGTATGCATAATGTTCCAGAGGAAAAAATATTTAGACCAGCAGCTTGGAATGCCTTTGGAATGGATAAAGAGGGACAAGATTATAGAGCTTGTAAGGCTTATGGACCAATGTATAAATAAAAAACTTAGTAGGTGATACTATGAAAGATATAAATTTAAAAAGTAAAGTATTAGCTTTTGATTTTGGTGGATCAAGTGGTAGAGCCATTCTTGGGAGTTTTGATGGAGAAAAAATTAATATAAAAGAAATTCATAGGTTTTCTAATGATCCTGTATTTATAAATGGAACCATGTATTGGGATGTTTTAAGATTGTTTTTTGAAATAAAGCAAAGTCTTATAAAAGCAAAACAATTTGGTGAAATAGATAGTATTGGAATAGATACCTGGGGAGTTGATTTTGCCCTTTTAGATAAGGATGGACAGTTAATTGAAAATCCAGTTCATTATAGGGATGAAAGAACTCTTGGAATGGTAGAAAAGAGTTTTGAAAAAATATCAAAGAATGAATTTTATAGTATAACCGGTAATCAATTTATGGAAATAAATACTGTATTTCAACTATTAGCATTAAAAGAAAAGAGATCACATCTGCTTGAAAGAGCAGATGTGATGCTCCTAATGCCAGATTTATTTAATTATTTACTAACAGGAAAAATGGTTACCGAAAATTCTATAGCATCAACAACACAGCTATTTGACGCCAAAGAGAGAACTTGGTCAGATAAAGTAATAAATGCTTTAGGTCTTCCAAGAAAGATATTTACTAAAATAGTTCCAAGTGGAACAATAATAGGAGATATATCAGAAAAAATATGTGATGAACTTAAAATAGAAAAGTGTAAAGTGATTGCGGTTGCAGGACATGATACTCAAAGTGCATTAGTATCTGTTCCAACTACAGAAAAAGATTTTGTATTTTTAAGTTGTGGAACATGGTCTTTACTTGGGACAGAGATTGATGAACCAATTATTAACGAAAAATCAAGTAAGTATAATATTACAAATGAAGGTGGATATGAAAATAAAGCATCATTCCTTAAAAATATTATTGGGTTATGGTTAATTCAAGAAAGTAAAAGGCAATGGGAAAGAGAAGGAAAAGAGTATGATTTTTCAACTTTAGAAGAATTGGCAAGAGAGGCGAAGCCTTTTAAATGCTTTATAGATCCAGATGATCCTATATTTGTACAAGCTGGAGATATTCCTAGTAGAATAAGAGATTATTGTTTAAAAACTAATCAAGAAGTGCCAGAAAATTGTGGAGAAATTGTTAGATGTATAAATGAAAGCTTAGCTATGAAGTATAGATATTCTTTAGAAGAAATAAAGGATTGTACTAATAAAAATTATGATGTTATCTACATGGTTGGTGGAGGAACTCAAAGTAAATTATTATGCCAGATGACTGCAAATGCATGTAATATTAAAGTTTCAGCAGGACCTATTGAAGCTACAGTTTATGGGAATATAGCAATACAGCTTATGGCAACAAATAAAATAGAGAATTTATATAAAGCACGTGAAATCATAAGGAACTCTAATGATATGAGTTATTATGAGCCTCAAAATTATGAATTATGGGATAAGGAATATGAAAGATTTAAAAATGTAATTAAATCTAAGGAGGTAATTAAATGTTAAAAGGAGTACCACAAATATTATCACCAGAATTACTTAAAGTATTATGTGAGATGGGACATAGTGACAAAATAGTAATTGCAGACGGTAATTTTCCTACAGAAAGTATGGGAAAGGAATGTATAGTGGTTAGGTGTGATGGCCATGGAATACCAGAGTTATTAGATGCAATACTAGAAGTATTTCCACTTGATACTTACGTTGAAAATCCAGTGAATTTAATGGAAGTTATGAAAGGTGATAATGTTAAGACACCTATTTGGGATGAGTATAAAAATATTATAGGAAAGCATGATGACCGTGGAAGTAATGTTATTTCAACTATAGAAAGATTTAAGTTTTATGAAGAAGCAAAAAAGGCTTATGCAATAATTGCAACAGGAGAAAAAGCATTATATGCAAACGTTATATTACAAAAAGGTGTAGTAATTTAGTAAAAGATATAGAATGGAGGGAATTATTATGGAGAATACAAATAAATTAAAATACATGGAAATAAGAGAACAGATATGTGATGTGTGCCATAAAATGTGGCAATTAGGATGGGTGGCAGCAAATGATGGAAATGTATCAGTGAAATTAGAGGATGGTACATTTTTAGCTACACCAACTGGAATTAGTAAAAGCTTTATAACACCAGAAAAATTAGTTCATATTGATGAAAATGGAGAAGTACTTGATGGACCAGAAGGAGCAAAGCCTTCATCAGAAATAAAAATGCATTTAAGATGCTATAAGGAAAGAGAAGATGTTGGAGCAGTTGTTCATGCACATCCACCAACTGCTACAGGATTTGCAGTTGCTCATCTTGCTTTAGATAGATATACAATGATAGAAACTGTAATTGCAATTGGATCAATTCCAATAGCTCCTTATGGAACTCCTTCAACTTATGAAGTTCCAGATTCAATAGCGCCATATCTTCAAGAACATGATGTTATATTATTAGAAAATCATGGAGCATTAACAGTTGGAGCAGATTTAATAACTGCTTACTATAGAATGGAAACATTAGAATTATATGCAAAAATAAGTTTAACAGCTCATCTTTTAGGTGGAGAAAAGGAAATAGAAAGAAAAAATATTGATAGATTAATAAATATGAGAAAAGATTATGGAGTAAGTGGAAAACATCCAGGGTTTAAGCGTTATAGAACAGAGGAATAAGTATTAATTTTAAATATTAGGGGGAGTATTTATTATGGAAAAAATTGGTGCTATTGAAAAAACAAAAACTAAGGAAGAAACAGCTATTGTACCTAAAAAGTATAGAATGCATTTTATAATGCTTATATCATGTTTTGTACTTTGGGGTCTTTTAAATAATATGACTGATAATCTTGTTCCTGCCTTTGGAAAGATATTTATGTTAGAAGCTGCCGACTCGTCTTTAGTACAAGTAGCTTTCTATGGATCATATGCAGTACTTGCCTTACCGGCAGCAATACTTATTAAAAAATATTCCTATAGAAATGGAGTATTAGTAGGTCTTGGATTATATATAATTGGAGCAATGGGATATATACCAGCTGCCATGCTACAAAATTTTAATTTATTCTTAGTATCAGTTTTTGTTTTAGCAGGGGGACTTTCAATACTAGAAACTACTTGTAATCCATATGTAATTTCTTTAGGTAGTGAAGAGACCAGTGTTCGTCGTTTAAATTTAGCACAAGCCTTTAATCCTATTGGTTCATTAGCTGGTATTATAATGGCTAAATATATAATATTAGGGAATTTACATCCAGCAACTTATGAAGAGAGAGTTGCTATGGGATCAGAGGCCTTAAGTAAAATACAAAACAATGAATTAATATGGGTATGTGTACCATATGTTAGTTTAGTAGCTATAGCTATAATAATTTGGTGCTTCTTTAAGAGAAGTAAAGGTTCAGAAAAAGATGATTCAGGAGAACTTAATATAATTGAATCAATAAAGAAATTAGTAAAAATTCCACGTTATGCTTTTGGAGTAATCACACAGTTTTTCTACGTTGGAGTTCAAATAGCTGTTTGGACTTGGACTATAAAATATGTAATGGTTACTGTGGGTATAGATGAAGCATCTGCTGCTAAATATTATCTTATAGCTATGTTTGGATTTATAGCATGTCGTTGGATTTGTACAGCACTTATGAAATATATAGAACCAGGTATTATGATGGCAGTGTTTGCAGTACTTGGAATATTATGTAGCTTAGGAGCAATTTATTTACCTACAAATTTATCAGTTTGGTCTTTAGTTTTAATTTCATCATGTATGTCATTAATGTTCCCAACAATTTATGGTATAGCACTTGAAGGGTTAGGAAAAGAAGTAAAGGTTGGTGCAGCAGGTCTTATAATGGCAATATTAGGTGGTGCAGTTATAACACCTATAATGGGATTATTTATTGATAGTGGAAAATTATCAAGTTTAGTTACTTCATATCAAGGTGCAGAAGCTGCAGTTCGTTCAGCATTCTTTATACCTGTAGTTTGTTTTGCAGTTGTTCTTATTTATTCATTATGTTTTAGAAAGAAAAAAGTAGCATAAATTTTTAAAGGGTATAGAGTATAGTTTATTTAAAAAGATAACTTTAAATATTTATGTAAAAAAGTTCGTTTTAATAAATTTATATCCTTAGGCATTTAGATAAGTTGCCTAAGGATATATTTTTATTATTAAAAATTAATTGAGTTTAAGGAAGAAACAATCTAACTTTTAACAGTTTAACATATAGTTAAATTATTTAATTTTAAATTAACTACTATTCAATTGTAGCTTAGTATATCACTTGATAAAATAATACTATCAAAAGCTTTTGTTATTATTATTTTAGCAAGGAGTAGAGATTATATGAGAATAAATGAGATTATAAAAGAGAAAAGAAATGCCCAAGGGTTAACTCAGGAACAAGTTGCCATGTATCTTGGAGTATCAACGCCTGCAGTGAATAAATGGGAAAAGGGAACTTGCTATCCAGATATTACATTACTACCAGCTTTAGCAAGGCTTTTAAAGGTTGATTTAAATACCTTACTTTCATTTAAGGAAGATTTATCAGAGCAAGAAATAGGAGTTTTTGTTAATGAGTTAGTAAAGTTAGCTAATAATGATGGATTTCATGTAGCTTTTGAAAAAGCCATGGACAAAATCTATGAGTATCCTACCTGTGATAAATTAATTTTAACAGTTTCTACAGTGATGCAAGGAAGCATTTATATGTTTGGAGCTGATGATAAGGAGAAGTATGAAAAGCAGATAGAAGAGTTTTATATTAAATTAACAAGAAGTGATGATATAGAGATTAGAAATCAGGCACTTTCTATGCTTATAAACATATATTTAGGAAGAAAAGAGTATGAGAAGGCACAAGGGTGTGTGGATAAATTACCTAATATTACTTACGATAAAAAAGCATTACAAGGAAATATTTATAAAAAATCTAGTGAATTTCAAAAGGCTGCTGAAATTTTTGAACAGAAGCTACTTTCAGCTACAACTGATATATATATAAGTTTAATTTCTATGCTTGAAATAGCCTTAAAGGAAGGACGTAATGAGGATGCTAAGTATTTTGCAGAAGTTATAGATAAGACAACAAAATTATATGATTTATGTGAGTATAATTCATATAGTGGGTATTTCGAAGTGTACAAAGCAGAAAAAGATGTAGAAAACTTTTTACTTGTATTAAAGAAAATATTAGATGTAATGGGCAAAAAGTGGGAGCCATCAAAATCTAAATTATATAGGCACATAAAAGATAAAAGGGAAGAAGAGGGATTTAATGAGCAACTTCTTTCTAACTTTGTAAACATTCTAAAAAATGATAGCGATGGTGAATTAGATTTTTTAAAGGATAATGAGGAATTTAATAATTTATTAAATACATCTATATAATAAAACTTTAGATATAAAAATTATTATTTAAGGGAAATTAAAGAATTACCATATATTAAACCAAAAATCATTAATAACAGATGAAATTAATAAAAGAGGTTAAATTTTAATCTAATTTTAATCTTTCTTATATTTTAGATTAATTTTCTAAAAGTATTATATAACCAAGATGAATAATGAAATTAATTCGTGGAGGTAATATAAATGGAAAGAAATGAAATGATTAATACTTTAGTTAGAAAGGCTAATATAAGTGTGGAAGAGGCACAAGAAGTGCTAGAAAAATGTAATTGGGATCTTTTAGATGCTATTGTTTACTTAGAGAGAAGAGGAAAAGTAGAAAACAATGAAGTTACAGCCCTTACTGTAGTTGAGGTAAAGGAAGAAAAAGAAGATAAGAAAAAGCAGGATGAGAAATATGGTGGCATTGGAGAAATTGTTGGAAGAATGTTTAAATTTATAGGTAAGATTATAAGAAAAGGAACTAAAAATTTCCTTGAGATTAGAAAAGATAAGGAAAAGCCAATAAGAATATCTTTAACAATATCAATTCTCTTCTTAATATTTTTATCAGTACCAACTATAGTTTTATTAATCGTAGGATTATTCTGTGGATATAAATATTCAATTTCAGGACCTGACTTTAATTATGATGGAGTAAACAATATTTTTGAAGAAGTATCAAAGTCAGCAAATCATATTAAAAAAGATTTTAAAGAAGGATATGAAAAATAGTTTTTAGATAGTACTATTAAAGGAGCTACATCAAAACTCTTATATAAAACTTTATAAATATATTCCGAGAATTACTGAATTTTAAGTGAAAGTCTAAATTTTAATTTAGATTATTGAACTTATTAAATGGAACTTTAGTTACATTGTAGTCATTAATTATAGCAATTACTTCGAATAATTTGCTAAAGCTCAGAACTTAAGTGAAAATCCAAATTTTAATTTGGCAATTTGAACTTATGCAATGGAACATAAGTGACATTGTATTCCTATTAATACGATGCTTAGCTTATTAACGCAAATTATTCTACGTAATAGCTTAAATTCTAAAGTTCATTCAGATATTTTCTTTATATTATTTATAAAGTTTTATTAACAAGTTATTTTGATATAGCTCCTTTATTTTTGTGGTGTGGAAATATCAGGGGGATGGTATAATTTAATTATTATAAAGAGAATTAAAGTGGGGGATTAAAAATTTTAATACTAATATAGGAGTAGTGAGCTTCAGTAAATATGGAGGATTATTTATGGAAAAGCTTAAACTTGTAGATAAGTTAAAGAATAAAGCTAATATAAGCTATGAAGAAGCTAAAGATGTTTTAGAAAAGAGCAACTGGGATATGCTAGAGGCTATGCTATATTTAGAAGCACATGGAAAGGTGCTATTTCTGTTAGAGATTTATTTTTTAGATTTTTAGCAATTGACATATGTTTAATAATTATTTTAATTATTCTTTGGTGTATTCAAGCTGAAAAAGATTTCTATGGAGAATTAGTAAAAAATGCACAAAGGTCATTTAACTTTTTCCCTATAGAAAATTCAACCTATACAGTTGTTTGGAGTAATGGAAAGACCATGGTTAAAGAAGCTGGTGCTTTTTTATATTATGTTAGAAAAATAGTTATAATTTTAGGAATAGTAGAAGGAGTATTTTTATTAGAAGAAATAATATTTGGTACAGCTAAAATTAGAAAGACCTTAAAACCACTTAATGAAATAGCAGAAACAGCAAGTAGGCTTAGTAATATGGACTTTGATGAGGAAAAATTTCAAAGTCTTGAAGATGCTATTTCCAAAATAAGTCCTGTAATATCTGATGAGAGAATACATATAGGTGATAGCGAGCTTAAAGGATTAGAGGATGCAATAAACAAGCTTTTAGACAGGATGAGGGATTCTTATAGGCAACAAGCAAGGTTTGTATCAGATGCATCTCATGAACTTAGAACTCCTATTTCTGTAATTCAAGGATATGCTAATATGCTAGATCGATGGGGGAAAAATGATGAGAGCGTATTAGAAGAGTCTATTATAGCAATAAAGAGTGAATCCGAAAATATGAAAAATCTAGTTGAGCAGCTATTATTCTTAGCTAGAGGTATTAATGGAAAGACTCAGCTTACAATAAAGGAATTTTCTTTAAATGATATGATAGATGAAGTTTTTGAAGAGTCTAAGATGATAGATAAGAATCATGTATATAACTACATTGAATCAGAACATATAACTGTTCAGGGTGATATGACTTTGCTTAAACAAACAGCTAGAATACTAGTTGAAAATGCAACTAAATATACAGAAGAGGGAGAAACAATAACGCTTAAAGTAGGTAAGAATTCTAAAGGAGAAGCTTATTTTTCAATTCAAGACAATGGAATTGGCATGGATGAGAATGATGTGCCTCATATATTTGAACGTTTTTTTAGGGCTGATACAGCAAGAGTTAGAAAAAATGGTGGAACAGGGCTTGGGCTTTCTATAGCAAAGTGGATAATTGATAACCACAAAGGGTACTTTAGTGTTTTAAGTAGAAAAGGAATAGGAACAAGAATAACTGTTTACTTACCACAAAATATTAAGTATTAAATATAGTTCTAAATTGGATTTAATAGAATGAAAATGGTGTCTTTATAGGGGATAGCTACACCATGGTTGTGATTGTAAAAATTAATAATAAAATTAGCATATATTATATAATGAAATTTAAGGAGAGAATATGAAGTTATTAGCAAGTGATTTTGACGGAACATTATTAGTAGATAAAAAAATTAATAAGAGAGATATTGAAGGAATTAAAAATTTACGTAAAAAAGGTCATAAATTCATTATATCTACAGGTAGAACACTTCTAACTATGGAGGGAGTAATTGAAAAGTATGACTTAGAGTTTGATTATTTGGTTCTTTGCAATGGAGCTGTAATACTTGATAAGAATAAAAATGTAATAAAAAATAACCTTGTTGATTTTGAGGCAGTTAAAAAGATTGTAGAAGAGTTTGCAGATCAAGATAAAATAATGATTTATTTTGATGATGGAAATGGAATGAAACTAATAGAAAATAAAAGCGTTGATATGAAAAATCTATATTTCTCTGAAGAAATTGAGTTTGATTTAGTAAAAAAAGAAGAGATATTAGATTTAAAAAGTGGAGCGGTAATCTTAAGCATATGCACCTCAGATGCCTCTGTAGAAAGAGGAGAAGAAATAAAGAAAAGATTAATAGAAATCTTTGGTGATGAGCTTTCCATCTTCAGAAATCAGTTCTTTGTGGACATATCCTCAAAAGGCTCCTCAAAAGGGGAGGGCCTAAAGGAAGTTTTAAAACTAGAAAATAAAAATCTTAATGATATATACACTATAGGTGATTCTTTTAATGATATATCTATGTTTGAAATAACAGATAATAGCTATACCTTCAACAGGGCAGAAGAAGGCGTAAAGGCACATGCCAATAATCACGTAGACTATGTTCATGAAATTGTTGACCATATAATAAAATAGGGATAAATATTTTAGAACTTTATTATTATAATCAGGAGATAAAGTTTTTATCTGCTTATTCAAAAATTATAAGAAAAAGGGTGCTTATTAAAATACTTAATTAATAAGACTTATAAATATATTTTAAGAGAGTTAAAAATATTTATGAGTTTTATAATGAATTTTAATGACCCCTTTTTTATTTTAAGTTTATATTTTGAAAGCCAATAAGTATTTTCAAACTTTTAATACTAATGATATTTTTCAAAACTTTTATTATTCAGGATTTATTTAGCTTAATAATAGTCTTTATATTATATATATAAATCCATTAAGATTTCATCATAATAAGTCCCTTCAATGTTAAAGTAATTTTTATGGGTTCCTATTTTCTTAAATCCATATTTCTCATACAGTTTAATAGCATTATTATTATATTCTCTAACTCCAAGACTGATAGTTTTGATTGATCCTTTATCTTTAGCAAATTTTATAAGTTCCTCCATGACAGCACTTCCAATTCCAATGTTCCAATAATCTTTTTTTACAGAGATTGCTATTTCACTATTGTGGGATATTCTTTTCATATTAGGTGAACTAAGTTGAGCAAGACTTATAATTTCATTATTAATAGTTCCTAGAATCATAAATGAATTGGAACTTTGATTTAGTCTACTAATATAAGCTTTTTCCTGTTCTACTGTAAGTGGAAATTCTCCTTTACCAAAAAGTAAATTATTACTTTCACTACCTACAGTATTAAGGTACTTAATTATGTTTTCAGCATCATATTCTAGTGGTTTTCTCAATATTAATTTTTTACCATCTTTCAAATTTATACTTTTAAGAATATTATTATTCTGAATTCCCATAGAAAGCCTCCATTTTATATAATTTAAAGTTAGAAAATAAAATTTTATCTTTAATATTTTATTAGTTTAGTATGATTTTAAATTAATGTTAATCTAAATATTTTTTAGAGCTTAAATAATTATTTATTTTTTCTATAAGATTTAAGTACTATTACAGCATTTATTATGAAAATAGGGAATAGTACAAACATTCCTATGAAAAACCAGTGATACTGTATTAAAAATAGTCTTTTAAAAGGCACATCCCAATAGGATACTTCAAAGACAGGAACTGCCCCATCACCAGAGAATTCATAAGTTATATCTGTTACTTTCCCATAAACAGTAAGGGAACCAATTTCAGCTGGATCAGAAACGAGGTCATAGGGTGTATTGCCTACAAGTTTTATAAGAGAAGTATTTGCTTCAGGATAAGTATCTTTTAAAAGTTTTTTTAACTTTTTTGAATCTTCTTTAAGATAGTGAGTTGCTCCAGTAACTGCTTGATAATAGACATTTAGCTTTATATCACCATTTTCAATAGCAGATCTTCCTATTCATTTAATTGGTGAAAATATGAGAAAGGCTAAGAGTAAAGCATAAATTACCACAAAAATCTTTTGAAATTTCATAGTTCACCTCCAATAATTATGTATTTTTCTAAATTATTATGCATGTCTATACTTAAAATTTAAAAAGTTTTATTTCAAAATAAATTTATACTAAAATTGGAAATATAATAAGATTTTATCATAAAGTAAGTTTAAAAAATTAAACTGAATGTAAAATTTATTAAAGGTGTGTTCTTAGATAAGATTTACCTTATATTAATTGTTTCCAATAAAGTCTTTTGATATTATTAAAAAGATATTTGGTTAAACATATGAAAAGAAATTAAAATTTTTAGTATTTAATATAAACTTAATGATTACGAAGGGGAACAACTATGATATTTAAAATTGAGGATAGAGATAGAAAAGAAAAAATAGCACGAGAAATACTATGTGGACTTCAAGAGTGGTTTAGGTTGCCAGAGAGTACAGCTGAATATATTAATTGTAGTAAGGAAATGTCTTTTTGGGCTGATATAGAAAATAGACAAGTAAGAGGCTTTATTGCACTAAAAGAAACAAGTCCATATACTTTAGAGATTTATGTTATGGGAGTATTAAAAGAATTTCATAGATATAAAATAGGTACTAAGTTATTTAAAGCTTATTATGATTATGCCAAAGAACAGTGATATTTATATATGCAAGTCAAAACAGTAAAAGAAGGATGTTATGATATTTATGATATAGCAAATTCATTTTATAAAAAGCTTGGACTTAAAGAGTTTGAATGCTTCCCTACACTTTGGGACCAATGGAATCCTTGTCAGATTTATATTATGCCTATTAATTAAATTAAAGATATAAACAATGGTAAATCAAATTTTTCATAATAAGTCTAATGCTTCAGTAGCCATAACTAAAATATTTTCTTGAATATTATGTGCGTTTTTTAAATCTTCTTTACTATACCACTTAAGAATTTTAGATTCACCAATTTCAGGTGAGGTCTCAAAGGAAGTAGTTGTTGCATAATAAACAAAGTCTATATGTGAATGATTAGGACTTACATCGCCAAAAATTGTGTGTATAGGATTTATGAGTAGTTTTTCACCAGATAAATCACATGATTTTTTTAGATTTATGTCTATGGGATTATATAAAGTTACATTTAATCCAGCTTCTTCTTTTGCTTCACGAATATATGCTTCTTCAGGCAATTCATTTACTTCAATATGTTCACCTAAAGGGAGCATTTTTTTAGCTTTCTTATGTAAATGTAATAATACATTATCTTTACATACAATAAATACTGAAACAGTAAAATGTCTATTTATAATTAAATTAACTCCTTATATGTATTTAATAAGACTAATTATTTTCCAATTCATTACTTTAATTATACAACAGTACAATTTTAAATTGTAATAAAAGTTTTAGATTGATAGTATATAAATGAATTTTTATATATCTAAGTATTTATAATGTGTGTTTAGGGGGAAGTGGTGTACTTGGACCTTATATGCCAAATGAAATACCTGTTTATTATTATTGTAATGAAAGATTCTCAACAAAATCAGGGATGTTTTTGGTAGGTATAGATTTAAATGATAATCTAAGAATGATTTATGAAGGAAATCGCTTTAATTCAACTCCTGATTTTAATATAAAATTATATAATTCTTGGTATTATTAATGAGAATAAAAATAAATAGCTTGCAATAAATGTTAAATTTTTAATCCAATAGTATTATTAAAGTTTATATATTTAAAGTTATACTCAAATATGAATTGAAAATTTTTTGAATAAATTTTAATTATATTTAACTTCAGATTTATTCTTATTTTAAAGTGTAATCGTTTGTTTTTGTGATAAAAATATTATCTTGCTATATTTTTTAATTTTATATTTTAAAATAAAGTGTTAAAAATGTTAAAAGTTGTTTTAAAAAAATTATTAAATATGCTATAATCTGTAGAATAATGGATAAATTTAAATGATATAGTGGGAGTTAATTTATGAAAAAAAGTAAGAGGTTTATAATGCTTATACTCTTTTTTCTTGTATTTATAATGTTATTTTTATGTCATGGATTAATTATAAATAAAGAGCAAAGAAAAACCTTATTGAAAATTGGATTTTATGATGACTACCCTCATTTTTATATTGACCATAAAGCCAATATCTGTGGATATTATAAGGATATAACTGAAAAATTAGCTGAAAAACTTAATTTTAAGATTGAATATGTAAATGGAAAAGCTCCAGATCTTTTAAAAGAACTTAAAAACGGAGAAATAGATTTAGTATTTGGAATAAAAAAACTTCCTGAGAGAGAAGAATTCTTTGAGTTTACAAATAAATCTATAAATAATGAGCTAAAGCTTATATATACTAATACTGATATAAAATATGGTGATTTAGAAGCCTTAAATGGCATGAAAATGGGATATATAGAGGGTGAATTAGATAATGAATGGATATTAGATTATCTAAAAAAAAGAAATATAAATGTTGAACTAGTTAATGGATCTTCTTATAAAGCAGTAAAGACTTTATTAATTCATAATAAAGTAGATTTTATTGTGGATAATCCAGATAGTGATATAAAAAATAAAGGAAAAAATATTAAAGAAGTTTTTGAATTTTCATCTGGAGAAAAATATATTGTAGCAAATAAGAATAATAAAGAGTTAATAAAAAAAATTGATGGAGCGCTTAGTACAATTAATCTTAATGCATATCTTGGTAATAATCCTTATTTTAAAAAAATTGATAACTTTATTATTGATACTACTAATAAGAATGTAGTTATTTTAATTCTTTTTATTATATGTATAATTATGTTCAAGAAGGTTAAAAAGAGAATAGTTAAAATATTTAAAAAGAAAAAAATATATAATGATCTAAAAAAAGACAATTATACTTTGTATTATCAACCAATAGTGGATTTTAAACATAATAGAGTAAGAAGCGTTGAGGCTTTATTGCGTTTAAGAAAAGATGGCAAATTACTAACTCCATATCATTTTATGAAGGATATAGAAGACGCCAATATGATGAAAGAAATTACATTGTGGGTCTTAAAGAGAGTAATTAAAGATTACAATATTATAAGGTGTTACGACAATATCAATGAAAAAGACTTTTATATTTCTCTAAATGTATCTTTTAATGAGATAAAAGATAGAGAATTTTTAAAGAAAATAGTTAATGATAACAAAATAATAAAAAATAGTATTTGTCTAGAGATTGTAGAAAAGTTTGTAGTAGGGGAAATAGAGAAAATACAAGAAAATATCAACTTTTTACAGGACAATGGTATTTTAATCGCAATAGATGACTTTGGTGTGGAGTACTCAAATTTAGATTTATTAAAGAAAATAGATTCTAATATTATTAAATTAGATAAGTTTTTTGCAGATGGAATTAATGATTCAGAAATAAGCCTTAAAGTAATAGACTTTATATTAGATATATGTAGATTATCAGATAAGTCTATAGTTATTGAGGGGATAGAGGAAAAAGAGCAGGTTGATATAATAAAAACCTTTCTTTATGAAAAAATTTATATTCAAGGATATTATTTCTCAAAGCCATTAGATATTAAAAGTTTAAAAGCTTATACCTTTTAGAACAAACTTATGGATATAATTACTTAATTTGATAAATAATAAAATAAGTAAATATTTAAAGGAAATAAGTAAGAAGAATAGAAGTAAGTAATTAGTCTTATTTTAGGAGGTAAAAAAGGTGAAGATTGGAAGAGTAAGAGAGGATGCTAATGATGTCTTTGAAAGCTTAATTGGATTTGAATTTATTTTATTAGATTTAAAGATTAAAGATAAATTTATGGTACTAAATCCTTTGACAACAGAGGGCTTTGAAAAGTTTTATTATGAGATTTTTAAAAGGTTTGGGAAAGATGTAATCAATAAAAAATACAAAGATTTCTTAAAATATATGATGAGTGAAGAGTGTGGGTTTGATATTTGCTCAGATATAGACAACTTTAAGAATCTAAGAGATTTTACTGATGATGATAAGAAAAATTATAATTTTGCTCTAGAAAACTTCAAGGGTAAATATGGTTTGCAATAAACAGTATTTCAATCAAAAATCTTAATAGTTCTTTAGAAGCAAACCTTCTAAAGTATAGTTTGCAATAAAACTTATGTTAATCAAAAATTAAGCTATTAAAGGTAGAAGAAGTTTATAAGATTTTAAAATAAGCAGTATAGTAAGGCATATACTAAAAATGATTTTAAAATATAAAAATACATCTTTGCAATAAAGAGAATAGTAAGCTATATTCTATAGAATTTAAAAAATTAGCTTTTGCTTAAGTAAAAGTTAAAGTATATTAATAGCTAAGATAATATTTGCCTTCTTATTAACAATGGGGCATTGTTAAAGTCTATATTAAGACCTAACTTGATTTTTCAAAGAGTTTCTATAAATAATGAAACTTTAATGAATCATTGAGAAGGTCTTTTATTTTTAGAATAAATGAATTTGATTAAAAGGAATATGTAACATCATTTTATATATAGGCATAGTATATTACTATAACGAAATTACCATATATGTAAAGGATGGATAAATAATATGTATGATTGTACTGATGACAAATTTAAATTAGAGTATGCACGTGCATATATATTACCTCAGAAATATGAAAACTTATATTCAATCTGTAAAGGTTTCTGGAAAGGAACAATCTTTAAAGATTTATACAGACCATATAAAGAAAAGAAAGAATGTTAATGAGGTGAAATTATGAAAGCACTAGAATTATTAGATGATATACAAAAGTTACAATTTTATGCAGTGGAATTAAATCTTTATCTTGATAATTTCCCAGAAAACAGAAAAGCTACTGAGGACTATAAAGAAATATCTTCAAAATTAAGCGAATTAATAGAAAGATTTGAATGTGAATATGGACCTATAAGAAATTTTGGGCAGGCTTATGTAGAAAATCCAGTTGCGTGGATTGAACAACCTTGGCCTTGGGAAATTAGATATTAGGAGGATTTAATTATGTGGTATTATGTAAAAACTTTAGAATATCCAATAAACTTAAAGTGTAACGATCTTAGAATGGCAAAGTTTTTAATATCTCAATATGGTGGACCAGATGGAGAGTTAAGTGCAGCACTTAGATATTTAAATCAAAGATATACAATGCCAACTAATAAAGCAAAAGGATTATTAACTGACATAGGAACAGAAGAAATGGCTCACGTAGAAATGATTGCAACTATGATTTATCAGTTAATGGAGAATGCTTCTCTTGAGGATTTGAAAAAGGCTGGACTAGCTGAACGTTACACAGACCATGGTAAAGCATTATTTTACTCTGATGCTCAAGGAAATCCATGGACAGCAACTTACATTCAAGCAAAGGGTGATGTTGTAGCTGATTTACATGAAGATATGGCAGCAGAGCAAAAGGCTAGAGCAACTTACCAATGGCTTATAAACTTAACTGATGACCAAGATATAAAGGAAATCTTACGTTTCTTAAGAGAAAGAGAAATTGTTCACTTCCAAAGATTTGGTGAAGCATTAATGGATGTTCAAGACAAAATGAAATGTAAAAAATAAGTAGAACAAAAGGGCTATATCAAAATTAATTTTGATACAGGCCCTTTATTTATATTTTTTTATAACTTGAATAAGAAGCAATATATTGGATTCTTTAATTATATTTTATTATATGGGAGAGATTAAAAATATAATAGTTCTATCTATTGGTACTTTTAAAAAATATAATAAAAAGCTATTTAATCTCTTTACAAGCCAATTCATAACCACCACGAGCCATTGTAATTTCTACTTCATAGATCACATTGTCTAATTTAAAGATTACAGGTTTTTCTTTACTTATAAATTCAACATTACTTTCTTGCTTTAAAATCGTATCGCATATGGTATTAGCTGAAGGGTACTGTAATGAATCCTTTAGCTCAACAACAAAGGTTTTCCTAAAAAGTTTCATTATTAAAATCACTCCTTTTTATAAAATTATATGCTTAGATATTATATATTTACATTCATTATATCAGGATAGTGTTACTTATAAAGAATTTTAATGAAATGTTTACTTAAAATACATAATATAAAATAATTTTACATGTTATAATAAAGTTGTAATAAAAGTAAAAATATGTATATAAATATTGAAGGTGTATTTTAAACTAAAGTATAGTCTTTAGATGAAGGGTGATTTTTATTTAATTATTAAATTTAAGACTATGATTTTATTTTATTAATATTGTCACACGATATAATCAACATATTAAAAGTTTAGAATACATTTTTAATAGAAGTGTACAATTAATAAACAATTAAATAATACATTAATTAGTTATAAGGGAACTAGTTATTTAGATTTAATAAGTTTATTAAGTTTAATTTTTACTAGATTATTTTAGGAGGTGTTATAGAGGGAAAAATTGATCTTATGTAAACTACAAAATTCATTATGAATTTTATAGTTCAAGAAAACGTTTTAAAGCAATCATAAATAAATATATTCTAATTTATAATCTGTTAATTTACTATGAAAATTTAGTTTGATTCTTTCAGAAAAAAAGGGGTTCTTAAAGAATCAATTTAACAGTTAGTGGAATTTATAGGGGGAATATTAATATGATGAAATATTTTCAGAAATTAGGTAAATCTTTAATGCTACCAGTTGCTGCACTTCCAGTAGCAGGTATATTAATGGGAATTGGATATTGGCTAGACCCATCTGGATGGGGTGCTAATAGTGTAGTATCAGCATTCTTATTAAAATCTGGTGGAGCTATTATAGATAACATGGCAATCTTATTTGCTATTGGGGTAGCTGTTGGTATGTCAGATGATAATGATGGAGCAGCAGGTTTAGCAGGTTTAGTATCATGGCTTATGATAACTACATTATTATCTAGTGCAGTTGTTGCAATGATGCAAGGAGTAGAAGTAGAAGCTGTTAACCCAGCATTTGGAAAGATACAAAACCAATTTATAGGTATCGTAGCAGGTTTAATAGGAGCTGGTTGTTATAATAGATTTAAAAATACTAAATTACCAGATTTCTTAGGATTCTTTAGTGGAAGAAGATGTGTTGCTATAGTAACAGCACTTGCTTCAATAGTAGCTTCTTTAGTTTTATACTTTGTATATCCTGTAATATATAGCGCATTAGTTTCATTTGGTGAATCAATAATAGCTATGGGACCAATAGGAGCTGGTGTTTATGGATTCTTCAATAGATTATTAATACCACTTGGTTTACACCATGCTTTAAACTCAGTATTCTGGTTTGACGTTGCTGGTATAAATGATATAGGAAACTTCTGGGCTGGAACAGGTACTTTAGGACAAACTGGTATGTATATGTCAGGTTTCTTCCCAGTAATGATGTTTGGTTTACCTGCTGCTGCTTTTGCAATGTATCGTTGTGCAAAAACTAATAAAAAGAAGGCTGCTGCTGGTATATTATTAGCTGCTGCTTTATCATCATTCGTTACAGGAGTAACTGAACCATTAGAATTTGCATTCATGTTCTTAGCACCTGCTTTATATGTAGCTCATGCTTTATTAACAGGAATATCTATGGCAGTTGTTGCTGCTTTACCAGTAAGAGCAGGATTTAACTTTAGTGCTGGTTTAGTAGACTGGATATTAAGTTTTGCATCACCAATGGCATTAAACCCATTATACTTATTAGGTATAGGTTTAGTAGTGGGAGTTATATACTACTTAGTATTCGTAGTTATGATAAAGAAATTTGACTTAAAGACTCCAGGTAGAGAAGATGATGAGGATGATGATTCAAATGCAGTTTTAGCAAATAATAACTACACTGAAGTTGCAAAAATCATCTTAGAAGGACTAGGTGGACCTTCTAATATTACTTCAATTGATAACTGTATAACTAGATTAAGATTAGAAGTAAAAGACAGCACACTAGTTAATGAGAAAAAGATAAAATCATCTGGTGTTTCAGGAGTTATAAGACCTGGAAAAACAAGTGTTCAAGTTATAGTTGGAACACAAGTACAATTCGTAGCTGACGAGTTTAAGAAACTTTGTAAGTCTAAAAATTACGTATAATAATTAATAGAGTTTTAAAGTTTTAATATAAAGTTTTTATATAAAAAGTTTAATCTTTAGATTAAGACTTTTTAATAAAAAAATAATAAAGTATCTCTTATATTTAAAAAATAATTCCAGTAGAGTAGTTGGATATTTCTACTGGAATTTTTTTGTAATAAACCCCAATTGTATAGAATTTAAGTGATTTGAATAAATCTAGAGATTTTAATTAATTTGTATATATTGTAAAATAAGTTAATATAGTAATTAGATAATATAGATTGGGGAGAGTTTATGAAACAAGCAGATTTAACAGGAATTCTAGTACTTGCTTTTTTAGGGGGAGGAATATTAACCTTTTTAGGGGCAATAATTAAACACTTTAATGCAGGAGATATTCTTAATGGCTTTGATGAAAAGAAGTATGATAAAGAGAAAGTATCTAGAATTGTTGGAATGGATTTTTTAATAATTGGATTAAGTGTAATAATAATTGCTCTTATTAGTATATTTATAGATAAGAAATATTATAATGCTATCATGATAACCCAAGGAATTATTATTGTTTTGGGATTAATAAAAGCTTTATATGATCAATTCTTTAAATGTGGTAAAAATTAATTATAAATAAATATGAAGATGGGGTGTTTTTATGTTTAAATTAAATCTAAAAGAAGAAGATATTCTAATGAAGATTACAGTTATGAAACAAGTGAGTAATAAGGATGCAGCTATAAATTTTGTATCAAATTTAGTAACTGGAGCTGGTGGAGATGTTGCGTATAAAGTAAATCTAATTGTAACTAAGGATTCTCTTTATTTAGAGCATGTAGGACATGCATCCTTAGGTTATGCTGAAGAAACAAGAGAGGTTGATCAGATACCATTTGAAGATTTAAAAGAATTTTCAGTAACTACTAAAGATGAAAATGAGGAAGTAAAAATAGTAACTGCTAATAAGGAATTTAATCTTTTTAGAGATAATTCAAAAGGTGATAATTTAGCATTAACTATGGCTAAGGTAGTAGAAGATTTAAAGTAATATAGCTTTAAATTAATATAAAACTATAAAAATACATGTGTTTATTTAATTTTACAAATTAATAATATAATTAATAAATGAAAAGCTAGCAAGAAAAAAATAAAAAATCTTGCTAGCTTTTTATTTATAGTATAACTTCTATAAATTAATGTTTTTAGAGTTTAATTTTATTTATAAAGTGATCTTATAAAAGATGAATAAAATGTAAAAAGTATAAAAAACAAGTCGTTTTTTATAATATTACATAAAAAATTAGAATATCTTATATTGAATATAGGATTAAATTTTTGTATTATATAAATACTAAAATAATATATTGGCAAACCTAGGGAAATCTAGAGACGCAAAGCTAAAGGGGCTAAGGTTATATGATAACTATGCTAGCCAGTTGCCGAAGAATTAATATTCTTTGTTTTAATAGAGTTAATTTATAAATATATACTTAAGTATATATTTATTTTTAGAACTGTTTTTATGCAACTATCCTTTAATTAATATTAAGGATAGTTTTTTTTAGTAAAAATACTTTATTAAATGGTATAGGCGTAGAGAGATGACTCGTGGTTACATAATAATATGAGGGGGAAAATTATGAAGAAAAAAATATCTAAAATTCTTATTGCATCAATGATAATGTCAAATGCAAGTCCTATTTTGAATGTTTATGCTAGTGAGGTAATAAAGGAAAAGATAAGTTCTATAGAAGAAAGCGTAATAAATCAAGCATCTATAAATCAATTTATTTTAAATAGCTACGAAAATTTTGAAGGGTACAATGAAAAATATAAAGTACAAAGAAATGAAATAGTTTCAATAACAAATAATGGTGGACAATATTCATCAAGCTCTATAGATAAAGCTATAGATGGTGATTTATCTACTCACTGGGAAACAGGAAGACAAAATAGTTCTGATTTTACAAATGAAGTTGTAGTGGAATTTAATGATTTAGAATCAATAGATAGAATAGCATATGCAACAAGACAAGATGGAGCAAGAGGAAAGGGATATCCAACAGAGTTTGATATATATGCTTCACAAACTGGAAATGATGATGACTTTAAATTAGTTTCTCAAGGGACAAGTAAGTCAACAGGAAACCTTATGGAGTTTAAGTTTGATACAGTACAAGCTAAGAAAATAAAATTTGTCTTTAAAGTAGCAGATAGAGATTGGGCAAGTGCTTCAGAGTTCTGGTTTTATAAGGAAGATAAAATCATGGATAAGGTGAATTCTATATTCACAAATGAAGAGAAAAACAAGGTGAATCCAGAGTTTGATACTGTAGAAAAATTAGATGCTTTTGAAAATGAGATTAAAGATCATCCATTTTATGAAAAGTTTAAAGAAAAAATAGAAAATGCTAAGTTAGTTTTACAAGGAAATAATGTAGTTTACAAGGATGCCTTAGTAAGTAAGTTTAAAGATTTTAATGATGAATCATTAAAAAAATATAATGAACTATTTAAGATAAATACATCATCAATAACGACTAATGGAGGAAGTTATGCAGAAAATTCAATAGAGAGAGCTATTGATGGAGACGTTAATACAAAATGGCATTCTAACAAGCAAAATAGTTCAGATTTTACAAATGAAGTAATAATTACTTTAGATAAATTAGAGACTTTAGATAGAGTAGTTTACACAAACTTAAATATGAGAGGATTTGCTGAGGCCTTTGATATATATACATCAAAGACAACTTCTGGAGACACCTTTGAAAAAGTTACTTCAGGAAACAGTGAAGTAACAAAAGGATCAATAGAAATTAAGTTTAATCCAACAGAGGCAAGAAGAGTTAAATTTGTATTTAAAAAAGGATATGAAAATTGGGCTTTAGCATCAGAGTTTACTTTTTATAAAGAAGATCAGTTAAGAGATAAAATGAGTAGATTATTCACAGATAGCACTATGAGTCAAGTATCTGAAGAATTTAATACTTTAGAAAAAATAGAAAAGTTAGAATCAGAAGCTAAGGAGCATCCTTTTTATAATGATTATAAAGAAGAATTAGAGAATGCTAAGTTAATTATTGAAAATAAAGAGGTTCAATATACTGATGCTAAAGTATCTGACTTTTTAAATCCAGATAATGAATTACTTAAAGCTTATGATGCTATCTATAAGTTAGATAAGAGCAAAATAAAATCAATAAAAACTAATGGTGGACAATATGCATCAGAATCTATAGATAAAGCTATAGATGGAGATTTCAATACAAAATGGCATTCAGGAAAGCAAAACACAGAAAACTTTACAAATGAAGTTGAAATAGAATTAGAAGAATTAACTACATTAGATAGAATAGTATATACAGCACCTCGTGGTTCAAATAGAGGTTTTGCTGAAGCTTTTGATATTTATGCATCAAGAACAACTAAGGGAGATAATTATCAAAAGGTAACTAGTGGTAATGCTAATATAACTCAAAATTCTGTAGAAATAAAATTTAATCCAACAGAATTTAAGAGAATTAAGTTTGTATTCAAAAAAGGTTATGAGAACTGGGCTTGTGCTAGTGAATTTGGATTATATAAAGAAGATAAAACATCAGATAAATTTGATAAACTATTTACAAATGGATTAATGAATGAATTATCAGAAGACTTTAATACAGAAGAAAAATTAGCTTCATTAGAGGAAGAGATAAAAAATCATCCCTTAGTAAATTTATATAAGGAAAAATTAGAACTTGCTAAAGAAGTATTAGCAGGAAATACAGGATCTACTGTATTTGAATTACAAAGTAGAGGAAACTCAATTAAAGAATCTCAAAAAAGAAAGGTTTGGAATTTCCAAGACTGGCAACCAACTGGCTATGCAGTAAAATCTGGACAAGTAATAACTGTTTATGTTGATGTGGAAGATGGAAAGCCAACACCAAAATTAGTATTTAAACAAATGGATAGTCAGCACAATGGAGATATTACTATAAGTTTAAATAAAGGTAAAAATGTAATAACTATACCAGAAAAACCTACAAATGAGTTAAGACCAGGAACAGCGAAGGCAGGTGTACTTTATACAAGTAACCCATACACTTCAGAAGAACAAGGAAAAAAGCCTAAAATAAGAATAGAGGGTGCTATAAACTATCCAAACTATATAAAAGGCATTGATAATGATGAAGAAGTTATGAATGATCTTGAAGAATATGTTGATTTATTAAAAAAGGATCCTCAATTACCAGATGTATTTGATGTATTTAGTGATAAAACATTAGTTAACGTAACTGCAACCTATGCTTTAAATTGGTATAAAAATAATAATAAATTACCAAGTGAAACTGCAAATAAAAGTGATGAAGTAATTAAAGAAACTATGAAATATTGGGGATTTGATGAATCTAGTGAGGTTAACTCTGACTTTAACTTTAGATATATAAGTATGATTAAATGGTTAGACAATGGAGGCTTTATGAATGCTGGAAATGGAATAACAGGATTTAATAAAGCAGAGCAAGGTGGAGCGTTAGGCGTAGATACTGGTTGGGGATTTATGCATGAAATGGGTCATAATTTTGACACTAATAATAGAACTATAGTAGAGGTAACTAATAATATGCTTCCACTTCATTTTGAGAGAATTAAAGGTGTACCATCTAATATAACTAGACAAAATTTATGGGAAAGAAACATATTACCAAAGGTGGCTTTAGATGATTATTCTAATAATGAATATTATCCAGAAAGTGATAAATCTTTATTATCTCATGTAGCCCCTTTATGGCAATTACAGTTATATGATAAAACTTTCTGGCCAAGATTTGAACAAGAATTTAGAAGTAGAGATATAGGTGGTGGAAGTTGGGAAAATAAACACAATGCATGGGTTATGGCTGCATCAGATGTGTTTAAGTTAGACTTATCAGAGCATTTTGAAAGACATGGAATGGATGTATGGAAAGAGACTAAGGAATATACATCTAAATATCCTAAACCATCTAAGAAATTATGGTACGCAAATGATAAAATGTACTTAAATAAAGGTGGAGTATTTACAGAAAATCTTAAGTTCGAGGCAGAAGCAAAAATAGTAAACGGAAATGATGTATCAATTTCTTTTGATATAGATAATGAAAATAAAAATAATGTTATAGGATATGAAATATCTAGGGATGGCAAAACAATAGGATTTACATCAACAAATAATTTTGTTGATCACGGAGCTAATATAGATGAAAACCATGAATACAGTATAGTTGCTTATGACAATGAAATAAATCCTAGTAAGCCTTATAATTTTAAATTACATGCTCCAAGTATTAGTGCACAACAAAAGGTTTTAATAGCGCTTAATGAAGAGTTTAACCCATTGGATTACGTAAAAGCTTATAATTACGAAGGAAATGATATAAGCAATAAAATTGAAGTAATTAAGAATACTTTTGATAACACTAAGAAAGGTGAATATGAAGTTGTTTATAAAGTCACTGATGAAGAGGAAACTAAAGAAAAAACTCTTAAAGTTGAAGTAGTTAGTGCTTATGACTATTTATCAGATGAAGAGTGGGAATCAGTAGAAACTCAATGGGGAACTCCAAGAAGAAATACAAATATAAAAGGTAGAGTAAATGGAGAAATTAAAACCTTTGAGAAGGGCATAGGAATACATGCTAATGGGAAAGTTGTATATGATTTATCAGGAAAAGATTATGACAGATTTGAGGCTTTATTAGGTGTTGATCAAACAATAGGAGCTAACGATAATTCAAGTATTTCTTTTAAGGTTATAGCAGATGGAGAGACTTTAGAAACAACTAAGGTTTTAAGATATAACGATAATATGGTAGAAATAAGTGTACCAGTTAAGGGCGTTAATAAGTTAGAAATACAAGTTAGTGATAGTGGAAATGGAAATACATCAGACCACGGTATAATAGTAAACCCTAAGTTATCAACTAATAATGTAAAGCCTACAATAAAAACTGAAGATACAGTAATAAATGTTAAGGATAATTTTAATATATTAGATGGTGTTACTGCTAATGATGTAGAAGATGGTGATTTAACATCAAGCATAAAAGTAAAATCAAGTGATTTTGAAGCAAATAGAGGTGGAATATACACTGTAGTATATGAAGTTACAGATAAAGACGGAAACACAGTTACTAAGGAAAGAAAAATATACACAATAACTACAGCTGAAAGTTTAAGTGATAAGGAATGGAAATCAGCATCATCTGGATGGAGAGATGTAAAAAAAGACTTAAGTGTTGAAGATAATAGAATAACTTTACTTGGTGAAAATGGACAAGAAGTAGAATATGATAAAGGTCTTGGAACTCATGCAAACTCAGAGATAGTTTATGATCTATCAGGTAAAAATTATGGAATGTTTGAAACTTATGTTGGTGTAGATAGAGAAATGAGAAACTCTAATGAGCCATCAGTAATCTTTGAAGTTTACGTTGATGGAAAAAAAGTATTTGATAGCGGTGTTATGAATGTAAACACTGAAAGAAAGCATGTTTTAATTCCAATAGCAGGAGCAAGTGAGCTTAAAATAGTCGCTAAAGATGGTGGAAATGGAAATGCAGGGGATCATGCAGATTGGGCTGATGCAAAAGTTTATACTACAAGCGATAAACCAATATTAACTGGGGAAGAGGTAGCCTTAAATATAGGTGATTCATTTGACCCATTACAAGGAATGGTTGCTAATGATCCTGAAGATGGAGACATAACAAAGAATATAAAAGTTATAAATAATAATGTAAATACAAAAAGAGGAGGTAACTATGTAGTATCCTATGAAGTTACTGATTCTCATGGAAATAAAACTACACTAGATAGAAAAGTATCAGTTGTTAATGCTTATGATTATATAAGTGATAAGAACTGGAAATCAGCTAATTCAGGTTGGAGAAGTGTACAAAAAGATAGAAGTGTTGAAAATAATACCATAACTTTACTTGGTGAAGATAGACAAGAAGTGCAATATAATAAGGGGATTGGAACTCATGCAACTTCAACAATAGTATATGATTTATCTGAGGAAAATTATAAGTTCTTTGAAGCATATATTGGTGTAGATAGAGAGATGAGAAATTCTAAAGTATCATCATTAAGCTTTGAAATTTATGCTGATGGAAAAAAAGTATTTGATAGTGGGGTTATGAATTCAGATACTCCAAGAAAGCATGTTTTAATTCCAATAGTTGGAGTAAGTGAACTTAAATTAGTAGCTAAAGATGGTGGCAATGGAAATGGAGGAGATCATGCAGACTGGGCAGATGCTAAGTTATTATATGCAGACTCTAAGGATTTTACTGCTTTAGAAAAAATAGTTGAGGAAGCAAGAGGATTAGATGGAAATCTATATACTGAAGAAAGCTTTAATAAATTACAAGTTGTTCTAGAAAAAGCTAATAAAGTATTAGAAACTCCTAATCCAGAACAAGAAGTAATAGACTCTACTATTATAGAGCTTAGAGAGGCTATGGATAATTTAGAGGTAGCTATTGATTTAACAGAGGAAGTTAATATACCAGATAATGAATTAAAAAGGGCTATAAAAGATCAATTAAATATATCAAGTGATGTAATAACAAGAGGAGATATGACTAAGTTAACAAGCTTATCAGCAGTTGGATATGGAATAGAAAATTTAGAAGGATTACAATATGCTGTAAATATAGAAGACTTAAATCTTGACTGCAATGAAATAAGAGACATATCTAAAATAAAAGATTTAAAGAAGCTTAACAATGTAAGCATAAAAGAACAATATATAGTTATAAGATCACCAGAAGAAGTTGAAGGAAAATATGTTATAAATGAATCCTTTGTAGGAAAAGATGGAGAAAGATTATCACCTAAAGAAATAAATATAAGAAGAAATACAGGTGGACAAAGTATTGACATATCAAATGTTGATGTTGAAAGTTCTTTAAATAATGGAAATTTAGAACTAGATACTAAGCTTTTTAAAGAAGGTTTTAGTGGTATAGCAGCAGTGTATGAGGATTTAGATGGAAAATATGTAGCAACTCTTTCAACTATAGTAAGTAGATAAAAATAATTTATTTAAGCAGAATATTTAAATTAAAGTAAAAGGAAAGGGATTCGTATTTTAAATACGAATCCCTTATTAGTTTTATATAAAGTAAAATATTTGAAATGGTATTTAGTTTTTACATTACTATTTAATTTATTATTCATTTAAATAAGATTTTATAAATAACTTTTATCTTAGTGATTTTAATATATGGTGTTGTAAACATATTATGCACAATATAGCTAAGAATATAGGAAAGAAAGGGTTAAATTTAAAACATACTATACATAGACATAATATTAAAATAATAAAATTTAAAAAAGTTGAAAATAATATCTTTTTATATTTTTCTTCGTTTAAATTAGTATATAGAATTCCATTAAATCTAATTTCAGTATCGCCACTAAGGAATGAACAAATTGGATTAATAATTCCAGTCATAAGCATAGTTAAAAGCATCATTAAAGAAATACAATAATATATAAGCATCTACATCTTTCCTCCTTACTTAGAATATTTATTTAAATTTAAATTTTAATCTTATATTAAAAAATAATAATAAATTAATCAATAGGTTTTGCGCAACTGGTCGAAAAGTTAACAAAATTGGCATAAAAGTAAGTAAATGTATTAATAGAGAGTTAATAAGGTATGAATTTTAGGCACTTAATATATAAGTAATATTAATAAATTTATTTTTATTAAGGGTTTATTAGATGAGTTTTACATATATTATTAAAGGGTTAGTTTGTTAAATATTGGTGGATTTAATGTGGGAAATTATATAAAATTAATCTAAGGTTTATATTTTAATATGTTGGGAGAAATGTTATGGAGGAAAGAGAAAGTAATAAATATTTAAAGAATAAGAATTTTAACTTTAGATTAGGAGTTTATATTATTACCATTTTAATATTTTTAGGTTTAGCTACTTTTAAAATATCATCATCGATAAGAGAGTTTAATGATAGGTTTAAAGTAAGTGAAGAGCTTTTAGGAGAAACAGTATCTAGTGACGGAAAGTATAAGATTGAAGCTTATCTTATTAATGGAGGGGCTACAGTAGATTGGTCAGTTAAATGTTATTTAAGGGAAGGAGATATTAAAAAAGAGATATATAGGGATTATCATATAAATGAGGCAAATATGATTTGGATTGATAATGATACTATTTCAATAAACAATCATAATATAGACTTACCAAATGGTAAATATGATTTTAGAGATGAATAAAGTAGAGAGTAGGTTTTAAAGTATATTGCAGTAAATTATTATACTTTTGATTAAGTAGGTTTAAGGCAATATATTAGGGCTTACTCTAATTTTTTATTAAAAAGCATTTTAAACAATAAAGTTTTAATGGTAGATTTTTTTGTTATAAGAAGAAGCTTAAAGTTTAACAAGGTTATTGTATTAGTGACATGGAGGATTTAAAACTTAAATATTCTAATAGGCTTAAGTTTAATAAGGTTACTATATTAGGTAACATAGATATAATAAATATAAACTAGAAATCTATAAATTAAAATTTATAGATAAAAGCTATAGAGAATTGGAAGTATATTAAAATAAAGTTCATATTATTAACAAAAAGTTAATAAATGTTTAGAAAATAAATTATAGTATTTAAATACATTAATTGAAAAAATATGTATTTGAGGTTAATATTATATGAAATAAGAAAACAAAAGTTTAATATTAATGGGAGGAAAAATCTATGAGTAAACACTTAGCTACAACTATACGTGTAGCTATTGAGAAGGATAATCCATCTATTTGTAGAGATGAAGAGAAATGTATAAAATGTGGTTCATGTAAAAATATATGTACAGATTATATAGGTGTAAATGGTCATTATTCTTTGGAAAAAACTAATGATACTGCTGTTTGTATTAATTGTGGTCAATGCGCAAATGTATGCCCTACATCTAGTATTACAGAGGTTTTTGATTATAAAAAAGTACAAGATGCGATAAGTCATAAAGATAAAATAGTCATAGTTTCTACGTCGCCTGCTGTTAGAGTATCCTTAGGTGAAGAATTTAATATGAATAATGGAAGTTTTGTTCAAGGTAAAATGATAGCATTACTTCGTAAGTTAGGTTTTGATTATGTTCTTGATACTAATTTCGCTGCTGATATGACTATAGTTGAGGAGGCTAGTGAATTAGTGGAGCGTATAACTAAAAATAATAAACCGCTACCTCAATTTACTAGTTGCTGTCCTGCCTGGGTAAAATATGCTGAAACCTTTCATCCAGAAATATTAGATCATATTTCAACTTCAAAGAGTCCTATAGGAATGCAAGGGCCTACAATAAAGACTTATTTTGCAAAGAAGATGGGAATTGATCCTTCTAAGATTGTAAATGTAGCCTTAACGCCATGTACAGCTAAAAAGTTTGAAATCAAAAGAGAAGAAATGAATGCATCAGGTAGATATTATGGCATAGAAGATATGCGTGATATGGACTATGTTATAACAACTAGAGAAGTAGCTATTTGGGCTAAAGAAAAAGGAATTGATTTTAATTCTTTAGAGGATAGTAACTTTGATAAATTAATGGGAGAAGCCTCAGGGGCTGGTGTTATATTTGCTAATACAGGTGGAGTTATGGAGGCTGCTTTAAGAACAGCATACAAATATATCACTAAAGAAGATCCACCTAAAGATTTTTATGATTTAGAGTCTGTAAGAGGTATGGAAGGTGTTCGTGAAGCTAGTTTCAAAATAAATGACTTAGAAATAAACATAGCTGTTATTTATGGAACTGAAAATGCTTCAAAGTTTATTTCAAAGATGAAAAATTCGGATAAGAAATATCACTTTATTGAGGTTATGACTTGTCCAGGCGGATGCATAGGTGGAGGTGGACAACCTAAAGATAAAAAATTTGAAGGTGATAAGCTTAGAGAAAAGCGTATAGATGGGTTATATAAAAGAGATTCAAGCATGAAATTAAGAGTTAGCTATGAAAATGAAGAGATTAAAAAGTTATATGAGGAGTTTTATGAAAAACCTTTAAGCAATCTTGCTGAGGAAATGTTACATACAACTTATTTTGATAGAAGTAAAGATTTAGGAGGAGAAAAAATGAGTGAATCAGTAAAATATCGTTGTACAGTTTGTGGATATATACAAGAAGGAGAATTACCAGAAGAATTTATATGTCCAGTTTGCAAGAGTCCAGCTTCAGCCTTTGTAAAAGTTGAAGAGAAATCAGAGGCAGATGATAAAGATTCTAATAAATCAGAATCATCTAGTGAAAGTAGTAATAAATATAAAGGAACAAAAACAGAAAAGAATTTAATGGATGCATTAGCTGGGGAGTCCATAGCTAGAAATAAATATACATTCTTTGCAGAGGTAGCTAAGAATGAAGGATATGAACAAATATATGAACTATTCTTAAAAACAGCTGGCAATGAAAGAGAACATGCTAAACTATGGTTTAAGGAGTTAGGATATTTAGGAGATACTAAAGAAAATTTATTACATGGGGCAGAAGGAGAGCATTATGAATGGTCAGATATGTATGCTAGATTTGCAAAAGAGGCTGAAGAAGAGGGATTTTTTGATTTAGCAGAAAAATTTGTAGAGGTTGCTAAAATAGAAAAATCTCATGAAGATAGATATAGAAAGCTTTTAAACAATATAAAGATGAAAAAGGTATTTGAAAAATCAGAAGAAACTATGTGGGAGTGCTTAAATTGTGGATATCTTGTTATTGGTAAAAAGGCTCCAGAGGTTTGTCCAGTATGTAATTATGCCAAAGGATTTTTTGAAGTAAGAGCTGAAAATTATTAATAATAATTTATTTTACATAGATTAAGCTTATAAATTATAAAAACAATCTTTGTCACTATAAAAATATAGGTATAAGTAAATTACTTCCTTTAAAGTAGATAAGAAACTATAAAAATCTATTTTAAAGGGAGTATTTTTTTATTTGAAATGATACATAGATGAACTATGTTTTATTAAAATAATAGTTTAAAAATAGAGAAAGAGGATTTTAAAAGATAAATTTAAGTGATTTTACAGGGGAAGTGAAATAGAAATATTTCTTTAAATGTATGTACAAATTATATAATTTATTAACAAATTATATAAAGTATTCTTTTTGTATTAAAATATTAGACTTAAATTATTGATATTAAATAGTTTAAATAGTAAAATTCTTTATATAAAACGTTTTCGAAAGCGGATAAGATATTATTAGGAGGGGGACAATATGATAAAAAGAAAAAAAGCATTGTCACTGATTTTAAGTGGTATTGTATGTTCATCTTTAATACTTACAGGCTGTGGAAATAGCAAAGAAGAGGAAAGTAAGGAAACTGTTAATTTAACTTGGTATGTTATAGGTGATGAGCCAGCTGATAATGACATTGTTGAAGAAGAAGTAAATAAATATTTAAAAGATAAAATAAATGCTACAGTAGATATAAAACATATACCTTTTGGGGATTATACTAAGAAAATGAGTGTTATTAGTAATTCAGGGGAACCTTATGATCTTGCCTTTACATGTTCTTGGGCATTTCCTTATTTAGAATATGCTAGAAAAGGAGCTTTTTTAGAGTTAAATGATTTATTAGATACAGAAGGAGCACCATTAAAGAAAGAAATAAACAAAGAGTTATGGAAGGGTGCAGAGATAGATGGTAAAATATATGCTGTTCCAAATCAAAAAGAAATAGCATTAGCACCTATGTGGGTATTTGATAAAGAGCTTGTTGAAAAGTATAATATTCCTTATGAAAATATACATTCAGTAAACGATTTAGAACCTTGGTTAAAATTAGTAAAAGAAAAAGAACCAGATTTTATTCCATTTTATACTCAAGGAGATTCAATTCCTTTAGACTTTGATGATATAGTAAATCCATTAGGCATATTCTATAATGATAAGAGTTTAACAGTAACAAATAAATTTGAATCAAAAGAAATGAAGGATATGTTATTAAAATTAAGAGAATATTATGAAGCTGGATACATAAATCAAGATGCAGCAGTAACTGATATGAAACCAGAAGTAAAAAGATTTGTATGGAAAGCAGATGGACAACCATATGCTGAAAATATATGGGGAAAATCTTTAGGTAGGGAAGTAGTAACTTCATCAATAATACCACCATATATAACTAATAATTCAACAACTGGTGCAATGACTGCAATTTCTGCTAACTCTAAACATCCTAAGAAGGCAATGGAGTTATTGACTTTAGTAAATACTGATACAAATTTAAGAAACTTATTGATGTTTGGAATAGAGGGAAAACATTATGAAAAAATAAATGACAAGCAAATAAAGAAATTTGATGGAAAGAAATATGATGTTGTTAGCTGGGCATATGGAAACTTACTTGGTACTTATGTTTCAGAAAATGACCCTATAGATAAGTGGGAGGCTTTTGAAAAATTCAATAATTCAGCTAAGGTTTCTCCAATATTAGGATTTAAATTTAATTCCGAAAACGTTTCAAATCAAATTTCGGCTATAAATAATGTTTTACAGGAATTTGAAAGAGCATTATATACAGGTTCAATAGATCCTGAAGTTGGACTAAATGATTTAAATAAGAAATTAAATGATTCAGGTATAAATGAAGTTAAAGATGAAATACAAAAACAATTAAATGAATGGAAAGCAAAAAATAATTAGTGTTATTAATAAATAGAGGGTAAGTTTTCACTTACCCTCTTTATCTATTTAATAGTCTTATTTTATTTGTGATGTTTTGGTGAAATTTCAACTGTTATGCTAATACCAATACCTGCTATTATTCCAGTTAATATGTAGTAAGTTAAGTCATTCATTGGTATTACATATAAACCAAGTAGCCCTATTATAAGTAAAAGTAAAAACATACATACCACAAAAAATAGTGGTTTAAATTTAGGGGTTGTGGGAATAATTTTTGCTATTTTATCTGATAACTTTAAACTTTTATTTATAGGTATAAAAATAAAAGTTGCAATTGCTAGTGACAAAATCATTGGAATAAAACTCATTAAAGATTTCATCTTAAGTTCCTCCTTTATTAAAAACTTTCTTAATTTTATAAGTTGATATTACTATTTTAAGAAGGCCTTATAATTCTTACCTTCATAATAATCACCTCGATTTTTCTTTAAATATAAGTAAAAATACAAATTATAAATTAATCAGTTTTAGTTAATGTTAATTACTTCTTATATAAATTATACATTATTTAAGATAAAAGAGTTTATATTATAAGGAATTTAATATAGAATTTTTTTACAAATTAGAAGTGTTTTAGGGATTTTAAACAATTAGAAAATTAATCAAAGGAAAAAATAAAGAACCAGTTATTAAAACGTAAAAACTGGTTCTTATGAAATGTATATAGTTAAAAATAATTAAGATTATAAAAAATTAATTAGTAGTGCTATTTTCTAATTGTTTAATAGACTCCTTAGTTTTATTTAATGAATCATTTAGATTACTTAATTGTTTTTCTAAATCCTCTTTTTCAGTCTTAGCCTTAGATAATTCCTCTTCTTTGTGAGTTAAATCCTCTTTTGAATTGTTAATTGTGGTAACTAATTCATTATGAGTATTATTTAAACTTGAATCACCTTTTACTGTAGAACCAATACAAATAGCTATAAAAAATATACATATTCCTAATAAGAATTTTAATATTTTTTTTGGTGCATTTTTCATAATATAGTAAAGTCCTTTCTGAATTTTATTAATAACATTTTGAACAAGGGGAGTATCCCATAGATTCTGCCTCTGATAGTGGAATATAACTTGTCCTAGCTGGGTTTGTATTACCACATTTATTTTTACGATGATATTTTTTACCTGTTGCAGTTATGTACACCATCTCACCAACTGGTTTAGAAGGCTGTGGATTATCAGAATTATATGAGTTTGATTTAGCGTTAGATGAGTTATTACTAGTAGATTTTTTACTAGAATTATTTGAAGAACTTTGACTAATACTATTTGCTTCTTCTTGTTTTTGTTTTTCAATCTCAGCTTGTCTTTGTTTTTCAGCTTCTTCTTTTTGTTTTAGTTCTACTTTAGCTGTGGTATCTTTTAAAAGTTGTTCCTGTTTTTGTTTTTCATCATTAAGTTGATTTATTTTTTCCTTCAAATCACCTATATCTTTATTCAAGGTAGATAGTTCTTCTTGCGAGCTATCTATTTTTGCTAATACAGTAGTTTTTTCAGCTTTTAATTTATTAATATCTTCTTGAGTTGTACCCAAAACAGTAAAACCAAAAATCATACCAATTAAAGCTACTATAACAAAAGCTTTTCTTTTCTTTAAAAATGATGTGAATTTATTCATTTTGTCCTCCTTACGTTTATGTCCATTAACTAATATAACATAAATTTAGAATAAAATGTATAAAATATTGCTAAAAATTAAATTTTAAGTAAATAATATTAATTAATTGTTCATTAATTATATTTTTATTATTATTTTATAATATTTAACCATATATATATTATCATTACTTAAAAAAATACCAATTTATAATATTTTTTTTATTAATTAGTGATGTTATTAAAATATTAGTATTTAAATTTATAAAACTTTTCTATATATTTGAAAAATATATAATAAATTTGTATTATATATTATATAAACAAATATAGAAAATTTTAAATAGATTGTTTTAAAGATTTATACTATTAATGAAAAGAGGATTTATGATGGAAAAAACAAAAGAATGTAAGAACTTATTATTAAAAGAAATACTAATGGATTTTTTATTTGTTATCTTTATGGTTGCACTTATATTATTAATTGATGTTGTTTTAGGACAATTAATAGATATATATATTAAATTAGGTGGGAAATTTATTGGAAGCAATTTAATTAATGAGAGCCTTAGTGTAAAAATTGTTTTTGCTAGTATAGTAGGACCCATAATAGAGTCATTTTTAATAATTGGATTAATAAATTTAAGCAAAAAAATTATTAAAAGCAAATTTAAATATTCATTATTAGTTGCACTAATATTTGCTTTATTGCATTACTACAGTCTAATATATATTTTTTGTGTGATACCTAGTGCAATAATAATGGTATTTTCTTATACATATTATAAACCTAAAAAATTATCTCCATTTTGGATTTTAACCTTAATACACATGATAAATAATTTTATAATTACTATGAGTTAAGCTAGAAGTTATATTTTAAATTTACTCTAAGGAGGACAAAATGAAATACAAAATAAGATTTGCAGATAAAGAAGATTACAAGGTGATAAATGAAATTATTAGAGAGGTACATGACTTACATGTTAAAAATAGACCAGATGTGTACAATGAAACTGATAAACCCTTATCAGAAGAGGAATTTAAAGAAATTCTAGAGGATGATAGATACAAGATGTTTTTAGTTCAGGAAAAAGAAAGTAAAGAGGTCGTAGCTTTTAGTCTTATACAAATAGTAGGGCCTAGAAACATACCAATACTTACTCCTGTAAAAACTGCCTTAATTGATACTTTTTGTGTTAAGGAAAAGTATCGTAAAAGAGGAATAGGAAAATTTTTATTTCAGCATATTATAAGTTTTGCAAAAAAAGAAGGAGTAAACACATTACAATTAGTTGTCTGGGAATTTAATAAAGGAGCTATTAAATTTTATGAAGCTTTGGGAATGAAAAAAAGAAATATAAGTATGGAATTAGCTTTATAGAAAAATATTACTTTATTACAATAAATAATTAATATGAATTTTAATTAGGACATTAAATAGTTAGTAATCTTTAATGGATAAAAATAAAACAGGGTGCTAAATATTAGCACCTTGTTTCTATTTAGGTTAAAAGTATTTAAGCTCTTCTTCGTATATAATATTTCCATTAGTATCTAAGCCTTTTATATAGTTAGCTTTATTTTTTTCATTATTTGTATGTGAAGTAAGAATAAACATTTTATTTTCATCCAATTCATAATTTGAAATGATTTTATTATTATTGTCCTCTAATACAATATTTTTTATTTGAGGTCATTTACATAACCGTATATTTTAGCTATAGGTTCAGAGTTTTTTGTAGGCTTTGAAGTATAAGTATTAAAAGTTACTTGCTTAGAGTAGTCTATTGGATATCCAGCTGGATAATTAACTGGATGCCACTTAATTAGCCCTTTTCTAATAATATCTATTGAAAACCAATCCTTATATTTACATAGATATATTTTTTCTTTACCTAAGTCTATAGTTTTAATTATATTTGAAGGGCCATAATAAACTGACTTTTCTGATTGCTGATGTGCTTTTAGAGGAGTGAAGCTTCCAGGGAAAATTATTTTAGAACAAATGAGGATAAGTATTATTGCCAAAAACCATTCTATAATAGCACTATATTTTTTATAAATTTTCATTAGCTTCACCTTCTTTGTTAAGTGGAATTTTTATTTTATTTTGTCTATCATACCAGTCAATTTTAATAATTAAATATTTTACGTCTTCCTTGATCTTTTTATCAAGTAGTATTAATCCTTCTGTTACCCAAAAACTTGTAGAGGAGCTTATAGCTGTTTTTATATATTCTTTCAAATATTCTAAAGATACTTTCTGAGAAAGACCAGCCTAGAGTAGTTCTGACTTGTTTATATCTAATATATGACTCACCTTCAGTATTAATAATTCTTTTTATTATTAAGTAATCATCATCTATTTTTATCTTTTGATTTGGTTCTATTACTTCAGCTTTGCCTTCATTAACAAGTGATCTTATATCTTTAAAATAATATTTGCTTTTAGGTAAGCAGGTAAAGCCTATAAAACAAAGAGTAATTAAGCAAACTAAAATTATTAATCTTCTTATTACCTTAATTGTATTCTCCCCCTTATTAATTTATTTGTAATTTTTATTTTTAAAGTTTAAATTATGATACTTTGTAATTTGTTAATAGTTTTATATTAAAATAACCAATAAAGTCTTCATATTTTAAAGTGATTTATCCATTTTTTATATTTACCATAGATTTTAGTGTATTCACTAAATATGCTTTTAAGCTTTAAATTTTTCAATCAATATATATAATTTTATAAAATAGTTTTGCTTTCTAAAATAATATACCATTTTTTCTTTTATATGGGAATAAGTTTGTTGAATAAAAGCAATATTTAATAATATATATATATTTATTTAAAATATATAAAATGGAAAAGCAAATATGTATATTTTGAAAAACAATCAATAAAAGTATATTTAAAATATAAGCTTAATTTAGTTGCTTTTGTATGATGTTACAAAATTTCTAAAAATATTGAAAACGTTATTATGGAAGTGTTAATATTAAAATATATTATTAAAATTTAAATAAGAAAGGGGTTTATCAAGTGAATAGTAGTAAAAAAATTAAGTCTATTTCTATGCTAGTTTTATTAACATTCTTATTTAGTTTTTTACCTCATATGCCAGTAATGGCTGAAGTAAAAAATAATAATGCTAAAGCAAATGAAAAGACTTTAGTTAAGAATGAGAGTGAAGCTTTTGCTGTAGTTGTGGGAGATTTTTTACAAGTTAATGGAAACGGTTCCGACTGGGATCCCACAAATATGAAAGGAGTGTTGAAAAAGTATAAAAATGGTTTATATGAAGGCACTTTAAAGTTAAAGGCAGGAAATTATAATTATAAAATTGCCATGAATGGAACTTGGGATGAGAGCTATGGTAATAATGGTCAAAACATAGCTTTGAATTTATCAAAAGATTCAGAGGTAATATTTAGGTTGGATTATAAAAATAAAAAGGTATATGATTCAATAAATAATCCTGATCAATTTAAAACTAAGGCTATTTTAGCAGGTAATATAAAGGATATAATTGATGGGGCTTCTGATTGGAATCCTGGTAACGATACCGAGAAACTTGATTATATAGGTGGAGGTATGTATAAAAAGACTTTCCCTATAAAAGAGAGTGCACAAGGAAAAGATATAAGTTTAGAATACAAAGTTGCATATAATGGAGAATGGAATAATGGCGAAGTAGCAGAAAATGCTAAGGTAGTAATTCCAAAGGGTACTAAAAACATAACTATCCTAAGTAATTATTTAGATAATTATGTTAAGGATTCAATAAATAATCCAAGCCTTTCTAATACAGTTTCCCTAATAGGAACAGTTAGAGAAGGAAATGGAGATTGGGATGTAAATAACAAAAATTTTGAAATGCATAATCTTGATGAAAATAGGGTTTTATATTCTAAGGTAATGAAAAAAGGAACTTATGAGTATAAAGGCCTTGTAAATCATTCTTGGGATAATGGAGGAATACCATCTCAAGGAAATGTTACTTTAAATATGCCAGAGGACAGAAATGTTATCTTTGTAGCAGATTTAAAAAATAATAAAATATATGATTCAATAAATAACACCAAAGAAATAAATGAAGCATTAGGAATAAAAGGTGATGAAAATACAGGTGAAGGTAATAATGGTGGCAATCAAGGAGAAAGTGAAAACAAGCCAGATTTAGTAAAAAGTCCTGTAGTAAATGAGGATGGAACAGTAACTTTTAGTGCTAAGTTTAATGGTGATAGTTTGTATCTTATAGGATCTATGGTATCTTGGGATACAAGTAAGCAAATTGAAATGAAAAAGGGAGAAGATGGTGTATTTAAAGTAACAATACCTTTAACTGGTGGAGTTTATGAATATAAGTTTAAACCTAATAAGGATAATTGGGATAATTCATTTACAGACCCATCTAATAAGGCCATGGCTAATGGAAATTCAGTATTGAATATGCCAGGCTTAGAAATAGGTGGAGAATCAAGTGTTGAAGTAGGTAGCAATGCAAAGTTAGTTGCATATATCTATGACACTGAAGGTAATAAAAAAGAAACTAATGTTAATTGGTCTTTAGAGGAGCCAGTAAGTGGAGTATCAATTGAAGAAAATACTTTAAAAGTTTCTAAGGATGTAGATTCAAGTAAGAAAATAAAGATTAAAGCTACTGATGGAAAATACGTAGTTAGTAAAGAAATTACTATTTTATCTCAAATGTATACCTATACAATAAATTATTATAGATTTGATGGTAATTATGATAACTGGAATTTATGGTTATGGCAAACAGGTGGAGAAGGAAAAGGTTACGATTTTAATAAAAAAGATGAAGCTGAAAAAGGATTTACAAGAGCAGTCTATAAATTCCCATCTGATAAATTAAACTTTCTTATTAGAAAAGGAAATTGGGAAGATAAAGATGTTGGACATGATAGAACCATAGAAGTTAAGAATGGAAATAATGTAGAGGTATGGTTAATACAAGGGGATGAAAATATTTATTATGATAAGAAGGATGTAGATACCTCACCTAAATTAGTATCTGCCTTAATGGATAGTAAAACAGACCTTTTAGTTACTTCTGCTGGAAATATAGAAGATTCAGAGTTAGATTCTTTCAAATTAATTGATAAGACTGATAATAAGGAAATTAAAACAAGTGCAATTAAAGTATCTGATAATAAAGTTAAATTAACTTTAAAGAAAGGATTATTTACTACTCCTGAAATTGATCCAAGCCATGATTATGAAGTTAGCAGTAATAACTTTAGAGCAACTAAGGTTACTATGAGAAAAATCTTAGATGATCCAGAATATTTCTATAATGGAGATGACTTAGGGGTAACTTACAAAAAAGATTCTTCAACATTTAAATTATGGGCACCAACAGCTAAGGAAGTTAGCTTAGTATTATATGATAATGAGGGAACTTATGATGAAAATGGAAAAGTAACAGATAATACTGGTGGAAGAGAAATTTCTATGAAGAAGGAGGATAAAGGAGTTTGGAGCCTAAAAGTAGATGAAAACTTAGAAGGTAAGTACTATATGTACAAAGTAAGCTTTTCAGATGGAAAAACAAATTATGCTATAGATCCATATGCCAAGGCTGTTTCAGCTAATGGCCAAAGAGGGGCTATAATTGATTTTTCATCTACAAATCCATCAGAATGGGGAAGTGTAAAGAAACCTCCTATGTTAAATCCTACAGATTCAATTTTATACGAAATGCATGTTAGAGATTTTTCAATATCTAAAGATTCAGGAATAAAGAATAAAGGTAAATTTGAAGGTATAGCAGAAGAAGGAACAATGGTTCCAGGAACTGATGTTAAAACAGGAATAGATCATTTAAAAGAGTTAGGTATAACAACAGTTCATTTATTACCATCTTTTGATTATGCTTCAGTTAATGAAATAAGCAATAAGCCTCAATTTAACTGGGGATATGATCCTCAAAACTATAATTCCTTAGAGGGATCATATTCAACAAATGCTGAAGATCCAAAATCAAGAGTAAGAGAATTTAAAGATATGGTACAAGCTCTTCATAAAAATGGAATAAGAGTGGTTATGGATGTAGTTTATAATCATACTTATGGAATAGGTCAAAACTCACCTTTTGATCCAGTTGTACCAGGATATTTTTATAGAACTAATGATGAAGGTAAATATACTAATGGATCAGGATGTGGTAATGAAGTTGCAACAGAAAGACCTATGGTTAGAAAATATATAAAAGATTCTGTTAAGTATTTAGCTAAAGAATATGATGTTGATGGATTTAGATTCGATTTAATGGGATTAATAGATACAAAAACTATGAGTGAACTAACAACTGAGTTAAGAAATGAAATTGATCCAAGTTTAATAATATATGGTGAACCATGGCAAGCTGGAGGAAGTGCACTTCCACAAGAACAACAAACTTTAAAGGGAAGTCAAAAAGGTAAGGGCTTTGCCGTATTTAATGATAATTTTAGAAACGCTATAAAAGGTGATAGTGATGGAGCAGGACAAGGATTTGCCACTGGAGCTAGTGGTAAAGAAGGAGCTATAGTAGCTGGGGTTAAAGGATCAGTTGATGATTTTACTGATAGTCCAAGTGAAACAATAAACTATGTAACTGCTCATGATAATTTAAATCTTTGGGATAAGATTATAAAGGCAGCAGGCAAGGAAAAAGCTGCAGGTTTCTTAGAAATGAGAGATGGAGTTTTAACAGGGGAAGATGCTAATAATTATTCTTCAGTTCAAGAGGCTGTTGAAAAGAAAGCTAAACCATATAGTGTAATAACAGAGACTAATCCTTTAGATAATGAATATGTAAGAAGAAGTATATTAACAACTGCTATTACAATGACTTCACAAGGAATTCCATTCTTCCAAGCTGGAGATGAATTCTTAAGAAGTAAATATGGAGATCACAATAGCTATAAGAGTCCAGATGCTATAAATGAAATAAACTGGCAAAATAAAGAAAAGTTTAGTGGAGTATTTGATTATTACCAAGGATTAATATCTTTAAGAAAATCACATCCAGCCTTTAGAATGGATAAAAAGGCTGCTATTGAAAGTAATTTAGTAGTAACTAAAGCTAATGATAATATAGTTGTATTTCAACTTAAAAACTTTGCTAATAGAGATTCATGGAAGAACATAGTGGTAGCTTATAATGGAAATAATGCTGAGAAGGAAATTTCTCTTCCACATGAAGGCGATTGGAATGTGGTAGTAAATGAACACAAGGCCGGAACAAGTGTCTTAGAATCTCTTAAGGGAGTAAATTCAGTAAAGGTTGCACCTTTATCAGCTAAGGTTCTTTATGATGAAAGCGTAGAAGGAGAAGCACAAACTCCAACATCCATAGATGTTACTCCTTCAAGCTTAAAACTAGATATAGGAGCTTCAAGTTTCTTAAAGGCAGTAGTTAAAGACCAAAATGGAAGAATAATTCCTAATGCAGAAATAAAATGGAATATTTCAGATAACTCAGTAATAAAGGTTGATTCAAATAATGGAAAAGTAACTGCTTTAAAAGAAGGAAAGTCAATTATAACTTTAAGCTCTGGAAGTTTAACTAAGGACGTAGAAGTAGAGGTTGTTCATCTTGTTCCAAGCTCTTTAGAATTAGATGGTCCAAATCAAGTTTATACAGGGAAGGATATTCAACTTAATGGAATTGTTAAGGATCAATTTGGACAAGTAATCTCAGGTGCAAATATAGAGTGGTCCTCTTCAGATGAAAGCATAGCTAAAGTATCAACTCTAGGAGTGGTTCAAGGAATTAGTGAAGGAAAGGTTAAAATAAAAGCTAAGAGTGGAAAGGCTAAGGCTACTAAGGAAATAGAAGTTAAAAAATATACTAAAAAATATATAGAATTCACTTATGTTAGAAATGATAAAAACTATGATGGATGGAATATTTGGACTTGGCAAACAGGGGTAAATGATGGTCAACAAAACTTTACTCAAATAAAAGATGGAAAAGCAATATCTAAGTTTGAAATAGCACCAGATGTAACTCAGGTTGGATTTGTTTTAAGAAAGGGTACTGGTTGGGATGAAAAAGATCCATATGAATCAGATAGATATATACAAATAGATCCATCAATGAATGTAACAAAGGTAACTGTTAAGAGTGGAGTAGGAGAGTTCTTCCAAGTTCCAGCTATAAAAAATGCTGAAATACAAGGAGGAAATATTAACTTTAAATATAGAGATGAAGCTTTATATGAAGAGAATAATCAATCTTCCATAGACAAGGTTCAAGTTAAGGTTACTTCACCAGGGGTATTATTTAAGGATACAAAGACTTATGACATGGATTATGATTCACAAAATGAGTTCTTTGCATATTCATTAAAGGATATAAAACCTGGAACTTATGAATACAGTTTCTTAGTTACTAAGGATGGTAAAACAGTTGAAACTGAAAAACAAAGAATAGAATATTCTCCATTAAAAATAAATGGAGAGATTACTTTCAAAAATAATAAGGTTAACTATGATGAAAATGCTCTTGCAAATCTTAAATTAAGTGGAAGTGATGCTAAAAAAGAAAATATAAAAGAAGTTTATATGGACCTTACAAATGTAGGTGGCCCTAATAAGGTGTTAATGGATTTAAATTTATTAAAGGATAATTCATTAAGCCAAAGCATTGGAATAAATGATAATGTAGTAGCTGGAGAAAAAGAAATACCAGTTACAATAGTTGATAAAAATGGTGAAAATCATAAAGCAAAAGGAATTTTAACTGTTAAATCAAAGGTTGGAGTTGGACCTTTAGATTTTGGCTTTGATGAGTCTAGAATTTACTTTACAGTGACAGATAGATTCTTTAATGGAGATAAGAATAATGATGATCCTCATGGAAACAACTATGATAAGAAGAATCCATATACTTATCATGGAGGAGATTTAAAAGGATTAACAGATAAGATTCCATATTTAAAAGAACTTGGAATAAACACAATTTGGATAACTCCTATTGTTGAGAATACTGATTTTAATCAAATGTTCTCTCAAGGAAAAACTCAATACTCATATCATGGTTACTGGGCTAAGGATTTTGAAAAATTAGATCCACATTTAGGAACTATGGATGACTTAAAAACATTAATAGATATAGCTCATGATAGTGGAATAAAAATAATGGTTGATGTTGTTTTAAATCATGCTGGATATGGAATGAAAAATAAAGAGGCTAATAGTGGGGCAAATAACTATCCAACAGAGGAAGATAGAGCTAAGTTTAAAGGTATGTTTAGAGAAAATCCAGGAAATGATTTTATAACTCAAGAGTCAGCAGGACTTCCAGATTTTAAAACAGAGGATCCAGAAGTAAGAGAAAAATTAATAGAGTGGCAAACAGGATGGATTGAAAGATCAAAGACTGAAAAAGGAAATACTATTGATTATTTTAGAGTTGATACAGTTAAGCATGTTGATAATACAACTTGGAAGGAATTTAAAAATAAATTAACAGAAATAAACCCAAGCTTTAAAACTATTGGTGAATATTTTGGAGCTGATATAAATAACGATGGAGGACAACTTCAAAATGGGCAAATGGATGCTTTATTAGACTTTGGTTATAAAGGAAAAGCAAGAGATTTTGTAAATGGAAATATTGAGGGAGCTTCAGCATATTTAGATGATAGAGCAAGTAAAATCAGCAATACCAATTTAATGGGACAATTCTTAAGTAGTCATGATGAAGATGGATTCTTAAAGACTGTAGGAGATGACTTAGGCAAACAAATGCTTGCTGCTTCTCTTCAGATAATAGATAAGGGTATCCCTGTTATATACTATGGAGAAGAACTTGGAATGTCAGGATGGAATGGCTTTGAACAAGGAGATCAAAATAGATATGATATGGATTTTGAAAGATTAAATGATCCTAAGTATAAAAAGGTTCATGATCATTATGAAAAACTTCTTAATATAAGAAAAGAATACTCTAAGGTATTTTCAAAGGGAAATAGAAAAACTATTGCAGGAAACAATGAAGAAGGATATTCAGTAGTATTAAGAAGCTATAATGGAAAAGAAATTACTCCTATGAATCCAAGTGAAAAGAATGAAGAGAAAAATATTACAAATGGACAAAATCTATTTGTTGTATTAAACACTAAAAATGAAGGTAAAGATATAAGTTTTAAAACAAATTTCAAAGAAGGAGATAAGGTTAAAGACTTATATAGTGGAAATGAATATTCAATAGGCAAAGATGGAAAGGTAACTGTAAAAGCCCCTTCAAGGGAAGATGGAGGAACTGCTATCTTAGCTCTTAAAAATGATAGTCTACTACCTTCAGTTATAAATAATTCTCCAGAAATAAATGCTAAAGATGTTACATTAACAGTTGGGGATAAATTTGATCCAATGGATGGTGTAACAGCTATGGATAAGGAAGATGGAGATATAACAAAGGATATTAAGGTTATAGAAAATAATGTGGACACAGAAAAGTCTGGAGATTATAAAGTAATTTACAAAGTAACAGATAGTGAAGGTGCATCAAAAACTAAGGAAATCAATGTTAAGGTAAATGAAAAAGAAACTACTCCTCCAGAAGAAATTAAGGTAACTGGTGTCAAATTAAATAATAAAGATTTAAACCTTAAAAAAGGTGAAAAATATACTTTAAAGGCTGAAATAAGTCCAAAAGATGCAACAAACAAGGAGGTTACTTGGATATCAAGTAATCCAAAGGTTGTATCAGTTGATGAGAATGGAAATATAGAGGCTAAATCATCAGGAGAAGCTGAAATAACAGTAACAACTAAGGATGGTGGCTTTAAAGCTACATGTAAAGTTAAGGTTAAACACTCAGGTTTCTTACCTAATACTGGCTCAGTGGGCGGAAGAATAGTTATTGTAATAATTGGTGTTATAGCTATTGGAATAGGTATAGCAATGATTTTTTACAAAAGAAAAGTGATTAGAAGAAAATAGGCAGGATAAATAATCATTATAAATTAATCTTAATTTCTTGGCTTTAAAGGAAAATTAATAAAAATATCATTAATTGAATAGTAAAATCAATGAAAAAGAGATATCAAAATATATGATATCTCTTTTTATACTCTATATTTTAATTGAATATTAATTTAAAGTGGTTTTCATATAGTATTGTTTAAAGAATTAATCTTATTATTTTTCCACAACTAAATTTCCTTTAGAATCTAGTAAAGGGGTTAAACCGCAGCCATTTGGACCTTGAGCTAAAAGATAATTTACTCCAGTTTTTTTATCCACTAAGACAATTATTGTTCCAAAATCTAAGTTTTCTATAAACTTATTTTCAAATCTTTTTTCTTTCTTAGAAAACATATAAAAACTCCTTTTAATATATTTAAATTAATAAGCTTAAAAATAAGGCGTTAATTTTATTTAAATCTTTTATATATTCTTCAAAATAAGAGCCACATTTTCTTAGCTCACCAAGAACTCTATTTATGCCGTAATCAGATTTATACCAGTTATCCTTAGAAATTCCTTGAGTTTCTACTGGAACAACATAAAATTGTGTATTAGGATATGCTAAAGAGTAAGTAATTAAAGCTCTTCTGGCATGAAAGGCTTGGCAACATAATATAGCACTTTTAACTTCTATATTTAAATCATCTGTAACTTTCCTTGAGAAAAAGGCGTTTTCAGAGGTATTAGTTGATTTATTTTCAAATAGAATGGATTCTAATGGAACATCATTTCTAAATAAAACTTCCTTACAGAATTCCCAATCAGATTCATATTTACCAGCATACTTTTTATTTATTATTTTTTCATTTGGAAATTTTTCTAGTTTACAAGAAAAATTGCCTGAAGGAAGTACATATTTTGCTAATCTTTGTTTATATAATAAACTAGCCTTTTCGCTTACCTCGTATTTGGATGAACCTGGTATAAAGATTAAGTCACAAGGCTTTGGTTCATCACAAACAAAAATAAATTTAGTTATATCATCTAGTATTCTCATTTCATAACCTCTCTAAATTTATAGCCTTAATTTTAAAACTTATGTAATTTAATATAAAAATTATATGTTTAGTTTATAAGTATAATTAGTTTATTATTTTAAAAATTAGCTTATTGTTACAATATATAAAATTTTATATATTGAAATTAGTTTTAATTAAAGTTTTATATACTTCTCATTATCATTATTTTCTTTTAGTTTAATCATAAATGGAGATAAGGGAACAATAATAATTAGATAAATAATGTAATAAAAAATATCAAAAGAAAATATATAGCCTTCTATAAAATAAGGGAATAAGGCTAATAAGGCAATGAATACTTTAGAATTTTTTGTAACCTTGTATTGAGTATTACAATTTTTACATCTAATATACCCACAACCAACAAATCCCCATAATGCAACCATTAAATCCATATATGGAAAGCTTTCTTTACAATTAGGACAAACTTTCATAAGAGCATCTCCTTAAGTAGTTTATATTAATTAAAGTATCTTAATTTAACATTATTGATTACTTTATTGTCTTTAACTTTAGTTTTATATGATATTTATGTAAGATATACCATATATTATAAATACATTATACACTGTTTTTTAATTAATTGATAAAATTTAAAGAAATTTAAGTGAATATTTATGGTATTAATTAAAAGTATAGGTTAACATTTGAATAGATTATAAATTAACTTCATAATTGTTTTAATAACTTCAGGATATTATAAAAGTATAGAAAAACATTATTAAAGGAGGGAAGAAATATGGCACTTGGATATTTATTAATATTATCTGTATTTATATTAGTACTAAGTATATTAGGAATTTCTTTGCTTTTTTTCTTGAAAAACAGCAAACTAAAAAATGTAGTATTTTATTTTTTAGTTATATGGTCAATTTTTATAGCATACCTTAATGCAACTAGTTTACCAACAAATTATGTAGTGCAACAAATTATAGCTTGGTTATTTGGAGCTATATCAATAATTGCAATTATTATTAAAGTTAAAAAGACAGGAGAAACAAATATTCCCTATATACTTGTAACAATTTCAGTTTTACTTGGAATATTTATGATGTTTTTTTAATTAGTTGACTATATTTATAGTTAAGGGATAAAAATTTCTTAAATAAGTAGAGATAACTCAAGGGTTATCTCTATTTTTATTTAGAGAAAAAAGTTAATATATGATTTAGAGAAATTTTTTATAAAATTTTTCTAAAAAAGTAAAACTATTTCCTTATCTATTACGAATAAATAAGTGTAAAGATATTCAAGAGAAAATTATATATAATTTTTGGTTATTAAGGTTTAGGATGAATTTTACTGAAGATGGTGGGGTGAGACGGATTAATGAAAAGAAATTAATAACCCTTGTAAAAAAGAATAATGATAAAAAAGCAGCTGGTGAAATTGTTAAGTTTTATTATAAGGAGATATTTGCTTATGTTTTTAGACAAACCTCTAATGAGGAGTTATCTAAGGATTTAACTCAAGAAATATTTATTTCTATGCTTAAATCCTTAGGAGGATTTGATGATGAAAAAGCTTCCTTTAGGACATGGCTTTATAAAATAGCCAGTAACAAGATAATCGATAATTACAGATCTACATATTATAAATATGTTACTGTTGTAGATGAATTTGAGGAAGGATTAGTAGGCTATGAAAATGATTTGGAAGAATCATTTCAGATTAAGGAGGATGCTAAGGAGATACTAGAGATTATTAATACTTTAAATACAAGTATTCAGCAAATTTTAAGACTAAAGATATTTGGAGGAATGACATTTTTAGAGATTGCTTCTCTAATTGATATGTCAGAGTCTACAGTTAAAACTAAATATTATTCAAGTATTAAAAAGATAAAGAAGATATTGGAGGTGAAGAAGAATGAACAGAGAAAAAGAGGAGTTTAATATTGAGAATATGGATTTAGAAATAGAGGTTCCAGAATTAAATTTAGGGGAATTAGATGAAATACTTAATGAGGGGGTTAAACCTAAATTAACATTTTTCGCTTACTTAAGAAATGCTTTTAAAGATTTAGGCTTTAATAATATATTTCATGATAAAACTGAACTAGGAATTATATTACTATCTGGAATATTTGTATTATTTTTTTCAATGACCAGTTTAAATAATAGAGAGGTAGGAAGTTTATATAAATTTATATTTATATCTTCACCAATACTTTATCTTAGTGTGATTTTATTCTCATTTTATAATTCAAAAACAAAGGGTGTTTTTCAGTTAGAAATGACTTGCAAATATAATTTGTATCAACTTTCAGCTTTAAGAATGTTTATATTTAGCCTTGGAAGCATCTTAATAAACACAATAGTTATAGTTTTTATGAGTATATTAAATAAAGATTTAAATGCCTTAAGGCTAATAATATTGTCAGTTACAGGTTTATTTCTATTTTCAACAGTATTTATATATGCACTAATGAGGTTTAAAAGTGTATTTTCAAAGGCTTTTATTATAGTATGGTGGATTTTAGGAAACTTACTTTTAAGTTTTGGAAATGAGAAGTACTATTTAGAGTTTTTAATGGAAGTTCCAATATATGTTCACATAGTAATTTCCATTGTATGTATATTTCTATATGTTAAGAACTTGAAGGAATTAATAAATTATAGGTATAAAAAAAGGAGAGAAATTTTATGTTAGTTGTTAATAATGTAAGTAAGAAATATGGAAGTTTTTATGCCCTTAAGGATATAAATTTAGAGTTTAATAATGGGGTATATGCTCTTTTAGCTCCTAATGGGGCTGGAAAGACAACTTTAATTAAACTATTAACCACAGTAATTTTTCCAACTAGTGGAGAAATACTTTATAAGGGTACAGATATAGTTTCATTAGATGGAGAGTATAGGGATATTATAGGTTATTTACCTCAGGACTTTGGATATTATAGAAATTATACACCAAGAAAGTTTTTGCTATATTTAGCAGCTTTAAAGGGAATAAAAAAGGAAGATGCAGTAGAAAAAGTAAAAGAGGTATTAAAAGTTGTTTCCTTAGAAAATGTTGAGAATAAAAAGATGAAGGGTTTTTCAGGAGGAATGATTCAAAGGGTTGGAATAGCTCAAGCTTTGTTAAATGATCCTAAGATACTAATTTTAGATGAGCCAACAGCAGGGTTAGATCCTAAGGAAAGAGTTAGATTTAGAAATTTACTAAGTGATTTATCAAGAGATAGAATAGTAATAATCTCAACTCATATAGTTTCAGATATTGAGTTTATTTCTAATGAGGTAATTATGATTAAGGATCATAAGATTTTATATAAGGATTCCATAGAAAATATATGTAGCACTTTAGAGGGTATGGTTTATGAAACCTCAATGACCTTTGAGGAAAGCAAAGAGTTTAGAAAGAAATATATTTTATTATCAGAAAAGCAAGATGGTGGAATAATGAAAGCTAGATTCATAAGCCAGGGTAATAATGATGAAAAATGGGTTAGTGTTAATCCTAACATAGAGGATGTATTCCTTTATCAATATAGAGATGAGGAGTTAGAAGGATAATCTTATGAGTATTAAAAAGGGTGAATGGGAAAAACTTTTTAGAAATCCAGTGTTAATAGTTCTTGCAGGTATTTTCTTAATATACAATTTTATTTTAATTAATGATAATTCCTATATAAAAGAGGGGTTAGAGGAAACTAATAAGCTAATAAGTCAGGTTGGATATAAAGTAGACGAGAATATGCTTAAAAAGTTAGAAAATATGTATGATGAGAAGATGAAGGATTTAAATGAGCTTACAGAAAGAAAACTTCATAAAACCTTTGAATCTATGAATGAATTTTTAGCCAATAAGGATTTTCATAATTGGACTTATGAGGAAAAAGTATTTTCAAAGGAGGATATGGATTTAATAAATCAGTTAAGTACAATTAATTTATATAAAAATATAACTCCAGAATTTATTCATAGAATAGAAAGCTTAGATTCTGAAAAAATGGCTGAAAGTAACATAAATAAGTATGGATTTAAAGGAGAAGCAGCTAATTTAGTTAGAAAAAATTATGAAGATTTAGGGAAAAGACTTCAAGAGTTAAAAGGTAATGGAGAACATAAAAATTTATTTTTCTTTGGAGAAAATTATAGAACTCAAAATTTATTATATAAAAAAGTAATTGGAGCTTGCTTAATTGAAATTATGATACTTGTAGTATTAGGAGTAGTTTTTTTAATAAATTATGAGAGAGAAAATAAAACTCTAGGATTAGTTTCTGCTACAAAAAGAGGGCGTAATCTTATTAAGGATAAGGCTATAGTTGGACTTATGTATTCAATATTAGTTGCAATAATCATCTTAGGAATTACTCTAATTGTATATTTTAGTGTGTTTGATTATAGTAAGATTTGGAATGTTCCAATTAGTAGTGCTTTAAATTGGGAAGTAGGTCCTCATATATCTTGGTATAACCTTACAGTTTTACAAAACTTACTTCTTTCCATAGGAGTTGTTTTAATAATATCACTTATTTCAGGGGGAATAAGTTTATCCTTATGTCTTTTTCTAAAGAGTAGTTATAAAGCTTTTTTTGCCTTTTTTATACTTTTTGGAGGATTATTTATGCTGCCAGGATTATTTAGTATGAGTTCAAAACTAGTTATATGGTCATATTTTAACATATTTGTTTTAACCTTAAATCCACAAAAATGGTTTGCAGAGGCTGGAGCACTACTAACTTCAAAATATTATATAGAAGGAACATTAATAAGTAATGGAGTCATTGTAATTATAATTTCTTTAATTTTAATAAAAAGATTTAAGAAGGTAGATATATTATAAGGGAAAATATTAATTTAAGTGAAGAGGTAAAATATGAGAATAATAATTAATGAAATAAAGAAACTTTTCAATTTAAAAATTCTATTGATTCTTGGATTAATAGTTTTTATAATATGTAAAATATTTATAAGTTTTTGGATAGAAGTTTTTCCAAATGGTTCAGAAACACCAGATTTTAATTTAAGCGTACAAATGCTTAAAGATTATGGAACAACAATGGATGAAAAGGAATTTGAAGATTTTAAGGAAAAGTCAGTTTTAAGAGAAAAAGAGGCAGACGAATATTTAAAGAGAGATAAAGAGGCACAAGAACTTGGAATAAAATCATATAGAGAGTTAAGAGAAAGTTTAGATAAGGAAAATATTGATGAAAAAATTGATGAGCTTCATTCAAAAATATATTTTGAGGATAATGTATATTTATTTTGGGAGATGGGAACTAGAGAGTCTATAATATTGTCATATGAAGATTATTTAAATAGACACTATGGATTGGATAGCAGTGAAACCAATAGGTATAAAAGGTTAGAAGAACTTGAAAAAGGTGAGCAACCAAAATCTGTTTTGAGTTATGTTACTTTTTTAAATTATAATTCCTTAATAACTAATTTTTCAATACTTGTTGTGGTGACCTTAGCTTTTATAATATCACCAATGTTTTTAAGAGATGAAAAAAATAAAGTAAACCTTCTTCAGTATTCATCAAAAACTGGAAGAAAGATTGGAAGTAAAAAAGTTATTTCAGCCATGATAACTGCCTTTGGCATAAGTACTTTGGAGTTAATAGGTCTATTTTTAATGTATATTCCCAATAATACATTGCAATTTTGGAATTGTAGCATAAATTCTAAATTTAATTATATGGTTTCTTGGTTTGATTTAACTTTTGGACAATATATAATGTTAACTATTCTAGTTATATATATAATAACTTTTGTGGTAACTAGCGTATCATTATTTGTAAGTAGTAAAGTTAAAAGTTATGTGGCATTAATAGGAGTACAAGTACCTATTTTAGGAGCTTTAATAATGTTTTTAGATAATATAGGACTAAATCATATGACTACAATAAATTATCCTAAATATATTCCTTTAATTGCTTATGTGGTATTTATTATAATTTCAATACTTTTAATAATTAACTTATTAAAAAATGAAAAGAATAGGGATGTTTTAAATTAGTATAAATAGTAAAGAGATAAGGAAGCATTAAAGTAAAAAAAGTCTGTAGCAAGAATATATTGTTACAGACTTTTTTTGAAAAATACGAAGATTATAGATACTTATGAATATGCTTAATAAATAAAGAGTTAGATAATTATTAAGCTTAAATAATATATAGTTATTAGATTTGTGAAAAATATAATAATAAATAGAATGTTATTATACTTCAAATACTGTATTTTCAACCTCTGGATTTCCTATATAAAGTCTCATTGCTACTAGTGGAATATAAAGTATAAATATTTGAGAAAAAGCTGTTATCTCTAAATATAATGGTATGTCAAAGACTTTATTTATGGAGCTAAAGGAATAGATTATTGCACTAGTTAATATAACCCCCATAGATGTTACACAAGTATAGTTAAAGTGTTTTAAGTTTTCTTTATTTCTTATATTATGATCTGTATATAGATTATATAATAGAACTCCTAAGACTATAAGAACATATAAATAAGACCATTTAAAGTAAGAATTAAATTTATTAAGGGCCCAATTTATAAACTCAAGATTTACATAATCATAAAGTTCATTATGGATTCTTAAGTTATTTAAAAATATACTTTTTATTAGAAATGAAGTAATTATTCCAATTAATATTAAGAAAGAGGATAAAGTTAAAAATAATTTTTGTTTTACTAGGCTTTTTCCTCTACCTAAGAAAATACTTATTGTAATTATTATAAAGAAAGATAAATATAGAATAATAAGCACCTCCAACCCGTTTAATTTTACATATTAATTATAACTTAAATTCTAGTAAATTACAAATATTGGAAAATAAAAAGCTATAGTATAGTCTAGCTAATAATAAGCTAGACTATACTATAGCTTTTTATATTATATACTCTGTGTTTGTTAGCATAGATAAATTATATTATGTTAAATTGATGTTCATTTCTAAATAGGGATTAAAAAATATATTAATAAAAAAGTTTTAGAAAAATGTTTTTATAGGGTGTTAGCTTTTATATTTTTTTAAGCGTTCTTTTAAAAGAATAAATGTGTTAATCATAATATATATAACTAGTATGTTTGATATTAATCCTAATAAGTTAGTTGAAGTAGAAAATAAGAGAGTGGTACTATCTTGTGGAAACTCATATGTTGTGAAATATTTTACTGGATACCCCCAAGTTTTAAAGCCAGAAGAGCTTGATTCATAGGGGGTTATAAAGGTTAAAAGTAAGCTTATCCAAGCAGCTTGGTTAAGAATTTTAAAGTTAATTCTTTCTTTCATAAAATCCTCCTATATTATGAATTTTAATAATAATATAACATGAAAAATTTGTATTATAATTTATAATTAGTAAATTTTTGTTTAATAAATTTAACTATTAAGAAAAAGTGTTGATAATTGAAGGATTTATTTATATAATGTAATTAAGTAGAGATTTAAAATCTACTTTTGAAATAGGTGCAGTGATGCTTAATAGGGAATTTAGTGTAAAACTAAAGCTGCCCCCAGCAACTGTAAATGACTTCGACTTAACGATATACCACTGTGATCAATCATGGGAAGGTGTTAAGAAGATATAGTTATGAGCCAGGAGACCTGCCTAATTCAAAGCGAATAGTTTATCTTTCTGGGGAAAGAGACAAGTGATTGAAATTTTATCATACTGAAGAGGAATAGAGCCATATTAATAAAGTTCTGACTATTTATGAGTTAGTTTATTTAAATTAAGATTTAAGTTAATTATGGTAAGCTACAATGAGGTGGCTTGAATTAGTATGATTAAAATATAGAGATTCATCAATTAACTTGTAGAGATTTTCCTAGATAGGTATTCAAAGTGAGTATCTATCTTTTATTTTTGGGTAATTTAAGCTAGGATTGCTCAAAAATAACATCAGAAAGCAAATCCAAAACAGGTAAAAATCTCAATGGTGAGTAAGGTGCTTTAAGAAGTACCAAGGTTCAAAGAGGAATCAAAAATTAAATTAAGTTGTTTTAAAGGCTAATATAAATAAAAAGTCTTACTAACAAAGAGGTTAGTAAATAGAGTAAGATACTCTAAAGTAAACAACTTAAAAATATTTAAGAGTTATATGATAGAGGAATTAAAAGTTAAATTAACTTGTGCTTAAAAAGACTTTTAATTAAAATCATATAACTCTTTTTTATTGTACTTTTAAAGTAGTTAAAAGATGATTTATAATTTCTTTTAATATAAATTATTAAGAATTCTTTTTTATATAAATTTTAAAAATAGACATGATTTATTATCTTAAAAAATAAAAATCTCTAGCTATAAGCTAGAGATTTTTTTCTGCCAAAACTTAAATGCATAGATTATTTTTATATGTGAGATTCCGTCAAAACTTAAATGTTTACTTATGTTCATGTTTTTTTGAGCTTGCAACTACTAAAGCTATACCACCTACAATAATCGCTACTAATATAACATAATTAAGATAAATCACTATGTTACCTAACATATATCTCACTCTCCTAAATCTATATTTTATTTTAAGTATTAACAATTTAATTATAATTTTCTTTATAGATAGTATCAAATTTTAAACATTGTGTAAAAAAGTAAGAAATTTAATTTTTAAGTTTAATTTCAAGTTTATTTATAAGAAAAGTTTAGATTTATTATTAATTGATAAATTTATAACCTGTATTTTAAAAAGTTGCAATATTTAATATATAATATTTTTGTTCAAAGGAACAATGACATAGAGAAATAAAAAGGAAAAATTTTAAATATTTTTTATATTAAAATATTTATAGAGTAAGGAGCTTTTTTTGTAAATTTAAAAAATAAGAACATATAGAAAATGGCTATTTGAAAGGTGGTATGACCAATTTCAATTGTCGAAATCGAATTAGATAATAGAGTGCATAAATAAAATGAATATTTTAACGAAATTAAAAGTTAGAAGAGAATAATGTTAAAAAATAATTTGTTACTGTAATATACGTAACAATTTGTTAATTTTAGAACATTGTTAAATTAAAGAGGGAGTGGTAACATTTATAAGTAAAATAAAGTATTAATTTATATTGTATATATTGTTGAGTGAGTAAATGAAAAGCTATTCAGTGGGAGGAATAGCTTTTCTTTTTTTCAAAACAAATAGCTTATAGGTTTAAGAATCTCTTTGAAAGAGAGGTATTCTCCTTAATTAAATGAAGTGACAATAATTTTGAGAGAGTTAAAGTTGATTGACTAATTAATTACACTTTTAATAATCGTAAGAGATAGGCTATTAAATCTTAAACCTATAAGCTTAAAAAAGTAAGTAGTTATGAAGAAGGAATGAAATACTCCTTCTTCATGAATTATTATTTGCTTAATTTAAATTTATATTCAAATATGCAATTAATTTATTTAAATTTGTATCTTATTATCCAAATTATCCAAAACATGAGAAATATAAAAAAAAGCAATGGTAATGAATGGATTTAAAGGATAATGAATGAATTTAAAAGAATTTATTAAATGAAAATTGTGGTAAATAGTGGTATTATATAAAGGCGATTGCAATTTTATATTTTTTAGTATTGGTGTTTAAACAAGAAGGGGGAAAATATTTTTGGTTATAATTTTTATGGGAATAGTTATGTTTATTAGTGGGCTTATTTGTAAAAAGCTTCATGATGACTATGAGGAATATCCCAATCTTTTTGTAGGGTATAAACTAAAGTATGCAATGAGAAATGAAGAAACATGGGAAGAGGCTAATAATTATATTTTAAAGCCATGTGTTTTTGTATTTATATTCTCAATAATATTCACTTTGATAATTAGATTTTTTAATTTAGAAATTTCTGATATAGGGTATATCTTGGTGGGTATATTAATTTTAGTTAGTCCTATAATTTGTACTGAAATTCATATAAGAAGATTCAATAAAATTAAAGAAATTTAGTTTTATAAAAATATATAACTATTAAATTTTTTCAAAAGGGCATGTATCAAAATAGCTTTTATTATATTTTGATACAGTCCTTTTTTTTATAACCTTAAATTAAGTATGAGAAAATATTAATTTAAGGAGATAATTATAATAAGGAATTTTTATAGGAATTTTTGAAGTTGTGTTGAATTATATATTAAAGAAATTAAATTTTCGTTTTATTAAAGGAGTTGAGAAAATGAGAATATTAATGTTAGATTTAGACACTTTAAGAGCAGATCATTTAGGTTGCTATGGGTATGAAAGAAATATATCTCCTAATATAGATAGTGTTTCAAGGGAGGGTATAACTTTTGATAATTATTATTGTTCAGATGCACCATGTCTTCCTTCAAGGGCTGCGCTTATGTCAGGAAGATTTGGAATACATACTGGTGTTGTAAATCATGGAGGAGTTTGTGCTGATTTTAGAATAGATGGAGAGAATAGAGGCTTTAATGATAGAATTGCATTTAATAGCCTTCCTATGTTTTTAAGAAGTGAAGGGTTTTATACAGCTTCTATAAGTACTTTTGCTGAGAGACATAGTGCTTGGTGGTTTAATGCTGGGTTTAATGAGCTTCATAACGTAGGTGGATGTGGAGCAGAGTCAGCAGAAGAAGTAACTCCAACTGTCTTAAAATGGATAGAAGATAATTGCGATAAAGATAACTGGTTTCTTCATGTAAACTATTGGGATGCACATACTCCTTATAGAACTCCAGAGGATTTTGAAAATCCCTTTGAAGGAGATGGCTTAAAGAGATGGATAAGTGAGGAAAGATTTAATGAACATCGCAATAATAAAATTGGACCACATGGAGCTAGGGAAATAGGAATGTATAATAGTGATACATCACCAAGATTTCCAAAACATATGGGAGAAATTAAAAATTATGATGAGCTTATAAAATTCTTTGATCAGTATGATTCAGGGATAAATTATATGGATTCACATATTGGACAAATACTCAATTTATTAAAAGATAAGGGATTATACGAAGATCTTGCTATTATAATAACATCAGACCATGGAGAGGCAATAGGTGAATTTGGTATGTATGCAGAGCATGGAACTGCTGATTATGCAACTACTAAAATACCAATGATAATAAAGTGGCCTGGGGCTATGAAAAATTACAGAGATGATGGATTCCATTATAATTTAGATTTAGCACCAACTTTAGCTGAGTTATTTAATAAGGAAAAGAAAGAGTACTGGGATGGTAGAAGCTATGCACAAAGTATTTTAAATGGAGAAGATACAGGAAGAGATTATTTGGTTTTAGGACAATGTGCTCATGTGTGCCAAAGAGCTGTAAGATTTAAAGATTATATTTATATTAGAACTTATCATGATGGATATCACTTATTTCCAAAGGAAATGCTTTTTAATGTAGAGGATGATCCTCACGAAATAAGAAATTTAGCAGAGATAAGAAAAGAACTATGCATGGAAGGAGCGTATCTTCTTCAAAAGTGGCATGATGAAATGATGATGAGTAGTGAAAGTGATGTTGATCCACTTTGGACTGTAATAAGAGAGGGAGGACCATATCATGCTAAGGGTCATTTAAAAGAGTACTGTAAAAGATTAGAACAAACAGGAAGAGGATGGGCAGTTCCAGAACTTAAGAGAAGACATCCAGAGGAATTTAAATAGAAGATAAAAATATAATTATTATTAGGATATATAAAGAAAATTTATTATAAATTTAATAAGCTTAAATATTATGGGGTAGATATATTAAAAAACTTATAAATAGATTTAGAGTTTAAAAAATATAAGCTCTTTATCTATTTATAAGTTTTATTTATATGTGTAGTTATTTATGTATAGGTTATTTTATTTATTTTAAAAACTATTAGAGGCTCTTAATGGTAAAAAGAGCTAGTCCATTTTTAGAGTAATTTTTATTTGCTAAAACAAGGTTTAGATTTATCTTTAAAATACTTTCTTATACGTAAGAAGTAGTATGCAAAGAATATAATACTATATAATATTATTTCAAAAAGTTTCTTATCAAATTTTGGTATGTATAAAAGCATTATATGTATGTACATTAAACCATAAAATAAATATGCTGACCTTTGAATCTTTTTCCATGTTTTATAGTTCATTTTTTTTCTTACACATTGGAATGAAGTGATCATTAAAGGAATCATTAAGCATATCATGATTAAACTTAATAAAGTTGCAAAAAACTTATAATAAGTTAAAGAATGTGGGTTAGTAAAGAATGTAGGGAAATAATATATTCCATATAAAATATTATGACCTAAGGTTAAGATACAAGCGATTATTGAAAGTTCGCCTCTTATAGCCATTAGGTTTTTCTTATATTTAAATGAATTACTTAAAGCTCCAGTGTACATTACTATAGTAAATAAAGCTAAGGAAAAAGTACTTTTAGAGAATACTCCTATGGTGTATTTACTTATGTGTTTAGGAATATAGTTATGTAGATCGGTTTTCATAAATACTATGAAAAATACAGCTATTAAAGTAGCTATTATGTAGAGTATTGAAGAATATTTTTTTATTTCTTTATAAAAAACAATACTCAAGAATGTTGTTATTAATAATGAAATTATAAGTAGCATTATTATGTCTTCCTTTCTGTTATTGATAATCAATTTCAATTAGATTATATATGCAAGTTGTAATTTAGTCAACAAAAAGTTCATTTTTATAACAATTTATTTTTATTTATCATAAAATAATCTTTTTAGTAGGATATTTGATTTTAATGTGGAATTATATAGGAAACACCTATTTTTAGTATGAGAGGGGAATAAAGATGAGAGTTAAATTAGTTGGATTAAATGAGGAAATGTTAGAAGCTGTCAAGGGATTAGAAGAACTAATTGATTTTCAGCTTTATAATGAGAAGGGAAGTGAGAATGAAAATTTAGAAATTATAAATGTTTCTAAGCTTCCTGAAGAATCAGAAAATGTAATAGAAGTCCTTAGAGGAAAAAATAATGAAATAAGATATAAGAAAAAACACCACTTTTTTAGAGCATTTAGTTTATATCTTCAATTTCTTAAAAAGGGAGAGGAGAGTTTTTCAAGAAGTGAAAAAACTTATATTGATTCAGTAGGAGTAATGATAGATGCCTCAAGAAATGCTGTTTATAGAGTTTCTGAGGTTAAAAAGATATTAGGATATATGGCCTTAATGGGACATAATAGGTGTATGCTTTATACTGAAGATACTTATGAGATTGAGGGTTATCCATACTTTGGTTATATGAGAGGAAGATATAGCAAAGAAGAGTTAAGGGAAATTGATAATTATGGATACTCTTTAGGTATAGAGGTTGTACCTTGCATTCAAACTTTAGCTCACTTAAAACAAACTTTAAGATGGCCTTATGGGGAAGGGATGAAAGACACCCAAGATGTACTTTTAGTAGGAGAGGAAAAGACTTATAAGTTTATAGAGGCAATGATTTCTTCTTTAAGAGAATGTTTTAGAAGTAAAAATATTCATATAGGTATGGATGAGGCTTTTGATTTAGGAAGAGGCCATTATTTAACTAAACATGGACATGTTCCTCACCAAAAGCTTATGGTAGAGCATTTAAATAAGGTTAATGAAATAGCAAAAAAATATGATTTTAAGCCAATGATTTGGGATGATATGTTTTTAAGATGTGGAGCTCCAGATGGTGGATATTACGATTTAGATATAGTTATAACTCCTGAAATAGCAAATAATATTCCAGAGGAAGTTTCCTTAGTTTATTGGGATTATTATAATTCTGATGAAGAAAAATATAAAAAGCTTTTAGATATTAGAGATGATTTTAATAATAATATTATCTTTGCAGGAGGATGCTGGAGTTGGAGTGGATTTGCTCCAAACTATTCAAAGACCTTTGAAACAACAAATGCTGCCTTAAATCAATGTAAGGCTAAAGGAATAAAGGAAGTCTTTGCAACGGCTTGGGGAGATGATGGATCAGAAATGCCAATATATTCAATAATAGTAGGTCTTATATTATTTGGAGAGCATGGCTATTATAACAAGGTAGAGAAAGAATGGATAGATGAAAGATGCAAATCTTTAACAGGGCTTAGCATGGAGGACTTTACTTCTTTAGAAGAGTTAGATCTTGTTCCAACAGTTAAAACTCCTAATATGGAGGTTTGTAATCCTTCAAAATATATAGCTTACCAAGATTTGCTTTTAGGAGCCTTTGATAAGCATTTAGAGGGTTTAGATTTAGAAGAACATTATATCAATCTTTCTAAAAAATATGAGGAAATAGGAGAGAGAAGTGAGAGATTTAAATTAATGTTTACTATGTATTCTAAACTTGCTGCTTACCTTTCAGTTAAAAGTGAAATAGGATTAGAAATAAGAAAAGCTTATTTAGAAAAGGATAAGGATGCATTAAGGCTTATAGCATATAACTTTATTCCAGAAATACAAGAAAAGTTAAAGAGTTTTCATAAGAGTTTTAGGGATCTATGGTATAAGGAATGCAAAGGACAAGGATTTGAAGTTATAGATATTAGACTTGGTGGAGTTATGGCAAGATGCGATTCTGCTATGTATAGAATAAAAGCTTATCTTAAAGGAAATATTGATAAAATAGAAGAGCTAGAAGAGGAAAGACTTTATTTTTCTGAACATTTTGAGGGAGATGATTGTAAGCTTATATGTTGCAATGAATATCAAAAAATAGCAACACAAAATATTTTAAGTTGGTAATTAGTTTCTATGATACAAAACTCAGAAGTATAAGCAATGGATAAAATAATTAAATTGGGGATATTATGATATGAAAAAAATTATTAATCTTATTAGGGATAATAAGATTTAAAAATAGGACTATTGAGTTTGTGAAAATTTAAGGAGGAGTTTTTTAGTTGGATACCTTTATTAGGTTGTATGAAGGGTTAGAGCCTTTTATAATGAGTATCTTATTAGTTATATTTTTGATTTTTGTAAATAAATATTTCAAGTGGAAAATAGGGAAAAAGTAAGTAAGGTGAAATATAGGGAAGGATTATTAAATGGAAAATAAAAATATTAAGTTGATTTTAGTAGCATTAGGATCCTTTATGCTTGTGTTACTTCAAACAGAGATGTTTCAAAGATCTTTGGAAATTTTTAGCTTTATTGGATTAAGTGTAATAGGAGATATAATTCTTTTATTAAGTTCTATTTTATCCTTTGTAGGCTTTGTGATTTTTGCTTTTACATCTTTTAAAATTATAAGAAATAATATTAAATAAAAATAGATGGCTATACCTGAAGTTTCTTAGAAGGGGGAAATATAAGGTATAGCCATCTTTAATTTAAAAAGGCATATAGAAAATTTGAGAAATTAAGACTTTTAGGAGGTGATGAACATCAATCACAAAAATGAAGTCTTAACTTCTATAAGGATACACCCTTATGTTTCCCTTAAAAAAATCTTTTATACTAAATATTTGAAAGGATAATTTGGGGGTTAATAAGAGTCTTATGAAAGAGATTATAATTTAAGTAATAAAATTTTAGTAACCTTAATTTCAGTAATTGATCTGCATAAATAAAGAATGAAATAAATAAAAACTTTTGTTTGACAATAATTATTATTAGGAGTAAAATAGTTTGCATAGGAACAAAGAGTTTTCATGCGAACCATTTTAAGGTGGGTTGCATCTAATAAAATAAAATTATTTTGTAGGAGATGAAAATTATGGACGGAATTAAAAAATTTACTCCAAGAGTTAGTAAGAGAATTTTACTTTTTATAGCAGGATTAGTATGGGGATTTGCAGGATTTAGAGTATTTACTTTAGGGTTTGGAGATGTTATGTCACATCACGGAAACTTAATCATAACAATCATTTTTGCAGCAGTTATATTTTTTGTGTTTTTTAAATTTATATTTAGTAAAATGTTTAAGAAACATACAACAAGAATAGTAAATAGTAAACTTGATAAACATTGTGTATTTTCCTTCTTTGATTTTAAGAGTTATCTTATAATGGGATTTATGATTTTCTTTGGAATTTCAGTTAGAAACTTAGGAATATTTAATCCAGTTTATTTAGGCGATTTTTATATGGGATTAGGAGCAGCACTATTTATGGCTGGCGTATATTTCTTTGTAGGATTCTTCACCTTTGATAATTTAAAAGTAAAATATAAAATTAGCTAATTTAGTATAAAGATATTAAATGGTGCATAAAGTTTAGAAGACTTTATGTACCATTAATTTTATATGTAGAATCTTTTATATATTTTTCATAGGACTTAGATCCTGGAGAAATATAATTTGAAATTTATTTTTTTAGAAAAGAGGGACTTATATGAATTATGATTCATTTGAAATAGCTATGCTGATAAAAGAAATTTATTCAAGTACCATGGGAAAAGTAAGTGAAGGACTTAAAGAAAGTGGACTTACTCACCAACAAATAACAGTGATTAAACTTATAGCTCATAAGGGGAAGGTTACAGTTAAGGAACTTTGTGATGAAATGTCCTTAGCTAAGGGAACTGTGTCAGGAATAGTGTCAAGACTTGAAAATATGGGGTATGTAGAGAAGTTTAAGGATGAAAAGGATAAGAGAAATACATATATAGTTTTCTCTAAAAAAGGAGTAGACTTTGCAAAAACTTTTAGGTGTGATATAAATAATAGCTTTGATAGTGTATTTGAAAACTTTACCCATGAAGAGGTTAAGGAAATAAGAGAGGTACTTTTAAAGCTTAGGGATAAGATAAAGTAATACTTAGTTATTTAGAAGAACTTAATTAATTATTATGGTATATGGTGTCTCTGCTATTTTTAAAGTCTTTTTAGAATTAAAAATGGTTAAAATATGGTTTGTAACTATAATGTTGTTGATATATAATAGTTGAAGGTTATTTAAAAATAAAGGAGACGACTTAAGGAATGGAAAATGAATTTGATATTGAATTTAAAAACTATTTGTATCAGGTTTTAGGAAAGGACAACCTTCAGGAACTAGAATCTAATGATGAAGATGGAGAGTGTTATTTAGAGGTTGGCAGCAAGCTTTCTATAGATCTTTCGGAAGACATGGTTAGCCTTTTGACGGATAAGGATAGTCTCCTAGTTATTTTAAGGTTTCCAAGTGAAGCTAAGAAGAGTTTTAGAGGCGTAAGTAAAGGAAAGGTTGATTTTGGATTTCAACTTTTTAAGAGAGAAGACTTTGATATTAATTATGATTTTGTTGGATTTACCTTATCAATAAAGGATGCTGTTGATTATAGTGATATGAGGCTAGACTTTAATTTTACTCCTGAAGGTTTTGAATTTTCTGAGAAAATGAATTACGCTTTAAATATAATTGCTATAGATGAAAAGCATATAGTAAGAGCTATGAGACATATTAGATTTCCAAGGGAGCTTTGTAAGATTATTAGGGAGTATTATTTAAAAATTACAAGGGAAGATTATAATAGAGAAGTTGCTCTAGAAGACTTAGAAAATCTTGATGCTATACTTTTTGATGGAATAACATCAAAGCAGGTAGAAGAAAGTTTTAGCCTATATAAGTTTACAGATGAACCAGAAGAATCTAATTTAGATAAATACATTAAAGATTAAAACTATAATTATATTAGACTATATCAAAAGTGATTTAATTATAAATACTTATATGTTGTGAAAGGTTTATGATTAAATAAATGCTTTGATATGGTCTTTTTCATTGTCTGTACCAAAAAAAGATTTTGGTATATAATGGATTTGGGATGACATGTAATAAATGGGGAGGTTTTTATGATGAATGAGAAGCTTAGTGATGTTAGAGATTTCGTCAGAGAACTTATTAAAACAGATGAATTCGAAGATGAACTTTTCTTAAGTACTATTAATAATGCTAGAGATGAGCTTAAAAAGAGCGAAGAAGAGGCATGTTATGAAGATGAGGGGGTTATTGTTGGTATAGGGGATAAGACCTATATGGATATTAAGGGAGATAGTGCAATGGTTCTTCAAAATAAAGATGAATTTAACCTATTATTAAGATGGGATAATTCAAATAAAGAGGATCATTTTGCTATTAACTACGGAAAATTAGAACTTGGATTTCAGATTTATCCAAAAAAGGAGTTTGGACTTTCAAGAGATTTTATAGGGTTTACTCTAACTATAGATGGGGTTTTGGAATGTAGTGCTTTTCCAGTGGATTTAAATTTTGCTTCCGATGATTTTTATTTATCAGAAGATTTAGATTATACCTTTGAAATCCTTTTGATTGAAGGAAAAGAAGGGATAGTTAGAGCTATGAGAGATGTAAAAATACCAAGAGAGTTTTGTAAGGTTATTAGAGAATGTTATCTTAAAATAAAAAGTGATGAATATGAAGAATTAGAAGGTTTAGAAGATAGGATGAACATACAATGGCATGTTAGAAAGCTTGGAGGGAAGATGGTTGAAAGGAAGTATGGAGTTTACAAAATTAAAAATGAAATCCAAATGTCAAAATTAAATTCTTACATAAAGTTAATATAGTATTTGTAGGATATTACAGAAATAAAAGAGAATAATGTTACATATTTAGGGAGTAATTTGATCATATTAAATTACTCCCTTTGATTTTGCTAGGTTTCAATTATATTTGGTTTTTTGTATTTAAAAATTTTACTAATTATTCATTATTATTTTTGTTAGTTAAGAATATTTACTTATTGTTCAAAATATGATACTATTTATTGGGATAAAAAGGAAATTGAAAAAATTATAGAAATATAGGATTTTTTATAGGATTATAATTTTGCTTAAATTATTTACTAAGCTAAATTAAAATAATATAGATTAGGTGACAGGAGGTAATTAGGTGAAAAGAAGTATTAAGGCTTTAATTTTAGTAGTATTAATTACAATTTTATCATTAAATCTTATTGCATGTAGTAGTTCTAATAAAGCACTAGATAAGGGGAAAGAACTTATTAATGAAGGGCAATATGAGAAGGCAGTTGTATCTTTAGAGTTAGCTTTAGACGAAAATCCTAAAAATAAAGAGGCTAAAGAACTAAAAGATATGATTGAAAATTATTTAGAGGCAAGTAAGGCTTTAGATGAGGGAAAGATAAGAAAAGCTGAAGTTAAAATTCAAAATGTTGGAGAGAAGTCTAATGAGTTCCCTAATTTTAAGAAATGTGTAGATGCATTAAATAAGAATATAGATGAAAAATCTGAATATGATAAAGATATAAAAAGTGATATGGAGAAACTAGAAAAGTTTATAGATAATAAAAACTATTCAGATGCAGTATTGCTTACAAAGAGTTTAGATGGAAGGGTAAGAACAAAGGAACAAAAGGAGAAACTTGAACAAATAAAATTGAAATTGATTTCAGTATTATCTATAGAAAGTACTAAGAAATGAGAGTTATTTGTAGAAGGATATATTGGAAAAAAGAGTATTTCATATGATTATACAAATGGAAATAGATTAAATTATAGATTTTTGGACTAAAACCTAAATCTAGTTAAGCTTTTTAATAAGGATTATAAGGTATTGATATCGAAATAACTTTTTATAAAACTTACAAACATATGCCGAGAACTACTAGATTTCTCTTCATACTGTTTGTAAGTTTTATTTGTTATAGTTTGATACATATCCTATTCTTTTATAAATAATAGTCTGTTAAATTTATCTAAAAATTTATTGAAAAATCTAGCTACACAATCTCTAGAGAGAATAAATGTTACTATTAAGGAGCCTACTATTAGTGCAAGTAATTTTCCTAAATTACTTGACATTAAGCTTGTTAATCCTAAAATACTACCTATAAAATAAGTATGTAAAAAATAAACTGAAAGAGTATTTTTACCTATTTTTGATAGGAATGTTTGATTTTCTGGCATTAAGTTTATAAAGACATATACAAAAGCAAATCCAATTATATAAACTGCAATATAAAGTAAGATTCCAGTGAATATTTCTATATTAAAATTACTATAGGACCTATCTGCCCAGAAAAATTCATCTGCAATATTTGAATAGTTAACAAAAATTAAGGCTATTAAAACTCCAATAATTAGAATTAATATTGAGGGAACTTTGTTTAGAATATTAAATCTTGTAAACTTCCTAAATCTTTTTAATTTTTCCTCACTAGAATAATAACCAGCTAAGAAAAATGGAGCAAAGGTAATGGTTCTAGAAAGTGCCATATAAGAGCCAAACTCACCAGAGAGTTTTACAAAAATACCTGCAATAATACTAAGTATAAAAATATTTTTAAATTTTAAAAGATCTGGTAAAAGGATTTTCCATAAAAACATTGCAAATATATACCATAGTGCCCAACCAGGAGTGAAGAAGGAAAATGCTTGTTCACTAGGAAGTTCAGTAAATTCACCTCTTAAAAATAAGGGACCTACTAATGTGATCAAATTCCATATTATATTGAATAGTAAAAAGGGAGTGAGAAAATTTCTTACGGCATTTCTACGTCCTTTTTCTACATTTTTTGAAAGATATCCTGAAATAAAAACAAATACAGGCATATGAAATTCATATATGAATACATATAAAAGTCTTGCCACTTCATAATCTTTTCTAATAAATTCTAAACTGTGTCCTAAGACCACTAAAAATATTAAAAGGCCTTTACTATTATCAATTAAGTAATTCCTACTTTGTGTTTTCAAGTAATTCACTTCCTTAAATAAGTTTGAATATCTTTACTATATTGTTCTTAGTATGATAAAAAGTATTATTTTTATAATAAAATTATATAAAACAACTATGCATTAAAATTATTATTAATAATTATGTTAAATTTAGGTATTAACAAATCTATTATAAAGAAAAATTTTTAACTATTATTGAATTTTTATTATACATTATATTAAAGTAGAATTAGTAATTAATTTTATATATTAATAATTATGTAAAGTTAAAGATGTTTTTAAGCATAAAAGGGGGAGAAGATATGTTAAAAATACTATTAGTAGATGATGAGGCTACAGAACGTGAAGGAATTGAATTTCTTATAAAAAGATATGAATTTCCTTTAAATATAGCTAAAGCTGTAAATGGAAAAGAAGCTTTAGAATACATAAAGAAAAATCATATAGATATTCTTTTTACAGATGTAAAGATGCCTTTCATGGATGGACTAGAATTAGCAAAGGAAACCTATAAGTATGATCCTAAAATTAGAATAATAATTTTTAGTGCATACAGTGAATTTGACTATGCTAAAAAAGCCTTAGAGGCAAAAGTGGTTGATTATTTACTTAAACCTATTGAGGTGGATGAATTTAAAAGAGTTATGGAAGAGGTAATAAAAAGCTGCATAAAAAGAAAGGAAGAAGAGAAAGAAAAAGAATTACTTATGGAATCAAGTAAGAAGATTTTACTTTATAAGCTATTAGCTAATCACAACAATCAAAATGATATTAATGAAAAGTTAAACGTATACAATATACAGCTAGAAGATAAATATTTAGTATTTATAAACATAGAAACAAGGGATAATTTCTTTGAGGAGAGGGAGGAGATTTTCTTTAACCTCTTAAATACATATTTAAAAATTCCATATGAATATATAAATTTTTATCCTAATGAATCATATTTATTACTTTATAGTAATTTAAAAATAAAAGAGGACTTTTTAGATGAAGTTTGTTCTAAATTAGCTAGAGAAATTAAGTTATTAGCTAATGAAAACTCTTCTTTTTTTATTAGCAATGTATTTTGTGGAATTGAAAAAATCTATGATGAGGTAAAGGGATTAAATAATATAAAGGAAAATATTTATGATTTTGAATCAAGGATTATTAGGGTTAATAAGGATAAACCTAATGATTTATACACACTTCAAATAGAGAATGTAAAGGAAAATCTTAAAAACTCTATAAATGAAAGAAATTTAAATGATATTGAATTTTACATAAATAAGCTTATAGAATACATGTTAGAATCAGGTTCACTTAGTACTATATACATACATCACCTTTTTTATGATTTAATAGAAAAACTTTGTAAAGCCTTTGATATATATAATGGTGAAGTGAAAAAGAGGTTTATAGAAAAGATATTAAAATGTAACTCAAGTGAAACCTTAAAAGCAGCTTTTGAATCTATTATAAAGGATATTGCAAAGGAATGTGATAATGATATTTTAGACGAAAAAAGTATAGCTAACAAAGTGATAAAGATAATAAAAAATGAATATAGCAGTGAACTTAGTTTAGATTATATTGCAGATAAGGTTAATTTTACGTCAACCTATTTAAGCTATGTTTTTAAGAAAGAAACAGGCTCAAACATAGTTAAATATATAACTGATTTTAGAATGAATAAGGCTAAGGAGTTTTTAGAAGAAGGTAATATGAAAATTGTACAAGTTGGTAAGGCCTGTGGATATGAAAATCAATCATACTTTAACCGTATATTTAAGAATTATTTTGGAGTAACTCCAAACCAATTTAAACGTAAGAATAGTTAAGATAAGTGAGGTTATGTATGATTGAAAAAATAATAAAGTGGTTTTTAGGAAAAGCATCTATAAGGAAAAAGTTAATTATTAGTTTTAGCATATCTGTATCTATACCAATAATAGTTTTAGGGGTTTATAGTTTTAGTGAATCAAGAAAAAATTTATTAATACAAACTGAGAAGACAATGGAAAATAATAGTCTTAGAATTGCTGATGAGATAGACTTTAAATTAAAAAAGGAAGAAGGGTATTCAAAATATCTTGCTTATAACTTAAACTTTAGAAAGGTTATAGAAAATAAGCCTAATGATAATATATCAATAGCACAAACCTTAAATGATACTGTAGAGCCTATATTTTGGTATTTTATAACCAGCGATGATTACATAAAGGAAATAAATATATATACTCCTAATGTAAGTGGAGAGATAGGATCCTTTTTAAAGCCAAGTAATTTTGTAGAGGGTGAGGAATGGTATAAAAAAAGTGAAAAGAGTTTTAAGCCCTTTTGGAGTTATGAGGATGGAAAATTATTTATAACTAGAAGCATATTAGACACTGCAACTAATAGTAAAGTTATAGGTGTACTTAGAATTGAGTTGTTTATGAGTATTATAACAGAGCCTTTAGAAAATATGGATTTCTTAGATAATGGAATTATTATTAAAGATAATAGTGGAAATATAGTTTTTAAAAAGCTGATGAAAAATAGTAAAATAAATGAATTGGTTTTAGAAAATATATTAAATATAAAATCTGGAGCTAATTTGAAAGAAAAGGGGTATTTAATATGTGAAAATAATATTGATGCTTCAAATTGGAAGGTATTTTATTATTTAGATAAAAAGAAAATAACAGAGGAATTAATTCCTATAATAGGTTCAACTTTATTAATAGTAATTTTTTGTTTAATTGCAGTAGTTATATTAATAAACATATTATCTAAAGCCTTAAGCAGAAGAATATTATTACTTAAAGATAAGGCTGAAGATGTTTCAAAGGGGAATTTCAATAATCCTATTTTTACAGAGGATACTGATGAAATAGGAATTGTGACAAATAGCTTTGGACATATGACAAGAGACTTAAACCATATGATAAATAAAGTTTATAAAATTGAGCTTGAGAAGAAAGCAACTGAGCTTAAAGCATTACAAGCTATGATAAACCCACATTTCTTATATAACAGTTTATCTACTATAAAGTGGAAAGCCATTAGAGAAGGAAATGATGATATAAGTGATATAACAGGGTATCTAGCTAAATTTTATAGAACTAGTTTAAATAATGGACAAGATATAACAGATGTTAAAAGTGAAATTGATAATATAAAATCCTATATTGAAATTCAAAAAATAGCACATTCATATAGTTTTGATGTGGAATATAGAATAGATGAAAAGGGATTAAAAAATAATATGTTAAATTTTATTCTACAACCTATAGTTGAAAATGCTATTAAGCATGGAATTGATTGTAATGAAGGAAAAGAAAGAGGAAAGATTATAGTTGAGTTTCAGGAGGATGAAGATTCTTTAATCTTTAAAATTTATAATAGTAGTAATAATGATATTAAGGGCATAGAGGAGATGTTAAATAAGCCAGGAAAAGGATATGGTATATATAATGTAAAAGAAAGAATAGAACTATATTATGGTATAGAGTGTAATTTAGAGTGTTCTTTAGTTGAAAATAATTATATATGCATTGCACTAAGGCTTCCTAAAATAAATGATAAATTAAATTAAAAATAAACTAAGGTGCTGTATCAAAATTAAGAGATAAAACATAGAAGCATACTGAGAAAATTACTAAATTTCTCTTTATAATGCTTTAAGTTTTATTAAAAGTTATTTTGATACAGCATTTTTTTATTAATAAAAAATAACGTAAAATTGTACAATGTTTCGAAAAAATGTATTATTTATTAATAAATTAAATGATTTTATAATTTAATCATAAGAGGAACTTAATAATTTATAAGCTATGACATCATTAAAGGGATGGATAAATTAAAGGGGGAAGAGATATGAGAAAAAAAATTCTAAGTGCAATTCTATGTATGATGATTGGAGCAACTGCAATGGTAGGATGTGGTGACAAAACTGATTCTACTCAAGCAAAAGATGGTGGTAAAGTAAAGCTTCGTATGACTAACTGGAATAATGAAGATACAATGAAAGATATGTTAAAGTATTTATCTGAAAAACTACCAAATGTGGAAATAGAGTATCAATTTATTGATAACTCAAACTATAACACAATAGTAGATACTCAATTATCAGCTGAAGAGGGTCCAGATATAATTTGTGAATCTCCAGCATCAGCCTTAAAACATGCTAAATTAGGATATCTAGAAAATGTAAACGATTTGGCTAAGAAGTATTCAGATTCAGGTACTAATGTTTATAAGTACGATAATAATGTATATGCTTTACCAGGAATAAGTTGGTTTGAAGGAATATATTATAACGAAAAATTATTTGAAGAAAATAATATTCAAATACCTAAGACCTTTGATGAATACATTGAAGTTTGTAAGAAATTCCAAAGCTTAGGAATAAAACCTTTAGCAGCAGGATTAAAATCATGGGAACCTTTATTAAAGAATTCTATGGCCTTTGTAACAGCAGAGTATTTATCAACAGATGCTGGTAAAAACTTTGGACAAGAGTATAGAGAAGGAAAAGTTAAGTTAGATGGTACATGGAATATGTACTTAGATAAATGGTCAGAAATGATAAAGGATGGAATATACACTAAAGATATGACAGGAATAGACCACGATCAAGCTTTAGAGGAATTTGCTACTGGAAAAGCTGCAATGTATTGTTCAGGACCATGGGATTTAGAAGCAATTATGTCAAAAAATCCTGATTTAAAACTTAATATGATGCCATTTTACGGGACAAAACCTAGCGATGGATGGTTAATAGGTGGACCTGGATGTGGATTTGCAGTAAACTCAAAATCTAAAAATAAAGATGCAGCAATGGAAGTATTAAAAGCTATATCTACAGAAGAGGGACAAAAAGCTTTATGGGAAAACAATCAAGGAGGATCTTCTTACTTAACTGGAACTTCATTCACTCTTCCAGAAGCTTTTAAGGGAGCTGAAAAAGCTATAAATGCAGGTCATATTTATTGTCCTTGGAATGAATGGGGAGATGCAGGATCAGCACATGTAGATTACGGTAAACAAATGCAAAATTACTTACTTGGAAACCAAGATCTAAAAACAACTTTATCTAATGTAGATTCTGCTGCAAGTGAACTTATAAATAAATAAAATTAACTCTTTTGCTCATAATTCTAATCTGTTTAGGGTTATGAGCAATTTTAAAAAATTTATCTAGCATTTAAAGGAGGAGACTACATGGAATTAGTTAAAAAGAAAAGAAGAACACCGGGAACTTTAGGAAAATACTTTTATGTTTTTGTATTACCAGCTTTAGCAATTTACTTAATATTTAGTATTGTACCATTTTTATACACAATATTTTATAGTTTTACTAATTATACAGATATAAATCCTATTAATTTAAGTTTTGTTGGGTTTGAAAATTACGCTAAGGTATTTTCAACACCAGTTATGATGACTGGTATTAAGAACTCAGTAATATATGCTATAGCTCTTACAGGGTTACAAACAGTTTTGGCATTACCTTTAGCCGTGTTATTAGATAAAAAATTAAAAAGTCGTAATTTATTAAGAGCTGTATTTTTCTTTCCAGCAGTATTCAGCTCATTAATAATAGGTTACTTATGGAATTTTATACTTTCATCATCAGATTATGGGCTAGTAAATAATATATTACATTCTTTAGGATTAGACACAATAAATTTCTTCACAACAAATAAAGCTTTATTTTCTGTAATTTTTACTCAAGCTTGGCAATGGACAGGGTGGGCAATGGTTATATTCTTAGCAAATTTACAATCAATACCTAAAGAATTATATGAAGCTGCAAGTATTGATGGAGCTGGAAGTTTAAAACAGTTCTTTCATGTAACACTTCCATTAATGTGTCCATCAGTAAAAATAATAGTTGTTACAGGACTTATAGGTGGTATGAAAGTTTTCGATATTATATATTCAATGACTTCAGGAGGACCAGGAAATGCTACTGAAACAGTTATGACTGTTATGATGAAAAAAGGTATTTCAGATGGATTCTATAGTACAGGGGCAGCCTTTGGAGTATTATTCTTTATTATAGTTCTTGTAATAAGTGGAATAACAACTAAATTAATGGGGAAATGGAGTGAGTCTATATCATGATGAATAAAGTGAAAAGTAGTGGAATTAAGAAAAAAGACAAAAAACTATGGGGATTAGAATTAGCAATGATTCTATTAGCTGCTATATGGTTTATACCAATTTATTATCTTATAGTAACAACTTTTAAATCTCCTCAAGAAGCAACAGCTAGTCCATTAGGAATTCCTAAGACTTGGATTTTTGAAAATTATTCTAATGCGTGGAAACAGATGAGTTTTCCAAGAGCTTTTGGAAATACAGTGTTTATAACTGCCACAGCGGTTATATTGATTGTTGTTTTTGGATCTATGGCTGGATATGCTTTAGCTAGAACAAAAACTAAACTTGGAAATCGTATGTTTTTACTTTTCCTTGCAGGATTAATAGTTCCATTCCAAATGAATATAGTAAGTTTATATAAAATCGTAAAGAGTTTACATCTTATGAATAGTGCCTTTGCTGTAATATTAGTAAACGTAGCCATAAACACACCTCAAGCAATATTTTTGTTTAAAGAATTTATAGAAGCTACTATTCCAATGGAGTTAGAGGAAGCAGCAGATATTGATGGCTGTGGAGTATTAAAAAAGTTTTTTAGAGTTATATTACCACTTTTAAAACCAGTTATTTCAACTGTAGTTATAATAGTAACTTTAAATGTATGGAATGAATTCTTAACACCTTTATTATTCTTACAAAGTAGAGAAAATGGAGTTATTTTACAAGAAGTGTCTAGAAATATAGGGCAATTCTCAACTGACTGGACAGCACTTTTCCCAATGTTAATGCTAGGAGTTGCACCTCTTATGGTATTCTATATATTTATGCAAAAATACATAATAGGTGGAGTTACAACTGGAGCTGTTAAAGGTTAAATGGCGAGGTGATAATTTTATGAAAAATATTAATATAGACAAAGATTTTGGAAGTATTATGATAATTGTTCCCCATGAGGATGATGAATTACTTATGACAGGAGGAATAATAAAAAATGCCATAGAAAGTGGAGTTGATGTGAAGGTAGTAATGGCTACTAATGGAGATTATGATTGTAAAGATTTTTCTGTGGGAAGGGCAAGAATTAGTGAAAGTATAGAAGGCTTAGAACTTTTAGGGTTACAAAGTGAAAATTTAATAGTCCTTGGATATGCGGACACTGGAATGCCTAAAGAAGAAAGTTTTTTATGGAATCTTTATGAAGAGAAGGATGAAAATAAAATTTTAGAGTCTAGTTGTTCAGAGGAAACTTATTCTTTAGAGAATCATAAAGAATATCACTTTAAAAACTTTAATGAACATAGTAAATATACTAGAAAGAATTTTCATGATGATTTGTTAGGAGTAATAGAAAAATATATGCCAAAAAATATTTTTACAACCTCTGAGTTTGATACCCACGGAGATCATAGCGGATTATATTGTTTTGTAGTTGAAATATTAAAAGAACTTAGAGAAAAAAATAACTATGAACCTAATTTATATAGTGGCATAGTACATTCTTGTGATGGGGATGAAAATTGGCCTATTATTACTGAAGAAGTTAGTGAATTTACATGTCCAAAACTTCTAGAAGAAACTTCAAACTTAAAATGGAGTGAAGCATTAAGTTTTATTGTACCTAAAGAAATGCAATGTAATAATTTAAAAGAAAATTTAAAGAGAGAAGCAATTTCAAAACATAGGACAGCATTGAAACCAGATGCCATTGAGTTTTTATATTCCTTTGTGAAAAAGAATGAAGTTTTTTGGAAAATAAAGTGGTAAGGAGAGAGTAATATGGAAGATTATAGAGAGCCTATTTATAAAATAGAGCCTTGGAATATAACAGAAGAAGAATTTCTTTTAAAAAATAATTATAGAAATGAAACAACATTTTCATTGGCTAATGGATATATAGGTACTAGAGGCACCTTTGAAGAGGTATATGATTTTGATGTTGAAACAGGATTAGAAGGAAACTTTGTAAATGGCTTTTATGAAAGTGAGCATATAAGATATGGGGAATGGAATTTTGGTTTCCCTACAGAAAGTCAATCACTTTTAAATCTTCCAAATGCTAAAATAATAAAGCTATTTATAGAAGATGAAGAATTCAGTATGCTTACAGGTGAAATAGAGGATTACAATAGAGTTTTGCATATGAAAGAGGGAAGGATAACTCGAGATCTTATATGGGTATCACCTAAGGGTAAAAAAGTAAAAATTAGCATAAGTAGATTTGTTAGTTTTAATAATAAAAATTTAATGGAAATACGTTATAAAGTTACTCCTTTAAACTTTAGTGGAAATTTAAAATTTATCTCTGCTATTGATGCAAATGTAGAAAATCATACAAGAAAAACTAATCCTTTAGTTGATTATGGTCCTTTTGGTAAAAGGCTTGCAAATGATTATATAGATTCTATAAAAGATGAACTTTACTATGAAGGAATAACATTAAATAGTGAACTTTCAATAGCTTGTGGAGCAGTAAATAGAATATCATCAGAAAACTTTATAAGAAAGAACTTTAAAAATTATGAGCTTTGTGGGGTATCTTATGAATTTTATGCTAAGGAAAATGAAGAAATTATATTAGATAAGTTTATTGCATATAGTACATCTTTAGATATGAATTGTGAAAAGTTACATGGCTTTATAAAAACTGTTTTAAGTGATGCTGAGGAACAAGGATATATAGAAGCTGAGAGAGAGCAAAAGGAATATGTTGAAGAATTTTGGAGAACAGCTGATGTAATTATTGAGGGAGATGATGCACTTCAACAGGGAATAAGATTTAATCTTTTTCACCTTATGCAATCAGCTGGTAGAGATGGTAAAACTGGAATGGGAGCTAAAGGGTTAAGTGGAGAAGGATATGAAGGACATTATTTTTGGGATACAGAAATGTATGTACTTCCTGTATTTGTATATACTAAGCCAGATTTAGCTAAGAAATTACTAGATTATAGGTATTTTACTTTAGATAAAGCTAGAGAGAGAGCAAGGGTATTAGGACATGATAAAGGAGCCTTATATCCATGGAGAACAATTAATGGAGAGGAAGCATCAACATATTTTCCTTTAGGAACGGCTCAATATCATATAAATGCAGACATAGCATATGCCTTTAAGCTTTACGTAGATGTTAATGATGATTTTCACTATTTAAAGGATAAAGCAGCTGAGGTTTTATGTGAAACTGCAAGGGTTTGGGCTGATGTAGGATCATTTTCTGAGTATGTAGGAAATAAATATTGTATTTGTGCTGTAACTGGGCCAGATGAGTACAATGCTATAGTTGATAATAATTTTTACACTAATCTTATGGCACGTGAAAACCTTAGAGATGCAATATGGGCATTAAATAAGATTAAAGAAAAAGATCAATTAGCTTATGATAATTTGTTTAAAAAGATTGATTTAAAAGATGAAGAAATAGAATATTGGAAAAAAATAATTGAAAATATGTATTTCCCGTATGATGAGAAAAGAGGGGTGTATCCTTTAGATGATGGCTTTATGAAGAGAAAGCCTTGGGATGATTCCAAAATACCTAAAGAAAAGAGACATCTTCTTTATGAAAATTATCATCCTCTATTTATATTTAGACAAAGGATGTCAAAGCAAGCTGATGCAATTTTAGCAATGTACCTTCATAGTAATCTTTTTAGTATAGAGGAATTAAGAAAAAACTATGATTTCTATCAAGAAGTAACATTGCATCATTCCTCTTTATCAACTTGTATATTTGGTATTTTAGCTAGTCAAATTGGATATGATGAGGAAGCTTACAAGTATTTTTCACAGTCAGCAAGAATGGACTTAGATGATTATCACAATAACTTTTATGCAGGAATTCATGCTGCAAATATGGCAGGAACCTGGCAAGGCATTGTAAATGGTTTTGCAGGACTTAGAACTAATAAAGGAATTTTAGAATTAAATCCTACAATACCTAAGGAGTGGAATGCATATAGTTTTAAAATTTTCTATAAGAAGAATCTATTAGAAATAAAAATTTCTAAAGATGAAATTGAAATAAGACTATTAGAGGGCGAGAATTTAGAATTATATGTATATGGAGAAAAAGTTTATCTTAAAAATTTAGGTGAAATAATAAAAATACCAGCTAAATAATAGTTTAGCTATTTAAAAATAAAACTTTTAATCTGCTTTGTTTAAATTGAGTATTAATAAGAAAAAAGGGAGAGTGTTTTATGAATAAGGGGTATAGAGCTATCTTTTTTGATTGGGATGGTACTGCTGTAACTTCTAGGAAGGCACCAGTAGATGAAATAGTTTCGAGAATGAAGGGGTTACTTAATAAGGGAATAAAACTAGCAATAATTAGTGGAACTACTATTGAAAATATTGCTGGTGGAAGATTACAAGATTATTTTACTGAAAAAGAATTAGAAAATTTATTTTTGGGATTAGGTAGAGGGGCATATAACTATAAATTTAATAAAAATAAAAATTTAGAGTTATTCAATAATATGATACCAGAAAAATCAGTTCTTTTAGATGTTCATAAGGCTTGTTTTGATATTCATATGAAGCTTTTAGAAGATTATGATTATAAGACGGATATAGTTTTTAGCAGACCTAATTACTGCAAAATAGATCTTATTGTTGATAGCAATAGAGGTGAGCAACTATTTCTTCAAGAAAATGAGGTTGATATATTAAAAGAAAATTTAACTAGGCATGGATTTAATGAGGGGATTTTAGGACTTATTAAAATCTCTGATGAAATAGGAGAGAAATATGGCTTAGATTTAGTAGTAACAACAGATGCTAAATATTTAGAAGTTGGAGTTTCTAGTAAAAGTGATAATGTAAATACAATTTTAAATTATTTTAAAGATGAATTTGGAATATTACCAGAAGAATGTAGCTTTTGGGGAGATGAATACATAGGAATTGATGAGGGTTTATATGGTAGTGATAGTTTTATGATTACTGATTCCTCAAAAAGTGGAGATTTCTTTGATGTTTCTAATTTAAAAGGAAAAAGACCAGAAGAAGTAATAATTTTATCAGGGGGCGTTGAAAGATTCTTGGAATTTTTAAGTTCACAAGAAAATTTATAAAGTTTTGATATTTATAATTTTTTTATAAATATATTTTATAGGTCAAACTTTTAAATTGGAGGGGTATTTTTGAATAGAAAAGGTGTATTAAGATTCATGTTTGTCTTTATGTTACTATTGCTGCTACCGTTTACTATTTCAAAAGCAAAGGATTTTCCAGCAAATCCAATTGAAAAAGCTGGATATAAATTAGACTTTTCTGATGAATTTAATGGTCCTACATTAGATAGAGAAAAATGGACTGATTATTATTTACCACATTGGTGCAAGGATCCTGAAAGTGCTAAGGCTAATTATCGTTTTGAAAATGGATCACTTGTTGAATATATAACTGAAGATCAGAAACCATGGTGCCCAGAGCATGATGGAACTGTTAGATCATCTGCCATAATGTCTTTTGATAAAAGTTGGATACATAATTTTAGTGGAACAACTGATAACCATGAAAGAAATGAGTGGAGAGGTTATACAACTAAATATGGATACTTTGAAATTCGTGCTAAGCTATCTAACACAGGTGGTGGAGGCCATCAAGCTTGGTGGATGGTTGGTATGCAGGATGATACTAATGATTGGTTCAATTCAAAACAAACAGGTGAAATTGATATATTAGAAACTTTCTTTAGTAAAAAAGATACATGGAGAATCGCTGCATATGGATGGAATGATCCAAACTTCCAAACATCTTGGACTATTTCAGAAGATAAAGTTCCATCAGGAAATCCAACTTCTGAATATCATATTTATGCAATGGAATGGACTCCTACTGCTTTGAAATTTTATTATGATAATGAATTATTTAAGGTTATATATGGTTCACCAGACTATGAAATGGGGACAATTTTAAATATATACACAGATGCAGGTTCAGGTGTTCATAATGATGTTTGGCCTAAGGAATGGGCAATTGATTATATGAGAGTTTGGAAACCAGTAGATGGATATAAAGAGAGTGAAAGTTTAAATAATTACTTAATAAGAAATAGACAAACAGGAAAATTCCTTTATATTGAAGAAAATAATGATAAGGTATCTTATGGGGACATAACTTTAAAAAATGAAAAAAATGCAAAATGGAGTAAAGAATATAGAGATGGATACACTTTATTAAAGAATAATGAAACAGGAGAATATTTAAATATAGAAAATCAAACTGGATATATAGAACATGGTAAGGTTCCAAAAACTTGGTGGAGTGCTCAATGGAGTGAAGTACCAGTAGATGGATATACAAGGTTTGTTAACAGATGGAAGCCTAATATGTCAATACATACAGAAAGTTATCAAGGCGTTTTACAGTATGGAAATGTTCCAAATACTTATTGGACAAGTCAATGGCAACTTATTCCTGTAGAATAAAAATAAATTTTTAAAAGTGTTTTATTAAAAAATTAAGTTTGACCTATATATTAATTAAAAGAGGGAGTTTTATTTTAAGTAAAGCTCTCTCTTTTGTTATTTTATACTATCTTTATAAGTATTTAATGTTAAAAATAAGAATATTTAATTTTTATAAGTTTCTAACTTTTCTGTGGCCACATGCTGGACATTTAAAGACAAGTTTATTTTCTGAATCATAGTCATATGCAAAAGGATTTTCATCCATCTCTTCTCCACAGATTTCGCAGATTTCTTTTATTTCAATATCTGTATTGTTTTGTGAATTACTTCTTTTCAATTTAATTTCTCCTTTTAAATATAAAGTTTAAAATTATAGGGTTAAATTAACCTATATAAAAACAATACATCTTTTTTATTTTTACTTCAATTGTAATTTTTTTAATAAAAGATATAAAAAATATTGTGGGAAAAATATCAATATATATAATTAAATGTATATATGAAATAAGGGGGAGAGTCAATGACTATTAAAAAATTAAGGGAGTATTTAAAGAAAAATAAAGTAGTTGTTTTATCAGTATTATTAATAGCAAGTATGTTCTTTGGTATTTATAAAAGTACAAAGGTATATTTATATGAAAAAAGATTAGAGGAACAACTTAAGTACAATATTAGTAAATTTGCATATGCAACCTTAAATTCTATTGGAGAAGAAAGGAATGAGGATGTTTATGCTAACATGAAAGCCTGTAAGGAGATTGTTGGCCTTTGGGATGGAAGAGGGGGTTACACTGATAATGAAATAACCCTGTTAAGAGCTTTTTGTAATTTAGAGTATTATTGGAAAGTGGAGCGTGAAAGAATAGAGTTGTTATTGTCTAATAATGATTTTGGATGGCTTATATATGATATATCCAGGAATTTAGAGAATAGTAATTACATTAAAGATTTTATTGATTTAATAAATGGATATGTTAAACCCAAATTTTGATGTTTTTCATAAATAAAAATTATGTAGTGATTTCAGGGAACTGGTAAAGTTTTACTGTTTATGTTATTATATAAAATATAATAACAAAATGTTAACAAAAGTCATTTTATTATTGTGTTTTAAGCTTTTATTAAGGATAAGTATTAGTTTATATAATAGGAAAATTTGGTTATGGATAATAATATTATATAGTGAAATAAAAATTTTGATTAATAAACTATAAAACTTAATATTACTAAAGATTAAATATATTTAAAGAAATAGAAATGTTATTTTAAACTTATTTAAATGTTGAAAAAATGCGTTAACATTTGATAAATTATTAGTATAAATTACTAATTAATTTATTAATTGTAAAAAACGCATTTTTTTTATTTTATAAAATTTATGAATAAAGTGTAAATTTTATTAATAAAAATAAATTTTCCACGGCTTATGGTATGGAATAACTATACACTTTTACAGGTTGGAGGTGGAGAAAATTAAAAAAGGTAATTGGACAAGGGAAGAAGATTTAAAAGTTACAGAACTTTTTTATTTAGGATATACAGCTAGAGAAATTGGAGCAGAGATAGACAGAAGTAAAGAAGCTGTACAAAAGAGAATACAGTTATTAACTCGTAAAAAAGTTATAGATAAAAACAAGATAAATAGACTTGTTTTTACAAATAAAGAGAGTTTAAGACTTAGAGAAAATCTTCCAAAACAAACTAAAAAAGAAATTAATAGAGCATTAAACCATGAAAGTAATAAGTATCTAACTGGAGAAAGTTTAGGAAAACAATGTAAAAGTGCTTATGAAAATTATAGTGGTGGTAAAAGGCTAAAAAAAGAAACTGATAATATGGTTTATCCGAAGGATATGCCTAAATATATAAAAACTAATCTATAAAGGGGGTGAAAATATTGGCTTATAAAATACCTTTTACAAAAGAACAAAAAGACAAGCTAAGTGAAATTGGAAGTAAAAAGAAAATCAAAAATGCTGGTTCTGTATTAGCTTATATTATAAAATATGCGAATAAAGAAACAGGATATTTAGACTTTTCTATAGAAAAATTACATAGTAAACATGCAGAAAGTAAGAAAAAAATAGTTAATGGGAAAAAGAAAGCTCAAATTTCCTTAACTTACTTTAAAAAACTAGCAGATACGATGGTTGATAAAGGTATTTTAAGTGTAAAGAGAGAAGGAAAATTAAAATTTTATGGGATAAACTCCGTTTTATATGAAGAAAAAGAAGATAAAGATAATGATGATACAAAAGAAGAAAAAGTACAAGATGAAACAAGTGATGAAGGCTTGATATCAAGATTAGCAAAAGCTTATAAAGGTGTAGAATACAATGTTATAGCAACAAAGAAACAATTAAAAACTATAGCAAAAGCTTTATTAGTAGCAAATAATTTAAATTCTAACTCAATACATGATAAATGTGTACAGTGGCTAGTATTTAAAAAGATTAAAAATAGTTTGCAAAGGATTAATTTAGTTGGGGCTATAAGGTACATAGAAACAATATTGTATGAAAAACTAATTGAGGTACAAGATGATAATTTCAATGTACCAATGTGGCTATATAATAATCTTGAGTTGCTAAAGGTAAACTTCACTCAAAGAGATTATTCTAGTGAAGAATATAAAGCTTGGGAAAAAGAATGGCAAGAAGATTTATGGAATGGGACAGCCTTAATTTAATACATATAAGTCTAAAAAGGAAGGAGGGAAAATATGAGAACAATAAGAGAAGAGTTTTTAAAAATAAGTTCAACAAGAGCTTATTTAAGGGGAGATATTTTTTATGTAGACTTACCAAATCAAAATGGTTCTGAACAAAGTGGAGTAAGACCAGTTGTAATTATTCAGAATAACTTAGGTAATAAATATGGTAGAACTCTTATTGTAGCACCAATAACATCACAAGATAAAAAAGATTTACCAGTACATAGTGAAATTTATAATAATAGCCTAGAAAAAGATTCTACAATTCTTTTAGAACAAGTAACAACAATAGATAAAAATAAGGTTAAAGAATTTGTAGGTCATCTAACAAGAAATGAATTAAAAAAATTAAATATAGCTTTAGCAAGAAGTGTTGGACTAATGGATTTAAACTCTTTGGAATTTATCATATGATTAGGAGATTAGCTTATGAGTAAAGAGTATTTAAAAATGAATGAATGTCCTTATTGTAAAAGTGATGAAGGATATTTTTTTAGAAGTTCATATCGAGGGACATATCATGAACGTTATAATTTTAATGGAAAGATAGATGAAGATACTCATGATATACATTCTGATACAGTATATAAGCAAGGTAAGATAGCTTATTGTAGGAATTGTGGTAAAAAATTATTTAGTGTAGATAATAGTTCAGAATTTTATAATGATATTGAAAATAAAAGTTTAAATACAATATAAAAGTGTTCCCGAGGGACACACAATAAATTTATATTTATAAATGAAAGGGGTTTTTTAAATGAATAAAAAAATAAGAGCAATTATTGAATTTGTAAAGGTACATAAAAAAGAAACTATAGGAGTTGCAGTAGCTTTATGTATAGCAGTTATTGGTATAGGAGGATATGCTATAAGCAATCATTATAATTCAAAAGCAGAAAATAACTTAGCTTTAGCAGAGAAGAAAAATACAGATGAAACAAAGCAAAATGATGAAAAAAAAGAAGATGATACTAATTCTACAGAAGATACCAAAAATGAAAATTCTGATGTAGTTGTAGAAGAACAAGAAGATGGAACAATGATTGTAAAAGACAAAGAAGGTAATACTATTGCTGACAGTTCTAAAGGTGATGATGTTTCTAAAGTTGTAGAAGAAAAGAAAGAAGCTGGAAGCAATATTACAATAAAAAATACAAAGGGTGAAGTTAAAAAAGTAGAAAAAGTTGAAAATGGAGCTATAAAAATAGCAAGTGGTGAAACAGTAACACCTAAAGTAGATAAAGCAGTTTCAACAACTTCACCAAAAGAACAAAATGGTGAGAAGGTTGAAGAAGTAAAAGATATAAAAGGAGCTACTGGAAGTAGCGAGGGTAGTATTACAATTGTAAAGCCTAAGAAAGAAGAAGGTTCTAATAAGTCTGAAAGTAAACCACAAGATAACCCTAAAGAAGAACCTTCACAACCTTCTCAAAAAGAAGAGCCAAAAGAAGAAGTTAAGCCAGTTGAACCAGCAAAACCAGTTGAAAAACCACAAGAACTTAAACCAGTAGAAAAGCCACAAAGAACTTGGGAATATCAAGAAGGAATGACAAATCAACTTTGGAGTGAATTTAATGCTTATAGACAATCTAAGGGATTAAATGCTTTAAAGTGGAGTGGTAAATATGCTGGATGGACAAAAACTCATTGTGCTGAAATGGCTAAGAAAGAAACATCTTTCCATAAAAGCTATCCTGAAGGGGGTCAAGTTGTTGGATTAAATGGGACTAAAAATATGAGTGCAAGTAAGATACTACAGGGATTTAAAAACTCACCAGCACATGATAGAAATTTATTAGATGATGAAATTACAGAAGGAGCTTGTGCAGTATATAAAGATAGTAATGGTGTTTACTATTTTACAATAGGTTTCAATTATTAGTACAAATAATGATCCCCCATAATTTAAATATAGATTATAGAACCTTAGAATATTCTAAGGTTCTTTTTTGTGATTAAATTTAACTTTAGGAGTGATTAAAATGATGCAAAGAGATTATATTGCTTTACATACATCTATAAAGAAATTTGTACCAGTTGAAAATATTGATTTTAGCCATATGTATATAACAATTAGAGATGGTGATGAGCTTTTAACAGATACGTCTGATATGTTTCTTTTAAGACAGTATACAGGATTAAAAGATAAGAAAGGAAATAAAATATATGAAAAAGATACTATTGATATTAAAAGTGAAAAATATGATTTTTTATTTTTAGAAGAAGGAGAAAATTTTGTGTATTTTGCAGATGGAATGTTTAAAGTAGGCAAAATTCCATTAAGTTATATAAATGAAAAAATTGAAATAGAAGATAGAAATAAATATTGGATAGGCTAATTAAAGCTAATTCAAGGGAATTACTCATTAAGAGTAGTTCCCTTTTATTTATAAATAAAATTTTAAAAAAGGGGTAATATTATGAGTTATTTTGATACATCTTAAATTAATTTGTAAAAAATAAAATTAAAAACTATAAATTTAATGGAGGGAAAAGTATTGAAAAGAAAAAAGAAATTCGAACTAATAACGGCAATTACTTTAATATTTACGTTTTTCTTGACGAATGTTAAGGTGTTTGCAATAGAGATAACATCTACAGATGCAGAGAGCTATTTAAACTATGATTCTCCTACATGGGGAAAAGTTCTTCCTATAGGTAATCATAGATATTATATTCCCGAAAGTCTAAAAACCTGCTATTGCTTAAATACAGGAGCATTAAATCCTACAGGAGAAGATTATACGAAGGAAATATCAGTAGATGCTGGTATAGAAACAATTATTTATTGGGGATATCCAGCTAGGGATGGTTCTGAATGGGGATTGACCAAAGATGAATACAGATATGTTACTCAGCTTGCTATTTGGGCTTACCAAAAAGAAGCTGGATTAAGTAGGGGATTAGTTAGAGAAAGACTTCAAAGTGGTACTGTTCCACTAAGTAAGCTAAAACCAGCAATAGACTTTTTAGTTGAAAAAGCACATGCTAAAGAATTACCAACATTTTTTGAAGTTACTCCTAGTAATATAGAAGCTCATCAAGAAGGAGATTATTTTGTTTCTGAACCTATAAAAATAAAATCTGATTATACTTTTTCAGATGCTAAGGTTACTATAAAAAGTTCAAGTAATCCTAATTTAATGGATGTGATAAAAATAAAAGACATGGATGGGGATGAAAGAAATAAATTTAGTGCTAATGAAAGCTTTAGAGTTTATATTCCAATAGATGCTGAAACTGGAGATATTAAGGTTGGTGTTAAAGCTTCTATTGAGTTGCCAGCAACCTTAGCTTATGCTACTCCAGTGGAAGGAAAGCAAGATATGGCAATTGCTCCTTTAGAATATCAAAATATGAATAAAGATAATATTACTGTATCATGGACAGGTTTAAATGGAGCAGTACAAGTTATTAAAAAGGGTGATGATGGTAAGCTTTTAACAGGTGCTAAATTTGTTCTTAAAAATGCTAATGGCGAAAATGTTGCAGAAGCAACTTCACAAGATGGTAAAGCAGTATTTAATGATATTAAACCAGCAGAATACACTATACATGAAGTTGAAGCTCCACAAGGCTATTTAGTTACTAATCCAGTTAATGTTACTGTAAAACCTAATAAGGTGTCTATAGCTGAAATGACTGATACTCAAATTAAAGGTAAAATTCAAGTTCTTAAAGTTGATGAAGAAACAAATACTCCATTACAAGGAGCAGAATTTGAAATAACTCAAGATGGTAAGCATATTGAAACTATAACTACTGGAGAAAATGGTATTGCTACAAGTAGCTTACTTCCTTTTGGAAACTATTTAGTTAAGGAAATTAAAGCTCCAGCTAAATATGTTTTAAACGGAGAAGAACATCCAGTTACTATTTCAGAAAATGGTAAGACTATTGAAATAACTCACACAAACAAAATTATAAAAGGTAAAGTAGCAGTTAAGAAAACAGATAGTGAAATAGCTGATTTAAATTTAGAAGGTGCTGAATTTACTATTTATGATAATAACAAAAATACAGTAGCAACTATAACTACAGATAAAGACGGCTATGCTGAAAGCGAACCTTTAAATTATGGAACTTACACTATGCAAGAAACTAAAGCCCCTAAAGGATATTTATTAAGCAATAAAGTATGGGATATAAATATAAATGAAAATGATAAAACTTATACTTTTGATGTTAGTAATGATGTTATAAAGGGTAAATTACAAATAGTTAAGGTTGATAGTGAAAATGAAGAAAAACCAGTTGAAGGTGCTGGATTTGATGTTATAGCAGTTAATGTTAATGGTATCAAAGAAGGAACTGTTGTAGATCATGTTGTTACAGATAAAAATGGATTTGCTTATACTAAAGACCTTAGATATGGAGATTATAAGTTCCATGAAACAGATACTCCAAAAGGATACTGGAAGTCTGATAAAGAGTATTCATTCAATATAGCTGAAAACGGAAAAACTTATGTTAAATACGTTAAGAACTCTCCTATACAAGCCAAAGTTAGAGTTATAAAGGTTGATTCTAAAGATGGAAAGCCATTAAAAGGAGTTAAGTTCCAAATAAGAAATGCTGACACTAAAAAGTTGGTAGAATTTACAAACTTTATAGGTATAATTCCAATGAAAACTACAACTTTAGAAACTAATAAAAACGGTGAATTAGTAACTCCACAAAATTTAGCTTATGGAAATTATCTTCTTGAAGAAGTTGAACCATTAGAAGGATATATTAAAGTTAATCCTATACCTTTTAAAATAGATGAAAACTCAGTTTTAGAAGAAATAAAAGATTTAGGTACTATTTATACTCAAAAGGTATCTAATGACCGTATAACAGCGAATATGGAGCTTTTAAAGTTAGATAAAGAAACTAATAAACCTTTAGAAAACATTGAATTTAAAGTTACTGCATTAGATGGCTTTATGAAGGGGAAAACTTGGAACTTAAAGAGTGATGATAAAGGATTAGTTAGTTTAAAAGGCTTAGAATATGGGAATTACCGTGTAGACGAAGTTAAAACTTTATGGAATTACGTACTAAATAAAGAGCCTATATTCTTTAGTGTTAAAGAAAATGGAAAAACTATTAAACTTCAAATGACCAATAAAAAGATAAGGGGTTCTGTAGAGCTATTTAAGTTCGATAAAGATACTAATAGACCACTAGAAGGAGTTAAGTTTGACTTATTAAATGGTGATAAAAAAGTAGGAACTTATACTACAGATAATACTGGTAAGATAACAGTTAATAATTTAGAAGCTGGTAACTACACTTGGGTAGAAGTAGAAGCAATAGATCATTACAACAAAGTTGATAAAAAATATGACTTTAATATTTATAAAGATGGACAATTAGAAAAAATAGATGTTGCCAATACAGTAAAAACTGGGGAATTAGACTTTAGTAAGACAGATGTTACTACTGGAGATTCTATAGATGGTGCTAAGGTTAAAATTACAGGATTAGAACCACAAAACAAGCATATAAACATAGAGTTTACTTCTTCTAAAGAAGGTAACAAATTCACACTCCCTGAAGGGAAATACACATTTGAAGAAACATTAGCTCCTGAAGGATATAGAATAAATAAAGAAGTTGGAACATTTGAAATAAAAGATGGAGAAATCACAAAGGCTAATCTTAAAGATGAAAGAAAGCAAGGTGATTTAATCTTTACTAAGACAGACGTTACAGATGGTAAAGTTATTGAAGGTGCTAAGATAAAAATAACTTGTACCGAAGGTTTATCAAAAGGAAAAGTAATAGATTTTACTTCTTCAAAAGATGGAAATAAATTTACTTTAGATGAAGGAAAGTACACATTTGAAGAAACTTCAGCTCCTAATGGATATAGAATAAATAAAGAAGTTGGAACATTTGAAATAAAAGACGGAGAAATCACAAAGGCTAATCTTAAAGATGAAAGAAAACAAGGTGATTTAGAGTTCACTAAGACAGATGTTACTGATGGTAGAATAATTGAGGGTGCTAAGATAAAAATAATTTGTGTAGAAGGCTTATCAAAAGGAAAAGCAATAGAGTTTACTTCTTTCAATGATGTAAATAAGTTTACTTTAGACGAAGGGAAATACACATTTGAAGAAATTTCAGCCCCTAATGGATATGAAATAAATAAAGAAGTTGGAACATTTGAAATAAAAGATGGAAAAATAACTAAGGCTAACCTTAAAGATGAGAGAACAACTGGAGTTTTAGAGTTTACTAAAACAGATGTTGCTACTGGAGAAATTTTAGAAGGTGCTAAGATAAAAATAGAGTGCCTTGAAGGCTTGGATCAAGGAAAAGTAATAGAGTTTACTTCTAGTAAAGAAGGAAATAAATTTACTCTTGCAAAAGGTAAATACAGAATTTCTGAAACACAAGCACCTAATGGTTACGAGTTAACTACAGAAACTGGTGAGTTTGAAATAAATGAACAAGGACAAGTAGTTAAATGTAATTTAATTAATAAAAAGTTTGAAATAGTTAAAACTGGTTCAAACTTTGATTTCAATTCTTTATTACCACTAGGATTAGTTCTAGTAGTTGGAGGATTAGGAGCATTAACATTAACTAGAAAAAGAAAAAATGCTTAATTTAAAAAAGAGTTAACTAATTTAGTTAGCTCTTTAATTTTATATTTTTTAGAGAATAGTTAAGCCTTGCCTAAATATTAACTATTCTCTAAAACTATTTAAAGTAGTTGTTAGGAGGATAATATGAAGTTTTTAATTATATTAGTTTTATGGTCATTAATAGCAAAATCTTATTTAGCTTTATTTAAGGTAGCTTCAAAGGCTGATAAGGAACTAAGCAGACTATATTAGAAGCTAAAATAAAAGAATAAAATTTAAAAATAGAGATTAAGGAGGGAAAGAATATGGTAAAAGACTTATTTTTAGAACTTGAAAGTATAGATATAGAGTTAAGTAGATTAACTTTGAAAAATTTAAATAAAAATGAAAGGGAGTATAGAAAGTATTTAGTATCAAAAATTGAAAGAGTATCTAAAGAAATAATGATAAAAGGTAAAAAAGAAGAAATTTTTAGGTTAGAACATATTCTAAGAAATTTTCTTTTCAACTATGAACTTAAAGAATATTATAAACATTTTAATAGGGCTATGTGATTTGATATGAGAAAAGGATTAATAGTTTTAAGTATAATAGGTGTAATTTTAGTGGTAGTATCATTATTTTTAGATTTTAAAGCTAAAAGTATTAAGGATAATTTAATTAGAAATTATGAAGCTAGACTTGAAGAAGATAATAAGAATAAAATAGATGAAGATAATGTTGAAGGAGAAAATAAAATTTTAGAAGGATATAAAAATAATAATAGTGCTACTAATAATCTAGGCACAATTGCTATTTTAAAAGTTAGTAGCATTGATTTAGAAGCTCCTATTGTAAATGGAGAAGATAATTTAAAGTATGTTGTTGCAAAGTATAGAAATAGTCCGAATTTCGGAGAAAAGGGAAATACAATTTTAGCTGGGCATAATAACATGGCTGGTTCAATTTTTAAAAATCTATATAAAGTTAAAGTAGGCGATATTGTAGAAGTTCAATACGGAAATAAGATATTTAAATATAAAATATATCAAAAAGAAATCGTAGAGCCTAATGATTCTAGTTTATTAACACAAGATTTAAGCAAAAAAGAAATAACATTAATAACTTGTACTAATAGAGCTAAACAAAGACTAATACTTAAAGGGGAGTTGATTTAAATGAGATTAGCAACATTATCTATTATATTGTCAGTAATTGCTGTTATTCTAGCTTTTATAAATGTAAGTATAAAGTATGATAAGTATTTAGATTATTCAAGTTTTAAAAAAAATAATACTGATGATGAAGAAGATGACGATACATTTCAAAAGGCTATTATTTTTATAGGGAATGAAAAAATAGAAATTGATGTTGATTATTGTTATATTGATGATTCCACTACTAGAATTGAGAGTAAAGATGGAAAAGTATATCTAACAGATATTAAAAATGTAGTATTAATAAGTGATAAAAAGGAGATTTTTTAAGTGAATACTTTTATTTTCTAAGCTTTTTTTTATTGACAAAATTATTAGTAAAAATTGAAGCTTATGAGGTTAAAGTTTAATAAGGGTAGTTATGATAGATAAAAAAGTTAATGAGATAGCAGAACGTATTTTTAATGAAAAGAAAAAAATTTTATTCATTATTAGGGAAGAAGATAAATGAGAAGCTTATAAAAATAATGAAATAAATTTATAGATAGGAGATAGTTAGTATGAACAAAATAGTATTAGGTGGAAGATTAGTAAAAGAGCCAGAGCTTAAATTTCTTGATGGAGATGGAAAGGCTGTTGCTAGATTTACTATAGCAGCAAGTAGAAAAATTAAAGGAAAAGATGGTAAGAGAGAAACTGACTTTTTTAACTGTGTTATATTTGGAAAATTAGCAGAAGGTATTACTAAATATGCAAATAAAGGACAAGAAATTGTTTTAGTAGGAGAAGTAAGAAATAGAAGTTATGAAGATAAGGACAATATAAAAAGATATATTACAGAAGTATATGTAAGTGAATTTGATTTGTTTGGAAGTTATAAGAAAGAAGAAAATAATAATATAGATTATCCAGAAGAATTAGATGGAGATCCGCCGTTTTAAAGTGTCCATAGGGAACATTTTTTTAGATTGGGGGTGGTTAAATGAAAGTAAAGGATGAAAAAGTTAACTTATCAAAAAACTTAAAAGAGAATAGATTAAAGAAAAATCTTACACAAAGAGCATTAGCTGAAAAGTGTGGATTAGATTTTCACACTATAAGTTTAAATGAAAATAAAGAAAGAAATCCTAGTCTTGAAATTATATTAAGATTAGCATTAGGATTAAATATTTCTTTAGAAGAATTATTAGTAGGATAGTGTTCCCCGAGGACACAATTAGGAGGGCTTTGTATGGACAGAATTTTAGAAGAATACTTAGAAGAAACAATACAAAATGTTGGTATAAACATAAAAAAAAGAAGATTAAAAAAAGGGTGGTCGCTTAAACAACTTTCTAAGAAAAGTGGAGTAGGGATAAAAACAATCAATGATATTGAACTTGGAATTAATAAGCCATCTAAAAATACACTATATAAATTATCAAGGGGGTTTGGTGTAACCATAGATAAATTAGTTTATGGAAAATAGAAATGTATATTCAGTTAGTTTTAAAAGGTCTGAAAAGGAACTTAAAGAATTTGCATTAACTCATGAGGGGTTTTCAGAATACATAAAAAGATTAATAAAATTGGATAAAGAAAGAGCAGAGAATATATTTACTGATGAAGAAATAAAAGAGATAAATAGATTAATAGAAAATAAGTTAAAAGAGAAAAAGTGTCCCTAGGGAACACTTTTATTTTTTTGTAATTATATTTTATTAACAACTGAAACAATAATGCAGCGTAGCAAATTATTGCTGAAGGCGTTAGCTCCAAGTGGGTGAGGGAGAAAGTGTTTTCTCCCTATAAGTTGAGAGAATATGGGAAGATTTATGAAAGATTAAATAAAGAGTTTAAAAAAATCTAATTTTAACTGAAATATAGGAATGTAAAAAGTGTTCCCAGTGGACACTTTTATTTATAACTATCCATATTAGGTGTCCATAGGGGACATCTTTTTTATTGTAGTTTTTACTTGAAAGGGGGTGATTAATCATGAGTGCTAGAAGAAAAGATAAAGATAGCTTTGAGAAAAAGTTAGTTATTAAATTACTTGAACTTAAAAATAAAAATTATGAGGAATGGTTAGAAGAAAAACATAGAGAGTTTTTAGACAATGAAGATGTTGAGGAACAAGTATTAGCAGGATTGGATACATTAAAGGAATTAGGAGGAGTTTAATATGTTATCAAATGTATATGTTTTTGCAGATGTTTTTTCAAGTTTAAATAATATGGGAATTGAATTTCTAGGAAAAATTCAAACTTTAGGTTGGATTTGTTTAGCATTAGCACTTGCAACAGCAGGATTTTCTTGGATAATTGGTGGAAGTGAAGGAATGAGAAAAGCTAAAGTAATAATTATAGGTGGAATAGCTGGATTTATATTAATTGTAGGAGCTAATTCTATTGCAACATATTTCAAAGATACTATTGCATTTTAATATTAGGATATATGAAGTGGACTAAAAAAGTTCACTTCAATATCCTTATTTTTTTACTTTAAATTAAGGTAAGGTGATTAAAGATGAATTTCTTTAAAAAACTATTTAGAAAAATAAAAATTTATTATAGTACAGATGATGAAACTAATAGGGAAATTAAGAGAGCAAAATTTTTAGCAAGTAGAAAATTTTCTTTATTATTAATAATAGTATTTATTTTAATGACAACATTAATAAGTAACATAATTGCAAATGGATTAGATATATTTTTTTATAATATGAAAGGAGAAGAAAAAAGTTTTGACATAGTACAAGCTGTTTTTTTCTTTGGAATTAGAAAGTATTGGTATGTGTATATATTTAATTATTTAATGATGGTATTAATCATTATTAAAATTCAATTTAGATTAAAAACTTCTTTTAGAAGTATAAATGAAGGGCAAAAAGGAAAATGTAGATTTTGTTCGCTAACAGAAATAGAAAACCAATATAAATCAGTACCCAAGAAGGAAAAAGATTTTGAAGGAAAAGGTGGAGTTGTAATTTCAAGTTATGGAGATAGTGTCTTTATAGATGAAGGAGATGTAAATAACTTAGTAATAGGAACAACAAGAAGTGGTAAAGGAGAATTATTTTTATTTCCAACCATTGATGTCTATTCGAGAGCTAAAGTTAAGTCCTCATTAATAATAAACGATCCAAAGGGAGAGTTCCTTGCTTCAAGTAAAGATACTTTAGAAAAAAGGGGATATAGGATAGAAGTATTAAACTTAATTAATCCTAATAATTCAATGAGTTATAATCCACTTCATTTAATAGTAGAAGCTTATTTAGAAAAAGATTATGGAGAAGCTCAAAAACTATGTAAGTCATTGACTTATTCTATGTACTATAATCCAAATGTTAAAGATCCATTTTGGCAAAATTCTGCAATGAGTTTAGTTAATGCTTTAATATTAGCAATTCTTGAAGAATGTTATAAAAAATATGGTGAAGAAGAAATGAAAGATAGGGTAACAATGTTTACTGTTGCTAATATGCTTTCAGAATTAGGCTCGGCTTATGATGAGGAAGGTAATAATGAGCTAGATAAATATTTTAAGAACCTACCTTCCAATTCAATTGCTAAAATGCAGTATGCTACAAGTAACTTTGCTAAAGGAAGTGCTAGAAGTGGTATTTTTTCAGTTGCTATGACGGAACTAGGGAAATTTACAATGGAAAAGATAGCAAAAATGACTTCAAGAAACTCAGTAAATTTGAAAGATTTTGGATTTATCAATAAGGAAGATGATAGACCAATAGCGTTATTTATGATACTTCCAGACTATGATAATTCAGATTATTTTATAGTTTCTATGTTTATAAGACAACTTTATTGGGTACTGTCTAAGGAGGCTACTTTAACTAAAGGTGGAAAATGTGAAAGAGAAGTTGTCTTTTTAATTGATGAAGCTGGTAATATGCCACCAATAGAGCAATTAGAAGTTATATTAACAGTATGTTTAGGAAGAAATATAAAATTCACTCTAGTAGTACAAGCATTTTCACAAATAGAAGAGAAATATGGAAAGGATAAATCTAAAACTATAATAGGTAACTGTGCAAATAAGGTATATATAATGACTACAGAATATGATACAGCAGAAGATTTTTCAAAGCTTTTAGGAGATAAGACTATAGTTAATATATCAAGAAGTGGAGAAATAACAGATACTACAAAGCATTATACAGAGAGTGTTGATTCACAAAGATTAAAAAATGCAAATGACCTAATGTTATTAAAAATGGGTGAAACAGTCGTTACAAGGAACTTGAAAAGAGAAGATAAAAAGAAAAATAGAATAGTTCCTAATCCTATATTTAATAGTGGAAAAACAAGTATGCAATATAGATATGAATATTTATCTAAGTGGTTTGATAACAATAGCTCTATTGCTGATGTAGAAATACCATCTTTACATAAAGATGTAGATTTAAATGATTTAATATTATTTGAAAATGTAGAACCAATAATAGTTGAAGAACAAATTATAGAAGATATTAAGCGAGAAGAAAAAGAGAGAAAAGTTCTTCTAAATGAAATATTTTCTCCAATGGAAATTAAGGAAATAATTGAACTGGTTGAAACTAGATATAAAAAGGGAAAAACAAAAATTCACTTAGATAGTACCTTTGAAGATTTAGAAAAGGCTTGTGAAGAAAATAATGATAATAAAGAAATTAAAGCCTTTGTTGAGAAAGGATTTGAATATATAAAAGAAATGGAAAGGAAGTGAAGTAGTGAGTAACATAGAATTTTTGAAAACTTTAACAGAAAATAATGTATTAGAACTTGTAGGAATATTCAGTTTTGGACTTAGGTACTTAGGTTGGGTTTTTATTAAAGGTTTAGTAAATATAGTAGATGGTTTAGAAGATGCTATTAGTGCAATATATAATATTAATAGTTTTTTTGAAACAAAAGAAGTAGCAAACTTTTTAAATGATTATAAACCTGTTCTTTGGACTATATTTGCAATAGCATTAGCTATTGTAGGGTTTCAAATAATATTTCAAAGAAAGAGAGATAAGGGACAAGTTCCAGTTAATATATTAATTTCTATATCAATAATAGTTGGGTTACCATTTCTAATGACGCAGTTAAACGAAGCTACTAAACTAATAGTTGATAATAATATAGGTACGTATAAATCAAGTGCTAGAGAAATAGTTAAGGGAAATTTATCAGATTTATACTATTTAGATAGTGTAGGATATGATTTATCAGATAAGAAAAATAATATACCTATTGATAATATTATGAATATTGATATTAATGAGAAATTAGAACCAAATGAATTAAAAGATCCTATGTATAAAGATGCTTTTAAAGAGAAAATGGTAGAGAATATTAATGGAGAAGTAGATTTGGTTAAGTTAGATAAGGGTTGGTTTTCATTTTTAGATGAAGATTACTATAGATATAACTTGAATTTTCTTGTAGTTATTTTCTCATTAGTGGTTTCTATGGTAGCAATATTATTTTCATGTTTGAAGGTAGGAAGGATACTTATAGAATTAGCCTTTAATAAGATTTTAGCAACTGTCTTAGCATTTAGTGATATAGGAACTGGAAAGAAGCTTAAAATGGTTGTTGAAAACATATTATCAATGTTTGCTATATTAATAACAGTATCAGTTTTATTAAAGTTATATGTTGTTTTTACAGGGTGGTTAAGTAATCCAGACGTTGTTATACAAAATCCTATGGTTAAGTTATTAGCACTTGGAGCAGGTTCATGGGCAGTTATAGATGGACCTAATATAATTGAAAGAATTTTTGGAATAGATGCTGGTATTAAATCAAGTTGGGGAGCTGTAGTTGCTGGTATTGAAGGAGCTAGAATGGCAGGAAAAGGAGCAAAAAGTGTTGCAGGAGCAGGAAAGAAAATTTATTCAGGTAGTAAAAGTGTTTATTCTAACATTAAGGATAGAATTAGTAAGCCAAATGGTTCTATAAAAGATAATTTAAAATCAAGTGAAGATTCAAATAATATTAAAAACAATAACAATAGTAATATGAGTAATAATCCGAATATAAAAAGCAACTCTGATGTTAAAAACAATTCAAATTTAAAAACAAATAAATCGAATAAAGATGGAAATTTAAATTTAAATAAAAGTTCTAGTGGAAATTCTAGTAGTAACAGTAATAGCAATATGAATGTAAATAGTAGTGGGGTTAATAAAAATAATGATAATAGCAAAGTAAATTTAGAAAAGGGAACTTTAAAAGATAATTCTAATCAAAAAGAGACAAGTATAAATAGTAGTAAAGGAAATATAGGGGACATAAAAAATAACAGTAGTTCAGCAGAAAAAGAAAAACTATTAAAAGAAGCTATATTAAAAAATAAAAATAGATCAGCAAATAATGGACAAGGAATAAATAATGATAATAAAGAAAAAAGTGATAAGTTTAGTAAGGCAATAAATAAAAATGAAAGTTATAAAGGAAATGGGCAAATCAATAAATTTAATTCAAGTGGAGTTAAAGAAAGTAAATATAGTGGTAGTAACATGAAAAATAACTATAATAATGTATCTGAAAGCAAAAAATTTATTATAGGAGATAAAAGTAAGTTTAATATAAAAAATAAGGGAGGAAAGAAAAAATTATGATTTTTAATATACCAAAAGATATAAATGTAGAAATAAAAGTTTATAATGCAATAACATTTTTTGATATAGCTTTTATAGTCTTATTTATGGCAGTTGCAAAAATACTAAGTTTTTTAGTATATTCTAAATTTATATTTATATATTATATTTTTTGTTTTTGTTCGGCTATATTTTTAACATCTAAAAGTATAAGTAACCCTAAGAGAAGAAATTTTCAAAGTATATATTTAGCCTTTATAAGAGATAGAAATATCTATCATAGAATAAAAATTAATGAATAATAAAAGTGTTCCCTAGGGACACTTTTTATTTTTTACTTTTAGGAGGAAAGAAATGTATAAAAATTTTGATGATATAAAAATAGGAGAAGAAAAAAAGAAGTTAACAAGAAAAGAGAAAAAAGAATTGAAAAAACAAAAGAAAGAAGAAAATAGAAGTAAAAAGGAAGAAGCTAGGTTATTAAAAAAAGAAAAAAGGAATTCACCTAAAATACGAAAAACTGTTTTAAATAAAATGGAGGAGATAGATGTAACAGATAATGAATTTATAAAAACTAAAAGTGGTTACTTAAATATATATCAAGTTAGTGGCAAGGATGTAGATTCATTATCAAATTATGAGCAAGAAGATTTAATAAGAAATTTTATGTTTTTTCTAAGAGAGTTTATTTATGATTTTAAAATAGTAGCAATGAATTTTCCTGTTAATACAAGTGAACAACAAACATATATACAAAAGAGAATAAATAGAACAGAAAATGAATTATACAAAATATTTTTAAATGAAAAGTTAGAAAAACTTATAGAGCTAGAAAAAACTAAAACGAACATAGAGTATTACATTATTATTTTCATTGATAAGGAAGATTTATCAAATGATGTTTTAAATAATTTGATAAGAAGTACGAATAAATATATTAGTTTAAGTGAGATAGATTTAGAAAAAAAGTTAAAGGTACTATATAAACTTAATAATTTAAATAGTAAAATACTTTAAAGGAGATATTGCTTATGAAAAAGTTGGAATACAACCCTTATTTAATAGATAAAATTCAACCTTGTGGTGGAATTGTTTTTAAAGATAATTATATTAAAAAAGGTGATGGCTATGAAGCTTGTATAAATATTTATGATTATCCAAGTGAAGTTAACCATTTTTGGTTGAAAGGCTTAATAAAAGAATTAGATGATACTGTAATAACAGTTGATGTTGGGACAGCCAATATAAATGAAGTGTTAAAGAAAGTAAATAAATCTATGAATGAACATAATTCAAGGATTGAAGATAGCAGAGATTATACAACAGCTATAAATTCTAATAATGAATTTGGAGCATTATCAGCTTTAACTGATGATATTGTTAATAATAGTGAGGTAATGAAACAGATTGTTACAAGGATTTTTGTATGGGATAGAACTTTAGAAGGTTTAGAGAATAAGGAAAAAAATATATTAGAAAAATTAGAAACTTTAAAATATAAAGGTGCTATTTTTATAAATGAACAAGAATATGAATGGAAGTCAATTAAATTACCTATGTCAAAGCAAGAAAAATTACCTAATGGAATAATAAAACAACCTATACAGGCTTTAAGCCTAGCAGGAGGGTATCCATTTGATTTTATAGAACTAAAAGATAAAACTGGTATGCCTTTAGGGACAACTAGAGTTGGTGGTAGTGTAATCTTTGATTTATTTACTAAAAATTCTATAAGAAAATCATTCAATGCACTTATTTTAGGAGTAACTGGTGCTGGTAAATCTACTTTACTAAAAAAATTAATGAACAATAATATTATACTTGAAGATACAATAAGAGTTTTAGATTTAACAGGAGAGTTTGGAGAAACTATTGAGAGATCGGGTGGAAAAGTAATTAAGTTAGATGGTAGTAATGGAATGATAAATCCGTTTCAGATTTTTGCTACTATGATTGATACGGATACAAATGAGATTTTAGAAGAGCAGTCATATATGTTTCATATAAATAAGCTATCAATGACTTATAGATTTTTAGCAGAAGGATGTTCAAGTGATGAAATTAGAGAGTTTGAAAACTTAGTTAATGATTTTTATATTGATTTTGGAATTAAAAGAGAGAGATGTACTACGTATAAAGTTCAAGAATATCCAATAATGGAAGAATTCTTGAACTTCATAAAGAAACAATTGTATAATAATGTTGAAAAAGAAGAATTAAAGACTAATTTAACCACTAAAAGGCAAGAAAGAATTGAAAGTATAAAATTAACCATTGAAAATGCAATAAATAATTACAGCAAACTATTCAATGGATATTCTACTATAGAAGATATGTCATCAGAGAGAATATTAAGTTTTGAGTTAAGAAATTTATCTCAATTTGACAATAGAATATTTAATGCACAAATGTTTAGTATATTAACTATGCTTTGGAATGGAGCTTTAAAACAAGGTATTAAGCAGAAAAAATTATTTGATAGTGGAGCAGTTACACTAGATGAAGCTACAAAATATCTTTTATTTATAGATGAAGCACATAAGTATATAAATTCAGATAATGAATTGGCAGTAGATTTCTTTATAACTTTTGAAAGAGAAGCTAGAAAGTATTTTTCAGGACTTGTTTTTGCAACACATAGTATAAATGATGTTGTACCAGAAAGTTCAGATAAAACTATTTTAGGAAAGATAAAAACTTTATTTGAATTAACTCAATATAAATTTATAATGCAACAAGACAATAATGCTAAGAAGGCTTTAGAAACAATATTTGAGGGGCAATTAAATGAAAATGAAATTAATAATATACCTACATTTGGACAAGGTGATACCACTTTAATAATAAATGGTATGAATAATATAACGTTCCATGTTGAAATTTCAGAAGAAGAAAAAATATTATTTGAAGGAGGCGTATAATGTGGACAAGAAAAAGTTAATAATAGGTGGATCAATATTAGTAATATTAATTATTGGTGGAACTATATTTTCATTAAACAAGTTGAAAAATAACAAGCAAGAACCTATAAAAGTAGAAGAAAATAAAAAAGATAATAAAATAGTAGAAAAAAGTAATGAAGAAAATAAAGGGTTAAGTGATGAAGAATTAAAAAAGAAATATTACCTTTTACAAAATAGTAATATTTCAGTAAAAGATAGAGTTGAAGCTTCAGAAGTTGCTAGAAAGTTTGCAAAAGATATGACAGAGTTTGATATAAATAATCCTAAGAAAAATGAGGAAGAAGCTTTAAGCTTAGTATCAACAGATATAGATAAGGAAGTCGAAGGGTATTTTATAACTTTAGGTCAAAGCAAGGAAATAAAAGAAAAAAAAGTAACGAAAATAAGAAGTGAAGAAAGAAATAATAAAGATAACAATGGATATGTATATATTTATGTTACAGTAGTATATGATAATATTGATGAAAATAATCAGAAAAAGCAAGATTCTAAATCTTATAAAATGCAGTTATTAAAAATAGATAATGAATATAAAATAACAAGCTATAAAGAATATTAACATATAAAAAGAACCAACTTTAAAATTAAGTTGGTTCTTTTTATATGTCTTTTTTAGGTAGGTGATAGTTTGAAAAAGAAAATAATTAAAAAAATAATTCTCACAATAGGAGTAACAAATTGTTTAGTTATTTTCTTGGCTACTGTTATTATGGTCGGAGTTATAGGAATAATTGGAGAAGGAAATAAAAAGAGTTATTCTAATATAACTGATATAGGAGCTATGGGAGTACCTTTAGAATTTGTTCCTTATTTTAATGAAACATCAGAATTAGTTGGAATTCCTAATTGGGTTTTATGTGCAATTGCTAAACAAGAAAGTAATTTTAATCCCAATGATGAGTATGGTGGAGCTTATGGAATAATGCAGCAACAAAGATATGATTTTAGTGGTGATGATATATTTAAATATTATATGGATTACGGATTAGCCGATTTATATAGAAAAGTAGGTTATGAATTTAATAGTATTGATAATATGTGGAGTATATTTTTAAAAGATGCAAGAGCACAAATTATAGCTGGTGGATTTGAAACAATGTATTATGCTAACTATGTTTTGTATAGAAAAGGTATTATTAATACTCAAAAATTTAATAATGTTGAAAATATGAAACTTATAGATTGGGGAGCAAGTGAAACGGATTCAAACTTTAGAGAATTATTAAGAAGAATTTTTGCTTGTTACAATGGAGGTCAAGGTTATGGAATGGATGTTGATTTAGATAAAGCACAAAATAATTATCCTAATAGTGTATTCAAGTATGCTATGGAATTTAGAAATGCTGGTATTACTGGAAGTGGTATAAAAGGAGATAATGAAACAATAGAAAAAGCTATTGAAGCAGGAATGAAATGGGTAGGAAAATCACCTTATGTTTGGGGTGGTGGTCGTAATCAAGCTGATGTAGATGCGGGAAGATTTGATTGTAGTTCTTTAGTTCATTATTGCTACTCAAATGCTGGAATACAACTTGGTGATCGTTCAAGTGTAACAACATGGTCATTATTAGAGCTAGGTAGAGCAGTTCCACCATCAGAAATGAAGCGTGGAGATTTATTATTTTTTGATACAGCTGGAAGAAATGGACATGTTGGTATATGGCTAGGAGATGGCAAATTTTTAAATGATAGTTCAAGTAAAGGGGTTAGTATAGGAGATTTAAATTCACCTTATTGGAAAAGTAATTTTAATGGGAATATTAGAAGAATAATAGAATAGTTAACGAAAGGAGAAAATAGAATTGAAAGAAAAGATATTAGAGTTTCAAAAAAATGCTGAAAATAAATTTAAAAAGTTTAAAAGAAGTAAGAACCAATCCATTATTTATTATTGTGCAACTTCAATAATAGTTTTTGGAATGGTCTTTTTTTTAACTTCAAATAGACTTTTTAATCAAGATTTTTTTGTTAAAAGTACAACTTTAAATAAAGAAATACTATTTGAAAATAATAATATAAAGGTACTAGATAGAGAGTATAATCCAAATACAGGAGTATTTGAAATGTTTCTTAATATAAAAAATAGTAACCCTAATATTGATAAACCAATAAATATTTCACTAAGAGAAAAGAACCACTTAGAAGATAAAATGAAATGTGAATTAATTAAAGTTGGAATAAATGATTATGTTATTTATTCTAAATTACCTACAGATTGGTCAGCAGTTTCTATTAGTATTACTTCTTCTGATAAGGAAAATAGTTTAGGAGATACGCTTAAAATTTATTCAGATCGAAAGGACACTAAAGAAAATATTAACTTAAAAGATGAAGATATTAATGGATATAAAATTAAGTTTGTAGACATAGAAATAGAAAACTTGAATAATGAAATTTCAGAATTAGATAAATTAATTGAAGAAAAAAATACAACTGAAAGTAATTTAAAGAGAGTAAATAGCGAACTTGAAGAAGATAAAAAGTACCAAACTGAAAATGAAAAACAAGAAAGTGAGAATAAAATTAATTCAAATAAAAATACAATAGATAAACTAAATAGAGAAAAAGAAGGTCTTAATAAAGATAAAAAAGAGCTTCAAAATAAAATTATTAATCTTAATAATAAGAAAAATGACTTAAAAAAATAGGCGTAGAACATTCGCATTTTATACGCTTTTTATGCGATTTATATACGATTAACCTTCGCATTTAAGTAGAATTTTGATATCATTGAAACGCTAGGCTTTGCCTAGTCTAGCACCTTGTGTGATAGCAGTTTCTCCTTATGCCCTTTTATTAAGAAGTAACAAGAAGTAAATAGTAACATAGAGAGTAGAAAACCAAAAATATTTTTGTTAACTTTTTCTATAAAAAGTTTGAGACTAAGATTTTAATTTTAAAATTTTAGTCGCTTTAATTTTAGATTTATTTATATAAGGAGGTACAAATGAGTGATATTTTAATAAGAGATTTATCAGAAGATATTGTTTTTAAGATAGATGAACTATCAAAAAAGAGCGGAGCAAAAAGTCGAAACGACTTTTTAAAAAGACAATTAGAACTAATGTCATCACTAGAAGAGTTAAAAAGAATTGAGGGGAATTATTCCTACTTAATTAAAAAACTTGGGAAGATAATAGAATATAATTCCGCATTAATGGAAGTATTAGCAGAAGAAATATTAGGTGAAAATATAGGAGATATAATTTCAAAAAGAAAAAAAGGAGATGATTAGTGTATGGCTAGAAAGAAAAAAGACTTTATGTTTTCTGAAAAAAATTTAGAGTATATAGAAGAAATAAAAGAAAAAAATGATTTTAAATATTCTAGTGAAGCTTTAGATTTAATAATAAGAGAGCATAGAGAAAATGAAAAGATGTCTATTAAAATGCTTAGAGAATATTTGGCTCATGAAATATCGGAAGCCTTAAAAGATGAATTTAAAATGTTAATGAAGGTAAATAAATTTACAGATAAAAATACACAAGTAATTATAGAAATGTTAAATGGTATGTTTATAAAAGAAGAGTATGGAAAAATAATAACTACAAATGAGGAAGTTTGTAAAGCCTTAACTATTGCAGAAAATACTATTGAAGAAAGAATAAACAAAAATTATAAGAAAGGAAATAGATTATATTAATTATGGGAAGTCCGGGAATTGTTTATAAGTTAAGGTTTATAACTCCACAAGAAGGTTATAATTTTGAAAGTTATATTAACTATATTGATAGAGATAAGGCAACAAAAAAATACCATGATAATGATTATGCTAGTTTTAATGATTATATGGGAAATGCAAAAAAGAAAGGTTCTTTATTTACAAGAGATAAAGATGAATTAAATGAAAAAGAAATTGAAAGTTTAAAAAATGCTTTTACAGTTGCACAAAATAGGGGGAGTAATTTATGGCAAGATGTATTTAGTTTTAATAATGATTGGTTAGAAGAACAGGGGATTTATAATTCAAAAACTAAAGTTTTAGATGAAGAAAGAATACATAAAGCCATAAGATCAACTATGAATACTTTAGAAACCAAATGCGGATATAAAGATTTGGTTTGGTCAGCTTCATTACATTATAATACTAAGCATATTCATGTTCATGTAGCAACAGTACAACTTAATCCAGATGAGCGAGGGAAAAGAGAGTACAAAGTTTTAAGAGCAATGAAGAGTAGTTTTGCTAATTCATTATCTGACTTTAGCAAAGAATATAAAGAAATAAATAATATAATAAGAGAAAGATTGGTTGACAATAGAAAAAGTTATGACTTTACAAAAGATAAAATGATGAAAGAAAATGTAAAGCAAATAATTAAATTACTTCCAAAAGATAAAAGGCAATGGAATTATAATTATAATTCTTTACAAGAAGTTAAACCATATTTAGATGAAATAACAAGAAGCTTTATAGATGATAATTTTAAAGAAGATTATAAACTATTAATTAAAAAGTTAGATGAGCAAGAAATTAAACTTAAAAATATGTATGGAGAAAAAAATACAAGCCTATATAAATATTATAAAGATAACAAAGTAGACGATCTTTATACAAGGATGGGAAATGTTACTCTAAAGCAAATAAAAGATTATGTATATGAGAATGAAAACAAGAAGTTTATAAACTCTAATAGAGAACCAGTAGTAACTAATAGAGCATTAAGTAAGATAAAAAAAGCATTAAAGAAAGATTTTGATAGTGTTAAAAACATGAGAGAATATGAAAAACTTCAAAATGAAATTGAAAATTCAAAACAAATGGATATGTAAAATATATTATATTTTAGGAGGAAAAGATATATGGGAGAGAATTTAGCATTAGTTGAAAAAATATTAAATGATACAGAAATAGAAGTTTATACTTTAGATACAAAAGAAACTATAGTTTTAAAACTTAAAGATTATGAGGTAGAAGAGTTAAAAGATTCTATAGAAAATGAAGAAACAATTATTATTGGATATGATAGAGAAAATAAAACTATTGATAGAAGTATAAAAGAATTTTAAAAGTGTCCTTGAGGGACACTTTTATTTATATATGAAAGGAGTATATAAAATGGCTTATAAGAAAAAAGAGTACAAAAGTAGTAAATCACAAGAAGAAAAAAGAAAAGATATAGATTTGCTTGTAAAACAAGCAGATGAAAAAATAGATAAGGTATTTAGTAGTCCTAATGATTTAAAGGAATATCTTTCTTTTATGGCTAAATTTCATAATTATTCTTATAGAAATTCAATTCTTATTGAAGAACAATTTAGGGGAGCAGTTGCAGTTGGAAGTTTTGCATTTTGGAAAGAGAAAGGATATTCGGTAAACAAAGGAGAAAAGGGAATAAAAATATTAGTTCCAACAAAAATTGGAGATAGGTTTATAGCAGAAGATGGTACTATGAAATTAATAAGTAAAGCTAATGAAAAAGAAAAAAAGTTAATAAAAAGTGGAGAATTAGAAACACTTGAAGGAGCTATTAAGTTTAAGCAAGGATATGTTTTTGATGTAAGTCAAACTAATATGCCATCAAATGAATTACCTAAAATATTTCCTAATAAATGGCTTGAGGGAGATGTTAAAAATTATAAAGCTTTTTATAAATCACTAGAAAATGTGGCTAGTAAGATAGGGGGTAAGATAATAGAGCCTAAATCAGAGCTTGGATTAGTCAAAGGGGTTAGTTATACATCAACTAGAGAAGTAGCTTTAAATCCTAGAAATTCAGAATTACAGAATGTTAAGACTTTAATACATGAGTTAGCACACGCAAAACTTCATACTGTAGAAACAAGAGATAATTATACGAAGGCAGAAAAGGAATTTCAAGCTGAAATGGTTGCATTATCAGTAAGTAGTTATTTTGGAATTAATACAGAAGAATATTCACTTAGATATTTAAGTGAATGGACTAAAAATGCAACCTTTAAGGATAAAGAAAAATTATTAAAAGAAGTAAGTACAACTGTAAAAGAATATGTAGAGATAATGGAAGATAGCTTAAATGCAGAAAGGGAGTTAACTAAGGAAAATGAATTAGTTAACTCCCTTTCTGATAAAAATATAAAAAATGAAAGTAAATTAAATTTAGAAATGGAAGGAGAGATGGATTTTGAAAATGAAAAAATCATAAAAATTAAAGATGAAATTAATAAGGAGGGCAACATGAAGAAGTATAAATTAGATAATGATATCTCAGAGAAAATAAGAAAGCATGAATTATGGCTTGAAAGTAATAAAAAAAAGGGTGAAAGATTAGATTTAGAAGGAAGGGATCTGAGGGGAGTTAGATTTTTAAATGTAAATTTAAAAGAAGCTAATTTTAAAAATAGTGATTTAGAAGGAGCGATATTTTTTGCAAATTTAACAGGTGCAAACTTAGAAGGAACAAATTTAAAAAACACTAAATTTATAGGTTCTAATATAAAAGATATAATTATAGAGCCAAATAAGCTGGAACGAATTAATTTAGAGATTAGTGAAGAATTAGAATTTCATAATAAAATGAATAAGACTTTAAAAACTAATAATAAAGAAAAAAGTAAATCTAAAGAAAATAATTATGAAATGGAGTTTTGATTTATATACGTAAATAATATACTCGTAAATGAATATAAAATATAATAAAAAGGAAAATACATTACTTGAAAAATATTATAAAATAATATATCATTTATTGCATAAGAAAAAATTTCAAATTTAATATCTTAATTTACATGTTTTATAAATGATAGAAACTAAAAAAAGGAAAGGATTTAAAATCCTTTCCTTTTTTATTCATAAGGTAGTTTTACTATTATTGATAGTATATCTTTTTCAGTATCAAATTTACTTTTTATCCAAATAAAAATATTATTTATAATATATACTCCAGTAAAAATCTCATCAAGTTTTGGATTTCTATTTTTAAGATAGAAGCCTTCAATTAGCATACGATTTTGTTCTTCCGTATCATCTGAATTTAGTTCGCCCCAATCATTTTTACAAAACCTAGATAGTATAATATCAATTTCTTTTTTTGAAATATAGTTATTTTTTATTAGATTTTTTATACCTATACTCATATTTGCAATTGCCTTCATAGTAGTTGCTCCCTTAAAAATATATTTTGTTTTTTATTAAAAGGTGTCCTCGGAGGACACCTTTTAAATTTTAGTATTCATGTGGGAATAAAACAGTTATTATTAAGGTATCTATTGTATAATCGTATTCACTCATAATCCAAATCTTAATATTTTTCATTAATTTATATATTCCCATAAATCTATGATGTAGTTTAGCGTCAACTTCTTTTATTAATGAGTTTTGAAGTTCAGTATCTTCTTGACATAAATATCCCCAATTATTCTTTAAAAACTTAAAAAGTTGAAGTTGTAAATCAAATTCGTAAATTTCTTTATTTTGTAGTGCTGTACTAACTCCATGAGTTAATAAAATAGTTTTTTTCATAATTTTAAATTCCTCCTTGATAAACATTACCAAACAGGCTATAATGATTTTGGATATCTTATTAATTAGGTGTTGCCTGTTTGGGTAATGCCTTTTTTATTTAATTTTTATTATTAACAATTCTAGTTATTTCAGATAATTCTTGATTAGTTAGATTTTGAAAATATCCATGTCTGCAAGATGTACCTTTTATAGCATTTAAGTTCTTATCAAAATTTATATCTAAATAATCACTTACTCCATAAATATTTTCTTTGATTTTATAAATAGTTAAATTAAATTTTTCAATATACTTAATTTTCATTTTTAAAATCTCCTATAATCTATATTTTAAAGTTTCAAATAAGTTTTCTAATATTTGAAGTTTAGCTTCTTCAAGTTCAAGCCTTCTTTTTTTCAAGTTTTTCTCTTTCCTTAGAACTTTCAAGAAGTTCCTTCATTAAGATTTCTAAAATTTCATTATTCATAAAAATTCTCCTTTCAATAAAATATTAGAGTTAATCACATTTCGAGTTCTTGTTTTTTGATGAGCCTAAGACTACACATAGGAGCGAATTGTAAAGGAAAATGGAGCAAAAATTTTTAGCTGCTATGAAGGAAAAGAATAGCTGATAAAAAATTTTGTGGAGTGGCTTTACAATTTTAGCGGATATGTGATAGGCTAGTGCTACAAAAAACAAGAAAATTAAAAGAACTAGCCTAAGCTAGTTCTTACTTCTTTGGGTTAAATATGATCATTTAGAATATCAAATGCAAATCAGTATTATAAATTTTTTTATAAGATTTATATAAGAGATAAGCATTATATAGATATTATTAAAATTAAAATAAATATATTTGGAATATATCATAAAAGTATCAAAAACAAATTTGATTATGATACCTTTTTTAATACAATTTTGTATAAAAAAATCGGCTTTTTATATATAGAAAATAATGTATCAAAAATGCAGGTATTTGATACGTTATATATGGGAGAAAACACTTTCTCCCACACCCACTTGGAACTACCGCTTTCAACTATAATTTCATTATAGTTTCAATTGATGAATAATAATGTATAATTATAGATATTTGTTTATTTAATTTATTGATTATTATGTTAATATATGGTATATAAAAAATATTGTATTAAATAAATTTGAATAATAAATAAGGGGGAAATATTATATGGTATCTGTTACACAAAGAATAAAACAAATTAAACAACCAAGAGGAGGATATATAAGACCTAAAGAATTTAATATTACTATTTTGGATGATAATATTAAATTAAATGAAAAAGAAAATATTCATAGTAGTTTAGTAGGTTTAGCAGTAGATTATATGACACGATATTCTATTGGAACACCCATAAATGAAGCATTTAAAATTTCAATTATGGGAGCTTCTATTATTGGAGAAAGTAAATTTGCACAAAAATTAATTGAAGAAATTGAAGGCTTAGATGATAATTCTATAGTTAATGCTTGTAAATTAGTTGGATACGATGTTTGTTGTAGAGCTGGAATAATTGGATATAAACCTGTTCAAAATATTAATCCAGATAAAGATACAATAGATAATATTCGTTATATGATAAAAAGAAGTTTAAAATTTATTGAAATATATGGACCTATAATTAAAGATGGATTTACTTTTGAAGGTGGATATACTAACTTAGTGTCAAAAGGTGATGGAGATTTTTTAACCAAATCAACTTTATGGGATTTTAAAGTATCAACTAAAAATCCAACTAATGCACATACATTACAATTATTAATGTATTATTTAATGGGTATTAATTCTACAAATGAAAAATATTTCAAAGATGTTGAAAAATTAGGGATTTTTAATCCTCGTTTAAATAGTGTTTATTTACTTGAAATAAAAAAAATATCTTCAGAAATTATAAAAGAAATATCTGAAAAAGTTATTGGATATTAAAAATATTTATAATTTTTTTATATAAAATAGTAAAAGGTGTTTTATAAACTTCTATATAAATAGCTATTTTCTTTAAATTAATTATATAATCATAAATAATACTTTTAATATATCTAGTGATATTTTATTTAATGTTATACATTTCTTGAATAATAAATTATTTTCTAACTTATCTAGTTACTATTATAATAGCTTTCTTAACTGTGTATAAATAAAGAATTTAAGTAAGAAAGATTAGTTCTTATGTAGAGCTATTCAAGTTAAAGAGGGTATTCAAAATATATTGAATACCTTCTTTAGTTTTAATTTATTGAGTTTAATAAATCTTTTAAGTCTATTGGACTATATGAACTTAGAAAGTTTTTAGTATCATCAGATATTTTAATATTATCTTTTCTCATTTTATCTATTTGCTTATATAAGGAACTTAGAGAATTTTCTATATTTTTTAAGTTTTGTATAAGGGTTATATTTTCTTTAAATTCTGTTGTAACATTTTTAGGAGCATTAGCCTTTAGTTTAGATATTTCATCTTTTAACTTAGCTTTTTCATCAGTTTGTTTTTTAACTTCATCTTTTATACTATTTAGCTTATCTGCATATTTACTTTCTAATTCTTTCTCAAGTTCAATTCTTAATTGTCCTTCAAGTTCTTTTCTTTCTTCATTAGTTTTCTCTATATTAGAATTTAATTTATTTTTTAGAGTAGAGTTCTCTTGGATTAATTTTTCTCTTTCCTTATATTCAAGTGCTTTTTCTTCTTCAATTTTCTTTAATTTATTTTTAAGTTCAATAGCTTCATTTTTAGATAAATTTACATTTGAGTTTATTAACTCTAAAATAACTTTCTGATTATCTTCACTTAGATTAGCGAACTCACTAGCATTGGCTATTGTTAAGTTTCCTTTTTCAAGTACATTTTTAAGTTCGGGAATAAGACTACTATTAATCTTTTCATATCTTCCAACTTGGGTAGGGGATAGCTTTAAGTCATTAGCAATAATTTCTCTTATTTTGCCTGGCACTTTTTCTCCTTTAGCCTTTTTATCTTTATATAGTTCTTTTAGTCTTTGAACTTGTTTAAGTTTTTCAACTTCTGATAACTCTCTAGTTTGGGCATTGGCTTGTATAAGAATTATTTCAGCGTCTATGTCATTAGCTTCAATTACTTTACAAGGAACTAAAGCAAAAGTTTTATTTCCTTCTTTAACAAGTTTACTAAGGGCAGTATATCTTCTTTCACCACTTATTAATTCAAATTGACCATTATCTAATTTTCTAACAACTAGGTTATGATTTAATCCATTCAATTTTATATCCTCGGCAAGTTCTTCTACATCTACTATGTCATAGAAGTTTTTTTCATTCCTTTTTATATTTTCTATATCTATGTACTCAACTTTGAAGTTGCCTTTAGCTTCAATTTCTTCAACCTTTTTTACATTCTTTGAAATTCCGTTTAACATTCCTTCACTTATTGAAAATTTCTTACTCATTTTATTAACTCCTTCGACTATAAATTTTATTATTAGGTGTCCCTAGGGGACACCTTTAAATTTAATAATTAAAATATCTCATTACTTAATTCTATGTAATTTAAACTAGCCCTTGCTTTCTTTGAAGAAAAAACAACTGGACATTCCTCAAAGGTACTTTCAACAACTTTTACATTTTGCTTAATAGTTGTATTAAAGACTTTATCACCTAGTATATTTTTAAGTTCTTGTTTTATTACTTTATTTACTGTAGTAGCAGAGTCCATTGTAATGAAGCAACCTTTAAAGTTTAGGTTTGGATTAAATTCGTCTTTTATTTCTTCTATGCTATCAAGTAAGTATTCTAATCCATCTAGTGCGAACTTGTCTATTTTTATAGGTACCAAAACATCATGAGAAGAACAAAGAGCATTTACAGTAATCATATTAAGAGTAGGAGGACAATCTATTAAACAGTAATCATATTCATCTTTTATACTTTCTAAAGCTTTTGATAATCTATTTTGTTGACTACGGCTAACATCAAGTAGTATTTTTCTTTCTGCAAAAGCAAGATTAACATTAGCTGGTAGTATATCAATATTTTCAAAATTAGTTTTCTTTATTACCTTATGTAAATCTAAATTCTTGTTTAAAAGAACATCAGCGATTGATAAATCTTCCATACTATAAGCTTTAAATAGCTTTGTAAGATTTGATTGAGGGTCTAAGTCTACAAGTAATACTTTCTTTCCATTTTGGCTTAAACAAGCTCCAAAGTTTGCAGTTGATGTTGTTTTAGCAACTCCACCTTTAATATTAAAAATTGATAAGTTTTTCATCATAAATTCCTTCTTTCTTTTATAAAATTTATTTTTATGTCATAGTGTCCCTAGGGGACACCTAATAATTACTTTTTAAAAATTTCTATGTATCTGACTTTACGAGGAACTAACAAGTTTCCTTGTTTAACCCAATCCTCATATCCTTTAGTTATATATTTTATGTTAAAGTCTTTAAGTTCGGGAATATCTTTAATTTTCATATCTCCCAATAAATCAACTCTAAGTTTAGCACCAGTAGTAAACTTGTTAAATTGAGGTGCTAAGAATAAATTATATTTTTTATTGACCATATAGATACCTCCTTCAAATTAAGTAAACACTAGAATTAAACACTTCGTGTTGTTGTTTTTTTGTTGAGCCTAAGACTACACATAGGAGCGAATTGTAAAGGAAAATGGAGCAAAAAATTTTAGCTGCTATGGAAGAATGGAATGGCCGATAAAAATTTTTGTGGAATGGCTTTACAATTTTAGCGGATATGTGATAGGCTAGTGCCACAAAAAAACAGGAACTTAAAAGAACTAGCCTAAGCTAGTTCTTACTTCTTTGGTTTGTTAAACTTTATTAAAGTTTATGGGTTAGCGGAGCGAGGGCAAAGCCCTATTAGTAAAGTATAAATGTTAAAATATCTAAATTTTATAAATTGATAAAAATTAATATAGAATTAATAAATTTTAGATGATAATATTTCCTTAAATTATAAAAATAAGGAGGATATATTATGAATTTATATATAGGAGTAGATATAGGTAAGGAATTAAATTATGCTTCTTTTTTAAATGAAAAAGGAGTAGAAATAGATAAAAGGTTTAAATTTAAAAATAATTATTTGGGATTTTTAAAACTTAAAGATAATATAGATAAGCTAACATATGATTATAATTTAAAGTATGATGATATTTTGGTTGGCTTTGAGTCTACAGGGCATTATTGGATAAATGTTGATTGGTTTTTAACAGAAAAATTAAATATTAAAACTGTAATGGTTAGAAATGATGCTGTTAGACATACTAGAGCATTAAATTCACAAGGAAAAGGAAAGAACGATTCTTTAGATAGTAGGACAATAGCAGAGTGTTTAAAAAATGGATATTATTTTGATGTTCAAGGTAGAAAAGAAGATTATATTGTACTAAGGCGACTTACAAGAGAGAGAAGTGAGCTAGAGAAGGAAATAGCAAGATATAAAAATAGATTTAGAGCTTGGCTAGATGTTAATAATCCAATATTTTTAGAAATTTTTTCAAATGTTTTTTCGTCTGGAGCATTAGCATTATTAAAGGTATATCCATCACCTTTAGATATAATAAAAGATAGTTATTTAGAAGTAAGAGAGAAGTTAAGAGAAGTAGGATATAGTAGAACAAATAAAACTTTAAAAATTTATTATGAAGAAGTACAAACATATAAAAATATTATTAATGGAATAAGTTATGCAGATAGGCTAGAAATAAGTGAGTACATAGAAGCTTTAGAAATGTATATTAAGAAAAAAGAAAATTTAGATGAAAGAATAGAAGCATTAATGAATTTTTTAGAAGGCAAAGTTTATAATTCATTATCAGAAATTAAAGGTATGCCAAAAGCACAAGTAGCTTCTCTAATAGCTGAAATAGGAAATATAAATAATTTTAAATCAGCTATACATTTACTAAGTTATGCTGGATTAAATCTTCAAGGGGAAGGATCAGGAAAGAATAAGGGACATTCTTGGATAAGTAAAACAGGCAATAGAAAGATTAGAAAAGAACTTTATGTAATTACATTTAATTTAGTAAGACATAATGATTATTTTAGGGGATTGTACTGTTACTATAAAAGTTATAAAAGACCTAATGAAAAATCAAGTAAGGAAATGCTTATTGCTTTAATGTGTAAATTACTTAGAGTTGTATATGGTATGCTTAAATATAATGTAGAGTTTAATTTAAATGAAATGCTTAAAAACTATGATTTTAGAAACATAAATAAAGAAAAATTTATAGATGAATTTTTAGGAAATAGTGAGAAAAAACAAAAAATAATTCCACAAGAAATAGAAGATATATTTTTAAATAATAGAAAAAGTAACTAAAAAAGTAATGAAAAAAGTGATGATTTAAAATAGTGGACAAAGTTAGTAATAATAAGGCTTTAGGGAGTAAATGACAGTGTATAATTATATAATCTATTTAATCAGTTAATATATACTTATTACTTATATAATTAAAAACTTAATTTGAAAAGTAACTTAAAATTTAATATAATTAACAATGTAATGTAGGTGGCTAGAAATACTAAGAGTTTAAATTCGGGGAAATAGAATTAACCACATTGCACCATAGAATATATTAAGCGGAATAACATTTTAAATGAGCTTCTCTAAGTTGTTATATGGTAAATAGGAGTGTATGCTAATATATTCATTAAAAAGGTGTAAGAGCGTGCATTGTTAATTTTAACAAATGCAGGCTTTTACATCTTTTTTTAAAATTTAATATGTAAAGGTCTATTTGTAGTGGATAAAAAACATATTTATTAATATAAATTTCAAAAAACAAGAGTTTTTTAATGAAAAAATTTGTAAAACTAAGAAATTCTATGAAAAAAAGAGCATTTGGTATATAATAGAATTTAATTAAAGGAGTATTTCTAGATGAAGGAGAGCAATAATGGGAGTTACTACATATAAGACAAAGAATGGAAATTTTATAATTGATTCTAAAAAACTAAATGAAAAAGTTACTGAGGTTTATAAAACTTATGGATTTGATCTTAATTTATATGAATTTGAAGATGAAGTAGATAAGGTTTTTTATCTTAGATATGCAGTTATGAAACTTAAGGAAGAATTAGTTGGAAGAAAGAATAAGTCTGAAAAGCAAAAACTAGCTGAAAATTGGTATGATATGATGTCAGAAAAATTTGGTTCTGACTGGGATAAAGAAAATGCTTGGTGTAAATATATTTCAGAGAAATATATATTAGCAGAAGTTACTCCTAATGGTAAAGAAGTTCCAGAAACTTATTATGATACAAAGGTAGAGGCTATTATGGAGTTCTTAAAAATGGGAGCTTGTGATAACCTTAAGGTTTTTAGAGGTACAGTTGTATGCAAAGATATCTGTGGAGAAGAAGTATTAATTTCACTTAGAAAAAAAGATGATTATGTATTCCCTCCATTTCGTAAGGGATTTTAAAAATTATAAAGAGAGATAAGTTTAAAATAAGCTCATTAGGTGTAATGAAATATTATACCTAATGAGTTTATTTTTATTACTATAATTAACGTTATCAATGATTTATTAATAAACTATTAATAATGTTAATTATAATTTATGAAACAGTAAAATTGATATTTTTTAAAAAAATTAATATATGAGTAGGTAGTGGAATCAAAGCAATACTGCCTTTTAAAGGGATTTAATAGAATTTATTTACAAAAAGTTAATAAAAAGAACACTTTCAAAAAATTAACTAATAATGTATAATCTATTAAAATATAAATAAAGTGTTAAGAGAAATTAAAAGATTAAGGAATTAATGTAATAATTTAAATTCATTAGTTTCTATATAAAGCTTAAAATTTTTTTATAATATAAATATTTGGTAGGGGCAACTAAGTATTTATTATAAAAATTTTTATAAATAACATAATAAAAAGGGGGACAAATTTAATGAAGGAACAGAAAAAACAGATGAAGAGGTTTTTATCCTCAACGCTCAATGGTTTGGTGGTATTGGCTCTTATAATGCCTAGTAGTGTAGGAACTAATGTAATGGCAGAGGAAATTCAAAATGGGACAAGCCATACAGTAAGAAATTTAGAGAATATTGCTAGGGATGAACTTTATTTTAAGTATCAAAATCCAAATGAAGTAGTAAGAGTTATAGTTGAACTTGAAAAGCCAGCAGCTATAGAGGAAGCTAAGGCTGAAGGTGAGAAAAAACCATCTGAAGCAAAAATTCAAGAAGTAAAAGAAGAACAAAAAGATGCTAAGGATGAAGCAGAAGAAATTACAGGAGAAAAGATAAATAAAAGCTTTGGAACCTTAATAAATGGATTCAGTATCGATACAAAAGTAAAAGATATAGAGGAATTAAAGAAAATCGATGGTGTAAAAAGCGTAAAAGTTGTAAAGACTTATTATCCAGCTATGAATTCTGCTAAAGATTTAACACAGGCAGTAGAAACTTGGAAAGAGTTAGGCTTAAAAGGTGAAGGAATGGTTGTTTCTATTATAGATTCAGGAATAGATCCAAATCATAAAGATATGAAAATAACAGATTCATCAAAAGCTAAGCTTAAAAAAGAAAATTTAAAAGATGGACCAGGAAAATATTTTACAGAAAAAATTCCATATGGATATAATTTTGCTGATGAAAATGAAAATATTATAGATACACATCCAAAAGTAGATATGCATGGAATGCATGTAGCAGGAATAGTTGCTGCCAATGGAAGTGATGAAGAGGTTGCTAAAAATGAGGCAATAAAAGGAGTAGCACCAGAAGCACAATTACTAGCTATGAAAGTTTTTTCAAATAATCCTAATAGACAAGGGGCTGCTGAGGATGATATAGTAGCTGCCATTGAAGAGTCTGTTAATCAAGGAGCAGACATAATAAATATGAGTTTAGGATCTTCTGCTGGATTCCAAAAAGAAGATGATCCAGAGCAAATAGCCGTTAAAAAGGCTGTGGATGCTGGGGGAGTCGTTGTTGTAGCTGCTGGAAATTCACAATATTCAACGGCTCCATACAAGGTTCCAGATATAAAGGATACTGGTTTAGTAGGAGCTCCTGGAACTGCAAAGGATGCACTTACAGTAGCAAACTATCATAATAGTAAGATGCTATTACCAACAATAAGCTTTGAAGAAAATGGTGAAGCAGTTAATATACCTTTTATGTTATCAGGAGAAGAAAATAGTCTTAATTTAGATAAAGACTTTGATTTAGTAGATTGTGGACTTGGAAAGGTACAAGATTTTAAAGGAAAAGATTTAAAGGGAAAAGTTGCCTTAATAAAAAGAGGGGAAATTACTTTTATAGATAAAAATTTAAATGCACAGGCAGCTGGTGCTGAAGGGGTAATAATATACAATGGAGATGGTGATGAGTCATTTATAAATATGGCAACAGATCCAAAGGTTAAAATTCCATCAGTATTTGTTAAAAACTCAGATGGGGAAAAATTTAAAAATGCTATTAATAAAAGTTTAAAAATAAAGTTTACAAACAATAAAATATTAGTTGCAAGTAGTGATGCTGGTGATTTTGTTGAATCATCATCATGGGGACCTACTCCAAGCTTAGACTTTAAACCACAAATATCTGCACCAGGTGGAAATATATATTCAACTATAAATGATAATAAATATGGTATTAAGACTGGTACATCAATGGCAGCACCACATGTTGCTGGGGGAGAAACATTAATAGTTGAAGGGCTTAAAAAGGAAAATCCAAATCTTAAGGGAAGGGATTTAGTAGAATTAGCAAAAAATACAGCAATAAGTACTTCTAAGATAGAGATGGATAAAAATAATCCTAAGATACCTTATTCACCTAGAAGACAAGGAGCTGGTCTTATGCAAATAGAGGAAGCTCTTAAAAATAAGGTTGTAGTATTAGATGAAAATAATAATTCTACTGTGGCATTAAAGCAAATAGGAAATGAGAAAGAATTTACATTAACATTAAAAAATTATGGAGATAAAGAAGCTGAGTATGATGTTGAAAATTTAGGTGGAGTTTTAACAGAAACTAGCGATACTTTAAAGACTATGTCTCATGATGTAAGAATTGAGGGGGCAAATCTTAAGTTTGATAAAAATAAAGTTATTGTTCCAGCTAAGGGTACAGAAACTTTAAAAGTGAAATTAACAATACCTAAAGCCGTTTCAGAGGATAGATTTGTTGAAGGATTTATTAAACTTACAGGAAAAGATGTTCCATCATTATCAGTTCCTTTCATAGGATATTATGGAGACTGGGGAAAAGATCAAATAATAGAAGCTATGAATTGGGATAGTAACAATCAAAAGTTTATAGTTCCATCAGAAGTATTAACAAATTTAAATGGAGCAATTGGGTACAAGCTAGGTTTAGGAGCAAAGGATGAAAAGGGAAATCTTAAAGTAGATCCTAGTAAAATAGCAATATCTCCAGATGGAAATGGAAATGGTGATATCATAGCTCCATATTTATATTATTTAAGAAATGCTAAGTTAACTGAATTAGAGTTATTAGATAAAGATAAAAAATCCTTAGGCGTTATAGGACATGAAGACTATATAAGAAAAGAGGAATATAGTGAACCAAGTGGAAGTGGAAAAGCTCCAAACTTATTTGAGAATTTGACTTGGGATGGAAAGCTATATAACCAAAGTACAGGAGAAAAGGAAGTTGTACCAGAAGGACAATATTATTTAAATATAAAATCAAAAGTTGATTATGATAATGCTAAAGATCAAGAGGTAGTTGTTCCAGTACAAGTTGACCTTACTGCACCTAATATTGAAATAACTTCAGGAGACAAAGTATTAGGTAATAAGGATGATAATCAAGTAGATTATAAATTAGAATGGACTGCTAAGGACAATGTTTCTATTATACCAGATATAGCTACAGTATATGTAAATGGTAAAAGTGTAAGAGCTAATATAAGTGAAAATAATGGCACTTATAGTTGTGACATAAAGTTAAAAAACAATGCTTTAAATGAAGTTAAGGTAGCTATGAATGATACAGCATTTAACTTAGGTGAAGTATCTAAGAATATAAAGGTTGAATCTTCAGATCCATTAATAAAATTTGAAGGTAACTTTGGAACTGCTACTTTAAGTGTTGATAATTCTTTAGAATATCTAGTAAAGGGAGTAGTTTTAGGTCCAGTAAAAGAATTTAAGTTAAATAATGAAGATGTTAAGGTAAATGAAGATGGAACTTTTATACATAAAGTTTCTTTAAAAGAAGGTATGAATAAAGTTAATATTTATGCTAAAGATGAAACTGGAAATGTATTATATAATTATGCTAGCAATATATTATGTGATACTAAAGCACCTATAATAAACTTATCATCTCCAAAGATAGAATCAGATGGTATAGTTATAACTAATGAAGATAAAATAAATATAAAAGGTACTGTTGAGGATAACACATTAGGATATAAGTTCTATAAAAATGATACTATTCAATTAGAAGTTGAAGAGAGAGCTAAGCCAGGAAATGATAGTACAAGAAGAGAGTTTTCATATGAAGTTCCTGTAAAAGATGGAGATGTTATAGTATTAAAGGCCGTTGATGTATTAGGTCATGAAACTCTTAGAAAGCTTACTGTTAAGGTTGATAAAAATGCTCCAGAAGTGACAATTGGAGGAGTATCAGATCAAGGAATATATAATAGTGATGTAACTCCGAAGGTAGTTTCTAATGAAGATGCAGAAATTAGTTACTTATTAAATGGAAAAGATTATGATGGAAAAACTCCTATTTCAGAGGATGGAAACTATGAGTTAATTGTAAGGGCTAAAGATAAAGCTGGAAATAAAACAGAAGTAAAAACTAACTTTACTATAGATAAAACACCAGCAAATATTTCCGTTAATAATATTGAAGAGGGAAAAGTATATAATGAAGAAATTATTCCTGAAATAGCTAGTAATGAAGAAGCTACTTTTAAATATACTTTAAACGGAAAAGAATATGATGGTAAGTCTAGTATAAAAGAAGATGGTGACTATGTTTTAAATATACAAGCAACAGATAAAGCTGGAAATGTATCAAATAAAGAAGTTAAGTTTTCTATAGATAGAACACCTGCTAATATATTTGTAACTGGAGTTGAAGAGGGGAGAGTTTATAATGAACCTGTTACTCCAATAATTGAGATTGATGATAAGGATGCAACTTTAAAATATACTTTAAATGGAAAAGAATATGACGGAAAATCAAGAATAGATGAAGATGGTAAGTATATCTTAAAGGTTGAAGCTTTAGATAAAGCAGGAAACCCATCAGAAAAAGTTATTAACTTTACTATAGACAGAAGTTCCTTAAAAAATTCAGAAAAGGATGATCCAAATAACAATAAGAAATATAATGAACCTATTGATGAGGAAATAGTACAAAAGCCTGAAGCTAAAACTGATTCAAAAGAGGAATTAAAGGCTAATAAGCTTAAAGAAGAGAATAAAGTTAGTGAAGAAAATAAAAGTAATGAAGAGAACTCAGTTAAAGATGAAAAACTTCTTAAGAAAGAAGGAACATTGCCAACAACAGGACAAGTTCTTGGAGGATCTATGATATCTTTATTAGGAGCTATAATGGCTTCAGTTGGAGCTGTTTTCTTAAAAAGAAAAAATAAAAACAAGGAAGAATAGTAAATAGAAAGTATTTAAAATAAATTAATAATTTATGATATTTTAAGGGGATTATTTAAAAATATAAAGTAGATAAAGAGTTTTCTTATAGGGTAAACAAAGAAATTTGTTTATACTTAGGAAGGCTCTTTATTTTCTTACTATTAAAGATGATTATCTTATAAAAAATCGATTATATTAATAACTTTAGACTTTATTTTAGTGTAATAATAAATTTCTTTTTGCAATTTTAAGTATATATTTTTTATAAAAATGATGCTTTTTAAATAAGGAAAAAATACCATATTTATTCAATAGAAAATGTTTACATTGATAAGGTAGAGTAGTATAATAAAAGTGTAAAGAGAAAGAGGTATTACTACAAAATAAGGTTTAAAAATTTTAGAATATAAACCTAAAATGGATTATTTTAAAACTTGTAAACGTTTATAGAGTCCTGGATTTTGAATTTTGCTTTTTAATTAACAGTGATCTAATTCTCTTTTCATAAGATATAGCTTTAATGAAAATTTATATGTTTTTAGGACTTTACATACTAATATGATTCATTTTATAAGGAATTTATGATTATTAAAAGGGGTGTTGTAATATGTTACACAAAGGCAATGAAAAAATAAAAATAACTTTTAATGAACATTTTTTAAGTAGAGTCGATTTTATGAGAGCTGTTGTTAGATACTTAATGAAAAATGATAGGGACTGTAAAGTAATAGATTTTTATCATTTAATAGTTGATGACAAAAAATATTATTTAAGAGATCAAAATTTAACACCTGAAGGTGCAAAATGTATTCAAAATGCAATTTTAATTCCAGTAGATGAGTAAAATTTTATATTTATATATAAATTAAAAAGATTAAGAGATTTAAAAATAATTCTCTTAATCTTTTTGATTTTTTATTTAGTTAATTTCATATAAAGTTAGTAGCATATAAGCAAATAGAGGAATTTAAAAAATAATATTTTCTAAGTTCATATATAATATTTTAAATTGAAAGAACCAAGAGACTATTGGAAGGAGATCTCTTGGTTCTTATAATAATTATAACTAAAATAAATAATTATAATTAGAAGGCATATTTAATTTATTGAAAACCTAGCAATAATCCAACTTGATATACAAGTGTTGATAAAACTAAGGCAATTACAAATGTATATACAGCAGAGAATATAGTCCATTTCATAGAATTAGTTTCCCTTTTTATTGCCCCTAAGGCTGCTAAGCAAGGAGTATATAAAAGAGTCATAACTAAGAATGAAATTGCTGAAAGTGGAGTAAATACCTGTTGAATTACATTTATTAAGGCTTCCCCTTCTTCAACTCCAGCATAAACCATACCCATTGTTGCAACTACTGATTCTTTAGCTAATATACCAGTTATTAATGATACACCAGCTTGCCATGTTCCATATCCAGCTAGTACAAATAATGGAGCAACAAAGCTACCAATCATACCTAAAATAGAGTGTTCACTATTTGGTTCAACTCCTAGTGGTAATACAGATAAGGCCCAAAGAACTATCATCATTGGGAATATAATCATTCCAGCTTTCTTGAAGAAAGCACCTGCTTTTTCCCACATTAATAGGAATACATTCTTTATAGATGGCATTCTATAAGCAGGAAGCTCCATTACAAAATATGAAGATTCACCTTTAAATAAAGTTTTGCTAAATATTTTTCCACTTATTAAGGCAACTATAATACCTAGCACATATAAACTAAATAAGACTAAACCTTGATGAGTAGGGAAGAATGCTTCAACAAATACAGCATATATAGGCATTCTAGCACCACAGGATATAAATGGGTTAATAAGTATAGCTATCATTCTATCCTTTTTGTTTTCTAAGGTTCTAGTAGACATTATTCCAGGAACATTACATCCAACGGAAACTATCATAGAGACGAAGGTTTTTCCATGTAATCCTAAACCTCTCATAAGTCTATCCATAACGTAAGCAGCTCTTGCCATGTATCCACTGTCTTCTAAAAGTCCTAATAAGAAGTACATAACCATAATTAATGGTAAGAAAGAAAGAACAGCACCTACACCACCAAATAGTCCTTTATCTATAAATCCTACTAGTAATTCAGGAGCACCCATATTAGAAAACCATTCAGATACAATTACACCTGCTTTAGCTATAAGATCTCCAAACCATTCTTGAATTCCAGCACCAATAATAAAGGTTAATTCATATAAACAATACATAATAAGTGCGAAAATAGGGATTCCTAAATATTTGTTTGTAACTATTTTATCTATTTTTTCAGTAGTTGTTACTTGCTTTTCACTAGGTTTCTTTATTACATCTTCAGTAATTGATGATATAAAAGAATATCTTTTATCAACAATAGACATATCAGCTTCAAAGCCTATATTTTTTTCTATGGTCTTATTACTTTCTTCAAGCTTAGTAAATATACTTGGAGAATTTAATTGTTTTACTTTATCTTTTATATATTCATCATTTTCTAAAAGTTTTAAAGCTGTCCAATTAACAGGGAACTCCAATTTATTTTTATATGTTTCTAGCAAAGAAGAAAGGTTTTTTATTTCATTTTCAATATCTTCACCATAATTTATATTAATAAGTTTTTCATTCTTTTTTGAATATATAGAAGTTTCTATTAATTCTTCTATTCCTCTATTTTTTAAAGCTGATGTTTTTATAATAGGAACACCTAATCTTTTAGAAAGTTTATTGGTATCAATTTCTATATTTAAAGCCTCAGCTTGGTCAATCATATTAAGAGCAATAACCACATTTGCTCCCATTTCTATAAGCTGAGTAGTAAGATAAAGATTTCTTTCTAAATTAGTTGCATCCACAACATTTATAACCACATCAGGTTTATCCTTTAATATGTAATTTCTAGCAACAATCTCATCTTCTGAGTATGCTCCTAAGCTATAAGTTCCTGGTAAATCAATTACCTTGTAGCTTTCACCTTTAAACTTTAAAGTACCTTCTTTTTTTTCCACCGTAACACCGGGCCAGTTTCCTATATGTTGTCTTGATTTAGTAAGCAAGTTAAAAAGGCTTGTCTTACCACAGTTAGGATTACCAGCTAACGCAATAGTTAACATTAATTTTCCCCCTTAATAAAGTTTTAAATTTAGTAAAATACCCAATACCAACTCTAAAAGATTTTTATTTAGTCTTTTAGATAAACCATTTATATATTAATTAAAAAATAAATTATTATATTAAAGTATGTTTCTTATTAATACATAAAATATCTCAATACACCATTTAAAATATAATAATATTCATTATCAATTAAAAACGAAAATATATAGCTTAGATTTCTTTAACAAAGATTTTATTTGCTAAAGTTTTATCTAAAGCAAGACGTGATCCACTTATACTAATTATTAGTCCTGTAGTATCATTTTTAATTACATCTATAATATTTCCCTTTGAAATTCCTATTTCCATAAGTCTTTTTCCTAGGGAATCATTAATAAGCATTCTTTCTATCTGAATAGAACTGCCTTCTTTAGTCAAAGACATAGGTATCATAAAAAGTTCCTCCTTTTAAGATATTAAGTACTAAACTAAAATGCTTTTAGCCTCGTTTTTTCTTAGAGTTAACTTATATCCTCTTACAATAACTTCAATAGGGTCACCAAGAGGAGCCTTACCTGTGATTTCTAAAGTAACGCCAGGGGTAATTCCCATATCTAATAATCTTCTTTTTACAATACTGTCTTTTTGAATTCCTTTAACAATAAGTTTTTCACCTACTTGTTTTTTTTCTAAAGTATTCATTTTGCATATCCCTCCTAATTATAAAAAACTTAATTTTATCTAATTAAAATTATTTTTGTAAAACCAGTAACCCTTTTTCAGTTATTTCCCAACCTGAAATAGAATTTAAACTTTTAGAACTCCCACAACCACATCCACATGATGAGCATTGATCTTGAGAGCAGCCAGATAAAGAGATTTTCTTTATATATCCCTTTTGTTCTAGTTGTTCTTTGTAAATCTCAACCATTGTTTCACTTATATTAAGCTCTTTAGCAATAGTAGAGGATGAGAATTCATTTGAATTTTTCATTATTTTTAAGATAGCTTTTAACATTATATCACCTCTTTACATATCTAAGAAACAAATGATAATTAATCTCAATTGCTATTATAAGGAATTTGATAATTATTTTCAATTGAGTTTTGCTATAGAATATTTCTATTAGAGCAAAATAACTCCTTTAGAAATAGATATCCTAGTAAATACTGGTATTAACTTAGATTTTTATTTTAAAGGAATAAAATAAGTAGGAAATTAAGTTATTTAGGGATGATATAAAATAAAAGATATTAGTTTATGAGTGAAACTATTTAAATAAATTTTATTTGAAGTGAAAATAAAAAAAGTGAGAAATATATTCTCACATAATAGTAAAATAAATTAATTTAAAAATAAGTTTTGAAATGAGGTTACTAAAATAGCAATATAAGGTTTATACATAATTTTATTAAAGTGAATTTGCTGTGTAAGTAAATTTGTATGGAATTTAAATAAAGGAGATGTAGATAGTGAAAAAACTTTCTAGGTAAAACCATACTGTACAAAAGTAAGGAGGTGTTTATGTATAAACCTATATAATTATTTATATGTAATTTCTGTATTTTGGTGAATATTTTTTAGAGGTTATTAAGTATAAAAAAAATAAGAGAAAGAATTAACTTCCTCTTATTAAGAGTGATTTTAAAAAGCAAGACCTAAGTCTGTAGGTTTATGCTTTTTATTTTGATTAAGATTTAGATTAGTTTAAAGGAGATTTTAGGGTAATATTATTATAGGAGTCATTAGTTTATTATATTTATACTTTAGTAAATTTCTTTTAAGTAATTCTTAGATACTGGATTAATAAGATTACTTAAATATAAGGTTCTTTAGTTTATTGATATTTAAAGAGTTTATTCTATTATAAACTTTAAGTAATTATGTAAATGGATTTAATCCATAATTTGGCTTGTAAAATAAATGTGTAGCTAATTTGCAAAAAAAGAATTAGAGGAGAGCATTAATATAGCCACACATTTAATTAACTATAGTTTGTAGTTGTGTCATTTTATATAGCTATTAAAATGAACACTATTTTGAAAGTTATTAATAAAAATATAAACTATTTAAACTTAACCTTTAAATATATTATTTTTGTATCTTCATTAAGGATTATAGACATAGTTTTAGATTTCTATACAATTTACATAAAATAATTTTAAAATTTAAAAATGATTAATATTACCTTAGTTTTTTTATTAATAAGGTTCTACCATCTTGCAAAAAGATTCTAGTGTTAGAAAAGCCATTGTATTTCCAAAAAAGTTCACTTCTTTTATTAGTAGGGGTAAGTTCTATAGTTTTAGCACCTTCTTTTATCATTTTTTCTTTAAGTTTACTATATGCAATTTTACCTAAGCCTTTATTTCTAAATTCTTTGTTTATACAATACTCTAATATTATAGATTTCCCACTTTCATCAATGTATATAATGTAAGTTGCAAAACCTATTATTTTATCTTTCTCCTTAAAAAATATTATTTTTAGAGGGTTAAAATCTCTTTCAGAAAGTTCTAAAACAGAATCTTTATATTCTTTAGATAAAAAATATTCAAAGGTTTCTTTAGAGAGTGGACTTGTTTGAAAAATATAGTTTATATAATCATGGAACATATTCCAAAATAGATTTAAATCTTTAAAGCTTTCAATTTCATAAATTTTAATACTCATAATTAAATATGTAAAGTTTATATTTAATTATAAACTTTATCAAAATCCTCCTTTCAAAATTATAAACCTATATATTAAGTAAAATAAATTAATTAAAAAGTAGGGTTCTCTTAAATATAGAAGGAGATTTTAAAATGAGAACCCTTAATAAGTATGAGTTTTAAATTATATATTTATATATATGATTTTATATAAGGATATATTAATATATGGATTAAATTAAATAATTTTCAATTGGTTTGATTTACCATGACGAAAAATGGAGGTTTTATGGTATAATAAGGGAATAGGGGAAAGTTATTTCATAAACCTTATATTTCTATATAAGGTTTATATTTATGTGCCTAGAATTTCATTAAAAAGTTATTAATGAGAAGTATAGTGAGTTGTTATTTGGTATTATATTTGAATTTTATCTATAATTTAAAACAAATGGGGAGGTGAATGTCACTAATATTATAAAGTAAGTATTTAGAATACTTTATATTTAATGTATTTTAAGACATACTAGGATAAGTTGTAGTGAATTTTAATTAAATTACAATCTTATTTAAAGATTTTATTAGATTAGTGGCTAAATTTTTGAAGTTAATTTGGAAAGGGAAGTTTAACGGTGTAGAGGATCTTCCAATAGGTGAATTGCCTGAAAACGCTGTAAGGTTTGAAGAACCAGAATCAGCTGAGGAGCTAGCTAAAGAAACTAGAAGATTTTTAATACCCGTTGTAATATTTTTGCTTATAGTTATTTTTCTTAGAATAAAAACTAATGGATTTTTTGGAGTGAGTGATGTACTAAATATTTTTGGAATTATCTTAATACCATTTAGTATATTACCACATGAATATTTGCATGCTATATTTTTTCCAAAAGATGCAGAGGTTGAAATGTGGTATTCTATTAAGCAAAGGTTGGCTTTAGTTACATCTAATACAGCCATAACAAAGAAAAGATTTATATTTTTAAGTGTTTTTCCAAACATAGTATTTGGGTTTTTACCACTTATAATATGGATTTTTATACCTAGTGATATGAGTTTTATATCAGGAATTTTATTTACTTTTGGTTTTATAAGTTTAACCATAGGATCTGGAGATTTTATGAATATTTATAATACCATAAAACAAGTTCCTAAAGATGCTATGGTTCAAATTTCTGGGTTAAATTCTTATTGGTTTTTTAAAGAAAAATAAATTAAATGTATATATAATAAGTTTAGGCATATATAATTAAGAAAAAATTTAATATAAAAAGCAAGTAATTTTACTTGCTTTTTATTATTTTTTAAAGAAAAAATAATAAAAAAAATGATATAATAAGTTAAAGTTTTATTTTACTCAATGGATAAAAATTAGAATTAGGAGGAATTCACCATGAATTTTTTTAATAAAAATGAAGAAGAAAATAGTGCTGTAGAAGAGAAAAGTGCTGTAGAAGTTGCTGTAAATGAAGAGGGTAATGTAGAAAATGTTACTTTTGACAAAAGCGAAGCTGTGGCATATGGTGTTGATTTAGAAGCAGAATTAGAAGATGATAAAAAAGATGAAAAAAATAATGAAGTAGATGAACAAGGAGAACTTTTAAATCCAATACCTACACCAGTTAAGCAAGGTGAAAATATGTTAGACTATGTTGTTACTCTTTCAGATGAACAAAAAATTAAGTTAAATGAGCTTATACAAGCTAATGATTTTTCAGGAGTAAGTAGATTGCTTTCAGAGCATAAAAGAATAATTTCAACTCCTAAAGAGTTATTTAACATAGTTTTAAACTTTAATGATAGCAAAATAATTCCTTTTAAATCTGCTATGGTACTAGGATTAGATGAAATAGATGCATTTAATGTTTTAGCAAGACAATATCCTATATTAAAAGAACTTGAAAGAAATAAAATATCCATAAAGAGAATTAATAGGGTTCAACAATCGCAAATTATTCTTGTAGATGGAGAAATGAAATTATCTTAAGTTAATATTAGAAGATTAAATAATCTTTTATTAAGATATTAGATTATTTTTAATAGACAAGCTTTAAAGGTTTAAAAAAGAGATTTTATGATTAGAGTTAAATCATAAAATCTCTTTTAACTTATATTAAATAATATAAGATTTTAATATTTAGTTTCTAAATATGTTTTTTATTTTGGCATGAAAGGATAATCTTAAAGATTACTCCTAGTATAAAAAAGCCAAAAAATATACTTAAAATACTTAATGTGTATATGTGAGTTGATAACAATAAGTCAAAAAATAGACCCATGAACAATCCAAATATAACATAGGCTAAAATAAAAATTTTGTTTTGTTTATAAGTAGAATTTCTCATAAAACAACACCCCTTTAATCCCCTTTTATACTTTCATTATACAACAAAATATAGAATAATAGGTTATGTATGGAAGTTAAGTATTAAATATATAAGTATTTAGATATTTAATACTTTTATTTATAAGAAAGTCATTTTAATGTGTTTTATTTTGATAATTATGTAAATTTTATGGTGTTTTTTTAAGGGGTATAATAGGCTATTAAATAATGCCTTTTAAAAATAAGAGTATAATTTTATTAATAAAGTTATGTAAGTTAATTTCTGTAATATAGTACATAAATTCATACTAAATATTAGTTGTATTACAGTAGTTAATTTGCACTTATTTATAATTATTTTTTTGAAAAAGAAAGGATGATTATTATGATTAGCGAAAGGGTAGATTTATTAATTAATAATGGTGAGATTTTAGATGAGATTGAAGGGACTTCTGAGAGAAATATTGATAGAAAATATAGTGCCTTAAACCTAACATTAAGAAATGAAATTGCTAATATAGATAGAATAGAAAAAGCAATAAAACTTATAAAAGAAAATACTTCAGCCTTTTCAGAATATAGAAGAAGAAATTTATTGAACTTAGCTGTAAATATATCCTTAGAGGAGGATATGGACAAAGCTTTAAGTGAAATAGAAAACATTTATATTAATCTTAAAAGTGAATTTTCACAAAGTAGATATTTAATGTTAGCAGCAGAAGAAATATTCTTCTCAAGAAATTTTATTAATGTTGAAGAAGTAATAATGAATACAAAGAGTGCTTACAGGTATATGAAGAAAAATCATAGATTTGAGACTAAAAGAGAAGATCTTTGCTCAGCAGCAATGATTGCTATGACTTCAGAAAATCTTGAAGAAACCTTCGATGAAATCAATGAATGTTATGATATTTTAACAGATTGTGGTTTTTCAAAAAATAATGATTTAGAATTATTAAGCAATGTGTTATCAATAATAAATATGCCTGTTGATATAAAATGTGCACAAGTAAGAGATTTAGCAACTAATTTAAAAGAAAATAAGGTTGAGTTTAAGAAATCTTATCTTCCAATACTAGGAATAGCAGCCTTTGTAACTGATGATTACAATAAGTTAAGTAAAAATGTTTTAGATGTTTCAGAGACTTTAAAAGAAAATGAAGGATTTAGATCAGTTACTGTGGATGAAAAAGCTAGAAATATTATGGCTTTAATTTTAGTGGTTAAGGAATATTTGGATAATTTAAAGGATGATTCTAAGCTAAAGATTATAAAGAAATCTTCAGATAAATCCTTAGAGACTGTATTTGCAATTGCTTCATCTGGTAGTGTTACCATTGAAGAAGTTGATATAACCGTTACAGAATAATTAGCTTAAAATTTATTATATAATTAATTTATAAAGTAAAAAGTATTTTTAACAAAAATGGAATGGAAGTTTGTATTTGAGATGAAGGGCGATATTAAAATATGAAATTATTTTGATACACGCTCTTTTTCTTTTTAAATAAACTTTAGAACAAAAACTATAAAATATTTAACAATAAATGGTACAATTAATTAGTGGAATAACTTGAGTTTTAATTTAGTTAGGAAGGGGAAAATGTATGTATAGATATGAATATGTAGAAGCACAAGCTGAAGGTTTCTTTAATAGTGCTAATCATAGAGAAATTATTGATGAATATGCTGAGAGAGGATTTAGATTTATCACTGCAATACCTACTAGTTTTAGTAGCTATGGAAGTATAAAAACTTTTGATTTAGTTTTTGAAATAGAAATAGAATAATTATATTATTAAAATTATTGATAGCATAAGTAAGATAAAGGAATCTATATTAAAGTGTTTATTATAGATTCCTTTATTTGTATAACTACATCCAAGTTATTTTAGCTTCTTTTCTTGGTACAGTTCTTTTATATTTAACTTTAGGGTAACCAATAACCATACAGTTTACTAAGGATTCATTCTCTTTTAAGCCTAAGAATTCATTTATTTTAGGATTTACTTCAGATGCTCTTTGTAAGAATCCGCTAAAATATGTTCCAAGTCCTAAAGCATTAGTCATAAGCTCCATATTAGATGCTGCAAGAGAAGCATTTACAGTAGATTCTGATTTAACAATTATAAGTGCAGGAGCTTTAAAGAATAGTTTATCTTCACCATTTGGATCTTTTAAGAAATCATTATACATTTTAATCCACATATGGCAATATCTCTTTATATTTTCAGGAGTAGTTTCTTTATTTAATAAGTTTTCTCCTAGAGATTTTAATGTTTCTAGGACTATTTTTCTAAGTTCTTGAATCTTATCTTTTACAACAACATAAGAAACATTTTGAAGATTACTACCTGTTTGAGTAAATCTTCCTGCTTCTATTATTTTTTCAAGTTTTTCATCTTCAACATCTCTGTTTTGGAAAAGTCTTGTACTTCTTCTGAACTTAATAAAATTTAAAAGTCTATCTGAATCAATATCAAAACTATCTTTGTTATATTCTTGAATTTTACTCATATCGTAATCTGAATCTGAAACAGCCTCCTTAGGACAAATAGCAATACAGTGCCCACATTCCATACAGCTTTCATTTTTTATATGAGCCTTACCATCTAACATTTCTATGTCACTAACTATACAATCTTGCATACAAAGGGTACAGCCTATACATTTACTAGTATCCACATTCATCATAATAAATCAACCTACCTATCTAATAATTATATATCCAAATAAAATTATAGTAATTATGAAATTTTAAGACAAGTACGCAATATTTATTTAGTTACTTACAAAAAGTTAAGTATTGAAGTTAATTTTATTTAATTTAATATTATATAATTTATAATGGATTTAAAGTAAATAAGACTTTAGAAAAGTGGAAGTTATTTGTATAAATGCTTTATTTAAGAAGAAGCAAAATAGACTATTAAGAAATATTATTATGTGATATCATTAAGCAGTAAAATAAATTTTAGGACCGGTGTTATATGAAAAAACATAATAAAAGGAAGATTAATGAAAAGCATATAGAACACGCTTTAAAGGTTTTAAGTGGTAAATGGAGATTAAAAGTTTTATGGGAAGTTTATAGTTATGAAAACATAAGGTTTAATCAGCTACAGAAAAACGTTGAAGGAATATCTAGTCTTATGCTAACAAGAGTTTTAAAAGATCTTATAGATAACAAACTTGTTATAAGAACTCAATTTAATGAGGTGCCTCCCCATGTTGAATATTCTTTAACTGACTTAGGGAGAAGTCTATGTCCTATAATAAGGCTTTTAGAGGATTTCGGCAAAAAGACATTAGAATAAAAAATATAAAAAATCAAAATTTACTTAAAATACAGTTTAAAAGAGGAGTTTTAATATCCATATTATGTAGGAATATTAAAACTTCTTATTTTTTTTATTTAATTTTCAATCTTTAAAATTTACTTATGAAATATAATTTGAATAGGAAATAAAATGTGAACAAATTGTAACTAAATGTGGTACAATTTTTATAGAAGTATATTTAAAATAAGCAAATAAGAGTTTGAAAGAAGGAGAAAGCCTTGGAAGTAAATAGTATAAGAAAAACTTTAAAAAAGGCATTACCACCAACTATTTTATCTATGGTTTTACTTTTAGTAAATTTAAAGTTTTTTGGATTAAGTAATATAATTATTGCAACTTATATGACTTTAACATTTATAAGAATGAGGACATATCTAATAATTGAAAATAATATTTTTAAGCCCTTGTTTATACAATTAGCCATAGGGGTATTAGCCTCTGTTGCAAGTATAGGAGGACTTTTAGAGGTATTAATAAACTTTTTTGGAATAATAATATTGGTTTATTTACTTACAGATGAGTATAATCCAGATAGTTATTTCCCTTACTTAATGGCCTTCGTTCTTCTTCAAATGTTTCCAGTAAAATTTGATCAAATTTCTAATAGGCTTTTAGGAATTTTTGTATCATACATAATAGTTTATTTAGCTTTAATGATTGTATCACCTAAGGGAGAAGATAATAAAATTCAAGAACTAATAAAAAGTGGATTTGAAAATATTCATTCTCAATTTAAAAATCTTTATTATGATGATATAGATAAAGTTAAAAGCGAACAGATAGAGCTTTTTGATATTTGTAGGGAGCTTAATAGATTTGTGTATTCAGGTGGAAGAAGAAAGTACTATCAAATTATGATTGCTTTTCAACATATAAATAATATTATACATGATCTAAAAAGTTCAAAGGAAATAATTGAGGAAAATAAAAAGGAATTTAAAAGGTTTTATAAGTTATTTAAATATCTTGAAAATAATTTTAACGATTATAAATTATGTGATGAAAAGTTAGAGGGATTTAAAAAAGAATTTAAATTCCACAATAAAAATCTTACTTTTTATACAAGTTTAGTTTTAAGATATTTATCAGAATCTATAGAACATTTGAATTATCATAGATTTAACTTAAGGAAGTTTTTAAACTTTAAAAATAATAAGGATTATTTTCAAGTTTATAGTAAATATAACTTTAAACTTAATGAATTTAAACTTAGATTTGCCATAAGAATGTCAGTTATAGTAACTTTAGCTTTTTTTGTAATTAGAAGATTTTCCTTACCAAAGGGATATTGGTTACCAATGACAGTCTTTATTTTAGCTCTACCTTTTTATGAAGATAGTAAAGCGAGGGTTTACGCTAGATTTAGAGGAACTATTTTAGGAGTTATAGTAGCATTTCTACTATTTTCTGTTTTTAAAGGACAAGAGATGCATTTTGTTATAATTTTAGTTACAACATTTTTTATGTATGCTTTTAAAGATTATGCAACAATGAGTATATATGTAACTTGTTATGCTTTAGCCATAACTACCATATCTATGAGTGATGGGGAAGCGGTTATATTAAGACTATTATATACAGGAATCGCTGCTATAGTAGTATTATTTGCTAATAAATTTATTCTTCCTAATAAAAATCATGTTGAACTTATAAATATGGTGAAAAAGTTAATTGATTTAGATAAGGTTATGACCACTAAAGTAAGAGAAGCACTAGAAAAAGATTTTGATGAAATGGAATTAAGAAGAATTATTTATTCTTCATATTTAATTAGTGGAAGAATACAAATGCATACAAATCCTAGTGATGAAAAAGAAGATAAAGAAATTAAAAAGTTTATGCTTTCAAATAGTGAATTTACAACTTCAATTATAAACTATGCAGTTGTTTTGAGTAATTCAAATAAAGGAGCCTTAGATTATGAGTACATAAATGAAGGTATAAGTTTGATTGAAGAAAAATTAAGGAGTTTTAAGGAAGAATTTTTTTATAATCCTAATTACATAGGAAGCTTTTGTAAAAACATTCAATTAATAGACCATGAGGATAATTATAAGAATTATTGTTTAATTAAGTGTGTAGACAGGGTTTATAACCTTGAAAAGAATTTAAATGCATTAAAGAAAACAATAATAAATTAAGATAATAATTTTAATATTCAACTTAAAAAATCCTTTATTTTAAAAATAAAATTAACTTTTTACTTAACTTAACATATTTAATCATTTATATGCATATATAAATAATAGTTGCTTAAATTTTATCTTTAGGTAAGACTTAAAGGAGGAGTAGAGATGGAGTTAAAGTTAAGATGCAATTATAAGGAAAGTAATGATGAATTAAAGCAAGTTGAAGAAAAAAATCAAAGTGCAGATGCTTTTTGTTTTAATTGTGAAAAAGGTTTTAGTGTAAATGATGGAGGATACTTCATAGTAGATGAACCATATTGCTCTTTAGAATGTGTTATAGAGGCAATAATAAAAGAAATAAATAGTGAGCTAATGATTAAAAAGATGGATAGAGATAATATTGATCTAAAATATTTATATAATAGTTCAGCTAAGAAAAATTTACTTCACTTAAAAAATCATTATAATTTAGACTCTACTCAAAAGGAAAGGATAATAGAATTTACCAAAGAAAAGGGAGCAGTATATTTAGTGGAACTTTTAGAAAAAGTTTTATATGATGATTAAAATTTAAATAATATATTGGTTTTAAGTAATGTTTTAAATTAGAGATAAGATAATATATGTATATAAAATATATGGGTTAAAAAAGTGTGTAACTATTAGTTATGCATTTTTTTTATTAATTTTAAATTTTAAGGTGAAAATTAAACTAACAGGATATTTAATTAATTTAAAATCGTTAAGCTTGTGTAAAGGAAGTGGTGGTATAATAATTGGAATGCTAAAATATTTAATGTATTTACATAAAAATTAAATTTTAAAAATGTAAAATAAGGAGAATATTATGATAAAAGTATTACTTGTTGAAGATAATATAGAGATTAGTGAAAATATAGTTGAGTATTTTAAAAATGATGTGGAGATAGAATGCGTTTATGATGGATTAGATGCTATAGAATATTTAAATACATATTATTTTGATATAGTTATATTAGATTTGATGCTGCCAGGCGCTGGAGGTATGGAGGTATTAAACTTTATTTCAAAGAAGAGGCTAAATACAGGAGTTATAGTTCTAACTGCAAAAGAAGAGCTTAGAGATAAGCTTAGAGCCTTTAATTTAGGAGCTAATGACTATTTAACTAAACCTTTTTTTATGGAAGAATTAAAAGCAAGGGTAAATGTTATACTTAAAAGCTTAGGAAAGATAAAAGATTCAAACATACTTCAGTTTAAGAGTATGGAAATAAATATGAAGACAAAGAAAGTTTTCATAAATCATAAAGAATTAGAATTAAATGAGAAATTATTTAATCTATTAGAATATTTAGTAATAAATAAGGGAGTTGTACTTTTTAAAGAGCAACTTTTTGATAATATATGTGGATATAACAGTGATGCATCTACAGAAATTATAGAAGTTTATATGAGTAGACTCAGAAAACAATTAAGTCCCTTTGGATATGATAAATATATAGTTACTAAAAGAGGAATGGGATATTTAATAGATGAGAGCATAGAGGATTAGAAAATGAAGAGAAAAGATATATTCTTTAAAACAAAGAGAAGTGTAACTTTAATTAGTGCAGGAATAGTTTTTTTCTGCCTTTTAATATTTGCAATTATAACCACAACATTATATACATCTAGAGTATTTGTAAATGTTGATAATAGTTTACTTCAAGAGAAAGAAAAGGTTCAAAAAGTACTTCTTCCTAATCCGCAGGATAGACAATTTTTTGAAATTGGTAAAAATGTTTTACCTCCTACTCCTCCTAATATTATAGCTATTTTATATAGAGGAGATAGGGTTTTATCAATGAATCCTAATCCCTATTTTGATGAAGATAATTTACCAGATTTGGGAGAAGAATCTAAGAGTAAGGTAGAACAAATAACCTTTAAAGGTTATAAGTTTAGAGGAGTTACCATATCAAGTAGAGATATAAGAGTACAATTACTTATTAATATTGATTCTGAAGTTCAATCAATAAACCAATTAATAAAAACCATAATAATGGCTTTAGTAATATTAATAGGAATTGCATTAGTTTTATCATATATTCTTTCTTCAAAGGTAATAAAGCCTATAAAGAAAGCTTATGACAAACAAGTATTTTTCGTTCAAGATGCATCCCATGAGATGAAAACACCTTTAGCTGTTATAAAAGGCAAATTAGAGCTTTTAGCAAATTCTTGGGACGATAAAATAGAAGATCATTTTGAACATATTTCTAAAATGATGAGTGAAGTTAGAGATCTTGAAAAGCTAAATAGTGACTTATTATTATTATCAAAGGAAGATATAGATAATAGCGTAAATATAGTATCCTTTGAGCTAGAGGAGTTCATAGAAGATTTAAGTGAGTTTTATGTTGATTTAGCAGAAGTACAGGAAAAGAATTTTATTGTAAATAGACCTCTTACTCCTGTAATAGTAAAGTGGGATTATAGTAAGGTAAAAAGAATGCTTATAATACTTCTTGAAAATGCATTTAAATATACAGAAGAGGGTGGTAAGATAAGCCTATCTTTTGAGGAAGTAAATAAAAATATAAAGATAATAGTTTGTGATAATGGTATAGGAATTAAAGAAGAGGATATAGGACGTATTTTTGATAGGTTCTTTAGAAGTGCAGATGTTAGAGGAAAGAATATTAAGGGTAGTGGAATTGGATTAAGTTTATTAAAGTCTATTGGCAAGACCTTAGGAACAGATATAAAGTTATATTCAAAATATGGTATAGGAACAAGATTTGAAATTACAATACCTAAAATATTAAATTAATACTTAACAAAATAATTAGGAAAATTAAATTTTAAAATAGTAGTTTTATTAAAACTAAGAAAATAAAAACTTATAAATATTATGAAGATGATAGCTAAGTTAGTTTTTGATCAATTATTTAGATTAGCTATTTTCTGATTATATTTATAAGTTTTTTTGTTTTTAGAAAAATTTTTTATAAGCGTTAAGGAAGTATTAAGGTTAACTATTTAAAATAGATTTTGATGAGAGATTGGAGGTGAATTTAGTGAAGGAGAAAAAGTTTAGACATGAGATTAAGCATTATATAAATTACTCAGATTATAGAGCAATTAAAAATAGATTAATGCATATTATGAAAATTGATGCAAATGCTAGTGAAAATAATGAATATAAAATACGAAGTCTTTACTTTGACAATTTAAATGACAAGGTTCTTATGGAAAAGATTAATGGAGTAAATTATAGAGAAAAATTTCGTATAAGATTTTATAATGATAATCACTCTTTTATTAAACTAGAAAAGAAATCTAAGATAAATGGATTATGCTCAAAGGATAGTGAGTTAATAAGTAAAGAGGAATGTGAAAAAATTCTTAAGGGAGATATAGAATTTTTAAGATATAGTAATAAACCTTTATTTATTGAATTTTATTCAAAAATTAAGGGGGATTTATTAAAGCCTAAGAGCATAGTTGATTATGTAAGAGAAGCTTATATATACAGATTAGGAAATGTGCGTATAACCTTTGATAAAAAAATAAGAACAGGAATATACAGCACTAATATATTTGATAGTGAAGTACCTACAATAGAAGCCATAGATAATAATATAGTTGTGTTAGAAGTAAAGTATGATGAATTTTTACCAGAATTAATACAAGATATTATTCAAACTAATGAGCGTAGAGCATCAGCTATTTCTAAGTATGCAGCTTCAAGAATATATGGATAAGCTTTTTATAAGGTTTGTTTAAATTAAGATAAATCAGAAAAACATGTAAAAAATACATTAGTTTAAAATATAGGATTAAATTAGGAGGATAAATAAATGAGCAATCAAGCAGTTAATTTTAGTGACATATTTAAATCAAGTTTTGTTGATAAAATGACATCTATTTCATTTTTAGACATGTTTATAGCAATGATCCTTTCTTTTGCAGTAGGATTATTTATAATGCAGGTTTACAAAAAAACATTTAAGGGAGTTATGTATTCATCAACTTTTGCAATGTCTTTACTGGCACTTACGTTAATAACTACATTAATTATACTTGGAGTTACTTCTAACGTAGTTCTTTCACTTGGTATGGTTGGTGCACTTTCTATAGTTCGTTTTAGAAGTGCTATAAAAGAACCTATGGATATTGCATTCTTATTTTGGTCAATAAGTGAAGGGATAGTTTTAGGTGCTGGACTTATTCCTTTAGCTATTTTAGGTGCCGTTTTTATAGGAATAGTAATGGTTCTATTTGCTAATAAGAAAACAACAGATAATCCATATATATTAGTGGTTAATTGTAAAAATGATATTAGTGAAAATAGTGTACTTAACATACTATCTAAAAATGTAAATAAATATTGTGTTAAATCAAAAACTATTTCTCCTTCAAATGGAATTGAAATGACAATAGAAGTTAAGTTAAAGAATATAACTACATCCTTTGTTAATGAAGTATCAAAAATAGAGGGAGTTTCAAATGCTGTTTTAGTTAGCTATAACGGAGATTACATGGCTTAAGCTTTAGTTTATATAGATAAATACAAGTAGGAGAGGGTAAATTTATTCTCTCCTATTTTAAATAAATTGAATTTTTGTAAGGAGGGTGAGTTTAAGTGATAAATGAAAAGGCAAGTAAATATATTTCTCTAATAAGTATTTCCTTAGCTGTCATATTTGTTTTTGTATCCGTATTTGCTTTAAAGTCATTTAATTCTACAGAAGCACTTAGTACTAGTGGACAATCTTCTACTATTGATACGGTTTTAAATAAAAATATTGTAACTGATATAGATATAAAGATAAAAGAAAGTGATTGGGAATGGTTAATTGAAAATGCTACAGATGAGGAATATAGAAGTGCAGATATAACTATAAATGGAGAAACTTTTTATAATGTTGGGGTTAGACCTAAGGGAAATTCAAGTTTATCCTCTGTTGCAAATGATGATACAACAGATAGATATAGTTTAAAAATAGATTTTGGACAATATGTTGACGGACAGACCTATCATGGAATAAGAAAACTAGCTTTAAATAATAATATATCTGATGCCACTTATATGAAGGAAGCAATATCTTATGACATATATAATTTTCTTGGGATTCCTACTCCAGAATATTCTTATTCAAACATAAAGATTAATGGAGAACAGTGGGGATTATATTTAGCATTAGAAGTAATTGAGGAGAGATTTGTTGAAAAAAATTATGGTGAATTAGAAGGTAATTTATATAAACCTGAAACTATGGGAGTAGGGGCTAAAAAAGATGAAGGAAATAAAGACGCCATGCCTGATATGAAAAATAATCAAGGAAAAGAAGGGGGAATGATGAATCCACCTAATATGCCTAACAATGAAGGAAATAATAAAGAGGGTAATAAACCTATGAATATTCCTAATGAAAATCAAAATATGGCTGGCAATATGAATAAAGAAAATGCAGGAATGGGACAAATGTCTCCTATGATGGGAGGAAAAAATAATGAAGGTGCTGATTTTAAATATATAGATGATAATATTAGCAGTTATTCTACTTTAAGAGATAGTGCAGTATTTAAGAGTACAACGGATGAAGATTTTGAAAATGTAATTAAAATGATGAAAAGTTTAGAAAATGGTAGGGATATAGAGAAATATTTAAATGTTGATGAAGTTCTTAAGTACTTTGCAGTAAACACTTTCTTAGTTAACTTAGATAGTTATTCAGGTGGAATGTATCATAATTATTATCTTTACGAAAATAATGGAGTTTGTGAGATACTTCCATGGGACTTAAATTTATCCTTTGGAGGATTTGCCACAAATAGTGGAAGTAGAGCTGTAAATTTCCCTATTGATTCTCCTGTTACAGGTAATTTAGAAAATTTCCCTCTTATAGGAAAACTTTTAGAAAATGATGAATATAAAGATAAGTATCATGAGTATTTAGAAAAGATAGTAAATGAATATTTTAAAAGTGGTATTTTCAGTACTACAGTTACCAATAATGATAAGTTAATAGGAGATTACGTAAAGGTTGATCCTACAGCATTCTATACTTATGATGAATACAAAAATGCCATTAAAGAGTTATTAGTTTTTGGAGAGGATAGAACAAAGAGTGTAGAAGCTCAGTTAAATGGAGAGCAAACATCAACGGAATATGGAAACATTGAAACTTCATTAAATTTAAAAGCCTTAGGTGAACAAAATATGGGTGGAAAAATGCCTAATGATAAGATGAATGAAGAAAATTTAGCGAATAATAATGAAGAAAATAATAATGGACAAGCTATTCCAGAAGGTGGAAGACCTTTTAATGGAGGAAACATGGGAGAAGCTCCTAATAATATTAATAATCCTAATGGTAATTTCAATAATAAAATACCTAATATGGGAAACATGCCTACACAAGAAAATATACAAGAGGCTATGAAGATATTGAATAACAGGGATTATTCAAGCTTAAGCGAAGAGGAAAAGAAACAATTAAATGATTTAGGAATAAGTGAAGAAAATATAAATATGTTTAATAATATTCCTAAACAAGGAGAAAGAGGAGAAGTTAGAGAAGCCTTTAATAAAACATATTATGTAATATTAGGAGGAGTTATCCTAACACTATTAATTTCCCTAGTTTTTGTAACAAAGTATAAAAGAAAAAGATACTAAGTATATTAAAAAGCTACACATAAATGTGTAGCTTTTTCTTTTAGGAACATATAAAAATAAAATTACATATTATATAACTAAAGTATTTTTATAATAATTAATTATCAATTGATAATATAAATTATATATGTGCCTTGATTTTATATATTTTATTTAAGTTTTAATATATTAATTGATAATATTAGGGGGATAAATATGGAGTCAAGATATTGTGAAGCTAATAAAGTAACAATTATATCTATATTATGGAATATAGTTTTAGCTATAATCAAAATATTAGCAGGTATAATAGGAAAGTCTAATGCTATGATAGCAGATGGTGCACATTCAGCATCAGACATTATAAGCTCTGTAGGAGTATTAATTGGAAATAAAATAGCAAGCATACCAAAGGATAAGGGACATAATTATGGACATGAAAAAGCTGAAACTTTAGTATCTTTTTTATTAGCTATCCTACTAGTAATTTTATCTATAAAGATTGGGTATAATGGTGTTTATTCACTTTTTCATTTAAATGAAGTGCAAATTCCAACAACTTTTCCTTTAGTTGTATCAGTTATATCTATTCTTATAAAGGAATATCAGTATAGAATTACTATTAAGGTAGCTAAGAAGACAAATTCACCAGCATTAAAGGCCGATGCATGGCATCATAGGTCAGATGCTTTATCCTCAGTTGCAGCTTTTATAGGAATAGGTGGAGCTATTTTAGGGTTTAAATCACTAGATTCCATAGCATCAATAGTTGTTGCTCTTTTTATAGCAAAGGTAGGAATTGAAATTTTAATAGGTTCAGCAAATGAGCTTATGGATATTTCTATTGATGAGGAGAAGGAAAAGGAAATAAAAACTATAGTAGATGAAGTTGAAGGAATTAAGTCTTTAAGAGAGATTAGAACAAGAAAGTATGGGGCTATGGCTTATGTAGATTTAGTAATATGTGTTGATAAAGATATTTCAGTTTTTGAGGGACATAGGATTGCTAGTGATTTAGAGAATCTAATATTAAAAAAAATGAAGTTTATTAAAGGTGTTACTGTTCATGTTGAACCTTTAATATAACTTTAAGATTTATATTTATAAAGTAATTTTAATAAGGATAGATAAACTATCCTTATTTTTTTATATTTATTTAATATGTGGTAACTAAAAAGTGCCTAATTGTTTAAACTAATACAAGTTGCTAAAATTAAATTAACTTAAGAGAGAATAATGTATTTTAAAAGAGATTTTAGGATGAATTTATATAAAAATTAATATTAAAAGTTTGGAGTGAGAGAAATGAATAAATATGAATATATTATAATAGGATTTGGAAAAGGTGGGAAAACACTTGCTGGTTACTTAGGAAAACTAGGTAAAAAGGTTGCTATAATAGAAAAATCAGATAAGATGTATGGTGGAACATGTATAAATGTGGGATGTATTCCTACAAAAACTTTAGTACATAAAGCAAAAGTGTCCTTATATAAAGGGTTAAATACCTTTGAAGAAAAAGCAAGAGCGTATAGAAAATCTATAGAAGAAAAAAATGCTTTAATAGAAGCTTTAAGAAATAAAAATTATAATATGCTAAATAATAATGAAAATGTAGATGTATTTAACGGAACAGCTTCATTTATATCAAATACAGAAATACTTATTAATAGTGAAAAAGAAGATATAATTTTAGAGGGAGAAAAAATCTTTATAAATACAGGGGCTACTACTATAATTCCTAATATACAAGGAATAAAAAGTAGCAGTAAAATATATAACAGTACTACCATAATGGAATTAAAAGAATTACCAAAACATTTAGTTATAGTTGGCGGTGGATATATTGGATTAGAATTTGCATCAATTTATGCAAGTTTTGGCTCAAAAGTAACAGTAATAGAGGCCTTTGATAGAATTGCTGGCAGAGAAGATGAGGATATTTCTAAAAGTATAAAAGAAATTCTAGAGAAAAAAGGAATTGAATTCTTATTAGGATCAAAAGTTAAATCTTTTGAAGAAATACATGGAGAAGTTGAAGTTTCTTATGAAAATAGCTTAGGTAAGTTAAATAAAATTAAAGGAGATGCAGTTTTAATAGCTATAGGTAGAAAACCAAATACTGAAGAATTAAATTTAGAGGCTGCAGGTGTTAAAGTAACAGATAGAGGTGCTGTAGCAGTTAATAATAAATTAAAAACAAATGTCCCTAATATCTGGGCTATTGGAGATGTTAATGGTGGTCCTCAATTTACATATATATCTTTAGATGATTTTAGAATTATAAAAGACAATTTATTTGGAGAAGGAAAGAGAAGTACTGATGATAGAAAATTTATTCCATACTCAGTATTTATTGAACCAAACTTATCTAGAGTTGGATTAAGTGAAAAAGAAGCTTTAGAAAAAGGCTTTGAAATAAAAACTGCTAAATTAGATGTTAATACTATTCCAAGGGCAAAGGTTATTGGAGAAACTGAAGGAATGATGAAAGCTATAGTAGATGTAAAGACAAATAAGATATTAGGTTGCACACTTTTATGTGCAGAATCAGCTGAAATAATAAATATAGTTACCTTAGCCATGAAAGCTGATGAGGATTACACTTTCTTAAGAGATAATATATTTACTCATCCAACTATGAGTGAGGCTTTAAATGATTTATTCTCATTAATTTAGTTAAAAATTATAATTTTATATTGTGATATTAAAAAAGTGGATTCTTAAGGAATCCACTTTTAATTTTTTATAAGTTCATACTAACTTAAAGATGTTCTTCCAATAGAAGTATTATCAGATTTTCTATCTCTTAAAGCAAGAATTGGATTTTCTTTTGTTTCAAATCTATAATCTTCATTATTTTTTGAAATAAAATCAACTATGACCTTATGACTTGGAACATCTTCAACATTTTTATTAACTTTATTTTGGAATTCATGGAATGATGAATTAGGACCTAATTTACTTACATCAACGTAATCATCTTTTATAGTTGTATTATTAACAGTATTATCTAATATATCTCTAACATAAGATATATTTTCTCCAAGTGTTAGAAGCTCTGGGAATTCACCATTTGGAATAACTTCTTGCCATTCTTTATTTTCATATTTTTTAAGAAGATCACAAGATTTATGTAATTGAGCAACTTCCTGAACGAAGCATTGTTCCCATAGTCCTTTAATATATGGATCAACTTCAGAATTATAACAAGAATAATATAAATATGCTTCAGTGTATTTATGCATAAGTAGATTTTCAAGCCATGTACAGTTAGGATCTAAAAGACTTCCATAGTGAGAAACGTGTTGTTCTTCTATTAAGCCTATTTCTTGATAAAGATTTCTTCCAATATCACTAGTATAGAAACCTGCTATATTCATGTAATAATTCATAGTTTGTTGTTCTGCCGCAGTTATTATTGATATATCTAGTTTAGTAATAAGATCTGCTGTTTTAAAATCAACAAAGTTTCTTATGTTGTCAGCAGGACATCTATGTTCAGATATGGTTGGTCTACCTGGCATTATTTCTGTATAATGTCCAACTAGATTCTCTGCCTTTGTCCCTTCTTCCATAAATAATAAATCTGAATATCTATATAAATGGTCAAAATCTTCAAGCAATGCAAAATCTAAAGCTTTTTTTACATGTTCATTAGGTTCACGCTTTGCAAGTCTAGCAGTTAAATCTACAGCTAGTTGTTCATAACTTATAGTAGTCTCTAAAATACTTTCATTAGCAGGTCTTAGTGAACTAATTAGCATTTGTTGTTGTTTATCTAATCTTCTAGCAAGGGCAAGTTCTCTTCTAAGTTCATTGTTATTACAATTTCTAGAGAATTGATGAGAAAACCAGTTTGCTTCAAATTCAGCTCCATTCATTAAAATTATTCTAGTTTTTGTATAAGGATCAACTTCGTTTTTATTATAAGGTTTTGCGTAAATATTTCTCCAGTCTGTGAAATGGTCTTGAATTTTTGAGCTTTTTTCTAAAAATGGATTCATAATAAATAAATCACTACCTTTCCAAATTTTAATATAATTTTAGTATTACAAAATCCTTTTTTAGTATTCATTAATTATAAAAATAATCATTTATTTGTAATCATATGGTACAATTAACTTAATAAAAGACTATTTGGAAAGAAATATATATTATTAAGGGGGGACTTATTTGAGAATAATCGATATTATATTAAGCATAACTATATTGATTAGTAGTGCAGTTAATACAATTATTGGAAAAGACAATAAACTAATGAACTATTCAGAAGATAAATTAAATGAATTAGAAATATATAATTTTGCTAGTTTAGAAAAATTTATTTTAGAAAGAAATTTTGAAAGTTTATTAGATAAATCTAATAAAGTATTTAGCCATAATATTGAGCAAGACTTAATAGATAATCGTTCAAATGTGGAAGAAGATAATTCATATTCAGAGACTAATAGATTTAATAGAGAAAATCATTTAAAGGACTCTGTTATTAGAGATGGATATGGTGCTTATATTGAAGATGGTTACATAAAATTTGGAGAAAAAAATAAGAGCTTAAGAATTTTTACTAAAGGTAATTATGAAAATGGTGGAGTTAAATTAGAGGTAGCTGTCAATGATTATGATGATACTAGAGAGATTGAAAATACTTATGGTTATTTAGTTGGAGAAGAACCAATTAGTCTAGGTGGTTTAGATAGTGGTTATTACTTTGAAACGGTAATAATAAAAGGGGTAATGGTTGAATATCCTAATATAGTTGTTTTAGATGAAAACTATCAATTAGATGATAAATCAGCACTTTCTTTTAAAAGTAAGGATGGACTAATAGAGTTTTCTTTAATTAACCTTAAAAATTATAATGATGATGACAGTAAGTTTCTTTATAAAAAAGAAACTAGCTATGGAGAGGTATTAGAATCTATGTGTGGTGATGATTGGTTTTACTCATATACTAAAAAAAATGGTGAGATTATATATAGTTTAAAAGTTTTAGATGGAGATAGATTAAAAGGATTTTCTTATAAGTTTCCAGTTCAATATAAAGATGAATTTAAACCTATTATAGAACGAAGTAGAAAAACCTTTGAAATGTTTAATGGTTTTCCAAAGAGTATAAATTAAAATATATTTTAACAGTATAATTAAATATAAGTTTAATGTATTAAAAAGTTTAAGAAGATAGGGGTAATTTTATGTATTTATCTCTATCTTTAAATTTTTTATAATAAGGTTTAGGTAAAATAGTAATTAACTTTTTAGTTGAATTATTTTATAATATAGATTTAAAAGTAGAGTAATAGTAGGTATAAGTAGTTTAGAATAATTTTATTGAAAATAAGGAGGGATATGCCTTTGAACTTAGATATTTTTATGAAGAACTTAGTAAGGCGAACTTCCAGTTTTACTAGAGAACAAGGTAAAAAGTTAATTCAGGAAGCATATGTTAAAGATGTTAAGGGTAAGAGCATAGATGGAATTTATCATATTTATGGAAGTGTATTAAATGATGATAAAAACTGGGATTATAATACACACATAAAAATAAATATGAAAAATAGTGATATTATGGGTACTAATTGTAGTTGTGAAACCTTTAAAGAGAATAGTAAACATATAAAAAATTATGTGTGTAAACACATTTCAGCAACTAATGATGTTTTTTATTCCTTAGCAAAGAAGAAGATGCAAAAGAATAAATTAAAAAGTAATAATAAGCCTAAATTAGTTAAAGAGAAAAATGAGGAGCATAAAGGAAAAGAAAAGCGATTTTTATCTTTAGATATAAATATTAAGCACATGGTAAAAGAGGGAATTACTTTATTTAACTGTGAGTTTAGAATTGGTGTAGGAAATTTAAATTTAATACTGGATTTAAAAGATTTCTTATATAAAAATAGCTTAAAAAAGCCTTTAAAATTTAATGATGGATTTACTTATAATCCATTAAAAGATGAATTTTTAGATGAAGATAAAAGAGTTCTTCAATTTGTAGCAAGCCATAAGGATATGATAAGTGGAAGATATTTAAGGCTTAAACAAAATAATCTAAAGGATTTTCTAAAATTAATAGATGAAAAGAAAAAAATAAATTTTAATTTTAACTCAATTAATTATGAGGTTAAGGTGAAAAAGGAAAATGTTCCAGTAGCCCTGACTTTAAAGGAAGGCAAAGAGGGATTTGTATTAAGTCACCATAAGAAATTCCCTGTTCTTTTAAATAACTTAGGAGATGTGATGTTTTTTGATAGAAATTTATATCTTCCAAGGAAGAGACAGTTAGAATACTACATTCCAATTCATAAGTTGTTTCTAAAAAATAATACAATCACATATAAGAAGAGCTTAGAGAATTTAAGAAGTCTATTAGAAGAACTTAAAAACATAAGCAAGAATATAGTTCTAGATGAAAATGTTAGAGTTTTCAAAGAAAAGCTTATGAAAACAACCTTTAATTTATATAAAACTGAGGGAAAAATTTATTGTAATGTAAAGATTGATTATTGTGGATACATAATTGATTTAATAAGAGATGAAAAAGATAATAGCTTTTTAAGAGATTTAAAAAGTGAGAAGTATATAGAATTTCAACTTGAAAGATTTAAGTTCATAAAGAGAGAAGAAGATTTTTGTTTTATAGGAAATAAAGAGGAAATGTATGAGCTTTTCTCTAAGGGAATTAAAAGGCTTAGAGAACTTGGAGAAGTTTTATTATCAGAAGAACTTAAGGAGTTTAAGGTTTTAGATTCATCCCTTATTTCATCAGAACTTAAAGAGCTTAGTAATTTCTATAAGCTTAAGTTTGACTTTGGAGATTTTGAATTAAGAGAACTTAGGGAAAGCGTAGAGGCTATGAAAAGGGGAGACCGCTTTTATAGAACTAAGAAGGTTTATTTAGATTTAGAAGACCCTGGTATAGTAAACTTTTTAAATCTTTTAGAGGATTTAGGATTAGAAAATATAAAAGATAATGAAGTCTATATAGATAAGAGTAAGGTTTTATATATCCAAGAAAAATTAAAGGATAGAAATCTCTCTTTTATAAAAGGGGGAAATGTTCTTCAAGAAATAGTAGGAAAGCTTCTAAATAAAGAATTTAAGAGAAAGCTTCTTCCAAAGGCTTTAAATGCAGAGCTTAGACCTTATCAAAAAGAGGGGTTTAAATGGATTAATGAAATTACTGATTTAGGTTTTGGTGGAGTTTTAGCAGATGATATGGGACTTGGTAAAACCCTTCAAATAATAGCTTTTTTATTATCTCAGAAAAAAAGCAAAAGCATAGTAGTTGTTCCAACCTCTGTTATATATAACTGGATGGATGAGTTTGAAAAGTTTGCTCCAAGTATAAGGGTTGGATTAGTTCACGGTAGTAAATCTAAGAGGGATAAGGTTTTAAGAGATTTTAAAAGAGGACTTGGTATTAAGATAGAAGAGGAGAATTTAAAAGAAAAATCCTATGAAAAATATGATGTTTTATTAACTACCTATGGAACCTTAAAGAATGATGAAAAAGCTTATGAAAACTTAAGTTTTGATTATTGCATAATAGATGAGGCTCAGAACATAAAGAATCCATCAGCACAAGCAACTTTATCTGTTAAAAATATTAAATCAAGATGCAATATTGCCTTAACAGGAACTCCTATAGAGAATAATTTAATGGAGCTTTGGTCAATATTTGATTTTGTTATGCCTGGATATTTATTTACTAAGGAGAGATTTAGAGAAAGATTTATTTTAGATGAAAGCAATTTAAGTGAATTAAAATCTTTAATAACTCCTTTTATTTTAAGAAGACTTAAGGAAGATGTTTTAAGTGAACTTCCAGAAAAACTTGAGAAAAAATACTTAGTAGAAATGAAAGGAAAACAAAAACAGTTATATAGTTTCTATGTAAAGGCAATAAAGAATCAATTAAATGAAAATAAAAGTTCTGAAAAGAGTGGAAGAGATAAAATTAATCTATTTGCCTATTTGACAAAATTAAGAGAAATTTGTTTAGATCCTTCACTAGTTGTACCAGATTATACTGGAGAAAGTAGTAAGCTTACTGTGGTAAAAGAAATTGTAAAAGATGCTAGTGAATCAGGAAAGAAGATTTTACTATTTTCTCAATTTACTTCAGTACTACAAAAAATAGAAGAGGACTTTAAAAAAGAGGATATTTCTTATTTATACTTAGATGGAGGAACTTCTGCTAAGGATAGAGTAGAGAGAGTTAAAAAATTCAATGAGGATAGTAATATTAAAGTGTTTTTAATATCTCTAAAGGCTGGGGGAGTTGGACTAAATTTAACCTCTGCCAGTGTGGTTATACATTTTGATCCTTGGTGGAATCCAGCCGTAGAAGACCAAGCTACAGATAGAGCACATAGATTTGGACAAGAAAATAAAGTTGAAGTTATAAAGTTAGTTGCAAAGGATACTATTGAGGAAAAAATAGTATTAATGCAGGAGGATAAAAGAGAACTTATTCAAAGTTTAATGGATGGAAAAACTATGGATGGTAAGGGATTAAAACGCCTTACGGAAGAAGAAATTAGTAAATTATTTGAGTAAGAATTTAATAAAAGAAAAAAAGCTAAGATATTTAAACATCTTAGCTTTTTTTCTAATCTTACCATTATCTGTAGTTGGTGGCAAACCAAGTTAGAGAGTTTAAAGAAATAAGACTAAAATTAATCTTATTTATACATAAAAATCATCCAAGTTATTTTTAAAGCAAAGAAGGTTGTTTACTCTAAAAATACAATATAAAAAACAGGCTAACAGAAAATCCGAAAAGTTTATAGTATAACCATACGTTCCTAAAGTATGTTATTAAAATTTAAATATACTATAATTACATTATAAACTACTATTTGCAATATATAAACTAATTTTTAAAATTTGGTTAAAATAAATATTTTTACTAAAGAAAAAAAGGATAATTTTATCTTAGAAAGAAACTATTATTTAGGGAATTCTAAGGGATTTATAGATAACAGAATTTTAATAGTAGTAAGAGGGAAATAGTACTATTAAAATTATAGTTGAATATGAAAAGGGGAAATTTATGAAATTAGAAAGAAAAAATAGTGGGATAATATTTCTTATATTTGGAGTTGTTTTTGTTTTAAACGCCTTAAATCCAGTAATGGAGTTACTGTATATTAAAGCTAAGGGAGAAATTGCAGAGGCAAAAATAGTTGCATATGATTTTATTCAAAGAAGTAGCAGAAGTGGACGAGGGAGTTCTTATAAGTATATCCCTATAATTGAATTTTTTGATGGAAAGGAAATTGTACAGGTTCCTGTAACAATGAATTCCTTAAATGAAGAATTAGATATAATAGGATTAGATGTTAAGGTTAGTTACTTGAAAAATACTCCATCTAAGGTAATAATAGATGATAAACTATTTTGGTTATATGAGATATCTAATTCTTTAGTAGTTGTTGGCTCTTTTTTATTAATGGTTATGCTAAGTCAAATGTCTGTAGAAACATATAGAGGAAGAGAATTAACCTTTAATGTTCCTACAAAGAATAAAATAATATTTTTGATTTCAGGATTGCCAGGAGTTATAGGGACATTTCTCAGTTTTTACTATGGCTTTATTACATTAAAATATAATGGGCTAGGTTTTACTTCGGGAACCTTAATATTATCTTTGTTGATAATAGGGGTATATCTATTGGGAATAGTTAATTTTCTTAAAATAAAAAATAATTATTGGGGTTAGATTTTATTATAAATTCTTTGAATAGTTAATTTAAAATTAATGTTAACTAACTTGATTTTAGGAACTAATAAATTATGTTAGTTCCTTTAATTTTTACATATTTTTTTCTGGTATATTAGTTTTGAAAGTTATTCAGTAATTCTGTTATAATTAAGCAGATGAATTTAGAACTAATATAAATAAGAATTTAACTTTAGGAAGGAATGTTTATAATTACTAATGAGAATAAACAAGCTTTTTAGCAATTTTGGGATATGCTCTAGAAAAGAAACTAATAAAATTATTAGAGAGGGAAGGGTTATTGTTAATGGCAAGCCATGTATTGAGGGGCAATGGGTTGAATTAAGTGATGAAATACTTTTAGATGGAAAACCCTTAGTTCCAAAGGAAAAGATTTATATAGCACTTAATAAGCCTGTAGGAGTTGTATGTACTGCTGCAGAAGAAGTTAAGGATAATATAATAGATTACTTAGGGATAGATGATTATGTTTTTCCAATAGGAAGACTAGATAAGGACTCTCAAGGATTAATAATTTTAACTAATGATGGAGATTTAGCAAATGAAGTTTTAGCAGCAGAAAATAACCATGAAAAGGAATATATAGTAACCTTAGATCAACCTTTTTATGATGATTTTATTGAAAAGATGGAGCGTGGTGTTGAAATATTAGGACAAGTAACAAAACCTTGTAAACTAAAGAGAATAAATGAAAATACCTATTCAATAATATTAACTCAAGGGTTAAATAGACAAATAAGAAGAATGAGTAAGGTTTTTGGCTTTAATGTAGTTAAGTTAGAGAGAATTAGAATTCTTAATATAACTCTTGAAGACATAGAATATGGAAAGTGGAGATATATAAATAGGGAAGAAATTGAGATTTTAAAAAAACTTATAAAATAATTAAGGGGATAACAATGGAAAATAATAAGGTTAAAGTGTGGTTTTTAAAGTTAGTTGTAAGTTTAGTGTCTGTACTAATTATTTATACAATTGCATCTGATTTGTATAAAATAGCTTATCTTGAATTTAAAGGAGTAGAAACAACAGGAAAGTTAATAACTTTTAATGAAAAGATTAATTCGGGAAAGTTTAAGTCAAAATCATATACTCCCGTTGTAAGGATAAAGGTTTACGGACAAGAGATTGATGTTCCTGCAAAGTTAAATAAAATTGATAAAGACTTAGTTGACTTTGTTGGAGATGAAGTGAAAGTTAAATATTCTTCTAAGGATTATAATCTTTTAATTATAAATGATAAAAAATATCTTTTAAATAGAATTAATTACATGCTACTAACAGTTCAAATTTTAATATTTGCTTTATTATCTGTTTGTATGAAGGCTACTTGTGGAGAAGATGGTAAAGTAAAGTGGATTATGAAAAAGAAAAATCCATTTTTAAATTTAATTTTTCTTATTCCTGGAGTAATATTTTCATTTTCATGGATTTATTATCAAATAATATTAGGGAAGTATGCCATGGAACAGTTTGACTTTATAGGTGCATTAGGTACATTTATGTTTTTATTAGTTTATATTATTATTGCTTATAGTTTTATTAAAAGTAATAAGAAGTTTCATAAAGTTTAAACAAAACAATGAAAAGCTCAAAATAAACTAGAAAATTATATTTATTAAAATAGTTTGTAGGGTTGACACTTTGAAATTAATTGCATAGAATGAAATTAACAATAGAATATTAATCGGTAGGTGAGGTTACCACCGGGATACGGATTGCTGCCGCAAAATAGTGGAGACACTATGAGAAGGTTAGCAGGCTATGTCGAGAAACAAGGCATAATCTAATGCAATTTCATTGCCCAGTGAAGCTAAAACTTGAACGATATTATACTTAAGCAAATTTTTTGCTTATAGTTTTATTTTGTTTGAATTTAATCCTTACCTAATTTTAGGTGAGGATTTTTATATTTAAATCAAAAATTATTTGAAATTATTTTAAGAAAGTTGAGGTGGTAGTAATGGATACGGGGAGTAGTAGAGGCATAAAAGTCACAGGCGAAGTACTTTTTATAAAAAATGCTTTAAGAATATTTTATTTCATATTCTTACTGCCATTTTTTACTTAGCTTAATATAATTAAATAAGGTAAAAGTATACTTTTGTCCTGTACAATGTCTTTACTTCCTAAAAATTATTTAGAAAATTAGGAGGTAAGAAGGATGAAAAAGAGAACAGAACAAAAAGTTATAAGTGAAGTTTTAATCAATGAAAGATTAATAAAATCAAGCAAGATGATCAAAGAAAATTTATTAAAGGAAATGAAAAATACTTTAAATGGATATAGCAAAGAAGAAGTTGAAAGAAGAATTCGTAAATATGGCAAAAATGTAATTTCACATGAAAAGGGTGATTCAGTTTTAAAAAGACTTATTGAATCCTTTGTTAATCCATTTACAGTTGTACTTTTTATTCTTGCAATAATATCAGCATTTACAGATATTATTTTACAAGCTCCAAAGGATAGGTCCTATAGCACAGTAGTAATAATAATCACAATGGTTACTATTAGTGGAATATTAAAGTTTGTTCAAGAAAGCAAATCTAATAATTCAGCTGAAAAATTAAAGGATATGATAAAAACAACAGCTACAGTTGAAAGAAGAGGTAAAAAAGAAATTGAGCTTTCACAAATTGTACCAGGAGATATAGTTTATTTATCTGCAGGAGATATGATTCCAGCAGATGTAAGAATAATATCTTCTAAGGATTTATTTGTTAGTCAAGCTTCATTAACAGGTGAAAGTGAACCAGTTGAAAAGTTTAGTAAAGAAATAAATTCTAATATAAATAGTCCTTTAGAAAGTACAAATTTAGGCTTTATGGGAAGTAATGTAATAAGTGGCTCTGCTATTTGTATTGTAATTTCAACTGGAGATTATACTTACTTTGGTTCTATGGCAAATACAATTACTAATGACAAAGTTGTCACTAGTTTTGAAAAAGGAGTAAATTCAGTTTCTTGGTTATTAATTAAATTCATGATGTGCATGGTACCAGTTGTATTTTTTGCAAATGGATTAACTAAGGGAGATTGGGGTGAATCATTTTTATTTGCATTATCAGTTGCAGTAGGTTTGACTCCAGAAATGTTACCTATGATAGTTACAACAAACCTTGCAAAGGGTGCTGTTAAAATGGCAAAGAAAAAAACTGTTGTAAAGAGTTTAAATTCAATGCAAAATTTTGGAGCTATGGATGTGCTTTGTACTGATAAAACAGGAACATTAACTGAGGATAAAATTGTCTTACAATATCATCTTGATGTTCAAGGAAATGAAAATGAAAGAGTTCTTAGACATGCTTTTTTAAATAGCTTTTTCCAAACAGGATTAAAAAATCTTATGGACTTAGCAATAATAGATGAAGCTAACAAATTAAATCTTAGTTATTTAAAAGAAAAATATACTAAGGTTGATGAAATACCTTTTGATTTTAATAGAAGAAGAATGAGCGTTGTAATAAAAGATAAGAAAGGTAAAACTCAACTAATTACTAAAGGGGCAGTTGAAGAAATGCTAAAAATTTCTTCAAAGGTAGAATATAGAGGAAAAGTTGAAAGTTTAACAGAGGAAATAAAAAAAGAGATATTAGAAATAGTTGAGAGATTAAATAGTCAAGGTATGCGTGTCATTGCAGTTTCACAAAAAACTAATCCTTCTGTAGAGGGTGTTTTTTCAGTAGCTGATGAATCTAATATGGTTTTAATGGGATATCTTGCTTTTTTAGATCCACCAAAGGAATCTACATTATCTGCAATTAAAGCTCTTAATGAAAATGGAGTATCAGTAAAAGTTTTAACAGGAGATAATGATGGGGTTACAAAATGCATTTGCAAACAAGTTGGAATAGAAGTAGAAAATATTCTTTTAGGATCACAAATAAGTGAAATGGATGATGAGGAATTAAAGAAAAAAGTTGAAAAAATTAATGTTTTTGCAAAGCTTAGTCCAAGTCAAAAGTCTAGAATAGTTAGAATACTTCGTGAAAATGGACATACTGTTGGTTTCATGGGAGATGGAATTAATGATGCAGCAGCAATGTGTGAAGCAGATGTAGGAATTTCAGTAGATACAGCGGTTGATATTGCTAAAGAATCAGCAGATATAATACTTTTACAAAAGGATCTTATGGTATTAGAACAAGGGGTTATTGAAGGAAGAAGAACCTTTGGAAATATAATTAAATACATTAAAATGACTGCAAGTTCTAACTTTGGAAATATGTTATCTGTAGTTATAGCAAGTGTATTCTTACCATTCTTGCCAATGTTACCTATTCAAATACTAGCATTAAATTTAATCTATGATATTTCTTGTATTTCAATTCCATGGGATAATATGGACGAGGATTATTTAAGAAAGCCTAGAAAATGGGATGCTTCCTCAATAGGTAAGTTTATGATATGGATAGGTCCTACAAGTTCAGTTTTTGATATATTAACTTATATTATTATGTTTTTCATAATTTGTCCAAGCGTTGCAGGAGGACATTATGGTGCACCTGGCGTAGATAATTTATTATTTATTTCAGTATTTAATACAGGATGGTTTGTTGAGAGTTTATGGTCTCAAACCCTTGTTATACACATGATTCGTACTCCTAAACTTCCATTTATAGAAAGTATTGCATCATTACCAGTATTAGCAATTACAACCTTATCAATAATTATTGGAACAATTATTCCTTACACTTTTTTAGGAAATTCATTAGGCATGAGTAGATTGCCATATACTTATTTCCCTTGGTTGTTAGGAATAGTAGTATGCTATATGGTTCTTGCAACAATAATGAAGAGTGTATTTAGAAAACATTATGGAGAGTTACTATAAAAAATGTATATAAATTTATCTACTTATTTAGAATAATAGTTATATACATTGTATTATTATATAAATAAGAGAATTATTAAATTTATAGTATGTATAAGAGGTGATGAGAATGGATATTTTATCAAAAAGCATAAAAAATAAGGTGGTTATAGTAACAGGTGGTACTAGAGGAATAGGATTTGCTACTGTGAAAAAATTTCTAGACCATGGTGCTAAGGTTGCTTTATGTGGTTCAAGAAAGGAAACTGTGGATAAAGCATTAGAAGAATTAAATCATATTAATCCTAATTATGATGCAATTGGATTTTATCCTAACTTATTAGATAGTAATGAAGTAAAAGAAATGGTAGATAAGGTTTTAGAAAAATGGGGAACTATAGATATACTTATAAATAATGCAGGAGTTAGTGATAATAAGTCAATATATACCCAAAGTGATGAGGATTTTTCAAAGATAATTGATATTAATGTGAAGGCTATTTTTAATTGCACAAAAGCTGTTTCAGAAATAATGAAAAATAAAAAATATGGAGTAATTTTAAATACTAGTTCTGTTGTAAGTTTATATGGACAAAAAACAGGAGTAGGATATCCTACATCTAAGTTTGCAGTAAATGGGTTAACAAAGTCTTTAGCAAGGGAACTTGGAAGGGATGGAATAAGAGTAAATGCTGTAGCCCCTGGAATTATTGCTACAGATATGGTTGCCGCTTTAGATAAGAAATTAGTAGATCAAATAGCTCAAAATGTACCTTTAGGAAGAGTTGGAGAGCCAGAAGACATAGCAAATGCTTTCTTATTCCTAGCCTCTGATATGGCAAGTTATATAAGTGGAGAAATATTATCTGTAGATGGTTCTGTAGTACTTTAATATTTTAAATTTAACACACAAAGTATATAGATTTAAATCTTAAGTAATAAATATTTCATGGCAGTAAAATCAATTGAATTATTTGTAAATTATATGTTAAGGATACTTAATTTAAAATAAGTATCCTTAATTTTTTATATTTAAAGTATAATATGGTAAAATTTGATTTATTTAGCTGCTAGGTATAAACTTAAAATATATATTACAAGTTTTTACATAATAAACATTATTTTATTTATAATTATATTTTTAACAAAGGAAGTTGGGGAGGAAATGAACATAAGTCAAGTAATAATAAGGATAATATTATCTATAATTATAGGAGGTCTTGTTGGATATAATAGAGAGTATAAAAATAGGCCAGCGGGATTTAGAACTCATATGTTAGTATGTTTAGGAGCCACTATTGCAGCCTTAATTCAGGTACAAGTTGGTTATTTTGTACTTGAAGAAATAGCCAAGAATCAAGCTATGTCAAGTATATTACATGTTGATGTAGGAAGAGTTATATGCCAAGTTATATCAGGGGTAGGATTTTTAGGAGCAGGAGCTATAATTCAAACTAAAGGTACTGTAAAGGGTTTAACAACAGCTGCCTCTATGTGGGCAGTAGCAGGGGTTGGTATTGCTATAGGAATGGGATTCTATGTTATAAGCATTTTAAGTGGTGTTAGTATATTAATAGTTTTAATTTCTCTAAAGAAATTTGAAGATAGATTTATAATAAACACTAGAAACTTAAGTATAGAAATAAGGTGTAAAGATCTTAAAGCATTAAATGAAATAAATGATTTTTTTGAGGAATATCAAATAAAAATAAGTAATATTGAGTCAATTAGTGAAGAGGTTTATCAATATAAAATAGAAGCACCACAGTTTGTAACAATAAATGAGATTATAAGTGGGCTTATAGCTAATGAAAATATAAGTAGAGTAAAGGAAATAAACTATAGTTGCTGAATGAATTTATATCATTTGGATAACTTTTCTAATTTTAGATAATACGGTACCTTATTTAAGAAAAAATTTTATAAAATAATTAAAGTGTATTAAAAAATAAATTGTATTTAATTGTACTTTTCTTTTTAATACACTTTATTTATTATTATATGAAGTAATTATATTTTAAATATTATAATTTAGAATATCTTTAAATACTTTATTATGTTCTAGATCCTTACTTAAAGCTTGAATTACATATATTATATTTTTTTCTGAAATTTCATTTTGTGATGAGATGTTCCAAAGTATTAAATAGCTTTTTATTAGTTTATAAGTATTTATAAGCTTATGAATACTTTCATTTAAATCACCACCTGTATTAAAGGGAATTATATCCTTAAAAATTTGATTTACTAAGTAATTTTCAAATATGTATGAGTACTTCTTAAAGTAAGTATCAAAGGATTTTAAGTCATATTTATGTATATTGTTAAATAAATTTTGATCCTTATTTAAATCTGATAACAAATTCTTTAGCCTAGTACCAATGACTTTTCTTAAAAGTTTTTCATCTAAGATAATCTTAAAAAAGTTATTGGTAATACTAAGTGGAATAATTTTCTTAGAATCAATAAATTCAGTTATATTTGATGGATATTCAGTTATTTTTTCAAGTAAATCTTCAATTTCATAAAAGTTTTCTTCAGTTTTTAGATCTTCTAGACTTTTATAAAAGGCTTTTAATAGACTTAGTCTCTCCTCAATAGAGAAATTTCTGTTTTGCATAATATTTATTGATATAATTCTTATATCCCAAAAATATTGAATTAAATTATCTGAACCTATAAAAGCTTCAGTATCTATTACTCTGCGTATTTCTAGGAAATCTTCAGGAAGTTCTTCTTCTATTTCTATAAATTCCATTTTTTCTTTATTTAAAAAAGCTTTAGAACAAATTTCTTCACAGGAAGGAAGTCCGCTTTTCTCATATATATCATCTATAATATTAAAAACTCTAGGATATCTTCTACAGGTTATAGATAAGCTTTCTTCGCCACATTTACCGTGAATTTCACAAAGTAAGTTTTCATTTAAAAAGGGGCATTTATTATCTTCTGTTATTTTCATAAATCCATAATTAAATGAATCATCTGATTCAGGGCTTTTTATGTATTTTCCAGTTGTTAATTCTTTTAGATTTCCTTTATCATTTTCATACTTTTTAAAGGTATTTTCATCTATGTTAATGTCCCAACCAGCACAACAAGTATCAGTGCAATTAGGACCTATGCATTTAAATGTCTTCATATATTTTGGAATAAAAAAATTTGTTTTCAAAACAACACCATCTTTCGTGTAAAATTATACTGCCTTAATATTTTATCACTTAGTTTTATAAATAGTTAGTAATTTTTTTAGAAAGTAAAATTAGCAAAGAAATAAATTAATATATTAAATTTTCATTTGTAAAATTAATGAAAAAGTATAGTTTTTTTAGGGGTTCATGATTAAAATAATGTTATTATTTAGTTAGTTGGAAATTTTTATAAATAAATTCTTTTGATTTATATGACAGGGGGAATAGTTTTGAATATTCAAATTAGAAATATTATAAAATCAGATATTATTAACTTTAATAAAGAGTTTAAATTACAAGGGTGGGAAAAACCTATTTCATTATTTGAAAAGTATTATGAAGAGCAAGAAAATGGAATTAGAAGGGTTTTTGTAGCATGTAATGATAAGCAAGTTCTTGGATATGCAACGCTAATTCCAAATGATGAAAATGGACCTTTTGCAAATAAGCAAATTCCTACTCTTCGTGATTTTAATGTTCTTGAGAAATATCAGAATAAAGGTATAGGTACAGCTTTACTTGATGAAATTGAAGATACTGTTAAAGAATATTCTAAAAGCATTTGTTTAGGGGTTGGGCTTCATCCAGGATATGGTTCTGCTCAGAGAATGTATATAAAAAGAGGGTACATTCCTGATGGTAGTGGAGTTTGGTATAATAATATGCTTTTAGAGCAGAATGCTCAGTGCAGAAATGATGATGATTTAGTATTGTATTTAATTAAAGAATTTATTTAATATAAACAAGATATAAAAAACAGTTAAGCTTTGATGCTTGACTGTTTTTTATTACATCAAGTACCTTTGATTTTTAATGTTTTATAAATAAAATTATTTGCTATAATAAATATTTGATAATCAAAATAATTCATGATATAATAATGACTTACAAAATTCTTTTATGAAGGAGAGTATATGAATACAACACATATAAAACAAGAAAATAAAACTAAGAAAAGATCGAGTAAGCTTAAAAAATGGATTTGTGGAATATTAGTAGGAATAATAATATGTATTATTTTAGCTTTAGGATTTGGAGGAAACTATTTATATAATTTAGCTATAAATCCAGATACACCAAAAGATATAGTCTTTGAATCAACTGAAAGTAGTAAAGATGTGGTTACAATAAATAGTACAAGTGGACCAGTAAGTATTTCAAGTGAAGAATGGCTTTTAAAGGAAAGTGGTTACGAAGATTTATATATGACTTCAAGAGATGGGCTAAAATTACACAATTATCTTATAAAAAAACCAAACTCTAATAAGTGGGTTATTACAGTACATGGCTATACATCTCAAGGAAAATTAACATCATACTATGCAAAAAACTTTTCTGACATGGGATATAATGTTATAATCCCTGATTTAAGAGGTCATGGCACTAGTGAAGGTGATTATATAGGAATGGGATGGGACGAGCGTTTAGATATAATAGATTTAATTAATTATATAATAAAAGAAGATAAAGAGGCAGAGATAGTTTTATATGGTATATCAATGGGGGCAGCTACAGTTCTTAATACATCAGGAGAAGAACTTCCAGAGAATGTTAAGGCCGTTGTAGCAGACTGTGGATATACTAGTGCATGGGATGAATTTGCTTATCAGTTAAATAAACTTTTTGGTCTTCCAGCTTTCCCTATGATGCATATAGCAAATTTAATAACAAAAATTAGAGCTGGCTATTGGATAAATGAATCGTCACCTATTGATCAAACTGCAAAATCAAAAACACCAACACTATTTATTCAAGGAGATGAAGACACTTTTGTTCCTTCCTTTATGGTAGAAGAACTTTTTAATGCCTCTTCTGCTGAAAAGGAAAAATTAATAGTAAAAGGAGCTGGACATGCTAAGGCAAGTAAGGTTAATCCTAAACTTTATTGGGAAACAATAGATGGTTTCTTAAATAAATATGTTAGTTAGTTTTAAGGGATAAAATAAACTATAAGTAAAGATAGAATAAATAATACAAGCAAAAAAGCTTTGAAAAATTTAATAGATCAGATTAAATAATATCTAAAAAAACAAACAGTAATATTTTATTACTGTTTGTTTTTTTATCTTAAATATATGATTTTAAATTTTTATTAAATAGCAGCTTTAGGTGAAAATTTAGCTTTAAGTATTCCTACTATAGCAGGTAAAATAGAAACAACTATTATACCTATAATAACTATTGAGAAATTTTCAGCAACAATTTTTATATTACCAAAGAAATATCCTAAACTTGATACAAGTATAACCCAAATAAATCCACCAACTGCATTGTAAGTTAAAAAGTTTTTATATTTCATTGTTCCTATACCTGCAACAAAGGGTGCAAAGGTACGAATTATAGGAATAAATCTAGCTATTATTAAGGTTTTTCCACCATATTTATCATAATAAGTATTAGTTTTCTCAATATACTCTTTTTTTATAAGTTTAGAATTAGCAAGTAATTTGCTACCTAAAAATTTACCAATACTATAGTTTAAAGTATCTCCAAGTATGGCTGCAATTAATAGTAATGGTACTAATATATAAATATTAATCATACCTAAAGCGCAGAAAGTAGCTGATGCAAATATTACTGAATCTCCAGGAAGAAAAGGAGTTACTACTAATCCTGTTTCCGCAAGGATTATTAAAAATAAAACCAAGTAAGTCAAGGTTCCATAATTATTGATAAAAACACCTAGATATTTATCTAAATGTAATATTAAATCAAAAAAATTGCTTATTAAGTTCATAAAAAATCTCCTAACTAAAATGAATAAATCTATTTTTTATTATATTACTAATTTAAATATTATTCATTAATTTTTTGAATAAAATGTTAATTGAATCCAGTAATTGGTTTGATTCTACTAATATTTAGATATTTATATAAGTTATTGCTTATTAATATTCTAAATAAAAAGTATATTAGTTATTAATGTTTAAATATTATAATAAATATATAGAATAGTTGTTCATGATTTTACATGATTTAAGAGGAGAATATAAATGGAGAAATTAACAGTAGAAGAAAAGCAAATATTAAAAGCTAAGGGTATATTAAACCAAAAGCAAGAAGAATTCTATGCTATAAGGTTTTTAAGTAAAGTTGGATATTTTAAGGCAGAAGAGATGATTGCTTTATCTGAGATTGCTAAAGAATATGGAAATGGAGAATTAAGTTTAACTAGTAGATTAACTGTGGAAATACCTTATATAAAGGAAGAAAATATAGATAAAGTAGTAGAAATATCAAGAAAAAAAGGTCTTAGAATTGGAGGAGCAGGAAAAACTGTTAGGGCTATAGTTACATGTAAGGGAACTGTTTGTAAGCATGGACTTATTGATACAAGAAAAATTGGAGAATTATTTGAGGAGAAGTTTTTAGGAAGAAAGGTTCCATCAAAATTTAAAATAGGAGTTTTCGGATGTATAAATAGTTATGGTAAAGCTCAAAGCAATGATTTTGGTATTGTACCAATTGTGAATTCAGAAAGTAAGGAAGTAGAGTTTTTAGTTTTTATAGGTGGAAGAGCTGGGAGAAAAGCTAGGAAGGCAGAGCCGATGAAGAGAAGATTTAAGGAAGAAGAATTATTAAAACTTCTAGAATGCACTATAGATTATTATAATGAGCTTGCAGATGAAAAAGAAAGGTTAGCAGAGATTATTGAAAAAATTGGAGAAGAAGAATTTGAAAAAAATATAATAAAAAGATTTAATGCTTAAATATTGCTATAAGTATTTTGAAAAGAGATGATATGCTTGATTGATAAGAAAATAGTCATTGAAGAGAACAGTTATTTAGAAAAGTTTTTTGAACACAATAGAAAACATGAAGATTATATAAGAAATAGAATATATAAGTGTACATTAGATTTAATAAATAATAATCCTCATAAGATTAAGAAGGTAAGAGGATATAAGTATAAGGGTAAAACCATATATGAATATAAGATTCCCTTAGAAGCTGGATTGGACTGTAGGGTTGCATATATTTTCTATAAAGAAGAGATAATTATATTTTTTATTTCAAATATAATTATAAAAAATGAATTCACAAAATTAGTTTCAAAATTAAAGGATGTAAAGAAAATATAAAAGGAGATATATAAATTGGTAAGTATAGCAGATTTTGTAGATGTTGCTTTATATACAGTAAAAAGAATAGAAATAAATGATAAAGTTAATTTTAAAACATTTAAAAAAGATAGAGAAGTTGAAATAGAAAAAATAGATAAGGGGTTATTCAATGTAAGTGAAAATGGGTTTAATAGGGAAGTGTTTTTAAATCTTCATGAAAAGGACTTAAAGAGAACTTTGAAATATTTACAAAAGAAAGAGTTTCCTAAAAGCAATAAACTTTGGTATAAAATAATAAGAACAAAGAAATAGAAATATGATTTAAATATTATATAAACTTTTTATCTGTTTTAAAATAGAATATAGTGTAATTAATAATATTAAGGAAGAATTTACATGATTAATTCAAATGATAAAATAATTTTAGATTCTAAATTAGGAAATGTTATATCAAAAGAGGATAGAGATGAGGAATTAAAAGAAAAATCTCCTATAGAGTTAAGTGGATTAAGGTGTATAAAAACCATGAATTCTTCATTTATAGATTTTTATAAAACTTATGAAGAAGAGGATCTTTTATTAAATAAAGAAGATAATTTAATAAAAAATTCTAATCTTATTGAAAGTAGAAAGGCAAGTTCCTTTAGTAGAAATGAAAAAAAGAATAATATTCCACTTAATATAGCAAATAAGTTCCCAATTGAAACTGAATTTTTAACCTTAGAGAATTTAGAGCATAGTAATCTTCTTAGAATAGTAGATGAAGAAAAAGAAAGTATCTTAATACCTTATTTATTAGATAAAACTCCATATTTAGCCTTATTAAATAAAAATTATGAATCTTATATGCTAAAACATAATTTTAGGGGTGAGGGTTTTACTATAAAGGATTTATTTGTTTTGAATTTAGGAAAAGAAGTATTGGTATTCATAGGTTTTCAAGTAGACACTAAACTAAACAAACTTCATATTTTGAAAGTAAAAGATGGAAAGTTTGTTAAGGCTTTTAATGAAAATGAGTACTATTATAGTAAGGTATTTTTGGAAAATTTAAATAAGGATAAGGAAGCTGAACTTATTATTTGGATAAATGAAATAGAGGAAGCTTACAAAATAGAGATTTACTCTATTAAAGAAAATGGATTAAAGAAAACTAATAAATTTGATAAAGAATATTATGGAAAAGTAGTAGATTATTATAAAAATCTTATAGAGAGTTATGGTAATAAGAGGATATATTCTTATTATTTAGCCTTAGCTTATGAAAAAAGGAGAGAATATAGAAAGGCTATAGCTGTAATTGATGATGCATTAGAGGAAGAATTTCCATATCCATCTGTAGAAAAATTAAAGGAATTAAGAAAGAAGCTAAAAAAATTAATTAAATAGTTTGAGTATAAAAAATAACTATATCTAAGTGTTAGAATTTAATTAGATATAGTTATTTTTTATATTTTATATAATTAAATTTGTACATATATATAAATGTTGTTTTTATAAATTTATGTATTTAATATAGATAATAATTTTAATTTAATCATACACTTGTTTTTTATGATAAAATTAAATTCTAATAGTATATAAGTAAAGAAGGATGAAGTTTATGAATTCAAATTTATTAGAGGTATTATTAGATAACATACCTTATTCAGTATGGTTAATAGGAATAGATAGTAGATTTATTTTTGTAAATAAATATTACTCAAATGCTTTAAAGTTGAGTAAAGAAGAGATAATTGGAAAGAGTTTAAGTGAAATTTATACTAAAGAAGTGGCAGATGAATATATTGGAAATTATAAGTTAGTAATAGAAGAAGGAAAGCCAAAACTTTTTTCAGGATATGAAAATGGATTAGGATATCCAAATGGAGCTTTTCTAGAATGTTATTTAGCACCTATAAAAGAAAATGGAGAAATAAAGTGTTTTTTAGGAATTCTTCAAGATCAAAGTGAAAGAAAAAAGTATGAAGAAGAGCTCATAAATCAAAAGGAACTTTTAAATACTATTGTGGAATCTATTCCAGATGGGATTTATCATAAAGATAAGAATGGAAAATATTTAAAATGTAATGATACTTTAGTTAATGAATATTATAAAAAAAATAGAGAAGAAATAATTGGGAAAGACATAAAGAGTATTTCTAAAAAATCTTCTAATAGAAATAGCCTTTTTAAGGGAGAAAAAATACTAGATGATTTTATAGCTCAAGATAAAGAAGTTATAAATACAAAAAAGAAAGTCAAGGAAAAAATACGAGTAAAGCTTAATAGAAAAGTAAAGTATATAGAATCTATTAAAGTGCCTGTTATAGATAACAATGGCAGTGTAACAGGTATTGTAGGTGTAGTGAGAGATGTAACTGAGAATGTTGTTTTAGAAAATAAATTAAAAAAAATGAGTTACAGAGATAAACTTACAGGACTTTATAATAGAGCTTATTTTGATGAAAAGCTAGAAGAATTAAATAATGAAGAGTTTTTCCCTTTAAGCTTTGTAATGGGAGATTTAAATGGACTTAAGGTTATAAATGATGCTATTGGACATTTAGAGGGAGATAAAATTTTAAAAGAAATTTCAGGGGTAATAAAAAATTCTTGTAGAAAAGATGATCTTATATTTAGATGGGGTGGAGATGAGTTTTGTATTCTTTTGCCTAAGACAACAGAGGAAGAAGCAGAGGCTATATGTAATAGAATAAGGAAAAATTGCAAGCTCAATCATAAAACTATAATTCCTTTAAGTATAGCACTTGGAGTATCTAGTAAAAAAGAGGCTAAAAAACCAATAGATGAAGTTTTAGTAGAAGCTGAAGATAAAGTTTATAGAGAAAAATTGGTGAATGAAAAACGTATAAAAAAGAATATAATAGACTCATTAAATAAAGAGCTTTTTTTAAGACATGATGATATTAAAGATCATATAAATAGAGTTAAAAAGTATGCTGTTGAACTAGGTAAGAAGATGAACTTATCAGAAAAGGAATTAAAAAAATTAAAAATGCTAGCTAAACTTCATGATATAGGCAAAGTAGGAATTCCTGAGGAAATACTATCTAAGCCAGGTGAGTTAACAAAAGAAGAGTATGAAATAATAAAAACTCATGCTGAAAAAGGATATAGAATTGCTATGTTTAATCCAGAGTTTAAAAAAATAGCACCATGCATATTAGCTCACCATGAAAGATATGATGGTACTGGATATCCATTAGGACTAAAAGGTAATGATATTCCACTACTTGCTAGAATTATAAATGTAGTAGATTCTTATGATGCTATGACAAATAAAAGGGTCTATAAAGGAAGCCTTAGTGCTGAAGAAGCTAAAAAGGAGCTTAAAAAGAATTCTGGTACTCAATTTGATCCTATGATTGTAGAGGAATTTTTAGAGTTAAAAAGAATTTAAATATATCTTATAATTTTGTAATATTGTTTAAAGATAAATATGAAATTTATAATTAATGGGAGTGGAACAATGAATTTTTTTGATTTAGTTAATAAAAGAGAAAGTGTAAGAGGGTATTTAGATAAAGAAGTTGAAAAAGAAAAGATAATAAAAATAATAGAAGCAGCAAGGGTAGCACCATCAGCTTGCAATGCACAACCTTGGAAATTTGTTGTTGTTAATGATAAAAATTTAGTTAGAAAAATTGCAGAGAATTTATATGATCCCATGATAGGAATTAATAAATTTGCTATTACCTCACCAGCATTTATAGTTGTGGTTGGAGAAAAGAGAAATTTAACATCTAAAATGGGAGAGCTTATAAAGAAGAAGGATTATACTTCTATGGATATAGGAATAGCATCAGAACATTTATGTTTGGCAGCCACCGAGCTAGGACTTGGAACCTGTATGATGGGATGGTTTAAAGAAAAAAATATCAAAAAGCTTATTGATATTCCTACAAATAAAGAAATCCATTTAGTAATTTCATTAGGATACTATGATGAAAAAGTTGCAAGAAGAAAAATAAGAAAAAATATTGATGAAATTTATTCTTTTAATAAATATAAATAAGTAAAGAGCAAACTAGCAAATAAGAAGCTAGTTTGCTTTTTTAAAAAGATAATTCACTTAATCTTTAATTTGATTGAAACATAATAGTATTTAAGTCAGCTTGTATTATTAATTTTATTACTAGATTTTTAAAATTGAGAATAAAGAGCTACTTTACAATTTTAAGAAATTAGATGTTTTTATATGGTATGTAAATGTGTACAAAAGGTTAATAGAATGATATAATTAAAATGTAATTATTTGGTTTTGTTTTTATATTTAATGACTAGGGGTGAGGATATGGTTTTTACAATTAATGCTTATAAAATACCTTTAGAGTCAGTTTATAGACTGAAGAAAAATAATAATTGGGAGCCACAAGAGCACTTTTTAACTATTGATTTTGAAAATGATATGATATTTAACACACATGAAGAAGCTGAAAAATGGCTTGCTGATAATAATATTCTTTTTATAAATGATGAAAAGGTCAATACTTCAGAATTTCAGTTAAATTGCTATGGTGTTGAGAACTTTAATATTGAAATAGTAGTACATAGAAAAACAAAGCCTAATATTTTTACTGAAAAAGACGTAAGGAAAGTTTTAAATGAGGGCGATGATAGATATAATAATTCCTTAATAATAGACTTTGAAGGCAATTTGAAGTTAATACAAAGCAATCCAGAAGATATAATATATCATTCTAACTATGCTGTTAGCAATGAAGTTTATAATAGCGGAAATGGATTTGTTGGAAGAGAATTTAGCGACTTGTATATTAAATATATTTATTTAAACTTATTAGATAATTGGGTTTTACATTTAGAATCAGGAAGAAGTATTTATGTAACTTGTTATGAAGATAACATCAATGAAGAAAATACAATTTATAAAATAAATAAATTGTTAGCTGATATGAATTGATTATAAACAAAGGAGATGTAAATATTATGGAAAAGTCAAATGTATTTTCCAATGATGAAATAATAAGATGTACCGTGTGTGGCAAAGATTTAATGGAAGATATAAAAATGTCTATGGTACAAATAATAACTGATGAGAATGATGAAATAGTGAGGGTTATTCCTTGTTGCAAGGGAAAATGCGATCAGATTTTACAAGATGAGATTAAAGAGTCAGAAGGAAATGGATTTAGAGACTTAATAACCTTTGTAAATCCATATTTATATATAAATAATATTATGCAGATGATGGATAGGATGTTTGAAGGAAAAGGCTTTGCAAACCAAGAAGCTTTTAATGCATATTCAGATTTAATTTTAAATTGTTATCAATATGTATCAAGAAATTTAAGTGAAGAGGAAAAGGAATTTTCTAAGAATATAAGCTTATTACCATTATAATATTTTTAATATTTTTATAGTTTATTTTAGTTGTTTTTAGTATAAAGGCAGTTTGAGATACAAGAGGAGTGAGTAAATTGAGAATAACTACATTAGTAGAAAACACAAAAATATCAGATGAATATGAAAATAAGCATGGCTTATCATTTCATATAGAAACAGAAAAACATAATATACTTTTTGATTTAGGGCCTAAAAATACATTTTTGACAAATGCAAAGAAGTTAAATATAAACTTAGAAGAAGTTGATATTGTAGTAATATCTCATGGGCATAATGATCATGGTGGTGGGTTAGAAGAATTTTTAAAAATAAATAATAAAGCTAAGGTTTATATACACAAGGATGCTTTTAATGAGTATTATAGTATGGCAGGAATTTTCAAAAAGTATATAGGATTAGATAAAGAATTAAAGAAAAATCCAAGAATAATATTGACAGAGGGAGATATGAAAATAGATGATGAGTTATATTTATTTTCAGTAGTAGAAAATAGACATAAAGTATCTAAATTTAATAAGGTCCTTTATAAAAGAGTAGATGGTATGTACTTAGAAGATGATTTTGTACATGAACAAAGTCTTATAATAACAGAAGATAATAAGAATGTACTAATGGGTGGATGTGCTCATAATGATATAAGAAATATAATTGATAAGGCAGAGGTTATAATAGGAAAAGACTTAGACTACGTTATAAGTGGTTTCCATATTTTTAATCCTAGCACAGGAATAAGTGAAAGTGATTTATTCATAAATACTTTAGGAGATAACTTAAATAAAAGAAATACTAAGTTTTATACTTGTCACTGCACAGGAATGAGAGCATTTAAAATGCTAGAGGAAAAGTTACAAGATAAAATAGAATATATTTCTACTGGACAAGTTTTAAATATATAAAATACAAGGGATTGTATCAAAATAACTTATAAATTTTAATATAAGTATTTAATATAATCCCTTGTCTATTTATTGTATAAATTTTCTTATCATGGTACAAATTTTATAAATTTGAAAAAATCATAAAAATTAATTAGAATATTAATATAAATAAAGAGTAAATTGGAGGAGTAAAATGGAATTAGATTTTTTTAGAATACTTGCTACTTTATTAAACCTATCTTTAATAATTTTAATTGCATATGTAGTAGTTAAAATAGTAAGACATATAATAAAGTCATTTAATAGATTAGAAAGAATAGAAAATAAGTTAAATGAGATTTCAGAAAGTTTAAAAGAAAAAGAACATTAAAATGTTGAAAATTTAACTAATTTAAAATATTTACATGGATAAATTTTCTTGTAATAGAAAGTGTTTTTTAGTCAAATTAACGAATTTATTAAAAATAAAAGAAATTTTCAATTATAAGCTTGACTATTTTTTAACATGTGTATTATAGTATAATTGTTGTTAAAAGAATATTAAATGTTTATTAAAAAGAATTGTATTTGTGTCATAAATATAGAGGGAGTATAATTTATGGCATCATTATTAGCAGAATTAATAGGAACAATGCTACTTATCATACTTGGTGATGGTGTTGTTGCAAACGTAGTTTTAAAGAAAACAAAGGGAAATAGCTCAGGATGGATAGTTATAACTACTGGATGGGCTTTAGCAGTTGCTATACCAGCAGCTATTTTTACTAGTGTAAGTGGAGCATTATTTAATCCAGCATTAACAATAGCATTAGCTATAGTTGGCCAATTTACATGGTCTCAAGTTATTCCTTATATAATTGCACAACTTTTAGGAGCTTTTTTAGGAGCAGTTGTTGTTTATATAACTTACTATAATCATTTTGAAGAAACAGAAGATCAAAATTCAAAATTAGGAGTATTTTGTACTATTCCAGAAATAGAAGATCATAAAATAAACTTCTTAACAGAGTTTATAGGAACTTTTGTTTTAACTTTTGCTGTATTAGGAATAGGAGCACAAAATATAGATTATGGTGTTAAAGTAATTATAGTAGGATGCTTAATATGGGCTATAGGATTAAGCTTAGGTGGTCCAACAGGATATGCAATAAATCCAGCTAGAGATTTTGGTCCAAGATTAGCACACTTCTTACTTCCGATTCCTAGAAAAGGAAGTTCTAAATGGGAATATGCTTGGATTCCTATAGTTGCACCAATAATAGGAGCAATATGTGGAGCCTTAGTTTATGTAAATATATTTTAATAAACCAAGGTAAATAAGTTTAAAATTATTATCTATAGATTAATATAGATAATAATTTTTTTTAATTATAAATAATAAATTTCTTATAACTTTAAAAATACGTTATTTAATATTATGTTTTTAAGTATTATTTTTTTATAGTAAAATATAGTGTGTATATTATTAAAGCTCTTAAGAGGAGGAAATATGGCAAATTTATTAGATATTAGAGAGATTTTAGATGTTAATTCCTTTCAAAAAATACAAGATGATATAGCTAAAGCAACTGAGTTTGCTATGATTACAGTAGATTACAAAGGAATACCAGTTACTAAGCATAGTAGATGTAGTGAGTTTTGTAGATTAATAAGAGAACAAAAAGAGTTCTCGAAATTATGTGAAAAATGTGATTCAAGAGGTGGATTAGAAGCTGCTAGAGAGGGAAGTTTTTACATATATAAATGTCATAGAGGTCTTGTGGATGTGGCTGTTCCAATAATAATTGATGGACAATATCTAGGGGCAGTTATGGTAGGACAAGTTTTATTAATGGATGCAGATGATCATGAATTAGAAGCTGTTTTGACTAAGGAGTTAGAATATGATTCAGAAATAAAAGATAAAATTATTGATGCATATGAAAAAATACCAGTTCTTAGTTTTGATAAAATAAAAGCTGTTTCAGAGATGATGTCTCATGTAAGCAATTACATTGTTGAGGAAGCCTTACTTAAAAGAACTCAAAATGAGATTTATACAAAAAATATAGAAATTGCAAGAGCAGAGAGAAGTAAGTTAGAACTTGAAGAGGAATACAAAGCTTGCCAGCTAAAAGCTCTTCAATCTCAAATAAATCCACATTTTTTATTTAATGTATTAAATAGCATAGCATCTTTAGCAATTATAGAGGATGCCCCTAAAACTCAAGAAGTAATTTATAATTTGTCGTATATTTTAAGGTACACTTTAAAGAAAGCTAATAAAATTGTAAGACTTAGTGAAGAAATAAATCATGTTAAGGCATATTTAGAAATTCAAAAGGTTCGTTTTGGTGAAAGAATACAATATAATATAGATTTTGATGAAGAGGATTCAAATGTACAAATTCCATTTATGGCACTTCAAGTTTTTGTTGAAAATGCAGTTTTGCATGGAATTGAGGAAAAAGAACAGGGAGGAGTCATAAACCTATCAATTAAGAGTAGAGGAGAGGACATGATTATTACTATTTCTGATGATGGTGTTGGAATATCAGTTGAAAAACTCTGTGAAATTAGAAATGAAATAAAAAGTAGAGATAAACTAGACTTAGATAAAGTTGGAATAAATAATGTAAATAAGAGAATGTTTCATTATTATGGTGAAGAATATAGTATAAATATAGATAGTAAAGTTAAAAAAGGTACTAAAGTAGAAATTATAATACCTAGAAAACTTTAAATAAAGGAAGTGTATTTTTGTGTTTAGCATAATGGTTGCTGATGATGAACAATTAGAAAGAAGAGTTTTAACCTCTATATTAAAAAAGAATGTAAGAGTTAAAGAAATTATTGAAGCAAAAAATGGAAAAGAAGCTTTAGAATTAAATAGAGAATTTAATCCAGATATAATAATAATGGATATAAAGATGCCAGGTATAAATGGCATTAAAGCCTTGGAGCTTATAAAAAATGAAAATTCTAACAAGGAAATAATAATGCTTACAGCATATGATGATTTTGAGTTTATACACAAAGTTTTAGTGTTAGGAGGATCGGACTACATAATAAAACCAATAAAACCAGATAAACTAATGGAAATTGTTGATAATATTATGGATAAGATTGAAAATAAGAATATAGAATTAGGAGTAAAAAGTCATAGTGATGAAAAGACTCTAGATAGAAACTTAACAAATGAAGAGAAAATAGTAGATAAGGTTTCTAAGTATATTGATGACAATATGGATAAAATGCTGAAGTTAGAAGAATTAGCTTCAATCTGTAATTTAAGCCCAGGGTATTTTAGTAGGGTTTTTAAAAAGGAAACTGGTAAAACCGTAATAACATATATAAATGAGAAAAAGGTAGAAAGAGCAAAGAAACTTTTAAAAGAAAGTAAAGACCCTATAATCAATATATCCTTAGACTTAGGTTTTGATGATTGTGGGTATTTTATAAGGGTATTCAAAAAGATAACAGGCTTAACTCCTAAGGCCTTTAGAGAAGAATAATTAATTATTAAATTAACAAACATAAGATTTTTGTGAGAAATGTTACAGACGAAAAAAATAATATAAGATAATATATTGTTATAAATAAAGCAACTTTTATAGGAAAATATAGTTATAAATCAATAAATATATTAAAAAAATGACATACAAATAGGATTATTTTAATTTTTACGCGGGTAGAGTTAAAATAATCCTATTTTTTTATTTAAAATACGACAAAAATTTAACATAACACATGAAGATTTTCCAATGGAATTTGATTAAAATTATATTAAAATCTAGACATAGACAAAAAATTAACAAACGAATTTGAATTTGAAAGTGAGGAGACGTTAAAGTGAAATCTAAAAGATTCCAAGTATTATCAGAACGTCCTGTAAACCAAGATGGACTTATAGGAGAGTGGGCTGATGAAGGCTTAATAGCTTTAGATAGTCCAAATGATCCAAAATCATCAATAAAAATAGAAAATGGAATAATTACTGAATTAGACGGCAGATCAAGAGATGAGTTTGATATGATAGATAAATTTATAGCAGAGTACGCTATAAATATAGAAGACGCAGAAGCATCTATGAAACTTTCATCTAAAGAAATAGCAAGAAGATTAGTTGATATAAATGTTAGTAGAGATGAAATAGTAAAAATCACTACTTCAATAACACCAATGAAGGCTGTAGAAGTTATTCAAGAAATGAACGTTGTTGAAATGATGATGGCTCTTCAAAAAATGAGAGCAAGAAGAACACCTGCTAACCAATGTCACGTTACTAACGTAAAAGACAACCCAGTTCAAATAGCAGCAGATGCTGCAGAGGCTGCTTTAAGAGGATTTGCAGAGCAAGAAACTACAGTAGGTATAGTTAGATATGCACCTTTTAATGCATTAGCTATCTTAGTAGGTTCACAAGTAGGTAGAGGAGGAGTTTTAACTCAATGTGCAGTTGAGGAAGCTACTGAACTTGACCTAGGAATGAGAGGACTTACAAGTTATGCAGAAACAGTTTCAGTTTATGGAACAGAATCAGTATTTACAGATGGAGATGATACTCCATGGTCAAAAGCATTCTTAGCATCAGCTTATGCTTCAAGAGGACTTAAGATGAGATTTACATCAGGTTCAGGTTCAGAAGCATTAATGGGATACTCAGAAGGTAGATCAATGCTTTACTTAGAATCAAGATGTATATATATAACTAAGGGAGCTGGAGTTCAAGGATTACAAAATGGTGCAGTTAGTTGTATAGGTATGACAGGAGCAGTTCCATCAGGAATAAGAGCAGTTCTTGGAGAAAACTTAATAGCTGCAATGCTTGATATAGAGGTTGCATCAGCAAATGACCAAACATTCTCACATTCAGACATAAGAAGAACAGCAAGAATGTTAATGCAAATGCTTCCAGGAACAGACTTCATATTCTCAGGATATAGTGCAGTTCCAAACTACGATAACATGTTTGCTGGATCAAACTTTGATGCAGAAGACTTTGATGATTACAACATACTTCAAAGAGACTTAAAAGTTGACGGTGGATTAAGACCAGTTACAGAAGAAGAAACTATAAAGGTTAGAAATAAAGCAGCTAAATGCATACAAATAATCTTTAGAGAATTAGGATTCCCAGAAGTTACTGATGAAGAAGTAGAAGCTGCAACCTACTGTCATGGAAGTAAGGAAATGCCAAACAGAAATGTAGTTGAAGACTTAAAAGCTGCAGAAGAAATGTTAGAAAGAAGAATAACAGGATTAGATATAATAAAAGCTTTAAGCAAAAATGGTATGGAAGATATAGCAAACAACTTATTAAACATGCTTAAGCAAAGAGTTACTGGAGATTATCTTCAAACTTCAGCAATTTTAGATAAAGATTTCAATGTTATAAGTGCTGTTAATGATGTAAATGACTATATGGGACCTGGAACAGGATATAGACTAGATGGTCAAAGATGGGAAGAAATCAAAAAAGTTCCTACAGTAATGAGACCAGAGGATATAGAGTAGGGGGAGAATGACAATGGAAGAAAGAACTTTTATACCAGAAATAACAGTTGAAGAAGTTGGAGAAGCTAAGGTTGGTTTAAGATCAGATGAAGTTGTTATAGGATTAGCACCTGCATTTTTAAAATATCAAAATAAAACAATAGTAGATGTTCCTCATACTGAAACTTTACTTGAAATTATAGCAGGTATTGAAGAAGAAGGATTACATGCAAGAGTAGTTAGAATTTTAAGAACATCTGATGTATCTTTTATAGCTCATGATGCAGCTTGTTTAAGTGGATCAGGAATAGGTATAGGAATACAATCAAAAGGTACTACAGTAATACATCAAAAAGATTTATTACCATTAAATAACTTAGAATTATTCTCACAAGCTCCGCTTTTAACTCCAGAAACATATAGATTAATCGGAAAAAATGCTGCTAAATATGCTAAAGGTGAGTCACCAACACCAGTACCAGTAAAAAATGACCAAATGGTTAGACCTAAATTCATGGCAAAGGCAGCTTTACTACACATAAAAGAAACTAAACATGTTGAACCAGGTAAAAAGCCAGTTCAATTAGAAGTTAAGTTTTAATTTAGAAAGGATTGAAATCATGGAAAATAAGAGAATGACTGCTGCAGATTATCCTTTAACTTCTAAGAGAAAAGGAGATATAAAAACTCCTACAGGAAAAGCTTTAGAAGATATAACTTTAGAAAAAGTTTTAAGTGGAGAAATCAATGCAGATGATATAAGAATTTCACCAGAAACTTTAGAAATGCAAGCTCAAATAGCTGAAAGCATGAACAGAGATGCTATAGCTAGAAACTTTAGAAGAGCTGCGGAGCTTATAAGAGTTCCAGACGATAGAATATTAGAGATGTACAATGCTTTAAGACCATATCGTTCAACAAAAGAAGATTTATTCAAAATAGCTGATGAACTTGAAACAAAATATGATGCTAAAGTTAATGCTGATTTTGTTAGAGAAGCAGCTGAAGTATATGAAACTAGAAATAAATTAAGAATAGAAGAGTAAAATCAGAGGTGAAAAGATGAAAATCATAGCAGGAATTGATATAGGAAACTCTTCTACAGAAACTGCTTTAGGTAAGGTTTATGAAAATAATGTTGAATTTCTGTCTAGTGGGATAATTCCCACTACAGGAATCAAAGGAACGGAAGAAAATATAAGTGGGGTAATAGCTTCTTTAAACCAAGCTTTAAAGAAAGCTAACTTAACTTTAGAAGATTTAGATTTAGTTAGAATTAACGAAGCAGCACCTGTTATAGGGGATGTTGCTATGGAAACAATAACTGAAACAATAATAACTGAATCAACAATGATAGGACATAACCCTTCTACTCCAGGAGGATTAGGTGTAGGAATAGGTAAAACTATAAGATTAGAAACTTTAGAAACTTTAAATATTGATGAAATCAAAGAGGAAGATAATGCTTTTATTCCATTGGTTTTAGGAAATATAAGTTTTTTAGAGGCTGTATTTAGAATAAATCAAGCAACTAGAAGAGGTATTAATATAACTGCTGCCATTGTTCAAAAGGATGATGGAGTATTAATCAATAACAGATTAGATAAAAAAATACCTATAGTTGATGAAGTTTCTCTTTTAGAAAAGGTTCCTGTAGATATGAAAGCAGCTGTTGAAGTAGCACCACAAGGTTCAGTAATAAGACAGCTATCAAATCCATATGGAATAGCTACTGTTTTTGATTTAAGTCCAGAAGAGACAAAAATGATTGTTCCTGTATCAAGAGCTTTAATAGGAAATAGATCAGCTGTTGTAATAAAAACTCCTCAAGGGGATGTTAAGGAAAAGAAAATACCAGCTGGTAAGATTAATATAACAGGAATGAGAAGAAAAGAGTCTGTGGATGTTGAAGAGGGAGCAGATAAAATAATGGAGGCTGTTAGCCTTTGTTCTCCAATAGAAGATTTAAGAGGAGATGCTGGTTCTAATGTTGGAGGAATGCTTGAAAAAGTTAGACAAGTTATGGCTGATTTAACTAATCAAAGCATTTCAGATATAAAGATTCAGGATTTATTAGCAGTAGATACTTTTATCCCTCAAAAGGTTAAGGGTGGACTTGCAAAAGAGTTTTCAATGGAGAATGCTGTTGGAATAGCAGCAATGGTTAAAGCTCATAAACTTCAAATGCAAATAATAGCTAATAAACTTGAAGAAAAGTTAGGTGTTCCAGTAGAAGTTGGTGGAGTAGAAGCTGACATGGCAATAAGAGGAGCCTTAACAACTCCAGGTACAAATACTCCTTTAGCTATTTTAGATATGGGAGCTGGATCTACAGATGCTTCTATTATAAATAAAGAAGGTAACATAACATCAATACATTTAGCTGGTGCAGGAAACATGGTAACTATGCTTATTAAATCAGAATTAGGTATAGAAGACTTTGGACTTGCAGAGGATATAAAGAAATATCCTTTAGCTAAGGTTGAGAGTTTGTTTCATATAAGACATGAAGATGGAACTGTAGAGTTCTTTGAAAAGCCTTTAGATTCTTCAGTTTTTGCTAAGATTGTAATTATTAAAGAGGGAATGCTTATTCCTGTAGACGGACAGAATTCTTTAGAAAAGATTAAAAATGTTAGAAAAACTGCTAAGGAAAGAGTTTTTGTAATTAACTGTTTAAGAGCATTAAAAAGTGTTTCACCTACAGGAAATATAAGAGATATAGAATTCGTTGTTTTAGTTGGAGGATCATCATTAGACTTTGAGGTTCCTGAATTAGTAACAGATGCCTTATCTCATTATGGAGTAGTTGCAGGAAGAGGAAATATAAGAGGATGTGAAGGTCCAAGAAATGCAGTTGCAACTGGATTAGTATTAGCCTTTGACAGAAAGGGTGTCAAGGAAAATGATTAAGGATTATAATCATCCAAGCATATTTGTATATTGTTCTTTAGGAATAAATGAAGTGGATATAGAAGAAATTCTATGGGGAATAGAAGAAGAAGGAATCCCTTTCATATTAAAAAATAAAGATTTAAATGATGCTAAGGAACTTGCTAATTTAGCTGCTAATGATTCCAAACTTTCAGTTGGAATAGGAGTTAATAGTAAAGGTGATGTAAGTTTAACTATTAATAAGTTAAAGGAAGAAGAACCTTTATTCTTTATAAACTTAGAAAAAGGAAATACCTGTTTAAGAAGTTTAGGAGCTAATGGAGCAAGATTAGTTAAGGGGATGCCTTTAAAAAATATTTAAATTGAAGAGGTGTTTAACATGAATATTTACACTAAAACTGGTGATAAAGGAACAACTTCTCTTTTCGGAGGAAGTAGAGTAGATAAATGTGATTTAAGAGTAGATGCTTATGGAACAATAGATGAATTAATATCTTTCATAGGTCTTGCTTATGCTGAATTAACTGATGAAGAAGAGAAGGAAATACTTAATAAAATACAAAAGGAATTGTTCATGTTAGGAGCCGAGCTTGCTAGTGATGAAAAAGGACTTGAGCTTTTAAAAGATAAAATCCAATTAGAGCATATAGAGTATTTAGAAAAATTAATAGATAAATACATGGGCATAGCAGGGCCTTTAACTGCCTTTGTTATACCAGGTAAAAATAAACCTTCAGCAACTCTTCATGTAGCTAGAACTGTAGCTAGAAGAGGAGAAAGAATAATGACTGCTTTAAACGAAGTACAGCCATTAAGAGAAGAAATTAAAAAATATATAAATAGATTATCAGATACTTTATTTGCATTAGCAAGATATTATGAAGAAAAATAATTAACCTAAAGGAGGAGAAAAATATGAAAAAATTAAATGATGTAAAAGAATTAAGCTTAGAAATAGTTAAAGAAATGGCTAAAGCTGCTGAAGCTAAAGCTTGTGAAATGAATGTTCCAGTTATATTTGCAGCAGTTGATGCTGGTGCTAATTTAATGCTTATGCACAGAATGGAAGATGCATTTTTAACAAGTATTGATATAGCTATAAACAAAGCTTATACAGCTGCATGTTTAAAGCAAGGAAGTCATGAAATTGCAGAATGCGTTCAACCAGGACAAAGCCTTTATGGTCTTCAATTAACAAACAATTGTAGAATAGTACCATTTGGTGGTGGATTCCCAATTATAGTTGATGGAAAAGTTGTAGGAGCTGTTGGTGTAAGTGGTGGAACAGTTGAAGAAGATATGGCTATAGCACAAGCAGCAGTAGATTGCTTTAACAATAAGTAATAAAAAGCTAATAGTATTTAACCTATATAATAGATTAAATATTTAAAATATATTTTAATAGATATAAAATGTTTGAAAATGGAGGAAAATGAAATGAGAATGTACGATTATTTAGTACCAAGTGTAAACTTTATGGGAGCTAACTCAATATCAGTAGTTGGTGAAAGATGTAAAATATTAGGTGGAAAGAAAGCTTTAATAGTTACAGATAAATTCTTAAGAGGATTAAAAGGTGGAGCAGTTGAATTAACTGAAAAATACCTAAAAGAAGCAGGAATCGAAGTTGCTTATTATGATGGAGTTGAACCAAACCCAAAAGATACAAACGTTAAAGATGGTTTAAAAATATTCCAAGACGAAAACTGTGATATGATCGTTACAGTTGGTGGAGGAAGCTCACATGACTGTGGTAAAGGAATAGGTATAGCTGCAACTCACGAAGGAGATCTTTATGACTATGCTGGAATAGAAACTTTAACAAATCCACTTCCTCCAATAGTAGCAGTAAACACTACAGCTGGAACTGCAAGTGAAGTAACTAGACACTGTGTTATAACAAACACTAAAACTAAAGTTAAATTCGTTATAGTAAGCTGGAGAAACTTACCTTTAGTTTCAATCAATGACCCAATGTTAATGGTTGGAAAACCAGCAGGATTAACAGCTGCAACAGGAATGGACGCTTTAACTCATGCTGTAGAAGCATACGTATCAAAAGATGCTAACCCTGTAACAGATGCTGCTGCAATACAAGCTATAAAATTAATATCAAGCAACTTAAGACAAGCTGTTGCTTTAGGAGAAAACTTAGTAGCTAGAGAAAACATGGCTTATGGATCATTATTAGCTGGTATGGCATTCAACAATGCTAACTTAGGATATGTACATGCTATGGCTCACCAATTAGGCGGATTATATGACATGCCTCACGGAGTAGCTAACGCTATGTTATTACCACACGTATGTAAATACAACTTAATATCTAACCCACAAAAATTCGCTGATATAGCTGAATTCATGGGAGAAAACATAGAAGGATTATCAGTAATGGATGCTGCTCAAAAAGCTATAGATGCAATGTTCAGATTATCAACTGATATCGGAATACCAGCAAAATTAAGAGACATGGGAGTAAAAGAAGAAGACTTCGGATACATGGCTGAAATGGCTCTTAAAGATGGTAATGCATTCAGTAACCCAAGAAAAGGTAACGAAAGAGATATCGTTGAAATATTCAAAGCTGCATTCTAATAAAAGATTAGCTTTATAATAAAAAAATAATTAAAAATATAATAAGTGCTAGCTCTAATAATTAGAGCTAGCAAATAATAAAAGGCATAAATACAATAGACTTTTTATATAAACTTAATAAACAAACAACAGTAAAAATTAATATATGTAAATCGGATAAATGAAATAATTAAGTTATAAATACCCAATAACTTAAATTAAAAGATTAGTTTAAAATAATTTTTTATATACCCAATTAAATTATTTTAAAAAGGAATTTTTCATAATATATTTAAAAGACTCTTTCAATATTGAAAGAGTCTTTTAAATATATTTATTATTATTTTCCACTTTAAAATTATGCAGTATTTTGTATAAATTATGCATGAAGAAAAATCTATTATATATGAAAATCCTTAATACACTAAGTATTCGAATCTAAAATAACGATTTCATAAATAAATATGCATAGTTTATGCATTTTTATTCAAAAAATATATTGTATATTTATTATGTTAGTAGTATAATTTTAACATATTAAATATGAATAATAAATTAACAAACATTAAATTGAATTTAAAAATGTAAGCTAAGGAGAGTTTAAAATGGGAAAGGATAAAAAAATAAAGTTATGGGCATTGGTAATGCTTATTTTCGTACCAACATTTGGATTTGGTAATATAGCAAGTAATGCTGTGTATTTAGGGCCAGCAGCTATTCCATCGTGGGTAATAGTATCTATTCTTTATTTCTTACCTTTATGTGGAATAATAGCAGAAATGGCTTCAGCAAATAGGGATAAAGAGGGTGGAATATATTCATGGATAAATAAATCTTTAGGAGAGAAATGGGCTTTTGTAGGGACTTGGACTTATTTCATAGGAATATTATTTTACTTACAAATGGTTTTTTCAAGAATACCAGTAGCTGCATCATGGGCAATACTTGGAAGAAATGTATTTACTGATTCTAATGCATATTTATTACCTATTTTATCAATTGTAATATGTATAGCAATGACATATATAGCCACTATAGGGGTAAGTAAGTTTTCAAAACTTGCTGACTTTGGAGGACAATTTACTTTAGGGGCAACTGTTATCTTTATATTAATGGCAATAGTGGGATATTTCATGGGAACACCTTCTGCTACAGAATTTACAGTTCAAAATGTAATTCCTGATTTTAATGTGAGTTATTTTTCTACATTCTCATGGTTATTATTTGCAGTGTCAGGATCAGAAGTTGCAGGTACTTATATAATGCAAACTGAAAATCCTAAAAAGACATTTCCAAAGGCTATGATAATTGCAACAGCTTTAATAGCATTCTCATACATTTTAGGTTCTGTAGCTATACAGTTTATAGCATCACCAGAAGTTTTACAAAAGGCAGGAATTCAAGATGCCGGTTACGTTGTATATTATATATTAGCTAATAATTTTGGAATAAATGGTAAGGTTATAGTACAAGTATATGCAGCTATTAATTTAATAACATCAATAGCAGCCTATATAATTTGGATGGAATCACCAATAAGAGCCATGTTTGGAGAAGTTCCAAAGGGAACATTTCCAAGTTTCTTAACTAAGAAGAGAAAAGATGGAACTTTAGTAAATGCTTTATGGACACAATGTGCAATTTTAGTAGTATTAATATCAATACCTTTATTAGGAATAGGATCAATTAATGATTTCTTTAAATTATTAACAGATTTATCATCTCTAGCAGTTGTAGTTCCATATGTAGTATTAATATGTGCATTTATATCCTTTAGAAAACACAATAAAGATTTAGACTTTAAATTTTTTAAAAGTGATGCTTTAGCATATACAGTTGCGGGAATAGCTTTAGTGCTTTCCTGTGCAGGATTCTTTGGTGCTGGCCTTCAAGACATTGTTGGAAGCTCAGGGAAAGAGGCAACCATTTTAATAATAAAAACTTATGGTGGACCTGTTATTCTTATGGCCTTAGGTCTTGTTTTAAGAGCTTTATCTGAAAAGTCATATAAAAATAAGAGCTTAGGCAAAGATGATATTGAAGTTGAAATTGTTGAAGAGAGTATATGTGAATAGATTAAACAATAGTTTTAAAAAAATAAGGTAGAGTGTGTGATATTTTCATATAACTTCATAGCTTAGATTAAGAAATAGTTTTTTATAAATTAAATATGGTAATTTTATTTATGTAGAAAAAAGGTGGATTAAAGAACTTATCCATCTTTTTTTATATTTTATGATAATTAAATTAAAAATAATAAATATTTATTAATAATATTTCTAAACTTTTAATTGACTTTTAATGAATTGTATAGTATTATTCTAAATGAAAATGATTGTCAGTAACATATGGAAGGAGAAATCAATGGAATATCTAATTTATTCATTAATAGCAGTAATAATTTTAACAGTAGGTCTAAACAACATTTTTAAAAAGCAATCTAAATATTTTTATATGTTGGCTACTTTAATATCAGTAGTAGTTACATCATATGAGATTTTTAAAATATGGACAGGCTTTAAATTAGAAGAAATTATATTTGTTTTAGAAAGAAGCTTTATGAAAGGCTTTGTATCAACAGCATTATTTATTTTAGTAATGTTTGCAGGAGCTTTAAGTAAGAAATGGGGAATTACTAAAAAACTTTTAAGAGTTAGAGCAGAAATGGCAATTTTAGCATCTATACTTATATTACCTCATTTTATAATCTATACTTATAAGTTCTTAGTAAGATTATTTAGTGGAAAGCCATTAAGCATTTTATACATATCTTTTATAATAGTAGGATTAATAGCATTTATAATAATGATACCTCTATTTATAACATCATTTAAGAAAGTAAGAGTTACTATGTCACCAAGTAAATGGAAAATGGTTCAAAGATGGGCATATCCTTTTTATTTTCTAGTGTATTTACATATAATATTAATCTTATTTAATAAGAAAGTTTTTAATTTAAATGCTGTAATATTATATACAGTTATATTCTTAGGATATTTTATTTTAAGAATATGTAATAATAAAAAAGCTATTAAATAATATAAAAGTTAGTATTCTTACAAACTCCCTTTGTAGTAATAATTAAATTTTTACTATAAAGGGAGTATTTTATTATATAGTTAAAAGATAAAATAGTATAAGAGACAAAAATAAGTTATTTTTATATTATAGTAAGAGTTGATTTTTACATTCTTAAGATTAAGTTTGATTTTTAATATTTAAGAGTTTTTTTTTATAATTATATATTATTAAGATTAATTTAATTTTTGAGATTTAATAGTTGATTTTTTATAATTAAGATAAATTTTATTTTAAGGTAGACAAAATAGGAGTTTTAATATAAAATTTCATTTAAACTTTAGAAATTAGGGGGAGTAAATTTGGAATTTAGACAAGCAAATATATCTGATTTAGATCAGATTGTGGAAATAATAGAATTATCGAAAAAATATCTTAAAGAAACTAAGGTTGATCAATGGCAAGATGGATATCCAGCAAAGGAAGATTTAAGAAGAGATATAGAAAGTGGAAATAGTTATGTATTAACTAATAAAGATGAAATTGTTGCTACCACTGTAATATCCTTAGATGGTGAAAGTACCTATAATTCAATATTTAATGGGGAATGGATTACTAATGAAGAGTATATTGTTATGCATAGGGTTGCTGTTCATGAAAAATACAAGGGAAAAGGAATTTTCAAAGAATTAATAAAAGAGGTAGAGAGTTTGGCTTTAAATAAAGGGATTTTTAGCATAAAAATAGATACTCATAGAGATAATATTTCTATGCAGAGGGCAGTAGTAAAAAATAATTTTAAAAGATGTGGAATAATATATTTAGAGGATGGAAGTGAAAGAATAGCCTTTGAAAAAGCATTGAAGTCTTTTTAGATAAAACAAAAGTACTGGAATTTTATTCCGGTACTTTTGTTTTATAAATTAATTAAATTTTAGAGTTTATTCATCTTCAGTAGCTAAAGCAGCTTGATTAGCAGTAGGAATAGTTGAAGGTGCTAATCTAACAGGTCTAAGTTGGAAGATAGAAATTACTAAGTTAAGATTTAATTTTTCTACAACTGTATCAAATAAATCTTCATTAGTAAGTGAACAGCTAGTTTTATTTATAACAGCTTCATTAATAGTATATCTATCTAATTCACAAGAGAATGGTTCTTGTAATACAACTTCTTGAGAGAATAATCTTTCACAATCAGATTCGCTCATAGTACCCTTATCACATGGTTTCATACAATCCTTTAATATTGCTCTTTCTGTTTCAGTTACAGGAGTAACTATATTAGCTCTCATTAAATCTATTGGAACTGAAAAATTAAAGTTAATTTTTGCTGTTAAATCTCTATAGTCGTTTCTCATAACAAGACAGTCTTCACATGGATCAACAGGAGCTTGATCAGCGCTTGGAGTAGCGTATTGAACATTTTTTAAAATATATCCTTCAACGAAAAGTTGAGCATTATCTGGTGCTGCTGTTGGAACTATATAGCATTGGGTTAAAACTAATCTTCTAGATATTCCTTTTATACTATAAAATCCCTCAGGAATTACAATTGAATCGGTTAAAGCATGATTTATATTTACAGTAGCAAGTCTAACAAGGACTTTAGCATTTGGTGTATTATTTGTAGGGGGAATTGTATTTGCCATTGTATCAAAATTATCAACATTTACATCTATATCATCAGCACATACAGGAAATCTTCTTTCGCAACATGAACTCATTTAATTTCACCTCATAACATAAAATTTTAATTATTGACCTTATGTTATATAGTATTCTATTTTATTTGAAAATGTTCTATGTTTTTTAGTTTTGATTAATTAAGATTAAAAAATACTATAAAAAATCGTAGAGTTCAATAGAATAATTAGCTATTATGGAGAATGTGAAGACTTTGTGCAAGTTAATGCAGTCTTCTATAACTTTTATATTGCTAGATTTTATGTCAGTAGTAAATTTGGTTTCTTTTAAGGATATGTTAGTTTCATTAAAATACACCTTATTCCCCATTAATGGATAAATAAAATTAATGTGAATAGAACTATTAAAAGGAATTCTAATTACATAGTTATTTAGTTTAGATATAAGAGGAATTTTGTTATTTTCTGGGGTTGAATATGTTAAATCTATTTCTAAGTACCCATCTAAATATAAAAATCCAGACTTTCTACTAGATGCATCTAAAATTAAGGAGCTTGAACATAAGTTTAGAGTATTTTTTATCGAATCTATATAGGTAATATGTTTAGGAAATTCTACATCTCCCTTAAATACATCAATTATGGAGAATTGGCTTAAAAAAATAGGTAGCTTATATTCTTGAAGTTTATCTTCTAATATTTTAAAATTAGCTTTATTTTCTAAAATATTGTTATTTATATTTTGTAGATAAGTAGAGTTTTTTAGGTGAATAATTGATACCTTTATTTTATTAGAAGGAGTATTATCTTTATTTTTTATTTTTGATAGATTATATATATGTGAAAAATTTTTTATATTAATTTTATTTTTGTGTTTAGTAGTATGCTTATTTGGAGTAGTTATTAAAAGAATAATTTGACAGTATAAAAAGCTAAATAATACTTTGGTAAATTTTATTGATAATAAGTCTTTACAATACAAAATAAATATGGAAAAAACATACTTTAAATTCATTTAATTTAACCTCAATAATTGCTTATTTAATACATATTGTTACTTTTTAAGAAATAGTATAATTATTAATAAATTTTAATATAAACCTATTAAATAAAAAAGAAAACTCCTTAAGAGTTTTCTTTTTTAAAATTAGAATTTCCATTGCTTGATTTAAGTTCTTTTTTTAGAAAGTAAGAGATTACAGTTCTTAGTGCAACTGTTGATCCTAAAAGCAAAATATCATATAATGTAGGTTTTAAAATGGATAATATAATACCTGAACATACTAATATTTCTAAACCTAATAATATATAACTACCAAGAAAGTTTTTAGCCTTATTTAATGCCTTAACCTTTAATATTCTATTTTCCTTTGAAAATTCAATTTTGAAGAATTTAAATATAGTTAGTAGGACTCCATAAATAATTACTGTAACAGATATTCCTTGCAAAATAAGAATCAACCATTCTAAAGTTTTGTGTACCAAAGAAATCACTTCCTTCATAATAATCTAGAATTTAATTTTCAAGGTGCTCCTTATTAGATTCTATTTCTTTATTAAGAAAGTAAGAAATTACAGTTCTTATTACTACTATGGATGCTAAAACTATAATATCGTGGAAAGTAGGATTTAATATAGATTCAATTATATCAGCACATATTAGAATTTCTAATCCAAGTAATATATAAGTTCCTAAGCAATTTTTGACAATAGTAATCTTTTTTACAGCTTCAATTCTATCTTTAGATTTTATTTCAGATATAACAAAATTCTTTACGGTTAAGAGAACTCCCCATAAAAGAACCATTATTGATACTGCATTTATTATCCATATAGCACCTTCTAAGATATGTCTAAACATATTAAATTCACCCCTTATATTTAGATTGTAGAAAAATTATTTTTTTATTCAATTTTATATAGATAGTATAGCATAAAGCCTTTAATTGATTTTAACCTTTTATAAATATTTATTTTTAATAAGTAGTATAATTATCTTAGGGAAAATATATAATCTATTAACATATAAAAAGGGGGAACTTTATGTGTAAAACTTTAAATAGAAAATATATTTATAAATATGGGGAGAAAAAAGAGGATGTAGAAATAGTTGAAAATATGCTAAATAGGATGAGAAATAGTGGAACTTTTAAAGGAGAGAATTTTGCTAATATATATTATGAAAAATACATAGTGGAAGAATCGAATAAAGCAATAGTTATATGTCATGGGTTTTCGGAATGTATAGAGAAGTATCATGAAATAATATACTATTTTCTAAATGAAGGTTTTTCAGTTTATATAATGGAACATAGAGGTCATGGGAGATCAGGATGTTTAAGTAAATCTTGTAATACACAGGTGGAAGTAGAATCCTTTGATTACTATGTTAAAGATCTAAAGACATTTTTAAATGAGGTTGTATTAAAAGATAAGAGGTTTAATAATAATTTATATTTATTTGCACATTCTATGGGGGGAGCTATAGGTACTATATTTTTAGAAAATAATCATGGGTATTTTAAGAAGGTAATTTTAAATTCTCCAATGTTTAGAATAAATACAAGAGAATACTCTCATATAAAATGCAAATTAATAGCTAAATTTTTAATTCTTATGGGAAAAGGAGAGAATTTTATTTTTGGACAAAAACCCTTTGAGGAAGAGGAGAATTTAGAGGCATCAGGAACATCAGATAAACTTAGACATGGCTTATACCATAAATTTCTCCTAGAAAATCCTATTTTGAGAAGAGGTGGAGGCTCTATTCATTGGTATAAAGAAGCTGCAAGGGCAACTGATTGTTTAATGAAAAAGAGAAATATAGAGAGAATTGACACGCCTATTTTATTATTTAAAAGTGAGTTTGATTCCTATGTTGACACAAAATTTCATGATGAGTTTAAAAAGGTAGCTAAGTATTGTGAGCTTATTGAAGTTAAGGGAAGTAAACATGAGGGATTTTTTGAAAAAGATGAAATTCTTTATGATTATTTAGATAAGATATTTAAATTTTTAGAGGAAAATAATTAGATATTATAAGAGAGGTTGTGCCTCTCTTATAATATCTTTTATATTGATAATCTTTCTTATAATAAACCTTCATTTTTAAGTTTAGTAATAGATTTATCTATGTAGCTTAAAGTACAGAAATCTCTATCTATTTTTTCAGCAGAAAGTTTAAGACCTTCTATAAGCATATTTTCTTTATGATTCTCAAGAAGTCTAATTAAACTTAAGGTATTTAAGTCACCTTCTTTTGTATCTAAAACCCTAGATTTTTTTATGTATTTATTTTCTAAAGCCTTTAAAGCAGCTTCCTTAAGAGAGTCACTGATTTCAAAAGATGGCATATCTTCATAAATTTTAACTTCATCTTCTTTAAACTTCATGCCAGATGTTTTACTTATATCACTATTTATAAATATTACATTTTCAAAGGTAGCACCTGAAAAATCAACTCCATCTAAGTTAACCCCTTCAAAGATTACATTTTTAAATTTAGATTTTTTAAATTTACTTTTCTTAAGGTTACTACCTATAAATTCTGTAGAGTCAAATTTGCATTCAAAGAAATCACAAGATTTAAAATGTGCACCTCTAAAGCTTGCATAACTAAAATTAGAACAAGAGAAATCACAGTTATAGCAGTTTCCTCTTCTAAAATCCATATACATAAAATTTTTATTTCTTTTTTCTGCTTTATTGTATTTGAAAATTTGAGTGTTTTTTTGAGTTTGTGTCATAATAATCGTTACTAAGTCTTAGTTATATATTATAAACTTAACTAATATAGTAACGTATCCACCACCTTTCTAAATAAAAATACCTTTAATTTATTTAAAATAACTTTATAAAGATAAATTATATAATTACTAATTTAAAAGTCATATTTTTTTATTCTATCACATAATATTACTCTTAGAGAAGAGATTATAAGCTTTTAATATAAATATTCTTATAAAAAGGCAACTTAAATAAAATTTTAGTTGCCTTTTTACTTAAAGTTTAAGATCTTCTTCTATTTTTTTTCTAACCTCTTCATCAAAATCATATATTCTAATATAGGATTCACTTATAGAATTCATAAATTTTTTATATTCCTCTATACTCATAAAAGAGTTTTTAGATAGATTAAGAGGAATAACCTTACTTTCTGAAATGTATTCTTTTACGTTTACAATTAAGATTATAACTGTAAGTATATCAGTTGCATTTGCATAATCTAATAATCTTAATGGGATATCTTCAAAATATAAGGATTCAGATGAAATTAATACTAATAAATTTCTTATTTCATCTTTAAACTCTAGAGGTTTTAATTCTAATTTTTCAAGAAAATTTTTTATATCAATAGATTTTTCATAGACTTTATCTATATGGTTTTCTAAAATTGCTTTAACAAAGGCTTCTTCATAGTTTGCTTTTTTCTTTATGCAACAATTATAAGAAGAAAGAAAAATAAGAGATGATATGAAGTTAAGCAAGTTTAAATTATACTTAGAGGTTAGCTCATTGTATGAAGATTTAAAATCTTTATAGTAATCTTTTTCTAATGTTGAGTTTTTGAATATAGAACAGTGTTTAAAATAAGCATAAGGATTGTTATTAAACCAATTTCTAAATTCATCTTTATTTTCAAGCAAAAATTCTAAAATTAATTCTCCTTCATTTAGTAATCTTTTAAAAAGAGTTAATTGTTGAAGTTGAAAAGAGCAGCCAGTTAAGGTTGTAGAAGCTACTCCAGAAAAATCAGAATTTAGCCCGCCCATTATCATGTTTCGTTCACCAATTTTTTCATAGAAAAAATCTGAAAGAGTACTTTTTGATAACCTAAAAATAATATCATCTAAGGCTTCATTATTAAACAGATCTTTTTCCATAAAATCTTCAATAAGAGTATAAAATCATTAGATAATATTCACCTATTGAGTAGGCCTCCCTTCTATAGTAATGTAGACATCGCTATAGTATATGCATAGGAATTCTAATGTGTTTATATAGGAACTTCCTTTAAGAATTAATATTTATAATAATTATTCACAATTAAAATCTTTAAATTAAATTTTGGATAAAAAAGTAGAGCTTGGCATCCGGCGAAGGACTAAACCAAGCTCTACAAAAGAATTAGCACTATACGTACCAACTGCTTAATAATAATACCATTTAAAATATGAAACTGTCAAGAAATAATTTAAGTTAAAAAAATATGTTGACTTTAAAAAATAAATAATATATTATTTAAAACAAGAAAAATATTTATTTAAATGCGTTGAAGAGGGAAAGTAAATATTATAAGTTACTACAGAGAGAGGTTAGTTTGCTGAGATAACCTGTAATGAGTATTATTGAAGTGCCCCTTGGAGCTTAAGTGCCGAATTAAGTAGGTGTTTATGGGAACTCCCATTATAGAGTTAGGGTATGAATGTACCTAAATAGAGATGGATATTATATATCTAATCAGAGTGGAACCGTGGAAGTATAGTCTTCTGCCTCTGTAATTTACAGAGGCAGAGGGCTTTTTTTATTATATTTTGCTGGCCAGCATATAACAATAAAATTATACTTTGTAAGCTTGGCTTTAATATAAAAGCTTAGCAATATTAAATAAAAAGTAATTTTATAGGAGGAAATTTTTTATGATTAATATTAAATTAATATTAGCAATTGTGCTTTCAATATTAGTAACATATGCTATATATAAAATAAGAAAAATTACAAATAAATTTTCATTTGCTACGCTGACAGCATTAACTTTAGGGGTAGTACTTGGAATCATATTTAAGGAGAATATACTATTTTTAGATACAGTAGGAAAGGCTTATATGTCTTTAATTAAGATGATAGTAGTTCCTTTAGTAGTAACATCCTTAATAACTAGTATTGTTAGATTAGAAAATTTAGATACATTAAAATCAATAGGATTAAAAACATTTACTGTTTTATTAGGAACCACAGGAGCTGCTGCCCTTATAGGAATTATCGTAGCTATTTCTTTAAATCTTGGACAAGGTTTAAGATTTATAGGGGCTGAAAATTTTAAGGCAAGAGAAATACCAGGTTTTTCTAAGGTACTTATAGATATGCTACCATCAAATCCTTTAGCAGCTATTGTAGAAAATAAAATAATACCAATAGTTATCTTTTCAATGTTTATAGCAATTGCGTTAGTTATTGAAGATAATACTAATAAAGAAAAAGCAAAGCCATTTAAAGATTTTATTTTATCAGCTTATGATATAGTTTTAAGAATAACTAAAATGGTATTAAGGATAATACCATATGGAGTATTTGCCTTAATAGCTACAGCGGCAGCTAAAAATGGAATGGATACTTTGATGTCATTAATATGGGTTATACTAGCTGTTTATATAGCTGCCTTTCTTCAATTTTTATTTGTATATACTCCATTAATAAGCTTTGTTGCAAGGATGAATCCATTAAAATTCTTTAAAGGAATTTTCCCAGCGCAGGTTGTAGCTTTTACAAGCCAAAGTAGTTATGGTACTTTACCTGTTACAATAAAATCTTTAGTAGAAGGTGTAGGAGTATCAGAAAATATAGCAAGCTTTGTAGCACCACTTGGATCAACAATTGGATTAAATGGATGTGGAGGTTTTTATCCAGCAATAGTTGCAATATTTGCAGCCAATGTTTTTAATGTAGAACTTACTATTTATTCATATATACTTATAGTTTTAACTGCTATAATATCTTCTATAGGAATAGCAGGGGTACCTGGATCAGCAACAATGTCAACAACTGTAATGTTAGCGGCCTTAGGATTACCAATAGAGGCATTAGCTATGGTGATTGCAGTAGATTCTATAATTGATATGATAAGAACTGCTACAAATGTAACAGGGGCCTCAGTTGCTGCATTAATAGTTGATCAAACAGAAAAAAGAAAAGAATATAAAGTTGAAGAATCAGTACAAAGAGCATAAAATTAAAAATTTATTTTAAAATACAATACATAAACATCTAATGCAAGGAGTTGAATTAAAGACTTAATAAAGCTTGTTTATTAATAAGTTTTAAACTAAAGTTTTGTTCAGCTCCTTTAAGTTTTATTTGATATAAGTGTATAGAAAATTTATTGTCTTTTATATGGAATACATTCTTTCTAATCTTTAATTTGATATTAATATATAAATTTTATTTTATATTAATGGTTAAATGAAAATTTAAGATTATTTTAAATAAATATAACTGTAGTATTATGATATTATTTTGGTATAGAAAGTTTTAAAAATACAATTATAAATTAATTTTTAGGGGAGTTAAAATTATGATTAATTCAGAAAGTATTTTAATAGTTGAAGATGATATAGATATAAATAATTTATTGAGTAAAATTTTAGAGAAGGAAGGGTTTAAAGTTAGACAAGCATTTTCAGGATCTGAAGGTAAGATGTGTTTAGAATTTTTTGATTTTGATATGGTACTTTTAGATCTTATGCTACCAGGTATAACTGGTGAAATATTTATAGAGGAGATTAGAAAGATAAAGAACACTCCAATAATAGTTATATCAGCAAAAACTGCAATGGAGGATAAGATAAATGTTTTAAAATTAGGTGCTGATGATTTTATAAGTAAACCTTTTGATGTTAATGAAGTTTTAGCTAGGGTTGAAGCGCTTTTAAGAAGAAGTAAAATAACAAATTCAAGTGAAGGTGTAGAGACAATAAAATATAAGAACCTTATATTAGAACCTAGAAGTAGAGAAGTTAAGGTTAAGGGAGAGGAAATACAACTTACTTCTAAAGAGTTTAAAATATTAGAACTTTTAGTTTGTAATCCAAAGAAAGTTTTTACTAAGGCAAACTTATTTGAAACAGTATGGGAAGAGGAGTTTTTAGGTGATGATAATACTATAAATGTTCACATAAGCAATCTTAGAAATAAGATAAATCTTTTAGATAATGAAAATGATTATATAAAAACTATTTGGGGAGTAGGCTTTAAAATGGATTAGCTACATTGATGATTCATAATTTTCTTAATAAGTTGATTTGAATAAATATCAAAATATAGAGGAGTTTATATTTTAAATATACATTTAATTAAGAGTTAATAGAAAAATTAAGACTTTCTTAAGGTTTTCTTTAAGGTATTTTGAGACTTAAGGTTTATTATATAAACATAGAGAAAGATAAAGAGAAAACTTATTAGGAGGTAAAGATTTTGGGAAATATAATTTCTATAAGAAATTTAAACAAAAATTATGGTAAGAAAAATATTCTTGATAATTTAAGTATGAATCTAAAAAAAGGTGATATATATGGTTTAGTTGGGAAAAATGGTGCTGGTAAAACAACTTTAATAAGAATTATTTTATCACTAGCTAACTATGACTCAGGAGAAATAGAACTTTTTGGTGAAATTGATGAAAAGAAAAAGCTTTATGAGCATAAGAAAATAGGCAATATAATAGAAACTCCATCATTTTATTCTTTTCTTACAGCGAAGCAAAATCTTGAATATTATAGAATTCAAAGAGGAATAGTAGGAGAAAAATCTATTGATGAAATCTTAGAAATGGTTGGACTTGGAGATGTAGGAAATAAAAAGTTCAAAAAGTTTTCATTAGGTATGAAGCAAAGGTTAGGCTTAGCCCTTGCACTTTTAGGAGAACCAGAATTACTTATTTTAGATGAGCCTACTAATGGAATGGATCCTATGGGAATTAAAGAAGTAAGGGAAGTATTAATTAATTTAAATAAGAAAAATGGAGTTACAATATTAGTATCAAGTCATATTTTAGGAGAGTTATCACAACTTGCAAATTGTTATGGCTTTTTAAAGGATGGGAAAATAATAGAAGAGATTTCATCAGATGAGCTTAATGAGAAATGTAGGAATCATTTGCTTATTAAGGTTGACGATTGTAAAAAGGCGGCAGTAATTTTAGAAAAGGTTTTAGATAATAACTCATATGAAGTTTTACCTGATAGATTTATTAAGATTTATAATAAGTTAGATGAACCTCAATTAATAAACAGAGCACTAGTAGAAAATGGAGTTGAAGTTTATTCTTTAGAAAGAGTAGGAGTTAACTTAGAAGATTACTTTGTAGATTTAATTGGAGGTGAATATAATGCTTAATTTAATAAAAGCAGAACTTTATAAGGTAGCAAGAAGACCTTTATATATTACAATTTGTATAATATTTAATTTACTTATAATTTTAGCTGGAATAGGCATGCATTATGCCTTCTTAGAAAGTTCTAGAATACCTGATTTTTCAGCATTAGTTTTTATAACAATTAACTTTATGGGAGCTATTCCATGGATAATGCTTATGTTTATAGATATAGTTTTAGAAGAATATAAAGAAAATACTCTTAAAAATTTAATTTCTTCAAGTATATCAAGGGAAAAAGTTTATTTAAGTAAATATATAGTTCAGGTAATTATATTTTTAGTTATTGAAATAACAGCAGTATTAACTATGATAGGAACTTCTTATGCTTTAGGATTAGTTGGACCTAATGGATTTTCAGATTTTATGGAAGTAATATTAAGATTACTAATAGCATTCCCAATATATATTAGTGCATTAGCTATATATGATTTTATTACCATAATAACTAAAAAGGAAGGGTTAGCAGTTGTAGTTATCTTAGGTATTGTTTCTGGAGTACCAATGATATTTTCTATATTATCAAGTATATATGAAGGAATTTTCACTTTAATTTATCCTTATTTATTATTTAATCCTTTAAAGAGTTTAGTCAGTGAGGTTTTAACTACAAAAATAATAGGAACTAATATTATAGTAGGAATAATAAATACAGTAGTATTTTTAATTTTAGGAATTTTAGTAATAAGAAAACAAGAAGTTAAATAAAGGAGGAGGTATATTGGAAGGTTTTATAATAGGATTGTCTTTGACAATCCTTATTGTACTTTTAATAATATTTATTTTAAAAACTAAAGAAATAAATAGGTTAACCTTAGAGTTGAAAAAGTTAAACAGAGATGGAAAAATAGAAAAATTAAGATTATCACTTCCAAATAAAAATATTGAGAATTTAATAGTAGAGATAAATACATTAATAGATGATAAAAGAAAAATGGAGAATATTTATAAGGAAAAGGATATGGAGTTAAGAGAAGCCATTGCAAATATGTCTCATGATTTAAGAACTCCTTTAACTTCTATAATGGGATATGTTTATTTATTAAATGATGATAAATTAAATAAAGAGGAAAGAAAAGAATATTTAAGAATAATAGAAAAAAGATCTTTAGTTTTAAATGACTTAATAACAAATTTTTATGGATTATCTAGGATACAAGCAGATCAGTATGAAATTAAACTTGAACCTGTTAATTTAGAATTAGTCTTGGGTGAAATTATTGCGGCTTTTTATGAAACCTTAGATTATAAGTTTGGAGAACCAGAAATTAATATTGAAGAGGGATTAGGACCTGTATTAGGTGATAAACAGGCTTTAAATAGAATATTTACTAATTTAATTGAAAATATCATAAAGCATGGTGAAGGGGAAGTAAAAATATCATTAAAGAAGAAAAATAAATATATAGTAATGGAATTTTCTAATAAAGCAGAAGAATTAGAATCTAAGGATGTAAATAGAATCTTTGAAAAGTTCTTTACTAAGGATAGAATGAGAACAGGACAAAATACTGGCTTAGGGCTAGCCATAGTTAAACTATTAGTAGAAAAACAAGGACAAAAGATAGAGGCTAAAAAGGTTGGAAATAGGCTTGTTATAAATATAATATGGAGTTTAGAAAGTTAAAAGCATGTAGACTTTTGAAAGAATAGAAAAATTAATTTTTTAGAAGTATAAAATAAGCAATTTGAAATTAAATTGCTTATTTTTTATTTTAATAAATATAATTCTAAAGTTTTTCGTAAACTTTTAGTCCTTCTCTTATTTCATTAAGTGCTTTAATTCTTAGATCAACTTTTTTATTTATATGCTTTAAAAATACGGATTCTAAGGTTCTCTTTTCTGTATATGATAGCTTATCCCAAATTATTTTAGGAAAAAGATCTTTTATTATGAATGTTTCTCCAGAATTTATATAACTTAATAGATTAACTGCTTGTGGTAATATTGAATTCATAAGAAAACCTCCTTAAAACGTAAATTAAACTACTAAGTATAATATATGCTTAAAATTTTTTATTAAGAACTTTAGAAGTGATTTTAAGTTAAATAAAAGATTATAAAGCAATTGACCTTAAGTAAAAAATATTAAGGTGAGTTAAATTATTATGTAGTTTTGCTCACCTTTTTTAGTGTATAATACTTATATATTTTTTAAAATTAAATTATTAAAAGTAGAATTTAATTTCAGTTAATCATAAAGAATAAGATATAAATTTTTGGAGATATTTTCAAAATGAAAATTTGGAGGAAACAAATGAGTAAGAAAAAGGTAATAGTAGTTGGGGGAGGCCCAGCAGGAATAATGGCATCTTTAACAGCATCAGCTAATAATGAGGTTGTGCTTATAGAGAGAAATAATGAGATCGGTAAAAAGCTTAGACTTACTGGTGGCGGAAGATGTAATATAACTAACAATAGAGAAATAGAAGAGTTTTTTGATAAGATAGTTACAAATAACAAGTTTATGTATAGTGCATTATATACATTTTCAAACTATCAACTTTTAGACTTTTTAAGTAAAAAGGGCTTAGAGTATAAGGTTGAATTAGATCAAAAAGTATATACTAAAAGCGATACAGCAGAAGAAGTAATAAGCATATTTAAAAATGAATTAAATGATTGCAGAGTAAAAGTTTTATATAATACTAAGGTATGTGATTTTATAGTTGAGGAAGATGAAATAAAAGGAATAATCACAGAGCAAGGTAAAAAGATTTTAGGTGATAAAATAATAATAACTACAGGTGGAAAGAGTTTTCCTAATACAGGGTCAGATGGAGAAATGTATGGTATATTAGAAAAATATGGTCACACAATAACTCCCATTCATGCAGCCTTAATTCCTCTTGTTACTAAAGAAGATTTCGTTAAAAATCTTCAAGGAGTAGCTATGAAAGATGTGGTTGTTTCAGCTAAAATAAAAAAGAAAAAGTATGAGAAATTTGGAGATATGATATTTACTCACTTTGGAGTATCTGGTCCTGCAATATTAAAGTTATCTTCTTATATAACTAAGGCTTTAGATCAAGGAGAGGTTGAGTTAAACTTAGACTTTTTAAGTGATAAATCCAAGGAGGAATTATCACATATAATAAGAAGCAATCCTAATAAAACTGTATTAAATAATTTAAAAGGAACATTACCTCAAAACTTTTTAAAACAGATATTTGAAATGCTAGGATTAACAGAGATTAAGGCTAGTGATTTGAAAAAAGAAGATGAAAATAAAATAATTTCATATATTAAAGAGATGAAACTTACTGTAAGAGAAACTTTAACTATAAAGGCAGCTCAAGTAACTTCTGGTGGCGTTAAGGTTAAAGAAATAAATGCCTCTACTATGGAATCAAAGATTATAAAAAATCTTTATTTTGCAGGAGAAGTTATAGATATAGATGCAGAAACTGGTGGATATAATCTTCAAATGGCATTTTCAACAGGATACTTAGCAGGAAGTGATTTTTAAATTCTTTAATTAAAATTGTCAAAGTAAAAACTTACAAAGGATATGGGGATTCATCTACTAATTCTCAAAATCTCTTTGTAAGTTTTTTATATTTTAAAGGTGGAATTAGTTAATTTTTATATAATTTTAAAAAATTTTCAGTATTTTTGGATTAAAAAAATTTTTATAGGATAAATTAAAAAGGTATTAAAATACATTAAAAGGAGAGATTTAATTATGCTATATGATTTTAAAGTTAAGGATATTGAAGGAAATGAGGTTTCTTTAGGGGAGTATAAAGGAAAGGTTCTTTTAATAGTTAATACTGCAACAGGATGTGGATTTACTCCTCAATATGAAGGATTAGAAGTGCTTTATAAAAAATACCATGATAAAGGGTTTGAAATATTAGATTTTCCATGTAACCAGTTCTTTGAGCAAGCACCAGGAAGTAATGAAGAAATAGTTGGATTTTGCAAATTAAACTATGGAACTACATTTAAGACCTTTGCAAAAGTAGAGGTTAATGGAGAGAATGCTTGTGAATTATACAAATTTTTAAAGAAAGAAGCTCCAATGGCAAAGGAAGATGAAACATCTTTAGGATTTTATGATAAATTAAAAGGCTTAGGATTTACTACAGAAGGAGAAGAAATAAAGTGGAATTTTACTAAGTTTTTAATAGATAAAAATGGTGAAGTTGTTGCTAGATTTGCACCTACATTTGAACCTGAAAAGTTAGATGAACTAATAGAAGAGTTATTAGAAGAATAATATATTTTTTAAGAAATAGGCTTATGATTAGATTGTTAATACTAATCATAAGCCTTTTAATATTTTATTTAATATTTATTAACTTAATATTCATCATAGAGTAATTAATTTGTTATTAAGTCGAATTCTAATAAAGATATACTTAATTGTGATAATTTGTAAAATTTCATTGTAGAAAGGTAAATATGAAATATTAAAGTAGGGGGAAGAATGATAATTCAATGCAAAGACATAAAGAAGACATTTAAGGTTGGAGACATTTCTGTTGAAATTCTAAAGGGAATAAGTTTAGAAATTAATAAGGGAGAATTTACTGCAATTATAGGTGAGTCAGGATCAGGAAAATCTACATTTTTAAATATTTTAGGAGGTATAATGCCTTGTGATGAGGGAGAAATAGTAATAAATGAACATCATATTGAAGGTTTAAATGAAAATGAATTAGCTTTATTTAGAAGAAAAAATATGGGATTTATATTTCAAAGTTATAATTTAATGCCTCAACTTACAGCTTTAGAAAATGTAGAGATGCCACTAATTTTTTCAGGAGTTTCTAAAAAGGAAAGAATAGAAAGAGCAAAATCAATGTTAGAAAAGGTTGGATTAGCTGATAGGATGAATCATAAACCATCAGAATTATCAGGGGGACAACAACAAAGAGTATCTATAGCAAGAGCTTTAATAAATAATCCAAGTGTAATACTAGCTGATGAGCCTACGGGGAATTTAGATAGTAAGACTACCATAGAAATTTTAGATTTATTAAAGGATTTAAATAAAAATTTTAATACAACTTTTGTTGTGGTAACTCATTCACAAGTGGTTTATGAATACGCAGATAGAGTTATAAAAATGGAAGATGGCCTTCTTTGCTAATAAAATAATTAAAATTAATATTTATATAAATTAGATGAATTTAGGGGGAGAAATTATGAAAAAAAGAAATTTGGGTTTAGTTTTAGCTTTAACTACAATATTGACAACTGTATCAGTTCCACAAAAAGCACTAGGTTTTACAGATAAGGTTTCTAATGCACTATCTGAAATTCAAAATCAAAGTGATAACAGTGAAAATAATAATTCAAGTGGGGGAGAGCAATTAAATACTCAAATAAGCAATATTCAATCAAAGGATTTAATAATAAGTTCAGTATCAATAGATGAAGAAGTTATAGAGCCAGGAATACCATTTACATTAACCTTTAAAGTTGAAAATATAAGTGGAAGTAGTATATATGGAGTTTCTCTTAAAATTGTAAATGTTGAGGGAAAAGGAACACTAGATGGATTCATGCCAGTGGGAACAACAAATGAAATATATGTAGGAAGTATTGCACGTAATGATATTAAATATGTTAGCGTGACTTTAGCAAGTGATCCTAATACAAAAGCTGGTGTACACAATTTTGTTACTAGTCTTATGTTTAATGAAAAAGGAAAAGAGCAAGAAGAAATAACAAAAGTTATAGGGGTAATGATTCAGAACACTCCAAGTTTAAGTATAAGTGGAGTTACTCCAACTGAAAGTACTATTAGTGCTGCCTTAAGGAATGATAGTAAAACAAAAATAAAAAATGTAAGTGCTAAGGTTACTATAGGTACTGAGGTCATGGAACAAAATATAGGAACTATTGATGTAGAAGGGGAGGAATATATGGATGTAGCAATAACTCCTTCTGAAGAAGAAAGAAATGCTTCCATTGAAGTTACTTATGAAGATGCTACAGGTAAGAAGTATAATTCAACAAGTTCATGTATTATACCAGCTATGATGCCTATGGAAGAGACAGTACCAAAAAAGAATAAATTAGGGTTAATCTCATTAATAAAAAGTTTATTCGGATTTTAGGTGAGAATTTATGAAGTTTAATGATTTATTCTCCATAATATGGAGAAATATGTGGAAAAGAAAAACAAGAACAATTTTTACTATGATGGGAGTAATAATTGGGTGTCTTGCAATTTTTATAATAATTTCAATAACAAATGGTTTTGAAAGATACTTAACCTATGAAATGGAAAGTTTAATGGATACTTCAGTAATAAGTATTTATCCTAATTGGAAATCAGAAACTGAAGATAATAAAGATAGTACCACAAAAACTAAGTTAACAGATAAAAATGTTGAAGAGTTGAATAAATTAGGATATTTTTCAGAAGTTATTCCTAAGAGGTATGCTCATACTCAAATAAAATATGGGAAAAATCAAACTTATGCAAGAATATTAGCTAATGATAAGACTAATTTAATTTCTGAAAGTTCTCTTTTAGCTGGAAAAGCACTTAAAAATAGAAGCAAAGAATTATTACTTGGTTATGATGTAGCTAAGGAACTTTTAGGATATTCTTGGGAAGAAAAGGTTAAAGATGATTCTGAATTTCAAAAACTTATTGGAAAAAGAGTAAAGTTAGGAGGAGAAGATTTTGGTTCTGATGACAAAGGAAATCCTCTTAAAAGCAAACAAATAACTTGTAATATTGTTGGGGTTTTATCAAGTGGAAATGGGCAGAAAAATTATGAAATACAAGGTTCGCGTAAACTTGTTGAAGATATAATAAAGGGAGCACCATTAGTAGATGAAGAGTTTTTAAAAGAACAGCTTACTACATATGAAGGAATAGATGTTAGGGTAGATGATAAAGAAATGTTAGAATCTTATGAGGGAACATTAAGAAATATGGGATACCAAACAAGTTCTTTTAAAGAGTTTGAAAAACAAACAAGGTCAATGTTACTAGGTGTCAATATAATCCTTGGTTCCTTAGCAGGAATTTCACTTTTAGTAGCTGCTTTAGGAATAACTAATACTATGGATATGGCTATTTATGAGAGAAATAGGGAGATTGGAGTAATTAAAGTAATTGGTGGAAGTGTAAGGGATGTCATAAAAATATTTGTTGGTGAAGCTTGTGCAATTTCTATTACAGGTGGATTTATTTCAATAATATTTGGAGTACTAGCAACTTTAGGAATAAATTCTGTTGCAAAATCAATTACTGAAAATATGATGGGACAACCTATAGAGAAAATATCAGTTCCGAGTTTTTCATTGATTTTAGGAATTCTTGTTTTTTGTTTAGTTATAGGTTTTATTGCAGGGATACTTCCTGCTAGAAAGGCAGCTAAAACTGATGTAATAACTGCAATAAGATAAAGAAAATAATTTTTTATAAAATAACCGCACATCTTTAATATTTTGATGTGCGGTTTATAATTTAAAGTTAACTAATTATTTAGTCAATTTTTTATTAATCAGATACTCTAACTATTTGAACCCAAGATCCTATTCCTGAATTTATTCCTGTAGATTCTCCTAAGATAGCTGGAGTTACAGAAATTGGTGAAGATATTATTTGTGATAAAACGTTTCTTGTAGAATTATTAACTAAAGCAAATACATCACCAACATTAGCATTTACGGCAATACTTCCATTTACTACGCCTATTTCACCAGGAGCTACTCTAGGAGTGCCAGATAAAAATACTCTAGAACCATTTCTAAATAAAGATACTATAGCGCTAGCTGTGGTATTATTTGTGTTATCTAAATTAAATGACCACATAAATAAATATCTTCCAGGTTCATTTATTGTAAATGTTCCGTTTGCTATATTGGCAGTTATTGCTGTAAAAGTTGAGCCATTAGGATTTTGGATATTATAAGTGAATATACCATTGGCATTAACATTTTGAGAAGTTAATGAGGAATAACTAACTAATAAGGTATCATCAAAATCCACTCCAGGTTCACCTTGAGGACCTTGAGGACCAACAGGGCCTTGAGGACCAGCAGGACCTTGATTACCTTGAGGACCCTGTGGGCCAGTAGGACCGGTAGCACCTTGAGGACCTTGAGGGCCTTGTGGACCTTGAGCTCCTTGAGGACCAACAGGACCTTGATCTCCTTGAGCACCAGTAGGACCTTCAGGACCTTGAGGGCCAGTAGCACCTTGAGGGCCAGTAGGACCTTCAGGACCTTGAGAACCAGCAGGACCTTGAGGACCAGTAAGACCTTGCTCACCCTGAGGACCTTGAGGGCCTATAGGACCAACAGGACCTTGATCACCTTGTGGACCTTGTTCGCCTTGAGGACCTGCAGGGCCTTGAGGGCCAGTAAGACCTTGTTCACCTTGTGGACCTTGAGGTCCAATAGGTCCTATGGGCCCTATGGGGCCACGCTCACCTTGACATCCCATAGGACCTCTTGGTCCTTGAGGACCCCTAGGACCTTGAGGTCCTCTTGGACCCCTTGGTCCAGGTTTACAACAATCGCAACAATTGCAATTTATCTCTAAATAGCAATCATCTTTACAATAACAGTCTTCCTTGCAATAATAATCATCTTGACAATACTCATCATCATAGCAATTATATCTATCGTAACAATTATATCTATTGTAATCATCATAATATCTATTAGGATTATAAATTTTTCTTATCATAACAAAACTCCTTGTATACTATTAAAATCAATTTTATAATATCAGTTTATGAAATTTTTATTATGTTGTTCCAAAATATTTTATATAAAAAGTAAAAGCACTCAAAATAGAGTGCTTTTACTTATAAAACTTAATATATTTATTCCTAAAATATCAGATAAAATTAAGACTATGTTATATATAATGAGAAGGAAATTAAATATTTTTAGTATTTTATTTATTATCTTTTCAGTTTTTGATCCAGTTTTAATTTTGGCTATTTTAAAGTTAGTTTTCCAAGGATAGAAAAGTTCTATTCCTTCTGAAGTTAAAAAATCTAAAGTTAAGTGGGATATATATCCAGCTATAAATCCTATTGAAATTATTAATAATATTATGTTGAAGTTACTAACATTTAAAATAATATATAAGGTTAATACTATTAAAGATAGACATAGTAAACTATGAGTAAAGCCACGATGTCTACATTTACTACCTATATGCTTTGAAAGAAAAGGATACATTTGACTAATTGAAGATTTTCTTTGATCTATATCAGGAAATAGGGATCCTATATAAGAAAAATGAAAAAATAATGCTATTAATAAAATTTTATAAGCTATATCATATGGAAATAAGAACAGGCTTAAAATTGTATTTAACATTATTAAAGAAATGCATACGCCTCCAGTTGAATGAGTTTCTTTTGTCATAAAATCTCCTTTAAAAATAATTATCATTAGTTTATATTAAAAATATTATCATAATATTCATTTTACATAAAGAAGAAAAAAATAAAAATCCTAAAAATAGAGTGGACAGTTCTATTTCTAGGATCAATAGTTATGGTGGTAATTTTATGTAAGGTTTTTTACTAAATTAAAGTAAAATCATTAATAAGTAATTATTTATTTTTAATTACAATTATGGAATATGCAATTGAAAATATTGATATTAAAGCAAGTATGGGACTTATAATATTTGAAACAACTTCTAAAGATGTAAAATAAGATACTCTTTGTTCAATATATAAAGCTATGCTATTTTTAAGTATTAAGGGAGAAAAAAGAGTTATTAATGTAATTAAAATTGCACTTGTTAAAATCCTTTTTGTATGTTTCAAAAAAATCACCCCTTGCTTAATAAAAATAAATATTTACTTAAGAAATATTACAAGTGTATTCTAACAAGAATTTAAAGATGATGGAATAGTTTGTGCGTAACTGGTCAAAAAACAGGTAAAAGTGGTCAAAGTATGCAAAATGTAATCTTTAATTTGAAAAAGTTTATTATAATTAACTTGTGAGAATTTTAATTTGGAGGTTTTGTTATGAATAAATTATTAAAATGGGCTACAGAGATAGATTCTATTGCTCAAGCAGGGTTAACTTACTCTAAAGATGTATATGATATAGATAGATTTAACCAATTAAAGAGTATTGCAGCTGATATTATTAGTGAAAGTACTAATTTAGAATTACATAAAGTTAAGGAAGTTTTATTTGAAGAAAGAGGATATTTAACTCCTAAGGTTGATGTAAGGGCTGCTATAATAAAAGAAAATAAAATTTTATTGGTAAAAGAAAAATTAGATGGCACTTGGAGTTTGCCAGGAGGATGGGCTGATATAAACTTATCAGTATCTGAAAACATAAAAAAAGAAGCATATGAGGAAGCGGGGGCAAAGGTTAAACCTAAAAGCATAATTGCAATTTTAGATAGAAATAAACATAATAAACCTTTAATGGTTCAAAGTATTTATAAAATCTTTATTCTTTGTGATCTTTTAGATGTTAATTTTAATGATAATATTGAGACTGAGACATGTGGATTTTTTGAACTAAATAATCTTCCAAAGTTATCTTTGACTAGAAATACAAAAGAACAAATACAGATGTGTTTTGAAGCATATAATAACCCAAGCTTTAAGCCTAAATTTGATTAAATTTTATTATATTAAAAGCCATAATATTTAAGTTCAAAATTAAAAATTTAAATATTATGGCTTTTAGATTTTAGTTAAATAAGAAAGAAGATATTTAGAAGCCGCGTTTTTTTGCTTCTATTCCACTTTCATTTATTCCTGGCTCTTCTATACTTGTGTTAATATGATTTTTAGCCCATTGATTTTGAGTTTTATGGCCATTAGCTAAGTAATTTTCTTTAGAATATTCTTTTTTGTTTTTACTTTTCATAAAATCAACTCCCTATATGTTTATATTATTAGTATGTAAAAATTTTTAAAAATTATATTGTAAATTAGAGCCATATTTGTATGATATAATTCATATTAAATATAATTTTTATTTTAGGAGATGTAAGTATGAAAGTTTGGAAAATAGAGTTACCTAAAATTCCTTTAGAATTAAATAAGGTAGATAATGTGGCAGAAGAAATTTTAAAAGAAGAAAAACTAGAGGAAGCTATAATAGAAAATGTAATTATAGAAAATTTAGAAGAGAGTTCAATAAAGTTTGATTCATGTATATTTAAAAATGTTATATTTATAAACTGCAATTTTAATAGAATAGATATGACAGATGTAAAATTTGAAAAGTGTGATTTATCTAATTGCGAATTTTTTGATGGTGGATTTTATAGAGTAGAGTTTAAAGGCTGTAAAATCATAGGAAGTAGATTTGATGAATCATCATTAAACAATATTTCTTTTAAAGATTGTTTAGGAAAATATATTAATTTATCTTTTAGCACTTTAAAAGAGGTGGAATTTAAAGATTGTGATTTAACAGGAGCTGTTATTCAAGAAGCTAAATTAAAAAAAGTAAATTTTCAAAATGTGAATTTAAAAGAGTCTATATTTAGAGGAACAAATATTAAGGATATTGATTTTAGAACTTGTAATATAGAAGATATAGATTTAAACATGGAAAACTTAAAAGGTGGAATTTTTACAGCTTATCAAGCTTTAGAATTAAGTAAATTTTTAGATATAATAATAAAATAGATAGAGCTAGACAGATAAAATGTAATTATCTACTTACCTTTATCGGAGAGTATTTGCCTATATACTTATATCATTAAATCATTACTAAAAACTGATATTATAAATCTAATTTATATTGACAATATAATAAAAAAGTAATATCTTAATTTTATAATTAATTGTATAAAATTTAATGTAGCATATTTAAAGGATTAAAGGGAGATATTATGGATAAATATAATATTTTAAAGTTAGAAAATCAACTTTGTTTCAGATTATATGCTTCTTCAAGAGAAGTTATAAAGAAATATAAACCTATTTTAGATCAATATAATTTAACTTACACACAATATTTAACAATGCTTGTTTTATGGGAAAATGAAAAAATAACAGTTAAAGGAATTGGTGAAAAATTACATCTTGATTCTGGAACTTTAACACCTCTTATAAAAAAGTTAGAAAAGATGAATCTTGTAACAAAATATAGATCAAAAGAGGATGATAGAGTTGTAATAGTCGAATTAACAGATGAGGGAAGAAATTTAAAAGATGATATGATAGATGTGCCAAGAAAGGCGTTTTGTTCTTTAGGAATAGAAAAAGAGCAAATATTAGAACTTAAGAAAAATTTAGACTCATTACTAGAAATATTAAAGTAAAAAGCATGTATATAAGCATATATACATGCTTTTTTTATATTAAATAGGGATAAATTTTGAGTGTTATATAGTAAATTTTATTTTTTTAGTTAAGACAAAAGCAAAAATAAATAGAATTATACATAAAGTCTTTAAGATTAATTCTTAAAGACTTTTTTTATAAAATTTTAAGAAGAAAATCTTTATACAATCTTAATACTAACAAATAAAACTCTAACGCCATCTTAATACGCTTTTAAATATAATAATTTAAGAAAGGGGAGAGAAATATGGATTTAATTTTAATCATCACTGGATTAACATTTTTAATACTATTTATTTACCTTTGGTATATATTGCTTAGGGGGGAGAGAAATGAGTAATACAATTTTACAGTATTCTTTATACTTAATAATTTTAGTTTTATTAGCAATTCCGTTAGGAAAATATATCGGAAGAGTTATGAATGGAGAAAAGGTATTTTTATCAAAATTAATATTGCCTTGTGAAAATTGTATATATAAGGTTCTAGGAATAAATGAAGAGGAGATGGATTGGAAAAAATATTCATTTTCAGTTTTAGCATTTAGTGCTGTAGGATTTATATTTTTATTTGCTTTGAATTTGTTACAAGGAGTATTACCATTGAATCCTGAAGAAATAGGTGGAAGTTCATGGGATTTGAGTTTTAATACAACAGCAAGTTTTATTACAAATACAAATTGGCAGGCCTATTCTGGTGAAAGTCAATTAAGTTATTTAACTCAGATGCTTGGATTAACAGTTCAAAACTTTTTATCAGCAGGAGTTGGTATTGCTGTTTTGTTTGCTTTAATAAGAGGATTTACAAGGGTAAACAAAAGTGGATTAGGAAACTTTTGGAGGGATTTAACAAGGATTGTTCTTTATTTATTAGTTCCTCTTTCAATAGTTCTTTCAATACTATTAGTTTCGCAGGGAACAGTACAAAATTTTAAACCTTATGAAGAGGTAGCTTTACTAGAAGAAATTGTTTTAGATGATGGAAGTAGAGTTACTAGTCAAATAGTACCTCAAGGACCAGCAGCAAGCCAGGTAGCTATAAAACAGTTAGGAACTAATGGAGGAGGTTTCTTCGGAGTAAACTCAGCTCATCCTTTAGAAAATCCAACAGCTTTTTCAAATTTATTAGAAATGTTATCTATACTTTTGATTCCAGCGGCTCTTTGTTTTACCTTTGGTAGAAATATAAAAGATAAAAGACAAGGGAGAGCTATATTTATAGCTATGTTTACTTTGCTTATTATTGCATTATGCATAATCGGAGTAAGTGAAGCTAATGGAACACCACAATTAGCTCAAAATGGAGATGTAAACTTAGGATATATAGATCAGAGTGGTGGAAATATGGAAGGTAAAGAAAGTAGATTTGGAGTAGTTGGTTCTAGTACCTGGGCAGCTTTTACTACAGCAGCATCAAATGGTTCTGTAAACTCTATGCATGATAGTTTTACTCCAATAGGTGGAATGGTTACAATGCTTTTAATGCAACTTGGAGAAGTTGTATTTGGAGGTGTTGGGTGTGGTCTTTACGGAATGATAGCATTTGCAATAATAACTGTGTTCATAGCAGGGCTTATGGTTGGAAGAACTCCAGAATATTTAGGTAAAAAAATAGAGCCTTATGAGATGAAAATGGCAATGCTTATATGTTTAGCAACTCCTATTTCTATTCTTATAGGAAGCGCTTTAGCATCTATTAATCCAGAAATACTAAATAGTTTAACTAATTCAGGAGCCCATGGCTTTTCAGAAATTTTATATGCTTATTCTTCAGCAGGAGGAAATAATGGATCAGCCTTTGCAGGCTTAGGAGCTAATACTGTATTCATAAATGTAAGTATAGGATTAATCATGTTATTTGTTAGATTTGTACCTATGATTGCAACACTTGCCATTGCAGGTTCCTTAGTGAAAAAGAAAAAAGTTGCAACTAGTGTAGGAACATTGCCAACCCATAATTTATTATTCATAGGATTACTAATTTTTGTAGTTTTATTAGTAGGTGCTTTAAGCTTTTTCCCAGCACTTGCTTTAGGTCCTATCGCTGAGTTTTTACAGATGATTGCTTAAGGAGGAGAAAAGTATGAAGGAGAAAGAAAATTCTTTATTTAATAGTAAAATGATTAAAAGAGCTATGAAAGATTCTTTTATAAAATTGAATCCAAAGATTCAATTACAGAATCCAGTAATGTTTATAGTATATATAGCTTCTATATTAACCACAGTTTTATATGTTTTTTCACTATTTGGAATAAAAGATAACTCACCATCTTTTATATTATTTATTTCAATTTTACTTTGGTTTACTGTTTTATTTGCTAATTTTGCTGAAGCTATTGCAGAAGGTAGAGGAAAAGCACAAGCTGATGCTTTGCGCTCTGCTAAGAAAGATATTTTGGCTAACAGAATAGAGTCCATAGAGACAAAGGAAAAGGTTAGTAAGGTTAATTCAACAGAGCTAAGGAAAGGAGACTTAATAATAGTTAAGGCCGGTGAACAAATACCTGCTGATGGTGATGTGGTCTATGGAGCTGCATCAGTAGATGAGAGTGCAATAACAGGAGAATCAGCTCCTGTTATAAGAGAAAGTGGAGGGGATAGAAGTGCCGTAACTGGAGGAACTCAAGTTATATCAGACTATATAGTAGTTAAGGTAAGTAATAACCCTGGAGAAAGTTTTATGGATAAAATGATAGCTATGGTAGAAGGAGCCTCTAGAAAGAAAACTCCAAATGAAATAGCTCTTCAAATACTATTAGTTTCTCTTACAATAATATTTTTAGTTGTTACAGTATCCTTATATGCTTATTCAGAATTTGCTTCCAATCAGAATGGAGTTACAAATAGCACTTCAGTGACATCATTATTAGCTTTATTAGTTTGTCTTGCGCCTACAACAATAGGAGCCTTATTATCTGCAATTGGGATAGCAGGAATGAGTAGATTAAATCAAGCCAATGTTCTAGCTATGAGTGGAAGAGCCATAGAAGCTGCAGGAGATGTTGATATTTTAATGCTAGACAAAACTGGAACAATTACCTTAGGAAATAGACAGGCTAGTGAATTTTTACCTGTTGATGGGGCTAATATAGAAGAACTTGCAGATGCTGCCCAATTATCATCTTTAGCAGATGAAACTCCAGAAGGAAGAAGTATAGTTATTTTAGCAAAGGAACAGTTTGGAATTAGAGGAAGAGATTTAAGTTCTTCAAATGCTAAGTTTATTGAATTTACTGCTAAAACAAGAATGAGTGGTGTTGATTTTAATGGAGATGAAATAAGAAAAGGATCAGCAGAATCTATTAAAAAATATATAACTGAACATGGTGGGGATTTTTCTGATGAATGTGAGAAAAAAGTTGAAGAAATTGCTAGGAAAGGAGGAACTCCCTTAGTAGTAGCTAAAAATTATAAAGTTTTAGGAATAATATATTTAAAAGATAGAGTAAAAAGAGGTGTTAAAGAAAAATTTTCTGATTTAAGAAAAATGGGAATAAAGACAATAATGATAACTGGAGATAATCCACTTACTGCAGCAGCAATTGCAGCAGAGGCTGGGGTTGATGACTTTTTAGCGGAAGCAACTCCAGAAGGCAAATTAAACATGATAAAAGACTTTCAAAAGAAGGGTCATTTAGTAGCCATGACTGGAGATGGAACTAATGATGCGCCAGCCCTAGCACAGGCAGACGTAGCTGTAGCTATGAACACAGGAACACAAGCGGCTAAAGAGGCTGGAAATATGGTAGATTTAGATTCATCACCAACTAAATTAATAGAGATAGTAAAAATAGGGAAACAACTTCTTATGACTAGAGGTGCACTTACAACTTTTAGCATAGCTAATGATATAGCAAAATATTTTGCCATAATTCCTCCACTTTTCATAGGGTTATTTCCTGAATTATCAAGATTAAATATAATGAATCTTCAAAGTCCAGAAAGTGCTATATTATCTGCAGTTATATATAATGCGTTTATAATAATATTTTTAATTCCTTTAGCTCTTAAGGGAGTTAAATACAGAGAGGTTTCAGCAAATAAGTTATTATCAAGAAACTTATTTGTATATGGATTAGGAGGAATTATAGCTCCATTTATAGCTATAAAAGGTATAGATATTTTAATAACAATATTAGGGATAGTTTAGAGAGGAAGATTAATATGAAAATTATCAGGAAGTCTATTTTAGCTGTTTTAATTTTTACAATATTATGTGGAATAATTTATCCAGTATCAACAACTGTGTTAGCACAAGTTTTATTTAAAGAAGAGGCAAATGGAAGCATTATAGAGGTAGATGGTAAAAAATATGGAAGTGAGTTATTAGGTCAACAATTTACAGATAATAAATATTTATGGGGAAGGATTATGAATATAAATGTAGAAATGTTTAAGGATAGCAATGGAAAACCATTAATGTATTCATCTCCATCAAACTTAAGTCCAGCAAGTGAAGAATATGAAAAGTTAGTAAAAGAGAGGGTAGAGAGAATAAGAAGTTACAATAAAGGTAAGGAAGAAGAACCTATTCCTGTAGATTTGGTAACTTCATCAGGTAGTGGATTAGATCCACATATATCTGTTGCAGCAGCAAAATATCAAGTAGATAGAATTGCTAAGGAGAGAAATTTAAGTGTAGATTATGTTAATGAAATAATAGATAAATATACTACGGGAAGATTTTTAGGTATTTTTGGAGAAAAAACAGTTAATGTTTTAAAAGTTAATCTTGCTTTAGATGGTATATTAAAAGAATAGGAGGATTATAAATGAGGGAAACTCGTCCTAATCCACAGGAAATATTAAAAGAAATAAATAAGAATGAAAAAGATAGTAAAAGAGGAAAACTTAAAATTTTCTTTGGATATGCTGCTGGGGTTGGGAAAACATATGCAATGTTAGAAGCGGCACATTCAGCAATTGCTATGGGACTAGATGTTGTAGTTGGATATATTGAGCCTCATACAAGACCAGAAACCCTAGCACTTTTAGAAGGATTAGAATTATTACCTAATTTAGAAGTAGCATATAGAGGATTGGTATTAAGGGAATTTAATTTAGATTTAGCTTTAAGTAGAAAACCAGATTTAATCATTGTGGACGAGTTAGCTCATACCAATGTTAAGGGACTTAGACATGAAAAGAGATATAGTGATATAGAGGAATTATTAGATGCTGGCATAGATGTTTATACTACTCTTAATGTTCAACACATAGAGAGTTTAAATGATGTAGTGGCATCTATAACTAATATAGTTGTTAAAGAGAGAATACCTGATAGAATATTTAAAAATGCTTTTCAAATTGAATTAATAGATGTAGATCCATCCGTCTTAATTGAAAGATTAAATAGTGGAAAAATATATGTTAAAAATCAAGCGAAAAAGGCATTAAAAAACTTTTTTATAAGAGAAAACTTAGTTGCTTTGAGAGAGTTAGCTTTAAGGGAGACTGCCAATAGTGTAAACAAAGAGGTTATGATAAATAAAAATGAAAATTTTTATCATACTAATGAGCATATATTGGTATGTTTAAGTTCTTCTCCTTCAAATAGTAAAGTAATTAGAACAGCAGCAAGAATGGCAGAATCCTTTCATGGAAAGTTTACTGCTTTATTTGTTGAAACAACTTCATCAAGAGAATTAAAAGAAGGAAATATTGAAAGATTAAGAGCGCATGTTAAATTAGCAAAAGATTTAGGTGCTAAAATAGAAACAGTTTATGGAGATGATGTTGCATATCAAGTTTCAGAGTTTTCTAAGATTAGTTCAGTTTCAAAAGTTATAATAGGGAGAACAAAGAAGAAAAGACATCTATGGTCAAGATTTGGTATTGTAGACAGATTAATAGAATTAGCTCCAGAGCTAGACGTTTATATAATACCAGATGAAGAAGAAAATGTAGAAGATATAAATAAAATTTGCTTAAATAAAGAAAAAATAACAATTAAAGATTCTTTAAAAACTTTGGGGATTTTAATTATTACAATTATTATAAGCTTATTCTTTGAAAATTTAGGTTTTAGTGAAGCTAATATAATAATAGTATTTATTTTAGGTGTTTTAATTATAGCAAAGGAGACTTATGGAAGAATATATGGAGTTATATCTTCCTTATTTAGTGTTTTACTTTTCAACTTTTTCTTCACAGAACCTAAGTTTACTTTTAATGCTTATGATTCAAGTTATATATTTACATTTTTCATAATGCTTGTATCAGCTTTAATAACTAGTACTCTTACAAATAAAGTTAAAGTACAGGCCAATAAATCAGCAATAACAGCATATAGAACAAATATTTTATTAGAATCTAGTAGTGAGCTTGGAAGATGTTCAGATTTAGAAGAAATTATTTTAAAGTCTCAAGAGCAAGTTAGTAGATTAGTAAAAAAACCTGTAGTAGTTTATAAGGTGAAAAATAGTCAAATTGAAAATATATATAATTATAAATTCAAAGATGGAAGTGAATTAAGTAATAAATATATTAATTTAGACGAACAGGGAGTAGTACTTTGGGTTATCAACAATAGAAAATATGCTGGAAAGGGTACAGAAACATTACCTGGAGCTAAAGCTATGTATATTCCTGTATTAGGACAAGAGAATATAGGCATAGTAATAGGGGTAATTTTAGAAGAAGGAGAGGAATTAGAGGAAGGAGAAAAATCCTTACTAATTGCAATGATAAATCAAGTATCTTTTGTCATAGATAATTATATTTTAGAAGAAGCAAAGAAGCAGGCTTTAATGCAAGCTGAGAATGAAAAATTTAAAGCAAATTTATTAAGGGCTGTTTCTCATGATTTAAGAACACCATTAACAAGTATATCTGGAAGTGCAAGTTTGCTTTTAAATAATAATTTTGACGAAGAAACTAAAAGAAAGTTAACATTAGATATATATGATGATTCAATTTGGTTAATAAACTTAGTTGAAAATTTACTTTCTGTTTCAAGAATAGATAATGGAAATATAAATTTAAATAGAGAAGCTCAATTAGTAGAAGAAATTATTTTAGAGGCTTTGCAACATGTTAATAGAAATGCTTGTGACTATAATATAGAAATTGATTTGAAAGATGAATTGTTAATGGTTAATGCTGATGTAAGACTTATAATACAAGTAATAATAAATATTGTTGATAATGCAATAAAATATACAGAAAAAGGATCAAATATAAAAATAAGTGCCTTTTCAAAAGGAGATAATGCAATAATTGAGATAGGAGATAATGGTGTAGGAATTAGTAAAGAAGACAAGGATCATATATTTGATATGTTTTTTACATCTAAGAAAAATATTAGTGATAGTAGAAGAGGATTAGGGTTAGGATTAGCTTTGTGTAAATCAATTATAAATGTACATGAAGGAGAAATATATGTTAGAGATAATAAACCTAGGGGAACTATAATTGGCTTTAGTTTGCAGAGAGTTGAGGTGAATAAGAATGAAACCAGCAATTTTAGTTATTGAAGATGAAAAAGCCATAAGAAATTTTGTAACAGCTACATTAGAAATAAATTCATACAAGTGTCATACGGCTGCTAATGGTTCACAAGGAATGATTTTAGCAATATCAAAAAGACCAGATATTATAATACTAGATTTGGGACTACCTGATATGGATGGCATAGAAATAATTAAAAAAGTAAGAGAATGGTCAAATTGTCCAATAATTGTAGTTAGTGCAAGAAGTGAAGATAGAGATAAAATTGAAGCCTTAGACTTAGGGGCTGATGATTATTTGACTAAACCATTTAGTGTAGATGAGTTAATGGCTAGAATAAGAGTTGCTATAAGAAAAATGAACTATGATAGAAATAATACACAGGAAATACAAGAGTTTATAAATGGAGACTTAAAAATTGATTATACTTCAGGATGTGTATTTTTAAATGAAGAAGAGATACATTTGACTCCAATTGAATATAAATTACTATGTTTACTTTCTAAAAATGTTGGAAGAGTTCTTACTCACAATTATATATTAAAAGAAATTTGGTCTAGCACTTGTGAAAGTGATATTCCTTCATTACGAGTTTTTATGGCAACTTTAAGAAAAAAATTAAGCAAAAAGGCTATGGATACAAATTATATACAAACCCATATAGGGGTTGGATATAGACTACTTAGAATTCAAGATAAGGATAGTGAACTTTAATATGAGTATTATAATTTCAAAGTGTTTAATAGATGATTTAATAGAACAAATTGAGTTTATAATGAAAAAGGTAGAGGGGTTAAAAGAGAGTACCTATATAAAAGAATCTCTAAAGAAAGCAAGAAAATATATTTGCACTAGGGAATATGATAAGGCTGAATTATTATTAAAAAATGCTTTAATAATTAATAGTAGTTCAGCAGAAATAGAAAACTTACTTGGAGTAATTGAAGAAAAAAGAGGAAATGTTTTGTTAGCACAAAGATATTATAGGGCAGCATTAGCCTTTGAACCTTGTTATTTACCTGCTGATAACAATTTAAAGAGAACTGTTTTTTATAATAGTGGTATATCAAAATTTGATTTGGGATAAATGAGTTAAGAGAGATCTCCTATATATTAAATTAGTTATTTAATATATAGGAGATTAATTATTGGAAGTTTGTTAATAAAACTAATTTTAAGTATTATAATAATTTTTATATAGCATATTTATTGATAGATTAAAAAATGAAAATGTTTAAAAATAGTATAGAGATAGTTGTTTTATTTTTAACAAAATACTTTTGGTATGATAAAATTAATCTGAAATTTTTAAACAAAGGATGTCATAATATGAAATATAAAAGATATTTTATATCACTTGTACTTATTTTAGCTATGGTAAGTATTGCAGAAATTACAGGGGAAAGAGAGATAATATTTCCAGAGGTGGCCGCTTTAGTTGTGGGATCTTGGGTTTTAGAAAAGCAACCTTGGAAGGTTAGCAAATTAGGATTAGTAGGTCTTATGACACTATGTTCTATAGTAGGGGTACTTATTGTAAGATATGTTAACTTAGGGTTAACTATTGAAGTTTTAATAGGATTAGTTTTTACTGGGCTTATATTAAAGCTATCAAAAACAACTCTTGTGCCAATTATTTCAGCTTGTATTTTACCTATTGTACTTAGAACTGAGACTTGGGTTTATCCAATATCAGTATTTATACTTACTATACTTATAGTTTCAATTAAGTATTTTATAGAAGATTATGGAGTAAGTGAAGAGGTAAGAGAAGAATTTAAAGAAGAAATTACTAAACTTGAAAGAAATACTTCACTTAGAAAAAAAGAATTTATTAGATTATTTAAGATATTTATTACTGTAGGTATATTAACATATTTTTCTGTTAAATTTAATATTACTTTATTAATAGCACCACCTTTAATAGTTGCTTTTATAGAACTTACAAATGAACATTGTAAATTTAGGCAGCGTTCAAAAAGTTTATTATTATTGTTTATTGTTGTAGCTATTTTAGGATTTATATTTAGAATTGGATTTAACGAATATTTAGGAATGCCTTTATGGCTTTGTACTATTTTTCTATTAATTAGTTTATTTATATGTCTTGAAATATTTAATATGTACTTTCCACCAGTTGCAGCAATTGCTGTTTTGCCAATGCTATTAACTAGTAAACAAGTAATGTTTTATCCATTTCAAATTGCTATAGGATGCTTTATATTTATAACTATTGCTATGATTTTTTTTAGAGAAGAAAAATGTATTGTTGACACTTTTAAGAATTAAAATAAATTTATTGAAAAAATAATTGGTCATAGAAATTTATGACCAATTATTTTTTTAGGGATTTTTATTATAGTTAACTTTAAATTATAGTCCTTCTAGCTTATTTAGAATCATCATCATGAACTTCTATATCTATTACTCCTATTGTTTCACTTGTAACTTCTTCTTCAGCTTTTTCTATTTTTTCAAGTTCTGTATCAATTTTATTATCAATATTTGAAATTTGTTTTTTTAGTACATTGTTTTCATATCTTCTATATATTAACCATGCTAAGAATCCAAATATAATAGGACCAGAAATTTGGAAGATTACAGCAACATAATCTTTATTTTCTGAAGTAAGAGGTTGTATTATTGTAAATATATTAGCAAAACCAACTGTTAATGTTACTATGATAGACCAAACTAAAGCGCTCTTATAATTTTTATATACTTCAAAAGGTTTTACAATTTCTTTTTTCTTCTTGAAGAATGAAAAAGCAAAGGATAAAAACATATAAGGTAATGTCATGGCTACATTCCCCATAAGTATTAAATAGTTAAAGAATTTAGATGAATCTTCGCCACCCATTGAGCAACATAAAACAAATATAATTACTGTTATACATTGAATCCACATAGCTGTAGCTGGCATATTTTCTTTGTTTAATCTTGTCCATTTTTCAGGCCAAATATCCTTAGGAGTACCTTCTATTAATTGTTTTAAAGGAGAGTAGCTTAAAGCGAAGAATGCACCTATAAGTGCTAAAAACATTGAAAGTCCTATAAATCTAGCAAAGAAGTTACCTAACATTGTACAAGCATTAGCACTTAAGCCAATTGCTTCTCCTATGTAATAACCAAGATAATTTACTACAATATATGCTATATTTGCCATATTTACATCAGGACCAGTTAAGTCTCTATTCCAATTAACAAAGAAACCAATACATAAAATTCCTATTGCATAACCAATAACAATTACAAAGGCAGAAATTTTTATTCCTTTAGGGAAATTCTTTTTAGGATTTTCAGTTTGGTCAACTAATCCACCAACTACTTCTATTCCACCATAAGCAAATATTGCAAATACAACGAAGCCAAGTACGCCTAAAGGGGATTGATATGCAGGGTTTGGAGAATGTATGAACTGTTCAATATTAAAACCTTGAGCTGATTCAAAACCATTGCTTGCTAGTACGAAAAAACCACCAAGAATTAAAACTACATTAGCTAAGGCAACAACTGTTCCTCCTATGGATGTAATTTTTGAAATTTTATTTAATCCTTTAGAAGAAATAAATGTTATTGTTATTAGTAATATTATAGCTAGCACAGCCATTGCACGAGGGCCTGTTAAACCAAATATATTCCAAGTGGAAGTTGTGTCTTTACCAAAAAATACATTAGATAAAGGAATCCATATAGATGATGATACAGATACCATCCATATTAGATTTGAAGAAAACCACATAAAAGTTACTATAAAAGCAAACTTAGGGTTTACTGATTTAGCCATCCAAGAATATATTCCTCCCTTTTCTTTTCTAAAGGCAGCACCATATTCAGCCATCATAAAAGCATAAGGAATAAAAAATAAAATAGCTGACATTATATACCATATGATTCCACTATAACCCATTAAATAAAAGGTTCTTGGCATATTAGTAAAGCCATAAACAGATGTAAAGATCATAAGGATTAAGGCTGTTAGGGTTAATTTACTTTTTTCTTTTGATTCCATATAAAATCACCTCTCATATATACTTTTAAAGCCTTATTTTTCTTAAGTATACAAATAATACACATTAAATTAAAGTAAAGTATGTTAATAAATTAATGGTTTGTTAATAAAAAGAAGGAGAAAATATCTGTAAAAGAATATATTTTTATAAAATAAGTAAATTTTAAATGGTTTTCATATAAAAGTAATAAATTTACCAAAATTTATAAGATTAATTAAAGTGTATAATTTTGAGTTTAATTTATATTATTTACTATTAAAGTAGGGGTTAATGTAATAGATATTAAATAATATATAAAAATTATTTTAAATAAATAGAAATTTGAGATTTAATTATAATAAACTGACAATTTAAGATTTGTAATCATATAATTTATATATATGTAATTTTTAGGTGATTTAATGTCATTAAAAAATCAAAGATATTTATGGATTTTAGGAGTAGTATATTTTTTTATAGTAACTATAGTTTTTCTTATAGAAGGTTCATATTTGGGGTGGCTTAGCATAATAAATTCTTTTCTATTAGGTATTACTGTTTTTAAGGTGAAGAAAAATTTAAAAGATACATAGGTATTTTTTAGGGTAAACTATCTTATTAGAAAATATAATTTCATAAATAGTTAATATATGCTAGGAATAAAGAGAAGGGAAGTACACAAACTATTTTTGAGGTGATATTAATGAGTAAAAAAAATAACAACAAAAAACACATAAATCATAATCCTCAAAGTGAAAGTGTAAAAGCTGTTTTTGGAGAACCAAAAGCAAAGGGAGATGAATTCACTCCAAAAACTTTTAAGTAGATTAAGAGTTCCTCCAAAAAAATTAATAGTAATCCTTAATCATATAAGAAAAGGTAACTTATAGTAAGTTACCTTTCCTTATATTAAAGTTAATTAGAAGAATCAGAAGAGCTATCTTCTAGATAAGTATATGTATTTCTTCCTCTTGTTTTAGATATATATAGTGCTTTATCAGAAAATTTAATTGCATTTTTCAGATCATTTTTAGTATATGTAGTATATATTCCAATACTAAAGGTTACATGGTCTGAAGTCTTTGAATATTTATGTTTTATATTTAAATTATCTAAATTTTCTTTGATTCTTTTAGCGTAGTTAATAGAAGAATACTTAGAAGCACCTTTTAGTAAAACACAAAATTCTTCTCCTCCATAACGTGCAACTATATCTTCTTTACGAGAGTTTTTTTCAAGTACAGAGGCTATACTTTTTAGTATAAAATCACCTGCTTGATGACCATAATTATCATTATAAAGTTTAAAATAATCCACATCTATCATTAGAAAAGAAATAGGCAAATCTTTTTCTTTTAAATTATTTATGTAAGAGTCTAAAAAACGCCTGTTATAAATATTGCAAAGCCCATCTTTTAAAGAATCTAATTTTGAATCCCTAGCTTTTTTTAAGTAAAAAAGCACTAATAGAATAGAGGTTAAAAATAGAATTATCAAAATAATAATGGTCTCTTTTAAAAATGGTAATTCGTGATTGTTTATAATTTTATTATCTATATAATATTTAAATTCATAGTTATTTATATCATTTATTGAAGTTTGTTTTTCATAATATTTATTTATTAAAGAATCTACCTGCTTATTATCATTTAATTTTCTATAAATTGATATTCTTTCGCTAATAGAAAAAAGTGAAACATAAGAAGCACCTTCATTATCAGCTAATCTTTCTAGTTTTGAAAAGTAGTCTAATGCTAAATCAAATTCTCCAATACTTTTATAGTACATACCATAAGAACGAGTTTTAATCATTTCTAATTCAGAATATATAACATCTTTATTTTTAATCTCTAATTCTTCTATTTCAGAAATATAATTTGGTACTAAATCAAGATTATTTTCTGATATTGCTTTTATTATTAAATAGGAATCTAAAAGGATTTTTAAGTCTTCTAAATCATTTTCAGGGCCATAATAATAAGTGTTTGATGCCTTTTCTATTGTAGAGTTAAAATCAGTCATATCATTTACAGCAAAATAAGTTTCAGCTAAGTTTAATAAAGTATATTCTTTAAGGTAAGAATCTTCATTTCTAAATATTAATGATGAATCTAGCATTTTATCTAAAATATTAGTAGCAGTAACATAGGCCCCCATATATCTATAAGCAGATGTCATGTTTAGTTTAATAATTATCTTTGACTCTTTATCAGCATATTTAAAGGCTTCTTCATAATAAGATAAAGCATTTAAAAATTTTTCTTGTTGAAGATTTATTATAGCTAAATAATTATAAATTTCGAACTTTAAATTATCAGGTAAACTATAAAACATATCTTTATTATCTATAATTGAATAAAGTTTATTTTCAGAATCTTTAAAATTTCTTTTTTTCATCTCTAATTTAGATTCATATAAAATTACATTAGTTTTTTTTATATATTTTTCATTTTTTTTATTTACTTTAAATTTATAAAAAGAAAATATAAATAAATTAATAACTATTAAAAAAATTAATAAAATTAAAAAATATTTCTTTTTTGTATTTTTCATAAATGCTCCTAAATTTCGTAAAAGTTAGAATTTATGTTTTTCATTAACATATAACAAAAAAAAGTATACCATAAATATTAAATAAATGTATATAAAATGAATTATATATTAATGAATGGATTTGCATAATCTAAATTAAATAAAAATATATCAAAAAGTTAACCTTAAGGTTACTAAAATAAAATTGATGAATGGTTAACTTATTTGTATTTTGATAATATTTTTTTGATGATTTATATAAAAATTTAAGTTTAATAATGAAATTAAAGGAAAATTTTAGAATTTAAATTATGGTATATTTTAAATGAAATTAATGGATACTAAAGATGAAAATGTTTTTATCTTATGATAATTGGGAATTAAGCTAATTGACTTAGTATATTCAGGTTTATATAATCAAATACGTCATTGAGAAAAAATATATAGGTAAGGTGATAAAATGTCGAAAAAAGTAAAAGTGATATTTACTATATTATTAGCATTATTAGTAGTTGGAGGATTAAGCAAAATATTCTTAAGTAAACATAGCAGTGAATATGCTTATAATATAGGTGATACAGTAAAAATTAAGGATCAAAGTTTAGTAGTAAATAGTGTTAAAACAAGTATGGGTGAAGGAAATGATAAACCAAAAGAGGGAAATGAGTTTCTTATTTTAAATTTAACTCTTAAAAATAATGGAGATTCAGAATTAAATTATAATCCATATAGTTTCCAAATTGAAAATGCCAAAGGCGAAATAAAAGATAGAACATTTACTGCTATTGATGGTAAGGAAGCTTTAGATAAGGGAACACTAGCACCAGGAGAAGAGGTCACAGGAACTATAGTAGTTCAAGAACCTATAGGAGCTAAGGATTTAAAGTTAAATTATGTTCCAAATATATTTAAAAAAGATGTAGCAACAGTTAAACTATAATATTCGACATTTATATACAGCAAAATTTATACTAATAGATTATATTTAAAATACAACAAAATATTTAGCATTTAAAAAGGTAATATTTATTAATATATTACCTTTTTATTTACATTTTTTTAAAAATTATGTTGACTAAGTGCAGAGTTTAAAATATAATAAAGTTAATTCATATAAGAATACTAAGAATTAACTTTCATAATATGAAAAGCTGTGATTAGAAAAGTAGAATTAATTTCTTTATTCAGAGAGAGTCTTCTAGGCTGTAAAAGACTTTAAAGAATTTTTTCATGAGTGCATCTATGAGCTTGTTTCCAGAAATAATCTTAGGTTAGAGTAGGGGAATGCGGGTATGCCCGTTATAGCAGAGTGGTATATTTGTACCTAAAGAGATTTTGTAGTTTAACTTAGCTTACTACTTAAAATCAGAGTGGAACCGTGGAATTTTACTTCTGCCTCTGTATATGGGGTAGAAGTTTTTTTATTTATAAATAATTCTTTACATGAAAGTATTAAATAAAAAGGGGGGGATAAATTGTGAAGAAATTATTTAATAATCTTATTTTTAAACTTGTTTTAGGTGTTATATTAGGAATAATAATAGGCACATACTCTTCAGAGGGGATTATGTCAACAATTGTGACAATTAAGTATGTATTAGGACAAATTATATTTTTCTCTGTTCCACTTATTATTTTAGGATTTATAGCTCCATCTATTGCTAAATTAAAAGATAACGCAAGCAAACTATTAGGATATGCTGTTTTAATAGCTTATTTATCTTCAGTTTTTGCTGCTATTCTTTCAATGATTGCAGGATATGCATTAATACCTAAATTATCTATAGTATCTAATATAGCATCATTAAAGGAATTACCAGAACTTATATTTAAATTAGATATACCACCAGTTATGAGTGTAATGAGTGCGTTAGCTTTAGCATTACTTTTAGGGTTAGCTGTTGGATGGACAAAGGCTGATTTAGTAGAAAAGCTTTTAGATCAATTTCAAGCTATAGTACTTAGTATTGTAAATAAAATAATAATACCAATATTACCATTTTTCATAGCAACTAACTTTGCAGCTTTAGCGTATGAAGGAGGATTAAGTAATCAACTTCCTGTATTCTTTAAAGTTATATTAATTGTATTATTTGGTCATTTTATATGGTTAACAATTTTATATTTAATAGGTGGAGCAATATCAAAAGAAAATCCATGGGAAGTTGTAAAGTATTATGGACCAGCATATCTTACTGCAGTAGGTACAATGTCAAGTGCTTCAACATTACCAGTAGCTTTAGAGTCTGCAAAGAAATCAAAGGCTTTAAGAGAAGATATAGTGGATTTTGCAATACCATTATGTTCAAACATACATTTATGTGGTTCAGTTCTTACAGAAGTATTTTTTGTAATGACAGTATCTCAAATTTTATATGGTAAGATTCCTAGTTTACCAACTATGATATTATTTATAGTATTATTAGGGGTGTTTGCAATAGGGGCGCCAGGAGTACGAGGTGTCTTTAAACAGTTATGAAATTATTATGTTTTTTCCATCCCAAA